>Ga0160471_100038_pt1 | contig 187171 bp, 202 predicted proteins | sample HID1973K_E11MG_FD_108268 | JGI IMG/M metagenome (GOLD analysis project Ga0160471, IMG submission 108268) | Enriched mosquito-associated microbial communities from UW Madison campus, WI, USA - HID1973K_E11 MG | ecosystem: Host-associated > Arthropoda: Insects > Digestive system > Unclassified ... | reverse complement strand
GCCGTTCCGGCGGGGAGGGGCTTTAGTGGGCCATGGATGGCCCACGGCGGTGGCGTCAGCACATGGACGTCTGTCGACACCGCAAAGCCCCTCCCCGTCGGGACGGGGCCCCGACCGCAAGCCACAACACCCCACCGCCCACATCCGCGCAACTCCTCATTACCCCCCTCCCCCCACACACCAAAAACTCCACGTAAACCGGCGAAGAAAAAAAAGGGAGCCCGAAGGCTCCCACCTGAAACACCGCCTGCGCCGCAGCTCAGTTCTGCTGCTGCGGCGGCGCGCTACTCCCGCCCGCCTGCTGCTTGGCGACGAAGGCCTTGTACTCGTCCGGCGTCAGCTTGCCGTTGGCATCGCCATCGGCCTGGTCGAAGATCTGCGCCAGGCCTGCATTGACCTGCGCTTCCTGCTTGCTGATGGCGCCATCGCTGTCGGTATCGACACTGGCCCAGGTCTGGCCGCTGCCGCCGCCCTGCGCTTGCGCAGCGCCGGACTGCGGCGCGCTCTGGGCGAACGCCGGCATGGCCAAGGCGGCCGCCAGGACGGTAGACAGGACGAACAGGGGCTTGTGGTTCTTCATTAGGGTGGTCTCCTGATTCGGGGAAATACGCGGGATGCCGCGCATGGACCCACCCTAGCGGCTGCGTCTGAACGTCCATTGCGCGCCGATCGCGCCCGCAACGCCGCGTTAACCCGCTTGCCGTTCAAACACGCTTGGCGTTGATTAAAGATGCATGACGAGTTCGTAAGGCGCTGGTTCGACAACGCCGCAAAGCGAGAACGAGGCCCCGGCGTTTTACGAATTGGTAATGTCGGCGTGCTCGCTTTCGGCGCTGAACAGACGCCAACCAAGACCGACGCCGGCCAATGCACCGGCCACTTCCAGCACTACGCGGGCGCCGAGTTCGTCCGGATCATGGATGCTCTGCAACGCCAGGCGCGCGTACAACGGCGATTCGAGCCGCACGATGCTGGTGTAGAACAGGTTCCAGATGTCCCAACCCGCGCCGATCGCCACCGCCGCCAGGCATGCCCAACCCACGGCGTGACCCAGCGACAAACCCGCCCGCTTGCACAGCGACTGCGATACCCAGTACACGCCCACGCCGATCAACAAGGCGATCAGGCCGGCTTCCAGCGAGCCGAGCAGGCCGAAGTGCAACGGAAGATTCATGGGGTTCGGCAATGGAAGGGATCAGGCCGCACAGTCTAAGCGGTGTGGCGGGGGAGCTGCCGCGGGCGGGTCAGCCTTCGTCCTGGGAACGCGCGCGCACGTCCGGGCTGCCGTCCTCGTCGATGCGCACGTCGAGCTGGATCGGCCGGCAGCACACCTGGCAGTCCTCGACATAGGACTGCTGGTCCACCGAGGCATCCACCACGATCCCGATCCACTCGCCGCAGTACGGGCACTGGATGTCCAGGAAGTGCTGCAGGTCGCCCATGGCGCTATCTCACCGGGAAGTCGTAGGCAGTATCCGGCGTGGGTTCCGGGCGGAAGGTGAAATGCCACCATTCCATCGGGTAATTGACGAAGCCTTCGGCGGCCATCGCCCGCAGCAGCTTCTGCCGGTTGGCACGCTGGGCCGGCGTGGCCTCGGGCGAATCGGTGTGCGCGCGGGGGTCGAACAGGTCGAACTCGGTGCCCATGTCGAGCGGCTGGCAGCTGCCGCGGCGGCAGGCGGCCAGGGTGAGGTCGAGCGTCGCACCGCGGCTGTGGCCGGAGTGGTCGGCGATGTAGCCGGGGATCAACGCGGCCTTGTCCACACGCGGGTAGTGGACGCCCTTGCCGGACTGGTCCTGCAGGTCGCCGGCCCAGGCGACGAAGGCCTGTACCGCGCGCACCGGGCGATAGCAGTCGTACACCTGCAACGCATAGCCTTCGGCGTGCAGGCGCTGCTGCACCCGCGCCAGCGCGTCGGCCGCCGGCCGCAGCAGCAGGCAGGCCGGGGCTTCGTAGCCCGGCACGACGTGGCCGGTGAAGTTGTCGGCGCCGGCGTAGCGCATGTCCAGGCGCAGGCCGGGCGCGATCGTGGCCACGTCCACCATGCCGGCGGCCGCCGCATCGCGCGCGGGTGAAACGGCCGGCTCGGCCGCAAGTGCGGCGCATGCGCCCAGACTAAGGGCAAGCGCCCACGCGGTGGAATTCCAGGTCGCCATAGTCATAGCTGAAGTCTGCATCGGGATCGATCGCGGTCAGCCGCAGGATGTCACGGCCCTGTGCGTCGCGGGCGAAATCCAGCCACGGCTCGGCGTCCACGCTGGCGTCGGCCCAATCCACCAGCCAACGCCCGCCCACCTGCATGACCGGCCCGCGCAGCAGCGGCGAGCGCATGGCCGCGAATTGCAGTCCTTTCCCCTCGGGACACAGCCGGATCTCGCCGAACCAGGGATCGCGGTAGCGGCCCGTGCGCGTCTTGGCGCTGGTGGCAATCACCGGCGCACGCGCCGTGGTGTCCGGCTTGCGGGCGGCAGGCGGCCTGGGCCGTGCGTCTTCGTCCGCCAGCGCCTTGGCGTAATGGGCGACGTCGAGGGCCGGATCGGCGCCGAGCAGTTGCTTCTGCAGTGCTTCGCCCAGCGCGGTGCGCGCCGCCTCGCCCTCACCGTTGATCATGATTACGAAGCCACTGCGGCGCTCCGGCAGCAGCACCAGCGAGGAGTACATGCCCATCAGGGTGCCGGTATGGGCCACCTTCCACTGGCCATCCACGTCGGACAAGCGCCAGCCGTAGCCATAGCCGTACAGGTGGGTGCCGTCCCAGTCGCGCATGCGCTGGCTGATCGGCATCGGCGTATGCAGCGACCACACCGCGCGACGCTGCGCATCGGACAACCACGGCTGCTGCGGGTCGGGCCGCAGCCAAGCACGGTCCATCCAGGCCAGCATGTCGTCCAGGCTGCAGCGGATGCCGCCGGCCGCCATCGAAGGCAGGTCGGCCACCGCATCGGCATCCTCGCGCACCGGCACATTGTCGGTGCCCTGGCGCATATGCGGCTGGGCGACGTTGCCGACGTCGATTTGCCGCCAGGCGCCGACCTGGCAGCGATCCATCCCCAGCGGCGCGAACACCTCCTGGCGGATCAATTGGTCGTAGGGCTTGCCGCCGGCACGCGCGGCCACTTCGCCGGCCACCACGTACAGCAGGTTGTCGTAGGCGTAATGCGCGCGAAAACTGTGGGTGGGCTTGAGATGGGCCAGGCCGGCGATGATGTCGGCGCGGCTGAAATCGTTGGGCTCGGGCCAGAGCATCAGGTCGCCTGCGCCCAGGCCGAGGCCGCTGTTGTGGATCAGCAGGTCGCGCACCTGGATGTTGCGCGTGACCCAGGGGTCGTACATGCGGAATTGCGGCAGGTACCTGGTCACCGGGTCGTCCCAGGCCAGCTTGCCCTGGTCGACCAGGCGCGCCAGCAGGCCGGTGGTCATCGCCTTGCTGTTGGAGGCGATCTTGAACAAGGTGTTGGCGTCGATCGCCTCGCCGCTGCCGGCCACGCGCTCGCCCGCGGTGCGCCGGTACACGACCTGGCCATCCTCGATCACGCCCACCGCCAAGCCGGGCAGGTGGTACTGCGCCATGGCCTGGTCGAACAGGCGGTCGTAGGCCGCGGTGTCGGCCGCCGCTGCGGCGGGCGCGGGCAATACGGCCACGGCGCACAGCATGGCGGCGGCAAGGCGAAGGAATCTCACGTCACGCTCCCCAGGACACGGCCGCCGGACGATAACGCGTCCGGCGGCCGAACCACACTCAGTAGTCCAGCGTCACCACCAGCTGCGCGTAGCGCGGGGCCTGGAAGCTCTCCGGATACATGAACAGCTCGTTCGGGCTGCCGATCGCGCCTTCGTACTCCTGGTTCACCGCCAGCTTCTTCTGCTGGTTGGTCAGGTTGTAGACCGCGAACTTGACCCGCAGGTTGGTTTCGTCGAACGACTTGAGCCAGGTGACGCTGGCGCCCAGCTCATAGCTCCACGGCATGCGGCCGAAGCCGCCGCGCGCGGAGTGGGCGTAGACGCGCTCGGCCGAGAAGGTCGAATCGCAGTTCTCCACGCAGATGTAGTAGCTGTGGTACGCGGTGGCGTCATACGGGTTGCCGACGCCGAAGCCGGTGATCGGCCCGCCCGAACGCGCGTCGAGCGTGGCGCCGACCAGCCAGTTGTCGGTGATGGCATAGGCGCCGCGCACCTTGAACTGGTGCCGGCGGTCGTTGGACAGGTAGCCGTAGCCGTTGAGATTGACGAACGGGTCGTCGAAGTTCTCGGTGCGGCCGGTGTCGGCGAAGTCGGTATCGGAGTTGACCGGGCCCTCGGCGTTGCCGCGACCGTAGGCCAGCGTGTACGAGGCATTCATCGACCACTTGCCGTCCCAGGCGCGGTCCAGCTGCAGTTCCAGCGCCTTGTAGTCGCGCTTGGGCTTGTCCCAGCCGCGCTGGCCGATGTAGGTCATGATCGGGTCGCCGTCGGCGTCGAGGCCGTCCTGGCGGTACATCGCCCAGCCTTCCTTGGCCGTGTCCACGGTGACCCAGCCATCGGCGTCGCCATCGCAGTTGGTATCGCCCCAGACGGTGACGTTCTTGCCCGGGTTGGCCATCACCCAGCCGATGTAGCCGTCGGGCCCGCAGGCACCGGTGGCGCTGATCTCCATGTCGTCGATGGCGTTGTGCAGCTTGCGGTAGATGCCGCGCACGCCGTACGACCAGGCTTCGTTGATCGACTGCTGGAAGCCGAGGATGGCTTCGTCCTGGTAGACCGGGTCCATGTCGCGGTCCACTTCCGAACGCAGGTCGCCAACCGAGCCGTCGCCCTGCGAATCGTCGACCGGGCCGATCTGCGCGCCCAGTACCGGCATCTGGTACGGCGAACCGTTGAGCTCCAGGGTCTGCCAGCCGTTCAGCGCGTAATAGGTGCGCTCGTCGAGCAGGCCGCCGGCCTGCTTGATGTTGATGACGTTGGCCACCGGCAGGAAGTAGCGGCCGACGTTGCCGAACAGCTTCATCGTGCCGTCGCCCTTGATGTCCCAGGACACGCCGAAGCGCGGGGCCACCATGTCGTCCATCTTGATGTAGCTGCGGCCCGAGGCATCCTTGTTGTCGAACGCCTCCAGGCGCAGGCCGAGGTTCAACAGCACGTTCGGCGTGACCGACCAGTTGTCTTCCAGGTAGTAGGCGCTGTTGTCGGTCTCGAACTCGCCGGCGATCTCGTAGCGGCGGGCGCGCACGTAGGCGTTGACGCCGGCCGGCACGGTGCCGCCATTCACCAGCGTCGAACCCGGCGTGGTGGCGTAGACGTTGTAGTAGAAGCCGCCCGGGCCCGGATACATGCGCTCGTAGGTGGAGGTGTTCTCCTCGCGGTCCAGGCCGAAGCGCAGCAGGTGGTCGCCCAGCGTCCACTCGAAGTCCAGCCGGCCGGCCTTGCGCTCATCCAGGCGCGATTCGACCGCCGAGTTGGTGGTACAGCCCAGCGGAATGCCCGGCGGGGCGATGCCGGCCTCGGACACCACGCGGTTGCACTCGATGTCGGTCTGGCTCTTGTTGGAGTAGTCGCGCTTGTTCTCGCCGATCATCGCCGTCATGGCGAAGTTGTCGCTGAAATGGCCGTTGTAGGTCAGCGCGTAGTTGTCGCCGCCGGTATTGGTGAAGATGGTATTGGTCTGGTTGCCGCGGGTGCCGGTCAGGTAGTCGTAGTTGTAGACATCGGCCACGTTCTCGTTCTTGTCGGAAAAGCCGAGCAAGGACAGGCTGTGGTTGTCGTTGATCATCCAGTTGAGCTTGGCGCCCCAGAAGCCGTCGTCCGCGTTGCCGTTGTTGAAGGTCGAGCCGTCGTCGCTGGTATTGAAGTTGCGGTTGTCGCGCGCCTCGTACATGCCGAAGAAGAACAGGCGGTCCTTGACGATGGCACCCGAGGCCCAGAGGTTGAGCTTGTTGTTGGTCGCGCCGTCGTGGCTGGAGATGATGTAGGGATCGCCGTTGGACAGGTAATAGTCGTTGCGGCTGGACTGCCACGCACTCGGCTCGGCGGTCATCTCCGCGCCGGCATGGAACTCGTTGGTGCCCGAGCGCGTCACCGCGTTGATCACGCCACCGGTGGTGCGGCCGTATTCGACCGAATAGCCGCCGGTCTTGACCTGGAATTCCTGGAAGAACGCGAATGGCGCCGACGAGAAGCCGACCCGGTTGTAGAAGTCGGTGACGTTAAGGCCGTCGATGTAGACCGAGTTCTCGGCCACCGAGGAGCCACCGAAGGAAATGCCCTGGCTGCCCAGCGAGGACTTGCCGGCGATCACGCCTGGCGCCAGCATCGCCACCGACTTCAGGTCCTGGTCCACCGGCAGGCGCTGCAGGTCCTGCCGGCTGATGTTCATCGCCGACTCGGTGGAGGTGACGTCGACCATCGAGATCACCTGCGGCGCACGGACTTCGATCGCGCCCAGGGTGCTGATCGCGCCAACCGGCACGTTGACCGTGGTGGCATTGCCAAGAGTGACGACCACCTCACCGACCGAAGTCGGCGCGCCGCCGGCCACGCTCAGCTCCATCTGGTAGGTGCCCGGCGACAGCAGCGGGATGCGGTAACTGCCATCGGCATTGACCGTGGCGCTGCGGACGAAGCCGGTCTGCGGGTTGCGTACCGTGACCGTGGCGCCGCTGAGCTTCTGCCCGCTTTCGGTGACCAGGCGGCCGACGACGGCACCGTCCTGGGCCAGGGCCAGGGGCGCGATCGATCCCAGACACGCCGCCAATGCGACGCACAGCGCCGCCTTCCTCACATGCTTGCCGTTCATCCCCTGCTCTCTCCTGCAGTTCGTTGAAGTGGTGGTGGGAGTTGCCCTCCGCTAGAGCGCGCCTTGCGATGCGCTCCCTTTTCCATTGGCCGCTGGCATGAGCTGCCAGTCGAAGTGGTAATCCCATTGGTCGAAATAGAGGTTGCCGCCGCGCCATTCGGCCTCGCCACGCTGCGAGTCGACGTTGTCGGAGCGGAAATGCTGCTTGGCCGGTACCAGCGCCTGCGAGAAGTCGTCGTTGAAGACGATCCGGTAGGCGTCCAGGCCGCCGAAATAGAAGTCGCGCAGCGCCGGATCGGCGCTGTCCAGCGCACCGGTGGTCACGTCCATCGGCACCCAGCCATAGGGCGCCAGGTACAGCCAGCCCCAGTCGTGCAGGTTGGCGTAACCGATGTCGTTGTCGGAGAAGGTCCAGCCCGACTGCCAGCGCGCCGGAATGCCGTTCATCCGCAGCAAGGTGATCAGCAGCAGCGTCTGCTGGCCGCAATCGGCGTGGCCGGCGTGCAGGGCGTAGTCGCTGATGTTGGGGATGGTCGAATATTCGCGCGCGCCACCCCAGGGGATGCGGTCCACCGCCGCGTAGAGCTTGCGGGCGATGCGATAGGGGTCGGTCTCCTCGCCCACCACCTGCCGGGAGAAGGCACGCAGTGCCGGCGTGAACACGATGTGCGGCGGTTGTTCGGCCAGATACGGGGCCAGTGCCGGGTCGGCAGGCGTGGCAGTCACGCGCGCCGGGTCGATGACGAAGTGGCGCGCGGCGATGGTGACTTCATAGCTGACCGAGAACTCGGTCGGCTTGCCGGCCACCGCCTTGCGTTCGAGATAGGCGGTGCGCTGCAGCGCCGACGGCGGCGCGACCCGGGCACCGCCGGGCACGCTGCCGAGGTAGCGGATGTCTTCCTGCTGGCCGGGAATGGCGCGCGGATAGGGGATCCAGGCGCGGATGGTTTCGCCCGCCGGGACCGCATCGGGATTCACCGTCAGCGACTGGGTGATCCGCACCCGGTGCGGCAGCAGGCTGGTCTGCCCGGGCGCGGCCTGGGCGGCGGCGATGACCGCGCGGTGGTGCGGACCGAGCTGCTCGTACGGTCCGTCTTTCGGCGGCGGCGTGCCGGCGCGCTGCCGCGCCGCAGCGTCCGGGCTGAGGCGGATCAGGTTGGAGGGCGCGCGATTGAAGTAGTAGCGCTGGCCGTCGATGTCGAGGTGTTCGAGCAGGCCGGCACGGTCCCACGCGGCGAACTCGTCGTCGCGCAGGTCGGGAATGGTCTTGCGCAGCTTCTGCTTGGCCGCATCGGCATCGAGGCTGAAATCCAGGCGCATGCGGCGCATGCGTTCGCGCTGGAAGGCGTAGGCCTGGCGCGTGTCGGCATCGAGCCCGGGCCGGGCCAGGGCGGTGGCGATCGCCGCTTCGGCGGCGTGGAACTGCCCGGCATCGATCTGCGCGACGATCTGCGCGGTCGCCGCTGGCTCGGCGGCCAGCGCCAACGCGCTGGCCAGTACCGCGGCCAGGAGCATGCCGGCCGGCCACGCGCCCGGCCGCACCTTGGCGGCGCAGCGTGCGACGAATGCGTAGCGAGACTGGTCAGAGCGCACATCCACGACGACACTTCCCAGGTGAAGGTGGGTCATCGCTGTGTAACACGATGGTGGCATGGGGTCAATAATTTATTCTTGCAATGTCGAACGAAAGGAATAAATATTCTTGAACGCTCTCCGGGGAGGCTGCCGATGACTGTCCAGCCGCGCGCCATCGCGCGCCGTTTCGCTTCGCCGTCCTTGCTCGGCTTGCTTGCCCTCTGCGCGGCGGCGTTCGGCGCCCAGGCCGCATCGGTGGCGCCAGTGCCCACCGATCCGGGCACCGGCGTGGTCGGTGTCGCGCCGCAACAGCTCACGCCGGCCTATTGGATCGCGCGCCAGTCCGATCCGGATCGCGTGATCCTCGACCGCGACGGCATCCAGGCGCAGAACGCACGGATGCGCGCGCAGGACCCGGCGATCCACGACCTGCACGCCCTGCCCTCGCCGCTGCCGGCCGGGTTTGTGCGCGAAGAAATCGAACGCCTCTCGGTGCGCCCGCGGCGGCCGCTGTACGACATCGCCGCGCGCCCGGTGGACAGCACCCGCCTGGACGGCTTCGTCGCCAATCTCGCGCTGGCGGCGATTCCCGCCGAGCGACCCCTGCAGTACGGCCTGGTGACGCACCGCGCGGCGCTGCGCACCTTCCCCACGCACGAGCGCGTCTTCAGCAGCAACGACGACACCGACATCGACCGCTTCCAGGAGTCGGCGCTGTTCCCGGGCGACGCCGTCGCCGTGCTGCACGAGAGTGCCGATGGCCAGTGGCTGTTCGTGGCCAGCGAGCGCTACAACGCCTGGATCGAAAAGAACGCCGTCGCCACCGGCCCGGCCGAGCAGGTGTTCGCTTACGGGCAGCAAGGCCCGCATCGCGTCGTCACCGGCGCCATCGCTTTCACCGCCTACACGCCCGAACAGCCGCAGGTCTCGCGCCTGCAACTGGACATGGGCGTGCGCGTGCCGCTGCTGGCCGACTGGCCGGTGGACCAGGCGGTCAACGGCCAGCACCCCTACACCGCGTGGGTGGTGCAACTGCCGATCCGCAACGACGACGGCAGCCTGGCGCTGGTGCCGGCCCTGCTGCCGCGCACCGAAGACACCGCCGCCGGCTACCTGGCGCTGACCCCGCGCAACCTCATCACCCAGGCCTTCAAGTTCCTCGGCGAGCGCTATGGCTGGGGCCACTCCTACGACACCCGCGATTGCAGCGGCTTCGTCTCGGAGATCTATCGCGCCTTCGGCGTGCTGATGCCGCGCAACACCAGCGCCCAGGCGGTCAGCCCGGCGCTGGACCGCATCGCCTTCGACAAGCGCGACGGCGCCGCCAAGCGCCTGGCCGCGGTGAAGGAACTGCAGGTCGGCGATCTGGTCTACATCCCCGGCCACGTCATGGTGACGCTGGGCCACGACCAGGGCCTGACCTACATGATCCACGACACCGCCGGCGGCGGCTGGGCCGGCGCCGATGGCAAGCGCCTGTCCGCCCACCTCAACGGCGTCTCGGTCACCCCGCTCGAGCCCATGCTCGCCAGCGACACCGTCACCTACGTCGACCGCATCACCAACATCCAGCGCATCCGCCCGCGGAAACCCGAATGAAGATCACCGATATCCAGCTCGGCATGCTGCGCGTGCCGTTGAAGACCCCGTTCAAGACCGCACTGCGCACCGTCGAAACGGTCGAAGACGTGGTCGTGCTGATCCACACCGACACCGGCCATACCGGCTACGGCGAAGCCCCGGCTACGGCGCCGATCACCGGCGACACCCTCGGCTCGATCATCGAGGCCATCCACCGCTTCATCGGCCCGCGCCTGATCGGCCAGGAGGTTTCCAACCTCAACCGCCTCAGCGGCCTGATCCAGTCCTCGATGGAGCGCAACACCAGCGCCAAGGCGGCAGTCGAGATCGCCGTCTACGACCTGTGGGCGCAGCTGCACGGCGCCCCGCTGTACCAGATGCTAGGCGGCGGCGACCCGGTGATCACCACCGACATCACCATCAGCGTCGACTACATCGACAAGATGGTGGCCGACTCGGTCTCGGCCATCGAGCGCGGCTTCGAATCGCTGAAGATCAAGGTCGGCAAGGACATCGGCCTGGACATCGAACGGGTCAAGGCCATCCACGCCGCCGTCGAAGGCCGCGCCCTGCTGCGCCTGGATGCCAACCAGGGCTGGACCGCCAAACAGGCCGTCTATGCCATGCGCACCCTGGAAGAAGCCGGCGTGGCCCTGGAACTGCTCGAACAACCGGTCAAGGCCAACGACATCGATGGCCTCAAATACGTCACCGAACGCGTCAACACCCCGGTGATGGCCGACGAAAGCGTCTTCGCCCCCTCGCAAGTCTTCGACCTCATCCAGCGCCGCGCTGCCGACATCATCAACATCAAGCTGATGAAGACCGGCGGCATCGCCAACGCCATCCGCATCGCCGACATCGCCCAGCTCTACGGCATCCCGTGCATGATTGGCTGCATGATCGAATCCAGCATCAGCGTCGCCGCTGCCGTCCACCTGGCCGTGGCCAAATCCGACGCCATCACCAAGGTCGACCTGGACGGCCCCTCCCTCGGCCTGTTCAACCCCGTGGAAGGCGGCGTCATCTTCAACGAATCCGAAATCACCATCACCGACGCCCCCGGCCTGGGCATCAAGGAAATCCGCGGCCTGGAACTGTTGAACCTGTAACGGCCGCCCACCCTTGCAAGAAGAACAAAACCACACTTCATGCCGCCCCTGCTGAAAATCCGCTCCGAACGCGACAGCATGTCGGCCATAGAACGCCGCATCGCCGACTTCATCCTCGACAACGCCCACCTCCTGCGCGACTACTCGTCCCAGCAGCTGGCCAGCGCCCTGGGCATCAGCCAGTCCTCGGTGGTGAAGTTCAGCCAGAAGCTCGGCTTCAAGGGCTACCCCGACCTCAAGTTCTCGGTAGGCGAAGCCGTCGCCCGCGCCGGCAACGGCCAGCCCGTCGCCACCCGCCAGCGCGTGCCCGAAGACGACGGCTACGCCGCCCTCGACCAGGCCCTGCGCAGCAGCAAGGCCGCGGCCGAAGAAGAAACCCGCCTGCTCAACCCGCGCGCCGACGTGGAAACCATCGTCGGCCTGCTCGACCAGGCGCCCAAGGTCTTCGTCTGCGGCCTCGGCGACGACGGCGTCTACGCGCGCGAGTTCGCCATGCGCCTGTCGCTGCTTGGCGTGCTCACCGTGCACCATGCCGATCCGATCCTGCTGATCTCCAACCTCTCGGCCGTGCGCGCCGGCGACGTGCTGCTGATGTTCTCCGAGTTCGGCCAGCTCGCCCAGCTCACCCACGCCGCGCGCGAATTCAAGGCCGCCGGTGGCCGGCTGGTGTCGATCACCCGCCATACCGCCAATCCATTGCGCGCAATGTCCGATGCGTCACTCGCCATTTCGGCGCATGACCCGGCCGCGCACATCGAGCAGTTGCTCTATCGTTCTTCGCTGCAATATCTGCTCGACTTCGTCTTCGTGCTGTTGTGCCAGACCAACCCGGAGCGCGGGCGCCAGCTGGCGCACAACCTCGAGCGGGTCCAGCATCTGCTCGAATCGTAGTTCCCGCGCCGCCGCCTCCGGATCGATCCATGCCCGCCTTGTCCCGCCTGCTGTTGCCCCTCCTGGCCTGCGCCACGCTCCTGGCGCCCCCCGCCGCGCGAGCCGGGGCGGCGCCCGCGGCCGATCCGCTGCAAGGGGCCTCGCAACTCGTGGTCGTGACCACGGCCGATTGGCAGGCCAACCAGGGCCGGCTGCGCACCTATGAGCGCGACGAGCGCGGCCAGTGGCATGCCACCGGTCCCGGCTGGCCGGTCGCCATTGGCCGCAAGGGCAGCGCCTGGGGCGACGGCCTGCAGCCGCCGAGCGAGGACGCACCGCGCAAGCAGGAAGGCGACGGCCGCAGCCCGGCCGGCATCTTCGCCTTGGGCACCGCCTTCGGTTACGCCCCGCGGATCGACAGCGCAATGCCCTACCGGCAGATGCAGGCCGACGATTGGTGCATGGACGTGCCCGGCTCGCCGCTCTACAACCGGATCGTGTCCGCCGCGCAGGTCGGCGAAGCCGCGGTGCAGGGTTCCAGCGAAGCGATGCGCCTGGACCTGCACCATGATGGCGACCCGCGCTATCGCGAGGGCTTGGTGATCGAACACAACGCGGCGGGCGTGCCTGGCCGTGGCAGCTGCATCTTCGCCCACCTGTGGCGCAAGCCCGGCGAGGCGACCGCCGGTTGCACGGCGATGGATCCGGCCAACATGCAGCGGCTGCTCGCCTGGCTGCAACCGGCGCGCCAACCGCGCCTGGTGCTGCTGCCCGCCGCCGAATACCGGCGCTACCAGCAAGCGTGGCAATTGCCGTCCGGCGGAGCGGCGCCATGAGCGCACCATCGGCCGGCAAGCCGCATCTCGTCCGCGCGGTAGGCCGTTGGCAGCTGGTGGGCCTGTCGATCAACGACGTGATCGGCAGCGGTATCTACCTGCTGCCGGCCGCCACCGCCGCCCTGCTCGGGCCGATGAGCCTGTGGGCGGTGGTCTTGGCCGGCATCGTGGTCGCGCTGCTGGTGGCCTGCTATGCGCAGGCCGCCAGCTGCTTCGACGAACCGGGCGGCAGCTATCTCTACGCGCGCGAAGCCTTCGGCCCCTTCATCGGCTTCGAGATCGGCTGGATGATCTGGCTGACACGCATCAGCTCGGCCGCGGCCCTGAGCAATGGCCTGGCCGACGCGGTCGCGCGCTTCTGGCCGGCGGCGGGCGCGCAGGGCGTGGCGCGCCTGTGCGTCGTCGCCGGCTCGCTCGGCCTGCTGACGGCGATCAATGTCATCGGCGTGCGTTCGGCGGCACGCACCGGCGTGGCCCTGGCGATCGGCAAGCTGGTGCCGCTGCTGCTGTTCATCGGCATCGGCGTGTTCTACATCGACTGGTCCTGGGCGTTTTCCGGGCAGGCGCCGGACCTGCACAACGCCGGCAACCTGGGCCAGGCCGCGTTGCTGCTGCTGTTCGCCTATGCGGGGTTCGAGAACATCCCCGCCGCGGCGAGCGAATACCACAACCCGCGCCGCGACCTGCCGTTCGCGCTGGTCACGATGATCATCACGGTGACGCTGATCTACGCGCTGGTGCAACTGGTGGCGCAAGGCAACCTGCCGGGGCTGGCCACTTCGCAGGCGCCGCTGGCCGACGCCGCCAGCCGCTTCGGTGGCGAGTTCCTGGCCCTGGTGCTCACGGTCGGCGCGACGATTTCCATCCTGGGCACCACCAGCAACACCGTGATGCTGGGGCCACGCTTCCTCTATGCCCTGGCGCGCGATGGCTACGGCCCGGCGTTCCTGGCCCGGGTGCATCCGCGCTACCACACGCCGGCCGCGGCGGTGCTGACTCAAGGCGTGATCTCGTTGGCGCTGGCGCTGTCGGGCTCCTTCGTGCAACTGGCCTTGCTGTCGATGGTCACGCGCCTGCTTGCCTACCTCGGCACCGCGGCGGCGGTACTGGTGCTGGCGCGGCGCTATCGCGAGCGCCGCGACGTGCTGCGCCTGCCGGGCGGGCCGTTGATTCCGCTGGCCGCGGTGGCGCTGTCGCTGGCCCTGCTCGCCAGCGCGAGCTGGCAGAACCTGGCGGCCACCGGCGTGGCGCTGCTGGTGGGTGCCGGAATCTACCTGTTCCCGCGCAAGACGCCATGAATGCTTCTCGCCGGGTTCGCGTCCCGCTCACCGGGGCGTAACCCGGCGCTGCCGACCCTGTGCCGCAGCATCGGCCGCATGGCACAGGAGCCCGCATGAAGACCCGCCACGTCTACAGCACGCCGGATGTCGCCAGCGCACAACATGCCCTGCAGGCCGCACGCGGCGCAGGCGTCGGCAACGACGACCTCGCCTTGATCGCGCGCGGCGACATCGAACTCGACGCCATTCCCGACGAGCGCAAGGAAGCCAGGACCGACTTCCTGCCCGCCGTCGCGCGTGGTGCGGCCGGCGGTGGTGCCGCGGGGTTGCTGGCCGGGCTGGTGGCCGTCGCCATTCCGCCGCTGGGCATCACCCTGGCCGGTGCGGGCGTAATGGCGGTGGCCGGCGCACTGGTGGGCTCGTGGTCGTCGGCCCTGGTCGGCGCGACCGTGCCCGATTCGGTGCGGCGTCAGTTCGAGCAGGAGATCGAGGCCGGACGCATCCTGCTGGTGATCGACGCCGAGGAACCGGCATTGGCTGACGCGGATGCGGCCATCCGCCAGAGCGGCGCGATTGCCTTGCCCTACGAAGCGACGACGGCCGGCACTTGAGGCAAACCGCTCAAGCGGTGCGTTGCAGCGCGCGCATGCGCAGGATCAAGCCCAGCCCCTGGGTCAACGAATACATCACCAGGGCCGCGGCAATGGCCAGCGTCAGCGGGCTGGCCTGCTGCGCGGACTGGCCCATGCCGGACGAAAACGCGCCCTGGCTCCAGCGCCATGCCAGGCGCGCCACCAGCAGCAGGGCGAGCCCGCCGCCGATCCAGGGATTGGGGGTGTAACTGGCTACGCCATCGTGGAGCTCGATGTGGGTATGGCGCAGCGCGATAAAACCGATCGCCACGCCGGCCACCGCGCCCGCGGCCATGCCGAGCGCGACATGCGGCAGCACCACGGCCGCCCAGAGCAGCAGCACGGACACGACGCCGAGGATCACCACGCGCGCGATCGTGCGCTTCGGCTGCCACGGCTGGCGGCCGAAATAGCGGCGCATCCGCCGGTAGTACAGCAGCCCCATGCCAGCGGCGGTGAGATACGGCATGAGCGGCGAGAGCATCGGTGCGGCCATCTGGATCCCCTGTGTCGATTCCCCAAGCCACGGATCGTACCCGCAAGCGCGGCCGCCGTTAATGGCGCCCTCACCCGCCCTGCCGACCGCCTTAACGGCGCGCGACCTACGGTGAGGCCACTGCAATGGAGTCAACGTCATGAACGTCACCTACCAGATCCCCGGCCGCGCCCCCGACAACGATCGCGATGAGGTATCGCGCTATTGGCGCGAGCGCTTCCCCGAGGAGCCCTACTACGCGGAGGGCGAGCATTTCGAAGAGTACGAGCCGGCGTACCTGGCCGGCCACGAAGCGCGCGTGCGCAATCTCGAGCAGGCCTATGAACAGGTCGAAGCCGAGCTTCGGCAGCGCTGGGAAGCCGACAAGGGCAGCCAGAGCCTGGCCTGGAGCAAGGCACGCCACGCCGTGCGCCGCGCGTGGGAGCACGCCGAGCACTGGGGTCGCGAGCGCGGCTGAAGTCGCTCGCCATCGGCGTTCGCGCTAAGGTGCCGGGTAACGTGTCGCGGAGTCCTCGCATGTCCTCGCATCGTTCGATACCCCGCCTGGTCCTGGCGCTCGCACTCGCACTGGCCACGGCCGTTCCCGCCATCGCTGCCGATGCCCCCGCGGCCCTGGGGCGCGCGCAATGGCCGTTCACCGCGACCGAAGTCGCCCGCTTCGACGAACCTTGGGCGATGGCGTTCCTGCCCGATGGCACGCTGTTGGTCAGCGAGAAACGCGGTGTCCTCAAGCGTTTCGATCCGCGCGCCGGCCGCACCGGCGTGGTCGGCGGCGTGCCGGAAGTCGACTATGGCGGCCAGGGCGGCTTCGGCGATGTGCTGCCGCATCCGGATTTCGCCCGCAATGGCTGGGTCTATCTGAGCTACGCCGAAGCCGGCGAGGACGATACGCGCGGTGCGGCCGTGGCCCGTGCGCGCTTGGCGCTCGACGCCAACGGCGGTGGCACGCTGTCCGACCTGCGCGTGATCTGGCGCCAGGTGCCCAAGGTCAGCGGCCGCGGCCACTACGGCCATCGCCTCGCCTTCGGGCCGGACGGCAAGCTGTGGATCACTTCGAGCGAACGGCAGAAGTTCGATCCCGCCCAGGACATGTCGACCAACCTCGGCAAGATCGTGCGTCTCAACGACGACGGCAGCGTGCCGCCGGACAATCCCTTCGCCGCGCAAGGCGGCGTGGCCGCACAGGTGTGGTCGCTGGGGCATCGCAATGCGCTGGGCATCGCCTTCGATACCCAAGGCCGGCTGTGGGAACACGAGATGGGGCCGAAGGGCGGCGATGAGCTCAACCTGATCGAACGCGGCGCCAACTATGGCTATCCGCTCGTCTCGAACGGCGACCACTACGACGGCAAGCCCATCCCCGACCACACCACGCGGCCGGAATTTGCCGCGCCCAGGGTCAGCTGGACGCCGGTAATTTCGCCGGCCGGCTTCATTCTGTACAGCGGCACGCAATTCCCGAAGTGGCGCGGCAATGGCCTGATCGGCGGGCTGTCGTCGCACGCGCTGGTGCGGGTGGCTTTCGACGGCGAGCAGGCGCGCGAAGTGGAGCGCTACGACATGGGCCAGCGCATCCGCGAGGTGGAACAAGGTCCGGACGGCGCGGTGTGGCTGCTCGAAGACGGCAAGGACGCAGGCGCGGGGCGGCTGTTGCGCCTATCCCCGCGCGGCTAAGCTCTGCTTCCCGCTTCCGAAGGCTTGCGAACCATGGCGCATTTCCTGCTGTTCTACGACACCGCCCCCGACTACCTCGAACGGCGCGGCGAGTTTCGCGACCAACATCTGCAACTGGCCTGGGCGGCCGCCGGCCGCGGCGAACTGCTGCTGGGCGGGGCGCTGAGCGATCCCGTCGATGGCGCCGTGCTGCTGTTCCAGGGTGAAGACGCCCGGGCGGCGGAAGATTTCGCGCGCCACGATCCTTACGTGCTCAACGGCCTGGTGCGCGAATGGAAGGTGCGCGCCTGGACGACGGTGGTCGGCAAGCAGGCGGCGACGCCGGTGAAGCCGGCAACGTCGTAAGTGCCGCCGGCCGCGCGCTTAGCCGGCCAGCAACTCGAACTGCACCGCCTCGCCGGCGCGCGCATTGGCGCAGACCCACAGGTCGAACAGGCCCGGCTCGGCGCCGTACTCGCCACGCGGGTTGGTGAAAGCCAACGCATGGCGGTCGAGGGTGAACACGACCTCGGCGCTTTCGCCCGGGGCCAGGGCGATCTTGCGGAACGCCTTCAACTCGCGCACCGGCCGCACGCGGCTGGCGACGCGGTCGTGTACATACAACTGCACGACCTCCTCGCCGGCCACATCACCGACATTGCGCACCGTCGTGGTGACGATGAGCGTGGCGTCCCACGCCAGCGTGGCGGTATCCAGGCGCGGCACGCCGTACTCGAACCGGGTGTAGGTCAGGCCATGGCCGAACGGATACAACGGCTCGTTCGGAATCTCGCGCCAGCGCGCCTTGAATTCCGACATCGTCGGCAACTCCGGCCGGCCGGTGCGCGGATGATTGTAGAAGTACGGCTGCTGGCCACTGGCCTGCGGGAAACTCACTGGCAGGCGGGCGGACGGGCCGTAGTCGCCGAACAGGACATCGGCCACGGCGGTCCCGGTCTGGGTGCCGAGGAACCACGTCACCAGCACGGCCTGCGCATCACGCACCGCGCCCTGCAGCGCCAGTGCCCGGCCATTGCGCAGCAATACGACCAGCGGCTTGCCGGTGGCGGCCATCGCTTCGGCCAACGCCTGCTGGGCGGGCGGCAGGGTGATCTCGGTACGCGACTGCGCTTCGCCGCTGTAGCGCTGCGGCTCGCCGAGCGCGAGCACGACCACGTCGGCGGCATTGGCGGCCATCACGGCAGCTTCGATACCGCCATCCAACGGCGCTTCCAGCGCGCAGCCGTCGACGATTTCCAGCTGCGCCGGATCGGCCAGGGCATCGCGCATGCCGTCCGCCAGCGCCACGTAGCGCGACTTGTCGCCGAATAAGGTCCAGCAGCCTTCGATATTGTCGCGGTCGCGCGCGAACGGGCCGATCAGCGCAATCCTCTGGCCCTGCTTGCGCAGCGGCAGCACGCCGGCCGCGTTCTTCAGCAGCACGATCGAACGCCGCGCCGCCTCGCGCGACAACGCCTCATGCGCCGCCAGCAGCGACGTGTCGGCCTCGCGTGCCGGATCCAGCGAACGGTAGGGATTGTCGAACAGGCCGATGGCGTCCTTGAGTTCGAGAATGCGCCGAACCGCCGCGTCGATGGTGGCCATCGGCACTTCGCCGCTCTCGACCAGGGCCGGCAGGTGCTCGGCGTAGAAGCCGCTCTGCATGCTCAGGTCCAGGCCGGCCAGGAACGCCTTCCTGGTGGCGTCGCGCTCGTCGGCGGCGTAGCCGTGCGCGACCAGCTCCATGTCGGCGGTGTAGTCGGAGATGACCACGCCGGGAAACCGCCATTCGCCGCGCAGGATGTCGGTCAGCAGTTCATGGTTGGCGCTGGCAGGCACGCCGTTGATGTCGTTGAACGAGGACATCACGCTCAGCGCGCCGGCCGCGAAGGCGGCCTGGAACGGCGGCAGGTGCACATCGCGCAGGGTCTGCGGCGAGATATCGACGTAGTTGTATTCCATGCCGGCGGCCACCGCGCCGTAGGCGGCGAAGTGCTTGGGCGTGGCGAGCAGGGCGTCGGCGGCCTTCAGGTCCGGGCCCTGGAAACCACGCACGCGGGCGGCGGCGAAGGCGCACCCGAGCACCACGTCTTCGCCTGCCCCCTCGGCGCCGCGGCCCCAGCGCTGGTCGCGGGCGATGTCCACGGCCGGGGCGAAGGTCCAGTGCAGGCCGGCGGCCGTGGCTTCCACCGCGGTCACGCGCGCGGTGCGCTCGGCCAGCGCCGGTTCGAAGCTGGCGGCCTCGCCCAGCGGGATCGGGAACACGGTGCGCATGCCGTGGATGACATCGGCGGCCAGCAAGACCGGAATGCCCAGGCGACTCTGTTCCACCGCAACCTGCTGGATCTGCCGGCCCAACTCCGCCCCCACGCCATTGAACAGGGTGCCGACGCGGCCGGCACGCACCTGGGCCAGCACTTCGCCGGCGTTGTGGACGTTGGCTTCCGGGTTCACGTCCGGCGCGAAGGGCCGCACCATGTCGGCGAAGACGCCCAGCTGGCCGACCTTCTCTTCGAGGGTCATGCGGGAGATCAGGTCGGAGATGCGGTCAGCTGCCATGGAATCCTTGAGAAAACGCTTACATGGCTGCCCATTCTAGCTTCGGCTCGGGCGCCCCGGGTGAAAGGCGCATTCTCCATTCGCCAGCGAATCCAGGCAACGGCGCACGCACCCGGCGCTGTGACGGTGGGTAATCCGCTCAGGCCTGGCCGCGCTCGATGATCACGCCCACCGCGCGCGCGCCACGCACCGCACCGGGCTTGCTGAGCTTGAGCCGCAGCCACTGCACGCCGAATTCCTCCAGCACGATCTGCGCGCAACGCTCGGCCAGGGTTTCGACCAGGCCGTAGTCGGACTGGCCGACGAATTCGACCAGCCGCTTGCTCACCGCCTTGTAGTTGAGCGTGTCGGCGATGTCGTCGCTGGCGGCGGGCCGGCGGTTGTCGAAGCCCATCTCCAGGTCGAAGCGCAGGGTCTGGCGGATCCGCCGTTCCCAGTCGTAGATGCCGATCAGGGCATCGATCTCGAGCCCTTCGATGAAGACCTTATCCATGGACCAGGCTGGCTCCGTCGTTCCGTGGGGCCGGCGCCAGCGGTGCCAGCGTGGCCATGTCCCAGCGCGGGGTCACGTGCACGGCGGCATCGTCGTGCTGGCCGGCTTGCAGGCGCAGGGCACCGGCGAAGGCGATCATCGCGCCGTTGTCGGTGCACAGCGCCGGGCGCGGGAAGCAGACGCGGCCGCCGCGGCGGACCGCCATCTCCTGCAGTCTGGCACGCAGCCGGCGGTTGGCGCCGACGCCACCGGCGACCACCAGGGTGTCGCAACCGGCCGCGTCGAGCGCGCGCTGGCACTTGATCGCCAGGGTCTCGACCACCGCATCCTCGAAGCCGCGGGCGATATCGGCGCGGGTCGCCTCGCTCTGGTCGCTGTCGCGCCAGGCCAGCAGGACCTGGGTCTTGAGGCCGGAGAAGCTGAAGTCCAGGCCGGGCCGGTCGGTCATCGGCCGGGCGAAGCGGTAACGGCCCGGCGTGCCCTGCTCGGCCAACCTGGCCAGCTGCGGGCCGCCCGGGTACGGCAGGCCCATCAGCTTTGCGGTCTTGTCGAAGGCCTCGCCAGCCGCATCGTCCAGGGTCTCGCCCAGCAGGCGGTAGGCGCCGATCCGGTCCACCGACACCAATTGGGTATGGCCGCCGGAGACCAGCAGGGCGACGAACGGCGGCTCGGGCGGGTCGTCCTCCATCAAGGGCGCCAGCAGGTGGCCTTCCATGTGGTGCACGCCGATGGCCGGCACGTCCAGCGCCCAGGCCAGGGAACGGGCCACGCCGGCGCCGACCAGCAAGGCGCCGACCAGGCCGGGGCCGGCCGTATAGGCCACCCCGTCCAGCTCGCCGGGCGCCAGGCCGGCATCGGCCAGGGTCTGGCGCACCAGCGGCAGCAGCTTGCGCACGTGGTCGCGGCTGGCCAGCTCCGGCACCACGCCGCCGTATTCGGCGTGCAGGGCGATCTGGCTGTAGACGTGGTGGGCGCGCAGGGCCTGCGCCGCCGGCAGGGCGGTGTCGTAGACGGCCACGCCGGTCTCGTCGCAGGACGATTCGATGCCAAGGACTTTCATGCCGCCCATTGTGGGCCCGCCAGCGCAGGAGGCAAGCCCGGGGGGCTTGCACCCCGCCAGCGAGCCGTTATAATGCGCGGCTCACCGGGCATGACCATGTCCCGGTCATCAAAGTCCGGAGATTCCATGCCCAGCGTCAAAGTCCGCGAGAACGAGCCCTTCGAGTTTGCGCTCCGCCGTTTCAAGCGCACCTGCGAGAAGGCCGGCGTGCTGGCCGAGACCCGCAAGCGCGAGTTTTATGAAAAGCCGACCCAGGAGCGTAAGCGCAAGGCGGCTGCCGCCGTGAAGCGCCAGCTGCGCCGGTCGTCGCGCGACGTCACCAAGCGTCAGCGTCTGTACTGATCCACCTGACCGGGTCGGCGCCTCCGGCGCGAAACCCGGTTGCAGGGCCAGAAGCCGGCACGCGCAAGCGTCGCCGGCTTTTTGCATTGGCCGCCCCCCTGGCGGCGTCCCGGCGGCCTCCCGCCTATTCATCACAAGGTGTCCCATGACCCTCAAGCAGCAGCTTACCGACGACATGAAGGCCGCCATGAAGGCGGGCGACAAGCACAGCCTGGGCGTGATCCGGCTGATCAATGCCGCCATCAAGCAGCGCGAAGTGGATGAGCGCATCGAGCTGGACGATGCCGCCGTGGTCGCCGTGCTCGACAAGATGGTCAAGCAGCGCAAGGACTCGGTGAGCCAGTTCGAAGCTGCCAACCGCGAAGACCTGGCGGCGGTGGAGCGCGAAGAGATCAAGGTGATCGAGCGCTACGTGCCGGCCAAGATGGGCGAGGCCGAGATTGTCGCCGCGATCCAGGCGGCCATCGCCGAGTCCGGCGCCAAGGGCCCGGCCGACATGGGCAAGCTGATGGGCGTGCTCAAGCCCAAGCTCGCCGGCCAGGCCGACATGGGCCTGGTGTCGACCCTGGTCAAGCAGCAACTCGCGGGCTGAGTGCCCGTCTGTCGCGTCCGGCCGATTCGCCGGACGCGACGGCAAGCGGCGTGTCGATCGCGGTAGACGCGCGCCGGCCGTGTTCGCCTCGCGATCACGCCGCTTTTGCCCTAATCGGTCATCGCAAAGCGGATAAGGTGGATGGCAATGGCGCGCACGCGTCGCAGTCCCTGCCCGCCCTGGATTCTCCCCTGGCCCGATCACACCGCCCCGACATGGATCTGGACCCACGCCTGAGCAAATACCTCGACCGCGTGCAGCGCAGCCTGCCGATGGCCCTGGCCAACCGCTTCGTCGAGATCGATTTGCTCACGCAGGCGGCATCGCTCTCCTTTTACGCCTTGCTCTCGCTGGCCCCGCTGCTGGTGCTGCTGCTGTGGCTGACCGCCTCGCTCTACCCGCCCGCGCAGGAAGCATTGGTCGCCCAGGTCGGGCAGCTCGCCGGCGGCAGTTCGGCCACGGTGGCGCAGACCGTCATCGACAACGCCACCGCGCAGCCCGGCATCGGCACCATGGCCGGCACCTGGAGCACGCTGCTGCTGTTCGTCGGCGCCACGGCGGTGTTCGCGCAGTTGCAGAACGCGCTCAACCTGATCTTCCAGACTGACCGCGAACGCCTGCCGGGCCTGGTCGCCTGGCTGAAGAAGCGCGTGTTCTCCTTCGGCGTGGTGCTGGCGCTGGGCTTCCTGCTGCTGGTCTCGATGATCGCCACCACGGCCTTGCAGGTGGCCTTTGCACGGCTGCCGTCGGTATTACCGGCGATCGGCTACGTCACCACGATGCTGGTCTACGTGATGGCCTTCGCCTTCCTCTATCGCTATCTGCCCGATCGCCTGGTGTCGTGGCGGCAGGCGATCCTCGGCGGCATCATCACCGCCGGCCTGTTCGCCCTGGGCCGCTACGCGATCGGCCTGTATATCAGCGAGGCCGCGCCGGGCAGCGCCTATGGCTCGATGGGCGCGCTGGTGGTGCTGCTGGTGTGGATGTACTACGCCAGCGTGGTGTTCTTTGTCGGCGCGCTGATCACTGCCGTCATCGACCAGCGCGTGCGCGCCCGCTACAAGCTGGCCGTGGCCGGCGTCGATCCGGCCACCCCGGCGGTCCAGCCGCGCCGGCTGCCGGAAACCTGAAGGGTCCCACCCTCCCCGGCGCAGGCGGCCATGGCATCCTATGCGGATGGCCCGCATTCCAGACGCCTTCATCGACGACCTGCTCGCACGAACGGATATCGTCGAGGTCATCAGCACGCGCGTCCCGCTCAAGCGCCAGGGCAAGGAATACTCGGCGCGCTGCCCGTTCCACGACGAGCGCTCGGCCTCGTTCACGGTCTCGCCGACCAAGCAGTTCTATCACTGCTTCGGCTGCGGCGCGCACGGCACCGCGATCAGTTTCCTGATGAACTACGACCGCCTCGAGTTCCTCGACGCGGTCGACGAACTGGCCAAGCGCGCCGGCATGGAAGTCCCGCGCGATACCCAGCAGCGCAACGCCGCCCAGCAGGACGACAGCCGCGACCTCTACGCCGCGCTCGATGCCGCCTCGCGCTTCTTCCAGAAGCACCTGGAGGGCAGCGCCAAGGCCAGCGAATACCTGGACGGACGCGGCGTCGATGCCGATACCCGCGCGCGCTTCTGCATCGGCTACGCGCCCGACGGCTACAGCGCGCTGAAGGACGCGCTTGGCACCGACGAGCGGCGGATGAAATTGCTCGACCGCGCCGGCCTGTTCTCCAAGAACGACCGCGGCCACGTCTACGACAAGTTCCGCGACCGGGTGATGTTCCCGATCTTCGACCGCCGCGGCCGGGTCATCGCCTTCGGCGGCCGCGTGCTGCAGAAGGACGACGGCCCCAAGTACCTCAATTCGCCCGAAACCGCGCTGTTCCACAAGGGCCGCGAACTCTACGGTCTGTGGCAGGTGCGCCAGGCCCACCAGAAGATCGAGCGGCTGATCGTGGTCGAAGGCTACATGGACGTCGTCTCGCTGTTCCAGTTCGGCGTGACCGAGGCCGTCGCCACGCTGGGCACCGCGACCACGCCCGAGCATGCCGAGCTGCTGTTCCGCAACGCACCGGACGTGTACTTCTGCTTCGACGGCGACAACGCCGGGCGCAAGGCCGGCTGGCGCGCGCTCGAATCGGTGCTGCCGCGGATGAAGGACGGCCGCCAGGCGTTCTTCCTGTTCCTGCCCGATGGCGAAGATCCCGACACCATCGTGCGCAAGGAAGGTCGCGACGCGTTCGATGCGCGGCTGAAGCAGGCCACGCCGCTGTCGCAATTCTTCTTCGACGAAATGTCGCGCGAGATCAACCTGCACACGCTGGACGGCCGTGCCCGCCTGGCCGAGCGCGCGCGGCCGATGCTCGCGCAGATTCCCGACGGCGCCTTCGGCGACCTGATGCGGCAACAGCTGGCGCGCATGACCGGCGTGGGCATTGCCAATGCCAACACCCCGGCCCCGCCGCGCGCCGCGCCGCGCCCGGTGACGCCGACCCACAAGCGCAGCCTGATCCGCAGCGCCATCGCGATCCTGCTGCAACAGCCCTCACTGGCCAGCACCATCGACGAACACGCCGACTTCGCCGGCCTGCGCCTGCCCGGCGTCGAACTGCTGCTGGAATTGGTTGGCCTGGTGCGCCAACGCCCCGAAATCACCACCGGCGCCCTGCTCGAACACTTCAACGAGCGCGAAGAGCAGGCCGCGCTGCACAAGCTCGCCGCGCAGGTACTGCCCGGCGATGCCAACACCTGGGCCCAGGAACTGCACGACGTCGCCGTGCAACTGGAGCGCCAACTGCTGATGCAGCGCATCGACGAACTGCAGACCAAGCAGCGCGCGCAGGGCCTGGACGACACCGACAAATACGAAATGCGCGAGCTGCTGAAGGCACGCGCCGCTTTCCGCTGAGGAGCGTCCCATGCCCGTACCGCGAATCCTGCTTGCCACCTGGCTGTTTGCGCTCTCCCTGGCCGCCGGCCCCGGCTCGCTCGAACCCACCGTCCGCACGCAGATCCAGGGCGAGGGCCACTGAGGCCTGCGCACCGTTGTCCTGTTCCCCCATGCATTCGGAATCGCGATGAAATCCTGGTTGGCGCGGCTGCGCCTGGATCCCTTCACCCTCGCCCTGCTGGGCACCATCACCCTGGCCTCGCTGCTGCCCGTGCGCGGTGGCGCCGCCGCCGTGATGGACGACGCCACCGACCTGGCGATCGCCGCCCTGTTCTTCCTGCACGGCGCGCGCCTGTCGCGCGACGCCGTACGCGCCGGCGCCCTGCACTGGCGCCTGCACCTGACCATCCTCGCCTGCACCTTCGTCCTGTACCCGCTGCTCGGCCTGTTGACGCGGCCCATCGCCCACACCCTGCTGACGCCCGAGCTCTACATCGGCGTGCTGTTCCTGTGCGCCCTGCCCTCGACCGTGCAATCGTCCATCGCTTTCACCTCCATGGCCGGCGGCAACGTCCCGGCCGCGGTGGTCAGCGCCTCACTGTCCAGCCTGCTCGGCGTATTCCTGACCCCGCTGCTGATGGGCCTGCTGGTCGGCGCCCAGGGCGGCATGGCGCATCCATTGGAAGCCATCGGCAAGATCCTGCTGCAACTGCTGGTGCCCTTCGTCGCCGGCCACCTGCTGCGGCCGTGGATTGGCGGCTGGGTCGAACGCCGCCGCGCGGTCCTGCGCTACACCGACCAGGGCACGATCCTGCTGGTGGTCTACACCGCCTTCAGCGCAGCGGTAAACGAAGGCCTGTGGCAGAAGACCCCGCTGCCCGCGCTACTGGCAGTAGCCGGTTTCGCGATCGTTCTGCTCGCCGTGGCGATGACGTTGATCACTTGGCTGGCGCGCCGTCTCGGCTTTTCGCGCACCGACGAAATCCCGATCGTGTTCTGCGGCTCGAAGAAGAGCCTGGCCACCGGCGTACCGATGGCGAAGGTGATGTTCGCAGCGGGCAGCCTGGGCGCGATCGTGTTGCCGATCATGATTTATCACCAGGTCCAGTTGATCGTGTGCGCCGTCGTGGCGCAGCGCTACGCGCGAGAAAAACTGCGCCCTGCAGAGTAACGAGTGCCCGACAGGGCCGAACGAAGCGTGCTCCTGCTCTTCCCTCCCCCAAAACGCTGACCTATCGAGCGTCCGGGCGCTACGCGCGATATCAAAAAGGCCGAAAGCTTTCCTCACCCCACCAACATGGGCGGCGGCAACCAGAACAACAAATAGTGATCCACCAGCAAAAACGCAAACAACAGCATCAAATAAACAATCGAATACCGGAACATCCGCATCGAAAACAGCTCGTCCGGCGGCGACTGTATCCGCCACGCATACCAAAGAAACCCGGCATTCAACCCAGCCGCGCCCGCCAGATACAACACCCCGGACATCCCGAACACCACCGGCAGCAGCGTAGACACCACCAGCAACACCGAATACAGGAAAATCTGCCCGCGCGTGTACTCCACCCCATGCGTCACCGGCAGCATCGGAATCGCCGCCTTCGCATAGTCCGCCCGGCGGAAGATCGCCAACGCCCAGAAATGCGGCGGCGTCCACAGGAAAATGATCAACACCAGCAGCAGCGCATAGCCCCAATCCCAAGGCCCCTGCATGCCGGTCACCGCCGCCCAGCCCAACAACGGCGGTGCAGCGCCCGCCAACCCGCCGATCACGATGTTCTGCGGCGTCGCCCGCTTCAGGTACACCGTGTAGATCACCGCATAACCAATCAGCGAGGCGAACGTCAGCACCGCGGTGATCGCGTTCACCCACAGCACCAGGATCGCCATCGAGATCAGAGTGAGGATGCCCGCGAACACCAGCACCTGCGCCGGCTTCACCTTGCCGACCACCAGCGGCCGCCACGACGTGCGCGCCATCTGCGCGTCGATCCGCGCATCCAGCAACTGGTTGATCGCCGCCGCCGCCGATGCCGCCAGCCAGATGCCGAGGAACCCCAGCAGCCCCGCCCGCAGTTGTTCGAGGCTCGGCCTGCCCGGGATGGCCAGGCACATGCCCACCAGCGCGGTGAACACGATCAGGGCCACCACCTTGGGCTTGGTCAGGTCCCAATAGTCGCGTGCGCTCGTCTTCATGGTCACTCCGGAGCGCGCAGGCGCGCGAGCAGGCTGACCAGGACGAACAACAACGCCACCGCGCCGCCGTTATGCAGCACCGCCACCGCCAGTGGCAGCGCCAGCTTGACGTTGAGCACGCCCAGGGTGATCTGCAAGACCACCAGCAGGCCCAGCGCCGTGGCCCAGCCGCGCATGCTCGGCTGGCGCGACAGCCGCCACGACAGCCACAGCAGGTAGCCGCCGGCAGCGACGGCCATCAACCGGTGCGCCATCTGGATCGCGATGCGTGCCGCGCCGTCAAGTACGCCGCCTTCGTAGTCCACGCCGATGCCGCGCCACAGGGTGAAGCCTTCGCGGAAATCGTGCGGCGGCCACCACTGGCTGACGCAGCGCGGGAAGTTGTTGGCCGACCACTCGCCGCCGCCACACGCCAGCGCGGCGTAGTTGGCGCTCACCCAGCCGCCCAGCGATACCTGCACCGCCAGCAGCAGCACGCCCAGGCGCACCCACCACTTCAGGCGCTGCGCGTCGGCCAGGGTGATCGGCAGGTAGGTCGCGCGCCAGGCCATCCACACCAGCAGCGAGAACATCAGCATGCCGCCCAACAGGTGGCCCATGACCACGATTGGCTTGAGCAGCAAGGTGACCGTCCACATGCCCAGCAAGGCCTGGAAGATCACCACCGCCAGGGTCAGCACGGCCACCCGCGCGAGGTCTTCGTTGGACCAGCGCAGCGCGGCGAACAACAGGATCGCCATGCCGGCGGCGGCGACCATCGCGCCGATGTCGTGCCGGCCCGACATGTACAGCGGGATCGACAGCGCCACCAGGATCGCCGCGGTCACGATCTGCGCCACGCCGGCACGGCGCCGGCGCGCGGCCAGCAGCGCCAGCAACAGGATCTCCACGCCGAGCGCGCCGGCGAGGAAGCGGTGCACCTGCTCGCGCCACGCCTTGTGCGTTTCCAGCGGGCGGATCTTGCTGGCCACGTGCGCGTTGGCTTCGTCGGCGGTCTGCGGCCAGGTCACGCGGCCATAGCAGGTGGGCCAGTCCGGGCAGCTCAGGCCGGCGTCGGACAGGCGCACGAACGAGCCGAACATGATCGTGCTGGCGGTCATCAGGGCCGCCAGCCAGGCCATGCGGTGGAAATGCCGGAACAGCGCCGGACGCGCGAACAGATTCATCGAGGTGGGGCTCACATCAGTTTCAACAGCTTGGCCAGGTCTTCCCGCAGGCCGCCAGCATCGAAGCCGGGGGCGTAGCGCAGGATGACGAAGCCATTGGGGTCGATCACGTAGACCGGCGTGCCGTGTGCGTCGTCCACGCCGGGCAGGGCGGCACGCAACGCGGGGTCATCCCGCAGCACGCGCAATCCCGCCATCGGCGGCAGGCCGGCGGGCGGCGTGCCGATCCACAGCACATCGACCTTGGCGGCATTGTGGCCGAGCAATTGCCAGACCTTGTCCACGTCGCGCGCAACCGCCAGGCAGGCCGGCAGGCACTGCGCCCGCGGTGCGAGCACGATGCGCCAGGTGCGCTCGCTGGGCCGCCAGGCATAGGGCGCGCCATCGGCCAGATGCGGCGCCTGCGCGCGCAGGTCGACCGGCGGCGACAGCAGTTCGCCGTGATTGCGGTGGCCGGCGGGCTGCCAACCGCTGAAGCGCAGGATCCCGGCCAGCAGCATCGAGCCGAAGAACATGACGAACAGGGCGATCAGCTTGCCGCGACCGCGTCGGCCGGGTGCGGCCGGGGCCAGGGAAGGAGAAGTCATGCCGAGGATTTTCTCATGGCGCGGCGGTCCGCGCCTGCCGGCGCTCGCGGCGCCGCCGCCATTGCAGGACCGCCGCCGTCGCCAGCACCGCCAGCGCCAGCCCGAACCATTGCACCGCGTAGGCCAGGTGGCGCGCGGGCGGCAGCGTGTTGGGCAGGATCTCCAGGTCGCGGGCATAGCCCAGCGGCAGTGCCGGATCCAGCCGCAGCACCTGCGGCGAAATGTCGCGCCGCCCCAGCGTGCGCGCAATGGCAGCGGTATCGATCCGGGTCGCCAGCCAGGTCGAGGGCTGGGCGGTCGTGCTCAAGGCCGGCCCGAGCAGGATGCCGCTGGAAGGCGGCGGCGCGAGCAGCCCGCGCACCTCGTGCCGGCCGGTGATCGGCACCAGCACCGGCAGTTGCCGGTCCGGCGGCAGCGGCCACCAGCCCAGGTCGACCAGCAGCCAACGCCCCCCCGCGCTGCGCGCCGGCTGGTAGATGCGCACACCGGCACGGCCTTCGCGCATCTGGTTGTCGAGCAGGACCTGTTGCGGCTGCAACTCGACTTCGCCGGTCACCCATTGCAAGGCCTGCGTCCGCCCCAGGGCCACGTCCAGCCCCTGCGGATGCAGGCGCACGTGGCTGGCCTGCGTCAGCAGCGCTTCCTTCTCGTGCATGCGCTGCAGCTGCCAGCGCCCCAGCATCGTGAAAGCGCAGGCCACCGCCAGGGCCAGCAGCCATCCGCCCCACATCCCGCCGGTCGCTGGCGTGTGGTGGCGCATCATGACAAGGGCGTGCAAATGGAGTGGAATGCGGCTTCCCTTCCGGCTGCCGGCCTTCCCGTGAACGATTCGCTCAAGACCCTGCTGATTGTCGCGTTCCTGCTGGTCATCGTCTGGCAACTCGGCGCCGGTCTGTATTACCTGTTGACTGATCGCGGGGACAGCAAGCGCACCGTCAACGCACTTACCCGGCGCATCGTGCTGTCCGTGGCGCTGATCCTGCTGGTCATCCTCGGCATCTACAGCGGCTGGATCAAACCGCACGGCCTGTAAGCCAGGCCGCGCGGCGCGGCCTTACAGCACGTAGACGAACAGGAACAGCGCCAGCCACACCACGTCGACGAAGTGCCAGTACCACGCGGCTGCCTCGAAGGCGAAGTGGTGGTCGCGGGTGAAGTGCCCGCGCGCGGCGCGCAGCCACATCACGATCAGCATGATGGTGCCCAGCGCCACGTGCATGCCGTGGAAGCCGGTCAGCATGAAGAACGTCGAACCGTAGATGCCCGAGCCCAGCGTCAGGTTGAGCTCGTGGTAGGCGTGGATGTATTCCTTCGCCTGGAAGTACAGGAAGGTGCAGCCCAGCAGCACGGTGACGCCCTGCCAGATCAGCAGCTGGCGGCGATGGCCGGCCTTGAGCGCATGGTGGGCGATGGTCAGGGTGACGCCGGAGCTGAGCAGGATCAGCGTATTGATCAGCGGCAGGCCCCAGGCCGGGATGGTCTGGAAGTGCCCGCCGATGCCGCCGGGGCCATTGCTCGGCCAGGCCGAGGAGTAGCCGTTCCACAGCAACTCGTTGGTCATCACCCCGTCGCCGTAGCCGCCGAGCCATTCCAGGCCGAACACGCGGGTGTAGAACAGCGCGCCGAAGAAGGCGCCGAAGAACATCACTTCCGAGAAGATAAACCACACCATTCCCATGCGGAAGGACACGCCGACCTGCTGGTTGTAGCGCCCGCTGTTGGATTCGCGGATGACATCGCCGAACCACATGAACAGCGTGGCGACCAGCATCGCGATGCCGAGGAAGAAGGTCCAGCGGCCCCAGCCGGCGTCGTTGAGCCAGGACGCCACGCCCACCATCGTGACCAGCATGGCGATCGAGCCGACGAACGGCCATTTGCTGTGGCTCGGCACGAAATAGGCATTGGCATCGGTACTGTGGTCGGCCATGTCGTCGTTTCCGGGATCGGTGTTCGGTGGGCTCAGGGCGCGGCCTTCGGCACGCCGGCGGGCGAACCGGCCGGCAGCTCGGAGGTCAGGGCGTCGTTCTTGTAGAAGGTGTAGGACAGCGTGATGGTGTGGATCTCGGGCGGCAGGTTGGGATCGACGATGAAGCGCAACGGCATGTCGCGCTGTTCGCCGGCCTGCAAGGTCTGGGCGGTAAAGCAGAAGCACTCGGTCTTGCTGAAGAAGCCCGAGGCGCGCGAAGGCGCCACCGAAGGCACCGCGCTGCCGACGATCGGGTGGTCGCTGTCGTTGCGCGCGAAATACAGCGCCTCGTTGAGTTCGCCGGGCACCACTTGCATGCTCTGCTGCTCGGGATGGAACGACCACGGCAAGCGCGAATTGACGCTGCCGTCGAACTCCACCCGCACCCGCCGCTGCCCGGCCGGCACCGCCTCGGCCACGCGGCCGCTGCCCGGGCCGCGCTCGACCCGGATGCCGAAGACCTTTTCGCAGGCGATGCGGTAGAGCGGCACCAGCGAGAACGTCAGCACGAACGCCACCAGCACCACGCCGACCAGCCGGGGCAGGCCGGCGTTGGCACGTGGCGTCGGCTGCGGGCTGTTCACCGCCCCAGCACCCCGGTCAGGATGAAGCCGGCATAGACCAGCACCGCCACGGTGGCGACCGCCCAGGCGGTGCGGCGCGCGCGGCGGCGGCGTTCGGCCAGGGCGGACACGCCCTGATCCTCGGCTGGCGCAGCCGCGCCCGGATCAGTGGCTGACATCGTCATGGGCCAGGTCGCCCGGCTTGATCACCGGCGGCAAGGTAAAGGTATGCGCCGGTGCCGGCGAGGGCAGCGTCCATTCCAGGCCGCGCGCGCCTTCCCAGGCACGGTCGCCGGCGCGCGCACCGTTGCGCAGCGAGGACAGCAGGATGGCCGCCATCAGGAACGGGGTGACGAACATGCCGAACGCACCGATCGAGCTGACCACGTTCCAGTCGGCGAACACCACGTTGTAGTCCGGGATGCGGCGCGGCATGCCGGCCAGGCCGAGGAAGTGCTGCGGGAAGAAGGTCAGGTTGACGAACACCATCGTCCACCAGAAGTGCACCTGCGCCCAGCGCTCGCTGTACATGCGCCCGGTCCACTTCGGCCACCAGTAGTAGACCGCGGCGATCAGGCCGAACAGGGCGCCGGTCACCAGCACGTAGTGGAAGTGCGCCACCACGAAGTAAGTGTCGTGGTACTGGAAGTCGGCCGGCACGATGGCCAGCATCAGGCCCGAGAAGCCGCCGATGGTGAACAGGATGACGAAGGAGATCGCCCACAGCATCGGCGCTTCGAAGCTCAGCGAGCCCTTCCACATCGTGCTGACCCAGTTGAACACCTTCACCCCGGTGGGGATGGAGATGAGCATGGTGGCGAACATGAAGTAGATCTCGCCGCCCAGCGGCATGCCCACGGTGAACATGTGGTGGGCCCAGACGATGAAGCTGAGGAAGGCGATCGCCGCGATGGCGTACACCATCGCCTGGTAGCCGAACAGCGGCTTGCGGCTGAAGGTCGGGATGATCTCGCTGACCACGCCGAAGGCGGGCAGGATCATGATGTAGACCTCGGGATGGCCGAAGAACCAGAAGATGTGCTGGTACATCACCGGGTCGCCGCCGCCAGCGGCATTGAAGAACGAGGTGCCGAAGAACTTGTCGGTCAGCAGCATGGTGACCGCGCCGGCCAGCACCGGCATCACCGCGATCAGCAGGAAGGCGGTGATCAGCCAGGCCCAGCAGAAGATCGGCATCTTCAACAGGTCGATGCCCGGCGCGCGCATGTTGAGCACCGTGGCGATGATGTTGATCGCGCCCATGATCGAGCTGATGCCGGCCACGTGGATGGCAAACACCGAGAAGGCGACGTTGTAGCCGCCCTGCAGCATCAGCGGCGGATACATCGTCCAGCCGCCGGCCGGCGCGCCGCCTGGCAGGAACAGGGTCACCAGCAGCATGGTGAAGGCCACCGGCAGCAGCCAGAACGACCAGTTGTTCATGCGCGGCAGCGCCATGTCCGGCGCGCCGATCTGCAGCGGGATCATCCAGTTCGCCAGGCCGACGAAGGCCGGCATGATGCCGCCGAAGATCATCACCAGCGCATGCACGGTGGTCATCTGGTTGAAGAACTCGGGCTTGACGAACTGCAGGCCCGGCTGCATCAGCTCGGCACGGATGATCACGCTCATCCCCGCGCCGATGATGAACATGATGAAGGAGAACCCCAGGTACAGGGTCCCGATGTCCTTGTGATTGGTCGAGAAGAACCAGCGCTCTACGAAGCTCTGCTGGTGGTACCCGTGGGAATCGACTGCGGAATGCGCCATGACGATGGACTACCTCTGCGATTCGGAGCTGGTGTGCGGATCAGCCGGCGGTGGGCTGCGGCGGAGTGGCGGGCGCGGCGGCAGGGGCTGGCGCCGGTGCGGTCTCGCTCGCCGGTGCGGCGGGCGCCGGTGCGGCGGCGGGTGCGGCCTCGGCGGGCTTGGGCTGGCGCGCGGCCAGCCAGCGCTTGAATTCTTCCTTGGGCAGCGCCTCGACCACGATCGGCATGAAGCCGTGGTCCTTGCCGCACAGCTCGGCGCACTGGCCGCGATAGACGCCGGGCGTCTCGATGTTGGTCCAGGCCTCGTTGATGAAGCCGGGCACCGCGTCCTGCTTCCAGCCCAGCGCCGGCACCCACCAGGCGTGGATGACATCGTCGGAGGTGATGACGAAGCGGATCTTGGTATCGACCGGCAGCACCAGGCGGTTGTCCACGTCCAGCAGGTAGTGCGGGTTGCTGGCCACGGTGGGCACCTGGTGGCTCTGGCGCATGCTGTCCGAGCCGCGGTCCAGGCGGCTGGTGAACGCCACGCCCTCGCCGAGGTATTCGTACTTCCACATCCACTGGTAGCCGGTGACCTTCACCGTCATTTCCGAGTCGCGCATGTCGTACATGGCGATCAGCTTGGCCGTGGCCGGCCAGGCCATGACGATCAGGATCAGGACCGGAATGACGGTCCAGACGATCTCGGCCTTGGTGTTGTGGCTGAACTGCGCGGCCACCGCGCCCTTGGACTTGCGGAAGGTGAAGATCGCATAGCCCATCGCGCCGAACACGATCACGCCGATCACCGCGCAGACCCACAGCGCGACCATGTGCGCCTCATAGGCCATGCGCGCGGTATGGGTGACGCCGCGCCCCATGTTGAGCTGCCACGGTTTCGGATCGGCCGATTGCGCCCACGCCAGCGGTGTGGCCAGCCAGGCCGCCGCCGCCATCACTCCCCGGTACCACGCCCTGCTGCGTCCACTGTTGCGTTGCTTCATTGCCTAGACCCTTGCGTCATCGGTTGGGCGTCATCGGTTGCGGCCATTGGCGGCCGCGAGCAAGCCTTGCAGTTTTTCCGCCAGCTGCAATCGTTCGGCCGGACCGAGGAAACTTCCCACCTCGACCTGCCTGCCACTGCTGGCCAGCCATACCCTGTCATCGAACCCCATCTCCAGCCGCACCCAATGCGGATGCGCCTGGAACGCCGGCGGGCAATCCGTGCGAGGGAAGACCTGGACGACGGCCGGCCCCACCCGGATCGCTTCTTCGCGTTCGCCACTGCGCCACAACTGCCGCAGCGCCACCGCCACCACCACGCTGTGCAGCAGGGCGAAGACCGGAGCGAAGACATTGCCCGCCCACCACCCCAATCCCGCCGCCAGCCACATCAGCCCCGCGAGCGCGGCGAACAACATCACGAACTGCCGGGCCGTCATCGCCCGCGGCGGCCGCAGCGTGAGCTGCGTAGCCGGACCGTGGGTGCTGGACGGCAACACTTCGATCATGTCGCGACCGTACTCCAAGCCGCGGAGAACGTCTCGATGGTAGCCCTGCGCGCGCAAGCCCGGCAAGCATTCATCACGCATCGCTAATGCTGCACTGCAACCAGAAAGCCTCGTCAAATCAAGCATTTCGCAAAACGCCCCGGCGCGGCGCGGCGAGCGCGGCAGGCAAAAAACGGCGCCCTGGCTGCCGTTTCCGGTCAAGTGCCGGTACCGGGCCGCACCTAGAATGGGCGTCATTCTTCCTGCGTGCCTGGATGCCATGAGCGCCCTTCCCGATCCCGCCGCCGGCGGTTCCGCCCCGCCCCTGCTCGCCCCGGACCTGCCGCCGGCCCCGGGCGCCCTGCGCGCCGCCGTCACCGCCGCCTGGCTCAAGGATGAAGCCGAGCACGTGCGCGAACTGCTGGAGCAGGCCCGCCTGCCCGCCGCCGAGCAGGCCAGGGTGCAGGCGCTGGCCGCCGACCTGGTCACCCGCGTGCGCACCCGTGCCCAGGACCAGGGCGCGATCGAAGCCTTCATGCGCCAGTACGACCTCGGCAGCGAGGAAGGGGTATTGCTGATGTGCGTGGCCGAGGCGTTGCTGCGCATCCCCGACCAGGACACCGCCGACAAGCTGATCCGCGACAAGCTCGGCGACGCCGACTGGGAGAAGCATCTGGGCGGCAGCGATTCGGTGCTGGTCAACGCCTCGACCTGGGGCCTGATGCTGACCGGTCGCATCGTGCAGATCAACGACCTCACCCGCGCCGATGCGCCCGGCGCGTTCAAGCGCCTGATCGGCCGCGTCGGCGAGCCGGTGATCCGCCTGGCCGTGCGCCAGGCGATGAAGATCATGGGCCACCAGTTCGTGATGGGCCGCACCATCGACGAGGCGCTGTCGCGCTCGCACAAGGGCGACAACGCCAGCTACCGCTATTCGTTCGACATGCTCGGCGAAGGCGCGCTGACGATGAAGGACGCGCTGCGCTATCTCGAGGACTACCGCCGCGCGATCCACGCCATCGGCGGCGACCACGTGCGCCGCGGCGGCAAGGCCGACGGCGATGTGACCCAGGCACCGGGCATCTCGATCAAGCTCTCGGCGCTGTACCCGCGCTACGAGTACGCCAAGCGCGAGCGCGTGCTGCGCGACCTGGTGCCCGGCGTGCTGGAACTGGCGCAGCTGGCCAGGTCCTACGGCATCGGCTGCACCGTCGATGCCGAGGAAGCCGACCGCCTCGAACTGTCGCTGGACATCATCGAGCGCGTGTTCTCCGACGCGTCGCTGGCCGGCTGGGATGGCTTCGGCGTGGTCGTGCAGGCCTACCAGAAGCGCACCCCGTACACGATCGACTACCTGGCCGACCTCGCCCGCCGCAGCGGCCGGCGCATGCAGGTGCGCCTGGTGAAGGGCGCCTACTGGGACGCGGAGATCAAGCGCGCGCAGCTCGATGGCCTGTCCGGCTATCCGGTGTTCACCCGCAAGCAGAACACCGACGTGTCCTACCTGGCCTGCGCCAAGCGGCTGTTCGGGCATGCCGATGCGATCTATCCGATGTTCGCCACGCACAATGCGCACACGATCGCCGCCGTGCGCACGATCGCGCATGGCCACAGCTACGAGCACCAGAAGCTGCACGGCATGGGCGATGACCTCTACGCCGAAGTGGTGCCGGCCGACCGTCTCGACCTGCCTTGCCGCGTCTACGCGCCGGTCGGCTCGCACGAGGACCTGCTGCCCTACCTGGTGCGCCGCCTGCTCGAGAACGGCGCCAACTCCAGCTTCGTCAACCGCATCACCGACGAGAAGGTGGCGATCGAAGAGCTGATTCGCGACCCGGTCGAAGCCGTGTCGTCCTTCGCCTCCATCCCGCATCCGAAGATCCCGCTGCCGGCCGACCTGCTGCGCAGCCAGAACCAGAACAGGAAGAATTCCATGGGCGCCAATCTCGCCAACGACCAGGAACTGCGCCAGCTCGCAGAGCAGCTCAATGCCGCCGTGAAGCCTTGGCAGGCCGCGCCGCTGGTGCCGGGCGCGGTGGTGTCCAGCGCTCCGCTGGCGGTCACCTCGCCGGCCGACCGCCGCCAGACCGTGGGCCACTGGCAGCCGGCCGATGCGGCCACCGTCGACAAGGCGCTGGCCAATGCGGTGGCCGCGCAGCCGGCCTGGAACCGCACCCCGGCCGCCAGCCGCGCGACCATCCTCGAGCACGCCGCCGACCTGCTCGAAGCGCGCATGCCCGAGTTCATGGCGCTGTGCATCAAGGAGGCCGGCAAGACCCTGCCCGACGCCGTCGCCGAAGTGCGCGAGGCGGTGGACTTCCTGCGCTACTACGCCGGCCAGGCGCGCGCCCAGTTCGGCGCACCCGAGCGCCTGCCCGGGCCGACCGGCGAGTCGAACGAGCTGCAACTGCATGGCCGCGGCGTGTTCGTCTGCATCAGCCCATGGAACTTCCCGCTGGCGATCTTCCTCGGCCAGGTCGCCGCGGCGCTGGCCGCCGGCAACAGCGTGATCGCCAAGCCGGCCGAGCAGACCAACCTGATCGGCTACCACGCGGTGAAGCTGCTGCACGAAGCCGGCGTGCCCGAGGCCGTGCTGCAATTCCTGCCGGGCGACGGCGCCACCGTGGGCGCGGCGCTGACCCGGGACGCGCGCGTCAGCGGCGTGGCCTTCACCGGTTCGACCGAAACCGCGCGTGCGATCAATCGCACCATGGCCGCGCGCGACGCCGCCATCGGCGTGCTGATCGCCGAGACCGGCGGCCAGAACGCCTTCATCGCCGATTCCTCGTCGCTGCCCGAAGCGGTGGTCAAGGACGCGATCGCCAGCGCCTTCATTTCCGCCGGCCAGCGCTGCTCGGCCGCGCGCGTGCTGTTCGTGCAGGACGACATCGCCGACAAGGTGATGACCATGCTCGCCGGCGCCATGGCCGAGCTGAAGATCGGCGACCCCGGCCTGCTGTGCACCGACGTCGGCCCGGTGATCGACGCCGACGCGCTGCAGGTGCTGGAAGCGCACGCCAAGCGCATGGACAGCGAGGCGCGCCTGATTGCCGTCGCCCCGGCTGGCGAGTCGGTCACCTACGGCACCTTCTTCGCCCCGCGCGCCTACGAACTGAAGTCGCTGGAGCAGTTGCAGCGCGAGGTGTTCGGCCCGGTGCTGCACGTGATCCGCTGGAAGAGCGACCAGCTCGACGCGGTGATCGACCAGATCAACGCCACCGGCTACGGCCTGACCCTGGGCGTGCATTCGCGCATCGACGAGACCGTCGAGCGCATCGCCTCGCGCGTCAACGTCGGCAACGTGTATGTCAACCGCAACCAGATCGGCGCGGTGGTCGGCGTGCAGCCGTTCGGCGGCCAGGGCCTGTCGGGCACCGGCCCGAAGGCGGGCGGCCCGCACTACCTGCTGCGTTTCGCCACCGAGAAAGTGGTGACGGTCAACACCACGGCGGCGGGCGGCAATGCCTCGCTGCTGACCCTGGGCGACTGACGCTTGCGCTGAAGTTCTCCAGCCGGCAACCCGCAGCGCCTATAGGCCTGCTGGGTGCACTGGGGGAGCGGCTTCAGCCGCGACAGCCATCCGACAGACCGCGACTGCGTTCGTCCGGGCTGAAGCCCCTCCCACAGGCCCCTCTCCCACCAGGGGAGAGGGGCCTGAAGCATCAGCGAGCTGCTTTTTTCGCAGCCTTTCGTGCCGGCGCCTTGCGCGCCATCGTCTTCTTCATCGGCGCCTTGCGGGCGACCGCTTTCTTGGCCGTGGACTTGCGCGCGGCGGTCTTCCTGGTCGCAGTCTTCCTGACGACAGCCTTCTTCGCCGTCGCCTTCTTCACTGCCGCCTTCTTGGCAACCGCCTTCTTCGCCACCGCCTTCTTGGCAACCGTCTTCTTCGCCACCGGCTTGCGCGCAGCAGCCTTCTTCGCCGCGCTCTTCCCGGCGACCTTGCCGGTAGCGGCAGACTTCCTGGTAGCCGCCTTCTTCGCGGTCTTCCTGGCGGCCTTCTTGCCGGTCTTGCGACGCAGCGCGGCGGCTTCGGCCTTGGCATTGGCACTGGCGCTTTCCAGCTTCTTGCGTGCGGAGGCAATGCGCTTCTTGACCGCCTTGCCGGCCTTGGCGGTCTTCTTGGCCACTGCCTTGCGCGCCTTGCTCACGCGCTGGGTGACCTGCTTGCGGGCGGACTTGGCGATCTTCTCCACGCTCGCCACGGCCTCGCTCGCGGTTTGGGCAATCGACTCACCCAGGTGGACGGCGGACTCCTTCATGTTTCCGGCGACTTGGGAAACCGTCGCCGATGCACCATTGCCGTTGCTCATGAGCCCTCCTTCGGGCGTGTTGTTGACGCGACGATGTACAGCGGTGGATGAACACGTTGTCGACGGACACCGCGCGTGGCGGTCCGTAAGCTGCGCAAGGCAGGAGCGAAGAAAGCCGAAGGGAAAGTGCGGCCCTGCCGGCGAGCGGCGGCGCGGGGATGTGGTCCTGGCCTGCAAGCTGCGTCATGGCATGGACTCGGCGACCATGCCCCAAAGTGTTGGGTTCCCATCGACGGGAAACCGCAATATCTGGGGCTTTCGCGCGCAAGCTAGCGCCGTGCCACGGCACTGTCAAACGTCCCTTGCGCTCGGTCGACGCCGCCGGCCGCGCTTCACCGGCCATTAAATACAGCGCCGGCACGCTTGTTCAGTTTCGCCCCCGGGGCGATCCTGCCTCCCTTCGCGACAGTTTCCGGAACGCCACGACCCATGCGCCCCCTGCCCACGCTGCTGACCTTGTCCCTGGCCGCCGCCTTCGGTGCTTTCGCCGCCACCGGCCTGCACGAATGGCTGGACAACCGCGCCGAAGCCGCGCCCGTGCCGCCCGCGGCGGTAGCCAGCCTGGTGCCGGCCACTGCCGCGCTGCCGGTGTCGGTGGCCGGCCAGCCGGTCCCGAGCCTGGCGCCGATGCTGCAACAGGCGATGCCGGCGGTAGTCAGCGTCAACACCAAGCAGGTGGTGCGCGTGCGCAACCCCTTCTTCAACGACCCGTTCTTCCGCCGCCTGTTCCCGGACATCCCGCAGGAGCGCATCAACGAATCGCTGGGTTCGGGCGTGATCATCGATGCGGCCAAGGGCTACGTCCTCACCAACCACCACGTCATCGAGAACGCCGACGACGTCCAGGTCACGCTCGCCGACGGGCGCACGGTCAAGGCCGAATTCCTCGGCTCCGACGCCGACACCGACATCGCGCTGATCCGCATCCCGGCCGACAAGCTCACCGCCATCCAGCTGGCCGACAGTTCGCAGCTGCGCGTAGGCGACTTCGTGGTGGCGATCGGCAACCCGTTCGGCTTCACCCAAACCGTGACCTCCGGCATCGTCTCGGCGGTCGGCCGCAGCGGCATCCGCGGCCTGGGCTACCAGAACTTCATCCAGACCGATGCCTCGATCAATCCGGGCAATTCCGGCGGCGCCCTGGTCGACCTGCAAGGCCGGCTGGTGGGCATCAATACCGCCAGCTTCAACCCGCAGGGCAGCATGGCCGGCAACATCGGCCTGGGCCTGGCGATTCCCTCGAACCTGGCGCGCGGGGTGGTCGAGCAGCTGTTGAAGAACAACGGCGTGGTGATCCGCGGCACGCTGGGCCTGGAGACGCAGAACATCACCGCGCAGATGGCGCAGGGCCTGGGCCTGGAAAGCGCGCGCGGCGCACTGGTGGCGCGGGTGCTGCCTGGCTCGGCCGCGGCCGCGGCGGGTCTGCAGCCGGGCGATGTGGTGGTCGGCGCCAACGGCGAGCGCGTGGACAGTGCCGAAGCACTGCACAACTACGAAGGCCTGCAGCCGGTCGGCAGTGCCGTCACGCTCGAGGTGCGCCGCGACGGCAAGCCGCTGCAATTGCGTGCCGTGCTCAAGGAACAGGCGCGCGCCACCGGCGGCGGCGCACTGGATCCGCGCCTGGAAGGAGCCACCTTCACCGACCTGCCCGAATCGCTGCGGCAATCGGGCATCAGCGGCGTGTTGATCAGCGAGGTCAAGCGCGGCAGCCGCGCGGCGCAGAACGGATTGGCGGCCGGCGACGTGGTGGTGGCGGCCTCGGCCGGCGACTTCTCCGACCTGGCCGGCTGGCGCGCCAACTTCAGCCGGCCGCCGGAGCGGCTGGTGCTGCGGATCGTGCGCGGCAATGGGCAGTACGACGTGCTGGTGCGCTGAGCCCTTCCCTTCTCGCGCTTCGCGGGAGAGGGGCGAGGTGCATGAACGCCTCATCCCACCCGCATCCAGCTCATACACGGCGTACACCCCCGCGGTGTTATTGCTAGGCTCCATTCTCCGCCGCCGCGCGGAGGCAGACCCCCAAGGAGATCAACGATGAGCGTTCCGACCAACACCGACCAGCTCAAGGGCAACCTCAGCGAAGCCGGTGGCCATCTCAAGTCCGCCGCCTCCGCCGCGGGCGATGCCGTACGTAGCGCCGCAACCGCCGCCGGCGATGAACTGCGCCTGGGCAAGGCCAACGTCAAATCCGAACTCAGCGACGGCGCGCTGTCCGGGCTGGCCGCCGCCGAAGTGGGGGGCGCCGCCGCCAAGGAACAGATGGACGCGCTGATGGACAAGGGCCGCGATCTGCTCGACAGCGCCTCGGAACTGATTCGCGAACGTCCGCTGGCTTCGTTCGGCGTCGCCTTCGCCGCTGGCTGGGTGATCGCCAAGCTGGCACGCAGCAGCGGCGGCGAGCGCTAAGCGCGCGGCGTGAGCGACGCCACCTCGCCACCGGAAGGCCCGGACCCGGAAGGCACCCCGCCACCGGGACTGGAAGCAAGCCTGCGCCAGGTCAATGCGGCCGGCCGCGCCACGCTGGGATCGGCGCGCGACACCGGCCGCGCGTTGCGTCGCCTGGTGTCGGCGGACCTGGCGCTGGCACGCAGTGCGTTCGGCCGTGGCCTGGCCTGGGCCGGTATCGCGATCGTCTTCGGCGCCTCGTCCTGGTTGCTGGTGACCGGCGCGATCATCGCCTTGCTGCAGCGCGCGGGCCTGTCCTGGTTCCAGTCCTTGTTCTTCACCGCCCTGGTGAGCCTGGTGATGACCGGCGTGGCGATCTGGCGGGTCTCGCATTTCTTCGACCACACCGGCCTGCACGCCACGCGGCGGCAGCTCAGCCGCCTGGGCCTGTTCGACGAACACGATGTCGACGAGGACGCGGCCAAGCCGACCCCCACCGCGCAGCACGCCGGCATGGCGGCACGCGAGCGCGACGGCCACCGCGAGGAGACGCCGCGATGAATTTCAGCCAGCTGCGCCACCGCGTCGACCGCGCCGAACGCCTCGTGCAGGGACGTGCCGACGACACCCAGGTCCACTGGGCCTCCCTGCGCCGGGCCTGGCGCGAAGGCTGGACCGCGCCGCGCATCGTCGTGGCCGGGCTCATCAGCGGCTTCATCGCCGGCAAGCTCGAGCCGTCCAAGGGCCGCGCCGTCGCCTCCCAGGCCACGCGCTGGGTGCAGATGTTCAGCACGATCTCGGGCTTGTTCACCGCCATGCAGGCACAAGCCGCTTCCGAAGAGGCCGAACGCGCCGGCGACCATGCCGAACGCGCGGCCGACAATGCGCAGGCGGTGGCGAACGAGGAAAGCGTGGCACCCGTGGGCGCCTCGCGTGCGCAGCCGGCGGTGGCGCCGGCCGCCGCCACCGGCGATGACCCGGCGCAGTGGCCGCCACGCCCGGCCGAGGCCGCGACCGAAGTTTCCGAGCGCTGAGCCGGCACCGGGAAGGCATGCGCGCCGTTGACGCGCCGACGGCGGATAATGGCTGACCGCAGCCGGCCCTCCGCCATGAGCCAACCCCTCTCGCTCGACCCTGTTCCGCTCGACCCGGCTCGATCCGATTCGGAGCTGCCGCCCGAACCCGAAGTCCCGCTGCCTCCCCCGCCCAGACCGCGTCCACGCGGACCCGCCTCGCTGATCGTGCTGGCGGTGCTGGCAGTCGGCTACACGTTGTGGGCGGCGCAGACGGTGATCCTGCCGATCATGCTGGCGGCGTTCTTCTCGATGATCGGCAACCCGATCATCCGCGTGTTGCGCAAACTGCATGTCCCGCGCTTCCTCGCCGCCTTGCTGGTGCTGGCCATCGGTGTGGCCGGCACCGTGGTGCTGGCGGTGCAACTGGTCGGCCCGGCCGCGGCCTGGTTCCAGCAGGCACCGGTGCAGATGCGGCAGATTTCCCGCGAGTTGCGCGACTTCACCAAGCCGGTGCAACAGGCCAACCAGGCAGCCGAAAACTTCGCCCGCGCGGCCGGCGGCGACAGCGGCCGCCAGGTGCAGATCGTGCGCACCCAGCTCGACGATCCTTACCGCGCCCTGGTGCGCGCGCCCAAGCTGGCGGCCTCCGTGCTGGCGGTGGTGCTGCTGACGTTCTTCTTCATGGTCTACGGCGAAAACCTGCAGCGCCACGCCATCGCCTTGCTGCCCAGCCGGCAGCAGCAGCGTTTCACCACCGGGATCATGCTGGAGATCGAGCGCGAGGTCTCGCGCTACGTGCTGACGATCAGCCTGATCAACACCGCCGTCGGCATGATCTACGGCGGCATCCTCTATGCGCTCGGCGTGCCGCTGCAGGAAGCCTTGTTGTGGGGCACGGTGGTGGCGCTGCTGAACTTCGCGCCCTATGTCGGCCCGCTGATCGGCGTGATGCTGATGCTGCTGATGGGCTTCGTCACCTTCGACACCCCGGCCGCCTCGGCCTTGCCGGCGGCACTGTACCTGCTGCTGCACACCATCGAAGGCCAGCTCGTCACGCCGATCATCCTGGGCCGGCGCATGGCGATCTCGCCGCTGATGCTGATCCTGGCGCTGATGCTGTTCGGCTGGCTGTGGGGCCTGGTCGGCCTGCTGCTGGCGGTGCCGCTGCTGGTGTGCATCAAGATGATCCTGGGCCGGCTGGAAGGCACGCAGCGCTGGGCACGGTTGCTGGAGTGAGGGGCAGGCGCCCTGCACTCTCTATACCTGTAGGAGCGGCTCCGGGTGGCCTTGGGCCATCAGCCGCGACGGGCCCGTCAGACCCCCGTGACAACTGATCCCGCGCGGTCGCGGCTGATGGCCCAAGGCCACCCGGAGCCGCTCCTACAACAAGGCATCGCCCGCCTCCGCCGGAAGCGCGCCATCTGCCTTAAAATGGCCCGGTGAGCTTCCCGATCCGCGCCATCACCCTCGACCTGGACGACACCTTGTGGCCGTTCGCGCCGATCGGCGCGCGCATCGACCAGGTGCTGCACGACTGGCTGCAGGTCCATAGCCCGGTCACCGCCGCGCGCTTCGACCTGGCCGGCATGCGCGAACTGCGCGAGCGCAGCTTCGCCGACAACCCGCACCTGCACCACGACCTCAGCGCGCTGCGCCGGCTCACGTTGCAGCAGGCGTTCGAGCTGAGCGGTGGCGACGTGGCGCTGGTCGAGCCGGCCTACGAAGTGTTCTATGCCGCGCGCAACCAGGTCGAGTGCTATCCCGATGCGCTCGATGCGCTGGCCCGCATCGCCGCACGCGTGCCGGTGGCGGCGGTGAGCAATGGCAACGCCGATCTGGTGCGGATCGGCCTGGATCATCATTTCGCCTTCCAGCTCGGCTCGCGCGAGCACGGCGCGGCCAAGCCGCAGGCCAGCATCTTCCACGCCGCCTGTGCCCAGCTGGACGTGGCGCCGGGCGACGTGCTGCATGTCGGCGACCACGTCGAGATGGACGTGGTCGGCGCGCTCGACGCCGGCCTGCGCGCCTGCTGGATCAACCGCACCGAAGCCACCTGGCCGCACGCCGACAAGGCGCCGGACCTCGAATTCGACACCCTGGCCGGCCTGGCCGACTGGCTCGACGCGCACGCCCGGCGCGACGGCCGCGCGGCATGAAGCGCGCCATCCCTCCCGCATTCCCTCTCGGCGCGCCAACGCGCGCCTGATCCAAGGAAACGCCATGACCCTGCCCCAAGGCTTCGCCGCCGATTCCGCCTCCGCCCTGCCCCTGCACGTGCTCGACCGCACGCAGTGGACCGCCTGGGCGGCACGGCAGCCGGCCGCCGTGGCGGCCTGGGCGCAGGCGCAGCGCTTCGAGGCCGCGCCCGGCAGCGTGCTGTTGTTGCCCGGCAGCGACGGCCTGGCCGGCGCGGTGCTCGGCGTGGGCGATCGCGAGGACGCGTACGCCTATGCGCATGGCCCGTTCGCCTTGCCGGCCGGCAGCCGCTGGCGGGCCGAAGGGCTGGGCGACGCCGAACAGGCCCTGCTGCAACTGGGCTGGGGCCTGGGCAGCTACCGCTTCGCGCGCTACCGCAAGCCCACGCGCGCGGCCGCCGAACTGGTCGCCACGCCGTCGGCGGAAGTGGCCGACCTGATCCAGGCCTGCCTGCGCGTGCGCGATTGGGTCAACACGCCGACCGAAGACATGGGTCCGGACCAACTGGAAAGCGCGGCACGCGAGATCGCCGCCGCGCATGGCGCGCAGATCGAGGTGATCACCGGCGACGCCCTGCTGCAGCGCAACTTCCCCACCATCCACGCCGTAGGCCGCGCCTCGCATCGCGCCCCGCGGCTGATCGCGCTCCACTGGGGCGACGCGGCGCATCCGCACCTGGCCCTGGTCGGCAAGGGCGTGTGCTTCGATACCGGCGGCCTGGATATCAAGCCCGCCGATGGCATGCGCCACATGAAGAAGGACATGGGCGGCGCCGCGCACGCACTGGCCCTGGCCGGGCTGGTCATGGCGCGCCAGCTGCCGGTGCGCCTGACCCTGCTGATTCCCGCGGTCGAAAACGCCGTCGGTCCCGACGCGTTCCGCCCGGGCGAGGTGATCACCACCCGCACCGGCCTCACCGTCGAGGTCGACAACACCGACGCCGAAGGCCGCCTGGTCCTGTGCGACGCACTGGCCTATGCCGGCGAGGCCAGGCCCGCGCTGATCCTCGACTTCGCCACCCTGACCGGCGCGGCGCGCATCGCGCTCGGCCCCGACCTGCCGGCGCTGTTCGCCAATGACGACGCCGTGGCCCAGGCCTGGATCGAGGCCGGCGAGCGCACCCGCGACCCGGTCTGGCGCATGCCGCTGTGGCGCCCCTACCTGCGCTACCTCACCAGCCACGTCGCCGACCTGGCCAACGCCGGCTCGCGCATGGCCGGTGCGGTCACCGCCGCGCTGTACCTCGAGCGCTTCGTGCCGGCCGGGCAGCCCTGGGCGCACCTGGATGTCTACGCCTGGAACGACAGCGACCGCGCGGGCCGCCCCGCCGGCGGCGAAGCGCTGGCGCTGCGCTCGGCCTGGGCGATGCTCGAAGCGCGCTTCGGCGGTTGAGTCAAACCAGCCGCGCCAGATCCACCAGCGCCCGCCCCATCAACCCCAACAACACCGCATAGGTCACCGCCACGCCCTGGAAATGCAGCCGGGTGCGCAGGGGCAGATCCTGGCCTTGCGCGGTGAAGCCCAGCCGGGTGACGCCCCACACGCAGCGCGGCCACCAGTCGATGCGTCGTATGCCCACTGCGGCGAGCAACGCCGGCCGCACCTGCGACAAGCGCAGCAGCGCGCGATGGGCGAACAGGACATTCACCGTGGCCAGCAGGGAAAGCAGCGCCAACAAGCCGCGGTAGTTGTGCAGGAATTCTTCGAATCGCATCAACGTCCTACCGTGTCGCCGGACCTGGCGGGCCTGGGTCCGCTCGTTCGGCCAGCATAGCGCCGCGGGATGCTTCCCGCTTCGGTCGCGCCGGGCCGCGGCAGGCCCAGCGGCAGCCCGATGCTGGTAGTCTTGCCCGCGCCGTCGCCGCCATGCAGCGCGACCGCCGTGCCTGCCGCGCCCTCCTGGCAGCCCCGCACTTGGTGACTTCCGGCAACTTGCGCCCAGTGTCGCGGGCGGTCACATTCGCTCCGACTCTCCGTCACGTGTACATGATGAACACCTCTGCTGATCTGCTGAAGGAACTGAAGATCGACCGCAAGTCGCCCGCCGGACGCGAGCCGCCCTCGCGGCGCGGGCTGTGGATCGGATTGATCGCGCTCGTGGTGCTGCTCCTGCTGGCCGGTGCCGCCTGGGCCGTGTTCGGCCGCAAGCCGGCGGTCGAAGTGCGCACCGCCCCGGTGGTGGCGATCAGCGCCGGCGGCAGCAGCGCCTCGGTGCTGGATGCCTCCGGCTACGTGGTCGCACGGCGCATGGCCACGGTGTCGGCCAAGATCACCGGCAAGGTGCGCGAGGTGAAGATCGAGGAGGGCATGCGGGTCGAAGAAGGCCAGGTCATGGCCACCCTCGATCCGATCGACGCCGACGCCGCGCGCGACCTTTCCGCCTCGCAAGTGGGTGCCGCGCGCAGCCAGGTCGAGAACATCCGCGCCCAGCTCACCCGGGCCGAAGCCGATGCCGCGCGCCTGCAGACCCTGGTCGCCCAGCAACTGGTGTCGCGCTCGCAGTACGACGAGACCGTCTCCCTGCGCGATGCCCTGCGCGCCCAGCTGCAGACCGCCGAGCGCAACGTCAAGGTCGCCGGCAACCAGCTGTCCATTTCCGACCTCGCCGTCGACAACACCATCGTCCGTGCGCCGTTCTCCGGCGTGGTCACCGCCAAGGCCGCCCAGCCCGGCGAGATCGTCTCGCCCCTGGCCACCGGCGGCTTCACCCGCACCGGCATCGGCACCATCGTCGACATGGAATCGCTCGAAGTCGAAGTCGACGTCGGCGAAGCCTACATCGGCCGCGTGCAGCCGAAGATGCCGGTGGAAGTGACCCTCAACGCGTACCCGGACTGGAAGATCCCCGGCGAGGTCATCGCCATCATCCCCACCGCCGACCGCGGCAAGGCCACGGTCAAGGTGCGCGTCTCGATGAAGGTCAAGGACCCGCGCATCGTTCCGGAAATGGGCGTGCGGGTGAGCTTCCTGGAAGAATCCAAGCCCGAAGAAGCGCAGAAGCCGCAAGGCGTGCGCGTGCCCGGCGCCGCGCTGGTCGAGCGCAACGGCAGCCCTGCCGCCTTCGTCCTGGGCGAAGACAACCGCGTGGCCCTGCAACCGGTCAAGACCGGCATCGCCCTGGGCGACGACCGCCAGGTCCTCACCGGCCTCACCGCTGGCGACACGGTCGTGCTCGATCCGCCCGCCACGCTGAAGGATGGCGACAAAGTAAAACTCGCCGGCGTCGAACCCGAATAAGCCGCACCCCGCAATCGTGTAGCTCCACGCTGTTGCTGTAGCCGTTAGCTGTTGCCCTGGCTTCTGCTGTCGCTGTAGCGGTGCTTCGCCGTGGCCGTCGTTTGCGGTGTCGAGATCCCATCGGCCCATTCGTCGTCAATCGAACACCCGTAAGAAACCGGCCACCCGACCGAACCATCCCAATACCGCATCCGCGCGCCCGATCAAGAGGAAACTCCATGTCCGCCCTCGTCACCCTCCGCAACGTCACCAAGACCTACCAACGCGGCCCTGAGAAGGTGCAGGTCCTGCACGGCATCGACCTGGAGATCGAGCGCGGCGACTTCGTCGCCCTCATGGGCCCCTCCGGCTCCGGCAAGACCACCCTGCTCAACCTCATCGGCGGCCTGGACAACCCCACCGGCGGTGAGATCGACATCGAAGGCGAGCGCATCGACCGCCTCAGCGGCAGCCAGCTGGCCACCTGGCGCAGCCATCACGTCGGCTTCGTCTTCCAGTTCTACAACCTGATGCCGATGCTCAACGCGCAGAAGAACGTCGAGTTGCCGCTGTTGCTCACCCACCTCAACGCCGCTCAGCGCAAGCGCAACGCCGAAGTCGCGCTGACCCTGGTCGGCCTGGCCGACCGCGCCAGTCACCGCCCCAGCGAACTATCCGGCGGCCAGCAGCAGCGCGTGGCCATCGCCCGCGCCATCGTCTCCGACCCGACCTTCCTGATCTGCGACGAGCCCACCGGCGACCTGGACCGCCACAACGCCGAGGAAATCCTCAAGCTGCTGCAACAGCTCAACCGCGAGCACGGCAAGACCATCATCATGGTCACCCATGACCCGAAGGCGGCCGAGTACGCCACCCACACCATCCATCTCGACAAGGGCGAGCTGGCCGACGCGCCCGCCGCGCACTGACCGGGGGATGCCATGAAATATCTCTCGCTCGTCTGGGCACAGCTGTTCCGCAGCAAGACGCGGACGCTGCTGACCCTGTTCTCGGTGATCGTCGCCTTCCTGTTGTTCGGCCTGCTCGACTCGGTGCGCGTCGCGTTCACCTCGGGCGGCTCGGTGGAAGGCGCCAACCGCCTGGTCGTGGCCTCGCGCCTGTCCATCACCCAATCGCTGCCGGTGCGCCTGGAACCGCAGATCCGCAGCATTCCCGGCGTGCGCGACGTCACCTACGCGATGTGGTTCGGCGGCATCTACCGCGACCCCAAGGACTTCTTCCCGAACTTCTCGGTGGCGCCGAACTTCTTCGACGTCTACACCGAATACGACGTGCCGGCCGACCAGCTCAAGGCCTTCCAGAACACCCGCAGCGGCGCCGCCGTGGGCGAGGCGCTGGCGAAGAAGTTCGGCTGGAAGATCGGCGACACCATCCCGCTGCAGGCGACGATCTTCCCGCGCAGCGGCAGCAACGACTGGCCGCTGGAGCTGAAGCTGATCTTCCGCGCCAAGGATCGCGCCAACGTGCAGGCCGAGAACCAGTTGATGATGAACTGGAAGTACTTCGACGAGTCCAACGACTACATCAAGAGCCAGGTCAGCTGGTACACGGTGAAGCTGGCCAACGCGGACCAGGCTTCGCGCGTGGCCCAGGCGATCGACGCGCTGTCGGCCAACTCCGACCATGAGACCAAGACCCAGACCGAGTCGGCGTTCCAGCAGGCCTTCATCAAGCAGTTCGCCGATATCGGTTTGATCGTCACCTCGATCATGGGCGCGGTGTTCTTCACCCTGCTGCTGCTCACCGGCAACACCATGGCCCAGGCCGTGCGCGAACGGATTCCGGAACTGGCCACGCTCAAGACCCTGGGCTTCCAGGACCGCACGGTGCTGACGCTGGTGATGATCGAATCGGTGCTGCTGGTGGTGCTCGGCGGCCTGCTCGGCATGGCGTTGGCCTCGGCCGCGATCCCCGCCCTGGCCAAGGCCAGCGGCGGCGCGCTGCCGGTGCACTTCGTACCGCTGCAGACCTGGATCGTCGGGCTGGTGCTGATGATCGTCATCGGCGTGGTGGTGGGACTGCTGCCGGCATTGCGCGCGCAGCGGCTGAAGATCGTCGACGCATTGGCCGGCCGCTGAGAGGGCACGCATATGAAGAAGCAATGGTTGTGGAACCTGCTGTCGATCGTGCTGCTGGTCGCGGCGTTGGTGGTATGGATCCTGCTGCCCTGGTACGCAGTGCTGGGCGTGGCGGTGGTGGCGGCGCTGTGGCTGCTGCTCACCCGCAGCGGGCGGCTGTCGCTGGCGGCGGCGCGCATCGGCATCGCCAGCCTGCCGCAGCGCTGGGGCGCGACCTCGGTGATCGTGGTCGGCATTGCCGGCGTGGTCGGCGTGCTGGTGGCGATGTTGGCGATGGGCCAGGGCTTCCAGGCCACGCTGGACAGCACCGGCGACGATGCCACGGCGATTGTCCTGCGCGGGGGTTCGCAGGCCGAGACCAACTCGGTGATCATGCGCGACCAGTCGCCGCTGATCGCCAGCCTGCCGGGCGTGGCGCGCGATGCCAACAAGCACCCGCTGGTCTCGCCGGAGCTGTCGCAGGTGGTCAACCTGCAGTCCAAGGCCGACGGCACCGACGTCAACGCGCAGTTCCGCGGCGTCGGTGAGCAGGCCTGGACGGTGCATGAGAAGGTCAAGATCATCGAGGGCCGCAAGTTCAACCCCGGCTTGCGCGAGATCGTGGTCGGCAAGGGCGCGCAGTCGCAGTTCCGCGGCCTGGAGGTCGGCAAGACCATCAACCTGGGCAACCAGGCGTGGACGGTGGTCGGCGTATTCTCCAGCGGCGATGCGCACGACTCGGAAATGTGGACCGACACCGAGACCCTGGCCAGCACCTACAACCGCCGCGCCTACCAGTCGATCAGTGTGCGTACCGAGGGCAAGGACGGCTTTGCCAACTTCAAGAACGCGATGGCGGCCGACCCGCGCCTGAAGCTCGACGTTTTCACCACGCGCGAGTACTACAGCAAGCAGGGCGGCAACCTGAGCAAGATCCTGGAGATCCTCGGCAAGTTCATCGGCACGATCATGGCTTTCGGTGCGGTATTCGGCGCGCTCAACACCATGTATGCGGCGGTGGCCACGCGGGCACGCGAGATCGCCACTATGCGCGCGATCGGCTTCCGCGGCTTGCCGGTGGTGGTGGCGGTGATGCTGGAGACGATGCTGCTGGCGTTGCTCGGCGGCGTGCTCGGTGGCTTGATCGCCTGGGCGATCTTCAACGGCTACAGCGTCTCGACCCTGGGCAATAACTTCAGCCAGGTGGTGTTCCAGTTCCGGGTCTCGCCGGAGCTGCTGTGGACCGGCTTGAAGTGGGCGCTGGGCATTGGCCTGGTGGGTGGGCTGTTCCCGGCGTTGCGGGCGGCGCGGCTGCCGATCACGGTGGCGCTGCGCGAGGTGTGATGGGCCCCTTGCGCCGGGATTTCTCCTTCTCCTGCTGCGCGGGAGAAGGGAAGTCCGCCAGAACCCCGCACAACGGTCACATCCCTGTCATGCGGAAGGGGTAGAAGCGCCGCCCGCCCGGCGCTAGGCTGCACTCTTCCGTTGTCCCTGGTAGTTCCCGCCATGTCGCGCCCGTTCTTCGCGGCCGGCCTGCTGGCGCTGCTTTGCGCCTGGCTGGTCGGCAGCGGCTGCTCCTCCACCTCCCTCAGTTCGCGCCTGGTCGCGCCCGGCGGCGCGTCGCCGCTGCTGGGCATGGTCGATAGCCAGACGCTGCTCAAGCAATTGCCCAACCACAGCGGCACCCTGCCCGGCCGCGACGAGGTGCCGATCTTCTGGCGCGCCTTCGAGCCGGGCGATTACGCCTTCCAGTACCACTTCAGCCGCAGCCGCAACACCGGCGGCAGCCTGCAGAACGCCTTCAAGTTCGACTTCAACCCGCAGACCGCCGCGCAGCCGCGCGCCACGCCGCGGGGCACGGTGATCCTGCTGCACGGCTGGATGATGGACGGCAACTCGCTGCTGCCGTGGTCGCTGACGCTGGCCCAGGCCGGCTACCGCACCATCGCGCTGGACCTGCGCAATCACGGCCGCTCCGGGGCGGGGCTGTCCGGCTATGGCACGCGCGAATCCGACGACGTGGTGCGGGTGGTCGGCGAGCTGCGCGAGCGCGGCGAGATCGCCGGCCCGCTGTATCTGTTCGGCGTCTCGTATGGCGCGGCCACGGCCTTGTTCAGCGCCGACAAGCTGGGCGACCAGGTGGCCGGGGTGGTGGCACTGGAGTCGTTCGCCAACGCCGGCCGCGGCATTCGCGACATGGTGCCGCACATGCTCACCGAGAGCCCGCACGGCTGGCAGGGGCGCGCGGTGTCCGAGTACATGCGCTGGCGCTACGGCAGCCAGGACCTGGACCAGGTGATCGCCGCCGCCGACCAGCAGCTCGGCCTGGACCTGGACCGCCTCGACGTCGCGCCCGCGGTGACCGACAGCCGCGCCTGCGTGCTGCTGCTGCATGGCGACGCGGACCGGCACATCCCGGTCGCGCATGGGCGCCTGCTGGCCACCTCGGCGCCGCGCGCGCACTACCTGGAGCTGCACCAGGAGGACCACCTCAGCCTGCCGATGCGCATCGACCTGCTCGCGCCGATGGTCGAGCAATGGTTCGCGGCCAATCCGCAGCCGCAGGCGCAATGCCCGGCACCGCTGCAGTTGCCGGCGGGCGGCGACATCCGCGCCGCGCTCAATCCGGACTATCCAACCAGCCAAGGCTGACCGCGGCGGCGACGTCGGCGGGGGTGTCGAGGTCCAGTGCGAGGTCGGGCGCATCGACTTGCGCGATGCCTCGCATCGAACCGTCGCGGGCCAGGGCACGCAGGCCTTCGTCGCCGGCGAAGCGGGCCTGGACCCACGCCGGCCAGCCGACCGCGGCCGGCAGCCCGCGCACGCCGGCATAACCACTGAAGGCACTGCCGGCGGGCGCCGCGTGGGCGGCGTCGAGCAGATGCTGCAAATGCCCGGCACCGAGGGCGGGCTGGTCGCAACCCAGGACCAGGACGTGGCGATGGCGATCGCCGCCCAGCACTGCCTGCAATCGCGCCAGGCTGGCGCCGAGCCCTTGCTGCCACTCGGGCACGTCCACTATCTCCGCCTCCAGGCCTTCCAGCTCCGGCCGCAGCTGCACGGCCTGCGCCCCCAGCGCGACCAACACCCGGCGGGCGCCGCTGCCGCGTCCCAGGCGTGCCGCGCGCCGCAGCAGGGTTTCGCCGTCGCGCCGCAGCAGCTGCTTCGGATAGCCGAGCCGCCGGCTGCCGCCGGCAGCGAGCACCACCGCCACCAGCTCGTCGCTCATGCTTCGTCCTCGTCGTCGCGCCAACGCTGCAACTGCGCGGCGATGCTCAGGGCGATCGCCTCCGGGCCATCGCCGCCCAGGCGCAGGCCCACCGGCGAACGCAGCCGCGGCACCAGGGCGTCGCGCTGCGCGGCGCCCATCAGCTGGAACAGATCCTGCTGGCGGCGGCGCGGGCCGAGCAGACCGATGAAGGGAACCGGATGGCCGGCGAGCGCGTCCAGGGTTTCGCGGTCCAGTTCGAAATGGTGGTGCATCACCAGTACCGCATCGACATCGAGACCGGCCGCCAGCGCCTGCGCCGGCGTCGCCTCGACATGGCGGTCGGCGAGCACGCCCTGGCCGCGCCAGCGCGGCCGCTTCTCGACCAGGGTCGTCATCCAGCCCAGGTTGCGCAGCCACGGCAGCAAGGTCTCGCTCTCGGGACCAGCACCGAACAAGGCCACCGCCGGCGGCGCTGCGATGCGTGCGTGCAGTTGCGTTGCCGAAGCGCGCTCGGCGACCGGCAGCAACCACGCGCGGGCCTGTTCGCCCACCGCTGCACTGCACCGGCCCTGGCCGTCCACCTGCAGCCGCAGCGGGCCGCGCCGGTTCAGCCACGCCTGGGCGATAGCGTCCCAGCCGGGCAACGCCGGCAATGGCAGCAACGCCAGGTGCAGCCGGCCCCGGCAGCCCACCGCCGAGCCCGAGAGCAGGTCTTCGTCGCTGCGCGTGTCGATTTCCATCAGCGCCATCGCGCCGGCCTGCAGCGCGGCTTCGGCGCGCAGCGCGATGTCGGCTTCCAGGCAACCGCCACTGAGCCAGCCCTGGCGTGCGCCATCCAGGCCGAACAGCGCCAGCGCGCCGGGTTTGACGTAGGTCGAGCCTTCGGTGGCCAGGACCACCGCCAAGCTCATGGCCCGCCCTGTGCGGGCGGCCGCCAGGCTGGCTTGGATACCGTGTCGTGCGGCCGTCATGGGTCCTTTGCCGGGCGCTGGGGAACGGAAGCCCAGCCTAACCGCACGCCGGTCGGCGTGGCGTGGTGACGCCCGCTAGCGCGGCGGCGCGATCGGGCGGGAGTGCCACAGCCCTTCGCCCAGGAACAGCAGCAGGCCCAGCCAGATCGCCACGAAGCCGAGCGCGCGCGCCGGGTCGAAGGGCTCGTGGAAGAACCACACGCCCAGCAGCAGCTGCAAGGTCGGCGAGATGTACTGCAGGATGCCGACCAGCGACAGCGGGATGCGCCGCACGCCGTAGGCGAAGGCGATCAACGGTACCGCGGTGACTACGCCACCGAAAGCCAGCAGCAGGTCTTCGCGCAGGCTCCAACCCTGGACGAAGCCACCGCCATGGCCGTGCTCGCTCCACAACACGAAGGCCAGCGCCGGGAGGAACAGGTACAGGCTCTCCACCCCAAGGCCGCCGACGGCATCCACCGCCACGATCTTGCGCAACAGGCCATACAGTCCGAACGACACGGCCAGGCCCAAGGCGATCCACGGCAGCGTGCCGGCGGCCCAGGTCAGCCAGGCCACGCCGACGGCGGCACAGCCAACCGCCAGCCACTGCACCGGGCGCAGGCGCTCCTTCAGCACGAGCACGCCGAGCAGCACGCTCACCAGGGGATTGATGTAGTAGCCCAGGCTGCTTTCAATGACGTGGCCGGCGTTGATCGCCCAGATGTAGAGCGCCCAGTTGCAGCCGATCGACACCCCGCTCAGCGCGAGTAGCGGCAGCGCGCGCGGCTGCGCGGCGATGCGCCGCAGCCAGGCCAGGCGCGAGGACAGCAGCAGCCAGCCGACGACCAGCAGCGTGCTCCAGACGATGCGATGGGCAATGATCAGCGGCGACGGCACCATTTTCAGCAGGTGCCAATAGATCGGGAACAAGCCCCAGATGACGAACGCGCCCGCGGCAATGGCCACGCCCTGGCGACGTTCTCCCGCGGCGCTGGCGGTCATGCCGCTCGGCTCCGCGCTCACTTGCGCGCGCGCGACAGCGTGACCACGACCACGCCGGCCAGGATCACCGCCATCGCGCCCAGGTCGCTGGCACCGAAGCGCTCATGCCCCAGCCACGCGCCCAGCGCCACCGCGATCACCGGGTTGACGTAGGCATAGCTGCCCGCCAGCGCGGGACGCACGTGGGCCAACAGCCACACATAAGCGGTGAACGCCACGATCGAACCGAACACGCACAGGTAGGCGACCGCCAGCAGGCCCTGCCTGCTGGGCAGCGTGTGCGGGCGCTCGCCGATCGCCAGGCCGGCGAGGAAGATCAACACCCCGCCGCAGATCATCTGCCCGGCGGCGGTCATGAACGGCGATGGCAGGTCGCGGCCGCGCGACCAGATCGAACCGAAGGCCCAGCCGAGCGGCGCGATCAGCAACAGCACCAGGCCGGTCGGGGTAGCGGTCAGGCTGCTGCCGGCATTGAGCCAGAGCACGCCGAAAAAGCCGATCACGATGCCCAGCCATTCGCCGCGGCTGGCGTGCTGGCCGCGCATCGCCGAGAACAAGGCCATCCACAGCGGCACCGACGCCACGGCGGTGGCCGCCAGGCCGGAAGAGACATCGCGTTCGGCCAGCACCACCATGCCGTTGCCGAGCAGCAGCAAGGTTGCGCCCATCATCAGCACGTTTGGCCATTGCCGCCGCGTCGGTGCGGCCACGCCACGCCAGCGCAGTACGGCGTACATGAGCGTGCCGGCGACGATGAAGCGCCCACCGGAGACCATCGTGAGTGGCAGCGCACCCCCTTCCAGGGCCAGGCGGATGCCGAGATAGGTCGAGCCCCAGACCAGGTAGACCAGCAGCAGGGCGAGGACGACGAAGCCGCGGCGCGCGCCTTGCGCGCCAGCGTCGGAGGAAGACATGGGTCAGGTGCGCGGCCGGAAGGACAGGAATTCTAGTCTTTTTCCGGGAGCGGTCAGCGCTGGCGATGGAACGTTGGCTGGCGCGGATGCAACGCTGGGAACGTCGGCGGGGCGACTGCCCCGGCCGGATTGCGACTCCGCTCGTCGGGGCTGATGGCCCGAGGCCACCCAGAGCCCCTCCTACAATTGCTCCAGCAGACATCGCGTGGAGCCGGCTGGGTGCACTGTAGGAGCGGCTTCAGCCGCGACCGCCATCTGACAGGTCGCGACTCCGCTCGTCGGGGCTGATGGCCCGAGGCCACCCAGAGCCCCTCCTACAGGGTTTCGATCAGCGCCGGGCCGCTTCGCTGCGGTCGCGTTCGGCCTTGAACTCGCTGCCCGGGTTCCAGCTTGGCCAGGTGCGGCTGTTGGCCAGTTCCAGGCCGAGGTCGTGCACGAGCTGGGTATCGGCGGCGTGGCCGCGGGCATCCCATTGCGGCGTCCAGCGATCGCAGGGCTGGTGGTAGCAGTCGCGGAAGTAGGCGTCGCGCAGCGCCATGCCGGCGGCGATGCCGCCGTCGACACGGTCCAGGCCGGGGCCGACGGTGATCGCCGGCACGCCAACACGGGCGAAAGCGAAGTGGTCGGCGCGGTAGAAGAACCCGGCCTCCAGGTTCGGATCGGCGCTGTACTGCCGCCCCCGCGCCTGCGCCACGCGCTTGAGGTCGTCTTCCAGCGAGACCTTGCCCAGGCCCCAGGAGGCGATATCGCGCGCCGGGCCGTCGGGACTGAACATCTCCATGTTCAACACGGCCACCGTGCGGTCCAGCGGCACCAGCGGATGGGCGGCGTAGTAGCTGGCACCGAGCAGGCCCTTCTCTTCGGCCGTCAGGGCCACGAACAGCAGGCTGCGTTGCGGCCGCGGACCGGCGGCGAAGGCGCGCGCCAGTTCGAGCACGCTGGCCACGCCGGTGGCGTTGTCCACGGCGCCATGGCGAATCCGGTCGCCGTCCTTGTCGGCCTCGCCGATGCCGAACGCGTCCCAATGCGCGGAGAAGATGACGGTCTCATCGGCATGCGTGGTGCCCGGCAAGCGGGCGACCACATTGTGGGTGACCACGCGTTCGCGCTTGAGCGCGAAGTGCGCGCTCAGCCGTGCGTCGCCCAGCGCGACGGGCTGGAAGCCGGGCTCCATGGCCTGGCGCTTGAGCGCGTCGAAGTCCAGGCCAGCGTCGCGGAAGATCGCCACGGCCTGCTCGCGCTGCAGCCAGCCGCGCAGCGGCGTGTGCAGGGCGCGCGCCTGCGCGTCGTCGCGCTCGATGTCGAACAGCGGCGACAGGCCCGAGCTGCGCACGGTGTTCCAGCCGTACGCTGCCGGCGCGGTCTCGTGCACGATCAGCACGCCGGCCGCACCACGGCGGGCGGCTTCTTCGAACTTGTAGGTCCAGCGGCCATAGTAAGTGATCGCCTTGCCTTCGAATGCGCCGGGAGTGGGCCGCTCGAAGTCGGCGTCGTTGATCAGCACGACCGCGATCTTGTCCTTCAGGTCGGCGCCCTTGTAATCGTCCCAGTGGCGCTCCGGCGCGCTGATGCCGTAGCCGACGAACACCAGCGGCGCGTTCTTGACATCGACGCGATCGCCCGGACGCAAGCTCTGCAAGGTGAGGTCCTCACCGTTGCGCAGCGCGCGGGGCTTGCCGCCCTGGCTGAGCGTGGCCTCGACCGGACCTTCGACCTGCACGCGCACCAGCGGCACCGACTGCGTCCAGCCACCGTCGTCGCCGCCCGGCGCCAGGCCGGCCTGGCGGAACTGCGCGACGAGGTAGTCGACGGTGCGTTGTTCGCCTGCGGTCGCCGGGGCGCGGCCTTCGAATTCGTCCGAGGCCAGCACCTGCACGTGGCGCGACAGCGCCGCCGCGTCGATCGCTTGCCCGGCCGCATCGTTGGCCGCCTGGGCAACGCCTCCGACGAACAGGCAGGCGGACAGGAGCAGGATGCGCATCGGATTCACGGCGGCGTTCTTTGACGGAAGGGGTGCACAGTGTAGTGCGGCGCGCGTGCGCCGCCGAGCAGCGCGCGCAAACTCAACGGCGCGCGCGGTCGAGCCAGCTGGCCAGGCCCTGCGCATTGAGTTCGATGTCCATCGCCAGCACGCGCGTCACCGCGGCGTCATCGAGCGGGACACCGTGCGCATGCGCGCGCTCCAGGTACAGCTCGGTCAACGCGGCGACCAGGCAACGGTGGCGGTCGGGCCGCTCGTCGCAGCTGCGCGCCAGGGAGACCATGGCCTCGATCTGTTCGAGCAAGGCCTGCCCCAGCGCTGCCGGCGGCGCGACCCGGCCGTAGTGGGTGAGGTAGATTGCTTCCGGCGCATAGGACAGCAGCCGTTCGATCGAGGCGGACATCGCCTCGGGCTCGAACTGCACCGGCGAGGAGGTCGGCAGGATGAAGGGGCCGTGCGCCGAGTCGAGCTCGCGGTAGGACAGGCCGAAGGTGTCGCCGGTGAACCAGCTGCGGCTTTGCGCGTCCCATACGCACAGGTGGTGGCGCGCATGTCCCGGCGTATCCAGGGTGAGCAGCGCGCGGCCGGCCAGCGAGACGCTGCCGCCATCTTCGGCCACGACGACGCGCTCGGCCGGGATCGGCAGCACCTGGCCGTAGCTGCGCATGAGTTCCTCGGCGCCGTAGACCTCGGTCGCGCCGGCCAGCAGGCGCGTGGGATCGATCATGTGCGGCGCACCGCGCGGATGCACCAGCACGCGCGCGTTCGGCAGCTGCGGCAGCAGCGCGCCGGCACCGCCGGCGTGGTCGAGATGGACGTGGGTCAGGATCAGCCAGTCGACATCGGCCGGGGCCAATCCCGCTTCGTGCAGTGCGCCGAGCAAGGCAGGCACCGCGAGCGAAGTACCGCAATCGACGAAGGCGCCGCGGCCCTGCTCGACGATCAGATAGGCGGCATCGAAGCGCGGACGCTGGAAGCCGGTATCGATGGTGTGAATGCCATGGGCGGTCATCTGGCTTCCCGTGGGGTCGCTGGAAGAGGGCATTCTACTTGTGCCAGCGCGCCCCGGCCGATCGTCCTTTTGTCGCACAGGTTCCGCGGGCGGGGCTCAAGCCGCCTCGCGCAGGGCCTGCAACGCATCCAGCACGGCGTCGGCGCCGGCCTGGAGCTTGAACAACGGCGATTCCAGCGCATCGGCCGCCGCCGCCTGCTTCAGCACGGCGATGGTCTGGCCGGCCTCGCGCGGCGAATCGAAAGCCTCGCTCTGCACCAGCAGCTCACCTTCGCCATCGAGCAGCTTGAAGTAGAAGCGGCCGTCGGCTTCGCGGTATTGCTTGAACAGCGGCAGCGCGGCCTTGGCCTTCTTGCGCGCATCGGCCTCGCCGTCGCGCGCGGACAGATCGCGCAGGCCCACGGCGTGGCGCAGCTGCGCCAGGAAGGGGCGCGCGTATCGCTCGCGCAGGCGCTCGCCGCCGCGGCGCAGGATCGCCTCGATCGCCGCCGGATCGGCCATCAGTGCTTCGTAGCGCTCGCGCTGCGGCGCCAGTTCGGCATCGATGCGCTCGAACAACTGCTGCTTGGCGTCGGCCCAGGAGATGCCCTCGGCGAAGGCGCGGGCGAAGGCGGCCGTCTCCCCGGCGCTGGCGAAGGCCTGGTAGAGCTGGAACAGCGCCGAGCCCTCGGTGGACTTCGGCTCGCCCGGTGCGCGCGAGTCGGTGAGGATGGAGAACACGCGCTTGCGCAGCTCTTCGCGCGGGGCGAACAGCGGGATCGTGTTGTCGTAGCTCTTGCTCATCTTGCGGCCATCCAGGCCCGGCAGCGTGGCCACCTGCTCGTCGATGAGCGCCTCGGGCAGTACGAAATAATCGCGGCCATAGACATGGTTGAAGCGCTGCGCGAAGTCGCGCGCCATTTCGATGTGCTGCACCTGGTCACGCCCCACCGGCACCTGCTGGGCATTGAAGATCAGGATGTCGGCGGCCATCAGCACCGGATACATGAACAAGCCCGCGGTGACACCGGCATCGGCGTCTTCGCCCTCGGCGGTGTTCTTGTCGACGGCGGCCTTGTAGGCATGTGCGCGATTGAGCGTGCCCTTGCCGGCGATGCAGGTGAGGAACCAGTTGAGTTCGTTGGTCTCGGGGATATCGCTCTGGCGATAGAACCAGACCTTGTCCGGATCCAGGCCGCAGGCCAACCAGGTAGCCGCGATCTCCAGCGTGGAACGCTGGGTGCGCGCCGGGTCCTGCGCCTTGATCAGGCTGTGCAGGTCGGCCAGGAAATAGAAACTTTCCACATCGGCGGCGCGGCTGGCGGCGATCGCCGGGCGCACGGCGCCCACGTAATTGCCCAGGTGCGGAGTGCCGGAGGTGGTGATGCCGGTGAGGACGCGGGTAGTCATGCGGTACGAGTAGGGAGATGCAAACGGCGCCAGTGTACCGCTGCCACCGGTTGGACGGGCGTTGCACCCGGCCGCAAAAGGAAACGGGCCGCTATGCGCGGCCCGTCATCACTGGCGCGGTCGACTGAGCGCTCAGTAGTCCTTGTACTCCTTGCGCAGGGCGTCGTCGAAGTCCTTGACTTCCTTTTCGGCGCGATCGCGGTCCCAGCCGTAGCGCTCCTGCAGCTTGCCGGACAGGTACTGGGCATTGCCCTCGGCCACATCGAAATCGTCGTCGGTCAGGTCGCCCCACTTAGCCTGCATCTGGCCCTTGAGCTGGGTCCACTTGCCGGAAATGATGTCTTTGTTCATTGCGCGCTCCGTACGGAATGGAAGTTGTCGCCGCGACGGCGAGGGCGCCGCTGCGTGCGACCAATGTGGCAAGGCATGCGTTGCGCAACGGTCAACGGGCGTCAAGAACATCGTCATCGGCGTGAATTGGCTTGAAGCGGAGTCTGGCGGGCAAAAAAAAAAGACGGGCCGAAGCCCGTCTTTTTCTTTGCGGAGCGGAAAGTCAGTGCTTCGCCGCGTTTTCAACCTTCTCGCCCGCTCCCTTTACGTCCTTGCCGGCGCCAGCCACGGTATTGCAACCGCTCAGCACAGCTACCGAGAACACGCCCAGCGCAAGCAGGGTCATCAATCGCTTCATGGTTCACTCCTCAGGTTGTCGACAGCGCGGCCGCGCCGCGATCAGTATGGGTTGGATGCGCGAATCAGCACTTGCCGTCGCTGCACTTATCGGCGGTCTTCTCCACCGTCTGGCCCGCCTTCTGCACGTCCTTGCCGGCGCCTGCCACGGTATTGCAGCCGCTCAGCATGCCGATGGAGAAAAGGGCCACCATGGCCAGGGTCATCAGTCGCTTCATCATTTCTCTCCGATTGACGCGGTGCCCCATGACTTGGTGGCGTTACCGCTTGCGGGAGAATCTGACTTCGTGGCCGTCGAGCGGATGTGAACACGGAAGGTTTCGTCAAATTCGAGGCCGGTAGCGTTCAGGAAAATCCCTCAATCGCGCATCAAGGTGGACTTGCCAAACAGGCTTTCGACCAGGTCCACGACCAGATCGGCGGTCAGGTTGTGGTTGTCGAGGACCGGATTGAGCTCGACGATGTCCAGCGAACCGAGCCGGCCGGTGTCGGCGATCATTTCCATCACCAACTGCGCCTCGCGATAGTTCGGCCCGCCCGGTACGGTGGTGCCGACGCCCGGGGCGATGCTCGGGTCCAGGAAGTCCACGTCGAAGCTGACGTGCAGGTGGGTGTCCGCGTCGATCCCGGCCAGCGCCGCTTCGACCGCGCGCTTCATGCCGTTCTCGTCGATGTAGCGCATGTCGTAGACGTCCACGCGGTGCTGCTTGATCAGGCGCTTCTCTTCCGGATCCACCGAGCGGATGCCGATCTGCCGCACCTGCTCCGGACGCAGTGCCGGCGTGGTGCCGCCCAGTTCGGTGAGTTCGGCCGGGCCGAGGCCGCACAGGCAGGCCACCGGCATGCCGTGGACATTGCCCGAGGGGGTCACATCGCTGGTGTTGAAGTCCGAATGCGCGTCCAGCCACAGCACGCGCAGCTTGCGGCCCTGTTCCCGGCACCAGCGCGCAACGGCGGTGATCGAGCCGACGGCCAGGCAGTGGTCGCCGCCGAGCATGATCGGCATGCGCCCGGCAGCCAGTTCGGTATACGTCGCGTCCATCAGCGCGCGGTTCCAGGCGACGACTTCCTGCAGATGCCGGTAGCCGCGTACCGGCGCGGTCCACGGATTGCGCGGGCCTTCCACGTTCCCCACGTCGCGAACTTCCACGCCGCGCGCCATCAGTGCTTCGGCCAGGCCGGCGATGCGCATCGCCTCGGGCCCCATGCTCGCGCCGCGATGGCCGGCACCGATATCGGTCGGCACGCCAATCAGGGTCACGGGCGGGTATTGCATGCTCATTCCTCAGCTCCACACTTGTGCATCGGGATGACGAGTCTAGTCAGCCCAGGCAGGATCGGCCTGACGCGATGCAGCAGGCAAGCGCGAAACAGCGCGCGCGGTGTGCGAGGAAGTGGTGCCGCTTATCCGAATCGAACGGATGACCTACTGTTTACAAGACAGTTGCTCTACCAACTGAGCTAAAGCGGCACAGGCCCTGCCAGGTCGGCGGGGAGCTGCATTCTAGCGCAGCGTCGCGCAGTCCAGCGATCGCTGGCCGGGTGCTTGCAGCGTGCGCAGGGCGGCCGTGTCGGCCTGGGTGCGTGCGTCCAGCCACCAGCGCGAACCCTTGCCGCCCCCGTTGGGCAATACGCCGGCCTTGAAGCCGGCGGCGGCCAGTTCGGCCTGGCGGCGCTCGGCGCCTTCGACACTGCGGTACTGGCCGAGCGCGATGTCGTGCTGGGTTTCGTTGCCGACGATGTAGTAGTCGCTCAGGCCCGCGGCCTTGATCCGCGCGACCACGGCCTGCGCGGCGTCGCGGTCGCCGACTGCGTTGATCATGACGCGGAAGCTGCTGGCCTCGGGCACTTCGCGCACGCGCGCGGCTTGCAGGACATTGCCGGCCGAGGCGCGGGCGGACTCGGCGCTGGCCTGGTCGGCATAGGGGCCGAAGCTGAGGCAACGCTGGCCCGGCGTCGTTGCCGCCGTGATCTTGGCGGGCGCGGCGGCGGCGGTGTCGGCAGGTGCCGGCGCAGCGATGGCCGGCACCGCTGCCGGCGGCGGCGTCAACAGCAACTGCAGCGGGGCCACGCCCGTGGCCGTCGCGGGCGGTGGCGAGGGCGGGCTCGCGGCCGGTCGCGCCGCCCACCACAGGGCGACACCGGCGTTGAGGATGGCGAGGACGACGATCAGGGCGCGGATGGACATGCGGCGATTCTAACCATGGCCCGCGCCGCGCCGGCACCCGACCTTACGCGGGCGACGCCGCCTGGTGGGCGGCCCACACCGCCAGGCCATCGAGCACCAGCGAGGGCCGGTGTTCGGCACCGGGCAGCAGCGGCAGCAACGGCGGTGCGCCGCCGCCATGCAGCAGCAGGCGCACCGGGCCGAGCGCGAGGCTGGCGTGCTGCAGGCTGCGTTCGATCAAGGCCACCGCGGCGCCATCGCAGCCGGAGGCCAGCGCGTCGGCGGTGTCGTTGGCGAATTCGGCATAGTCGCCGCCGCTGGCGGGCAACTGCGCGGCACGCTGCTGCAAGGCTTCGCGCATCGTGGTGGGCGAAGCGGCGATGCGCCCGCCGCGATGGCCGCCATCGCCATCCATCAGGTCCACCGTCAATGCCGTGCCCACGCCCGCCACCAGCACGTGGCCCAGCGCGCGGGCGCCAAGCAGCGCCAGGAAACGGTCGACGCCGAACTTCTCCGGCTGCGCGTATGCCACGCGAACGCCGGCGCATTCGGCCAGCGTGCGGGCGAGGCGGACTTCGGTGAAGCGTTGGCGCAGGTGGGCGACCACATCGGCCGTCAGCGTTGGCGAGGCGACACTGGCGACCCAGGCGATAGCGCCGGCCGGCAATGCGGCGGCGGCCTCGGCGGACAGCGCCTGCACGCCGTGCGCCCAGGCCTGTACGTCGCCGGCACGGCCGTCTTCGCGCAGGGGGGCGAACTTGAAGCGGGAATTGCCCAAGTCGAACAACCACTGGCTCATGCCGGCCTCACGCTGACTTCGCCGGCATGGAAATGGCGCTCGCCGTCGTCGCCCTGCACGCGCAGGGCGCCGTCCTCCGCCAACCCGATCGCGGTGCCTTCGTATAGCCGCCCCGCCTCTTCCACGCGCACCTTGCGGCCGGCCAGCAGGTCGAGCGCGGCGTAGCGCGGCAGGAACGGCGCAAGGCCTTGGGCCTCGAACAGGTCCAGGGCCGGCAGGAGATGGCTCAATAGCGTGGCGGCAATGGCATTGCGCGAGACCGGCGCGCCGGCCAGGCTGTCGAGATCGACCCAGGGCTGGCCGATGGTCGCGGCGAAGGCTTCGGGCATGTGGACATTGATGCCCAGGCCGATCACCGCGCGCGCCGGGCCGCCGAGCTCGCCGCCGCCTTCGATCAACAGGCCGCCGAGCTTGCGCTCGCCCACCAGCAGGTCGTTGGGCCATTTCAGGCCGACCTCGCTGAAACCGGCCGCATGCAGGGCCTCGCTGGCGGCCACGCCGACCGCCAGGCTCAGCCCGGCCAGCTGGGCCAGGCCGCCACTGAAGCGGCGGGCCAGCGACAGGTAGATGTGCGCGGCCAGGGGCGAGGCCCACTGCCGGCCACGGCGTCCCCGTCCGCCGGTCTGGCGCTCGGCCAGCAGGACCGAGACGCCCTCTTCCGGCACCGGCTGGGCGAGCAGTTCGGTATTGGTGGATTCGAGCGTCCAGGCGATCTCGAGGCGATCGAGGGCGTCGCTGGCATCGATCGGCAGGGCGGCGAGGATCCGCGCCCGGTCCAGCAGTTCGACCGGATAGCCCAGGCCGTAGCCTTCGCCGGCCCGGCCGCGGATGTCGATGCCCGCGGCGCGCAGGTTCTGGATGCGCTTCCACACCGCGGCCCGGGTCAGCCCGAAATCGCGGGCCAAGGCGTCCCCGGACAGGCGGCCCAGGGCTAGCCTGGCCAGTAAAGCGCGGTCATCCACGGCCTCTCCGAGCACTCTGCGCCCCGCTACGCCAGGGCAAACAGCGGAATTATGCGGCAAGGGCCCCGGGCCGCCCAGCCATGCTTGCGTTGCGGCGTGAAAAGCGCGTTAGAATCGGTCGCTTGGAGCCCTTGCCGGGATGTGGACGATGCGCCGATTCGCCTGTCTGTTCCTGCTGCTGTCCCCGGCATTGGCCTGGGCCTCCAGCGGCGTGGCCGAAGCGGATCACGGCACCTGCGTCACCCCGGGTTCCGCCGCGCATGGCCCGACCCCGGAGCCGGCCGCCGCACCGCCCGCGCATTCGCCCGGCCACCGGCCGACCAGCGCGATGCCCAGCGGCGGTGGCGACGACGGCGAGATCCTGCCGCCCCGTGGGCGCATGCCGAAATGGCACAGCTTCCTGCCCGGCATGTTCCGCTGATACAGCGGTTGTTCGGCTGGCTGCGGCGCCCGCCTCCGACTATCGACGACGACCTCTGGACCCAGGCGCACGCGCGTTGCGGCTGGATCGGTGCGCTCGATGCGCCGCGTGAAGCGCGCCTGCGCGAGCTGGCGGCGCGCTTCCTGCACGAGAAGACCGTCTCGCCGGTCGATGGGCTCGAGTTGCTGCCCTGGCAGGTCGTGGTCCTGGCCGCGATGTGCTGCCTGCCCTTGCTGGAAATCGGACCGGGCGGCTGGCGCGGTTGGTCGCAGCTGATCGTCTATCCCGATGCCTTCCGCGTGCATCGCAGCCACGTCGACGCGGCCGGCGTGCTGCATGAGTGGGATGACGAGTTGATCGGCGAAGCCTGGGACCAGGGGCCGTTGATCCTGTCGTGGGCCGACGTCGCCGCCGACCTGGACGATGCCCACGCCGGTTACCACGTCGCGGTGCATGAAATGGCGCACAAGCTCGATGCCCTCGACGGCGCGCTCGATGGCACGCCGCCGCTGCCGCGCGAGTGGCAGCGTGAGTGGGCCGCGGATTTCCAGCGCGAATACGATGCCTTCTGCACCCGCGTGGCGGCGGGCAAGCGTACGCGCGTGGATGCGTATGCGGCCGAGGCGCCGGAGGAATTCTTCGCCGTGGTCAGCGAATACCACTTCTCCGCGCCAGGCGTGCTGGCCGAGACGATGCCGAAAGTGGCCGCGCACCTGCGCCGGTACTACGGCCCCTCGCCGTTCGAAGGGCGCGCATAGCGCGCCCCCCGCGGAAGGCAGTCGGGGCTGAAGCCCCTTCCACAGTGACCTCTGCGGGAGGGGCTCCAGCCCCGGCAAGCAGTGCCGGTCACAACCCCGGCGGCAACGTCACTTCGAAGCGCGCGCCGCTCAGTTCGTGGGAGCGGGTGACGTGCAGTTCGCCGCGGTAGCCGCGCACCAGGTCCTGCACGATCGACAGGCCGATGCCGTGGCCCTGCACGCGCTCGTCGCCGCGCACGCCGCGCTGCAGGATCTTGGCCACGTCCTCGGGGGCGATGCCAGGGCCATCGTCGTCCACGGCCAGCATGAGCCCGGCGCGCTTGCTGCCGGGGCCGGCCATGGGCTTGGCGGTCAACAGCACGCGGCTGCGCGCCCACTTGAAGGCATTCTCCAGCAGGTTGCCGAGCAGTTCCTGCAGGTCGCCCGGCTCGCCGTAGAAGCGCGCGTTCGGATCGATCTCGAATTCGCACAGCACGCCCTTGGCGGCGTAGACCTTCTCCAGGCCGCGAACGATCTCCTCGGCGTTGGTTTCAATCGGCAACGGCGCGGCGAACAGCTTGTGGCCGCTGGAGGCGGCGCGCGCGAGTTGGTAGGAGACCAGGTTGTTCATGCGCCGCAGCTGCACGTCGAGCTCGTCGCGCAATTCGCCCTCGCCGAGGTGGCCGCCGGTATCGAGCTGGGTGCGCAGCACGGCCAACGGCGTCTTCAGGCTGTGCGCCAGGTCGGCCAGGGTGTTGCGCTGGCGGTCGAGATTCTCGCGCTCGCTTTCGATGAAGGCGTTGATGCTGTCGGTCAGCGGTTCGAGCTCGCGCGGATGGTGCTCGGTCATGCGCTGCGCTTCGCCGCGCTGCACCTTGGCGAGTTCGTTCACCACGCGCCGCAGCGGCCGCAGGCTCCACTGCAGGATGAAGGTCTGCAGCAGCAGCAGGAAGATGCCGGTGATGCCCAGATAGAACCACACCGCACTGCGGAACACGCGCAACTGCGCGCCGAGCGAGCGCGCGTCTTCCATCACGTAGATGGTGTAGGGAATCTCATGGCCGGGTTCGGTTTCGTAGATCACGCCCTGGCCGTAGCGGAACACCTGCCCCTTGGTGCCGTCGATCTGCACCATGTCCAGCGGGCCGGTGAACTCTTCCTGGCGCGGCCCGAGCATGGGCCCGGAAACCGGCAGCACCGGGCCTTCGGCGGACATCGAAGACCAGCGCTCGTCAGGGCGGATGACTTCGGCGTAGAGGCCACCGCCGGGGACATCGAAGCGCGCATCGGGCGACTGCTCGCGGATGTACAGCGAGCCATCGCGCAGGAAGTCGATGCTGCCGTTGTAGGCCGTGGCGTAGTTCTTCAACCGGCTGCGCAGGTTGTCCATCGCCGTGTCGGCAAACGCCGCGTCGAGCGCATAACCGGCCAACGCGAGGAAGGCCACCAGGCTGACGCTGGCGGCCAGCAGCTGGCGCGCCTGCAGCGAACGCGGCCGCCAACGCTTGAACCACCGAAGACGGACGGCCACGCTGCTGTCTTTCTCGTAAGGCGAGGGATCAGCCCTCGGTGCGCGGGATCGCGAAACGATAGCCGCGACCGCGCACGGTCTCGATCGGCTTCAGCTCGCCATCCGGGTCGAGCTTCTTGCGCAGGCGGCCGATGAACACTTCGAGCACGTTGGAGTCGCGATCGAAATCCTGCTGGTAGATATGCTCGGTGAGGTCGGCCTTGGAGACCAGTTCACCGGCATGCATCATCAGGTATTCGAGCACTTTGTACTCGTAGCTGGTGAGGTCGACGTTGCTGCCGTTGACGCTCACGGTCTGCGCGGCGAGGTCCAGTGCCACCGGTCCGCATTCCAGGGTCGGCTTGCTCCAGCCGGCGGCGCGGCGCAGCAGCGCGTTGACGCGAGCGAGCAGTTCCTCGACATGGAACGGCTTGACCAGGTAGTCGTCGGCGCCCTGCTTGAGGCCTTCGACCTTGTCCTGCCAGCTCGAACGTGCGGTCAGGATCAGCACCGGGAATTTCTTGCCTTCGTCGCGCAGCGCCTTGATCAGCTCCATGCCCGACATCTTCGGCAAGCCCAGGTCGATGATGCCGACATCGAACGGCACCTCGCGCCCCATGTACAGGCCCTCTTCGCCGTCCTGCGCTGCATCGACCGCGAAGCCTTCGCGCTTCAGGCGCGCAGCGAGGGTTTCGCGCAGAGGGGCTTCGTCTTCGACCAGAAGGATACGCATGAACTCTCCCTAGTTACGTTGGGCTGGCCGGCGGCCAGGGGAAACTGAAGTGGTTAAGCCACTATCGCCAGTCACGGGTTATCGCCGCGTGGTGGCGTCGCCGGCTCGACCGGGCGCGGAGCGCGCGGAGGCGCGCGGTCCGGCACCGGGTCGTCCATGTAGCGGACGCGGCCGCGGTCATCCATGTACTTGACGCGGTTGATGTTGCGTCCATCGAACGGCACCTGCTCGGCACCGAGGATCTGCCCACCCGTGCTGCGCTGGACCCGGCGGATCGCGTCCGACAGCGAACGGCCATCGGCATTGCCCCCCCGCCCATTGCGGGGGAACGCCTCTCGCGCCTCGGTCGGACCACGGTCCTGCGGCGCCGCCACTGCCGGCAGCACGGCCAGCGCCAAGGCGGCGGCCAATGCAATACCCGGAAGGCGGAGGGGAGCAAGCGTCACGGCCAAGATCCTAGCGGAGCGGAAAGGAAAACGTTCAAAAATCGTAAAATCGGGGAGGGGCGCGCAAGCCTGCGGACCCCGCCGAAAACGAGCCAAATTCTTGATTTTTCGGGGTGAATCCGGTCTGAACTTTCCTGACCGCGCACCCGCTCCGTTCATGCAAGTGAACGACGAAGGATAGCGATTCTTCACTGTCTTGCAATGCCGTCCGCAGCGCGGCGAGGACGGGATTCAGGCGGCCGCGCGCCGGCCGTGGGCCTCGGTCACGGCGAGCGCCTGCTCGATCAGCGACCAATCCGCGCCGGGGCGGTGCGCGCCCTCGCTGAGGATCTGCCGAAATGCCCGGCCGCCCGGCTGGCCGAGGAACAGGCCGAGCACGTGCCGGGTAATGTGCTTCAGGGCCAGGCCCTGTGCCAACTGCGCCTCGACATAGGGCCGCAGCGCCCGCAACAGCTCGCCGCGCGGTCGCGGCGCGGTACCGTCGAGCGTGGCCGCCAGGCGATGCAGCACATAGGGATCGTGATACGCCGCGCGGCCCAGCATCACCCCATCGACCTGCGACAAATGCGCCAAGGCCGCGTCGACCTGGGCGATGCCGCCGTTGATCACCACTGGCACGTCCGGGCGCTCCTGCTTCAACCGGTAGGCCCAGTCGTAGCGCAGCGGCGGGATATCCCGGTTTTCCTTCGGCGACAAGCCCTTGAGCCAGGCATTGCGCGCGTGCACCACGATCATCGCGCTTCCGGCCGCCAGCACCTGGTCGACGAACGCGGCGAACGCCTCGTAATCGTTGTCCTCATCCACCCCCAGCCGGCACTTCACCGTCACCGGGATATCCGTGGCCTCGCACATGGCGGCGACGCACTCGGCCACCAGCGCGGGCTCGCGCATCAGGCAGGCGCCGAAACGCCCAGCCTGCACGCGGTCCGAGGGACAGCCGCAATTGAGGTTGACCTCGGCGTAGCCCCATTCGCCGGCGATGCGCGCCGCCTGCGCCAGCAGCGCCGGCTCGCTGCCGCCGAGCTGCAGGGCGAGCGGCTGCTCGCTGGGATCGAAGCCCAGCAGCCGCTCGCGATCGCCATGGATGACGGCGTTCGCATGCACCATCTCGGTATACAGCCGCGCCGACGGCGCCAGCAGCCGGTGGAAGTAGCGGCAGTGGCGGTCGGTCCAGTCCATCATGGGCGCAACGGAAAGACGGATATTCGACATATTCAACGTTTTCAAGCATTTATCGCTCGTTTGCACTACCCAATCCTTCCCGCTTCTGCCCGGTTTTTCCCAATTTTTCCCATTCATTTGTACCATTGGTGTACCAGGCATGGGCTTGGTACACCGACCTTGGTACACCGATGGCGACCCTTCAGAACCGCAACGGCCGGTGGCGCGCAATTGTGCGCCTCAAGGGCCAGCCGACCCAAACTCGCACCTTCCCCACCAAAACGGCCGCCAAGACCTGGGCGGAGCGCGTGGAGCGGGAAATGCACGACGCCGTCGCCCGCGGCACAACGCCCGATCACAAGATCACGATCGCCCAGCTCATCGAGTGGCGCACGGACACCCTGGCCAAGGTGAAGGCGCCTTCTCGCACGCACACGGGCAACCTGACTCGGATCAACGAAGGCCTGGGCGCCATCGAGGTGCAGCGCCTCACCTCAACCGACGTGATCGAGTACGCTCGCCGACGTATCGAAGGCAGCCACATGATGTTCGATGGGCAGATTATCCCCGCAGTGACGCCGGCGACTATGAACGTCGAGCTAGGTTACTTGTCCGAGCTGTTGAAGCTGGCCGCGCCCTTGAAGGGTGTGAAACTTGCCATTGACCCCGTCGCGGAAGCTCGCCCTGCGCTGCGCCTGCTGCGATTGGTGGGCAAGTCCCGGCTGCGCGAGCGGCGTCCAACGGCTGACGAGCTGGCGCGGCTCCATGCCCACTTTGCTGCATCGGCCTGGCGCTCCGAGATACCGATGAATGACATCATCGCGTTCGCCATCCTAACCGCCAAGCGTCAGGGTGAGATCACGCGCATGCTTTGGTCGGACGTGGATGCTTCCAGCCGCACTGCACTGGTGCGCGATGCGAAGCACCCCCGCCAGAAGGCGGGCAACCATCGACGGTTTCCACTGCTGGGCGCAGCCTGGGATCTCGTCCAGCGCCAGCCGCTCGTCGACGGCGAGGACAGGATTTTCCCGTTCAACCCGAAGTCGATCAGCACCGCATTCACGCGAGCGTGCATCCGGCTCGGGATCGAGGACCTGGACTTTCACGACCTGCGGCACGAGGCGACCTCGCGGCTGTTCGAGCAGGGTTACGATATTCCGGAGGTCGCGGCGGTAACGCTGCACACGTCGTGGAACGAACTCAAGCGCTACACGCAGCTTCGACCTGAGTCACTGCATAGAGACGCTAAGACGACGTGATTAACAGTTAGGGCTACTGACCTTACCTTTCAGTCACTTGGCTTGAGCAATATTCCCGAAAGCTGATCGCCAAGAGCCTCAAAGCCAAGGGAGCCAACACCAATTTTCCCACCTCTTCGCGGGCGGCTGTACGACGCGATTCTGGTCCACATCTCAGTTCTTTCTACCGCCCGCCTCGAGAGCTTGCAACGCCTTGTCCACGCTCAGCGACCCGGAGACCTGGCTTGGCGGGTATTCCTTGAAGGTGGCCAGGAACTCGCCCACAACCATCGTCGCCGGCATCATCACCCAAAGCTTCTCGCCCCACCATTGGCCATACGAGGTCGACTCGCTCTGGTATCGCTCCCAGGGGTCGACGCGGAGGTTGGTGACCAATGGCACGTTGGTCGAATCTTCCTTGCCACTGAACAGGTTGCCGACAATCGTCTTGAACGTGATCTTCCACTGGTTGTAGCGCACTGCCATGAGGTCGGCGTTGTCGCTGAAGTAGAAGAACTCGCGACGCGGGCTCTCGCTCACCTTGCCCTCGAAGAACGGTTTGAAGTCATAACCGTCGAGATGGTTCTTGAACGTCTTGTCGCCGGCTTTGTAGCCGGTGAGCAGCTTCTTCTTCAGGTCCGGCTCGCCGGCAGCGGAGACCAGCGTCGGCATCCAGTCCTCGGCCGACATCAGCTCATTGATGACGACGCCTGGCTCGATCACGCCCGGCCACTTGGCCAGCATCGGCACGCGGAAGCCACCTTCGTAGACCGTGCCCTTCTCGCCTCGGAAGGGATGGTTCCCACCGTCGGGCCAGCTGAAGATCTCGGCCCCGTTGTCGCTTGTGAACAGCACGATCGTGTTGTCGGCAATGCCGAGTTCATCCAGCTTGGCGAGCAGTTCGCCCACTACCCAGTCCAGTTCAGCCATGGCATCGGCGAACAGGCCGAAGCCGGTCTTGCCATCCCAGCGCTCGGACAGGTGCGTCCAGGAATGGCAGCGGGTGGAGTTATGCCAGAGGAAGAAGGGCTGCTGTGCCTTTACCGAGCGCTCGATGAAATCGCAAGAGCGCGCCACCAGGTCGGCATCGATGTCCTCCATGCTCACCTTGGCGGCAGGATCCATGCCCGGATGCGGCGGCAACGGGCCGGCGTCGGTGATCTTCTGCTTGCCGACGCGGCCCCAGCGTGGGTCCTCGGTCGGGTCTTCGGCCACAGTGGCCACGCTATGGATGATGTTGCGCGGGCCGAACCGCGCCCGGAATTTCTCGTCCTGGGGATACTCCGGATCGTAGGGCTCCTCCATCGCATTGAGGTGGTAGAGAATGCCGTGGAACTCGTCGAAGCCGTGGACAGTGGGCAGATATTCGTTTCGGTCGCCCAGGTGATTCTTGCCGATCTGCGCGGTGGCGTAGCCCAAGGGCTTGAGGAACTCGGCGATTGTCGGGTCCGAATCCTGCAGGCCCTGTTTCGCCGCCGGCAGACCGACCTTGAGCAGGCCGGTGCGGAAAGGCGTCTGCCCGGTGATGAACGCCGCGCGCCCGGCGGTGCAGGACTGCTGGCCGTAGTAGTCGGTGAACAGCGCGCCCTCGCGCGCAAGGCGGTCAATGTTCGGCGTACTGCCGCCCATCATGCCCCGGTGGTAGGCGCTGACGTTCCAAATGCCGACGTCGTCGGCCATGATCATGATGATGTTGGGCTTGGTCACTGCGGCCATGTGGTACTCCGTGGAAACCGATGAGCACACGATGCAACTCCGGTTCGCTCGGGGCTACCGTACATATCATCGAGAAGTCCCAGTATTTCTACTGAGCCCACGGAAGCCTGGGACGCCGCTCAGCAGCCGGCACTGTTCGCAGCTGGCGCGCCAGCGACGCTCGCGGATCGTCTCAAGTCTTGAACCGGCGGCCTAGCAGACTGCCGCGATGCCGCGCGCGCCCCTGCCGACCGCCTGCCACTGGGCAGGCACCGAAGCCGCTCCGCTCCTGATGTTCAACTATCGGGTGGTGGCGATCATCAACCCGCCAGAACGCGGCCCGCCGGCATACCTGTGCCTGATGTGGGGCGGTAAGACGATCGTGGTCAACCACCCCGGGAGCACCGCCCAAGCGAAGCGCCACATCGAGCGCTGGGTCGCAGCCAGGGCCGATTTGCCAGGTCAACGCCGCGCGAACAAGCGCATGAATCAAGTGCCGCGGCGCCCAGATCCGACCGTGCTGGCAGCCATCGATCGCACGATGCGCTGGTGAACAGCTACGTCCGGAACTTTGGCGTCAGCTCCTCGGGCATCAGGCCAGCCGCATCGAGGTGCCACATGGCCAGCTGCCAAATGTAGATGGCGTCCGCCTTTGGGTAGTGATCGACAACTGACTGGACCCGTTCGCGGAACCAGCCGTAATCGAAATCGTCCGCTTGCGCGGTGTCGCCTCCGGGCAGTTCGCGGCAAAGCTGTTCCAGCAGCGCGGTGGCCATCGCCCGGGTCATCATCCACAGCATTGTAATGCCGGCTGGTACCCAGGTGCAGTGCACCCTGGAGCCCGCTGCCACTACGTCCTTCGGCGCACCTGATCCTCGAGCGTGCCCGTCCAGAGCTGCAGCTCCTGCAGAAACTTCTCTCGGTATGCCGGCGCTTCGATCTCGAAGCCGCTGTCGGCGGCGTCTGCCGAGCGGTCCCGCCACGCGGCCAAGACCTCGGCGGGATCGGGATGCGACTGCAACAAAGCGCCCGTGACCCAGGTAAGCGCGTCCACGCGGGCTGCCATCACTATCAGGGCTGCGACCAAATCGGGTTGCTGAGGTTGATCCATGGGCATGGCCTAGGCTGCGATGCGGTGTTCGTAGAAGGGGTGCTGTTTGTCATCGAAGATCGCGTACAGCGTGGCCAGCTCACCCGGCCTCGGGTTGAGCCAGGCGTCGATGTGCTCGGGCTTGATGTTGATGATGGTCCGGTCGTGGCCAGCGGCGGCGACTCGGGCTCGGGCTCGTCGGTGATGGCCGCGAAACTCAGCAGGTCCGGGTCCTGGCCTTTCGGGTCGGTCCAGGCCGACCACAGGCATGCCACCAGCACCGGCGGCGTCGGCGATCGCGTCGGCGATGCCGGCGAACGCAACGATGAAGTGATCCCCCTCGCTGGCCAGCGGCCCATCAACGGCCGCATCGAGGTGTTCGAGGTGCGCCTGCAGGGCATCACGGGTCAGTGCCATGGCGTGGGCTCCGGCGTTAGCGAGTGGCTGTCGCGATCCATTCTAGGCCCGCCCTATCTCAATTTTTCAGATGCCCACCGGGAAGAGGTAATTTAGGTAATCTGTTCAGAGGTTTGCCAATTTATCCTGCACAATCAACAACATATATACATATTTCAAAGGTAATTCCGGGGTAATTTTGAGGTAACGGGATTACCTTTTGGGGAGGTAACCTGGGCCCTGGAAAAAGTCTTTAGAAATCAATGACATTACCTTTTCATGCGTGGCGGATTACCTCAGATTACCTCCCGAGGTAACCTCGGTTTTCCCATCTCCATCAATGGCTTAGATCCACCTCAGCGGGCCGGATTACCTGATTACCCGTTTCCGATGGCCACTTGGAAATTCTGGCCGTCGGCCGCTTGCTGGCCAGGGCCGCACTGGACGCCCTTCAAGGACCCTTCCCGCGCAGGGAACCGCAGGGCCGGACTGCCACCCGGAAGGCCCGCGGGACGCAGCGGCGGTGGGCGCTGGGCCCGGGGCGCGGGGGTGCGGAAGAACGGGCGCATGAAGACCGCAGGCGTGGCGGGGCGACGACTGCGCGTGCCGAGCGGAGACGCCCCACGCCGCCGCCCGAGAGGTTGACGCCGCTGCGAGGGTCGCCGGACCGCATGCGCGCCCCACTACGGGCCGCCGATGCACCCTGCCGCCGGGACGACGCCCACGAAAAAGCCGCCCCGCAGGGCGGCTCCTGTGCGGTCTAGGGCGGGCGCTTCGGGTTACCGGGCCGAGGCCTTCCGGCCATGCCCCCCCAACTCGTGCTCAGCGGCCAAGGCGAGGAACGCGGACCGGCTCATATGCCGGCTGGCGGCGGCAGCGTCGATCTTCCCGACCAAGTTCTCCGGCAGGCTGATGTTGAGCCGCACCGCGCGGGTGTTGACCTTCGACAAGTCGATGTCGACCAGCATCCAGAACCCACCCTTGAACTCGCGCTGGCGGCGGTACTTGTCCACCAGGTTCGCTCGCGGGGGCGCCAGCTCCTCGCCTTCGTACATCAGCTCGACCGCTTCCTGCACGGCCGCCGGCAGATCCTCCAGGTTGTCCGCGGCGCTATGCACGCCGGGCATGTCCGGCACGATCGCACCGTAGGCGCTGTCTTCGTCCTTATGGACGTACACGGGATAGAGCATCACTTCCTCCAACCGGCTTGCCGGAAAATGCTGGCGACGGTGCCTTGCGGCAGATCGCGCTTCGGGTGCGGCACGACGACCGTTCGGTCACCCTTTCGCAGCTTGTGGTGACTGCCGCGTATCGAGACGATCTCGAATCCATCGGCCTGAAGTTGCTTCAACAGGGTGCGGCTGTCCATGTGTGTAAGTATACACAACGCAAGCCCTGCGTGTACACACGTTTACACAACGGATATCCTACCCCGAGCAGGGAGGGTCAAATGGCGTTCCAGACACCCGAATTCAGTAAAAAGCAGGTTCAACGCGCAGGTGACACGCTGAGGGCCGTACCGGCTAATGCCGCCGCGATCGTCGAAGCGATGCCGATCATTACGAACTGGCGTGCGGCACACGCGTACCCGCTAAACACGTTCCAAGCGACGCTGAGAAGAAAGCTGCGCAAGCTTGGCATCGACAAGCCTATCGTGGGACAACGATTGAAGCGCCTTCCTTCAATTGCAGGGAAACTTCGCCGATTTCCGGCGATGAATCTCGACAGGATGCAGGATATCGCCGGCCTGCGTGCGGTTGTTCCGACTATGGCGCGATTGCGCCTGCTTCGTAGCGAGTACGAACAACACTCTCGGTTTCTCCACGAACTGCGCAACGTGCATGACTACGTCACCAATCCCAAGGCGGACGGCTACCGAAGCATCCATTTGATATACCGCTACTACAACGAGACCGCGCCGCAGTACGATGGCCTCCACGTCGAGTTGCAGCTCCGGACGCAACTGCAGCACGCCTGGGCGACTGCCGTCGAGACAGTCGACGCATTCGCCAACCAGGCGATCAAGGCAGGACGCCCCGAAAAACGGTGGGCTGAGTTCTTCCAGCTCGCGAGCGCGGCCTTCGCGCTGCAGGAGAAGTCGCCTGTACCTGAAGCCTACCAAGACCTTCCGGAGCGGGATGTTCGGGAACAACTGATCGACGCAGAATCTAAGCTCAATGTCTTGCTTCGGTTGCGCGGCTTCAGTGTGGCCGCCGACAAGATTCACCGCAGCGGACGCTCCTCGGCCGCCTATCACATTGTCGTCCTTGACCGAACGCGGCGGACGCTTCGCATTACATCGTTCCCCGGCGATCAGCTCGAACACGCCACAGACGCCTATGCTGCGGCTGAGTTGCGGGCAGCCGCTGGAGAACCGATAGATGCGGTCATGGTCGCTGGCGGCAGCGTTGACCAGCTCCGAAAGTCATACCCAAACTACTTCCTCGACGCCAACGTCTTCTTGTCGAAACTTGGCGACATATGCGGCAAGCGGGCCGCCCCCTCGGGAGCTCGACCGCTCCGCCGCTAACAGCCGCCCGAGCGCACATGCCATGAAAAAGGAACCGAGCGAACCGAAATGGCATCACTACGTGCCTGTGACCTATCTCAAACATTTCTGCGACTCAACCGGTACGCTGATGGTGCACCGTAAGGCAGCCAATTTTGCTGCCCGTCGATTGAGACCGAAGGACATTGCGGCTGCCCACGATTTCTACTCTTGGCCACGGGATGACGGGACGATTGACCGCGCCAGCTTTGAGCGCATCTTTGATCGTTTCGCTGAAGTCGACTGGAACGGCCTCGTCAACAAATTTCAGCGGCAGGAAACGTTGGACGACGCCGACTTGGAGCCCGTCGCCACCTTCATCTGTCTTCAGCACGCACGCGTCCCGGCCGTTAGGGACGCGATAGAGAGTCGACTTTCGGCAAGTGTAATGGAAGAGCTTCGCCGGCTGCACATGAATGGAAATCTGCCTCCACTACCTGCGGAATTGCGTAGCATCGATGACCTCGTTGCACCAATTGATCCAAGCACATCACTAGAAGCACTTGAGCACAGCATGGACGCTGCACAGCGAGCGATGAATAGAGTCACTTTTCGCGTCGTCCACAACAGAGCGGACGAAGAATTCTTGACGAGCGACAACCCGGTTATCTGGTTCGATCCTTCAAGGGTTCGAACACCTTCCTTCAGCCCGTACGTTCTGTCGCCTGATGGTCCGACGACGTTTCTAGTGACGATCTCGCCCACGATCTGTTTGGTTGGAAGATCTGGGGATCAAGGGTTCGGATGGGACGCGGTCGAGGCTACTGACAACTCCACCGTGAGCTTCATCAACGAGATGGTCGCGGCCTTTGCTCACGAGTGGGTATTCAGTCGGAACCACGACGCGACCTGCTACGTCGATCGGCATCGGCACATTTCACCGGTCATGGAGCACAAGCGGTTCCAGTTGCCGGATGGTACCGAGCACTTTCGATGGCAGTGGGCTTTCGGCGCCCGCTCCAAAAAACCGAAGTGGCAAAGGCCAAAGCCTTTTTAGCCTCTAGCCAAAGGGGGCGCGCCGAGCGCCCCCTCGGGCCGAACTCAGGTGCGCCGGCAGAGCCGCTCGCGCGCGAGGCGTGCGTAGTGACTGGTCATTTCCAGGCCCGTGTAGCCATAGCCCTCCATCTCCGCCGCCACAAGCGTCGTGCCACTGCCCGCAAATGGATCGAGGACTCGCCCGCCGGTCTCGCAAATACGCACCAGCTGACGCATCAGCGCGGTGGGTTTGCCCGTAAGGTGGTGTTTGTCGGCCTTGCGCACTGGCTCGCGGATCACCCCAGGCAGCACGGGCGCGCGGCGCTTCAGCGGCATATGGCCCTTGCTGCCCCACACGATGTACTCGGCCTGGTTGCGGAAGCGGCCGAGCTGCGGCCGAACGCCTTCGGTCTTGTCCCAGACGGTGATGCCGCGCCAGGTGAACCCCGCCAGCTGCAGCGCGTCGGTGGTGAGCGGCAGCTGCCGCCAGTCGGTAAACAGCAGCACCGGCGAGCCATCCTTCAGCAGCCGCGCGCATTCGCTCAGCCAAAGGTGCATCCAGCGCAGGTGTGCCCGCTGGTCGCGCTCGTCGCCAACGAAGTCGGCGTGGCCGCTCTCGCGGCAGTATTTCTTCGATGGCGCCTGGGCCCGGGCCGCGGCGGTCACGCCTCCGCTCGCGTAGGGTGGGTCAGTGATCAGCGCGTCGAACGATTCGGCTTCGAGCGTGGGCAGGATCTTCAGGGCGTCGCCCTGCAACAGCTGGTTGGTCATGGAGAGAGCCTTCTTGGTCGAATCGCTCGCGGCGATCTGAGGTGAGGCTCTCGGCCTTCAGGTGATTGAGCGTGCCGCAGCGTGGGCACTTGATCTGGAGCTGGTCGAATGCGCCGGCCTTGCACAGCAGCCGGGCACAGTCGCCACATCGCACGTTCTTTAGCATCGTCGCTGGTTCGTGGTGGGTTACGCCGCCGCTGCCGGCGGCTGGTAGGGTTGGAACGCGACGACTTCTTCGCCGAGCCAGTCGTTGACCTTGAGCATGCGCGACTGCAAAGGTTCGAGCTCGTTGGCAGCCCACACGGCGGCCGCGTCGCGCACGTTGCCGAAGCCGCCGGCGTTCTGCGGCACGATGCCGATCAGCTGCGGGGGCACGCGCAACACAGCCATCATGTCATCGCGGGTGATGCCCTTAATCCCGGTGAATTCGTCCTTGGCCGCCACTTCGCTGACCGGGATGAGCTTGATGCCGTCCTTGTTGCCACCGGGCGCGTGGATGAAGAGGTTTCGGAAGTTGCCAGGGCCTTTCGCCTGCTTGAGCGCCGTGCGGAGGTTGTCGACGTCCGTCTGGTCCTGGCGCTCGTCGGTCAGGTACAAGATGAAGCCGGCGTGCGAGCCGTTGTTGTAGTACTTCCGGCGGAACAGGGTCGCCGACTCGTTGAGCAGCGCAGACTGCGTGGCACTCAGCCATTCCGGCAAGCCATAGATCTCCTGGTCAACGTCAGCCTCGCGCAGTTGGAAAACGCCGCCGGGCGCGAAGGCGTGCTCCTGGCCCCATGCCTGGACCTGATAGAACTCGCCCTCGACAATCCCGCGACGCATGTACTTGGCCAGTGGCGCGTGCAGGGCCAGTGTGGAGCCAAGCCGCGAGCGGCGCCGCTCGATGTAGGCCATGCCAAAGGTGAGCCAGTCCAGCGAAAGCTGCTCGAAAGCCTCGCGCGAGAGCAGCGGGTGCGGTTTGAACGTGCGCGCCAGCATGTTGCGCTTGAAGATCAAGCCCGAGGCCAAGTACGGGTTCGATCGTGTGGTGCGCGACAGCCCTTCGAGGGAGACCGGCGGTTCGTACCAACGGCCGTTCTGCCAGCACTGTAGGTAGTCGTAGATCCCGCGCTGTTCCAGGACGGGCGTCGGGTCACCGAAGGTGAAGGCATCGATCCCTGCCGGCGGCGTTGCCGCGTCGGCCGCGACGGTGTCGGGGTTGGTCATCAACAGATCTCCATCGAGCCAGTTGCCGCCACGCGGCCTTCCAGCGGTTCGTTCTGCAGGGCATGGAACAGCGCCCACGCCAGGTCGCCGTGGCCGGTCTCCTCGCTGCGCCCTGCGGTGTAGGTGGAATGGCGGCCGCTGGCCGTCATCGTCTTGCGGATCGACATCAGCGACTGGGCCAGGTCCGTCCAGCCGGCATCGAACTCCAGGCGGCTGTTGTGAATCACGTCGAAGGCCTTCAGCACCAGCCGCGTTTTAACCTCGGGCGAGTAGCTGAAGGTGGTGACACCCGGGAAGAACTGCTTGACCAGCTGTGCAACGCCGGTGCCCATGCCGGTGGTGTCGATGCCGATGTAGGTCACCCAGTAGCGCTGGGTGATCTTGCGGATGAACTCGGCCTGGGCCTTGAAGTCCATACCCCGGAACTGGTGGCGTTCCAACACCCTGAAGTTGCCGCCATCGACCAGCGGCGGCGCCACCACGACCAGGCCTGCGGTGTCGCCGGTCTCGGCCGGGTCGTAGCCGATCCACACCGCGCGGTCGCCATAGGGGCGCTGGGCGAAAGGTTTGTAGTCCTGGCCCCAGGTGATCCAGCTATCGACCATGCACGGCTGCAGCATGGCGAGGGGGAACACGCTGGCGCCGTCGTCCACGAACTCGCACATCAGCAGGTTCGCGAAGGCCTCGGCGCTGTACTCCTCGCGAAGTTCTGCCACGTCGAACAGCTCGCAGCCACGCCGCGCGGCGTCCATGATCGTGACGATCTGGCGCCACACCCGGTCCTCGCACGCGCGGCCATTGATCAGGGCGTCGTGGCTGACGTCGATCTTGATGCGCTCGCTGGCCGGGCGGCCGCGGTTGCGGCGCTCGCCTGTCCAGAACGGGTAGGCCTCATGGCCCATGCTCGATGGCGTGCTGAAGTAGGTCTTGCGGTACCTCTTCTGCATCGCCATGCCGCTGGCGACCTTGTTCAGCTCCTCAAAGCCATAGGTCCAGAAGAACTCATCGAAGTAGAAATTGCCGTGGTAACCCTGCGCTGTGCGGGCATTGGTACCGAGGAAGAACAGCTGCGCCCCGTTGGCAAGTTCAATGCCCGCTTCGCCGCCAGACAGCTTCTCGTCCAGCACCTCACGCACGAAGGCCTGCATGTAGCCGCGGAAGATGTGGGCCTGCGCCTTCGACGCCGACAGGAATATCTGGTTCCGGCCAGTGGTCAGCGCATCGATCAACGCCTCTCGGGCGAAGTAGAACGTGGCGCCGATCTGGCGCGATTTCAGGATGGCGCGCGTGCGCTGGGTGCCCGCCCTGTACCAGTCGCGCTGGTAATCAAAGCAGCCCTCCTTGAAGGCGTCGATCAGCTTCTCGACCTGCTCTTCGCTGAAGTCGTTGCGGCGCTGCGGCTTGCGCGGCCCAGCGTTCCGGTTAGCCACGTTGGGGTTGAGGTCACCCTCGTTGCCGCCGCCCTGGTAACGCTGGATGCGGGCTTGCCGCTCCAGCTGCCGGTGCAGCAGGTCGATTTCCTTGTAGTCGCCGCCGGTCTTCTCCGGCTTCATGATCAGGACCGTCAGCCGTGCTTCCAGCGCGCCGCCGATCCGGGCGATGTTGTCAGCGCGGTCCCACTCGTCACGCGCCTTCCAACTGTGTATCGTCTTTTCCTTCTCGCCGGTCGCCTCGGCGATCTCGCACACGCGCCAGCCCATCCAGTACAGGAACTTGGCTTGGCGGCGTGGATCGAGGGGTAGCTTTTCAGCAACGGCAGTCATGTTGAATAGGCTGACTTCCGCCCTCGCATCTCAGTAGTTCACACGCACGTAACCGCCTGACTTACAAGGCGGCTTCATTGCTGCGCGTCTCGCGCGACTCGACCATGGATCCATCACCTCAACAACGCGCCCAGCGCGGGGGATCCATGAAGAAGAAGTTCAAGTCGAAGTTTTTCTGCGTCGCCGTCGAAGGTGCCACCACCGACGGTCGCCAGATCGAGCGCAGCTGGATCCAGGACATGGCCGCCACTTACGACCCAAAGGTCTACAGCGCCCGGATCTGGATCGAGCACATGCGCAGCATGCTGCCGGACTCCCCGTTCCGCGCCTACGGCGACGTGACCGCAGTCAAGGCCGAAGAGATCACCATCGACGGCGCGAAGAAGCTGGCCCTGTTCGCTCAGATCGAGCCGACCAACGACCTGGTCAACATCGTCAACAAGCTCAAGCAGAAGCTATTCACCAGCATTGAGGTCTCGCCCAAGTTCGCCGACTCCGGCAAGGCCTACCTAATGGGGCTGGCGGTGACCGATTCCCCGGCCAGCATCGGCACCTCGATGCTCGCCTTCGCCGCGCAGAATCCCGAGGCCAACCCGCTGGCCGATCGCAAGCTGGCCAAGGACAACCTGTTCAGCGCCGCCACGCAGACCGAGGTGGAGCTGGAAGAGCAGATCGAAGCTCCAACGCCTGGTGCGGCCCTGCTCTCTCGCCTCAAGAAGCTGCTCGGCGCCGAACCCGAACCGCAGCCGGAGGACACCGACTTCGCTGCGATCGGCCAGATCGTCACCGAGCTTGCCCAGGGCCAGATCGATCAGGGCGCCGAGTTCGCCAGCCTGAAAGCCGCCCAGGACAAGGCAGACACCGCGCTGGCCAAGCTGACCGAGGAGTTCAACGCGCTGCGCACGCAGCTGTCGCAGCAGCCCGACCCGGCGCAGCAGCAGCGTCCGGCCGTCACCGGCAACGACGCCACCGCCCTCACCGACTGCTGACCGGCGCCCGCCGGTCCCACCCGCACGCCCGTTCCCCAATCTTCTTCGGAGCACCCATGCGTAACGAAACCCGCCTGCAGTTCGACCAGTACACCAGCCAGATCGCCAAGCTCAGCGGCGTGTCTTCGGCCCTGGTTTCTTTCTCGGTCGATCCGACCACCCAGCAGAAGCTGGAAGCCCGCATGCAGGAGTCCAGCGACTTCCTCGGCAAGATCAACGTTGTTCCCGTCGATGAGCTGTCCGGCGAAAAGGTGGGCGTGGGCGTGTCCAGCACCATCGCCGGCCGCACCGACACCAGCGGCGGCGGCGAGCGCGTGCCCAACGACGTCACCGCGCTCGACAAGAACACCTACACCTGCAAGAAGACCGACTTCGATACGGCCATCCCGTATTCCCGGCTCGACGCCTGGGCGAAGTTCCCGAACTTTCAGACCGTGCTGCGCGACGCAATCATCCAGCGCCAGGCATTGGACCGCATCATGATTGGTTTCAACGGGACCAGTGCCGCTGCCACCACCAACCGCGTCACCAGCCCGCTGCTGCAGGACGTCAACACTGGCTGGCTGCAGCAGTACCGGGAGAATGCGCCGCAGCGCGTGTTGGACGAGGGCACGACCGCCGGCAAGGTCCGTGTGGGCGCCGGCGGCGACTATGCCAATCTCGACGCCCTGGTGTACGACGCGGTCAACAACCTGATCGATCCGTGGCACCAGGAAGACACCGGCCTGGTCGTAATCCTCAGCCGCAGCCTGCTGCACGACAAGTACTTCCCGCTGCTTAATCAGGATCAGCCTGCGACCGAAAAGATCGCCAGCGACCTGATCATCAGCCAGAAGCGCGTTGGCGGCCTGCAGGCGGTCCGCGTGCCGTTCGTTCCGGCCGGCGCGCTGATGATCACCTCGCTGGCCAACCTGTCGCTGTACTACCAGTTGGGCGGCCGCCGTCGCTACATCCAGGAGAAGCCCTCGAAGAACCGCATCGAGAACTTCGAGTCGTCCAACGACGCCTACGTGGTCGAGGATTACGGCCTCGGCTGCGTGGTCGAAAACATCGAGTTGGTCTGAGCAAGATGGCCGACTCTCCCGCCAAGCGCCACCACAGCCGCGTCCTCGCGGCTCTGGAGGCCGAGAAGCGCGCCCCCGGCCAGTTGATGGCCGGGTCCACCCTCTACGAACAGCAGCTCGCCGAGCTGCACGGCGACCGCCTGCACCTGAAGACAGTGCAGAGCGAAGAAGGCAAGGCCGAACTGAAGCGGCAGCTGTTGCCCAAGTACGAGCCCTACCTGGACGGCGTGCTGCAGGCCGACAGCGGCGCCCAGGACGAGATCGTCACCAACGCAATGGTCTGGCACATCGACGCCGGCAACTATGGGCGCGGGTTGGAGCTGGCCGGCTATGTACTGCGCCATGACCTCAAGCTGCCCGATCGCTTCAAGCGCACCATCGGCTGTCTGGTCGCTGAGGAAATCGCTGAGGCCGCAAACAAGGTGCAGCGCGGAGGCGAAGCGTTCGACCTGCAGGTGTTGCAGAGCGCCTTCGAGCTGACCGAAGCCCAGGACATGCCCGACGAGGTGCGCGCCAAGCTGATGCTCGCCTGGGGACGCGGGCTGATGGCCACGGTGGGCGAGGAGCCGCAGCCCAGCGACCAGGCCAACGTCTCACTGGCGGTCGTCACGTTGCACCGCGCCATCCAGCTGCACAGCAGCTGCGGCGGCAAGAAGGATCTGGAGCGCGCCGAGCGCGTCCTGAAGAAGTTCGGCGCCGAGCAGACGGACAGCAACACGTCCGAAGGCGAAGGCGCGTAACCGAGCGTCCCCGCGACCCGGCCGGCTCGGGGCTGATCCACAGCGTCTCTCTCCCGCTGTGGTGAAGCCCCGACCACCGGCCACTTTTTCGAGTGCCCCATGAGCGGTTTCATCGCCAACGCCAGTCCCACCAACGCGGCCACCATCGCCAACGCCCTGTTCTGGCCGGAGGTCGATCTCGACACGGTCCGCAAGCGCATGCGCCTGGACGGCAGCGTCACCGACGATCGGCTGCGCGAAGCCACCGTGGCGGCCATGTGGTTCGTCAACGATGCGCTGGCCAGCTGGCGCGCGGGCCAGCAGGCGGCCGGCTACGACTCGCTGGACGAAGTCCCGGGCCCGTCGATCGGCGGCGTGCCGCGCGGCGTCGCGCTGTACATGCGGGCGATTCACTGCGCGGTCGGCGCCGAGCTGGCCGAGCGATACCGCTCGTTTGATGCTACCGACAGCGCCAACCAGCGCGCCGATGACCTGACCCCGTCGATCACCGAACTGCGCCGCGACCTTGCCTGGGCGTTGAGCGATCTGCAGGCCCGCCCGCGCACCACGGTGGAGCTGATCTGATGCGGGTCTACGCACAGCAGGGCGACACGGTGGATCTGCTGTGCTGGCGGCACCTGGGCAGCACCACCGGCCTGGTCGAGAAGACCCTCGAACTCAACCCGGGCCTCGCCCAGCTCGGTCTGGTGCTGCCACACGGCACCGCCGTGGACCTGCCCGAAGTCTCCTCCACCACCAACGCGGCGGCCGTGGCCACCGTGCAGCTATGGGACTGACCTGATGACCGAACCCACCTCCGTATCGAGCGGCATTGTGATCGCCACCGGCGTGGGCATTGCTTCCATCCTTCCGGGCATCGACGGTGACGCGCTGATCGGTGCCTTCGCTGGTGCCACGTTGTTCGTGGTATCGGCCGCCAAGCTGCCGCTGTGGTTGCGCCTGGTGTACCTGGCCATCAGCGTGATCGCCGGCTACCAGGGCGCCCCCGAGGCCTTGCGCTGGCTCCCACTCAAGTCCACCGGCGTGGCCGCCTTCCTGTGCGCGGCCTGCGCCATCACGTTGACCTTGGCGCTGATCGAGCGCGCCAAGGCCATCGACCTGTCCTCGATCATCCGCCGTGGAGGTCCGCCCAGTGCATAGCCTGGTCACCATCCTGACGCTGGTGGCGTGCGTCGCCATCTGCGTGCGCCTGCTCACCTATCACCGTCCAGCTGACGCGCGGCACCGCCATGGCGCCAGCTGGTGCGCGTGGCTGCTGATCGCCAGCACGGGCGGCCAGGCGCTGCACATCCTCCTCGCCGGCGCCGCCGCCCAGGTCACCGCCTGGAACCTGGGTGTGCTGATCGTCCTCGCCGTCCTGACCTACCGCGCTCGCGGCAACGTCGCCCGCCTCATGAGGTTCAACTGATGCTGTTCACCGCCGATGAACTGGCCCGGATCATGCGCTGCCCGGCGGGGCGCGCCGTCCGCTGGCACCCGCACCTGGTCACCGCTGCCGGCCGCTTTGGGATCTCAACCCGCCGACGCGCCGCCCACTGGCTGGCGCAGGTGGGACACGAAAGCCTCAGCCTCTCGCGTGTGGAGGAGAGCCTGAGCTACAGCCGCGAGCGGTTGCTGGAGGTCTTCGGCAACGAGGTCTCGCCGGCGCAGGCCGGCCGGTTCGTGCATAACCCCGCTGCATTGGGCAACCACGTCTACGCCTTCCAGAATGGCAATGGCAGCGAGGCCAGCGGCGACGGCTACCTGTTCCGCGGCCGGGGCCCGATGCAACACACCGGCCGCGGCAACTACCGCCACATGGGCAAGCTGATCGGCCTGCCACTGGAAGAGCAGCCCGCGCTTCTGATCGAGCTGGAGGCCGGTGCGCTGGCAGCGGCCGCCTTCTGGCAGGACGTGGGCTGCAACCAGCTCGCCGACACGAGCGATGTGCTGGGCGTTGGCCGCAAGATCAACCTCGGCACACTGCGCACCACACGCCTGCCCAATGGTCACGCAGACCGCGTTGCGCGCACCAAGCTGGCGCTCCAAGTGCTGGAGGTGCGGTGATGCCCTCCCCTCGCGTCATCGCCCTGATCATCGTCCTGGTGCTGCTGGCGGCCATCGGCTATGGCGCCGTGTGGCAGGAGCACCGGATCGACGTCGCGCAGCAGGAGCGTGACGACGCGCAGGCCCAGCTGCGGGACGCCCGGGCCATCGCCGACAGCGCGAAGGTCACCACCCAAGTGGTGACGCAGTACGTCGATCGCGTGCAAGTAGTGCGCGAGGTCGGCACCACCATCACCAAGGAGGTTCCTGTCTATGTCACTGCGAAAGCTGACGCTGCTTGCCCTGTCCCTGTCGGCTTTGTGCGGCTGCACGACGCAGCCGCCCAAGGCCGTGTTCCCGAGCCGGCCGCCGGAGATCCTGATGCGCCAGCCCCAGGGCTTGTGCTCTCTGCCGTCGCAGACACCGTCGCCGACAACTACACCACCTGCCACGCCAACACCGAGCAGCTAATCGCCCTGCAGGCCTGGGTGCAGCAACACTCGCCGCCGGAGCCTTCGCCGTGAGGAAGCCGGCCGCATTGCGCGCGCACTTGGTGGCCGCCATGCCCGACCTGGCGCGCGATGCCGACCGCCTGCTGGTATTCGTGGATGCCGGGTCCATCGTGTCCACCTTTGCGCCCGGAGAATCGTTCCAGTACAGCTACACGCTGAACCTCATCGTCACCGACATGGCCGAGGATCCGGACCGGTTGATGCTCCACTTGTCGGAGTGGATCCGCATCGAGCAACCGGATCTGATGGCCAACCCCGCCCGGCGCGAGGAAATCCGCTTCGAGGTGGATGTGCTGGCCAACGACAAGTTCGACGTGTCCATCAAGTTTCCAGCAACCGAACGGGTCATCGTTACGCGGGACGAAGAAGGAAAGGCGCAGTTCGCCAACCCACCCGAGCCCCAGATAGCGGCCGACTGGATCCCCACCGGTGGATGACCTGGCAGCCCTTGAGGCCTGGGCGGCGCCGCTGCTGCGCCGCCTTGACCCGGGAGAGCGCCGGCGCCTAGCGCGCAGCGTGGGCACCGCTCTGCGTCGTTCGCAGACCCAGCGCATCGCACGCCAACAGAGCCCAGATGGCACGCCGTACGCGCCGCGCAAGCAACAGCTGCGCAGCAAAACCGGCCGCATCAAGCGGCTGAAGATGTTCGTCAAGTTGCGGCAGGCCAGATACTTCAAGGTCACGGCTACTGACCAGGCGGTATCGGTGGGTTTCACTGGCCGTGTCGGGCGCATCGCCCGCGTGCACCAAGAAGGCATGATGGATACGGTTCGCCCGGGCGGGCCACGCACGCGCTACGAGCAGCGGGCATTGTTGGGTTTCACAGCCGCCGATCGTCATCTGGTAGAGCAGTTGCTGATCGACCACCTCACCATCACATAGGTCGTAGGTTTGCGTGGGCAGCCACTTTCCCCATAGGATGCCAAACGATTCCTCCGGCCCGGCTAATGACCAGCAGTCGCCATTTGGACCAGATTCTGGCTTCCACCCGGCTAGATAGACACGGCGAGCGGATCCCCTTGGAGATTTTGGAAAGCATTGCGCGGAGTGCAGCCGGGCGCGTCTTCCCTCTACACCAACAGCACGCGATGGCCCTGCCGACCGTGGGCACAATCTCCTCCCTGCGAGTAGTTCGGGCCCTCGGCGAGCCCGGGGAATGGAATCTGGTGGGCGTCGTCGATATCACACAGGGCGAGCTTGATCCTGACTTTTCGGGTTTTAGTATTTCATTCATGGATCCTGTGCGCCGCCGTGAGGATCACCACGCCAGTATTTCCCTGCCGTATCCCGCCTATTACGAGGACGAGCTTCTCGGGCCTCTGATCGATGATGAATCCCTGCAAGTTCAGCGATGGATACGGAAGTCGGCGAACCCCGACCTAGTCGCGCTCTACGTCGCAGCGGCAATCTTCGCCTTCACGCCGGTTTGGGACGATATTTATAAAACGACGGTGGGTCCGTACCTGAGAGCCTTCCTCCAACGTCACTGGAACACCTTGTCGAAACGTGGGCTGGGCTTGCATGTGGTGCAGCGTGTCCTTCATCGCGGAGATGTTATCGAGATCCTGTTCCTCTGCTCCCCAGGCAAAGAGGAGGCATGCTGTTCGGAAGAATTGATGCGTCGCGGACTTCAGGTCGTCGCTAAGCACCTCCTGGACCTCCCGGAGTCCGAGCCGCTGATCGGGCGTATCGTCCTCAGCTACGAAGTCTCGACCAGAGCCTACGAGGTGCTACGCATAGAGCATCGAACGAGCGACTAGCCTGGCTCGGCCTACGTGTAGCAAACCTCGGGACATTCTAGATTCTGGTCGGCAAGACGCGCGCGCGGTGAACCTAGCGAGGTCATCCCTCTAGCGTCGCGACCATGGCGTCCTTCACCGCGGTTGACCTGTCCAAGCTGCAGGCGCCCGACCTCATCGATGAGCTGGACTTCGAGGCCATCTTCGCCCAGGCGATGGCCCAGCTCGTCACACTTGTGCCGGAGTTCACCGCGCTGGTGGAGTCCGACCCGGTCTACAAGCTGGTGCAGCTGTTCTGCGCGCGAGAACTGGTACTTCGCCAGACCATCAACGACAAGGCACGCCAGTGCATGCTGGCTTTCGCAACCGGCACCAACCTGGACCACATCGGCGCCCTGTTCGGCGTCACCCGTCTGACGTTGGATCCTGGCGATCCTGACCAGGGCATTGTGCCCACCCTGGAGCCTGACGTGGATCTGCGCCGTCGCATCCAGCTGGCACCGGAAGGCTTCAGCGTGGCCGGGCCGGAGGGCGCCTACATCTTCCACGCCTTGAGCGCGCACCCCGACGTGCTCGACGCCAGTGCAACCAGCCCGACGCCGGGCGATGTCGTAGTGACCATTCTGTCGCGACAGGGCGATGGTGCCGCCGGCGCCGCGGTGATCGAGGCGGTGACCAATGCGCTGCGCGATGACGACGTGCGCCCGCTCACCGATGCGGTGACGGTGCAGAGTGCGCAGATCGTGCCCTTCGAGATCCACGCCAGGGTCTACACCTTCGCCGGCCCTGACTCGGCGGTCGTGATGGCCGAAGCCATGCGCCGGCTCAATGCCTACCTGGCCGAATCCCACCGCATCGGCCGCGACGTGCCCGAATCGGCGATCAAGGCGATGCTGTTTGCCGACGGCGTGCAGCGCGTGGAGCTGGACGTGCCGGCCGGCGACGTGGTCATCAGCCGCACCCAGGCGCCGTTCTGCACGCTGATCGACGTAGAGCATGCTGGCGTCGATGAATAACGGCCTGCCGCCGAACTCTACAGCGCTTGAGCAGGCCCTGGCTGCGCTCACCACGCGCCTGGAGACCATCCCTACGCCGCTGCCCGACCTGTGGGACGCCGACGCCTGTCCGGCCGACCAACTGCCGTGGATGGCCTGGACGCTCTCCCTGGACGACTGGCAGCCCACCTGGAGCGAGCCGGTCAAGCGCCAGCGCGTGCGCAGCGCCATCGCCATCCAGCGGCGCAAGGGAACGGCCAACAGCGTGCGCATGGTGGTCCAGTCCTTTGGTGGAGCGGTGGCCATCCGCGAGTGGTGGCAGACCGAGCCGCGCGGCCTGCCGCACACCTTCGACCTGTCGTTGACCCTCACCGGTGCCGACGGCCAGACCGCCAGCGCCCGCTTCGTCAACGAGGTCATTGCCGAGGTCGAACGCACCAAGCCCGTGCGATCCCACTTCACCTTCACTCAAGGCTTCCAAGCAGAGGCGCGCGTGGGCGTGCTGGCCGTCGCACGGCCAGCGGTCTACCGCCGCCTGCTGATGGAAGCCCAATAACTGGACCTGCCCATGCCCGGACTGAAGCTCCAAGTCACCAACGCCGGCCGCGCTGCCCTGGTCAACGCGCCCAACACGGGCACCAACGCCGTGCTCGTCAGCCAGGTCGGCATCGCCACCGCACCGTTCACTGTCTCGGCCGTGCTCACCGCGCTGCCGAGCGAGCTGAAGCGCCTGGCAACGGTGGGCGGCACCATTGCTGCCGATGACACCATCCATGTCTCTGTGCGCGACGAGTCCACGTCCGCCTACGACTGCTACGGCTTCGGGCTCTACCTGGCGGACGGAACACTGTTCGCCGTCTACAGCCAACCCGAGCTGCTGCTCGGCAAGGCGGCCGGCGCCATGATGCTGCTGGCGCTGGACGCGGTGTTCGCTGATATCGACGTGCAGCAGATCACCTTCGGTGCCACCAACTTCATCGATCCGGCGGCCACCACGGAGCTGCCCGGCGTGGTGGAGCTGGCAACCGAGACCGAAGCTACCGACGGTACCGACAAGGTCCGCGCGATCACCGCGTGGCTGCTGAAGAAGGTGCTCGATGCCCGGCTCGGTGCCGCGGCGCCGTCAGAATTCGTCAAGTCGCTGCTGGGCTTGGGCACTGCGGCGCTGTTCCGCACCGCACTGGAGCTGAAAAGCGCCGCACTGAAGGATGAGGGGGCCAACAACGGCCTGGACGCGGACAAGCTCGACGGTCAGCACGGCGCCTGGTACCGCGAGTGGGCCAACCTGACGGGCGTTCCCTCTACCGCGATCTCCTGGCCGACTTGGGACCAGGTGCAACTCAAGCCGGCGACCTTCCCGCCCTCGGCGCACTCGCACGCGGAGTACGTCGCCAAGTCCGGCGGCGATATGACGGGTCAACTAAAGTTCACCGGCAACATTAACCAGATCGACATGGTTAACGGTGCCTTTGAGCGGTTGTGGATTCTGTCGCAAGGCGGCGATTGTGGAATCTTCGATCAGAACGCCGGTTCGTGGGGCTTTCGGTACACACCTGCCGGCGATTTCTTCGCGCGCAGGGGCATGAGCGCAGCCGGCACGATCGTCGGCGACTCCTACGGCGCAGGAGCGGCCGCGGCATTTCAAATCGGCAACGACTCCGCGCTGTGGGATATCAACGTCGGTAATGCGGCTGGACTTCGTGGTCTCGGCAACCCTGCCTTGGGCGTCCTGTACTTCGGTACCGGCAACCAGGTGTATTACGGCACGTCTGGGTCTACGCCGACAATCTCAGGCAACGGCGTCCAGAACCAGCACCAAACCAACGTGGCTGGTGGCGGCCTGCACTACCAGTATTGGGACAGCCAGCACATCGCCTATTACAAGCGAGCCGGCGCCTACGCGTTCTATTGGCGCAAGAACAACACCGGCTCGCCGGGCGGGCCCGGCGAAGTGGAGCTGATGAACATCAGCGACGCCGGCAAGCTCTGGACCCTAAGCGGCTATGGCTGGGGCTCCTCGCGCAAGCTCAAGGACATTATCGGCGCCTCCCCCTACGGCCTGGCCGAGGTCGAGCAAATGTCTGTCCACCTTGGCCGCTACAAGCCTGCCTACAACCCTGATGGGCGCGTGCGGTTGTTCCTGGACGCAGAGCAGCTGCTGGAAATGATGCCCGAGACCGTGGATGCCGAAGGCGTCGCGTTCAACGGCGAGCAAGTGCCCGGCGTGCAGTTCGACCAGCTTCTGCCGGTGGCATTCAACGCCATCAAGCAGCTTTCCCACATCGTGCGCGACCTGCAGGCGCAAGTCGCAGACCTGCGCGTCACCCACTGAATCCAAGCGAGTACCCAATGGACACCAACTCCCGCATCCGCAATCTAGCGCCAGGCGTCGATGTTGAGCGCATCGCTGTCGAGTCGCACTTCTTCTACGACCCGCTCACCGGCAACGCCAACGTGGTCTTTCAGGGCATGGAGTTCCTGATTCTTGATGGCGCGGTCAACAAGATGCTCGACGGGCGCGAGCCATTGACCACGACTTCGGATGAGATCGCCGTGCGCCAATTTGCGGCCGGGCTCTCGGATCCGGTGACCGGCCAGGATCTGTCCAACATCAGCGCGGCCGGCATCGTGATCTACCTCAAGGCGGTCTACGACACCTTGCACAACGAGCGCGCCGCAGCCGAAGCCGCCGCGCAGGCCGCGTGGCAAGCCACCCTGCCGACGGCGCCTGGAAACGGCCAGGAGTAAGCCATGCCCAGCGGCTACGCCAATCCTGCCGGCACGGACTTCGACGACGTCTTCGACGCCTACGTGCAGGGCGACAAGGCGATCGCCACGGGCTACTTCACCAGCGATGGCAACGACCTGAACCAGCGGTATGCGCCGTTGATCTTCGGCGCCAAGGCCGCCGACGTCGGCTACTCCGACAACTCTGGCACCGACGTGAGCAACCGATTCGCCGCCAAAGGCACGGCGCAGTACACGCTCGCGTTCCATGGCAAGTTCTATCAAACAACTCGCCTTGCCCTGACCAACGAGAACACCAATGTCAGTGCCGTGGTCACTGTGTCGTTGGCGGCCAACGGAACATGGGGCATCGGTGCCGCAAACGGATCTCCCACGTCGGGTACCTGGCTGCCGTCGGGCCGGGCGGTTTCCGAGTACAGCATCCAGATCGAAGTCATTGGCAACAGCCGAGTCACCGTCAGCAATACCGCCGCCGCATACGTGCCGGCCAGCAGCGGCGCCGGCGCGACGCTCCAAGCCACGGTGCGTGGCGCCAGCAGCGATAACATCGAAGAAACGCTCACCGTGAGGGTCAACTTGCGCCACTCCTCGGGCCTGGTCACGACCAGCACGTTCTCCGCGTACCTCAAGGCGACTGGCTACTTGTAGCCCATTGCCCTACGGGCCAGCCCACGTGAGCGCTCGCACGCGCGCGAGGACCATGGACACATGGCCTCGCCCGACCACGCCCGCAACCTCTCCAACCTGATCCGCCTCGGCACTGTTGCCGAGGTGGATCTTCCCGCGCGCCTGTGCCGCGTGCAGTCCGGTGAACTGCAGACCGACTTCCTGCCCTGGCTGGTGCCCGCCGCCGGCGCCCTGATCGTGTGGGCTGCGCCGACCGTAGGCGAGCAAGTCCTGGTCCTGTCGCCCGACGGCGAAACGATGGGCGGCGTGGTGCTGCGCGGGCTCTACTCCGATGCCTTTCCCGCGCCCGGCACCGGCGCCGAGCTGACCCTGGTGCAGTTCGGTGACGGCGCGGTGGTCAGCTACGACGCCGCCGCGCACCAACTGCTGGCCACCCTGCCCGCCGGGGGCAAGGCCGAGGTCACCGCCGACGGGGGCGTCACCATCAATGGCCCGCTCACCGTCAACGGCGAGACGGTGATCAATGGCAAGACCACCGTCAACGACGACGCGCACGTCACCGGCACGGCCACGGCCGACACCGATGTGGTCGGCGGCGGCATCAGCCTGAAGAACCACAAGACCACTGGCGTCACGCCTGGCACGGGCCTGTCGAGCGTGCCGGCATGAGGGGCATGGATGCGGCCACCGGCAAGTGGATCGAGAGCGACGCGCATCTGGCCCAGTCGATCGCGCAGATCCTCACCACGCCGCTGAGCACGCGCGTGCAGCGCCGCGACTTCGGCTCGCTACTGCCGGAGCTGATCGACCAACCGTTCAACGACGCCACCCGCGTGCGCCTGTATGGCGCCACGGCCACCGCGCTGCAGCGCTGGGAACCACGGCTGGCGCTCAAGCGCGTAGGCCTGGTGCGCGGCGAGGTGCCCGGTTCCTTCGTGCTGACCATCGAGGGTCAGCGCACCGACGTTGCGCCGGCCAACGCGCACACCCGCCTGACCATTCCCCTCCGCTTCCGCTCGTCCTGACCGAGGAATCTGCATGCCCACCACCACTTACCACCATGGCGTTCGCGTTGTCGAAGTCAGCGCCGGCACCCGCGCCATCCGCACCGTCGCCACCGCCGTGCTCGGCCTGGTGGCCACCGCCACCGATGCCGATCCGCTCGTCTTTCCGCTCAATAAGGCCGTGCTGATCACCGATGTGCTCGGCGCCATCGAGAAAGCCGGCGTGGACGGTACCCTGCGCAAGGTGTTGCAGGGCATCGCCAGCCAGTGCAACCCCGTCGCCGTCGTTGTGCGCGTGGCCGAGGGCGCCGATGAGGCGGCCACCACCACCAACGTCATCGGTGAGGCGGCCTCCAGCGGCTATACCGGCGTGCAGGCGCTGCTCGCCGCCCAGGCGCAGCTGGGCGTGCGTCCGCGCATTCTCGGCGCCCCCGGCCTCGATACCCAACCGGTGGTTGTGGCATTGGCGGCGGTGGCCAAGAAGCTGCGCGCCATGGTTTACGCCCGCGCCGTAGGCGACAGCACCACCGAGGTGATCACCTACCGCGGCCAATTCTCCGACCGCGAGATCATGCTGATCTGGCCGGACTTCACCAGCTGGGACACCACCGCCAGCGCCACGGCCGAGATCTACGCCACCGCCTGCGCGATGGGCCTGCGCGCGCAGATCGACCAGCAGCAGGGCTGGCACAAGAGCCTGTCCAACGTTGCCGTGGGCGGCGTGACGGGCATCTCGCACGACGTGCACTGGGATCTGCAGAACCCCGACACCGATGCCGGCGTGCTCAACGAGGGTGACGTAACCACCCTGGTCAATTTCAACGGCTATCGCTTCTGGGGCTCGCGCACCTGCTCGGAGGACACCAACTTCGAGTTCGAGACCGCCACGCGCACTGCGCAGATTCTGGCTGACACCATCGCCGAGGGCGTGGCCTTTTACGTGGACAAGCCGATGCATCCCTCGCTGGTCAAAGACCTGCTGGAGACCATCAACGGCAAGTTCCGCGACCTCAAGGCGGGCGGCTACATCATCGACGCCGAGGCGTACTACGACGCCACGCAGAACAGCTCCCAGACGCTGTCGTTGGGCGAACTGCAGATCAACTACGACTACACCCCAGTGCCGCCGCTGGAGAACCTGCAGCTCAACCAGAAGATCACCAGCAGCTACCTGGACGACTTCGCCGACCGCATCACCGCCTAACGGCCGCGGCGCGCCCAACCAGGCGCGCCCTCGCCCCCGCCCTAATCCACGGAGAACGAAATGGCTCTGCCCAAGAAGCTCAAGCACTTCAATATGTTCGGCGACGGCGTCAGCTGGCTCGGTCAAGCGGTCGAGATCAAGCTGCCGGTGCTCTCGCGCAAGATGGAGGAATACCGCGCCGCCGGCATGAACGGCCCCATCAGCCTGGACTTCGGCCAGGAAGCGCTGGAGCTGGAAACCAAGTTCGGCGGCCTGATGCGCGATGTACTCAACCAGTACGGCGTCACCACCCACAACGGCGTGATGTTGCGTTTTGCCGGCAGTTACCAGACCGAAGACACCGCTCAGGTCGATGCGGTGGAGGTGATCGTGCGCGGTCGCCACAAGGAAATCGATATGGGCACGGCCAAGAGCGGTGACGACACCGAGTTCACCGTGAAGTCGTCGCTGAGCTACTACAAGCTGACCATCAACGGCGTGACCGTGTTCGAGTTCGACTTCATCGGCATGAAGGAAATCGTCAACGGCGTCGATCGCCTGGCCGAACACCGCGCCGCCATCGGCGCATAAGCCGCCGCCGGCACGCAACCCACCGGCCCGGGTCGATCCCGGGCCCCACATTTCCGCGAGAGAGCACCCTATGTCCGCCAAGACCCCGATCTTTTCCAACCCCGTCGCGCTCGAAGAGCCCATCGTTCGCGGCGAGCAGACCATCGAGAGCGTGCAGGTGCGCAAGCCCGGCGCCGGCGAGCTGCGCGGCACCAAGCTGACTGACCTGCTGCAGATGGATGTGGCCGCACTGCAGCTGGTGCTGCCGCGCGTGACCCAGCCCACGCTCACCTCGCCGGACATTGCCAAGCTCGAACCTGCCGATCTGCTCGCGCTGGGAGGCGAGCTGGTCAATTTTTTGCTGCCGAAGTCGGAGCGGGCGATCGCCTCCCCGACTGCGTAGAAGATGCGATGGCCGATATCGCGGTCATCTTCCACTGGCCACCGTCCGCGATGGACGACTGGTCAATCCAAGAACTGGCGGCGTGGCGCGAACGTGCCCGCCTCCGTAGCGGAGCCGAGTGATGCTACAGTCCGCCCATGGCCATCATCGCCACATTGGTTGCCCTCGCCATCCTCGCCAGCATCGTGCTGGCAGCCATCGCCCTGGGCGGACTGTTCTCGCGCGGCGCACGCCGGATGTTCGGCACCCGCGACTGACCCATGAGGCCGCCTGATGGCGGCCTCCGACAATCTGCGCCTGCAGGTCATCCTGTCGGCCGTCGATCGGGTCACTGGGCCCTTCAAGAAGATCATGAGCGGCAGCAAGGGCGTGGCCGGCGCCCTGCGCCAGCAACGTGATGCCCTGCGCCAGCTCAACGCCCAGCAGCGCGACGTGGGCGCCTATCGAGAACAGGTGGGCCTGGCGCGTCAGTCGCGCGCCGCGCTCGACGCTCAGCGCCTGGCGGTGCGTACCCTCGCGCAGCAGATCAAAACTACCGACTCACCCACCCAGAAGCTGACGGCCGACTTCGATCGCGCGGTGCGCGTGGCGCGAGAGCTGAAGGTGGCCCACGGCCAGCAGGAAGCGGCGCTGCAGCGCGTGCGCACGCGCCTGGAAGCGACCGGCGTCAGCACGCGCGACCTGGTGGCCCATGAGCGCCGCCTGCGCACCGAGATCACCGCCACCACCGCGGCGATGCAGGCAAGCCAGGCGCGGCTGGCCAAGCTCGATGCGGCCCAGCGCCGCGCCAGCAAGATGCACAGCGCCGGCATGTCCGCTGCCGCACATGGCGCCGGTGCCCTGTTCGTTGGCCAGCGCGCCCTGCGCGCCGAGGCGTTGCCCGTCGGCCAGGCCATGGAGTTTGAGTCGGCCATGGCCGATGTGCGCAAGGTGGTCAACTTCGACACCCCGCAGCAGTTCAAGCAGATGGGCACGGACATCGAGAACCTGTCGATGCGCCTGCCGCTGCTGCCCACGGAAATCGCGCAGATCGTCGCCGCCGCCGGCCAAGCCAACATCCCGCGCCAAGAGCTGGTGCGCTTTGCCGAGGACGCGGCGAAGATGGCCGTGGCCTTCGACAGCACCGCCGAGGAATCGGGCCAGACCATGGCCACCTGGCGCACTGCCTTCCGCATGACCCAGGACGGCGTCACCGGCCTGGCCGACAAGATCAACTACCTGGGCAACACCGGCCCGGCCAACGTCAACAAGATCACCGACGTGGTCAACCGCATCGGCGCCTTGGGCGAGGTCGCCGGCCTGCAGTCCGGGCCGCTGGCCGCGCTCGGTGCCACCGTCGCCGGCATGGGCATCGAGTCGGAAGTCTCCGCCACCGGCATCAAGAACCTGCTGCTGACACTGGCTTCGGGCGATGCGGCCACCAAGCGGCAGCGCCAGGCCTTCGAGGATCTAGGCCTGGATGCCGGCAAGATGGCCAAGCTCATGCAGAGCGATGCCAACGGCGCAATCCTCAAGGTGCTGCAGAGCCTGCGCAAGCTGCCAAAGGCTTCTCAGGCGGCGACGATGACTCAGCTGTTCGGGCGCGAATCGATCGGTGCGATCGCACCGCTGCTGACGAACCTGGAGCTGCTGGAAACCAACTTCCGCAAAGTCAGCGACGCCCAGATCTACGGCGGATCGATGGCGGCCGAGTACGCCTCGCGCGTGGCCACCTCCGCCAATGCGCTGCAGCTGGCCAAGAACACGGCCGTGGTGCTGTCGCAGTCGATCGGCGCCACCCTGCTGCCGGACTTCAACGCCCTGGCGCGGCGCGTAGCTGGCGTGGTGGTGCAGATGACCGAGTGGATCCGCGCCAACCCCGAGCTGGTGGCCACGCTCGCCAAACTGGTGGTCGGCGGCACAGCGCTAGTCACGGTTCTGGGCGGCCTGCTCATCGCCGGCGGCACTGCGGCCATGGCGATCTCGCAGATCCACAACGCCGTGCTGCTGCTGAGCGGCGGCCAAGGGCTCGGCGGCCTGTTCGGCCAGGTGATGAGCCTAGCCGGGCGCGCGTTCCCGATGCTGCTCAACGTGGGCCGTCTGCTGCTGCCGCTGCTGGGCGGTATTAGCCTGCCGGTGCTCGCCATCGGCGCGGCCGTGGCCGTGGTCGCCGCCCTGGTCTGGAAGTACTGGGGGCCGATCAAGGCGTTCATGGCGGGCGTCTGGCAGGGCCTGCAGGACGCCTTCGGCCCGGTCCTGGCCGAGCTGCGCACGGCGCTGGCGCCGCTGGCGCCGCTGTGGGACACGATCTCCGGGGCGATGGGGAGGGCCTGGGAGTGGGTGAAGCAGCTGTTCGCGCCGTTCCAGGCCACGAGCGAGCAGCTGCAGGGCGCCACCGACGCCGGTAGGGGCTTCGGTCAGATCCTCGGCTCTGTGTTGGTGGTGCAGCTGCAGCTGGCGGTAAAGGCCATCGGCTGGCTCATCAATGCTTTTGTCACCGTGCTGCCCACGATCAAGGCCGCGCTCGGCGGCGTGTGGCAGTACGTGCAAGGCATCTGGTCGCTGATCGTGGGCGTGTTCACCCTCAATGGTGACCGGATCCGCGAAGGCCTGGGCCAACTGTGGAACGGCATCAATGGGATCCTCGGCGGCTGGCCAGCGCGCCTGCTGCAGGCCGGCGTGGCGATGATCGATGGCCTGGTCAACGGCATCCGCTCGCGCATCGGCGCCGCCGGCGCGGCCATCGCGGGTGTCGGCAGCACCGTGATCGGCCAGTTCAAGTCACTGCTCGGCATTCATAGCCCCTCGCGCGTATTCGCCCAACTCGGCGGCTACACGATCGAAGGCCTCACCCAAGGCGTGCAGCGCGCCCAGGGCGCGCCTGTGGCTGCCGTGGCGGCCATCGGCGCTCGCATGGCCGCCGCAGGGGCAGGTGCGGCGCTGATGGCTTCTACGGGGCCGGCGATGGCCGTAGACACGCGTCCACCGCTGACCGCACCGACTCGCGCTGCGGCCGCACCCGCAGCCGGTGACCACATTGAGATCCACCTGCACGCCGCGCCCGGCATGGATGAGAAGGCGCTCATCGCAATGATGCGGCGCGAACTGGATGCCCTCTCGCGCGAGAAAGCTGCGCGGCAGCGTTCGGGTCTGCGCGACAACGACCACTGAGGCACCTCGCAATGATGATGAGCTACGGCACCTTCGTGTTCTCCCTGCCCACCCTGGCCTACCAGGAGCTGCAGCGGCAGCAGACCTGGCGCTTCGCCGCCAGCGAGCGCGTGGGCGCGCGCGCAGCGCTGCAGTACCTGGGCGAAGGCGAGGACACCATCGAGCTGTCCGGCCTACTGGCGCCGGAGCTGACCGGCACGCGCGATTCGCTCGATACGCTGCGCGAGCTGGCGCTTGATGGCCAGGCACTGCCATTGGTCGATGGCACCGGCGTGGTCTATGGCAACTACGTGCTGACCAACCTTCGCGAGACCAACTCCATCTTCTTCGCCGACGGCACGCCACGCCGCATCGAGTTCTCGATCTCCCTGCGACGCGAGGACAGCGCGCCGCAGCCGGGAGCCACGGCATGACGGCCGTACCGGCATGGCGCGTGGTGCTGGACGGCCAGGATCTGACTGACCGCATCGCGCCGCGGCTGATCGATCTGACCTTGACCGAAGATCGCAGCGGTGAGGCTGACCAGTTGGATCTTCGCCTGCACGACCACGACGGCAAGATGGCGCTGCCGCGCCGGGGCGTCACCTTGGCCGTGGCCATCGGCTGGAAGGACAGCGGCCTGGTCGACAAGGGCACCTTCGAGGTGGACGAGGTCGAATACAGCGGCTCGCCCGATGTGATCTGTATTCGGGCCCGAAGCGCCAACCTCACGCAAAGTCTGCGCAATCGCCGCGAGCGCAGCTGGCACGCCACCACGCTGGGTGAGGTGGTGCGCGCGATCGCCGGCGAACACGGGCTGACCGCGCGCGTGGCCGACAAGCTCGCCGGCGTTGCGTTGCCACATCTGGACCAGGCCAACGAGAGCGACGCGAATTTGCTCACGCGCCTGGGCAAGCGATTCGACGCCACTGCCACCGTCAAGAACGGCACGCTGATCTTCGGGCCCATCGGCACTGGCAAGACCGCGAGCGGCAAGGAGCTGTCCACCTTCCTCCTCATCCGCCGCGACGGTGACCAGCATCGCTACAGCGTGGCCGATCGCGACACCTATAGCGGCGTGCGCGCCTACTGGAACGACAAGAAGGGCGCGCGGCGCAAGTCCGTGCTGGTTGGCAAGGATGACAATGCCAAGGCGCTGCGCGAAACCTACGACAGCGAGAAGTCCGCGCGCGAACACGCCGCCGCTGAATTCAAGCGCGTACGGCGTGGCGAGGCCAAGTTCGACTTCACGCTGGCGCTGGGCCGCGCCGACCTGACGCCGGAGACCATCGTGCAGGTGCGAGGCTTCAAGCCCGAGATCGACAGCCAACGATGGCTGGTGGCCAAGGCGAGCCACACCGTCATGGGATCGAACGGCTTCGTTACGGCGTTGGAGCTGGAAACAGCCATCGATTGATGGCCTGTATATCCCCCTGGCGCCTCGGGCATCATTGCCGATAGCGGCCCGCGTGTGGTCGCGAACCCTGCCGGCCCCGTGCGGCCCATGTGGTGGCGCGCCGGGGGCTTCTTCCGCAATCTGAACGCTGAACATTCTTTCGCCAGTTCGGGGAAAAATAGCTAGACAACCCCCGGAGGCCGGAGGTATGTTTCGCCCGTCGCCGCCCAATCGGCGACCGGGTTTGACAGCCCGAGTTACGGCGGCGAAAGCCGCATTGAGCATGCTCTGCGGCTTTTTTCGTGCCCTTGCATCGCCCCTTTCTATGGGCGGCCGGGCGGGGAGGCCGCGAGGCCTGCCGGTGCCGTAGCCGGTCTGTCAACCTCGTCCGGTCGTCCACCTCGTTTGACAGCGAGGTGGGCGGTTCTATCACTCGATCCCGAGAACTACGGCATGAAACCAATCGATTCCTCAAGCGCCGCGCAGGCGCGCGATATCGCCTATTACTTTGGCCAGGTGGCCGACACCTTGGAGTGGGAGCGCGACGCCTGGATGGCGCTGTCCGTGAAGCTCAGCGCCATGGGCAAGCCCGCCTCCTCTCTTACCCTCGCCGACGTGGCGGCTGCGATCGCCGCCGTCAATGCCGAGGCGGAAGGTGGTGAAGCTTGAGCCCCGTCGCTGGCGACCTTCCGCACAACTCCAGGAAGGCAGGGTCCGGCATTCGCTATACGCTGATGGAGGATGACTACAGCCGGCTGCATCAAGTATGGGAGGTCTTGGACATGCTCTCGATGCTGAGCGAAGGCATGGGCACGGCGATTTCACTCGACCACGTAGCGGCTGTGTCCGGTTACGCCGCGCGGGACTTGAATGAGGCTCTGGCTAACCTGGTGCGTTCTACCCCCTCTCCATGATCACCGGCGGGGCATGGACGCCCCGCCCTACTCATAGAAGAACTCCTTGTATCGTCGCTTGAATTCGGCCCATAGGCCGGGGGCGCGGACTTCACTCAATGGCGGGCGCCGCAGATCCAGCTCGGCTATCGCAACTGCGTTGTCATGGTGATGGCGTCGCATAACGGCAAAATTGCGACGCAGCCAGCTGCTCATCTGTGCGAACGTGACTGCTGCCAGCATGCCGAAGATCACCACGAACAAGGCCAGCACGTCTGACGTTGACGCATCTTGACCGGCAATGCCGTAGCTCGCTTTCGCCGTGACCTGGGCCTCGAGCACGAACACCATCACACCGAACGCCAGACGCGCCGCGCGCTCGTTTGATGCCTTGTTCGACTTCCCCGCTTGGGCCGTCAGCTCTTCGTCATCCAGCAGGTTGACCGGAACTCTATTGCCGCCGATGTTGATTGTCTCGGCGACTACATTGCTGTTGTTGAAGAGCGGGTGGCGACCGAACAAGTTGCTTAGCGGCAAGCTCCCCGAGGGCTCATTTTTTTTTCTTGCCCGCCGCAGCTGTTGCTGCGCCAGCATGAAAGGTCACCGACGATTGGTTGACCTGGCCACCGTTGATCTGGCCACTGTTAGATCCCCCCACGGTGATTGAGTTGCCACCGGCCGCCTGCGGTCCAGGGTGTACTCCCAACACCGACAGAGCTGCGCGTCGCAGCTCCGCAGACGCCGCGCGGAATCGCGCCAGGACGAGCGCCTCATCATCATGCAACTCTGTAGGGAAGCCGGTTACCACGTAGCCAATGTCCACGCCCAGCGCCGCGACGTCGTGGAGATAGGCCGCCGTTGGCGAGTTCAGGCCATTCTCGTACCGCAACTGTGTCTGCTTGTTCTTTCCTGCCCGATTGCCCATCTCGTCCTGCGTCAGGCCTACGCGTTCGCGCTCAGCCCTAAGTCGCGCACCAACTCCCTGTTGCGGATCATCCATAAGCGACATTTTTGTTATCTCCATGTTGACGGGTACGTTATTTCGTACTATCGTGTACGTGTCTCCACAATTTTTACTCTTTTTCGCCGCTTATGGCTAAACCTCAGCTGAAAACCCCAGAACAGGTTCGCCAGGAACTGGAGGACCAGGGCGTGTCCATCGCCGATTTCGCCCGCCAGCATGGGCTCAATCCGACCACGGTCTACCACGTCCTGGACGGCAGCCATAAAGGCCGAAGGGGCGAAGCGCATCGCGCGGCCGTTGCGCTCGGGCTCAAGGCAGCGATCGCGGCCCCCGCTCACAAAGCCCCCCGTAATCTGTGAGGCGGAGCGACACATGGCGCTGAAGGCTGTATTTCGGTGTGAGTCTTGCCACGAGCGGCTCGTAAAGCGCACCAGCTACCTGGCGCACCAGTTTCTGCGGCAAGACGCATGGGTCTGCCCTAATCCAATCTGCGGCGCAACGTACACAGGCCACAGTGAGCTGACGGCTTTGGCGAGCCCTAGCGGGCTGCCCACGGCCCACAGCGAGCTGCCGCTTACCGCAGCCGCGCAGCGCAACAAGTTCCTTCAGGTGTACCGCGCGTCCCAGGACGATCGGCAACTTGACCTTCTATCTGCCGGCGGGGAGCCGGCGCTACCCACCAACTGAGTCATCCACAAATGCAGAAGACCTTGAACTGGGCGGCACTGCCGCCCACGGCGAAGCTTTGCCTGACGACTGCCCTACGCCACAACGGACTCATCAAGACCGAAGAAGGCTACGTCGGCCGCACTGATGCGACTGCAGCGCCCAAGCGGTTCAGCGCCCTTGTCGTTGCCGTCCTCATGCGTGAGGGCTTGGCCACTGCGAACACGTTCGATGAGCACCTCGTTACGCTGACCGACGCGGCACTGGTGCTGGTGCATTTGGGGACCGTCGGCATGGAGGTCGCAGGATGAGCCACGGCAACGGCTGGTTCACCGCCCAGGAACCCCGCTATGTGGGCGCCGCCGTGCAGCCTGCCCAGCGCGTGTCGCCGCGGGCCAAGCGCCAGGAGGCAGAAGCCTTGGCGGACGCCATAGAGGCGCACCGCCGCGCCGGCGGCGCCTACTTCGTGCTCGAAGGCACCCGGACCATTTCTGCGCCCCGGCGCCAGCTCGGCGAGTAAGGACGCACCATGCAAGAGGATCTGCGGCAACAGGTGCTGACACGGCTCGAACGCGACTTCGGGCTCAAGCACCGCAGCGGCACCGAATACATGCGCGGCGGCAAGTGCCCGTCCTGCGGCAAGAAGGAGCTCTACACCAACCACGCCAAGCCCTGGGTGGTGAAGTGCGGCCGCCAGGCCAAGTGCGGCCGCGAGCTGCACGTCAAGGACCTGTACGACGATCTGTTCGATGACTGGTCCAAGCGCTATCAGCCGACGCCGGCCGCGCCGAACGCCGCTGCCGACGCCTACCTGCAGTTCTCGCGCGGCTTCGACCTGGGGCCGCTCAAGGGCCTGTACACCCAGGAGAACTACTTCGATCGCAAGATCAACGCCGGCACCGCCACGGTGCGGTTTGCGCTCGCCAAAGGCGGCTGGTGGGAACGCCTGATCGATCGCCCCCACCGGTTTGGCAAGCAGAAGGCCCGCTTTGCGCCGGGCCAGAGCTTCGCCGGCGTGTGGTGGGCCGCACCAGCAGCCATAGAGGCCATGCAGACGGCGCGCGAAGTGTGGATCGTGGAGGGCATCTTCGATTCCATCGCTCTGCTGCTGCACGGCACCTGTGCCGTATCGGCCATGTCGTCCAACCAGTTCCCCGAGCAGTCCCTGCGCCAGCTGGCAAGCGCTCGGGCGGCCGACCTGCCGACGTTGGTCTGGGCCATGGACAACGAGCCCAAGGCGCGGGAATTCACTCACCGGCACATGAAGCGCGCCGCGGCGATCGGCTTCAAGTCACGCGCGGCGCAGATCGTGCAGCGCGACGGAAAGAAGACCGACTGGAATGACCTGCACCTGCGCGCCCTGGCGTCCGATGACCCGAAACAGTGGGACACCGACCTGGCCGAAGCCAGGTACCAGGGCGACCTGCTTACCGCCCGGTCAGCCGTGGACAAAGGCCTACTCATGTTCGAGCACGACGGCCGCAACGACTTTTGGCTGGAGTATCGCTCGCGCCTGTACTGGTTCGACTTCGACGTGCAGCGCTTCGAGAAGCTGCGCAAGGAGAAGCTGGGTGACATGGAGGTCGATGCCGACGACGAGCTGGAAGCTGAGGAGCTGAGGAAGGTCAAGCGCGCCGCCTGTTCGGTGCAGAAGATCGCCAACTGCTACCCCGAGGCGCTGTATTTCCAACGCCAGGAAACCACCGACGAGAGCTGGTACTACTTCCGCGTCGATTTCCCGCACGACGGCCCCAGCGTAAAGGGCACCTTTACCGGCGGCCACGTGTCCAGCGCCTCGGAGTTCAAGAAGCGCCTGATCTCCCTGGCAGCCGGCGCCATGTTCACCGGCACCGGCCACCAGCTCGATCGCTTGATCGAGGAGCAGACCGAAGCGATCAAGACCGTCGATGCGATCGATTTCGTTGGCTACAGCAAGGAACACCGGGCCTATCTGCTTGGCGATATCGCCGTGCGCGATGGCGAGCTGGTCACGGCCAACGAGGAGGACTACTTCGAGTTCGACAAGCTGCGCCTGAAGACCACGCAGAAGTCCATCCGCCTGGATATTCAGCGCGATGCCGAGGCCTTCCGCACCGACTGGCTCCCGTGGCTGTGGCAGTGCTTCGGCACGCACGGCATGGTCGCCATGACGTTCTGGTTCGGGTCGCTGTTCGCCGAGCAGATCCGCACCGCCCACAAGAGCTTTCCGTTCCTGGAGGCGACCGGCGAGGCCGGCGCCGGCAAGACCACATTGCTCACCTTCCTGTGGAAGTTGCTGGGCCGCTCGGACTATGAAGGTTTCGACCCCGCCAAGTCCTCCAAGGCCGGCCGCGCCCGCGCCATGGGCCAGGTGTCCGGCATGCCGGTCGTGTTGCTGGAAGCTGATCGCAGCGAGCCGGACAAGGCGCACGCCAAGACGTTCGAGTGGGACGAGCTGAAGGACTTCTTCGGCGGGGGCACGCTGGCCACGCGCGGCGTGCGCAACGGCGGCAACGAGACCTATGAGCCGCCCTTCCGCGGAACCATCGTCATCAGCCAGAACGCGGCCGTGGACGCCTCCGAGGCGATCCTGACACGTATCGTCAAGCTGCACTTCAAGCGCCCGCAGGTCACTGCTGAGAGCCGCATTGCGGCCGACAATCTGAACGCCATGCAGGTGGAAGAGGTCAGCCATTTCCTGGTGCGGGCGGTCCGCCAGGAGCGCGCCATCCTCGACACCTTCGCCGAGCGGGTGAAGCTGTTCGAGGCCAAGCTGCGGGCGCAGCCCGATCTGCGCTTGGAGCGTGTCATCAAGAACCACGCGCAGATGCTGGCGCTGTTCGACTGCCTGCGCCTTGTCATCACGATTCCCGATGACATGGTCGAGAAGACCCGCCTTGCGTTGCTGGATGCGGCCATGGAGCGGCAGAAAGCCATCAGCGCTGATCACGTCCTGGTCAATGAATTCTGGGAAGCCTTCGAGTACATGGAGGCGACCGGCGCTGGCAAGCCCGTGGTCAACCACAGCCGCGATCCGCAGCGCATCGCCATCAACCTCAACCACTTCGCGGCACGCGCGGCGAACTACGGTCAGAACGTCCCCGACCTGAAGATCCTCCGGTCCCTGCTGGTGGATTCCCGCCGCCACAAGCTGATTTCGGCCAACACCGCCGTCAACAGCGCGGTCCTCACCGACGGCTACGGCAGCAGTGGCCAGACCGTCAAATGCTGGGTGTTCGCCAAGTGAGCGCGCCCGATTTCTTTCAAGCGGGCCCGGCGGGCGGTGTTGACGCACCGCCCCAAGGCCTTTCATCCACGCGACTGGAGAGTCACATGCAACAGCAACTGCAAGCAGCCACCCCTACAGGTCCGCAGATTCCGGGCACCGGTCCCGGCGCGGAGGCTAACACGCCCGCCGTGGCGGGCTACGAGCGCGCCATGAGCGAGTGCTCGGCCACCATCACGATGCACGTCACCCACGACGCCGTGATCGTTGCCGCGGTGCTCAACATGGGCCAGCACCGCGGCGCAAGCCAGCGCTGGGAGCGCCGGCGCGGCAGCGGCCAGGGATGGCGGCTGGTCGAAGGCCCCCGGCTCTGGACCGATGAGGAAGAGCGCATCAGTCCGGAATTGTCCGACTTCATGGAGGGTATGAGCTTCCCCTTCGCCCTGGCCAACATGCTGCCGCGCAAGCGCAGTGCGGCCTCAGCTCAAGCGATCGCCATGGCGGCGAAGGAGGTGGCCCATGGTTGAACTGCTCGCGATTCTCATCGCTCCTGCCGCTGGTGGTGCCCTCGCCTATCGCCTGTGGTCAACGCGCCGACCGCGCACGACGCGCACCGGCTTGGCAGTTGGGCAGGTACCTCAGCGCCTGCGTCGTCGCAACCGCATGGCCGTGCGCCGGGAGGTGTCCCATGGCTAAGCCGACCGCACACGAGGCGCCTCGGCGCTGGGCAAAGGTGTTGATCGTGGACGGTGTGATGGCGCTGATCCGCCACGGCAGCACGGACGACGACGGCTACGAGATCCGCTGCACGATCCAGTGCGACGGAGCGGAATCGTCGGTCGCCGTGCAGGGGGATCGTCCGTTCCCGCAGGAAGCCATTGATGCAGTCGGCGTGTCCCTGGTGCGCGAGGTGATCCGCAGCGCTCGCCGCTTCGGCCTCAAGCCGACATTGGTCACGGACGGATCGACTTTCACCTGCCTCAAAGACGGCTACTGGGACTTAGCGTCGCACACCGACCACCAGGTCGCCGAGCTGGATCTCGCCCTCAACGGCATGCCGACCCCCGGCGTCACGCTGGGCATGCTGCTTGGCCAAGCCCGGGAGCTTCGCGAAGTCCTCGGACAGCCGGCGTTTCTCGCTGCCGTGGGCAAGCTCCGCGAAGTGCGGGAAGTGCGCCGATGAACCTGCAGCGCATCGTTGAAGTCGCCCGCTCCGCCGCGCGCATGGGGAATCCCGGTCCCCTCTCGACCGGTGAAGCCCTGACGGCGGCGCTGGTGCTGAACCGCGCCGACTGGCTGGCCGACATGGACTACACCATTGCCCAGGCGCTTGACCGAATTGATTCGGATACGCTGCAGCACCTGCGCGACGCCGAGCTGATCCTACGCCGGGAGGGCGCCGGCAATGGCTGAGTTCGATATCCAGGGCGCAGGCGCATGACTCAACGACAGATCGACCACGATCCCCCCTTGCCGCCTTGTAGGAGCGCCCACCAATCGCGCCACATGCTCGACGCACGCCGGCCCGAAGCGGGCGGCGGCCACTTTGTGGAATGCGCGTGTGGGCGCACACAGAAGCATGCGACGTTCGACTCAGCCATAGCCGAGTGGCGGCGACGCAATGGCATCCGCGCGCCTCGCCATCCTCGCGCTGCCGCCACTAACGTGGTGCAAATGGGGCTCACGCTGCGGCAGCGAGGTGCCCGTTGAGCAGGAGCTTTACCAGCGGCGCCGCATCCGAGGTGTCCACGTTCTGGATGCTGTTCGGCCAGTTCGGCGCGACGATGACCACCGACCAATTGCGCGAGGCGTTCTTCCCGTCAGCGAAGCCAAAGACGATGGCCAACAAGCACACGGCCGGACTGCTACCGCCGCGCGTGGGCGATGTGTACGACACCCGCGACGTGGCCATCTGGTGGGATAGCCAACGACGCGCGCAGGCCTCTTGAATCCACAAAACGGGCCGTCCTCGGGCGGCCCTTCTTCTTCGTGTCGCAGTGGCGGAGCTGTGCCCCTCGCGTACCAACGGCCCGGAAAGCCTTGTCCGTCCTACGTGTCGCTCCAGTCCATCATCGGGGCGACGGATAGGCGCAGGGAGGCGGCGTACTGCGCTGCGCTGCCGTTTTCCAGGGGAATTGGTGAATTTCCGGGCAGTGGCATTGTCGGGGTTCTGGCGCGTTTTTCGGGCGTTTCGCCCCGGGAGTGCTACATCTGGTGCTACGCAAAGGAACTCGTAGCACCGATGGGAACGATCACCCAGTCGACGTAGAAATGACGGGTCTACAGGATACACCGGTCAAATCAGGCTCAAGCGCGAAGGCCAACTGATCCATAGCGAGACGGGAACCTTTAGCACCAAGGCGTTGGCCAAGGAGTGGATCACTCGACCCGAGGCCAGTCTGCAGCTCCAGCGCGCACGGGGCGAGCCGCTGGGCAAGCGCATGTGACCTGGGGGGAACTGGTCGGCTGGTATGAGCTGCGCGAGCGCCAAGGGAAGGAGTGGGGGAGGACCAAGAAGGCGGACCTAGCGCGGCTCAAGATGGCCAGCTTGCGCGATCGCCGTGCGGATAGCCTGACTCGCCAGGACTTCATCAACTACATCGAGACGCGGCGCGCCAAGGGCGGGCCCTGCTACGGCGGGGCGGATCTCCTTATGGGAGACGCCATTGGAGGGGCATCAATTGGAGTCGCGAACGGGGTGGTGGCGCATACCGTATCGATATCGGCCGACGAGACGAGGGAAATCAATCGCGCGTTTAGCGACGGAAAGGAGCTCGTGGGATCGGCAGAGACGGTGATTGCAAACATGTCCTATCGCGACGATATTTTCGACAAGGCAGCAACTGCGATTCGGGACATTGCTGGAGGCCACCTCTTCGGCAATGGAACAGGAGAACAGCGCAAGTTGTTGCGGAGAAAGTCCTTGGAGACAAGACAGATAAAGAGACCATACGCAAGAAGACGGAGGCTGCGGGAAATGGGGAGATCAGAGCGGTAGAAGACATTGCCCAGAAGCTGCGTGAGGGCGAAAAGGCACAGTGAAACCGGGGTGCAAATTCAGGCGCAGAGGAGACCGTATGACCAGCATTGAAAAGTGGAAGTCACTGGCGCAGCTGTTGGCTGAGTTGGAAGAAACCGGAGAAGACGGCGCCGTTTCTCTCATCAAGATTGACGGTGGCAGGGAGAAGTCGCGATTCACCGTCTTCATCGAAGGCGGTAGAAGCGCTGGGGGGTTCAGGAAAGACGGCGACGATCTCGGGGGACTCTTGAAAGAGGCTCTTGCGTTTTACCGATCCCAAACGGAATAGATGTAAGGCCGCCGCGAACCGCCTTGGCTCCCGTAGACACCCTAGGCCATAAATGATGGCCTAGGCGGAGGCGGTTACCCAATACGCCATAGCGCGAAGGCTGGGTATCTTGAGGCAGACCGTGCCCCACGCAATGCGGAGCTTGAACCGGGTTCTACCCCGTTTCCACGGACGGTTGGGTTAAGCGCCTGAAGGTCTGATCTTTGGCGTCGAGTCTGCGCTGCATGCGTGGGTTGTGGAAGCACTCGATGTAGTCGAACACGTCGGCCCGTGCATGGGCCAGCGAGAGGTATCGGCGGCGATGCACGCGCTCGCGCTTGAGCAGTCCGAAGAAGCCCCTCCATCGCCGCGTTGTCACCGCAGTGGCCCACCGCACTCATGCTGCTGGTGAGGTGCTGGTCCTTGAGAAACTGCTGATAGTCCGCGCTGGTGAATTGCGTTCCACGATCGGAGTGCAGGATCACCGGAGTGCGGTGCAGCCGCTACCAACACGCCGTCATTACCGCCTTGAGCACCATGTGCCGGTCCTGCACCGAAGACATCGACCAACCCACAATCTGGTGCGAGTACAGGTCCAGCACTGCGCACAGATACAGCCAGCCTTCGCCGGTCCGGATGAAGGTGATGTCCACCGCCCACTTGGTGTTCGGCTCCGGGTCCTCGAAGTCGCGCCCCAGGTGGTTGCGCACATACGCCGGCCGCACGCCGCTGGCCTTGTTACGCCAGCGCCGCTTCTGCGGAACACCGAACAACCCCGCCCCGGACATCAGCCGGGCAATGCGGTTCAGGCTGGCCGTCTCGCCTTCGTAGCCCAGTTCCTCGTGCATGCGCGGTGCGCCCATCACGCCATCACTGTCGGCATGCTGCTGATGGATCTTCTCCAGCAACCGTGCGCTGTCCTGTGCTCGGGCACTTGGGGTGCGCGAGCACCAGGCATGGAAGCCGCTGGCCGAAACCTTCAGGCATCGGCACATCAATCGGACAGGGTACTGACTGCGGTGACGTCGGATCGCCTCGTACCTCAAGACGATTCCTTGGCGAAGAACGCCGCCGCATCGCGCAAAAAATCGCGCTCCTTCTTCACCCGGGCCAACTCGCGTTTGGGCGCCAGCACTTCCTCGTCACGAGCCACGCCCGCTCCGGGAAAAGCTTTCTTGGCACCAGAATCTAACTCCCGGCGCCAACGTCACAGCAGGTTGGAGCCAATCCCCAGGTCTTGGTCAATCTGGCTGATGTTGGCATGCGGCTGGCGGGTCAGGCCCACCGCCTCACGCTTGAACTCCTCGCTGAATTTTCTTCTTTGTCGCATGACACTCCTCCTGCCCCATGATGAGGCTGATCTGAAGTGCCCGTGTTAGCGGGGTAGAACCCCGGTGCCGGTTTGGACGAATTGTTAGCCATCACTGCTTGGGTCCGACATCTAGCACTGTCTTGATCTCATGAGCGTCGACAGGCCGGCCGAAATATGTGGGAATTAGTGACTTTCGAATATCTTCTTTGTCTTGGTCGTTCATGAGCTCAATGAACGGCCCCAATGATGCTAGTTCGAGTTCCGTTTGGCGAGCGCGATCAGCGTTCGTGCGGTGGCGCGCCGATTCGCGAGCTGTGTAGAAGGCTGGTGCCGCAATCGCAAGTGCATAGAGAAGTCGAATGGCAATCGCTAGCGTATTAGTTCCGGTGACGGGCTCGTGATAGAACTTGACGAATGTTGCCCCCGCCATGAACAGGCCGCACGTGAACAGGCCGATTGTGATCCAGCGCCAGAGATTGGCTTGGCCCGTTTCCTTGTTCGCTATATTTTGATAGTTGCCCGTGACCCCGATATCCCCGACGACTTGGACGATCCGCGCCGCGTTAGACCTATGCGTTTCTAACGCCTGAATGATCGCGGCCGCCTGGTTCTTGAAGGTGCTTTCCGCCTCCGCGAGCTCGGCCTTTGACTCTGTTAGGAGGGTGGCGAAGTCAGTGTCCCGCTGCAGTTGAGCTTTATTGAAGGACGTTTCGAGATTCGAAAGGGACGCTGCCATCTCAGACTTGAGACTGGTGTGTGCTTCTTTGAGTTCGGCGAGGCGGGCATTCTGCGCTTGCAGGCTTCCGGTGAGCTGAGCGATCTCAGAGGCAAGTTGTGCCTTTTGCGTATCGAGCTGGGCGATACTCTCTCGGGACCGTTCCTGTAGGGAATCAATGATCTCGCCGGCGCTCACCTTAGATAGCGGGCTAACTTTCGGGAGAAACGCCCAGGTGTAGCTGAGTACGTTTTGGTCTAGCTGCGCTACTGCATTAGCCAAGTGGCCGGGGTTATTATTCGCAATAAACGCGGTCAATTCATTGATGGGCGACTGCAAATTCGTGTTCATTTGGTTCAGAGCAGTCTCTGAAACCATGGTGGCCGGACTTTGGGCCACGAGGGATCGCAGACCTCTCGTGATGTTCGTGACCTTGTCCCGGTTGAACTGGGCGGTATCATCAGCCGCAATCGCGGCGGACTGAAGCGCCTGATCTTCCAGCAGTTCATCTAGGCGGGCGAGGGACGCCGAGATGGCGTGGTCTTTAAGCGTCTTGAGTGCCATGCAGCTCCCCTGAGATGGCTAACGCTGGAAATAAGCCGAGTGCCGTAGACACGTCGACCTGATTGACTGGTTTGGCCAGGACCGCCCAACGAAGACGACGCGCCGAACTGAGGCGCCAACGACCGTCATGTCTGGAACTGCATCCGATGCATGGTTTGCCATATTGATCGTCCGATGAGGCGACTTGCCAAGTGTCAGGCGTCTTGCCCACTGGTGCAACCGGGTGCGCCAAGCGAACGAAGAAGCCACACGCCTAACGATGGAGATAAGTCGCGCCTCGCCGCTACGTCGGCTTGGACGAATTGTGAGGGGAAGCTTCACGGCCTCAAGGCATCGAGCATGAGTGACGCGATGTTGCCCATTGACTCGACGGAAAAGCGCGCTTGTGACTGGGTAACAGTGCTGAGCCATGGCCTGCCGTGACCCGTGCCCTGTTTGTTGCGTAGAGCATTCAGCGCGCAGCCGAGCTCGTATGCAGAGCGCTCGACACGCATCCGGGCGGGCTCGTCGGACACTGGCGGGGTCTCCGGCGTTGCGAAACCTAACGCCGTGAATGCTTGGCCTAATAAGGTTGGAAAGTTGGACGTGCTGGGATAAGTACCCCACTTCTCGACGAGCACGTGAGCGGCAGTGGCCTCCAAAAGATCCTTGGCAGTACCGGCGATCAGTGGACTATCCAATGCACCGCGGCGTGCCCGATCGGCATACGCGGCAAGAGCTGCTGTGAGTTCCTTTCCGGAGACCGAATCGAGTAGGCGAGGCTGTAGAGAACCGTCGCTGGCTAGCTCCCAGCCTTGAGTGAGAAGGGCGGCAGCCAGGTTCGCAATTGGCTCTGTGCCGCAGTAATTGCTCGATGACGGCCGGAAGCCGCCGCAACCCTGGACTGTAGCGACCAGCCCGGCAACAAGGTTCTCACCAGCGGTAGCGTTGTTCGAAAGTGCCCAGCTTAGGCAGCCACGGACGCGCTTGTACTTACCGACAGGCTTTCCCTGTCGCCCGGGGTCTCCCGCCGTGAGATTAGCCTTATCGATTTGAAACTCAATGTCCGAGTGGCTCGGTTCGCGCTTGTCGGTCTGAGAATCGTCGACAAGTCGGGCAATCGCAACAATGATGGAGTCCGTGAGAGGGAGCTGGTTTGCCATCATCTTTTTGCGCTCTCTAAAGCGTGAATTAGCCGCGCCGCGAAGCGGCGCCGGCGTGAATGAATCGCTAGCTGGACTGGTTCCAGACACTAGGGGCGCTGGTGCCGATTTCTGCGGCCGCCTCATAGTAAGAGATGCCAGAACTAGACGCAGCGTTTCTGACATCTTTCTTTGTTGTGTTAATGGCGCCCTCTAGCGTGGCAGTTTCCGCGAACTTTGCCCAGAAAGTGGTCGTGAGCTTTAGACGCGTCCATTGCTCTTTGGCTAGATAGTCATAGAACTTTTTCCGGGCTTCATCCGAGACCCCCCGATTGAGGTCAACGGTGAGCATTACGTAGACCGTCACTGAAACCTCCTTGTGGCTTGAATACAGCTAACGCGTGAATGAACTGCTGGTGATCAGAGGCCGATTCCCGGATTGTGTGGTGGTGATTCGTGCCGGTCAACCGGAGTTTCCCGAGTCCAGCCAACGTATTGATCTCATCCCGCTCGCTAGGCTGCTGTGGACCATTGAGGGTGATGAGGGCAAGGGTGCCCCGATAACTGACGGCGGTCCGATGGCCACGCCGCCGAGGCCGCCCGACGAGATACGTGCGCGGACGCGGACGCGCCACTTCAGCCTGCGGGTTGCGAGCCGAGCAGGCCTACCTTTCTGGATCCGCAAGTACATCGGCGCTTGCAGAGTGCGACATCCCCCGTCAACTTGACGGGCTCGCGGTCCAGGGCTTCCTCAGCCGGCTTGCCGTCGATGACTTTATCGCCGCCAATACCCAGGATCAGGCGCCTTCGGCGCTGCTGTTCTTCTATCGCGAGGTCCTGGCGATTGAGCTGCCAGGGATGGAGAACTACGTCCGCGCGAACCGGACCGCCCGCCCTCCGGTGGTGCTCTCGCGCAACAAGGTTGCCGTCCTGCTCGCGCGCGTCGGTGGACATGATGGCCTAACGGCCCGGCTACTCTACGCTAGCCGTCTGCGCTTGATGGAATGCCTGGGATTGCGGATCAAGGATGTCGACTTCCAGTGCGGCGAGCTGATCGTCCGCGACGGCAGGTATCGCAAGACCGTGCTGCAGGCCTCTCTGCGCGCAGCACTGGGGGTGCCGGGGCGCTGATGTCCGAGCCTTGTACGCGGCGGATGTCGCTGGTGTTGGTGGGCTGGTCGCGCTGTCCATGCGCTGGCACGCGGGTACGCCAATGGCGCACGGCGCGTTACACGGTGTTACACATTGTTACCCGTTTACGTGTTGGTGGAATTATTTCATAAACTACTGATTTATCGTGAGTTAGTTATGGGTGTTGCACGCGTTAGCGGCAAAGAGCATGCGGATGACCACAGGCCGAGGCCGGGGAGCGGGGAGGTCCGGTACCGTGAAATGATGGGCAATGCCGGGCGTGCCAGTGCCCGCCCGGCCCCAGCTCCAATCCTAATGTACATTGCGGGGGGCGCGGATATCCTGCCAATACCAATGAGAGCTGTCGTCTTACATCTAGCCGCACTTGCTGGAGCGGCACATCTTGAAACTCCGCTTTCGGCTGAAACAACTGGTCTAAGTCGCGAGGTGCGTGTTGTGGAGTACGACGTCGAGGGGCGAACACCCACGGACATTCGTCGTTCTCTCAACTACCAACGCGCAGAGCCCCCGCTCAGCGCCGAGGCGTACGACGCCTACACGGCCTGGCATGTCACATGGAACTACGAAACCTCGCCGGTAGGTCACCTTTGCTCGATAGGCAGGGTTCGAGTCCATTTGGTAATCACGACGCATCTCCCTCGGCTAGTGAGTGCCGTAAGAGACTCCACCCGCGAAAGATGGGCTGCATATCTCAGCGCCCTAGCGAAGCACGAGAGTAGGCACGCTGAGATTGCGAATGAAACTGCAGCTCGTATCTATGCCGACCTGAGGAGATGGCCTGCATCGCAATGCCCAGGGATCAATGACGCGATCAATGCGCGCGCAGAGGAGCTACTGCTCCAGGGTCGGGCCGGCGAAAGGGAAATGGATGCAGCGACGCAGCACGGTGCTCGCGAGGGCGCCATCTTTCCCTAGGTGCTTGAGCTAGGACAGGCATCGAGGGGCAGTAGGTCAGGAGCGGCGCTCCAGGGCGGCAGCATCGTGCGCTCCGCAATGAGGGCGTCGACGCTCGGACCGGAGCTCTCAGAGGCGTGCTTGGGAACGCGAGCGCCCTGTAGGTGCCGCTTCGTGGCGGTAACTTTGGCGGTAACTGGAATCGCCTCTGCTCGCTAACTCTAGGTGGGACGGGCTCTCGCGCCTCAGATGTGGTAGATGGTGGGCCACCATTTCCAGTCACGGACATCGCTTCCCAGTGCACACGAATTGCACACGCGCCATTCTAACTAACTGAAAACAAACGACTTTCCGCCCGTTCCATCATGGGGGCGACGGATAGGCGCAGGAAAGCGGCGTAGCGCGAAATTCCAACACTATTTGCCTGATCCGCGCTGTCTTTTTCGATTTCCATTGCCGGCAATGTTAGCGCGCTTTTTGGCATTTGAACTGGCCTCCCAGCTCCGGATAGCAGGCACCGTAATTCATGGCAGCGTCTTCATTTAAAACACATCGCCGCACTTTCAATAGCCTGACCGCCTTGCACAATCAAACTAAATTCTCCCCACGCGCCGCCGGAGTAACAATCGACGACAATCGCGCCATTCAAATCGTCGGGAAAGAATACGACAGTGTCATTGATGTCCTGTGCCACTTTCAGCGCCTGCAGCACCGTGAATTCCGAGACCCTGCAGAACCCCAAGTACTCATTGTTTAGAACCCCAACCAAACCCGCCCTACTCAGCGCCTGCTCATCTATACACGTCGCAATTTTTGCAGCTTCCTCAAAATGGATATAGGCAGCAACAAGTCCCGGCGACGCATCCACCTTTTCTGCCAGAACCACATTGAAAGGCACTTGAACCCCAAGCGAAAAGTCAGCAAGAGTCAGCTCGCGTCCAGCCACAGGCCGGAAAGCAACCGCGAGCTTCTCGCCATAAGCCTGACGCTTGCCGGCCAACTCCCTCAACCTTGCGGCATCCATCCGGCGACGTCGCAATTCCTCAATTGTGCTATCCATTTTCGTAGGCGTCCTACTTGTTAGGATCAAAATCAACTCTTACTTTACTTTCGTTCTCTATTCGCGGCCTTCCCGCAGGATCAGTTTGGCCCCCAACCTTCACCCGCCCAGCTTCAATCTGAGGCATGTCGGCGTGATCACCTCGCGTGTCGCGGGAAACTTGGACCGACATCTGCTGTGTCCCACCTCCTTGCGCCGGAACTTCAAACGTTTGCTGCCTGCCCACAGGCACGCCACCAACACTGCCATTTGTTTGGCTTTGAGCCTGCTGGCTTGTCGGAATTCCTGCTTCACGTTTCGCTTCGCGTGTCGCAGCTCTTTGCGTCAACTTATCTGCCTGCCTAGCAGTCATCTTGAACATGGAGGTCGCCCTGCCTCCATTGGGAATCGCACTCGCAATCTGCTCGCCGACTGGCATGTTCACAGTCGCTTCGCCGGGAGCAGGGGCATTGGCAGGCCCCGAAGTAAGGTAGATCCCGAGACCGACTACGATCGGCACACAAATCGGACACCGTCCATCGGCATCCTTGAAGGAATATGGGTTATTGAATCCGTAGATATAGCGACCCCAAAGTCGCGCATCACTTTTCCCGTCGTATATTTCAGGATCGACTGACAGGAGGCGCCCGACGGAGGGATCGTAGTACCGTTGCTGCATGTAAGTCAGCCCGGTCGCCGAATCCTCCACATGCCCCGTAAACCCGGGCTCATCCGTCGCCCCGTGTGAAATCGGCGCGCCGTAAGGCTCGTATACCTGCCGGTCGATAACGACCCCGGATGCATCTGTCGTCGCCACGGGAGAGCCCAGTGCATCGGTGTGGATGTACTCCACTGTCGTCGTTTGTGCCATCGCGCTTGCCGCCAGCACCAACCAGGCGAAACCGACAGCTCCCCACTGCCGCATCTTTCGTGCATTCCCGCTCATTCGTCTTACTCCCTGCGGCTGGCCGTTGCCGGTGCAGTGGTACTGCACCCTGGTGGCAAGCAGTTTGATCTTGCCTAGGGCTGGCATCGCACCCTCAAGGCGCTCAGCCCCGATCAAGGCGCATCGGCACGCAGCCGGCCCAGGCTCAGCATCACCGTCATCGCATCGATGGGGGATTCGATGAATCCATGCGCGAGATAGAACGCCTTGGCCTGCGGGCTCATGGCATGGCAGAGCAAGGCGCGGACACCCAGTTCTCCGGACAACCGCAGCGATCGCAGCACCGCGTCCTTCAGCAGTCCACTGCCGATCCCCTGTCCTGTGTGGTCGGCATGCACGGCCAGGCGGCCAAGCACGACGACGGGCACCGGATCAGGCATGTTCCGCCGCACACTGCCCGCCGCGTACGCGTGCGAGACACTACCGGCAGCCAGGGCGTAGTAGCCCAGGACATTGCGCTGGCCGTCGCAGACGACGAAGCAGCGCGAGGCGCCATCGCGCTGATTCCTCAGGGCACGGCGCACCAGCCAGTGCGCCAACTCCGGTTCGTTGCAGCGGAAGCCTTCCAGGCGATGGGCCGCATCCAGCGGCGAAGGTGCAGCGATCGGCAAAACTCAGCGCTCCCAGGGTGCGGGAATGGCGAGCAGGCGATGCAGGGCATCCGGGTTGTCCAATGGCGCGTCCAGCAGCGCATTGAAACGTTCGAGGGCCTCGCCATCCAGGGCAAAACTCGTTCGGTCGGCCAGCACTTCCCGGGCCTTCTCGCAGGAAGCCTCCAGGATGAACTCGGTCCGGTTCTTGCCGCTGATCTCGGCGGCATGATCGATCAGCGCCTGCTTGGCGGCAGGCGCTCGGAGGTTGATCATTTTCGAGGGCACGGCATTCATGGCCACTCTCGCCTGCGATTGTGTGGACATCGTACATACAGATCGGCGTGTATACAAGCGCTATACAACTGCCTGCCCGGATGCGCTGGCCTTGTCGTACGTCGCCCGGGCCTCGCGAATTCGCGGATGCGCCTGCTTGGCCCACTCGATCAGCGCCCCCAGGGCCGGCAACATCGATTCCCCCAACGGCGACAGCCGGTACTCCACGCTCGGCGGCTTGGTTGGGTAGACATGGCGGGTCAGCAGGCCGTCCCGCTCCAGGTCGCGCAGGCTCTGGGTCAGCATGCGTTTGGAAATGTCGGGCAGGGCGCGGCGCAGTTCGCCAAAGCGCAGGGGCCGATCGGCCAGGGATGCCAGGATCAAGGTCGTCCACTTGGCCGCCACGTGGTCCAGCACGTCGCGAACCGGGCATTCGGCTTGAAGATCGAGGCCGACGAGCAGTTCGGCGGGAGGCAACAGCATGACCATGAAGGTTCCTTCGAAGTAACCAGGGGCGGCAAAACTGCCTCCTTGCGCGGGGGCACTAGGTCTCTATTCTAGACCACGTTCCCAAACCGCACCCATGGAGTCCCTCATGTCATCACCCCGCGTCCTCATCACCGGCGCCAGCGGCCAACTCGGCCGGCTGGTCATCGCCGAACTGCTGCAGCGGCTACCGGCGTCCGCGCTTGCCGTCACGGTGCGCGAGCCTGCGCGTGCAGCCGACCTGGCGGCGCTGGGTCTCACCGTGCACGCCGCCAATTACGACGACCCCGCTTCGCTCGCGCGTGCGCTGGCCGGCATCGAGCGGGTGCTGCTGATCGCCTCCAATGAGTTGGGCAAGCGCAAGCAGCAGCATCGCAACGTCATCGAGGCCGCGCGTCATGCCGGGGTCCGCTTCATCGCCTTCACCAGCCTGCTGCACGCAGACCGTACCCCCCTGGGCCTGGGCGACGAGTACCGCGACACCGAGGCCGCATTGCGCGAATCCGGCCTGTCGTTCGCCGTGCTGCGCAACGGCTGGTACACCGAGAACATCACCACCACCGCGCCGCAAGAGGTCGCCAGCGGTGTGCGCGCAGGCGCCGCCGGCCAAGGCCGTTTCAGCACCGCCGCCCGTGCCGATTACGCCGCCGCGGCCGCCATCGTGCTGACTGGCGAAAGCGCCCCCGGAGAGATCTACGAACTGGCCGGCGACGAGAGCTTCACCCTGGACGAATACGCCGCCACGTTGTCGCGCGTCGCGGGCAAGCCGGTGCGCTACGAGAACCTTTCGCCGAGCGACTTCCGCCAGGGCCTGCTGGCCGCCGGCCTGCCACCGGCACTGGCCGACCTGCTGCCGGACTGGGACGCGGGGGCTGCGACGGGTGCCTTGCAGGACGACAGCCATACCCTCAGCCAGCTGATCGGACGTCCGACCACGCCCCTGGAAGTCAGCCTGCGCGGGATCCTGGCGGGCTGACCCGCACGAGCTCAGCCAATCACCCGCCGGAACGGCGGCAACGCATCGATGATGCGCCGGCCGTAGCGGCGGGTGAGCAGGCGCGAGTCGAGGATGATCACCCGGCCGTGGTCGCTGGACGTGCGGATCAGGCGTCCAGCGAATTGGGTGAGCATGCGCAGCGCATGCGGGATCGCGATCAGGTTGAAGGCGTTGTGGCCGCGGCTTTCCAGCCACTCGCCCAAGGTCGCGGTCTGCGGATCGGTCGGCACCGCGAACGGCACCTGGGTGATGACCACCGTCGTGCAGGCCTCGCCCGGCAGGTCGAGGCCTTCGCCGAAGGAGTTCAGCCCGAACAGCACCGAGCCTTCGCCCGCGCCAATCCGGCGCAGGTGTTCGGCGATCAACTGCGACTTGTTGCCCTCGCCCTGCACCAGCACCCGGTTGCGCTGGGCGATCGGCATCAGGTCGGCCACCTTCTCCATCTTCCAGCGCGAGGTGAACAGCACCATGCTGCCCTTGCCCCAGTCCAGCTCGCGTACCAGATAGCGCGCGACTTCCTTCGGATGGCCGTCGCGGTCATCGGGCGCCACCGGAAAATTCGGCACGATCAGCTCGGCCTGGTTGGGCAGGTCGAACGGGGACTCCAGCGACACCATCTCGGCATGCTCCGGCAGGCCGGTGTCGATCGCAAACGACTGGAAATCGCCGCCACCGGTGAGCGTGGCCGAGGTCATCACCACCGAATCGACTTCGTTCCACAGCAGCGAGCGCAACACGTGCGCCGCCGATACCGGCGAGCAATGGCAGACCAGGTCGCCGTCGCGCGACAAGGTCACCCAGCGCGCCATCGGCGGCTGGCCCTCCTTGTCTTCGCGGCGCCATCCACTCCATAGCCCGTGCTGCTGCTCGACCATCTCCAGCGCCAGGCCGAAGCTGCGCTGCAAGCGTTCGCGCGCCGCGTCTTCCGGCTTGCCCTTGGCGACCAGGCCGTGGGCGGCGTGCACCCAGTTGAACAGCGCGCGCGTCTGTTCGCCGAGTTCTTCCACCTCCGGTCCCCAGGCCGGCGGCAGCTGGCCATTGGGCGCGCGCCACATCGGTTCGCGATCGCCCGGGTCCGGCTTCCAGCTGCGCTCGACCGCGCCATGGAACGCCTTCAGGCGCTTGGCGACATCGGCGGCCAGTTCCACCGCTTCGTTCGGCAGCAGCGTGCCGATGCGGTCCTTGTCCACCGCGCGATAAGCCGCGGCGATGAGGATCTGCAAGCGGCCGGTGCGCTTGGCCATGTCGTCCAGCGGCAGGCTGGCCGCGCCCTGGTCGATGGCGACGCCGGCAACGTGGTGGCCTTCGTCCAGCACCAGCAGCATGTCCGAGGGCGGGGCGATCAGCGGTTGACCGTTCTCCGCATCGCCCAATTGCAGTGTCGACAGCAGCAAGGCGTGGTTGGTGACCACGATCTGCGCCTCGCGCACGTCGCTGCGCGCGCGCAACACGGGGCACTGCGCGGCATAGCTGCAGCGGCGGCCGGCGCAGCCGGAGGCAGGCGTGGTGATGCGCAGGCGCAAGGCGACGGAGACTTCTTCCGGCGCCTGGTCGAGATCGCCATTCCAGGCCTGGCCGGCGTAGGCCTTGGCCAACCGGCGCGCCACCTCGGTGTCGGCCGGGCTCAACGGCCGGTCGTACAGCGCATGCGCATCTTCGAACAATGCGTCCTGGCTGGTTTCGCCCTGCAACTCGGCGGCATTGCGCGTGCACAGGTAGCGGGTGCGGCCCTTGGCCAGGGCCACGCTGGCCTGCAGGCCGGTCGCCTTGAGGAAGGCCGGGATGTCGCGCTCCACCAACTGCGACTGCAGCGCCACGGTACCGGTGCTGATGACCAGCTTCTTCTTCGATGCCAGCGCGATCGGCACGCCGGCCGTCAGGTAGCCCAGGCTCTTGCCCACGCCGGTGGGCGCTTCGGCCACCGCGATGCCGCCGGAGGTCGCCAGCGCGCGCGACACCACGCCGATCATCCGGCTCTGCGCGCGGCGCGTGGTGAAACCTGGGGTATTGGCCTGCAGCTTGGCATAGGCATCGCGGATGCTCGCCTTCTGCGCATCGTCGAGCTGGCGCGGACCGGCGGGCCTGGCCGCCGCTTCCGCCGCCGGTGCGGCCACTTCTTCGTTCATGCGGGCATTTTCTCATGCCCGGGTCGCAGCGCGGGAAACCGCGCTGCAAACGCCATGCAACGCTTCAGTCGAGGGCCGGCGCTGCGCTCGGCGTACGTGCCAGCGCCCAGACCAGCGCCAGCACTCCGCCCGCCAGCAACAGATGCGTGACCAGCCCGGCGCCGCGCATGACCGGTGCCAGTTTCGACAGCGACATCGCCCCGCCCTGCGCCAGCAGCGCCATCGGCAGCATGCCCACCAAGGCATCGACCAGCACGCTGGCCAGGCACAGCGCCAGGCCCAGCAGGCCGAGCCGCCGCTGCGGCGTACCTGGCGCGCGCAACAGCAGCGACATGCCCACCGCAATGGCGATGAACATCGGCAAGCGCCACAGCAGGGCATCCAGCAAAGCGAGCAAGGCAGCGATGGCCATGGTCAGTCCTCGCCCACCAGCACGCCCTCGCGCTGGCGCAGCTCATCGTGGATCGCGTCGGTCTGCGGGCGCACGCCATGCCACAGTTCGAACGCCTCGGCGGCCTGTTCCACCAGCATGCCCAGGCCGTCGACCACGTCGCGGCAGCGCGCCGCGCGCGCCCAGGCCAGGAAGCCGATGGCCACCTCGCCATAGTTCAAGTCCACCGCCGCGGTCATGCTGTCCACCAGCGACAGCGGCAGCGAGAACGCACCGCTCTGTTCGCGCCCCGCGGCCGTGGCATTGACGATGAGTTCGAAATCGCCCAGTTCGCGCAGGTCTTCCCAGTAGCGGGTGTAGACCCGGTCCGGCTCGCCCAGTGCATCGGCCAGCGCGTCGGCGCGGGCGGGCGTGCGGTTGATGATGACCATCTCGCGCACGCCGGCATCGAGCAGGGCCGGCGCGACGCCGCGCGCGGCACCGCCGGCCCCGATCAGCAACGCGCGGCGGCCCCGCAGGTCCAGGCCATGGCGTTCGGTCAGGTCACGCACCAGGCCGGCGCCGTCGGTGTTGTCGCCATGCCAGCCGTCCTCGCGCCGCACCAGGGTATTGACCGCACCCGCGCGCAGGGCACGCTCGCTGCGGGTCGCCACCAGGGCGAACGCCTCTTCCTTCAGCGGCAAGGTCACGTTGGCCCCCACCCCGCCGCGCGCCGCCAGCTGCGCCAAGGCCGCCGGGAACTGCGACGGCTCGGCATCGATGGCGACGTATTCCAGCGCGATGCCCAACTGGCGTCCAAAGGCGGCGTGGATGCGGGGCGACAGCGACTGCGCGACCGGATGGCCGAATACAGCGAAGCGGGACGGAGTCATGGGGCCTCTCGGGTTGGCTAGACTGGGGCGCTTCGCCGCTGGAGAACCGGACATGCGTCCCCGCCTGCCATCGCTCGCGCTCACCGCGAGTCTACTCTTTACCTCGCCGGCCTCGGGTCTGTCGGAGTTCGGCATCGAAGGCATGGGCGTGGTTTCCACGCCTGCCAACGAAGTGCGCGGCACCGTGTCGCCGGATGGCCAGCGCATCGTCTGGGGCAGCACCGATCGCCCCGGCGGCGCCGGCGGCTGGGACCTGTGGCAGGCCAGCTTGAAGGAAGGGCGCTGGCAGGATGCCCGGCCCTTGCCGCTGGATACCCCGGCCAACGAGTTCGACCCCTTCTTCAGCGCCGATGGTCGTTGGCTGTATTTCTTCTCCAACCGAAAAGGCGGCCAGGGCGGCGACGATCTCTACCGCGCCGCCGTGCAAAGCGATGGCGGCTTCGGCCCCGCGGAAAATCTCGGCAAAGGCGTCAACACCCGCGGCGACGAGTGGGCGCCGAGCGTCTCGGCCGATGGCCAGCGGCTGTTGTTCTCCAGCGATGGCCACGGCGGCGCCGGCCGTCACGACCTGTTTGTCGCGCACTGGGATGGCCATGCCTTCGTCGATCCGCGGCCGGTCCCCGGCCTGGCCACCGCGCAGGACGAATTCGACGCGGCCTGGCTGGGCGATGGCCGCGCCCTGGTCTTCGCACGCTCGGCCGATCCTGCGACCGCGCCCGTTCGCCTGTGGTTGGCGCAATGCCGCCAGGGCCGCTACACCGATGCGCAACCCCTGGTACTTTCGTTCAACGACGAGGCCGGCACCACGCTCGGCCCGGTGCTCGATGCGAACAAGCCGGCCGAACTGCTGGTCAGCGGCAGCGCGCGAGCCCCGCGGGCCGGCAAGCTGGACATCTACCGGATGAAGGCCCCGGCGGCGAGCGGGGATACGAGCTGCATCGGCCGATAGCGCCCACTGCTCGCGGCAGGCGTGGGGATCGCACTCACCCCCGCGACACCGGGATCTTGCGCCGCAGCGGCGGTTCGCTCGCCCAACGGCTGCATCCGGCGTGGTTTTCCACGTTGCGCCACGCACGCCATTCGGGGGCGGAGCGCATTCTTGCCAGCAGCTCGCGTGGCCAGGCCCGCATGCCAAGCGTTAACTTCCAGATTTCATGGCCGCGGGTGGCGTTTGATTCGATACCATTTAAGCACTTTGAATAAACCGAGGCAGCCCAGATTATGAGGTGCTTTTTCTAATGACCGACGATACATGATGCGATGTCATTTGACGCTGGTTTAACGATGAAATTTGGCTTCAATGGCAGCATCAAGGCACAGTAGAGGTGCGCGCGCCGCGGCCTGCGCGCGCACTTTCTTGAGCGCTACAGCGAAGGACTCATCATGACTTTCGCCTTGGGGCAGCCATCTTCGAATCGTTTGAAAGTGCTGGGCGACATCTGTGCCAGGAGTGCTTTCATGGCACCAAAGCCGCGCTCGTGAGATGCCATTTGCTCGGCTGTCACAATGGGGAGCATCGACGTGCCATCTGGATTGACACCATCGTTCTTGATGCCCGTATAGCGCGTTCCATAGAACGTGATATCCGAATCCTCCAAAGCCGCCCGCATGCGGTCAATGTGGCGCTGGGTGTCGTCAACCAGGATGACGTTAGCGTACTTCTTGTCCGATAGGTCCAGAATCCTTTCCAGCATGTGACCCTTGTTGAATCCAGAGGTCATCATGATCCCGTCTCGATACATGACCGGATCGGTTCGGTCGCCTTCTGTGTACATGAACTCGAAGGTTTCCGCGCTCACGCTGGGACTGATCGTGCTGTAGCCGGCGCCTTGAAGTTCCCGGATCGTCGACTCCCAATTAGCCGGGCCACGGGAGGTAAGAAGCAGCTTGTCGGTTGGTATCTGGCCCACGATGTCAGGTGCGTTGGGCTGGGTCGCGAACATGGGCAGCACGCGGTAGTTGTAGGTGATCAACTCGACCAGGCAGTTGCCGACCTTGTTCTTGTCCTCTTTGCTCAGTTCGCCCTGCCACACGTACCACCGATCCCCGCCGTAGAAGGCATGGCTGTCGTCCGCGAGCTTTTCGGTCGTGAGCAACGTATCGTCAATGTCGAAAACGACTAGCGTGCTCGCACGCGGTAGTCGATCCGCAAGATCCTGGACGATGCGCAAATCATCGGTGGAAGCGGGAAACGCCAATAGCGAGGTATTCGATACCCCTGACGCCGCCGTTGCCACCGTGCCAGCGGGCGCTACGGGTGCCGAGGAGTGTGGCGAGTTCGTGGTTGCGCACGCACACAAGATCCCGGCCAAGCAGATGCTTATCAAGTGCTTCATGTCGTTCCCTCCTAGTGTGCCAAGCCCATGGCTTGCCCCCCCGGGAAGCGTCGCGACCGAGCGAGCAATCAACAGCGTCAACGCTGATTCGCCAGGATCCAGGCCAAGGGAAGTGAAGAATGGAACTCGCATTGTTCGTCCGACAGCGCGGGCTCACCGGATAACACCTGGGCCAGAAGCCCAAGCTAGTGAAGGGCCGTCAGCAAAGAGCTGTGGCTTAGCATGGGTTCCATGCCGCCTCCACGGACAGTTGGGTTAAGCGTCTGATGGCCCGATCTCCCCCCCTAGCCTCGCACGACCGATCAGAGAGATCCGCCTAACTCCAGATCCTTATCGTAGGCGAGATTGAAGACGGACATTTCAATGAGTGTGGCGGGCTGCACCTGCGCGATGACCGTAAAGGCCGGACCAAAGACCTCCCAAAAAGCCCAATTCTTTCGGGGCATCCAGTACTCAGCCACCACGGCTGTAATAGGCCTCTGAGCGCCCAGGCGGATGTCAAGTTCGCGGATGAGTCTGAAAGGCGCCCTATGACCAATCTTCATTTCGACCTGATAAACCTGCATGGGCAGCTGCGACTGGCTCTGTGCCTGAAGGTAGCGTGTTGCCCCCGCCTTGCTGTCCGAAGCGAAGACGCACACCGATCGGGAAGGCAGTGAGCCCGGACGATACGCCTCCAGCAGCTGCACTACTGCAGGGTAAAAAGTAGTCGGACTTGATGCCTGCACAGTCTGGCCAGGCGAAAATGTTTGATGCGTGGCATGAAACAGGTGTGGAAAAGCCGTCATGGGCTCAATACCTCAGCGATGAGTTGGTTAGCCTAAGGCATCACTGACCTACCAACGTCGGTGCGTCGCGCTGCCAGGTGAGCTCTGACAGTTTGAGCAGGCCAGGAGATAGTTGATCCATGAAAACATCTGGCCCAGAAGGCGCGTCGCAGGCCTTTCCCTCCGCTGCCCCGATGCGGAGAACCATCTGCGCGAGACGCAGCATCGTCTTCGACGCTCAGGTCGGATCTTGATGGGCATCCTAGCTGGCCCTGCAGCTGCAGCGCTGTTGCTGCTGAAAGAGGCAACCGAAACGATATGGGCCGCCTCGCCCCCCACCCGTCAACTCCAACCACCCCCGTACAGTTGACAGCCTCCCACCCCCCTCCCCAGACTTTCCCGCTTCCCAGCCGCTGAAAGTCAGGAAAGCCGATGTCCGCACAGATCCGTCACGACTGGCGCGCCGAAGAGCTGCAAGCCTTGTTCGCGCTGCCGTTCCCGGAACTGCTGCATCGCGCGGCCAGCGTCCACCGCGCGCACTTCGATCCGGCCGAGGTCCAGGTCTCCACGCTGTTGTCGGTGAAGACCGGCGGCTGCCCGGAGGATTGTGCGTACTGCCCGCAGGCCCAGCGCTACGACACCGGCGTGGCGGCGCAGAAACTGATGGAGACCGATGCGGTGGTGGCCAAGGCGCGCCAGGCCAAGGCGGCCGGTGCCTCGCGCTTCTGCATGGGCGCGGCCTGGCGCTCGCCCAAGGAGCGCGACATCCCCAAGGTGGCCGCGATGATCCGCGAGGTGAAGGCCCTGGGCCTGGAAACCTGCGCCACCCTGGGCATGCTCGAGCCTGGCCAGGCCAAGGCGCTGAAGGAAGCCGGCCTGGACTACTACAACCACAACCTCGACACCTCGCCGGACTTCTACGATTCGATCATCCACACCCGCCAGTACCAGGACCGCCTGGACACGCTCGGCCACGTGCGCGACGCCGGCTTGAAGACCTGCTGCGGCGGTATCGTCGGCATGGGCGAAACCCGCGAACACCGCGTCGGCCTGCTGCTGGCACTGGCCAACCTGCCGGCGCATCCGGACTCGGTGCCGATCAACCGGCTGGTGCAGGTCGCCGGCACGCCGCTGCACGGCACCACGCAGTTGGACCCGTTCGAGTTCGTGCGCATGATCGCCGTGGCCCGCATCGCCATGCCGCGCTCGATGGTGCGCCTGTCGGCCGGGCGCGAGGCGATGAGCGACGAACTGCAGGCGCTGTGCTTCATGGCCGGCGCAAACTCCATCTTCTATGGCGAGAAGCTGCTGACCACCGGCAACCCGGACACCGAACGCGACCAGGCCCTGTTCCAGCGCCTGGGCCTGCGGCCGATGGAGGTGGCGGTGGACGCCGCCGACCACGACCACCCTGGCACCGTCCACGCCGATATCACCCGCCCGGCCGGCTGCGAACAAGCCGCCTGAGCCCCCGGGGACGCCGGTCGTCGGCCGGCACCACCCCTTCAGCGCCGGGCTGCGGTTACCCTACCCGGCCCGGACCCGGACTGCGAAGGGATTGCCATGGCCCGCCCCGACCTGCACGAACGCATCCAGTCGTTGCGCAAGCTGCGCAGCGCGCAGGGGCGCATCCGCGTCCGGCGCAGCGTCAGCCGCCGCGATGGCGTGCGCCTGGAAGTCGACGGCCGCTGGCTGATCGGCTTCTGCAGCAATGACTACCTGGGCCTGGCACAACAGTTCGAAGTCGCCGCTGCGCTGCAGGACGCCGCTTCGCGCGAAGGCACCGGTGCCGGCGCCTCGCACCTGATCTGCGGCCACCATGCGCTGCACGATGCGCTGGAACGCGAAGTCGCCGATTGGCTCGGCTATTCGCGCGGCCTGCTGTTCGGCAGCGGTTACATGGCCAACCTGGCCGTGCAGCAGGCACTGCTGAGCGAAGAGGACGACCTGTGCGTACAGGACCGCCTCAACCACGCCAGCCTGCTCGATGCCACGCGCCTGGCCGGCTGCCGTTTGCGCCGCTATCCGCACCTGGACGCTGAAGGTGCGATGCGCCAGTTCAAGAGCGCCCCGGAAGGCGCGGCCATGCTGGCCACCGATGGCGTCTTCAGCATGGATGGCGACATCGCGCCGCTGCGTTCGCTGAGCCTGGTCGCACGCATGCAGGAAGCGGTGCTGTACGTGGACGACGCGCACGGCGTGGGCGTGGTCGGCCCGCAGGGGCGCGGTTGCGCCGCCGATGCCGGCCTGGGTGCCAGCGAAGTGCCGCTGCAGCTGGTCACCTTGGGCAAGGCCCTGGGCGGCCATGGCGCGGTGGTGGTGGGCGACGATTCGCTGATCCAGCACCTGGCCGAAACCGCACGTCCCTACATCTACACCACCGCGCTGCCGCCGGCCCAGGCTGCCGCGGCGCTGGCGGCGGTCAAGCTGGCCCGTCGCGACGACTGGCGCCGCGAAAAGCTGGCCGGCCTGATCGCGCAGTTCCGCGATGGCGCGCGCCGGCATGGCCTGGAACTGATGGCCTCCGATACGCCGATCCAGCCGCTGCTGTGCGGCGACGAAACCACGGTGATGGCGATGTCCGCCTCGCTGGAGAACGCCGGCTTCCTGGTCAGCGCGATCCGCCCGCCGACCGTGCCCGAAGGCAAGGCGCGCCTGCGCGTGACCCTGTCCGCACTGCACACGCCGCAGCAGGTGCTGGAGCTGGTGGAAGCCACGGCGCGGGCGCGCGACATCGTGCAACGCCAGCAGCAGGTCGCCGCACTGCGCGCCTGACCGCGCCGGGTATCGAGCCAGACCTGCATGTACATCGAAACCGTCGGCCAGGGGCCGGACATCGTCCTGATCCACGGCTGGGCGCTGCATGGCGGCGTCTTCGCGCCGTTGGCCGCGCGGCTGTCGTCGCGCTACCGCCTGCACCTGGTCGACCTGCCCGGCCATGGCCACAGCCGCGAGGACGACACCGCGCTGGCCCTGCCGCACGTGGTCAACGCGATTGCCGCGGCGACCCCGCCGGCGGTATGGCTGGGCTGGTCATTGGGCGGCCTGTTCGCCCTGCATGCCGCCGCCACCCAGCCGCAGGTGCGCGCGCTGGCGATGGTCGCCGCCACCCCGCGCTTCGTGCGTGGCCCGGATTGGCCCGACGCGGTCGAGGCCGAAGTCTTCGCCCAATTCGGCCATGACCTCGGCGCAGACTACCGGGGCACGCTGGACCGCTTCCTCGCCCTGGACACCCTGGGTTCGGAACACGCGCGGGCCGAACTGCGCACCCTCAAGCAGGCCTTGGTCGAGCGCGGCGAGCCGGCGCCACGGGCGTTGCAGGAAGGCCTGGAACTGCTGCGCCGCACCGACCTGCGCCGCGCTTTGGCCACGCTCGCCAAGCCCAGCCTGTGGCTGGCCGGGCAACGCGACCGCCTGGTGCCGGCGGCCGGCATGCACGCCGCGGCGGCGCTGGCGCCCGGTTCGCTGGCGCACACGGTCGCCGGTGGCGGCCATGCGCCCTTCCTGGGCCACGCCGACGAAGTCGCCGGGCAGCTGGAACGCTTCGTCTCCACCCTGGGCTGAGCACTCGCGCCCGGGTTGGCCGATCATGTCGGCCGGTTCGCAGAGGACATACCCATGGAACTTGGCATCGCGGGACGTTGGGCGCTGGTCTGCGGCGCGAGCAAGGGCCTGGGCTACGGTTGCGCACAGGCGTTGGCCCGCGAGGGCGTGCACGTGACGATCGTCGCCCGCGGCAGCGACGCACTGGAAGCGGCGGCCACGCAGCTGCGGGCCCTGCCCGGCGCCGGCGAAGTCCGCGCCGTGGCCGCCGACATCACCACGCCGGAGGGCCGTCAGGCCGCGCTGGCCGCCTGCCCCCAGGTCGACATCCTGGTCAACAACGCCGGGGGACCGCCGCCGGGCGATTTCCACCACTGGGAGCGCGAAGACTGGATCCGCGCCCTGGACGCCAACATGCTCACGCCGATCGAACTGATCCGCGCCACCGTGGATGGCATGCGTGCGCGCCGCTTCGGCCGCATCGTCAACATCACATCCAGCGCGGTTAAGGCGCCGATCGACGTGCTCGGCCTGTCCAATGGCGCCCGCTCCGGGCTGACCGGTTTCGTCGCCGGCTTGGCGCGCAAGACGGTGATCGACAACGTCACGATCAACAACCTGCTGCCGGGCTCATTCGACACCGACCGCCTGCGCGCCAATTTCGCCATCGCCGCCCAGGCCCAGGGCCGCAGCGTGGATGAGGTCGCCGAGCAGCGGCGGCAGTCGCAACCGGCGGGCCGTTTCGGTACGCCGGAGGAATTCGGCGCGGCCTGCGCCTTCCTGTGCGGCGCGCAGGCCGGCTACATCAGCGGGCAGAACCTGCTGATCGATGGCGGTGCCTACCCCGGTACGTTCTGAGCCGCTGAACGGCGCGCTCTCCCACGCCGCGCCCGGCGCGGCGACAATAGGCAGTTCATGGATCCCATACTCGACCCTCGTCATGTCCGCCGCGCCTTCTCGCGCGCGGCCGGCAGCTACGACGCCGCCGCCGCGCTGCAGTTGGAAGTCGGCAAGCGCCTGCTCGAATCGCTCGACTACCTGGACGACCGCCAGCCGCAGGTCGTGCTCGACATCGGTGCCGGCACCGGCCACGCCACCGCGGCCATGAAGAAGCGCTGGCCGAAATCGCAGGTCATCGCGCTCGACCAGGCCTTGCCGATGCTGCGCGAGTCGAAGAAGCAGGCCGGCTGGTGGCGGCCGTTCCAGCGCGTGGCCGGCGACGCCCGCGCCCTGCCGCTGGCCGATGGCAGCGTCGATGTGATCTTCAGCAATCTCTGCCTGCAGTGGGTCGAAGACCTGCCGGCGGTGTTCGCCGGCTTCCGCCGCGCGCTCAAGCCCGGCGGCCTGCTGCTGTGCTCCACCTTCGGCCCGGAAACGCTGATCGAGCTGCGCGAGGCCTTCGCCGCGGCCGACGCCGTGCCTCATGTCAGCCGCTTCCCGGCGATCGCCCAGTTCGGCGACGCGCTGATGATGTCCGGCTTCCGCGACCCGGTACTGGACCGCGACGCCTTCACCCTGACCTATGCCGACCTGCCCGCGCTGATGCGCGAGCTGCGGGCGATGGGCGCCACCAACGCGCTCAGCGCGCGCCGCCACACCTTGACCGGCAAGCAACGCTTCGCCGCCGCGGCCGGCGCTTATGAGCCCCTGCGCCGCCCCGACGGCAAGCTGCCGAGCACCTGGGAAGTCCTCTATGCCCACGCCTGGGCGCCGGACCCCGGCGCGCCCATTCGCGAGCGCGGCCAGGACATCGCGGCGGTGCCCGTAGCGCAAATCCCGATCCGCCGGCGGCCGCGCGCGCCCGGATAAGGGCCGCCATCGGCCAAACGATGAACGGCCCTGGCCGACGGCCCCAGGATGGCAGGAGTAGAATTGCCCGGCTTTTTGTCCTCCCCCCAGGCTCCCATGCTGAAGTGGCTCCTCGTCGCGCTGTTCATTGCTTCGGCGCTCTACATCCATTATCGCGGCCGCGTGCGTCATCGCCTGAGCCGCCAGTTGCTCGACCACTCGACCTTCATGGCGCCGATCAACGCCCTGATGTACCTGTGTTCGCGCGTGCCGACCACGCCCTTCATCGATCCCGGCAAGGAATTCCCCGAGCTGGCGCCGCTGCGCGCGCAATGGCCGGCGATCCGCGACGAGGCCGTGGCGCTGCAGCAGATGCAGAAGATCCGCGCCGCCGACGGCTATACCGATGTCGGCTTCAACTCGTTCTTTCGTCGCGGCTGGAAGCGCTTCTACCTGAAGTGGTACGGCACGGCCCACCCGTCGGCCGCCGAACTCTGCCCGCAGACCACCGCGCTGCTGGCCTCCATCCCGACTGTGAAGGCCGCCATGTTTGCCGAGCTGCCCCCGGGCAGCGAACTGCGCCCGCACCGCGACCCGTTCGCCGGCTCCATGCGCCTGCACCTGGGCCTGGCCACGCCGAACGACGACCGCTGCTTCATCGAAGTCGACGGCCAACGCCACAGCTGGCGCGACGGCGAGTGGACGATGTTCGACGAAACCTACATCCACCATGCCCGCAACGATACCGACCAGGATCGCATCATCCTGTTCTGCGACATCGAACGGCCGATGCGCTGGCGTTGGGCAGCCGCGCTCAACCGCTTCGTCGGCCGCAGCCTGCTGGCCGCAGGCGCCTCGCCCAACCAGGAAGGCGACAAGACCGGCGGCATCAACCGCCTGTTCCGCTACTTCTATGCCGTGCGCCTCAAGGCCAAGGCGCTGAAGGAACGCAACAATCCGCTGTACCAGGCGTTGAAGTGGGGCATGGTCGCGCTGGTGGTGGTGGGGATCGTCAAGCTGTAGGCAGCGGTGCCACGGCGAGATATCCCGGCCATTCGCCTTTCCGGTCGCGGCTGAAGCCGCTCCTACAGGGGGGGGCATCGCACCTTCTGGTGAAAAGCCCCCCTTTGTTGAGGGGCGCGCCGACAGGCGCGGGGGATAGGAAGCAACGCACACAGGCTTTGCGCAGCAAAGCCGGCTTTCACCGGGATTTGCTAGGCAGGGCCTAGCAACAGATCCCGGTGAAAGAAGTAGACCTCCTGCACCAGGAATCGCCACCGCGTATGAAAGCTGCGGAAGCGCGTGCTCGGCGTGGAAGAGGCCAGGGCATGGATGCCCAGTTCCTGGCACAGGCGCAGCGCGCGTGCCATGTGCAGCGGGTCGCTGACGATGATCGCCGTATGCATGCCTTCGCGCTGCATCAGCGCGCGTGCCTCCAGCAGATTCTGCCGGGTGGTGCGCGACACGGTTTCGATCAGCACCGCGTTCTCCGGCACGCCATGGCGCAGCGCGTAGCGGCGCGCCACCTGCGATTCTGAGAACCGCGCGCCACTGCCGCCAAAGCCCCCGGTGAACAGCAGCTTCGGCGCATAGCCGGCCTGGTACAGCGACAGGCCATGGCGGATGCGCTCTTCGAATACCGGCGAGGGCTTGGCGTCGTAGGCCGCCGCTCCCAGCACGATGATGACGTCGGCCGGCGCCGCCTGGTCGCGGTCGCCGATCCAGATGATCCAGGCGGCCACGCCCAGCAGCCACGCCAGCACCACGCACAACAGCCGCCAGGTCCAGCCCCAGGCGCCGCGACCGTGCCGCCTTACCGCCACGGCAACGCCTCCAGATCGACATTGCCTCCGGACAGGACCAGGCCAACCCGCTTGCCGGCGAAACGCGCCGGCCGTGCCAGCAGCGCCGCCATCACGGTCGCCGACGACGGCTCGATCACCTGCTTGAGCACCTGCCAGACCCATTGCATCGCCGCCACCACCTGGTCGTCGTCCACGGTGACGACCTCGGGACCGGCCTCGCGCAGCAGTTCGAAATTCGGCACGCCGATGCCGGTGCGCAGTCCATCGCAGATCGTGTCGGGCACGAAGTCCACATCACGCACGCCACTGGCCAGCGAGCGGGCCGCGTCGGCCGCGCCGGCAGGCTCGGCCAGGACCAGCGCGCAATCGGGCGCCAGGCCGGCGAGCGCCAGGGCCGTGCCGGAGGCCAGGCCGCCGCCGCCCACTGGCACGATGATCGCGTCGAGCGGGCCGGCTTCGCGCAGCAATTCCACCGTGGCGGTGCCCTGGCCGGCGATCACCGCCGCATTGGCATAGGGATGGACCAGGATGGCACCCGTCGTTGCCTGCACCTCGGCGCAGGCCGCTTCGCGCGCGGCGGTGGTTGCCTCGCAGCGCCACAGGGTCGCGCCGTGGCGGGCGATATTGGCCAGCTTTGCCGCCACCGCGCCGGCCGGCACGACGACGTGGCACGGAATGCCGCGCGTGCGTGCCGCCAGGGCCAGGGCGGCGCCGTGGTTGCCGGAAGAATGGGTGACGACTCCGCGCCTGGCGGTGTCCTCGTCCAGGGACCACACCGCGTTGCAGGCGCCGCGGAACTTGAAGGCGCCTGCGCGCTGCAGGTGTTCGGCCTTGAAGTGCAGTTCCGCGCCACTGTGCGCATCCAGTACGCGCGAACGCAGCACGGGCGTGACCGTGGCGTGTGGGGCAATGCGGACCGCGGCTTGGAGGACGTCTTCGAAATCGGCCAGGCGGTGAGCGCTCATGCTGCAAGGTTAACTGATCGCCCCACGCAGGCGATCGCCGAGTGTCTACGCAGCGTGTAGGAAGCCGCCAATCGCCAACTTCGGAAAGAGGGACGAATTAAGGACGGATTCAAAGCACTACGGTGAGAGTAGGCTCGTACCCCATGAAGAGAATCGCGATGAAGCTCCGCCTGATGATCGCCGCCACGGCGCTGGCGGGCCTGGCCGGTTGTGCCACCTACAGTTACACCGGCGGCAACGCCGGCTATTACCGGGGCACGCCCAGCGTCCAGTACCGCTACCCGGCCGGTTACTACAACTATGGTTACCCGGCCTACGGCACCGGGATCGGCCTGTACGGCTACGGCTACCCGTACTACGGCGGTGGCTACTACGGAGGCGGTTATTACGGCGGTGGCTATTACCGCCATGACCATCGACCGCCACCGAATCACGGTCGTCCGCCGAACCACGGCCCGCGACCGGATCATGGCGGCAGGCCGCCGGATGGCCGGCCGCCGAACCGGCCGCCGAACGCCACTGGCCCGCGCCCGCCGCGGCCGGACGGTCCGCGTCCCTCCACCCAGCGCCCGACGCCGCAGACCCAGACGCGACCCGGCGGGCCGCGCGTGCGCCAGATCGAACCCTGAGGAATTCAGGCCGGCGGGTGACGAGTGCGACCGGCGGCTCATTTGCGCAATCGGGGGGCTTGCGCCCGGTGCGGGTTGGCCCCAAGCTACGGCCACGGGTGACCCATAGCGTCGCTTTCTGACGCAAGCTTCGGCACCTGAGCGCTTCAATGTCGATGTCCGACAGGGAAATCTGGATCCCCCCTGTTCCGGCCCTGTCGGACGTCGGCGCCAAATACGAACAAAGCCCCGGCACGCCGGGGCTTTGTTTTTGGCGCTTCAGTGGTTGCTGGCGTTGCTCTGACCAGACCTGCGGACAAAAAAAGGGCCGGCAGTCCCCCGACTACCGGCCCCGCGCTTCCCCAATGTGCGCCTGGCTGGCCCCTGTTCCAATTCCAGCCTTGCGCCCCTGTGTCGCATTGCCACGATTGGGTGCTATCGGGTTATCCGCAGAAAGCGTGCCAACTTGAGGCCCGGTTTCGTAAAATGTGATTTCGCCGACAAAACCGGCCCTCCTGCCCGACGCCCGCCACTGCGGCCGCGTCCATACTGCCGGCCCCGCGAGGGCCAACCGCCATGACCGACTCCTTCTATCGCTACGACGTCATCGTGATCGGCGGCGGCCATGCCGGCACCGAGGCCGCGCTGGCCGCTGCCCGCAGCGGTGCCCGCACCCTGCTGCTGACCCACAACATCGAGACGGTCGGCGCGATGAGCTGCAACCCGGCCATCGGCGGCATCGGCAAGGGCCACCTGGTCAAGGAGATCGACGCACTCGGCGGCGCCATGGCGCGCGCGGCCGACCACGCCGGCATCCAGTGGCGCACGCTCAATGCCTCCAAGGGCCCGGCGGTACGCGCCACGCGCTGCCAGGCGGACCGCTCGCTCTATCGCAGCGCCATCCGCCGGATAGTGGAAGCGCAGCCCCACCTCACTGTGTTCCAGGCCGCCGTGGACGACCTCGTCATCGACGGCGACGCCGTGCGTGGGGCGGTCACCCAGACCGGCCTGCGCTTCGAAGCCGATGCCGTCGTGCTGACCGCCGGTACCTTCCTGGCCGGCAAGATCCACGTCGGGCCGACCCAGTACGCCGCCGGCCGCATGGGCGACCCGCCCGCGACCACCCTGGCCGCGCGCCTGCGCGAGCGCCCCTTCGCGATCGACCGGCTCAAGACCGGCACGCCGCCACGCATCGATGGCCGCACCCTGGACTACACCGTCATGCAGGAGCAGCCGGGCGACGACCCGCGCCCGGTGATGTCCTTCCTGGGCAATGTGGCCGACCACCCCGCGCAGGTCAGCTGCTGGATCACCCACACCACCGCGCAGACCCACGACATCATCCGTGGCGCGCTGGATCGTTCGCCGCTCTACAGCGGCCAGATCGAAGGCATCGGCCCGCGCTACTGCCCGTCGATCGAAGACAAGGTCGTGCGTTTCGCCGAGAAGGACAGCCACCAGATCTTCGTCGAGCCCGAAGGCCTGGACGTCACCGAGATCTATCCCAACGGCATCTCGACCTCGCTGCCATTCGACGTGCAGCTGGCGCTGGTGCGCTCGATCCGCGGCTTCGAGCACGCGCACATCACCCGTCCGGGCTACGCCATCGAATACGACTTCTTCGATCCGCGCGGCCTGAAGCCTTCGCTGGAAACCAAGCTCGTGTCCGGCTTGTTCTTCGCCGGGCAGATCAACGGCACCACCGGCTACGAGGAAGCCGCCGCGCAAGGCCTGCTCGCCGGCCTCAACGCCGCGCGCCACGTGCGCCAGCTGCCGGCCTGGTCGCCGCGGCGCGACGAGGCCTACCTCGGCGTGCTGGTCGACGACCTCATCACCCACGGCACCAACGAGCCCTACCGCATGTTCACCAGCCGCGCCGAATACCGGTTGCAGCTGCGCGAAGACAACGCCGACGCGCGCCTGACCCCGGTCGGCCGCGAGCTGGGCCTGGTCGACGACGCACGCTGGGCGCGCTTCAACGACAAGCAGGAAGCGGTGGAGCGCGAGCGCCAGCGCCTGGGTGGCCTGTGGGCAACGCCGGGCAATGCGCTCGGCCGCGAGGTCGAGCAAGCGCTGGGCGTGGCGGTCAGCCGCGAAACCAACGTCCTCGACCTGATCAAGCGTCCCGAACTGGACTACGCCAAGCTGATGCGCGTGCCCTCGCTCGGCCCCGGCGTGGCCGATGCGCAAGTGGCCGAGCAGGTGGAGATCGGCGTCAAGTACGCCGGCTACCTCGATCGCCAGCGCGAGGAGATCCAGCGCCAGCAGCGCCACGAGCACACCGCCATTCCCGCCGGCTTCGACTACGCCGGCGTGCGCGGCCTGTCGGCCGAAGTGACGCAGAAGCTCGAACGCGTGCGCCCGGCCACGATCGGCCAGGCCCAGCGCATACCGGGCATGACCCCCGCCGCGATCTCGCTGCTGCTCGTCCACCTCGAACGCGCCCGCCGCGCGAGCGCGGCATGAGCGCCGACCCCCTGCGCCGCTTCGGCGAGGCGTTCCCGGCCCTGGGCGAACGCGTCTACGTAGACCCGGCCAGCACGATCATCGGCGATGTCGTGCTGGGCGACGACGTCTCGGTCTGGCCGGGCACCGTGATCCGCGGCGACGTCAACTACGTGCGCATCGGCGCGCGCAGCAATATCCAGGACGGCACGATCATCCACGTCAGCCACCACAGCCCGTTCAACAAGGCCGGCTACCCGACCCTGATCGGCGAAGACGTCACCGTCGGCCACGGCACGATCATTCATGCCTGCACCATCGGCGACTTCTGCCTGATCGGCATGGGCGCCTGCATCCTCGACGGCGCCAGCATCGGCAAGTACGGCTTCATCGGCGCCGGCGCCGTGGTCGGCCCGGGCAAGCAGGTCGGCGAAGCCGAACTCTGGCTGGGCAACCCGGCACGGTTCGCGCGCAAGCTCAGCGACAAGGACATCGAGAGCCTGCACTACTCGGCGCAGCACTACGTGCGCCTGAAGGACAAATACCTGGCGGACGCGGCCGCGGGCTGAGTCCAACGAGGTTTCACGCTGCGGGCCGGGTAGCCACCTCAAGCAACGTCAGCAGCGCCAGCGCCTCCTCGCGCGATGCCCCGCACATATCCGCCGCCGGCCTCAACGAGCCGCAGAACCCCGGACGCTCCGGCCGGCCGAACACCCGGCAACGCATATCGGCATCCAGCTGCGCGCACGCCACCCCGGCGGGCTTGCCGTTCGGCATCCCGGGCAAGGGGGAAGTGATGGACGGCGCGACGCAACACGCCCCGCAGCCATCGCGGCAGTCCAGGCAGTCGCGCATGTGCGCAGTTTAGCGCCCGCCGGCAGCACTCGACTCACCGCTGCAGAGAAGCCCCCGTTGTTGAGGGGCACGCGGCGAAGGCGCCGGGGATCGGCCGCCAGCCTCTGTAACTTTGGGCGCGCGCCCAAAGTTACAGAGGCAACAAAGCAAATCCCGTATAAAAGACCAGCAATCCGCAAAAAAGCCAGCTTCCCCGCCCGCATGCCCGAATACCGCTCCCGCACCTCCACCGCCGGCCGCAACATGGCCGGCGCCCGCGCACTGTGGCGCGCCACCGGCATGAAGGACGGCGACTTCCACAAGCCGATCATCGCCATCGCCAACTCCTTCACCCAGTTCGTGCCCGGCCACGTGCACCTGAAGGACCTCGGCCAGCTGGTCGCGCGCGAAATCGAGCAGGCCGGCGGCGTGGCCAAGGAATTCAACACCATTGCCGTGGACGACGGCATCGCGATGGGCCACGACGGCATGCTGTACTCGTTGCCGAGCCGCGAGATCATCGCCGACGCCGTCGAATACATGGTCAACGCGCACTGCGCCGACGCGCTGGTGTGCATCTCCAACTGCGACAAGATCACCCCGGGCATGCTGATGGCCGCGATGCGGCTGAACATCCCCACCGTCTTCGTCTCCGGCGGCCCGATGGAGGCCGGCAAGACGAAATTGGCCACCCACGGCCTGGACCTGGTCGATGCGATGGTGATCGCCGCCGACGAGAACGCCTCCGACGAGAAGGTCGCCGAATACGAACGCAGCGCCTGTCCCACCTGCGGCTCCTGCTCGGGCATGTTCACCGCCAACTCGATGAACTGCCTGACCGAAGTGCTGGGCCTGTCGCTGCCGGGCAACGGCACCACGCTGGCCACGCATGCCGACCGCGAACAGTTGTTCAAGCGCGCCGGCCGCGTGGCGGTGGAACTGTGCCACCGCTGGTACGGCGGCGAGGACGCCAGCGTGTTGCCGCGCGGTATCGCCACCTTCGAAGCCTTCGAGAACGCGATGACGCTGGACATCGCCATGGGCGGCTCGACCAACACCATCCTGCACCTGCTCGCCGCCGCGCAGGAGGCCGAGGTTCCATTCACCCTGCGCGACATCGACCGCCTCTCGCGGCGCGTGCCGCAGTTGTGCAAAGTGGCGCCGAATACGCAGAAGTACCATATCGAGGACGTGCACCGCGCCGGCGGCATCATGGCGATCCTGGCCGAGCTGGCGCGCGGCGGCCTGCTGCATACCGGGGTTTCGACCGTGCATGCCAAAACGCTGGGCGATGCCATCGCGCAGTGGAGCGTGAGCGATCGCGACGACGAGACCTTGCATACCTTCTATCGCGCCGGCCCGGCCGGCATCCCGACCCAGGTCGCCTTCAGCCAGGCCACGCGCTGGCCGTCGCTGGACCTGGATCGCGCCGAAGGCTGCATCCGCGATGTTGCGCATGCCTATTCGCAGGAAGGCGGCCTGGCCGTCCTCTACGGCAACCTCGCCGTCGACGGCTGCGTGGTCAAGACGGCCGGCGTCGATGAATCGATCCACGTCTTCGAAGGCCGCGCCCGCGTGTTCGAAAGCCAGGACGCGGCCGTCAAGGGCATCCTCGCCAACGAGGTGGCGGCCGGCGACGTGGTGGTCATCCGCTACGAAGGGCCGAAGGGCGGCCCGGGCATGCAGGAAATGCTCTACCCGACCAGCTACCTGAAGTCGAAGGGCCTGGGCAAGCAATGCGCGCTGCTCACCGACGGTCGTTTCTCCGGTGGCACCTCGGGCCTGTCGATCGGCCACGCCTCGCCGGAAGCGGCGGCCGGCGGCGTCATCGGCCTGGTGCGCGAGGACGACCGCATCCTGATCGACATCCCCAACCGCGCGATCGACCTGCTGGTCGACGAGGCCACGTTGGCCGCGCGCCGGCTGCAGCAGGATGCACAGGGCTGGAAGTCGGCGGCACCGCGCGAGCGCAAGGTCACCACCGCACTGAAGGCGTATGCGCTGCTGGCCACCAGCGCCGACAAGGGCGCCGTGCGCGACCGCTCGCTGCTGGATGGCTGAGCCTGGCGGACGAGGCCGAGCCCACGCCGCCGTCACTCGCGCTGCACGCGGCGCTAGCGCCACCGCACCGACGCTGCGGCCATCCCCGCAGCGAGCACGCCCATGAGCCCCGACCGCAAACCCGAAGGCCCGGCCAGCGACCAGGACAAGGCGCATACGCCGGACCGGCTGCGCAACGATGACGCACGCTGGAAAGACCGCGACATGCCCGATGAGCCGGACGGCCGCGACCACGCCACGCCCGACGATTACGAGAAGCCCGCCGGCCCACGTTCCGGCTGAGCGCCGCGCGCGGGCGAAACTGCGCCGCTAATCGCCCGTCTGCGAGTGCGGCGCTTCCACCGCCTTGGACTGCGGCGAGTCTTTCTCGCGCAACCAGATCGTCAGCAGCACCAGCGACAGCACCGCCAGGAACTCGCTCTGCCAGTTCTGCATCGATTCGAACCAGAAGTCCGCGCTCGCCAGGTGATGCCAGACGCTGACCAGGGGCTGGCCTTCGCGCAGCCGCTCGGCCGCATCGGCGCGCCAGCTTCCCAACAGGTGCAGCACGAAGCTGAGCAGGAACAGCAGGGCGAAGGCGATCGACAGCGAATGCCCGTACAGCCACAGCCAGAAGCCGCCGGCACGCACCGGCCAGGGCAGCGGACCGGGTTCGACGCGCGTGTCTTCCTCTTCCGGCGCCAGTGGCCGCGATTCGGCCGAGCCGGCCTGGCGCAGCTTGACCGTCAGCACCACGTACATGCCCATCTGCAGGAATTCGCTTTCCCAGTTCTCGAACGTGGCCGAGACGAAGTGGCCGGTATGCAGGTACTCCCACAGATCGAGCAGCGGCTGGTGTGCGCGCGCCAACGTCTCGTTGTAGGCGCTGTGGCCGGCCAGGACCTGGCCGCCGAGGAACAGCAGCATCAATGCGCCCACCGTCAGCGACAGACCATTGCGTCGCCAGAACATGCTTCTACTCCCGGTTGCGGTGCCGCGGAGTCTGGGCGCATCCCGCGCAAGAGGCGATGAAGGCGGCCCGTTGCGCCGCAGGCTGGGGCGCGTAGGCTGTACGCTTCAGACAGCGCCCGCGCCCATGTCCCCATTCGCCCCAGACACCGCCTTGCTCGTCATCGACCTGCAGCCCGACTTCATGCCGGGCGGTGCCCTGCCCTGTGCTGACGGCGATGCCATCGTTGCGCCGATCGCCGCGCTGCTGGCGTCCCGGCGCTACGCCACCGTGGTCGCCACGCAGGACTGGCACCCGCCTGCGCATGCGTCGTTCGCCAGCGTGCAGGGCGGACGCCAGCCGTTCGAGCAGATCACCCTGCATGGCCATCCGCAGACCCTGTGGCCCGACCACTGCGTGCAAGGCACGGCCGGCGCGGCGCTGCACCCGGGCGTGGACTGGAACCGCGCCGACCTGATCCTGCGCAAGGGCACGCGCGAGCAGGTCGATTCGTACAGCGCGTTCCGCGAGAACCATGGCCCGGCCGGCGACCGTCCGCCGACCGGCCTGGCCGGCTGGCTGCACGAACGCGGCATCGCCGAGGTCCACCTCTGCGGCCTCGCCCGCGACTACTGCGTGCTGTGGAGCGCGCAGGACGCCGCTGCCGCCGGCCTGCGCGTGCGCTTCCTGTGGAATCTCACGCGGCCGGTGGATGCGGCGAACGACGGCGCCACGCGAATGGCGTTGGCACAAGCGGGCGTTGCGATTGATGGGGAACCGGTGGCGCAGGCGTTCATCGCGAGCTGACACCGTCGGGGCTGAAGTCCCTCCCACAAGGGCCGAAGCCCTCTCACCGAGATCCTTCCCTTGTAGGAGCGGCTTCAGCCGCGACCGTAGACCGTCAGCCCCGGCGCCAATCCAGCAAACCGACCCCACCCAGCCTCACCGAAACACCACCGTGCGATGCCCGTTGAGCAGGATGCGATGCTCCACATGCCGCCGCACCGCACGTGCCAGCACCAGCGATTCGACATCGCTGCCCAGGCGCACCAGCTCGCGCGGATGCATGGCATGGTCCACCCGCGCCACGTCCTGTTCGATGATCGGCCCCTCGTCCAGGTCCGGCGTGACGTAGTGCGCGGTCGCCCCGATGATCTTGACCCCGCGCGCATGCGCCTGGTGATAAGGCTGCGCACCCTTGAAGCTGGGCAGGAAGCTGTGGTGGATGTTGATCGCGCGGCCCGCCCAGGCCAGGCACAGCGAGGGCGAAAGGATCTGCATGTAGCGCGCCAGCACCACCAGGTCGGCGCGCTCGCGCGTGGCCAGCTCCTGCAGCGCGGCTTCCTGCTGTTCGCGATTGCGCGCGCTCACCGGCAAGTGATGGAACGGCACGCCATACGACGATGCCAGCGAAGCAAAGTCGTCGTGGTTGGAGGCCACCGCGGCGATATCGACCGGCAGCTGGCGGCTGTGCGCGCGGAACAGCAGGTCGTTGAGGCAGTGCCCTTGCTTGCTGACCAACACCAGCAAGCGGGCGCGGCGGCGCGCATCGTGCAGCCGCCAGTCCATCGAGAAGTCTTCCGCCAGCGTCGCGATCGCCGCCTGCAGGCGCTCGGACGCCAGGCCGGCATCGCTGTCGAAGTGCACGCGCAGGAAGAAGCGCCCGCTGTCCTCATCGCCGAACTGCTGCGCATCGAGGATGTTGCAACCCAGTTCGAACAACAGCCCGGTCACCCGGTACACGATGCCGGTGCGGTCGGGACAGGAGAGGGTGAGGATGTAGTCGGCGCGCATCGGCCCATCTTAGCCAGCCGCTTCGCCAGGCGGCGACATTTGCAGACGCAACCAGCGCCGACCCGTCACGCTACCTACTCGGCGCGGTGAACAGGCCACGCGCCTGGCGTGGCTCGCAACGCAGGTATTGCGGTGCCGGTGCCAGCTGCGCGCCGAGCTCGGCCGCCGCGTGCCAGGGCCAGCGCGGGTCGTAGAGGATGGCGCGGGCCAGGGCGATGGCATCGGCGCGACCGTCGGCGAGAATGGCCTCGGCCTGCGCCGGCTCGGTGATCAGGCCGACGGCGATCACCGGAATCCCGACTTCGGCACGAATCGCCTCGGCCATCGGCACCTGGTAGCCTGGCCCGAGCGCGATCTGCTGGCGTGGATCCAGGCCACCGCTGGAGACGTGCACGTAGGCCGCACCGTGCGCTTCGAGCGCGCGCGACAGCACGATGCTTTGCTCCAGGTCCCAACCGCCTTCGACCCAGTCCGTGGCCGAAATGCGCACCCCCACCGCGAGGGTCGGCGAGACCGCCGCGCGCACCGCATCGAGCACGCGCAAGGCCAGGCGCATCCGATTGTCGAGCGAACCGCCATAGGCGTCCTGGCGATGGTTCGACAAGGGCGACAGGAACTGGTGCAGCAGGTAGCCGTGCGCGGCATGGATCTCGATCAACTGCAGGCCGAGGCGCTCGGCGCGCCGCGCCGCAGTGGCGAAGGCGGCGACGATGTCGTCGATGCCCTCGGCGTCCAGCGCCTGCGGCGTCGAGTAGCCGGCGTCATACGGCAGCGCGGAAGCCGAGACCGTCGTCCAGCCCTGCGCCGCATCGGCTGCGATCGGGCCACCGCCCTCCCACGGACGCTGCGTGGACGCCTTGCGTCCGGCATGCGCCAACTGGATGCCGATCGGCATCGGCGACCAGCGCCGGACCGAGGCCAGTACTCCTGACAACGCCGCCTCGGTCGCCTCGTCGTACAGCCCAAGGTCGGCATGGGTGATGCGCCCGCGCGCTTCCACCGCCGCGGCTTCCAGGATCAACAAACCCGCACCGGACTGCGACAGCGTGCCGAGATGGATGCGATGCCAGTCGCTGGCGCGGCCGTCTTCGGCCGAGTACTGGCACATGGGCGCAACGACAATACGGTTGGCCAGCGCCAGCGGGCCGAGCGCCAGCGGAGAGAACAGAGTGCTCAAGGGAATTCCTGATGCAGCCGCCGTGGGGGAGGCGGGCCGATGCGTCATTGCAACGTGAGGCGCGACGGCGATCAACCGTGCGGCTGGATCACTGCGTCGCGGCCATGCCCGGCGCCGGAACGCGCAGGAAGGCCAGTGCCTCGGCGCAATCGTGTTCGACCTTCAGCGACAGCAGGTCGTCGGCGCGCGTGCGGCCGCGGTTGAGCGCCGCCACCGGCACGCCGGCACGCGCGGCCGCCTGCACGAAGCGGAAGCCGGAATACACCATCAGCGAGGAGCCGACCACGAGCACGGCATCGGCCTGTTCCAGCGCGGCCTGGGCCTGGGCCACGCGCGGGCGCGGCACGTTCTCGCCGAAGAACACCACGTCCGGTTTCAACACGCCGCCGCAGTGCGGGCAGGCAGGCACGTGGAAATCGTCGAACGAGGCCGGCTCCAGGTCCGCATCGCCGTCCGGCGCCTGCGCGGCGTTCAGCGCCGTCCACTGCGGGTTGGCCGCTTCGAGGGCGTGTTGGAAATCGGCACGCGGCGAGCGCGCCTCGCAGCCCATGCAGCGCACCTGGTCCAGGCGCCCGTGCAGGTCGATCACCGCCTGGCTGCCGGCCGCCTGGTGCAGGCCATCGACGTTCTGGGTCAGCAGCAGCGCCACTTGTCCGCGCGCTTCGAGCGCAGCCAGGGCGTGGTGGGTAGCGTTCGGGCGCGCCTGGCCGAAATGGCGCCAGCCAACCAGGCTGCGTGCCCAGTAGCGCCGCCGCGTGGCCGCTTCGCCCATGAAGGCCTGGTAGGTGACCGGCTGGGCGCGCTTCCAGCCGCCTTCGGCATCGCGGTAGTCGGGAATGCCCGACGCGGTGCTGCAGCCGGCCCCGGTGAGGACGAACAGGCGCGGATGCTGCTCGATGAAGTCGCGCAGGGCGGCAGGCGTGGTCATGCCCCACAGATGTGGCCGCTGCGGCGGATGCGCAAGATGCCGCCGCGCCAGCCCAGCGCGCGCGGCTGGGCTGGATCAGGTTGCCGCCGCCGGCCCGGCCGGCGCTCGCTGCCTGGCCGGCGCATCGGCCGCGCCGCGGCGCAGTACCTGCGCGGCGCACAGCGCGACCAGCAGCAGGCCCAGGCAGAACGCGGCCAGCGCGTTCCAGCCGCCGTGCTGCCAGAAAGCACCGCTGACCGCGCCGATCACGCTCGAGCCGAGGTAGTAGGCCAGCAGGTAGAGCGAGGCGGCATGGCTGCGATGCGCGCCGCCCAGCCGGCCCACCCAGGCGCTCGCCGCGGAGTGGGCGATGAAGAAGCCGATCGTCAGCAGCACGATGCCGGCGATCACCAGCGGCAGCAGGTGGGCCAGGGTCAGCACCATGCCGGCCACCGCGCTGATCACCCCGGCCAGCACCACCGGGCCGCGCCCGAAGCGATCCGAGGCGCTGCCGGCCACCGAGGAACTGACGATGCCGAACACGTAGGCGGCGAAGATCATGCCGATCTGGCTCTGGCTCAGGCCGAATTCCGGACCGCCCAGGCGGAAGGCGGCGTAGTTGTAGACGCTGACGAAGCAGCCCATCAGCAGGAACGGAATCGAGAACAGCCACGGCAGGTGGCGGTCGCGCAGATGCCCGCCCCAGGCGCGCAGATGGAAACCGAGGTTGACCCCGTGCCGGCGCAGGAAGTGCCGCGAGGGTGGCAGCAAGAGCACGAAGCCGACCGCGCACAGCAGGCCGAACGCGCTCAACGCGGTGAGCGCGGTACGCCAGCCGTAGTGGTCGCTGAGCACGCTCATGGCGATGCGCCCGGTCATCCCGCCGAAGGCGTTGCCGGCCACGTACAGGCCGGTAGCCGCGCCCAGGCGCGTGGCCGGCAGTTCTTCGGCCAGGTACACCATCGCCACCGCCGGCACGCCGCCCAGGGCCAGGCCCGAGAGCGTGCGCACCGCCACCAGGGCGCCCCAGTGCGGCAACCATGCGGCCAGCGCATTGAGCACGGCGGCCAGCGCGATCGAACAGAACATCAGCCCGCGCCGGCCCAGGTTCTCCGAGACCGCGCCGGCGCAGAAGATCGCGATCGCCAACGCGCCGGTCGCCAGCGACAGCGGCAGCGAACTGGCCGCCGCGCCGACCCCGAACTCGCGCGCGAACGCCGGCAGCAGCGGCTGCACGCTGTACAGCAGCGAGAACGTGGCAAAGCCGGCCAGGAACAACGCGATGCGGATGCGCAGCAGGGCGGCGGTGGCGATATCGCCCGGGATGGCGATGGCGGGAGCGGAGGGGTTCACGACAGCGGCTACGGTGGGGAGCGGCCATTGTTCGCCGCCCCAGACCCCCTGTCCAATATATGATTCAGGCAGTCTCCATATGTCGGACAGATGATGGAACTACGCCACCTCCGCTACTTCCTGGCCGTTGCCGAGGAAGCCAACTTCACCCGCGCCGCCGCCCGGCTGGGCATCGGCCAGCCACCGCTGAGCCAGCAGATCCAGGCCCTGGAACGCGAGCTGGGGACGCCGCTGTTCCGCCGCACCCATGCAGGCGCCGAGCTGACCGAGGCCGGCGAGGCCTTCGTGGTCGAAGTGCGGCGCGTGCTGGCCGACGTGGAGCGCGCCGCCGACACGGCGCGGCGCATCGCCCGGGGCGAAGCCGGCCGGCTGCGCCTGGGTTTCACCGCGTCGGCGGCGTTCAATCCGCGCGTCCCCCGGCTGATCCGCGACTTCCGCCGGCAGTGGCCGCGCGTGCAGCTGGTGCTCGAAGAGACCAACACCGCCGGTTTGCTGGAAGCGTTGGGTAACGGCCGGCTCGATGCGGCCTTCATCCGCTACGCGCCGACCGCGCCGCCGCCGGAACTCGACCTGCTGCGCTTCCCCGACGAACCCATGCTGATCGCCGTGCCCGCGGCGCATCCGCTGGCCGAACGCGCCAGCGCCCCGCTGTCGGCGTTGTCCGGCGAGCCCTTCATCCTGTTCCCGCGCAGCTTTGGCAGCAGCCTCTACGACGAGATCCTCGCGGTCTGCAGGGAGTCGGGCTTCAGCCTGCAGATCACCCAGGAGGCGCCGCAGATGTCCTCCATCGTCAACCTGGTGGCGGCCGAACTCGGCGTGTCGGTGGTGCCGGCCTCCACTGCGCAGGTGCAGTTGCCGGGCGTGCGCTACCTGCCCATCGAAGGGCGCGTGCCACTGGCGCGGTTGGCGCTGGCCAGCCACCCGGCCACGCGCGCGGCAACGCCGGTGGTTGCCCACCTGTGGGCGCTGGCCGCGGCGGGCGAAGACTAGCCCGGCAGGCGGAAGAAGCGGCGCGCGGCGGCCGTGGTCAGCGCGGCACTGCTGGCCACGTCCTCACCGCGGTCGCGGGCCAGCTCCTCGACGATGTGCGAGAGGAACATCGGCTCGTTGCGCCGGTCCTTGGGCATCGGCTTGAGCGTGCGCGGCAACAGGTAGGGCGCGTCGGTCTCGATCATCAACCGCTCGCCGGGGATGTGCTTCACCAGCTCGCGCAGATGCGCGCCGCGGCGCTCGTCGCACAGCCAGCCGGTGATGCCGATGTACCAATCGCGGTCGAGGTAGTCGAACAACTCCTCGCGCGTGCCGGTGAAGCAATGCACCACGGCCGCGCCGACCTGGCCTTCGAACTGCTTCATCACCGCGAGGAAGTCGGCATGGGCATCGCGCTGGTGCAGGAACAGCGGCTTCGGGTTGCCGGCCTTGGCGAGGTCGGCGGCGATCTGCAGCTGGCGCTCGAAGGCGCGGCGCTGCGCCGGGCGCGGCGAGAAATCGCGGAAATAGTCCAGGCCGCATTCGCCCACCGCCACCACTTCGGGGTGCGCATGCAGGGCACGCATCTCGGCGTCGCATTCCTCGGTGTACTCGACCGCGTGGTGCGGATGCACCCCAGCGGTGGCGTAGAGGAAGCCGGGGTGCTGGCGCGCCAGGTCCAGCGCCAGCGGCGAATGCTCGCGGCTGGCGCCGGTGATCACCAGCTGCGCCACGCCGGCTGCGCGTGCGCGTTGCAGCACGGCGTCGCGGTCGCGGTCGAACGAGTCGTGGGTGAGGTTGGCGCCGATGTCGATCAGTTGCATGGCCAGGCCGCATTCCAAAGCGCGGCATTGTAGCCGGCGCGGGCTTGGCGCTGGCCGCGGCGCTTTATCATGCTTGCGATGGCAACCCCCGATTTCCCGATCTCCCCGCTGCTGCCAAGCATCCGCGAGCATCTCGAGCAGCATCCGCGGCTGGTGCTCGAAGCCCCGCCCGGCGCCGGCAAGACCACCCAGGTCCCGCTGGCCCTGCTCGACGCGCCATGGCGTGGCGACCAGCGCATCGTGATGCTGGAACCGCGGCGGGTGGCGGCGCGCAGCGCGGCCGGCTTCATGGCCCGCCAGCTGGGCGAGGAGGTCGGCGGCACGGTCGGCTACCGCATCCGCTTCGAGAACCGCACCAGTGCCCGGACCCGGATCGAGGTCGTCACCGAAGGCATCCTGACCCGGATGATCCAGGACGATCCGCTGCTGGACGGCGTCGGCGCGATCCTGTTCGACGAATTCCACGAGCGCCACCTAGCCGGCGACCTCGGCCTGGCGCTGGCGCTGGACGTGCAGTCGCAGCTGCGCGATGACCTGCGCATCGTGGTGATGTCGGCCACCCTCGACGGCGAGCGCCTGGCGCGCTTCCTCGATGCGCCGCGGCTGAGCAGCGAAGGCCGCAGCTATCCGGTCGAGATCGCGCATTTCCCCGCGCGCCGCGACGAGGCATTGGAGCCGCAGATGCGCCGCGCGATCGAGCAGACGTTGGCGCAGCATCCGGGCGACGTGCTCGCCTTCCTGCCGGGCCAGCGTGAGATCGCGCGCGTGCAGGCGGCGCTGGAAGGCGTGCTCGACCCCGCGGTGCAGGTCCTGCCCTTGCACGGCGAGCTGCCGATAGAACAGCAGTCGCGCGTGTTGCAACCGGATCCGCAAGGCCATCGCCGCGTGGTGCTGGCAACGAATGTCGCCGAATCCTCGGTCACCCTGCCGGGCGTGCGCGTGGTCGTCGATGCGGGCCTCGCGCGCGAGCCCGCCTACGATCCCAACAGCGGCTTCTCGCGCCTGGAATTGGCGGCCGTCTCGCAGGCATCGGCCGACCAGCGCGCCGGCCGCGCCGGTCGTGTCGCCGAAGGCTGGGTGTACCGGCTGTGGCCGCAATCGCAGCGATTGGAAGCGCAGCGGCGCGCGGAGATCGGCCAGGTCGAACTGGCCGCGCTCGCGCTGGAACTGGCCGCCTGGGGCAGCGCCGCGCTGCGCTTCGTCGACCCGCCGCCGGCCGGCGCGCTGGCCGCGGCACGTGAACTGCTGCAACGGCTCGGCGCGTTGGGCAGTGCGGGCACCATCACCGGCCTGGGCCGGCGCATGCTGGCGCTGGGCACGCATCCGCGGCTGGCGGCCATGCTGCTGCAGGCGCGCGGCGAACGCGCACAGGCATTGGCCTGCGACCTGGCGGCGCTGGTCGAAGCCCGCGATCCCCTGCGCCAGGGCGGCGACGCGCTGGCCGCCCGCTGGCGTGCGCTGGCCGCGTTCCGTCGCGGGCGCGTGCCGCCCGAGGCCCATCGCGCCGGCCTGGCCGCGATCGATGCCGCCGCCAAGCAGTGGCGCCGCCGCCTGCGCTGCGATGCCGCGCCCCCCGCCGACATCGAAGCGCACGAACTCGGCGACCTGCTCGCCCATGCTTTTCCCGACCGCATCGCCGCCCGGCATCCCGGCGATCCCCAGCGCTACCTGCTGGCCAATGGCCGCAGCGCGCGCCTGTTCGACCCCAGCGACCTGCGCGGCGAGCCGTGGCTGGTCGCCAGCGAGTTGCGCTTCGAGGCGCGCGACGCATTGCTGCTGCGTGCCGCGCCGGTGGACGAAAACTGGCTGCGCCGCGCCTTCCCCGAGCGCTTCGTGCAAGAGGACGTGGTGCGCTGGGACAGCGCGCGGCGGGCGCTGGTGTCGTTGCGCGAGACCCGCTTCGACCGCATCGTGCTCGACAGCCGCCCCGCCGGCAGCGTGGACCCGGCACAGGCCGCCACCGCGCTGACCGAGGCCGTGCGCGAGCTCGGCCTCGAGGCGCTGCCCTGGACCGACAGCCTGCGGCAGTGGCAGGCACGCGCGCAGTCGCTGCGGCACTGGATGCCCGAACTGGAACTGCCCGACCTCGGCGACGCCGCCTTGCTGGCGACGCTGGACAGCTGGCTCAAACCTGCCTTCGCCGGCAAGCGCCGCCTGGACGCGCTGGGCGAGGACGACCTCGGCGAAGCCTTGAAGTCGCCGTTGCCGTGGGCACAGCGGCAGTTGATCGACCGCCACGCCCCCACCCGCATCACCGTGCCTTCCGGCATGGAGCGGCGCATCGAGTACGCGCTCGACCACGACGGCGTGCCGCAGCCGCCGGTGCTGGCGGTGAAACTGCAGGAATTGTTCGGCCTGGCCGATACGCCGCGCGTTGCCGACGGCCGCGTCGCGCTGACCTTGCACCTGCTTTCGCCCGGTGGCCGCCCACTGCAGGTCACCCAGGACCTGCGCAGCTTTTGGAGCAACACCTATCCGGAGGTGCGCAAGGAAATGAAGGGGCGCTACCCCAAGCATCCCTGGCCGGACGACCCCTGGAGCGCCACCGCCACGCACCGCGCCAAGCCGCGCGGCACCTGAGCCGGTTCAGGCCGCGGACATGCCCGGGCCACTGCGCTGACACGATGTATACGGTCGGCGGCCGACACTGGCTCTCCATAGACCGCCGACACCGAGGAATCCCCCGCCATGAGCAGATTGACCGTGATCACCGACCGGGCGCTGGAACGCGCCATGGACCTGGCCTCCAGCGCCGGCGACGGCCTGCGCCATGCCGGCAGCAACCTGCGCCACCAGGTGGCGCCGCACGCCGTGGACTGGATCAAGACCGGCGCGGCCCTGGGTGCGGTGAAGACCGGCGGCAAGGTGGCCACGCGCTTCGCACGGCGCAATCCGGTAGTGACCGTCGCCGCGGCCGCGGCCGGCGTGGGTCTGATCGCGTATGCGCTGTATCGCAAGAAGAAAAAGGCCAATGCGAACGGCAACACGCTGGAGGGCGAAGCGCAGCGGCTTGAGCGCGGCAACGCGAATGCGCGCCGCGCCGCGCGCCAGCAGCACCGTGGGCAGCAGGTGGATTCGAGCGATGAAGCCGGCGTGTAGCGGCGTGTGTTCGGATGAGAAATCGCCGCGCTGAGCGCGGCGATTTTTTTGTTCTCGGGAAAGCCGAAAGCAAAGGCGCCTTCGCGCGGCGTGCAGTGCATGTCCTGGTCAGGCCAGGTGGCGCCACTCACCAGGAGCCAGCCCGTCGAGCCGATGCGGCCCCATCGCCACCCGCACCAAGCGCAAAGTGGGCAGGCCGACGGCCGCGGTCATGCGCCGCACCTGCCGGTTGCGGCCTTCGCGCAGGGTGATCGCGAGCCAGGCGTCGGGCACGGTCTTGCGGAAGCGCACCGGCGGATCGCGTGGCCACAGCGTTGGCGCGGCATCCAGCAATTCCGCACCCGCGGGCAAGGTCGGCCCGTCGTTGAGCGTAACGCCGCGCTGCAATGCCTGCAGCTGGTCCTGGGTCGGCGCGCCCTCGACCTGCACCCAATAGGTCTTGGGTTCCTTATGGCGCGGGTCGGTGAGCCGCTGCGCCAGGCGCCCGTCGTCGGTGAGCAGGAGCAGGCCTTCGCTGTCGTAGTCCAGCCGACCGGCGGCATATACGTCCGCCGGCAGCCCGAAGCCGGCCAGCGTGCGCCGCGGTGGCTCGCTGCGGTCGGTGAACTGGCACAGCACGTTGAAGGGCTTGTTGAAGGCGATGAGCATGGCGTTGGGGAAGCGAGGCGGATACGCCGGACGTATCCGCCCCCTGGATCAAATCACGGCTTCACGAACTTCAGCGTCATCCGGTCGCTTTCGCCGATGGCCTGGTATTTGGCGTCGTCGGCCTTGTCGTGCTTGTTGGTCGGCGGCAGGGTCCACACCCCGCCCGGGTAATCCTTGGTGTCGCGCGGGTTGGCGTTGACCTGGCTCTTGCCGGCCAGCTTGAAACCGGCCGCTTCGGCCATGGCGATCACCTGCTGTTCGCCCACATAGCCGCTCTCGTCGTCGGCCGGCACGTCGGCCTTGGCGCGGTGCTCGACCACGCCGAGCACGCCGCCGGGCTTGAGCACGGCATGGAACGCCTTGAACATGCCCTCGGCCTGGCCGGCGGAGCGCCAGTTGTGGACGTTGCGGAAGGTCAGCACCAGGTCGGCGGAATCGGCCGGCCCGAGCACCGGCGCGGCCGGGTCATAGCCGACGATGGTCGCCTTCGCATACTGCGCCGGGCCCGCGGTGAACTTGTTCTGCAACTGGTCGCGCTGGCGTTGCTGGTAGTCGCGGCTGCCGCCTTCGGCCACCTTGGCCGGGTCGACCACGGCGGCGATGTAGTGGCCCTTGTCCTGCAGGTAGGGCCCGAGGATTTCCGAATACCAGCCATTGCCCGGGGTGATCTCGATGACGGTCTGGTCCGGGCGGATGCCGAAGAACGCCAGGGTCTGGCCGGGGTGGCGATAGGCGTCGCGCTTGACGTTGGCCGGGGTGCGCCAAGTGCCGTTGATCGCGGCCTGCAACGCGGCGTCGGGCGCCGGCAGCGTGGCGGTATCGGCGGGCTTGATCGCCTGCGCGGCGGGCACCGCCAGGGTGGCGGCCAGGGCGAGTGCACAAACGGTCATGAGCTTATGAGCAGACATGCGGATACCTCCGTAAGCGAAAGTGCGGCGAGCCTAGCACGCCGCCCTGCGGGCGGCCGGCGCCGTTGCATTGCGCCGCCTGCCGCAACACGGCGTGCCTTGCGTGTCACACCTTCGCTGGCCACTGCGCTTTATGCTGTGGGGCCCGACCTAGCGGAGCCATTGCCATGACCTCCCCGCGTCCCCTGGGCCGCTCAGGCCTGCAAGCCCAGCCGATCGCTTTTGGCGGCAATGTGTTCGGGTGGAGCGTCGACGAGCGCACCACGTTCGCGCTGCTCGATGCCTTCGTCGAAGCCGGCTTCAACCTCATCGATACCGCCGACGCCTACTCGGCCTGGGTGCCGGGCAACCACGGCAGCGAGTCGGAAACGTTGATCGGCCGCTGGCTCAAGCACAGCGGCAAGCGCAGCCAGGTGCTGGTCGCCACCAAGGTAGGCAAGTGGAGCGAACGCCCGGGCCTGGCGCCGGACAATATCGCCGCTGCCGCGGAAGATTCGCTGCGCCGCCTGCAGACCGATGTCATCGATTTGTACCAGGCGCACGCGGACGACGACTCGACCCCGCTGGAAGCCACGCTTGCCGCCTTCGGCCGGTTGATCGAGCAAGGCAAGGTACGCGCGATCGGCGCGTCCAACTACAGTGCAGCGCGCCTGCGCGATGCCTTGGAGGTATCGGCGCAGTACCGGCTGCCGCGCTACGAGACGCTGCAGCCGGAGTACAACCTCTACGACCGCGCCGGCTACGAGCGGGAACTGGCGCCGGTGGTGGCCGAGCACGGGCTGGGGGTGATCGGTTATTACTCGCTGGCCAGCGGCTTCCTCAGCGGCAAGTACCGCAGCCCGGCCGACGCAGCCAAGAGCAGCGCGCGCGGCCAGGCGGTGGTGAAGCAGTATCTCAATGCCCGCGGCCTGCGCATTCTTGCCGCACTGGACGACATCGCCGCCAAGCATTCGGCCACGCCCACGCAGGTGTCGCTGGCCTGGCTGATCGCCCAGCCGCACATCACCGCGCCGCTCGCCAGCGCCACCTCGGTGGAGCAATTGCAGGACTTGCTGGCCGCGGCGCGGCTGGCGCTGTCGGCCGACGAGCTGGCGCAATTGGACCAGGCCAGCGAGGAAGTGGAGCTCTGACGCTGTTGTAGGAGCGGCTTCAGCCGCGACTGCCATCTGACAGATCGCGACTTCGCTCGTCGGGGCTGAAGCCCCTCCCACAATTTCTCCGACAGGCATCGCATGGAGCCGGCTGGGTGCACTGTAGGAGCGGCTTCAGCCGCGACCGCCATCTGACAGATCGCGGCCCCGCTCGTCGGGGCTGAAGCCCCTCCTACAATTTCTCCGACAGGCATCGCGCGAACTGGCTGGGTGCACTGTAGGAGCGGCTTCAGCCGCGACTGCCATCTGACAGGCCCCGACTCCGCTCGTCGGGGCTGAAGCCCCTCCTACAATTTCTCCAGCAGGCATCGCATGAGCCGGCTGGGTGCACTGTGGGAGCGGCTTCAGCCGCGACCGCCATCTGACAGATCGCGACTCCGCTCGTCGGGGCTGAAGCCCCTCCTACAATTTCTCCAGCAGGCATCGCGCGAACTGTCTGGGTGCACTGTAGGAGCGGCTTCAGCCGCGACTGCCATCTGACAGGCCCCGACTCCGCTCGTCGGGGCTGAAGCCCCTCCCACAACAGCCGCTGCGGCCTCACGCCTCGAACGGCGCCGGGCCCAGGGACTCGGCGAGGTAGTCCAGGAAGGAGCTGATCCGCGCCGACACGGCGGTGTTGCGGTAGTACACCGCGTTGATCGGCTGGCGCATGTCCAGCGTGCGTTCGGCCAGCACCTGCACCAGGGTGCCGGCGGCGCGGTCGCTGGCGGTCATGAAATCCGACAGGCAGGTGATGCCGATCCCTGCGCGCGCCAGATGCAGCAAGGTTTCGCCGCTGGCGGCGGCGACGTGGGGTTCGACCTGGACCGGTTCGCCATCGGCACCGGGTAGCGGCCAGCGCTTGAGCTGCTCGGGCTGCTGGAAGCCGATCAGGCTGTGCTCGCGCAGGAGTTGCTCCACATCGGTGGGCGTGCCTTGCCGGGCGAGGTAGTCCGGGCTGGCGAGCAGGCGCAGGCGGCTGCGGCCGATCGGGCGCGCGTGCAGGGAGGAGTCGCCGAGCGGGCCGATGCGGAAGGCCAGGTCGGTGCGCCGCTCGACCAGGTCGATGTTGCGCTCGTTGCCGTTGAGCTCCAGCTGCACGTCCGGATAGCGCACCCTGTAGCCCGGCACGCGCGGAACGATGACGTGGAGCAGGAACGAGGTCGCCGCGTCGATGCGCAGGCGGCCGGCCGGGCGCTCGCGCCGCGCCGCCATCTGCTCCTCGGCCGCTTCGACCGCTTCGACAATCGCCCGCGCCCGGACCAGGAACGCTTCGCCTTCCTCGGTCAGCCGCAGCCGCCGCGTGGTGCGGGTGAGCAGGGTGACGCCGAGGTTCTTCTCCAGCCGCCCCAGCGCGCGGCTCACCGCCGAAACCGTCAGCCGCAGTGCTTCGGCCGCGCCGGTAATGGATCCGGTGTCGATCACCGCCAGGAAGGCCTGCATCTCGTCCAGGGTCGTCTTCATCGTTCGATTATTGCGCAGCCGGAAAGAGTGTTTCGACGATAACCGTCTTTTTGCGCAAAAGTATCCCGGCCACACTGCGCGCCCTCCTTCCCATCGGATCCGGCCCATGTCCCGTGGCATTCCGCTCGCTTTGCTGGCCCTCACCCTGGGCGCCTTCGCCATCGGCACGACCGAGTTCGTGATCGTCGGCCTGATCCCCACCATTGCCGGGGACCTGGGCGTCAGCCTGCCCTCGGCCGGCCTGCTGGTCAGCCTCTATGCGCTCGGCGTGGCCATCGGCGCGCCGGTGCTGACCGCGCTCACCGGGCGCATGCCGCGCAAGGCGCTGCTGGTGGCGCTGATGGCGTTGTTCACGGTCGGCAACCTGGTCGCCTGGCTGGCGCCGGGCTACGCCACGCTGATCGTCGCCCGCGTGCTGACCGGCCTGGCGCATGGCGTCTTCTTCTCCATCGGCTCGATCATCGCCACCTCGGTCGTGCCCAAGGAAAAGGCCGCCAGCGCGATCGCCATCATGTTCACCGGCTTGACCGTGGCCCTGGTCACCGGCGTGCCCCTGGGCACGTTCATCGGCCAGCACCTGGGCTGGCGCGCGACCTTCCTGGCCGTTGCCGGGCTGGGCGTGGTGGCACTGCTGGGCAGCCTGCTGTTCGTGCCGAAGGACGTGCACCACAGCGAACCGGCGAGCTTCCGCCAGCAGCTGGGCGTGCTGGCCCAGCCGCGCTTGCTGCTGGTCTATGCGATGACCGCGCTCGGCTACGGCGGCACCTTCCTGGCCTTTACGTTCCTCGCGCCGATCCTGCAGGAGATTGGCGGCTGGTCGGCCAATGCGGTCAGCGGCGTGCTGCTGCTCTACGGCGTGTCAGTGGCGATCGGCAACCTCTGGGGTGGGCGCCTGGCCGACCGCCATGGCCCGGTGCCGGCGCTCAAGCGCGTGTTCTTCCTGCTGGCGCTGGTGTTGCTCGTGCTGACCTTCACCATGGCCCACCATTGGCTGGTACTGGTGACGGTGATGGCCTGGGGCGCGGTCGCCTTCGGCAATGTGCCGGGCCTGCAGGTGTACGTGGTCAAGCAGGCGCAGCGGTTCGCCCCGCGCGCGAGCGATGTGGCCTCGGGGCTGAACATCGCCGCGTTCAATGTGGGCATCGCGCTGGGCTCGTCGATGGGCGGCCTGGTGGTCGAACACCTGGGCTTGCGGCATACGCCGTGGATCGGCGCGCTGGTGGTGCTCGGTGCGCTGGGCCTGACCGCGCTGAGCGGGCGGCTCGACCGCCGCGATGGCGTCGCGGCCCGGGCCGAAGGCATTGCGGCGAGCGCGCACTAAGCCTGCAACGCTGATTTCCCTGCCGGCGTGTGTTCGTACCGCGCCGGTATCCCTACCCTGTCACCGTCTCCCAAGGAGTTTCCCCATGACTGTCCCCAGCTTCGGCCTCGGTACCTTCCGCCTCAAGGGCCAGACCGTCATCGATTCGGTTCGCGATGCGCTCGACCTCGGCTACCGCGCGATCGACACCGCGCAGATCTACGGCAATGAAGCCGAGATCGGCCAGGCCATCGCCGAGTCGGGCGTGCCGCGCGAACAGCTCTACCTCACCACCAAGATCTGGATCGCGCAGTTCAAGCATGACGACCTGCTGGCCAGCCTGCGCGAGAGCCTGCGCAAGCTGCGTACCGGCCAGGTCGACCTGACCCTGATCCATTGGCCCTCGCCCGGCGGGCAGGTGCCGATGGCCGAGTATTTGAACGCGCTGGCCGAAGCCAAGGCGCTGGGCCTGACGCGGGAAATCGGCATCTCCAATTTCACCGTCGCGCTGACCGGCCAGGCCATCGAGGTACTCGGTGCGGGTGAGATCGCGACCAACCAGATCGAGATCAGCCCCTACCTGCAGAACCGCAAGCTCACCGGCTATCTGCGCGAGCAAGGCATTCGCGCCACGTCCTACATGACGTTGGCGTATGGCGAGGTGCTGAAGGATCCGGTGATCACCGCCATTGCCGCCCGCCACGACGCCACGCCCGCCCAGGTGGCGCTGGCCTGGGCGCTGCGCCTGGGCTATGCGGTGATCCCGTCCTCAACCCGCCGGGCCAACCTGGAAAGCAATCTCGGCGCGCTCCAGCTCGCGCTGGACGAGGCCGACATGGCGCAGATCGCGACGCTGGATCGTGGCCACCGGTTGGCCAATCCGGAAGGCATCGCGCCGGCCTGGGACTGAATGCGCAACGCCGGGAAATCAGCACTGGCAGCCCGCGATCCGGGCTGCTAGGGTTTCGACCAAGGGGGGTGGTGTCTCGCACGGAGTCCTGCCCATGCAACGCGCAACGCAGCAAAACTCGCCTCACGTCCACGCTCCCGGCGCCATCGCTTGCGCCTTCATCGACGTCGATGCCGAGCTTTCCTATTGGCGGCAATGCCACGCGTTGGGCCACCTCGGGCCACATGGCTTCGATGCGTACGCCGCGCTGCTCAAGCTCGGCTATGACATCTACCTGGGCCATCCGCGCGCACGCGAAGCGCTCCTGTACGAAGTCCTGCACGACGCCTATCAGCGGCATTCCGACTCGGCGCCGTTGAGTTGGGACGAAACCCGCTGGCTGGTGCGCCGCGCCTGGCAGCGCATCAGCTATTCCAGCTGAGCCCGCAGGGCTTCAACTGCCCGGCGCACGCACCGTGAGGCTGTGCTTGCCGGCGATGGCGCGCATGCCTTGCAGCGTGGCGCCGATAAGGGCGGCATAGCGCGTCCGCCAGCATTGGGCACGGGCCTGCGGATCGCCAGCCACGCCGAGCGCATCGACCACCTCGGGAATGCGAACATCGGCGAAGGCAGCGCGGTGCATATAGGGTTTCGCCGGCTCGATGACATCCACCGGCGCGCGCCATTCGGCGGCGACGGTTTCGGCGATGCCCGCCAGGCAGGACAGCTGGTGCATGCCGTTCTGGGTCTCGTGCAGCATCTCGCGGCAGGCCCAATCCCACAGGGCCGCCTTGTCGTCGGCTTGTTCGCTGGCCAGCGCCTGCAGCGCGGCATCGACTTCATTGACGCGAGGATCGAACATCGCCCTGTCTGCCATGCTGCGTTGCAGCATCATGGACCGGATGGGTGTTAGCGGCAGGTGGAGGCCGCGGCCGGGGCGTGAACACGGTCACGCTGACTTTCCACACATGCGCCGGCGGGCGCGCGGGCGGATGCTGGACCCGGCCCCTCCCAGAGTCCGCCGACATGAAGTTCCAGCGCTTGCAGTGGATTGCCTTCTTCGCGCTGTGCCTGACCGGCGTCGCGCATGCCGAACCGGCCAAGCCGCGGCTGTCGTCGCAGCAGTGCCACTTCAACACCCCCTACGACCTGCGCATCGCCGACGACGGCGTCTGGCTGCAGCGCGAGAGCGGGCTGCCACGCGAGGTGTACATCCACGATGGCGGCATCACTATCGACAAGCGCGTGCAGGCGGTCAGTGCCGAGGACGCCCAGCGCCTGCGCCGGATGGAGGCGATGACGCGCGACCTGGTGCCGGCCGTGGCCGGGATCGCCCGCGACGCGGTCGATATCGCCTTCGATGCGCTGGCCGGGGTGGTCCAGATCATGAGCGGCAGCAAATCCAGGGCGCGCGAGGTGGAACGCTATCGGCGCCAGGCGCTGGCGCAGGTCGATGAGTCGCTGGGCAAGGGCCGCTGGGACCAGAAATCCTTCGACGAGAAGTTCGAAGCCAACGTCGAGCGCGCGGCCGACGAGATGGCCGGCAGCCTGGCGCGCAGCGTGATGTGGGCCGTGTTCACGGGCGGCGGCGATGACATCGAACGTCGCGCCGACGCCATGGAAAAGGAGCTGGATGCGCGCATGGAAGTCCGCGGCAAGGCGCTGGAAGCGCGGGCGCAATCGCTGTGCGATCAGGTCACCGCCCTGCACGACGAACAACAGCGGCTGGCGTTGCGCTACCAGGGCCAGCCGCTGCAACTGCTGGAACCTTCGCCGGACAACGGCTCGGGCGAGGTCGCGGCCAGCGGGCGCTGAGCCATCCGCAAGTTCGCCGTTGTTCGGCCGGCTATTCGACCAGCCACTCGCGCAGCGCGTCGGTCACCGCCCGGGGCTGCTCCAGCGGCGAGAGGTGTCCGCAATCGGGAATCTCCACCAGGCGCGCGCCGGGCACCAGCGCGGCAATCTCCTCGTGCAACGCGGGCGGGGTGATCGCATCGTCGGCACCGCATAGCACCAGGAGCGGTTTGCGCCAGTTCACCAGCAGGTCGTGGCCGTCCACGCGGGCCAGCAAGCTCTGCCGGGCGAAGACGTCGGCGCCCAGCCGCATCGTCATCGCCCGCACCTGTTCCAGCAGGCCGTGGTCGTGCAGCCGCGACGGGGCGACATAGCTGCGCATCAGCTTCTCGCCGAAGCCATGGAAGGTGCCGGGCACGCGCGCACCGCGGGCCAGCGCCTGCCGTTGCGATACGCGTTCGGGCGTGTCGGCACGCACGGAAGTGTCCATCAGCGCCAAGCGTTCCACCCGCTGCGGCGCCACGCGCAGGATCTGTTGCGCGACATAGCCGCCGAGCGAAAAGCCGGCCAGGGCAAAAGTGGGCGGCGCGGCGGCGAGGACGGCATCGGCGACGGCTTCGAGGCTGTCGCCTTGGGTGAGGTCGCCGACGTGGCAGCGGACCTGGCCGGACAGCGCATCGATCTGCGCCGTCCACAGCGCGGCGTCGTTGAGCAGGCCTGGCAATAGCAACAGGTCGCTGGAAGCGGCGCTCATGCGCCGTGCCCGGGCAGGCGAGGTTCAAACTGCGATGGAAGCGCCATGGGCCCGATTGTCGCGGCGCTGGCGCGGTCCGTCCATGCTCAGGGCTGGCGGGCTTGGTCCGTGGCCGACAACAGCGCCCGGATCTGTGGCAACGACAGGCCCTGGCCGCGTGCGCGGCGAACCTGCAGCAGGCGGATCACGTCTTCCTGCCCGTAACGGCGGTGCCCGGTCGGCGTGCGCTGCGACGGCGGCAACAGGCCCAGGGTTTCGTAATGGCGGATGCTTTGGGTGTGGCAACCCGCAGCCCGGGCCAGCTCTCCGATCTTCATGCCGCCTCCGCGTGGGGAGCGGCCATTGTCGACAATCGATGTCGGAGGGCTGTCGGATGGACTGGGGGAGCGAATGCAGCCGCGACCCGCCGTCTGGCAGGTCGCGGCTTCGCTCGTCGGGGCTGGGACCCCTCCTACAGCGGATCAGGCCAGCGTCAGGGTGACGTCGATGTTGCCGCGGGTGGCGTTGGAGTACGGGCACACCTGGTGGGCCTGATCGACCAGCGCCTGCAGTTGTTCGCGTTCCATGCCCGGCACGGAAATCTTGAGCTCCACGGTCAGGCCGAAGCCGCCGGGGATCTGGCCGATGCCCACGCTGCCTTCAATGGTCGGCTCGGCCGGCAGCTTGATCTTCTCGCGCGCCGAGACGGCCTTCATCGCGCCGATGAAGCACGCTGAGTAGCCGGCGGCGAACATCTGTTCCGGGTTGGTGCCTTCGCCACCGGCGCCGCCGAGTTCGCGCGGGGTGGACAGCTTGACGTCCAGCGCCTGGTCCGACGAAACGGCGCGGCCTTCGCGGCCTCCGGTGGCGGTGGCGTGGGCGGTGTAGAGGACAGTGGTGGGCGATGCCATGGGTAGTGCTCCTTCTAGGTTGCGGATAATCCGCGCGATTGAATAGCGTGCGATATATGGCTCGGCAAGAATCAGCCGGCGGCCTTGGTGAGAGATTCCCGAAGGCCGTTCAAGCGCGCATGCAGCGCTTGGGCCTCCTCGAGGCTGCAGGCCACGGCGCAGCCGACTTGCTCGGGGATCGCCGCGGCGCGTTCGCGCAATGCGCGGCCGGCGTCGGTCAGCCCGATGACCACCTGGCGCTCGTCGGCGGTCGCACGACGGCGCGATACCCAGCCCGCCGTTTCCAGGCGCTTGAGCAGCGGCGTGAGCGTGGCCGAGTCGAGGAACAGTCGTTCGCCGATGTCCGACACGGTGCGCTGGTCCTGCTCCCACAGCACCAGCATCACCAGGTATTGGGGATAGGTCAGGTCCAGGGCCTTGAGCAGACTGCGGTAGAGCTTGTTCATCGCCAGCTGGGTGGAATACAGCGCGAAACAGAGCTGGTTATCCAGCTTCAGGCGTTCGGCGGTACCGGCGGTGACAGGGAGTTCCATGGCCGGGGAATTTACATAGTGCGCTATTTAATAGCAAGCCGCTACGCCGAACTAGACAGCTGGCGTTCATGCTTTAAGCGCGGTGCGCGGTGGCCAGGTATTCGGCGCTCTGCATCTCGATCAGCCGCGAGGCGGTGCGCTCGAAGGCCCCGGCCAGGCGCTCGCCGCTGTAGAGCGTCGGCGGCGCGTCGATCGCCGTGCAGACCAGGTTGACGTGACGGTCGTAGAGCTCGTCGATGAGGTTCACGAACCGCCGCGCCGCGTCCTCGTTCATGCGGTCGAAGTGGGGAACGCCACCGAGCAGCACGGTGTTGAACTCATGCGCGATCTCGATGTAATCCGCCGTGCCGCGCGGGCCTTCGCATAGCGCGGCGAAATCGAACCAGGCGATGCTCTTGCCGCGCCCGCGCACCGGGATCTTGCGCCCGTCGATCTGGATATTGCCGGCGTGCGCGGCGCTGCCGCCGCTGAGCTCGACCCAGCGTTGCGCCAGCCAGCCGTCGGACTGCGCATCCAGCGGCGCCCGATAGACCGGCGAGCGCGTCAGCGCACGCATGCGGTAATCCTCGGTGCCTTCGGCGTAGAGCTCGACGCAGAACTTCTGCAGCAGCGTGATCGCCGGCAGGAAGCTCTCGCGCTGCAGGCCGTTGGCATACAGGTTTTCCGGCGCGGTGTTGGACGTGGTCACCAGGGTCACGCCCTCGGCGAACAGGCGTTCGAGCAGCCGTGCCAGCAGCATGGCGTCGCCGATGTCGGTGACGAAGAACTCGTCCAGCACCAGCACCCGCAGGTTCTCGCGCCACTCCTGGGCGATCCTGGCCAGGGGGTCGCTCTGCCCGGCATGTTCGCGCAGGCGTTCGTGGACGCCGCGCATGAAACGGTGGAAGTGCGTGCGGTACTTCTGCTTGATCGGCAGGCCGTCGTAGAACAGATCGACCAGGAAGGTCTTGCCGCGCCCTACGCCGCCCCAGAAGTAGAGGCCGCGGACCGGCTCGGGCTTCTTCCAGAAAGCGGACAGGCGATCGAGCCAACCGTCCTGCGCGCTGTCCACCAGCGCTTCATGGATGCGGTCCAGCTCGGCAAGCGCCGCGTGCTGGGCCGGGTCGTCGTTCCAGTCGCCGCGCGCCACGCCCTCGGCGTAGCGCTGCGACGGGGTGAGTGCGGTCATGTCTTCGCTGCCCGCCTCAGGTGGCCGCGCCGGGTAGCCAGCGCCGCACGCCATGCTGGATCGCGCCACGCAGATCGATCAACTTGCGATGGAAGAAATGGCTGGTGTCGGGCATGCGCACCAGTTCGCGCGGCGCTTCGAGCGTGTCGAGCCAGCGGTAGACGGCCTGCGCATCGACGATCTCGTCGGCATCGCCCTGGATCACCAACCATTGCGGCGGCGGCTGCAGGTTGGCGAAATTCCAACCGCGATCGACCGGCGGGGCGATCGATACCAGCGTCTGCGGCTGCAGTTCACCGGCCATGCGCAGCGAGACGAACGCGCCGAAACTGAAACCCGCCAGCCACAGCTCCGCATCCGGGCGTTGCGCGCGCACCCAGGTGGCGATGGCGCGCAGGTCGTCCTGCTCGCCGTTGCCCTGGTCGAAGGCACCCGCCGACGCCCCGACCCCACGGAAGTTGAAGCGCACCACCGCCACGCCGAGCTCGCGCAGGGCGCGCGCGGTCATCGTCACCACCTTGTTGTGCATGGTGCCGCCCTCGGTGGAGAGCGGGTGGCAGACGATGGCCACGATCGGCAGCGGCGCGACATCGCCTTCGGGCAGGTCAACGGCCACTTCCAGCGGGCCGACGGGGCCGTCCAGCAGCAACGTGCCGGATTCGGTGGGGAAAGAGGCTTCGGGCATGGCCTCATAATAACCGCCCCGCCGGGCCGCCCGATGCGCGCCGGCACACCGCATCGTCCTGCCCATGCCCTTCCTTCTGCTCAGTGTGCTCTGCAGTGTCCTGGTCTCGGTGCTGCTCAAGCTTGCGCCGCGCCGGCGCATCGACCTTGCCCAGGCAATCACCTGGAACTATGCGGTGGCGGGCGCCTTGGCGCTGTGGCTGCTGGATCCCTCGCTGGCCGCACTGCGCGCGCCGCAGACGCCGTGGGTGCCGCTGTTGCTGCTGGCCGTCGCCCTGCCTTCGATCTTCCTGGTGCTGGCGCATTCGGTGCGCATCGCCGGGATCGTGCGCAGCGATGTCGCCCAGCGCCTGTCTTTGCTGTTGTCGCTGACCGCGGCGTTCCTCTGGTTTGGCGAGCTGGCTGCGCCGCTGAAACTTGTCGGCCTTGGCCTCGGGCTGCTGGCGATCGTCGGCATCCTGCATCGTCCCGGCCAGGGCTCGGAAGACAGTGTCCATCGCGGCTGGCCCTGGTTGCTGGCGGTGTGGGCGGGGTTCGCACTGATCGATGTGCTGCTCAAGCAGATCGCATTGGCCGGGGTTTCCTCGCTGAGCTCGCTCACCCTGTGCTTTGCGATCGCATTCGTGCTGATGCTGCTGGCGCAGGCGGTGCGGCGGCTGCGCGGACACACCCGGTTCGACCGCCGCAGCCTGCTGGCCGGGTTGCTGCTCGGCGCGCTGAACTTCGGCAACATCCTGTTCTACGTGCGCGCGCACCAGGCGCTGCCGGACAGCCCGGCCGTGGTGTTTGCGACGATGAACATCGGCGTGGTGACGCTGGGGGCGCTGGTAGGCATTGTCGGTTTCGGCGAACGCACCAGCCACTGGAACCGCGCCGGCCTGGGGCTGGCTGTGGCGGCCATCGCGCTGATCGCCTTCGCCGTCTAGCACTGAGGCCGCCCAAGCGGCCAAGGGGGGTTGACAGGTTTGTTACTGTATAACAAACCTGTTCGAGTACCGCCCATGAAGACTTCGAATCCGCCCGTCCCGGCCTGGGCCGATCTGTCCGCCGTCGCCCTCTCCGGGCTGTGCCTGGCGCACTGCCTGGCCTTACCGCTGTTGGCAGCCCTGTTGCCGGTATTCGCGGCCTGGAGCGAAGCCGAATGGGTCCACGCCGTGTTCGTGCTGCTGGCCGTGCCCTTGAGTGCGGCCGCGCTGGGCCGCGCGCACCGGAAGCGCGCACTGCCGCCCTGGATGTGGACAATGGCCGCCCTTGGGCTGGTGTTGCTGGGCGTCGGCGCGTTCGGTTGGCCGAGCGCACGCTGGGAAACGCCGATTACGGTGAGCGGCAGCCTGCTGCTGGTCACCACGCATATTTGCAATCTGCGCCGTGGCCACCTCCACTAGCGCCCGGTTCGATCAGGGATCGAGTCCCAGCAGCAGCGGGTCGTGGTCGGAGCTGCGCCACGGCCCCGCGACATTGCGCTCGCCATAGCCCAACGCATCCTGCTCGTCGGCATTGATGTGCCACTCGGCCGCGCCACGTAGCGCCGGCACCAGCGAGGGGCTCAGCAATGCATGGTCGAGGCGGCCGGTCTGGCCGTTGTAGACGTAGCTGTAGGGATGCTCGACGCCGGCCACGACGAAGGCATCCTGCCAACCGCGCTCACGCAGTAGGCGCAGCGGTTCTTCCTGGGCATAGGCATTGAAGTCGCCCAACAGCACGGCACGCTGGCTGCCGCTGTGCGTGGGATCGGTGCGCAGCCATTCGCCGAGCCGGCGGGCGGTGTCGACGCGGGTGGCATTCCAGCAAGCCTGGCCGTCGTGCTGGTCGGCGTCGGCCCCGGTGGCGTCGCTGCAGCCCTTCGACTTGAAGTGGTTGGCCACGACCACGAACGGCTTGCCGCCGGCCTTGCTGCGAAACGCCTGCGCCAACGGCACCCGGCTGTGATCGACGAACGGCCCGCCCGCCAACGTGGCCGGCTTGCCCAGCGGCTTCACCTTGGAGGCGCGGTAGATCAGGCCAACCCGAATCGGATTGGTGCCTGGCCCCTGGCCAGCGTCGACATAACGCCAGTCGCCCGCTGCGCCCTGCCCCTCGTTCAACGCCGCGACCAGCGTGGCGATCGCCGAATCCGGACCGTAGCCGTCATTCTCCAGCTCCATCAGCGCGGCCACATCGGCCTGCAAGGGCCGGATGGTGGCGACCAGCTTGGTCAGCTGCGCCTGGAATTCGGCCTCGGTGTCCGCACCGCGCAGCGTGGGGAAGCCGCCGCCGTGACCGTCGCCGTTGAAGAAATTCTCCAGGTTGAACGCCGCCACCCGCAGGGCGCCGGCCACCTGCGGCGGCGCTGGGCGCTGCAGCGCCGGCGGCTGCAACGGCGTGGTCAACTGCAAGCGCCAGTTGCCGTTGAAGCGGCGATCGACGATGCCTTCGACGGCATCGAGCTGCGTGCCGGTGCGCAACATCGTCCCGGCAGGCAGATAGGCGACCTGCGCAGGATTCCGCTCGCTGCTGCCGTCATCCAGCACTAGCTTGCGACGCGCGTTGTCGCGCTCGATATCCGCGTAAGCCTGGCTGCCGGGCAGCGCGACCTCGCTGGGTTGCCAGAGCCGGCCACCGAAGGCGACGGCCAGCTCACCGTTGCGCTCCAGTCCATCGGTGCCCGACAACGTGAGCGGCGCGGTGATGCGCACGTGCTCGCCTTCCAGCGCGCGCCAGTCCGCCGGCAGCGCGTCGAGCTCGCGGATCGGCAGCGCTTGCGCGTGACCGAGCACGTCGATGTGCTCGGCCTTGAGGGTGGTCAGCGACGCCTGTGCGACTGCCTCCATCTCGGCGACCTGACCACGCACCCGCACGCGATCGCCCACCGCCAGCTTGGACGCGCCGCTGGCCTGCACGAACAAGGCATCCGAAGTGGCTTCATCGCCATCGCCGGCATCCTGGAGGAAAAAGCCGCCCAGGTTCGCGCGCCAGTCGGCGGTGACCACGCCCTCCACGGTCACCACCCTGCCCTCGTAGGGACTGCGCGCCGCGCTCCCTTGCACCGTGCCGATCGGCAGCGTCTTGGGTGCCGCCCACGCCATCGGCAGGGCCGCAAGCAGGGCCAGGGTCAGTGCGGCCTGCGGCAGGCGCGGCGAGCGGGAAACCGGGAACAGCGGCATGGACGACTCCGTGATGCGGACCAAACAAAACGCCGCCCGGAGGCGGCGCGGGGTGAGCAAGATACACCTGCCCTATTTCAGATTGCCGATCATCCAGTCGACCGTCGCCTTGACCTGCTCCTCGGTCAGCGCCGGGTTGCCCCCCTTCGGCGGCATGATGCCCCCGTCCGGGCCGGTGAAGCCCTCGATCGCGTGCTTGTGCAGCGTGTCCTTGCCCTGGGCGAGGCGGCTGTCCCAATGCGCGTGGTCCAACGTCGGCGCATTGCCCACGCCATTGGTGTGGCAGGCGGTGCACAGGTTGTCGAAGATCACCTTGCCGTCGGTGGTGCCGCCATAGGCGACCTGCGAGGCGGCCTTGGCCATCGCCGCGGCATGGGCGGCAGCCTGCGCCGCGGCCCCGGTACTGCCGGCGTAGACCCCGCCGGCAGGGGCGATGCGCTGCTCGGTGCGCTTGGCCGCGCTCGGCGAGACCTCGTCCGGAATAGCGCGTTGCAAATAACCTGCGAAGACGATCAAGCCCAGGGTGATGACCACCAGCAGGCCAATCACCATGGAGAATCTCTTCAGGAACTCGAGATCGTAATTCCGCACGCGCGCACTCCTGGCTGTGGTTCAGGGACCTTCGCTACGCGCCGGAGTATAGGGCCAGTCCGTATTCACTAGAGAGACCCCCCTGCCAACCGGGCAGCGGCGCGCGGCGCATGCGTGGGAAATCCCGGGAAATTTGCAATGAGCGTGTTTGCCGGGCGCCATGTTTTGCGGCAATGCGGCAAGCCTGACCGATCGCGGGCATCGGCCAAAATGAGTATCATTCCCAACACTGGACCCCCTTTTCCGGAGCCCCCGATGAAATCGCTGCTACTGGCCTGCGTGGCCTGGTCGTGCCTGAGCCTGTCCGCGCAGGCACATGAGATCTGGATCGAACGCGACAACGCCAGCGGCCCGGTGCGGGTCTATTTCGGCGAGCCGGCAGAGCAGGCGGCAGACCCCGCCGAGGACGAACTCGGCCGGCTCAAGCACTTCGAGCTCATCGGTACCCAAGGAAAGTCAGGGCCCGCCACCCGGCAGGGCGACCATCTGGTGGCGCCGCTGAAGTCCCAAGGCGACGCCTGGCTGTTCGACAACCAGGTCTTCGAGCCGTGGGAAGGCGAAGACAAGCGCTACGAGGCGGTAAGTTACTACGCGCGCGCCGGCCGGGAGAACACCGTGGGCCGCCAGGTGCTGGAGTTGGTGCCCACGCGCAAGGACGGCGACACCTTGACCGTGATGTTCCGCGACAAGCCGCTGGCCGATGCCGAAGTCGCCGTCATCGATGCGCGCAAGCAACAGCAGACCCTCAAGTCCGACGCGCAAGGCCAGGTCACCCTGCCGGAGCTCGCCGCTGGCCGCCACATCGTGGTGGTGAGCCATCGGGAGCCGGTGCAGAAGCAGATCGCGGGCAAGTCGGTTGCGACCATGCATCACATCAGCACGCTGACCTTCGCCGTCGAGTAAGCCGTGTCCCGGATTGCCGCTGACCTGCCCTGGTTCAAGCGCCCCTGGCTGGGGGTGTTGTCTCGCAGTTGCGCGGCGATCTTCGGTGGCTATGCGCTGGCGAGTGCGGCCAGCCTCCTGCTCGCCCGCCTGTTGGCCACGCCCAGCCAGGCAGTGCTGACCGGGATGATGGCCGGCATCCTGGTCTGTGCTTGCGCGGCGTTGTGGGCCTTTGCGACAGCGACCGCCTGGCGCGCCTGGGCAGGCATCCTCGTCCCGGCCGGGTTGATGTTCGCCATCGCGGCATGGTTGGGGCGCGCGGCGGCATGAAGCAGGGTTTCCGCCAATCAATGGCGTGGCTGCACACCTGGACCGGCCTGCTGGTCAGCTGGCTGCTGTTGTTGATCTTCATGGGCGGCACCAGCGCCTACTACAAAGAGGAAATCAGCCGCTGGATGCGGCCCGAACTGCCGATCGCGCCGACCGATGCAGCCACCGCGCTCGACAGCGCCGAGCGCTACCTGCGCCGCTATGCGCCCGATGCGCTGAGCTGGAACCTGACGCTCCCCAACGCGCGCGCGCAAGTGGTGGAGATGTATTGGATGAATCCGCCGGCGCCGGAGGGCGCTCCGGAGCGGCCGTCCTACGGCGTGGCGACGGTGGATCCCCGCAGCGGCGAGGCGGTGGCGGCGCGCGAGACCAGCGGCGGCGAATTCCTCTATCGCCTGCATTTCGATCTGCACTACATCCCGGCGCTGTGGGCGCGCTACATCGTCGGTTTCTGCGCGATGTTCATGCTGGTGGCGATCATCTCCGGGATCATCACGCACAAGAAAATCTTCAAGGACTTTTTTACCTTCCGGCCCGGCAAGGGCCAGCGCTCGTGGCTGGATTTCCACAACGTCAGCGCGGTCCTGGCCCTGCCCTACCACGCGATGATCACCTATACCGGCATCGTCACCTTGATGTTCATGTACCTGCCTTGGGGCATCAGTGCGCGCTACCCCGACAACGAGCAGCGCTACTACGACGAGGCCGCCAACCGCATTGCCGACACGCGGCCCCGCGCCGGCACGCCCGCGCAAATGCTGCCGCTCCCCGAGTTATTGGCCAAAGCGCAGGCGCAATGGCCGGAGGTGGCGATCGATTCGGTCGCCGTGTCCAATCCCGATGACGCGAATGCCGGGGTGATCTTCAGCGCGCGCACCGCATCGATCTCCGACATCGCGCCTTCCCTGCTGTTCGACGGCACCAACGGCAAGCTGCTCGAGCGCAGCGGGCCGCCGGGCGCCGCCACCCGCACCTACGGCACGCTGGAAGGATTGCACGTAGCGCACTTCGCCGACCCAGCGCTGCGCCTGTTGTTCTTCGGCTGCGGCCTGCTGGGTTGCCTGATGGTCGCCAGCGGTGCGGTGCTTTGGGCGACCAAGGAACGTCCAAAGCACCTCAAGGCCGGCCGCATCGGCTTTGGCCTGCGCCTGGTGGACGCGCTCAACATCGGTGCGGTGGCGGGCCTGCCGATCGCCTTCGCGGCCTATTTCTGGGGTAACCGGCTGCTGCCCGTGGACGTGGCCGGGCGCGCGGACCTGGAGGCGAACGTGTTCTTCTGGGCATGGGGCGCTGCCCTGATGGCCGCCTTCGTCTGGCCCAAGCGCGCGATGTGGGTGTGGCAGCTCTACGTTGGCGCGGCCTTGTTCGCTGGCATCCCGATCGTCAATGCGCTGACCACCGGCATCCACCTCGGGGTCACGATTCCCGCCGGCCTGTGGTCGCTGGCGGGCGTGGACCTGGTCTGCCTGGGCCTGGGCGCGGCCCTGGCCGTAGCGGCGCGGCGCGTGCAGCGCTGGCGGCCGCCGCTGCCCGCAGCGCAGCGCCGCGCGCACGCCGACCGAAGCCGGAACGCCGCCGCGGTCATGGCGGTCCGGGCCGAACCGAGCGGCGAGCACGCATGACGATCTGGCTGGCGATCGCCCTGGGCTTTTCCGGCTTCAGCGCGCTGTGGCGCACGATGGCCCATCCCGCGCACCTGCCGCCCGGCCAGGCGAGCCTGCCGGCCGCGACGCACCGATGGCTGCACTGGGTCGGCTGGACACTGCTCGCGATTTCTTTCGGCCTGTGCGCACTGCTGCGGGGACCGGCCATCGGCTCGGTCCTGTGGCTGGGGACGCTGACCTTCTCGGCTGCGGTCTTGGTGCTGGGGCTGCTGCCCTATCGCCCGCGCGCGATCCGCCCGCTGGCCTGGGGCGCGCCCCTGGTCGCGCTACTGGGCTGGCTGGTCGCCTGAACCCTCGGGCCTCGCGCCGACCGCGCGCAGGCAGAACCCGCAGATCGCCTCGACCAGCCGCTCGCCATCGCGCGGGCTGGCGCGCGTGGGCGCGATGGGCCCGACCAGCGCTTCGGTGTACGCGCCGACCAGGCAGGCCGCGGACGCGTCCAGATCCTGCGGCGGCAATTCGCCGCTCGCGATGCCCTGGGCGAGCAAGTCACGAAAGACTTCGCCCAGTAGCCGGCGCGCGCGGATGCGTTCGGCATCCACTTCGGCTTCGACCGGCTCGGCGATGAAGGCCCAAGCCAACCCGGGGCCCGCCAACGCGCGGCGCACGAAAGTCTCCACCGCCCGCTTCAAACGCCGTGCGACCGGAACCGGTTCGGCTGCGATGGCGCGCAGGATGGCGATCTCGTTCTCGACCGCGGCGCTGAGAACTTCAACGAACAAGTCGGCTTTGGAAGGGAAATGCCGATAAATCTGCCCGGTCGAAACACCAGCCGCAGCCGCCACCGCGGTGATCGGCGCATTCCGATAACCGCCCTCGGCCACCAGCCGGCGGGCGGCCTGCAGGATGCGCTGCCGGTTGCCGGCGAGCCGTTCTTCCATCAGGGCGGAGCGTTTGTAGGCCATGCGATATTTTTTTCGATCGAATTTGTGAATTGTGATTCAATTCTTTCCCGGAACACGCTAGGCTGCCCGTGCGCTCCGCCCGGCGACACGTCTCTATGCAGCGGCGAGCACGAGGGCTTCGTCCCGGCGCGTCCATTCCTTTGCGGAGCATCACCATGCACGTGCCGTCGCTGAATTTCGACCTGGGCGAGGACATCGACCTGCTGCGCGAAAGCGTTGCCGCCTTCGCCGCGCGCGAAATCGCTCCCCTGGCCGCCACGGCCGACCACGACAACCTCTTCCCGGCCCCGCTGTGGCGCCGGCTGGGCGAACAGGGTCTGCTCGGCCTCACCGTCGAGGAAGAGTATGGCGGCAGCGGCATGGGATATCTCGCCCATGTGGTGGCGATGGAGGAAATCTCCCGCGCGTCGGGTTCCATCGGCCTGTCCTACGGCGCCCACTCCAACCTCTGCGTCAACCAGCTGCGCAAGAACGGCAGCCCGGCGCAGAAGGCCAGGTACCTGCCCAAGCTGTGTAGCGGCGAGTATGTCGGCGCGCTGGCGATGAGCGAACCCGGCGCCGGTTCCGACGTGGTCTCGATGAAGTTGCGCGCAGAGCGCCGCGGCGACCACTTCGTGCTCAACGGCAACAAGATGTGGATCACCAACGGCCCGGATGCGGACGTCCTGGTGGTCTACGCCAAGACCGATCCCGAAGCCGGCGCGCGCGGCATCAGCGCCTTCCTGGTCGAAAAAGGCATGCGCGGCTTCACCACCGCGCAGAAGCTGGACAAGCTCGGCATGCGCGGCTCCAACACCTGCGAGCTGGTCTTCGCCGATTGCGAAGTGCCGGTCGAGAACGTACTGGGCGAGGTCGGCGGCGGGGTGCGCGTGCTGATGTCCGGGCTGGACTTCGAGCGCGTGGTGTTGTCCGGCGGCCCGCTCGGCCTGATGGCCGCCGCGCTCGACGTAGCGCTGCCCTACGTGCATGAGCGGCGCCAGTTCGGTGAGCCGATCGGCACGTTCCAGCTGATCCAGGCCAAGATCGCCGACATGTACGTCGGCCTCAACGCCTGTCGCGCCTACGTCTACGCCGTGGCACGGGCCTGCGACCAGGGCCGGACCACCCGCCAGGACGCAGCCGGCGCAATCCTCTATGCCGCCGAGAAGGCGACCTGGCTCACCGGCCAGGCGATCCAGATCCTGGGCGGCAACGGCTACGTCAACGAATACCCGACCGGCCGGCTGTGGCGCGATGCGAAGCTGTACGAGATCGGCGCCGGCACTTCGGAAATCCGGCGCATGCTGATCGGACGCGAGTTGTTCGAGCGGACCAAGTAAAAGATTGACTCGCTCATCCTGTAGGAGCGGCTTCAGCCGCGACGACGGGATCCGGCGGTCGCGGCTGAAGCCGCTCCTACAAGGGAACACAAGGCACGAGATGACCGTCCTCAGCACGCAGTTGCAACCCGGCAGCGACACCTTCCAGGCCAACGCCGCCGCGCTGCGCGCGCAGGTGGACGACCTGCGCGCGGTGCTGGCCCGCACCGCGCTCGGCGGCAGCGAGGCCGCCCGCGCCAAGCACGTGGCGCGCGGCAAGCTGCTGGTGCGCGAGCGCATCGATGCCCTGCTCGATCCTGGCAGCCCGTTCCTGGAGATCGCGCCCCTGGCCGCGCAGGGCATGTACGACGACGAGGTGCCTTGCGCCGGTGTGGTGGCCGGCATCGGGCGCATCAGCGGCGTCGAGTGCGTCATCGTTGCCAACGACGCCACCGTCAAGGGCGGCACCTATTACCCGGTCACGGTGAAGAAGCATCTGCGCGCGCAGGAAATCGCCGAGCAGAACCGCCTGCCCTGCATCTACCTGGTCGACTCCGGCGGCGCCTTCCTGCCGTTGCAGGACGAGGTCTTCCCCGACCGCGACCACTTCGGCCGGATCTTCTACAACCAGGCCAACCTCTCGGCCCAGGGCATTCCGCAGATCGCCTGCGTCATGGGCTCCTGCACCGCGGGCGGCGCCTACGTGCCGGCGATGAGCGACGAAACGGTGATCGTGCGCGAACAAGGCACGATCTTCCTCGGCGGCCCGCCGCTGGTAAAGGCTGCGACCGGCGAAGTGGTCAGCGCCGAGGAGCTGGGCGGTGCCGACGTGCACACCCGCATTTCCGGCGTAGCCGACCACTTCGCCGACAACGACCTGCAGGCACTGGCCCGGGTAAGGGCCATCGTCGCCCAGCTCAACTGGCGCAAGCCGGCGCCCGCGCTGCTGCTGCGCGAGCCCGAGGCCCCGCTGCACGCGGCCGAGGAACTGTACGGCGTGATCCCCGCCGACACGCGCAAGCCCTATGACGTGCGCGAGGTCATCGCCCGCATCGTCGACGGCTCGCGCCTGGACGAATTCAAGCCGCGCTACGGCAGTACGCTGGTCACCGGCTTCGCCCACTTGCAGGGTTATCCAGTCGGCATCATCGCCAATAACGGCATCCTGTTCTCCGAATCGGCACTCAAGGGCGCCCACTTCATCGAACTGTGCTGCCAGCGCGGGATACCGCTGGTGTTCCTGCAGAACATCACCGGCTTCATGGTCGGCCGCAAGTACGAGCACGGCGGCATCGCCAAGGACGGCGCCAAGCTGGTCATGGCGGTGGCCTGCGCGCGGGTGCCGAAGTTCACCGTGGTCATCGGCGGCTCGTTCGGTGCCGGCAACTACGGCATGTGTGGGCGCGCCTACTCGCCGAACTTCCTGTGGATGTGGCCGAATGCGCGCATCGGCGTGATGGGCGGCGAACAGGCCGCCAGCGTGCTGGCGACCGTGCGCCGCGACGGCATCGAGGCCAAGGGCGGGCAGTGGCCGGCAGAGGACGAAGCGCAGTTCAAGGCGCCGATCCGCGCCCAGTTCGAGCAACAGGGCCATCCCTATTACGCCAGCGCGCGGCTGTGGGACGACGGCGTGATCGACCCGGCGGACACCCGCCGCGTCTTGGCGCTGGCACTGTCGGCCTCGCTCAATGCCCCCGCCGAGCCCACCCGCTTCGGCGTCTTCCGCCTGTGAGCGGCCAGGAGCCCTCCCGCATGTTCGACAAGATCCTGATCGCCAACCGCGGCGAGATCGCCTGCCGCGTCATCGCCACCTGCCGCCGTCTCGGGATCGCGACGGTCGCGGTCTATTCGGATGCCGATCGCAGGGCGCGCCACGTGCGCCTGGCCGACGAGGCGGTGCACATCGGCGCCGCACCGGCGCGCGAGAGCTACTTGCGCGGCGATGCCATCCTGGCCGCCGCGCATGCCATCGGCGCGCAGGCGATCCATCCCGGTTACGGCTTCCTCTCGGAGAACGCGGAATTTGCCGACGCCTGTGCCGCTGCCGGGCTGGTCTTCATCGGCCCGCCCGCCGCCGCCATCCGCGCGATGGGCGACAAGAGCGCGGCCAAGGCCTTGATGCAGGTCGCTGGCGTGCCGCTCACCCCCGGCTACCACGGTGAGCGGCAGGAGCCGGCGTTTCTGCATGCGCAGGCGGAGGCCATCGGCTATCCCGTGCTGATCAAGGCCAGCGCCGGCGGTGGCGGCAAGGGCATGCGACGGGTGGACGGCGGTGGCGCGTTCGAGGAAGCGCTGGCGAGCTGCCAGCGCGAAGCACGCTCGGCCTTCGGCAACGAGCATGTGCTGATCGAGAAGTATGTCGAGCGCCCTCGGCACATCGAGATCCAGGTGTTCGGCGACGCGCACGGCAATGTCGTGCATCTGTTCGAGCGCGACTGCTCGGTGCAGCGCCGCCACCAGAAGGTGCTGGAAGAAGCCCCCGCGCCCGGCATGACCGCCGAGCGGCGTGCGGCCATGGGGCAGGCGGCGGTCGAGGCGGCGCGGGCGGTGGGCTACGTCGGTGCGGGCACGGTCGAGTTCATCGCCGGGCCGAGTGGCGATTTCTATTTCATGGAAATGAACACCCGGCTGCAGGTCGAGCACCCGGTGACCGAGTGCATCACCGGCACCGACCTGGTCGAGTGGCAGCTGCGCGTGGCCGGCGGCGAGCCCTTGCCGATGCAGCAGGAACAGCTGGCGATCCGCGGCCACGCGATCGAAGCGCGGCTGTATGCCGAGGATGCCGACCGCGGCTTCCTGCCGTCGACCGGCACCTTGCGTCACCTGCGGCTGCCGGCGAACAGCGCATACGTGCGCGTGGACGCCGGCGTCGATGAGGGCGATTCGATCACGCCGTACTACGACCCGATGATCGCCAAATTGATCGTATGGGATGTGGATCGAGACGCGGCCCTGCGGCGAATGCGCGGTGCGCTGGCCGAATGCGAAGTCGCCGGGGTCACGACCAACGTCGGGTTTCTCTCGCGGCTGGTGCAGACGGATTCGTTTGCGCACGCCCGGCTGGATACCGCACTGATCGAGCGCGAGGCGGCTGCGTTGCGGCCGGAGCAGGCGCTGGCCGACGAGATTTGGCAGCTGGCGGCCGTTGCGGCTCATTCACTGCGCAGGGCTGCGCCGGTTGATCCTGCGGATCCGCATACGCCTTGGGCGGCGACCGATGGCTGGCGGCTCGGTGTACCGGCACGGGCACGCATCGAGCTGGAACATCGCGGCCAGCGGCGCGTGCTTTCGCTGGCGCGAATGGGTGATCGCTGGAGGATCGCCGTGGACGGCCGGGAGGCTTCGGCTTCTGTCCATTCGGAAGCGGACCGTCTTCGGGTAGACCTGGGCGAACGCCAATGGACGGTACATGCACACCGCAACGACAACCGGCTGCACCTGTTTGGCCACGATGGCGGCCAACCCTTCCTCATCCATGACGCGATCGCCGAAGCCGACCATCCCGCCGCCGAAGCCGGTGGCCTGACCGCGCCGATGCCCGGCCGGGTGATCGCGCTGCCCGTGCAGCCCGGCGCCAAGGTGGCACGTGGCCAATCGCTGGTGGTACTGGAAGCGATGAAGATGGAGCACAGTCTCAATGCGCCAGCCGATGGCGTGCTGAAAAGTTATCGGGTGGCGGAAGGGGAGCTGGTGGCGGAGGGGGCGGTGTTGGTGGAGTTTGAGGCGGAATGAGGCCCGGCGGCACCGTGGGCATGCGCTGAGTTCAGGACCATATCTTGCTGGCGGGATCCAGTTCCGCCGTCGTCATCACCTTGTCGCGCCAACCGAATCCGCAGATGGCCAGGGCGCCTTGCGTGGTGGGGTCGAGCCCGAATGCGCGTTCCAGGTGCTTCTCGTTGATCGCACCGGTGATGAAAGCGCCGAGGCCCAGGTCGGTGGCCGATAGATAGAGCGTTTGCGAGATATGGCCGGCTTCCAGCGCCACTACCCGATAGCCCTTCGCGTGCTGCCGGTACTTCCAGAAGGTGCGATCGAAGCGCGGGGCCAGCACGATCAACACGTGGGCGTCGCGAAACCAGTGCTGCTGGGCCACCGCTTCCATCACGAAGTCGGCGAGGGCGCCTTCGGGCGCGGGCAACGCTTCCAGTGCGTGTGCATCCGCACGGTAGTGGTACAGGCCGGGTGTCAGTCCTGCCACATTCTGCACGATGAAATAGGCCTCCATCGGATGCAGGCCGCCACCTGATGGCACGTTCTTCTTGAGGAAGACCATGTCCTCGGTCACCTCGACCCTGGTCTGCGCGGCCAAGGCGCGCTCGATGATCTTGGAGAACGTCTCCAGCGGAACCGGCCGCGAGGCGTCGAAGTTGCGGCAGGTGACGCGACGGTGCAGCAGGTCGTCGAAGGTGTTGTGCGGTACTTGGGGCAGGTGGATCAGCGAGGCTTCGTCGAGCACCACGCGCTTGGCCTCGGCCGGTGGGGCTCCCAGCACCTGGCGCATCTGCAACGCGGTCTCGGTGCCGGAGTCTTTCGTGTTCTTTACCGCATCGACTTCGTCCCAGCGGGTGAAGGCATGCAATACAGCCCCCAGCGGATGCCAGCACGCCGCACGCATGCGCTCGTCTCGCTCGCGGTGTGCGTCGTGCAATCCGTGCTCCCTGGCGATGAGAAGGCCTGCGGCGAGCAGTGCGTCTGCAGCCTGGCCGAATTCCGCATATTCTTCGATCGATGTCCAGCGCGAGGGGCTGATACGGCCCAGCAGCTCGCGCTGCGCGGCGTCTATGTCCGTCGGTTCCCCAAGGTGCGGCGCCAGTGCCCGCCAGTGCAATAGGCGGCGGAGGCCATCTCCTCCGTTCAGTAAGCTCTCGAACTCGAACTCAACCGTTTCGTGCGGCTCGAGAACAACAATCTCGCAGCGACGCACCATGGTTTTCTTTGCAGAATCAGTAGTCACTTGTCGCTTTATCCAATTTGATCACTTCAGAGGCATCGGGCTTTTCCTCCCCAACCATACGTCTCCGCCACCCCACCCCCTACAACCAGCCAAGACGACTGCTAGTATCAGGCGCAGCACGAACTCAAGCACCTTCGCTTCCTGCCGATAACTCTCGATACCCAACACTAGAGCTCAATCATGTCGACTCTCAAGCTCGAAGCATCTACCGCCAGCAAGTTGATCGAACGCCTCTCCAGTGACGACAAGTTCCGTGAGCTCTTCAGCACCGATACGCTGGCCGCACTCGTTGAACTCGGCATTACGCCCGACGAAAACCTGAGGACCTTTGTAGGCACCTGCTGCAGCAAGATCACGTTGGCGGACAAGGCAACCATCGTCGGCGCGAGAGAGAAAATTCAAAGTATGTTGACCAGCGGTGCCGACCAGTCGGTTCCCATGCTTGACGCAAACCAGGCGGGCGGACGCATCCTGAAGTAAGGCGGGCGCCCTGCCATGGCCTCGGCTATGGCAGGGCCACGCCTGTCAATGCCTTCGTGGTGGACGGCACCTTGGCAATCTCGTTGCTGTCCATGACGTTCAGCGCCTGCAAGCAGTAACCACACTCGAACTCCGCGTACGCCAATCCCCGCTTGTTCTGCAGCCACACTTGCTGCTGCTGCATTCCGCCAACATCGCCGGCGCGCTTGAGCGCCTCCATGGCCACCACCCTGCTCTGGTAGCGCGATATCTCGTCCATATAGGGGAGAATCAGGCGCTGCGCCCGGGCGACGTCATTGCTGTCCAGCGCTATCCAGGCACCCGCCACGGCCGCCAGTTCGTTGACTACGCGGGCCTTTGCAAGGCTGGTCTGCCGGGCCACATGCTGGTTGACCTCGGACAGCACTCGGGCCGCAAGCTGCCTGTCTCCCTTGCGTGCGGCGAAGATGGCCACCGAAAGTGCGAGGGTGGCATCGTCCAGCAAGTCGCCGCTGCTGTCGGTAGCAAGCGCTGCAACCGACAGTCCGGCCACTTTGCGCAGCCGTTCGCTCGGATTCTGGTGCAGGGCACTTTCGGCGATCGCCACCAGGAACTGGGCCCGGCGATAACTGAAACCGCTTTTCTCTCCACTCACGTCCAGTCCAGCCAGCGCGTACTGAAGCGCCTGTTCCCATTTCTGCTGGTCCATCGCAATGGAGGTCCGCTCGATGCCCGCATGCGAATCGGGACCCTCGGTGCCCTCCAGCGCCCGCTCGGCCAGCGGATAGTCCCGTTTGGCCGCAGCCGCCATGGCGGCGCGGCGGGCTGCTGATTGGTAACCAGCCGCCTTGGCCTGATTGGCGGCATTCAATGCGCCATCAAAGTCGCCGAGAGCGAGCTTCACACGGGCCAGCTGATCCAGACCGACACTCGGAAGCTCGCTGGCCGATCCGACCACGCGCATCGAGTAGGGCAACGCCTCCTTGAAGCGATTCTCGACCATCAACCGGATCGAGACGTTGTGCTGTGCCGGCGCATAGTCCGGATACATGGCGGCCATCTGCATCCATGCTTCCAGAGCTTGATCCTGAGCGAGAAGTTCTTTGCTCCACCCATCCAGGTACATTCCCTCGCGCGGCGGAAGCCGCGACCCAAGCTCCGTCGCATGCTTCAGCGCAGCCAGGCCCGATTTGGCGTCGTGGATGACGAACTGGGAGCGCACCTGAGCCAACCAGGCCAGCGCAAACTGAGGATCCAGCTCGATCGCCTTCTGGTAGAACCCGATCGCACTGCGCACGTCGCCGTCGTCGAACCGCTCCTGCCCGAGCGCATAGGCGCGCAGCGCCTCGAGGCTCGAGGTGGTCACCTCCGGCAGCGGCCTGGAGGTGTTCTTCGCATCGTTTGCAGCTTCGCCCAGGCGCTCGCGCAGCTCCATCGTGACCGAGTCGATCGCATGGAGGCTGGCATCGTGGCCCCGCCCTTCGGCCGACACGACGAAAACATTGTCCTGCGTGGTGGGATTGACGACCTCCACGCTGACCCGGGTATGGCCACCAACATCCGCGACTGTCGGGATCAGCACGGCCATTGCTCCCGATCGCATCGCAATTTCCGAGGCAAGTTCGCGGCTGATCACGGTGTCCGACGGGTTCTTTCGCATCATCGCGAGCACCTGCCGCGCCTTTCTCTCGCTGATTACATTGACGTAGCGCGACTGCTCCAGGCTGATCCGGAATGCCTGCTGCAACGAATCATCCAGCAGCGTATCGCCGGTCAGGTTGCGCATGTCGCCCATCACTACCCAATCCCGCTCGGCAAACGCAATCGCCGGTTCGGGCCGGGTAAAGAACCACCCGCTCACCGCGATGACCGCCAACACCGCCGCCTCCGCCGCCAACGCCGCCGGGCGCCGCCACAACGGGATGTCCCGCCATGCCTTCGGCGAGTTCTTCGGCGCGCGCAGCGGCGTCAGGCCGATCTCGCCGACTTCGTAGATCTCCATGCGCGTAGGCATGCCCTTGAAGCGCCAGCGCCCGTGCGACTTCCACAACAACCGCTCACCACGTTCGCCCAGTTCGCGCGCGGCACGTTGGGTCAGCGACTCCGCCACTGCCGACAACAGGATCTGCCCGGGCCGCGCGACAGTCATCAACCGCGCCGCCACCGGCTTGGCCAGGCCTTCCACTTCCAGCGGCTTGGCGCCGATCTGCACGGCCTCTTCGCTGTTGCGCCACGTCAGCACTTCGCCGACATGCAGGCCGGCACGTGCCAGCAGACGCAGTCCGCGGGCATGGCCAAGTTCACGCAGGCCTTGCTGGTAATCGAGGGCGAAGCCCAGGCCGTCGATCGGTCGTTCGAACAACAGCAGCAGGCCGTCCGAACGGTCGATCAATCGGCCGCGCCACTGCTGCTGCAACTGCAGTACCAGGGCGTCGTGTTCGCGGAACAGTTCCGCGGCGGAGGTGTCGCCAAGGCGCTCGACCAGCTCGGTCGAATCGCACAAATCGGTCAGCAGCAGGGTCCGCAGCTGCGGCGCATCAGGCAATGGCTGAGGGACATCGTTCATTGCGCGATCTCCGATGCGCCCATCGCTTATGCCGGGCTAGGCACGGCTTCGAGGCCGTGCAGCCGGTTGCCACCCAGGCGCTTGGCCTCGTAGAGCGCGCTGTCCGCGCGCGCATACCAGTCGTTCCAGCTGCCGTGGCTCTCGAGCAAGGTAATGCCGATGCTGACCGGGCAGATCTGCGGCGCGCCCTCGATGGCCAGTTGCGCCTGCACGTTGTGCAGGATCCGCTCGGCCATGGTGCGCAGGCCCTCGGCGTCGGTGCTGGCGACGAATACGCAGAATTCGTCGCCGCCCAGCCGGCACGCCAGGTCGTCGCCGACCAGGATCGTGCGCAGGATGTGGGCGACGTTCTGCAGCACGCGGTCGCCGGCGAGATGGCCGTGGTCGTCGTTGACGCGCTTGAAGCGGTCGCAGTCGATCAGCAGCAGGCCAACGCCCGGACTACGGCCGGCGCGGCGGCATTCCTGCAGGTGCAGGGTCAGGCCGCGGCGGTTGTACAGGCCGGTGAGCTCGTCGGTGCGGATGAGTTCTTCGGTCTGGTTGAGCTGGTGCGAGGTCGCGTAGAGGTTGTCGAGCGCTTCTTCCAGATCGTGGTTGCGACGGCGCAGCTGGCGGATCAACAACTGCTCGTTGTTGACCACGCGCACGATGGAACGGCGCAGGAAATACGCGGTCAGCGCCGGGTCGTGGTCCACGAGCTTCTGGAAGTCGCCGTGGTCCAGTTCGATCAGTTCGCAGTCGCTGGCGGCAACGGCGTCGGCGCTGCGCGGATGGTCGCCGATCAACAGGCCAAGCTCGCCGAAGAACTCGCCCTGTCCCATGTGCTTGATCACCAGATCCTCGCCGAAATCCAGGTCGACGGTGCCACTGACCACGATGTACATATGGGTGCCGATGTCGCCACGGCGGAACAGTTGCTGGCCGGCGGCCACTTTGTGGGCGCGGCCGAATCTGGCGAACAGGGCCGACTCGGCAGGCGCGAGCACCGCATGCGTCGCATCCGGCTGGGTGTCAGACACCTTGAGGTTGGCCGCTCCGGGCCCCGCGCTCGCGCAGTTCATCCCCATATCCTTGGCCGGCCAATTCTGCCGGTCGATGGGGAGCATAGCAGCTTAATAGAGCGTTCATCGCGACATCACATGAAATCTCAGTATTTGTGAGATTGTCTGTGCGCCGTGCATCGACACATCCCTTGTTCCCCGTTATCGGCCGTCCGCGCCAAAAAAGAAGGCCCGGGTCGCCCCGGGCCCAGCCCCCTCCCGAGGGCCGATCAATAAGCGGCCCGGCTGCAGTCAGGCCGCCTTTTCGCCATGAAACTGTTCTTCCTCGGTGGAACCGCTGAGGGCGGTGGTCGAAGACTGGCCTTGCTGGATGGCCTGGGTCACCGCATCGAAATAGCCGGTGCCCACTTCGCGCTGGTGCTTGACTGCCGTGAAGCCGCGCTCGGCTGCTTCGAACTCGGCTTCCTGCAGCTCGACGAAGGCGCTCATCTGGCGGCGCGCGTAGCCGTGGGCCAGGTTGAACATCGAGTAGTTCAGCGAATGGAAGCCGGCCAGGGTGATGAACTGGAACTTGTAGCCATAACGCGCGATTTCCTTCTGGAACTGGGCGATCGTGGCGTCGTCCAGGTTCTTGCGCCAATTGAAGCTGGGCGAGCAGTTGTAGGCCAGCAGCTTGCCGGGGAACCTGGCGTGGATGGCCTCGGCGAACTTGCGCGCGAATTCCAGGTCCGGCTTGCCGGTCTCGCACCAGATCAGGTCGGCGTAGGGGGCATAGGCCAGGCCGCGGCTGATCGCCTGCTCCAGGCCCTTGCGCGTCTTGTAGAACCCTTCGACGGTGCGCTCGCCGGTGGTGAACGGCTGGTCGTTGCCATCGACATCGCTGGTCAGCAGGTCGGCGGCCTCCGCATCGGTGCGGGCGATCAGCAAGGTCGGCACGCCCAGCACGTCGCTGGCCAGGCGCGCGGCATTGAGCTTCTCGATCGCCTCGCGCGTCGGCACCAGCACCTTGCCGCCCATATGGCCGCACTTCTTCACCGAGGCCAGCTGGTCCTCGAAGTGCACGCCGGCGGCACCGGCCTCGATCATCGCCTTCATCAGCTCGAAGGCATTGAGCACGCCGCCGAAGCCGGCCTCGGCATCGGCGACGATCGGCTGCAGGAAGTCGATCTCGTCCTTGCCCTCGGCGTGGTGCAACTGGTCGGCGCGCAGCAGCGTGTTGTTGATGCGGCGGACCACCGCCGGCACCGAGTCGGCTGGATACAGCGATTGGTCCGGGTACATCTGCCCGGCGAGATTGGCATCGGCGGCGACCTGCCAGCCGGACAGGTAGATGGCTTTCAGCCCGGCCTTGACCTGCTGCATCGCCTGGTTGCCGGTCAACGCGCCGAGTGCGTTGACGAAGTCCTGCTGGTGCAGCGAGGCCCACAGCTTCTCCGCGCCAAGCCGCGCCAGCGAGTGCTCCACGTGCACGGTGCCGCGCAGGCGCACCACGTCTTCGGCGCTGTAGTGGCGGGTGATGCCTTCCCAGCGCGGGTTGTGGTCCCAATCGTGCTGGATCTGTTCGGCGGTCGGCAGCTTGCTCATCGCGGTACTCCGGTGTGGGGTGGAACGGCGGTGGTATGGCGGGCGGCCCGGCGCTCAATCGATGCGCTGGTAGGCCGGCAAGGTGAGGAAATCGGCCAGGGTGTCGGCGCGGCTCAGGGTGTCGAGCAAGCCGATGGCTTCCTCGATGCGGCCGCCGCCGGGCAGCTTGTCGGTGCTGCCCAGTCGCGCCGGCAGGTTGCGCAGCGTGGTATCGAGCAGGGCCAGGTCGATCGCGGTGCCATCGTCCAGGTGCTGTCCGCCGTGGTGCAGCCACTGCCAGATCTGCGCGCGGCTGATCTCGGCGGTGGCCGCGTCCTCCATGAGGTGATGGATCGGCACGCAGCCATTGCCGTCGAGCCAGGCCGCCAGGTAGCGCACGCAGACTTCGACGTTGCCCTCGAACCCACCACGGGTGACGGTACCGGGCGGCGCGGCGATCAGCTGGTCGCGACTCACCGCCACGTCGTTGCGCAGCACCGCGTGCTGGTTCGGCCCGGGCATGTGCTCGTCGAAGATCGCCCGCGCCACCGGCACCAGTGCCGGATGCGCCACCCAGGTGCCGTCGTGGCCGGCACTGACCTCGCGCAGCTTGTCCGCGCGCACCCGCGCCATTGCCTGCTCGTTGGCCGCTTCGTCGTTGTTGATCGGGATCTGCGCCGCCATGCCGCCCATGGCGTGGGCGCCGCGGCGATGGCAGGTCTTGATCAGCAGCTCCGAATACGCCTTGAGGAAGGGCTGGGTCATGGTGACCTGGCCGCGTTCGGGCAGGAGGCGGTCGGCGTGGGCGCGGAAGGTCTTCAGGTAGGAAAATATGTAGTCCCAGCGCCCACAGTTCAGGCCAACGATGCGATCGCGCAGCGCGTGCAGGATCTCGTCCATCTCGAACACGGCCGGCAGCGTTTCGATCAGCACCGTCACCTTGATCCGCCCATGCGCCAGGCCGAGCATCGCCTCGATGTGCGCCAGCGCGGTCTCCCACAGCGCGGCCTCCTCCATCGACTGCAGCTTGGGCAGGTACAGGTAGGGACCGCGATCGCGCTGGATCAGCGCGCGCGCATTGTGGAAGGCGAACAGCGCCGCATCGAACAAGCCGCCGGCGATGGGCTGGCCGTCGATCAACACGTGCTTCTCGTCCAGGTGCCAGCCGCGCGGGCGCACGATCAGCACCGCCTGCTGTTCCAACGGCTTGAGCGCGTAGTGCTTGGCCGGCGAGTCGAAGGTCAGGTCGCCGCGCACTGCGCCCATCAGCGAACGCTGGCCGGCGAGCAGGTTGCGCCAGGTCGGCGAGGTCGAGTCCTCGAAATCCGCCATGAACACCTTGGCGCCGGAGTTCAGCGCGTTGATGACCATCTTGGCGTCGGTCGGCCCGGTGATCTCGACCCGGCGGTCCTGCAGCGCGGCGGGAATCGGCGCGACTTGCCAGTCACCCTCGCGGATCGAGACGGTATCGGCCCGGAAGTCGGGCAGCGTGCCGCGGTCGAATTCGGCCTGGCGCTCTCGGCGCGCGGCCAGCCGCTGCTGCCGGCCGGGTTCGATCGCCCGGTGCAACGAGACCAACAGCGCCAGCACCGGCGGCGGCAGCAGTTCCGACTGGCCGGCCAGGTTGGCGGTCAGGGAGATGCCGGGGGTAGGGCGGTCGACCGGGTCGGGGCGGGGGGCAATGGCGATGGCGGACATGAGGGGCTTCCTGTGGTGCGACAGCTCCACGTTGCCCCCGGCCCTCGTATTTGGCAAAACAGTTTTAGCAATGCCTTAAATAAGACTGGCTTATAGTTGTCACGCCATGGCCACTTCCCCACCCACGAACCCGCGGTTTTCCTACAAATCCGATCGGCTCAAGCCATTGCGGGCGTTCTGCCAAACCGTGCGGCTGGGCTCGGTCTCACGCGCCGCTGAGGCGCTGTTCGTCAGCCAGCCGGCGGTGACCCAGCAGTTGCAGGCGCTGGAGCGCGAACTGGGCGTGGTGCTGTTCGAACGCAACGGCCGGCGGCTGTCGCCAAGCCGCGAGGGTGCGCTGCTGTACGAAATGGCCCTGCCGCTGGTCGAGAGCCTCGACGGCCTGGAGGCCAGCTTCCGCGACAAGGTGCGCGGCCTGGATGCCGGCGAGCTGCACGTGGCCGCCAACAGCTCCACCATCCTCTACCTGCTGCCCAAGATCGTGGAGGCCTTCCGGGCCCGGCATCCGGCGGTGCGCCTGACCCTGCACAACGCCATCAGCGCCGACGGCACCGACCTGCTGCGCGAGGATGCGGTCGACCTGGCCGTCGGCTCGATGCTCGACGTCCCTGCCGACCTCAGCTATGCGCCGGTCTACCGTTTCGAGCAGTTGCTGATCACCCCGCGCGACCATCCGCTGGCCAGCAAGCCACGGCTGACGCTCGAGGATTTGTCGCCTTACCCGCTGATCCTGCCACCGCGGCGCCAGGTCACCTACCGCCTGGTCGACCTCGTGTTCCAGCAGGCGCGCGTGCCCTATACCGTGGCGCTGGAAGTCGGCGGTTGGGAGGTGATCAAGCAGTACGTCGGCATGGGCATGGGCATTTCGATCGTGACCTCGATCTGCCTGACCGACGCCGACCGCGACAAGCTGGCCACGCGGTCCTTGAAGGACTGGTTTCCGACACGCAGCTACGGCGTGGTGGTGCGCAAGGGCAAGTATCTGTCGCCGCAGGCACGCGCCTTCATCGAGCTGATCCAGCCCGACCTGTTCGCACCGCGCGATTACGAGGAAAGCGGACCTTCGGAACGGTAGGCGGCAGATGCGCGAAGATGGCGCCATGCCGCCGCCCGCACGCTATCGCGAAATTGCACCGCCGCCGGCCTGGCAGGGTCGGGTCAGGCGGCTGTGGCGTTATCGCGCCGCCGAGACGGCTTCCGGCCCCGAACGCATCCTGCCCGACGGCTGCATCGACCTGATCTGGGATGGCCAACGCCTGTTCGTGGCCGGTCCCGACCGGGTGGCGGCCGACGCCGCGATCGCACCCGGCAGCGTGCTCACCGGCCTGCGGCTGGCCCCCGGCGTCGCCCATGGCTGGCTTGGCACCTCGATGGAAGCGCTGACGGGCCAACGCGTCGAACTGCGCGAGTTGTGGGGCAAGCGCGCGCAGGCGCTGGCGTCCTCGTTGGCCGTGGACACTCGCTCGACCGCACGGCTGCTGCTCGATGCCCTCCCGGACACAGCGGCCGACGCACGCATGGCCTGGCTGTTCGCACGCCTGTCGAGCGGCGATCCGCCGCGTCTGCGCGAGCTGGCCCGGCAACTGGCGATGAGCGAGCGCGCGTTGCGCCGCCATTGCCTGGCGCATTTCGGCTACGGCCCGAAGACGCTCGACCGCATCCTGCGCCTGCAACGCCTGCTTGCCAGCGCACACACCCAGCGGACCTTGACCGACGCGGCCCTGGCGGCCGGCTATGCCGATGCATCGCACCTGGTGCATGACGCGCGCGACCTGACCGGCCTGGCGCCGCGCGAGTTGCTGCGGGCCCATGGCCACGGCTAGGCCGTTTTCTACAATCCCCCGGCCGAGGGGCACGCCGATACTGGCGCCCCGCATTGGAGAGCCAAGATGTCCGCCGCAGACCGCCACCACCGTATCGATTACCTTGAATTCGCCGTCACCTCCATCGCCGCTTCGCGCCGTTTTTTCGGCGACGCCTTCGGCTGGACCTTCCAGGACTACGGGCCGGACTACTGCGAATTCAACGACGGCCGTCTGACGGGTGGGTTCTTCCACGGTCAGGCCAAGCCGGGCGGCGCGCTGGTGGTGGTGTACTCCAGCGACCTCACCGCGACCCAGGCCGCGGTGGAACGCAGCGGCGGGCGCGTGGTCAAGCCGGTGTTCGCTTTTCCCGGCGGCCGCCGCTTCCACTTCACCGATCCGGACGGCTACGAGTGGGCCGCGTGGACCTCGGGCTGAGGGCGCACACCAAAAAAAAGGTTCTTCGCCGATTTGCGTGGAGTTTTTCGTGTGTGGGGGGTATTGAGGGGTTGCGCGGGTGTGGGCGGTTAGGTGCGTTGGCTTACGGTGCGGGCCCCGCCCCGGCGGGTAGGGGCATGGCGCGTCGTTTTCCCCACTTCGGTGTTGCGCAACGGAGAGGGGAGGAGGGAGAAGCAAGAGCAAGAACAAGAGCAACGGCAAAAGCGCCAAACGCTGACGCGCACGTAGAAACGGAGTGTCGCGGTTGCTTTTGCTTTTTTGCTCTTGCTTTTGCTCTTGCTCTTCCCTTTCCCCCACCCGTTGCGCCCCAAACGAAGTAGGAACCTCAAAGCGCCTTGCGCCGTTCCGGCGGGGAGGGGCTTTAGTGGGCCATGGATGGCCCACGGCGGTGGCGTCAGCACATGGACGTCTGTCGACACCGCAAAGCCCCTCCCCGTCGGG
>Ga0160471_100037_pt1 | contig 198225 bp, 173 predicted proteins | sample HID1973K_E11MG_FD_108268 | JGI IMG/M metagenome (GOLD analysis project Ga0160471, IMG submission 108268) | Enriched mosquito-associated microbial communities from UW Madison campus, WI, USA - HID1973K_E11 MG | ecosystem: Host-associated > Arthropoda: Insects > Digestive system > Unclassified ... | reverse complement strand
GCAGTACAGCGATGCCAAGAAGGGCAATGTGGCCCTGGCCGGTGAAGGCGGCTCGACGATCAGCAATCTCAAGGCGGCCGCCACGGACGACCAGGCGGTCAACCTCAAGCAGCTGAAGGATGCTGGCCTGGCGGTCGATGATAAGGGCCAGGTGACCAATGCCTTCGTCGCCTATGACGGCGCCGACAAGGGCAAGGTGACCTTCGGCGGTGCCGAGGGCACCACGCTGGCCAACGTCAAGGCGGGCGTGGCCGACCTGGACGCAGTGAACGTCAAGCAGCTGAAGGACAGCGGCATTGTCGATGCGGGCGGCAAGGTGCAGAAGGCCGTGCTGTTCAACGGCCCCAACGGTGAGGCCAATGTGGCTGGCCAGCGCATCGTGAATGTGGCTGCGGCCACTGCCAAGACCGACGCGGTCAACTTTGGTCAGCTGCAAGCGACTGGTCTTGTGAGCACCGGCGGCAACATCCTGCGTGGCGTGACCTATGTGGAAGGCAGTGTCGAGGCGGGCGCACCGATGATCGTGCTGGAGCAAGGCAAGGGCAACAGCCCTTACGAGAGTGAGGGCCGTCCTCTGCCGGCGGGTACCCGCATTCAGAACGTTGGCAAAGCGCTAGTGGATACCGATGCGATAAGCCTGGGACAGATGAAGGATGAAGCTAGATTGACAATGTCCAGCGGCGCCGCACGTATGACGCGCGCACCGTTGCCTTTGCAGGTACGTAGTTCGAGCGCTGAGAATCGACTTGAGGTGCGTTCTTCGGGTGTGACGGCGCAGACCGAAAAGACTTACGAAAGCGCGAATACCTATGCGCGCATCTATGGACGAGCCGACCACGCAGGTAGCAAGGATGCGAGCGACCCGGCAATGGTCCTCGGCAATGCCGAGCTCACGGGTGGTATTGCTCTGGGCTCCAATTCCCGGGGCGAGGGCGAGCGCGGTATCGGCATCGGTATGCAGTCCTATGTCACGCGGGAGGCCAGCGATGGCGTAGCCCTCGGTACGGGTTCGGTGGCCAACCAGGCCAATACGGTGTCGGTCGGTAGCGATGGCAGCAGCTCGTACGAGGCGCTGGATTCGAATCGCCAGAAGATTGTGATCAAGAACGCGGCCAACACCCGTCGTGTCGTCAACATGGCCGCGGGCCAGGGCGACAACGACGCCGTCAATGTCGGTCAGCTCAAGCAGGTCACCAATGCTCTGGGCGGTGGTGCGGAGATCGGTAACGACGGTAATGTGAAGGCGCCGACCTACAACATCGGCGGCAAGACCTACCAGAACGTCGGCGAGGCTTTGCAGGCAGTCAATTCGATTGCCGCTACCGGTAGCCCGCTGGGCATGACCTACGATGACGATGGAAGGGCCAAGGTCACCCTGCAAGGCAAGGGCGGCACCACCTTGGCGAACGTCAAGGCGGGTACGGCCGACACCGACGCGGTCAATGTCTCGCAGTTGAAAGCCACCGGACTGGTGGACGGAGACGGAAAGGCATTGACGGCCGTCGCTTACGATGACGCCAGCAAGACAGCGGTCACGCTCGGTGGCAAGGGTGCTACCGCCCCCGTGCGCCTGGGCAACGTTGCCGATGCCCAAGCGGATTCGGACGCGGTCAACCTCAAGCAGCTCAAGAGCGCCGGGCTGGTGGATGGCAGTGGCAGCACGCTCGAGGCGGTGGTCTACGACAGCAATTCCGCCAAGGGGCGGATCACCTTCAGCGGCGCCAACGGCACCGTGCTGACCAACGTAGCCGATGGGCGGATCGCCATCGGCAGCCGTGAGGCGATCAATGGTGGCCAGATTGCTTCGCTGCGGGACTCGTTCAAGAGCGCCGTGGATGGCCTGGATGGTCGTGTCGGTACGCTGGAGCAGCAGGAGCGCAGTGGCGGTGGCGGTGGTAATGGCCAGTACGTCAGCGTGAAGGGCCCCGGTGACCGTGCCAATGCTGGTGATGAGGGCACGGGCAATATCGCCCTGGGTGGCGGTACCAACGTGCAGGGCCCCGGCAGTGTCGCGATCGGTCCCGATGCAAAGGTGCAATCGGGTGCTCCCAACTCGGTGGCCTTGGGCAAGGGCGCAGTGGCCGACCGGCCGAACAGCGTCTCGGTAGGTGCCGCAGGCAAGGAGCGCGTCATCACCAACGTGGCCGATGGCACGCGTGATACCGATGCGGTCAACACCCGCCAGCTGAGCCAGGCAAAGAAATCGGCCAATGACTACACCGATTCGCGCATCAACGAGGCCTGGAACAACGTTCATCGCGACATGGACGACATGAACCGCCAGGTCAACCGCGGTATCGCGGCCTCGGCAGCGCTGGTCAATGTCACGCCGTACCTGCCGGGCCGTACCGCGGTCAACGCAGGCGTGGCCTCCTACCGTGGCGAAGCGGCTCTGGGTATCGGGGTGTCGCGTTGGAGCGATAACGGCCGCGTCAACATCAATGCCGGTATCTCGGCGGCGAAGGATGACGAGCCGATCTACCGCGTCGGTGTCGGTTTCGTGTTCTGAGGTAATGCCAGGTACCACCCGGGCGGTGCAGCCGCCCGGGCAGGCTGACACGCGGCGGCCTTCGGGCCGCCGCCTTCGATAGAGAGGGAACCCATGTTGAAACTGACAACTGCGCGAGCCCGATGGCTCGTGCTGCCCGCGGCCGGCATTCTGGCTGGCTGCGGAAGCTACGGAAGCGTAAGAGACGGCACGACCGATCAACCTGTCTGGCCGGAAGTGGGGGCCGCGCGGCCGATCGAACCTGCGACCCAGCGCCCGGACCTGGAGAAACTGCGCAAAGTACAGGTGGGCCTGAGCAAGACCGAGATCTATGACCTCATCGGCCATCCGCAATACAGCGAAGGACTGGGCGGTGTACATGAGTGGAACTTCGTCTTCCGGCTGCCGGACGGCCGGGGCAGTGAAACCACCTGCCAGTACAAGATCCTGTACGACGACGCCATGCTGGCCAAGCAATTCCACTGGAATCCGCAGACCTGCGCCGATCTCGTCAATCCGGCGCCACCTATTGCCGATGTGGCGGAAGGGCAGACTCAGGTCACCACCCTGGAGCTGTCCACCGATATGCTGTTCGAGTTCGACAGTGCGAAATTGCGTGCGGAGGGCGTCCGTGCGCTGGACGAGCGTGTCGTATCGGCGTTGACCGACGCGCGCAGATTGCAACGCATTCGCCTCACCGGCCATGCAGACCGTCTGGGCTCGGATGACTACAACCTGAGGCTCTCACAGCAACGTGCCGACGCGGTGAAGGCGCACCTGGTGACCAAGGGCGTGCCCTCGGACAGCGTCGAGGCCGTCGGCCGTGGCGAAGCCAATGCCCTGGTGACTTGCCAGCAACGTTCGCGCCCGGCACTCATTGCCTGCCTGGCACCGAACCGTCGCGTCCGCGTCGAGATTACCGTGGACAAGTGAGCGACACCGGACTTCGGCCCGCCAGTGCGCGGGCCGGAGACCGTTCCGGCAAAGCGCCTTATTGCTTACCGCCTGCCTGGCGCTGGGCCGGATAGTCGGCCTGCAGCGCGCGCGTCACCCCATTGCTCCACCCGAAACCATCCTGCAGCGGGTATTCGCCACCGCCGCCAGCACCTTCCGGATCGCTGGTGTACTTCTCCACCAGCTTGTGGTCGCGCTCGTATACCTCTTGCACCCGGCCGAGGAATCCCTCGGCAATGTGCCGCGCCAGTGCCGTTTCGCCGTAGCGCCGCAATCCTTCCACGGCCACCCACTGCAAGGGCGCCCATACATTGGGGGCATCCCATTGCTGGCCAGTGCGTTCCTGGGTTGTCGCCAATCCGGCGGGAGTCATCAGGCGTGCTTGCGCCACTCGTGCGGTGCCACGGGCCTGCGCTGGCGTGGCCAGGCCGACGTATAGCGGGAACAGCATCGCGGCGGTCGCCTGTTCGCTGACCTTGCCGAGCTGCCAGTCATAGTCGGCCCAATAGCCCGCGGGATTCCACAGGTGCAGCGCCATCGCCTTGCGCCGGTCGCGCGCGTGCTGGCGGAAATCGCGCACGCAGGCCGCATCGGCCTGTTGTTCGCAGGCCACGGCAATGGTGGTTTCCAGGTGATAGAGCAGGCTGTTGAGGTCCACGGGGACGATCGCGGTCGTGCGGATCGTCTGCAGCTGCCTGCGATCGCCGAGCCAGCGCGAGGAATAGTCCCAGCCACTTTCGGCGCCCGCGCGCAGGTCGCGATAGACCCTGTCCTTGTCCCGGCCGACCGCCTGGGCCGCGGTCTGCAGGTCCTGCAGGTACGATTCCGGCCGCGGCGTATCGAGCGCATCCCAATAGCGGTTGAGCAAACTTCCGTCCGCCAGCCTGACCACGTGCCGGCTCGCCGTACCCGGTGCCAACCCTTGCGCGCCTTCCATCCAGAAAGCGTATTCGCGGCGCAGCTGCGGCAGGTAACGCAGGTAGACGCTCGATCCTGCGTTGGCGCCTGCTTCGAGCGCCACCATGTGCGAAAAGAACGGCGGTTGCGAGCGTGACAGGTAATAGCTGCGCGTCCCGTTGGGGATGTGGCCGTAGACGTCGATGAGGTGCGAGAAATCCTCCAGCATGTCGCGCGAGCGTTCCGCCTGCCCGCTCGCGTGCAGGCCCAGCATGGTGAAATAGGAATCCCAGTAGTACATCTCGCCGAATCGCCCGCCTGGCACGACATACGGGCGCGGCAGGGGCAGTTGGCTGCCGTGCGGGGACACCGTGCGGCTGTCGCGGCTGAGCAGCGGCCACAGGGCGTCTATATGTGCGGACAGCGAAGCGTCCTGCGCCAGCGCCTGCGTCGCCTTGGGCGGGGTGGCGCGGAAGTGCCCGGAAACGAAGGCGGCTAGATCGAAGCCGGGTTCACCGCGCGCCTTCAGGTAGGCCCGTTCGATCCCGGCCGGATCCTGCAACGGCAGCAGGTCCGGAAAGGTCTTCTGGTCGGCAAAGACCTGGGCGCGCTGCACGGCGTCGAACAGGACCGGCATGGCCACATCCGGTGGCACGGGCACGGGCACGGGCGCGAGCGAGCGCGTGGCATCCGGCGGGGCCGGAGCCATGACCGGCAGCGGCTGGCGGGCACCGGCGGCGGACGCGGCCAGCAGCAGGGCGACAGCCAGGACAGCGCGGCACGGCAGCCGCAGGGGGATGGGACGCATGGCGAACCTCCAAGGGGCACCGCGCCACCGTAAACCAGGTTGGCGTCAGCGGACGTGCGCAAAAGGCATGCGTCCGGGCTGCCGCCGCCGTCGCGAACACGCCGGCTGCACGCCGTCCATGGTCTCGTCGTGCGCCCAGCCATCACGACGCACTGCCGTCCGGCCCCTATTGCCATGTCCCGCCGTCTTCGCCTGTTGTGGTGGCTTGCGCCATGCGCCTGCCTGCTCGTGGGCCAGGCACAGGCGCGCACGATCTACCGCTGCGTGCGCGAGGGCACCATCAGCCTGGCCACTGCGCCCGAGCCGGGTTCGCGCTGCCAGGCGCATGCGGTCGATGACAACGCGATCCAGGCACCCAACCTGTGGGGCAATTTCGGCGTCTTCAGCGGCACGCTGTACGAGCGCGAACAGGATGGGGTGCTGGTGTATTCGACGCGCAATCTCCCCGGCTCGCGGCCGTACTTGCGCTTTACCGTCGCCACGCCGCCGGGTGAGCCGGCCCATCCGGGCATGGGCCACGTCGGCAAACCGCAGCTGGACCGCTATCCCAAGGCATTCCGCGCCGCGGCGCGCCGCACCGGGGTCGAGGATGCGTGGCTGCGCGCCATTGCTCACGCCGAGAGCAACTTCGACGCGGGCGCGGTCTCGCCCAAGGGCGCGCAAGGCGTGATGCAGCTGATGCCCGAGGTCGCCAGCGAATACGGCGTGGCCGATCCATTTTCCGCCGAGCAATCCATCGATGGCGGCGCGCGGCACATGCGCTGGTTGCTGGCGCGCTACCATGGCGACCGCACGCTGGCGGTGGCTGCCTACAATGCCGGCGTAGGCGCGGTGGCGCGCTATGGCGGCGTGCCGCCCTACGCGGAGACGCGCGAATACGTGGCCAAGGTCTTCACGCTCTATGCGGGCTATCGCCAGGCCATGGGGCAACCGCTGGAACGTCCCGCGCCGTGAAGGTGAACGCACGCTGCACCTTTCCCGCCAGAGAACGAATTCCGAACCACTGCCGTGGAGCATCCCGATAGATTCGTCCGGATCGACCGGGTGCCAAAGTACGGGACTGAGCGACAGGAAGGCCGGCGCCTGCAACGCGGGCGCGGTGTGACAGGTACTGGAATCCGGTGGCGGCATCCAAACGCACAAATTGGGACGAAACGTTCGCGCACCGCGCGGGCGCGGCGCTGTTCACCGCGCTGATCCTGGTGATGCTGTTTCGGGTCTTGTTGCATGTGCCCCACCGCATCGAGCAAGCGCCCGATTCCACGTTGCAGGTCACCTTCCTTGAACGCGAGCCCGTGCCGCAGCCGGCGCCCCAGGCACAGGCGCCAGACCAGGCATCGCCTGCCCCGCAAGCCCGCACGCCGACACCGCTGCGTCCCGCTCCGCCGGTGGAGCCGCGCGCGTCGCCGCCTTCGCCGCCTGCCCCCGCCGACAGCCGCATGGCCGCCACCCTCTATTCGCGCGAAGGCGCCGCCCGCCTGGCCGAAGGCACCGCCATCGATCCCCTGGCCGCTCCGGCCGCCTCGCCGCCCGGCACGGCCAACGAACGCGAGCTGGCCCGCGCGCGTTCGGTGATGGAGCGGCCCAATCCGATCGACTACAAGCCCACCGCCTTCGACAAGGACTGGGCGACCGACGGCACCCTGGGTGACGTGGCGATGCAGGGCATTGGCCGGGGCATGAAGAAGATCAACAAGATCATCTACGGTCCCGAGATCCAGCCGGCGCGGGCGCGCCCGCCGCCGGACGTGCGCTTCAACCCGGCCCTGGCCGAGCGCCGCCAGGACCTCGGCAGCGAGGCCACGGGTGACGCCTACAAGGCCGCGCCGATCGCCTTCGAGAAAGCACCGGGCCATGACGGCGAAGCCAGCCGCCGCATCCGCGCCGCGCTGGCCGAGCTGCAGGCGCAGACCGCCGGATGCGCGCCGGCGCGGATGCAGCCGTTGTTGGCGACGGTGCGCGGCCACCTGGCCGATCTGGAACAGGTCGAACGCGCCTACGCCAAGGGGCCGGACCCGGTGATGGCCGAACAACTGCTGCCACGCCAGGCCGACAGCGCCTACGACTTGTCGCGGCGGGCACTGTGGTACGCGCGGGAGAAGACCGCCGATTGCCGGCGGCCGTAGCAACAAGCGCCCTCATCCGCCCCTTCGGGGCACCTTCTCCCGCTTGGCGGAAGAAGGGGACAACAGACGACGCAGTATCCCTTGAAAAAAAAAGCCGCGGGGTTCGCACCCCGCGGCTTTTGCGTTCGCCTGGCGTTGCGCTTACCTCTTCGCCGCCTTGGCCTGGCCGGTCACCGGCTTGCCATCGGCATCGAGGATCTGCACCTCGCCCAGCTTGAGCGCGCGCACCGGCGCCTCGATCTTGTCCAGGTCGCCGACGATCACCCAGGTCATCGCCGTTGGCTGCACGATTTCCTCGATCGCCGCCTGCGCGGCCGGCTGGTCGACCGCCTCCAGGCGCGACTTCAACGTCTGCACATAGTCGTCCGGACGGTTGAACTTGACGATGGATTCCATCGCGCCGAGCACTGCACTGGTGGTCTCGTAGCTGCCGGGGAGCGCGCGGATACGCTGGTTGCGGATCTTCGCCACCTCCGCGTCGGTCAGCGGCTTGTCGCCGATCACCGCCACCGCTTCCTTCTGCACCTCGGCCGCGGACTCGGCGGTCTTGTCGGTCTGCACCGGGGCGAAGAACAGGAACGGCCGCTGGCCCTGCGCATCCATCAGGAAGCTCTGCGCGCCGTAGGCCCAGCGCTTGTCCTCGCGCAGGTTCATGTTCAGGCGCGAGGTGAAGGTGCCGCCGAAGGCGCCGTTGGCCACGCCGATGGCGAGGTTGTTCGGGACCTGGGTCGACGGCGCCAGCAGGCCGGCGAGGATCAGCGACTGCGGAGCGTCGTCGCGGTTGATCAGGAACACGCGCGGCTTGGGCTGCGCCGACACCTGGCCGATGTTCTTCTTCGGCACCGCGCCGGCCGGCGCCTGCCAATCACCGAAGGCCGCGTCCAGCTGCGGAATGATCTTCTCCAGCGTGGTGTCGCCGGCCACCAGGATGCGCACGTTGTCCGGGCGCAGCCACTGCTGCTGGAAGCTGCGCAGGTCGTTGGCGGTCAGGCTCTTGATCGAGGCTTCATTGCCGCTGCCGGTCAGCGGAATGCTGTAGGCATGTCCATCACCGTAGAGCAACGGCGGCAGCGTGCGCAGCGCCAGGCCGTTCGGCTGGGTCTTTTCCTGGGCGATACCGGCCAGCCACTGCGCGCGGATGCGCTCGATGTCCTCGGCCTTGAACGCCGGGTTGCGCACGGTGTCGGCGAACAGCTGCAGCGAAGGCTGCAACTGGTCGTTGAGCGCGTTGAGCGAGGCGTTGCACACGTCCAGGTCGCAGTCGTTGCCGAGGATCGCGCCCAGGCGCTGGCGCTGCTTGGCCACTTCGACCGAATCCAGCGTCCTGGTGCTCTCGCCCATCAGCGCGCTGGTGAAGCTGGCGGTGCCGAGCTTGGCGCCCTGGTCGGCGGCATAACCGCTGTCGAACATCAGCTGCACCTGCGTCACCGGGATGGTGTGGCGCTCGGCCAGCACGACCTCGATGCCGTTCTTCAGCTTGCCGCGCTGCAGCTTCGGGAAGCTCAGGCTCGGGAACTGGCTGGTTTCGGGCACGCCGGTGCTGCGGTCCACGCTGCTCTTGGCGACCTTGAACTTGCTGCCGGCGCTGGCCGGCAACCTGGCCTCGGGCTTGCCTTCGGCGGCCGGCAGGGCGACGACGGCCTTGTCCTCGGCGTCCGGGTCGAAGCCTGCGCCGGCCGGCAACACGGTCAGCAGGTAGTCGCCCTTGCCGAACCAGGTCTGCGCCGCCTTCTGCACGCTGGCCGGGGTAGCGGCCGCGCCGCGTTCCAGGTCCTTGCGGTACGCACCCGGGTCGCCGCGATACACCTGGCCCTCGGCCAGGATCACGGCCTTGCCGCCGAAGCCGCCGACCTTCTCCAGCCCACGCACGAAGCCGGCGCGGAACGCCACTTGCGCACGTTGCAGTTCATCGGCAGTCGGGCCCTGGGCAAGGAACTTCTGCAGTTCATCGGCAATCGCCGCTTCGACCTTGGCCGGGTCCACGCCATCCTTTACGTCGGCCTGGATCTGCAACTGGCTGGCCAGCGCGAACGGCTGGATCGCCGCGGACACATCGTCCACCAGCTTGTCCTGGTAGACCAGGCGCTGGTACAGGCGCGAAGTCTTGCCGCCGCCGAGCACGGTGGTGGCCAGATCGAGCGAGATGGCGTCATCGGTGCCCAACTGCGGCGCCACCCAGGTGCGGTAGATGCGCGGCTGCGAGACGTGGTCGTGCTGCACGCCGCGGGTCTGCTGCGGCAGCGCGGTGATCCACGGCTGCTGGCGCGCCACCGGGTTGCCGGCCGGGATGTCGCCAAAGAACTTCTCGGCCTTGGCCCTGGCTTCGGCCACGGTGATGTCGCCGGCCAGCACCAGGGTGGTGTTGGCGGCGCCGTAGTTGTCGGTGAACCACTTCTTGACGTCGGCCAGCGAGGCCGCGTCCAGGTCCGCCATCGAGCCGATGGTGTCGTGCTGGTACGGGTGGTTGGCCGGGAAGATGTTCGACAGGATGTTCTGGTCGACGCGGCCATACGGGCGGTTCTCGCCCTGGCGCTTCTCGTTCTGCACCACGCCGCGCTGGGTGTCCAGCTCGTTCTGGCCGATCGCGCCGAGCAGGTGGCCCATGCGGTCGGATTCCATCCACAGCGCCGTATCCAGCGCGGTGGTCGGCACGGTCTCGAAATAGTTGGTGCGGTCGAACCAGGTGGTGCCGTTCTGGTCGGTCGCGCCGACCTTCTCGAACGGCTGGAAGAACGTGCCCTTGTGGTTCTCCGAGCCGGAGAACATCAGGTGCTCGAACAAGTGTGCAAAGCCGGTGCGGCCTTCCGGCTCGTCGCCGGAACCGATGTGGTACCAGATGCTGACCGCTACCACGGGCGCCTTGTGGTCCTCGTGCACCACGACCGTCAGGCCGTTGGGCAGGGTGAAGCGCGTGTAGGCGATGTCCGGAATGCCGGCTTCGGCGGCGCTGGTCTTGGCCAGCGAAGCGGGCGCGGCGAAGGCGTTCGGCGCGGCGAGCCCGGCACCGGCCGCGAGCGCGCCGGCAATCAACAATGACAGCGGTCGGATCATGGGGTCCTCCTGGACGTGACGAACCCCCGAGGCTAGACGTTCGCGCCGCTGGCGGAAAGTGACCAATGGCAGGGATTTGCCAGCGCCCGGCGCGGCCATGGTGCGGCCTGCGGTCGCATGGGAAAATGTCGCCCCCCTCCCCCGGCCGTCCATGCAGCGCGGCCGGCGGTGCGCTCCCGATGAAGTTCCCCAGGTTGGCCCATGTCCTTTTTTCGTAACGAAATGTTGCAGTGGCGCGCCGCGCCGCTGCGCGAACTGTTGGCCGGCGCTGTCGCCACCTTCGCCCTGATCCCCGAGGTCATCGCCTTTGCCGCCGTGGCCGGGGTCGATCCCCAGGTGGGCCTGTTCGCCTCCTTCGTCATCGGGATCGTCATCGCCTTCAGCGGCGGGCGGCCGGCGATGATTTCGGCCGCCGCCGGCTCGGTTGCGCTGGTCGCCGCGCCCCTGGTCGCCGCGCATGGCCTGCCTTATCTGCTCGCCGCCGGGCTGCTGGCCGGGCTGATCCAGATCGTGTTCGGCCTGTTGCGGTTGGGCGTGCTGATGCGCTTTGTCAGCAGTTCGGTGCGTACCGGTTTCGTCAACGCGCTGGCGGTGTTGATCTTCTCGGCACAGCTGCCGCACGTGCTCGGCGCCAACATGGCCACCTGGGCCATGCTCGCGCTCGGCGTGGCGCTGATCTACGGCCTGCCGCGGCTGCGGATTCCCGGCCTGGCGGCCATCCCATCGCCGTTGTTGTGCGTGGGCCTGCTCACCGCCGCGGCGGTGGCCTTCGACCTGCCGGTGAAGACCGTGGCCGACCTCGGCCGCCTGCCCGATGCCCTCCCGCAATGGCAGTGGCTGGGCGTGCCGATGTCGCTGGAAACACTGCGCATCGTCGCCGCACCCGCGCTGGCCATCGCCATGGTCGGGCTGCTCGAATCGATGATGACCGCGCGCGTGGTCGATGAACTGACCGACACCCCCAGCAACAAGAACCGCGAATGTACCGGCCTGGGCCTGGCCAACATCGCCGCCAGCCTGTTCGGCGGCATCGCCGGTTGCGGCATGATCGGCCAGACCGTGGGCAACGTGAAATACGGCGGCCGCGGCCGCCTGTCGACGCTGTTCGCCGGCGTGCTGCTGCTGGTGCTGATGGTGTTGCTGCGGCCATGGGTAGCCAGGGTGCCGGTGGTGGCCCTGGTGGCGGTGATGGTGATGGTCTCGGTGGCGACCTTCGACTGGCGCTCGCTGCGCCAACTGGTACACCACCCGCGCACGTCCTCGGCGGTGATGCTGACCACCGTGGCGGTCACCCTGGCCACCCACAACCTGGCCGCCGGCGTGGGCGTGGGCGTGTTGCTCAGCGGCGTGTTCTTCGCCTTCAAGGTCGCGCGCCTGCTGCGGGTGGAGGGCACGCAGGCCGGCGAGGTCCACGTCTGGACGGTGACCGGCCAGGTGTTCTTCGCCTCGGCCGATGCCTTCCTCGACGCCTTCGATCCGCGCCAGGTCGTCGGCGGCAAGGTGCGCATCGACGTCAGCCGTGCGCACTTCTGGGACATCACCGCCGCCGCCGCGCTCGACCAGGCCGTGCAGCGCCTGCGCCACCACGGCCTGGAAGTGCGCCTCGCCGGCCTGGACGCGCACAGCCGGCGGCTGCTGGCACGGGTGGGCACCGACGAGGCCTTCGAGCCGGCCCTGTAAATGCTGGAGACATTGCAGGAGCGGCTTCAGCCGCGACCGGAAACCGCAAGCCACCCGATATTTCCCGTGCCCGGACACCATCGGGGCTGCAGCCCCTCCCACACTGCACCTGTCCGGTCCCAGCCCAAAAGTCACATGCCAGCACCGCGCCGCCCTGCCTACACTCGACGGGTTTCCAATTCTTCGAGGTGGACGGTGAAGCGAGTCGCAGTGGGTATCCTGGCGTTGTCGGTATCGACCGCCCTGTTCGCGGCCACGCCGCAGTTCGATGGCCAGCGCCTGTCCAGGGACGTCAAGGAGCTGGCCTCCGACGCCTACGAAGGCCGCGGCCCGGCCACGGCCGGCGAAGAAAAGACGATTGCCTACCTCAGCCAGCAATTCCAGGCTGCCGGCCTGCAGCCGGGCGGCGACCTGCAGGACGGCAAGCGCCTGTGGACCCAGGCCGTACCGCTGCGCAAGGCCGACATCGCCGGCACGCCGTCGCTGGCGCTGGAGGTCAAGGGCAAGGCCCAGCCGCTGACCCAGGGCAAGGAAATCGCCCTCCGTGCCGCGCTGGACGGTTCGAGCGAGGTCGATGTGGCCAACGCACCGCTGGTCTTCGTCGGCTACGGCGTCAACGCGCCCGAGCGCAAGTGGGACGACTTCAAGGGCGTTGACCTGAAGGGCAAGATCGCCGTCGTCCTGATCAACGACCCGGACTTCGAGACCGGGCACGGCGACTTCGACGGCAAGGGCATGACCTACTACGGCCGCTGGACCTACAAGTTCGAGGAAGGCGCGCGCCAGGGTGCGCTGGGCGTGCTCGTCGTACACGAAACCGCGCCGGCCTCCTATGGCTGGGCCACGGTCGCCAGTTCCAACACCAACACCATGTTCGACGTGGTGCGCGACCAGCCCGCCTCGGTCCACCCGAAGATCGAAGGCTGGATCCAGCGCGACCTCGCCGAGCAGTTGTTCAAGCAGTCCGGCCTGGATTTCGAAGCGCTCAAGAAGCAGGCCCAATCGCGCGACTTCAAGCCGGTCGAGCTCAAGGGCGAAGGCCTGAGCGCGCGCTACCAGGTCGAGAGCGATGTCATCACCTCGCACAATGTCGTTGCCCGCCTGGAAGGCAGCAAGCAGCCCGACGAAACGCTGGTGTACAGCGCGCACTGGGACCACATCGGCGTCGGCAAGCCGGACGCCAAGGGCGACACCATCTTCAACGGCGCGCTCGACAATGCCAGCGGCACCGCGGCGCTGCTGGAACTCGCACGCGGTTTCGCCGCCGGTCCCAAGCCGGAGCGTTCGGTCGTCTTCCTGGCCGTCACCGCCGAAGAGAAGGGCCTGCTCGGTTCGGAGTACTACGCATCCAAGCCGCTGTACCCGCTGGAGAAGACCGTGGCCGTCATCAACATGGACGGCATGAGCCCGGCGGTGCCCTCGCGCGATTTCGGCATCTACGGTACCGCCAAGCTCGAGCTGCTCGACGACCTCAAGGCCGTCGCCGGCCAGCGCGGCCTGCGCTACACCCCGGACCCGAAGCCGGAAGCGGGTTACTTCTTCCGCTCCGACCACTTCTCCTTCGCCAAGCGCGGCGTGCCGGCGCTGTCGTACTCGGCTGGGCAGGACTGGGAAGTGGGCGGCGTGGCCGCCGGCAAGGCGGCTTCGGACGACTACACCGCCAAGCGCTATCACCAGCAGGGCGACGAGTGGCAGCCGGACTGGACCTTCGCGGGTGCGGCACGCGACCTGTCGATCCTCTATACCTTGGGCATGCAACTGGCCGATTCGAAGCAGTGGCCGAATTGGAGTGCGGATTCGGAGTTCCGTGCTACGCGTGATGCGAGTGCGGCACAGCGGAAGTGATGTTGCTGCGGGTGTAGGGTGGCGTTGGGTGGCCTTGGGCCATCTATCGTGACGCTGGGGAAAGGCCGCCTTTTGAAGGCGGCCTTTTTTCTTTTCGTGGTCCAAGCGTCGATCGGATTTCGCTGACAGAAATTTCAGGTTGAGCAACGCGTGTCGGTACGCCAAGGTGGGCAGCTGGCGATCTACCGAGAAGGAATTCGCAATGCCTGAAACCTACACCCCACCGCCGCGTTCTGGGCGGGCCACTCAGTGCGTTCACAAAGGTGTCCTTTCCGATGTGACGGAAAGCGTGCCCGGTTACCGCATTCCGGCGCGCTGCAAGATGGGCTTTACCTATTACGACGTGCGCAGAGGGGACGACGTCGTTGGCCGCGCCGTGCCTTCGCTGAAGCTCTGTGGGCGCTGGCTTGAGCTGTGCGGCTTCCAGGTCGGCGACGAAATCGCCATCAGCACCGATCGCGGCAGGCTGGTGCTGAGCCGCCGATCAGAGCAGGAGCCAGGCGCGGGCATGGACGCCGATGCCGCCGCTATGTCGCCCGTCGCGGCAACCGCAACTCGAACCGCACCAGACCCTCCGCGCTCGACGCGCGCAGGTCGCCGCCGTGGGCCAGCGCGAACTGGTGCGCGATGAACAGGCCCAGGCCCAGGCCGTGGCTGGCGTGAAAGCGGGTCTTGAAGGGCTCGAACAGACGGGGCAGCAGCGCCGGGTCGATGTGGCCCGGGTTGCTGACCGCCAGGCGCACCACCGTGCCTTCGCGGCCCTCGATCTCCACGCGGACCGTGCCCTGGCCGTGGACCAGCGCATTGCTGACCAGGTTGGAGACGATCTGCGACAGCCGGTCCACGTCGGCATGCAGTTGCAGGTCGCCTTCGGCCTGCAGTTCCAGTTTGGCGTCGTCATGCAGGCGCTGGGCTTCGTCGAGCACGGCGGCGACGACTTCGCCATAGTCGCAGGCCACGCGCTGCACGGTCAGGCCACCGGTGCGGATACGCGAGAAATCCAGCAGCTGTTCGACCATGCGCGCCATACGCCGGCCGCTGCTTTCCATCTGCCCCAGCGTGCGTTGAACGGCCGCATCGAGCGGCAACTGCATGGCCAGTTTCTCGGCGCACAGCAACACCACCGACAGCGGCGTGCGCAGGTCGTGGGTCAGCACGGCCATCATGGTTTCGTTGAGCTTGAGCGCGCGCTCAAGCGATTCATTGCGCTGCTTGAGCAGGCGGCGCTGCTGGAAGAGCTCGATGAAGACGTTGATCTTGCCGAGGATGACGTGCGGCTCGATGGGCTTGTGCAGGAAATCCACCGCGCCGGCACCGTACCCCTGGAACGAGCGCATCGGGTCGCTGGGCGAGGCGGTGAGGAAGATGATCGGCACTTCCCGGCTGCGCGTGGCACCGCGCATCAGCTCGGCCAGGGAGAATCCATCCATCTCGGGCATGTGCACGTCGAGCAGGGCGACGGCCACCTCGTGTTGCAACAGCAGCTCCAGTGCCTCGGCGCCGGACCGCGCGCACAGCACGCGCACGCCGTCGCGCCGCAGCAGCGCCTCCATGGCGACGAGGTTCTCGGCCACGTCGTCGACCACCAGGACGTTGACCGGCTCGGTGGCCTGGGCCGATGGCGAGGGGTTGAGGAGGTTCATGGGTGGAATTCCGACAGCCTTGTGCAAATCTCGTCCAAGGTAAGTACCGCATCAGCCCCCGCATGCGCCAGGGCCGAGGCCGGCATCAGGGGCGACAGGGCGTCTTCGGGTTGCTGGATCCAGGCGCTGCCGCCGCGCCGGCGCACCGCGGCGACGCCTTCGCTGCCGTCACTGCTGGCGCCGGTGAGCAGCACGGCGAGCAGGCGTTCGCCGAAGGTTTCGGCGGCGCTCTCGAACAGCGGATCGATGGCGGGCCGGGAGAACAGCACCGGGTCGTCCACCGACAACGCCAGCGATTGCGGGCCCTCCACCAGCAAGTGATAGTCCGGCGGGGCAAAGGTGACGGTGCCGGGCAGCAGCGGCTGTTTGTCGATGGCTTCACGCACGGGCAGGGCGCAGTCGCCGTCGAGCGCCTCGCTGACGTTGCTGGGACGGTCTCGCGGCAGGTGCAGGACGATGAGCACGGGCACGGGCAGGTCGGCCGGCAGGCGGCCGAGCACGGCGCGCAGGGCGGCCACGCCGCCGGCGGAGGCACCGATGACGACGGCGTCGTAACGCGCGGCCAGGCGGGAGGCGGCGCGGCTCATGCGACCTTCCGGTACAGGCGCTGTTCGCGCGCGCAGGGTTCGAAATCCGCGGCATGGGCACCGAACTGCAACGACTCCTTGCTGCCCAGGCCGAGGAAGCCCCGGTGCACCAGGGCGTCGTGGAACAGGCCGATCGCCCGGTCCTGCAAACCGCGGTTGAAATAGATCAGCACGTTGCGGCACGACACCAGGTGGACTTCGGAGAACACGTGGTCGGTGGCCAGGCTGTGGTCGGCGAAGACGATATTGCGCTTGAGCCGGCGGTCGAACAGGGCGCCGTTGTAGGCGGTGGTGTAGTAGTCGGCCAGCGAGGCGCGCCCGCCGGCCTGCTGGTAGCTGCGGCTGAACTGGGCGACGCGGTCGATGTCGAACACGCCGCTCTCGGCCGCCGCCAGGGCCTCGGGATTGATGTCGGTGGCGTAGATCAGCGTGCGCTCGAGCAGGCCTTCTTCGTGCAGCAGGATCGCCAGCGACCACACTTCCTCGCCGGTACTGCAGCCGGCCACCCAGACCTTGCACGAGGGATAGGTGCGCAGTACCGGCATCACCTGTTCGCGCAGCACCCGGAAATAGTCCGGGTCGCGAAACATCTCCGACACCTGCACGGTGAAGTACTGCATGGCCTGGGCGAACAGGTCGGGCTCGTGCAGCAAGCGGTGCTGCAGATCGGCGACCCGTGCGCAGGCGAAGCGGCCCATGGCCTGGCGCACGCGCCGGCGCAGCGAGGACACCGCGTATTGCCGGAAGTCGTAGTGGTAGCGCTGGTAGATCGCCTCCAGCAGCAGCCCCAGCTCCAGGTCGAAAAGCGCCGCGCCGCTCATTGCCGTGCGCACCACACCCGGCACAGCGAGACCAGCTTGTCGATGTCGATGGGCTTGGCGATATAGTCGTTGGCGCCGGCTTCCAGGCAGTGCTCGCGGTCGTCGGCCATGGCCTTGGCGGTCAGCGCGATGATCGGCAGGTCCTGCCATTGCGGATTGCGGCGGATCTCGCGCATCGCGGTCAGGCCGTCCATCTCCGGCATCATGATGTCCATCAGCACCAGGTCGACCTCGCGCACGGCCAGGCGTTCGAGCGCTTCGCGGCCGTTGCGGGCGATCTCCAGGGTGACGCCGAGCGGTTCGAGCACGCTGGACAGCGCGAAGATGTTGCGCACGTCGTCTTCGGCCAGCAGTACGGTGCGGCCGTCGAGCACGGCATCGCGCCGGCGCGCCTCGCGCAGCAGCCGCTGCTGCTTGCTCGGCAGCGAGGCCTCCACGCTGTGCAGGAACAGCGTGACTTCGTCCAGCAGCCGCTCGGGCGAGCGCGCGCCCTTGATGATGATGCTCTTGGAATAGCGGCGCAGGCGCTGCTCTTCGTCACGGGTGAGGGCGCGGCCGGTGTAGACGATCACCGGCGGGAAGGCCACCGCGTCATGGCCGGCCATCCGCTCCAGCAGGTCGTAGCCGCTGCCGTCGGGCAGGGCCAGGTCGGTGACCATGCAATCGAAGGTCGCGCCCACCAGCTGCTCGATGGCCTCGGCAATCGTGCCGACGGCGACGATCTCCAGTTGGTCGCGCGCCAGCAGCAACTGCATGTTCTCGCGCAGGGCCTGGTCGTCCTCGACGATCAGCAGCCGGCGCACCGCGCGCGCATTGGTCTGTTCCAGTTGTGCGATGGCGCTGACCAGGCGTTCGCGCGTGGCCGGCTTGATCAGGAAGCCGACCGCGCCCAGCTCCAGCGCCACCTGGGTGCGCTCCAGCGCCGAGACGACATGCACGGGGATGTGGCGGGTGGCCGGGTCGCGCTTGAGGCGCTCGAGCACGCTCAGGCCGGAAATGTCCGGCAGGCCGATGTCGAGCAGGATGCCGCTGGGTCGTAGTTCGGCCGCCTGCAGCAGGGCTTCTTCGGCGCTGGACGCGACCACGCAATCGAAATCGAGATCGTGGGCCAGGGCCACCAGCGCGCGGGCGAAGTCGGCGTCGTCCTCGACCGCGAGGATCAGCCGGCCGGGCCGGTTGCGCTGCTGGCGATCGTCGTCGACGCGCTCGAACGCGGCGGTGGGCGCTGCGACGTGCGGCGCTTCCGCCGGCTGGGCGGGCCTAGGCCGGTCGGCCAGCCGCGCGGCGGGCATGAGCGCCTGCATCGGCGCAGGCAAGGGGATGCTTGCCGCCTCGGCCGGGGCACCATCGACGGGCAGATCGAGGGTGAAGCAGCTGCCGCGGCCGGGCTCGCTCTCCACGCTGATGCCGCCGCCCATGCGCAGCGCCAGGTCGCGCGAGATCGACAAGCCCAGCCCGGTGCCGCCGAAACGGCGGCGGGTGCTGCCGTCGGCCTGGCGGAAGGCCTCGAAGATCACGTCGGTCTGGTCGCGGGCAATGCCGATGCCGGTATCGCAGACCACGAAGCGCACGCGGCGCGGCCCATGGGCCTGCACCTTGAGGCTGACGCTGCCGTGTTCGGTGAACTTGAGCGCATTGGCCAGCAGGTTCTTGAGGACCTGCTGCAGGCGCTGGCTGTCGGCGACGATCTGCACCGGCGCGTCCGGGTCCATGGCGATATCCAGGGCCAGGCCCTTCTGCCGGGCCAGCGGATCGAAGGTTTCGCGCAGGCGGGCCAGCAGCGAGTCGGTCTGCAGCGTGTCGTCGGCCAGTTCGACGTGGCCGGCCTCGATCTTGGACAGGTCGAGGATGTCGTTGATCAGTGCCAGCAGGTCGTTGTTGGAGGAATGGATCGCCTGCGCGTACTTGACCTGCTCGGCGCTCAGCGTGCCGTCGCGGTTGTCGGCCAGCAGCTTGGCCAGGATCAGCGAACTGTTGAGCGGTGTGCGCAGCTCGTGCGACATGTTGGCCAGGAACTCGGACTTGTAGCGCGAGGCGGTTTCCAGCTCCTGGCTGTTGCGCACCAGCTCGGATTGGGCATCGAGCAGGCGCTGCCGTTGCCCTTCGAGTTCGCGCGTGCGCTCCTCCAACTGCACGTTGGTCTGCTCCAGCTCGGCATGCTGCTGCTCCAGGTTGATCTGGGAATGCTGCAGGCTGCGGCTCTGTTCTTCCAGTTCCTCGTTGGCTACGCGCAGTTCTTCCTGCTGCGCCTGCAATTCCTCGCTCTGGCGCTGGGTCTCTTCCAGCAGCTCGATCAGTTCGGCGCGCAGCAGCGAGGTGCGCAAGGCCATGCCGATGGTTTCGCCACAGCGGGCCACCAGCTCCAGCGCGGTGCCATCGTGGTGCGCGCTGGCGATGCGTCCCAGCTCCAGCACGCCGACCAGCTTGCCGTCGGCGCTGACCGGTGCCATCAGCAGTTCGCCGGGCGCGCTGCGGCCCAGGGCCGAGGCGATGGGCAGGTGCGTGGCCTGCACGCCATGGATGCGGCGAGCCTTGCCCAGGCGCAGGGTCTCGCCGAGCTGGCCTTCGCCGGCCGGCAGTTCGCGCGGAATATCGGCCGACAGGGCGATACCGCCGGCCAGCACCAGGCGCTCGCCTTCGAGCCGGTACAGCGCGCCGACCTGGGCGCCGGTGTAGTCGCACAGCACGCCCAAGGCCGCTTCGGCCAACTCGTGTGGCGCCAGGTCGCCATGCAGGCTCACCGACACCCCGTTCTCGCCTTCCTGGAGCCACAGCGAGTGCTCGGCCTGGCGGCGCGCGCGGATGGCCTGCATCACCACCAGGGCGGTGAGCACGAAACACGTGCCGCCGATGCTGCGGTTGACGAAGGAAAACGCGGAATTGTCGCTTGGCGGCGCGATGTTGTAGCCGACGATCAGCAGCACGCCGGAGAGCGCGGCCACGGCCAGCGGCAGCGCCGGTCGGCTCTGGAACACGGTCGCGCAGATGGCCATGAAGTAGAGCAGCCAGACGGCGTAGCCCAGCGGCGTGATCGACTCGATGCCGATGGTTGCCAAGGCGAGCGCGAAGGCGGTAACGCCGATCGCCGTGTCGCGGCCGGTGGCTTGCTTCATGGACCCTGTCCCGAGACTGAAAACAAGTGATACTAACTGAAGGATCGGGCTTGACGAACGCTTGCGGCCCGTGGCCATGGCCTCCACGCGTCCTTCACGCCGCAATCGGAATCCTGCGGCGTTTTTTCGGTACAGGGGGCAACATGCAAGAAGCGCATTCGGCGTTGTCGCCAAGCGGCGTGGCAGTGGCCGAGCCCGGCGCGCCGCTGCGCGTGCTGTTGGTCGAAGACCAGGAAGACCTGCGCGAGCTGCTCGCCGACGTGATGCAGGGCATGGGCGCGCAGGTCAGCACGGCCGCCGATGCCGGGGAGGCGATGGCGCTGCTGCAAGGCGGCTATTGCTGCGACGTGCTCTTCAGCGACATCCACATGCCCGGCGCCCTCAGCGGCACGGACCTGGGCGCCTACGTCAGCCAGCATCTGCCACAGGCCGTGGTGATCCTCGCTTCGGGGCACCCGCGCTTCCAGCTGCAGCCGCTGCCGGCCGGCGCGCTGTTCCTGCAGAAGCCCTTCCGCCTCGACCAGTTCATGCAACTGATCCAGCGCCGCGCCTGAGCGTTGCGCTCAGGCGTGGATCCAGAACGCGAACTCGGCAAAGGTGTCGCGGTTCCACCAGCCGGCCTGGCCGGTGCCATAGCGGAAGTTGCGCGCGCCGGCCTGGCTTTGCAGCGGCGCGGTGACGCTGCCGGCGGCGTCGCGTTTTGCCCGCTGGCCGTCGGTCTCGGGCACCACCAGCACGATGTGGCCGGAGCGCCCGTCTTCCTTGCGCCGCGCCACGATCAGCCCGAGTGCGCCCTGGTTGGCCGCCAGTTGCAGCTTGTCCAGCGTACCGGTCTGGCGCCAGCCGAAATCCGGGCCGAATTCGCGCAGCCAGCGGAACAGGTCGTTGGCGCGCATCTCGCGCAGCGTGTCGCCGATCAGCGGTTGCACGGCCTGGCCCTGCTGCCATTTCAGCAGGGCGGGCGACGACCACCACACCCGTGGCAGGTAGGCGCCGGCGAGGTGGCAGAAGTCGTGGCAATAGATGTTGCAGAAAGTGAGCCCGTCGCGCGGTTGGTAGCGTTTGTAGCGCGGGTTCTCGCTGTCGAGCCAGGCGATGATGGCGGCCAGTTCGGTGCGCAGTTCGTCGGGCGTGGTGCCTTGGCGTCCGGGTTGCCCCGGCTCGTTGAGCGAATGTGCGTCGGCAGCGGCAGTGCGGCGGGTGACGCTGTTGCCGGTGCGCGGCATCCAGACCGCGGGAATCGGCCCGGCAGAGGCGGTCCGGACGTCCGCCGCGCCGGGGGCCGAGGCAGGCGCCGACGCCGCGTCGAGTAGCGGGATCTCCGCCAGTTCCGGCGCGGGCTTGAGATAACGCGTCGCCGCCCAACCACGCAGCAGCGCGCCGGCCAGGCTGGTTTCCACCGCCATGAAGCCGTCCACCGCTTTGCCGTCGAGCGCCCGCACCGGTTGGCCGTCGGGCAACTCGCCGACGACATTGGCGCGCACGGGCGTGCTGATCTTCGGGGCACTGCGCAGGTAGAGCGTGGACACGCGTGTGTCCACGCGCAGGAACGGACCGGTCGCGGTGACCGGCGAGGGCGGCGGCACGATGGCCTCGCCCGCGGCGGGCGGATCGATCAACGCGCGCGCGCCGGCGGTGGCAACCGTTTCGCTCAGGCGCAGGTAGTCGAACACCGACTCGCCGTAGTACTTGCCCCCGGGCGGGCGGTAGCCCTGTTTGAGGCCCTTGCGCGGATCGTAGCGGCCGGTGTTGTAGGCGATCGCCACGGCGACCATGTCGAGCACGCTCAGCGGGTTGCGATCGCCCAGGCCGATGCGCCGGCGCTTCTCTTCCAGCTCCTGCAGCGCCAGCGCCAGGGTGTCCTGGAAGTGGGCGTAGCGCTGCTGCAGGAAATACTGCGGGTCCTGCTTGAAGAACTGCAGGTCGCGCTGGAACAGGCCGAAGCCGTGGCAGAACTTGTCCGGCTTCTGCGCCACGCGCGCGTACTCGGGCACGTAGCGCGCCATCTCGACCAGCGCCTGCCGGGCGATCTGGAACATCTGCGCGCCGTTGGGCGCCGCTTCCAATTCGGCCCGCGTGCGCGGGAAGGCGCTGCGGCCGGCGCTGGCGTCCAGCGTGTCGCCTACGCACAGGGCCAGGACGCGGGCCTCGTCCAATCCCGCGCGGCGCAGCAGCGGCCATACCTCGCCGGTTTCCTGGCAGGCGAGGGCCACGAGGAAGTCGAGGCTGAAGGGAGTGCCGGCGAGCGCGGCCTGCAGGCGGGTGGCGAACGTTTGCTTGAACCACGCGATGTCTTCGCGGTTGGGCATGACACGGCTCCTTGAAGGGCTGGGTGGCTTCCTGCGCTTTGCTGCCGGCCACATCGCAGACAACGCGCAGCGGCCACCGCAGCGGCCAGCGCTGACGGCGCGCTCACCCGCCGGCGGCGAGCATGCGGCCACGCCACTGCCGGAGCCGGCCATGACGCCCCTGGACAAACCCTTGCGCCGCGAACTCGAAGTCGACGGCCGCGCCTATACCCTCACCGTCGATCCCGGCGGCCTGAAGTTGGTCGAGAAGGGCCGGCGCAAGGGCCTGACGCTGGCCTGGCAGGATCTGCTCAACGGCGATGCGGCGCTGGCGGCGGCATTGCAGGCGGCAGTAGCCGATCGGCGATGAATGGCCTCTGCCTGCCCGCGGCTTCGCTCCTCGGGGCTGAAGCCCCTCCCACAGCGACTTCGATCAGCTCGTGGATGCCGGCTGGGCGCACTGTGGGAGCGGCTTCAGCCGCGACAGCCTGCTCAGGTCGCCGCACCTGCAAACAACATCGCCAACTGCGCTACCGCCGCTTCCGACAGCGCGCGGTCCGGGGCGATGCCCTCGTTGCCGTAGTCGTCGTCCTGTTGCGCCTGCACCAGGATGCCGTCGCGGCGCGGGATGACGTTGAGGTTGTGGCCGCGCCAGAACAGCGAATAGTCCACTTCCGGCTGCGGCACCAGGCGGGCGGTCTGGCCGCGCACCGGAACGATCGTCTCATCGCCCAATAGCGCACGCGCGCCGTAGCCGGTGGCGTTGAACACCACCTTCTCGCGCAGGTCGGCGAACTGGCGCGGGCTGTCGAACACGCGCGTGTGCAGCTCGCCGCCGTTGGCCAGGAAGTCGTCCATCAGCAGCCGCGCATAGGCGGTGATGTTGAAGGTCATCTGGGTATAGCGGCGTGCGTAGGGCACCGGGAACGGGTGCTCGCCCGGTGCCAGCGTGCGTGAACCCGGGTGCAGGTCGCGCAGCAGGCGATGTTCGAGGTCGGCGTATTCGGGCTCGCGGCTCTCGCTGTCCGGGCCGGCCGGCTGGTCGAAGGGAACGTCCGACAGGAAATAGCCATCGCGCCACTCCACCGGCTCGCCGGGCAGGCCGAGTAGGGTCTGGAAGCGGCGGAACGAACTGCGCGCCATCGCTTCCCAGAGGCGCTCGAATTCAGGCGTGCTGGCCGCGGCGGTGGCCACGCGCGAGTCCGGCGACCATACGCCGGTGGCGTAGAACGAGCGCACGTCCGGCACGCGGTCCTTGGCGTAGATGCGCACGCGCAGCCCGGCGCGCTGGGCGACCAGGGCGGTGGTCAGGCCGATGGCGCCGCAGCCGATCACCGCGACCTCGTCGCCCGCGACCGCCGGTGCCAGGCTTAGCGCGCGCTCGGCCGAGCCCCACGACAGCGACCAGCCGCTGCCGCCGTGGCCGTAGTTGTGGACGATGGTCTTGCGCCCCATGCGCTCGGCCTCGATCCGCGGGCCCTGGGCGCGAAAGGGCCGGGTGCAGACGCTCAGGGCGATGATGCGGTCGGCGCTGGCGCGGATCGGCGACAGCGCCCGCGGTGGGGCGAAGTGATCGGCGATCGCGTCCGGCGGCGGTGGCGGCAGCGCGGGGTGGCGGGGCTCGTTGGCGGCGAAGGCGCCGGTGGAGGCGACGGCGACCGCGGCACTGGCACCGCGCAGGAACTGGCGACGTTGCATGGAGTGTTCCAGGGTGGGGACCGGGGCAGCATAACCGCCGCCCGTGCGGCCGAAACGCGACCCGGGCCGCGGATTCGCGGAGGCAATCCGGGCATTCGTCGCTGCGCCCGGGCCCTCGTCGCGCACGCATCCACAAGCCCGGCGGGCCGGTCTATGCTCGGCCGCACTGAATCCACCGAGCGCCTTCCGTGACCGCCAGCCTGTTCCTGATCGCCCGCCTGTTGTTCGCCTGGATGATCGTCCTGATCGCCGTCAGCAATATCTGGGACGAGCTGTTTGGCCATACCGGCTCGTTCTATACGCTGATCACCCTGGCCACGCTGGCCATCGTGCTCACCAGCATCGCCACCCACCTGCGCCGGGTGAAGCTGATCGCCGGGCGCCTGGACCACGACACCCTGAGCAGCCGCCAGCGGCGGCAGGTCGAAGTGCCGCTGGACACCCCCGAGGCCTTTGCGGTGATGGAAAGCGCGATCCGCCAGCTGCCGCGCGTGGAGGACATCGAAAGCTCGCCGGGCAGCCTGCAGGTACGCGCCAAGGTGCGGCGCATCGATGCGTCGTCGCCGGACGAGATATCGCGCTGGAACTTGTTCGCGCGTTTCGCGATCAAGCGCAACCAGGTGCTGGCCACGCTCACGCCGGGCACCGGCACCAGCAGCGTGACGCTGCTGTGCGAGCCGGACGCCGGGGCCTGGGTCGACTTGTTCGTGGTCGACGAAGGCAGCAACTACGAGATCGCCGAAGCCGTCGGCCGCGCGCTCACCAGCCGGGTGTCGGCGCAGCGCCGCGACGAGCAGGCCGCGGTCGTGCAGACCGAGACCGAGAAGGAACTGGCGGTGGCGCGCCTGAACCTGCTGCACGCGCAGGTCGAACCGCATTTCCTCTACAACACATTGGCCAGTGCCCAGGTGCTGGCGCGCACCGACCCGCCGCGCGCCGAGCAGATGATCGGCCACCTGATCCAGTACCTGCGCCGCTCGCTGCCCAGTGCCGACGATGCGATGTCCACCTTGGGCGAGGAACTCGAACGGACGCAGGCCTACCTGGAGATCCTGCGCATCCGCATGGGCGCGCGCCTGGCGATGCAACTGGAAGTGCCGTTCGAGCTGCGCCGCCTGCAGGTGCCCTCGATGATGTTGCAGACGCTGGTGGAGAATGCGATCAAGCACGGCCTGGAGCCCAAGCCCGGCGGCGGCACGATCTGGATCCTGGCGCGCACGTTCGACGACCACGCCACGCTCACCGTCGCCGACGACGGCCAGGGCTTCAACAGCCACAGCCACGGCACCGGCGTGGGCCTGCGCAACCTGCGCGAGCGGCTGCGCCTGACCTACGGCAACCTGGCTTCGTTCGCCATCGTCTCCAACTTCCCCAGCGGCGTGGCCGCGACGATTACCCTGCCGCTGCAGTACGCGCCGCAGAAAACCCCGCCACCGTGGATGACGCCGGATACGACGCCGCCGAGCGTGCCGCCGGCCGCCGCGGACGCAGGCACGCCGCCGCCGCCGCTGCCGCCCGTGCCGGGCGCCGCGACGGGCAATGGCGGTGCCGCATGAACGGCGTGCGCGCCATCGTCGCCGAGGACGAGACCCTGCTGCGGCAATCCCTGCTTGGCCTGCTGGCCGAGGTCTGGCCGGCGCTGGAGATCGTGGCCGAATGCGAAGACGGTGCCAGCGCGCTGGAAAGCATCGCCGAGCTGCAGCCGGACGTGGTGTTCCTGGACATCCGCATGCCCGGACTGACCGGCATCGAGGTGGCGCGCGCCATGGCCGAGGCCAGCCCGCGCTCGCAGGTGGTGTTCGTCACCGCCTACGACCAGTACGCCATCGACGCCTTCGAGCAGGGCGCCATCGACTACCTGCTAAAACCCATTTTGCGCGAGCGCCTGGCCGCCACCGTGCAGCGGGTGCAATCGCGCCTGACCGCCGGCCTGCCGGACACCCAGATACTGGATGCGCTGCTGGCGCGCCTGTCTGCGCGCCCCGGCAGCGCCAGCGACCGCCCGCCGATGGCCTGGATCACCGCCAGCAGCGGCCGCGAGACGCGTTTGATCCAGCTGGATGACGTGGCCTACTTCCAGGCCGACCACAAATACACCGTGGTGATGACCGCCGAGGGCGAGTCGGTGCTGCGCACGTCGCTGCGCGAGCTGCTCGACGTACTCGACCCGCAGGCGTTCAAGCAGATCCACCGCTCGACGATCGTCAACATGAAGGCCGTGGCCTCGGTGATCCGCGAGGACAGCGGCAAAGGAAAGTTGCGGCTGAAGACACGGCCGGAACTGCTCACGGTGAGCCAACCGTTCATGACCCTGTTCCGCGGCATGTAGCTTCGGGCGTGGGTCGAGGAGAGTCGCCATGCGTATCTTCGCCGCCATCGTTTATTGCCTCATGGCCGTGTCCGGCTGCCACGAGCGCGGCGGGGTGACCTCGATCACCCGCGCCAGCACCGACGGCCACGACACCCTCTTCAGCAAGACCGAAAGCCGCGACGGCGTGGCCGATTTCCACTGCCTGGCCAGCACCAGCGGGCACTGCCATTACCTGGTGTTCGCCGATGATTGCCAGGATGGGCAGGCGGGCCGCTGCCACCGGCGGACCCTGCAACGGCTCGACCTGCGGCCGGGCCAGACCCATCAGTTGAGCGGCTTGCCGGCCGGCTTCCAGCTCTGCGTGGACAGCAAGGCGCCGGCCGAGGACTGCGCCCGAGGTTGATTGCCATGCCGCAGCCCCTGTAGGAGCGGCTTCAGCCGCGACCGCGATCTGGCAGCGCGCGGTCGCGGCTGAAGCCGCTCCTACAAAGGCGGGCCGTGGGGCTGACGCACCTCGGTGGTGCATGGCCCCATTCCGCAGTGCGCTATGACTCCGGGGGTGCGCATCTGCGATCATGCGCGATTCTTTGCCGTCGGCCCCACCCATGACCGTTCCGCAACATCCCACCGCGCTCCGCCGCGAAGTCGGCCCCTTCGCCCTCATGCTCACCGGCCTGGGCTCGATTATTGGTTCCGGCTGGCTGTTCGGGGCCTGGCGCGCCGCCGGCCTGGCCGGCCCTGGCGCGGTCTGGGCCTGGGTCCTGGGCGCGGCCATCATCACCACCATTGCCCTGGCCTATGCCGAGTTGGGCGCCATGTTCCCCGAGTCCGGCGGCATGGTGCGCTACAGCCATTACTCGCACGGCTCGCTGGTGGGTTTCATCGCCGGCTGGGCGAACTGGATCGCGATCGTCTCGGTGATCCCGGTCGAGGCCGAGGCCTCGGTGCAGTACATGGCCTCCTGGCCGTGGCAGTGGGCGCAGGACCTGTTCGTCTCGCACCCGGGCGGTGCCGGCGAGCTGACGGTGCCCGGCCTGCTGATCGCCGCGGTGCTGGTGCTGGTGTATTTCCTGCTCAACTTCTGGAGCGTGAAGCTGTTCGCGCGCTCGAACACCGCCATCACCGTGTTCAAGCTGGTGGTGCCGGCGGCCACGGGCATTGCCTTGATCGCCAGCGGTTTCCACAGCGAGAACTTCAGCGTGGGCATCCATGGCGACGGCCACGTCATCGACCTCGCCGCCGTGCTCACCGCGGTGGCCACCGCCGGTATTGTCTTCAGCTTCAACGGCTTCCAGAGCCCGGTGAACCTGGCCGGCGAGGCCAAGAACCCCGGCCGCAGCATCCCGTTCGCGGTGCTGGGTTCGATCGCGCTGGCCACCGTGGTCTACGTGATCCTGCAGGTCGCCTTCCTCGGCGCGGTACCGCCGGACCTGCTGGCCCAGGCCGGCTGGCACGGCATCGACTTCCGCTCGCCGTTCGCCGAGCTGGCGATCATTGTCAACCTGCATTGGCTGGCGATCCTGCTGTACGTGGACGCCTTCATCAGCCCGTCGGGCACCGGCATTACCTACACCGCGACCACCGCGCGGATGATCTACGGCATGGAGAAGAACGGCACCATGCCGAAGATCCTCGGCCAGGTGCATGCGCATTGGGGCGTGCCGCGCCCGGCGATGCTGTTCAACCTGGCGGTGTCCTACCTGTTCCTGTTCTTCTTCCGCGGCTGGGGCACGCTGGCGGCGGTGATCTCGGTGGCGACGATCATTTCCTACCTCACCGGCCCGGTCAGCGTGATGTCGCTGCGCCGCACCGCGCCGGAATTCCACCGCCCGCTGCGCGTGTTCGCGCTGCCGGTGATGGCGGCGGTGGCCTTCGTCATGGCGACCGAGCTGCTGTACTGGGCGCGCTGGCCGCTGACCGGCGAGATCATCCTGCTGATGGTGGTGGCGTTGCCGGTGTACGCGTACTACCAGGCCAAGGCGCGCTGGGCCGACTTCGGCCGGCAGCTCAAGGGGGCGTGGTGGATGATCGTGTACCTGCCGACGATTGCGCTGCTGTCGTGGGCCGGTAGCACCACCTTCGGCGGCCATGGCTATCTGTCTTATGGCATGGACCTGGCGGTGGTCGGTGTGGTCGGCCTGGTGTTCTATGTGTGGGGCGTGCGTAGTGGTTGGCGGACGCCTTCGGTGGAGCAGGCGGTGGTGACCACGCACTGAGAAAAAAGAAAACGGGGGCTTCGGCCCCCGTTTTGTATCCGGCCAACCGCGGTCGGTGCTGAAGCCACTCCTGCAAAAGCCTGCGATTGCACTGTAGGAGGGGCTTCAGCCCCGACGGCATCCGAAGCTCATTGGCTCACGCCACCAGGCGCGGACTGCCATCGAAGCGATCGAGCTCGCGCACCAGCTCCGAGTACTGCCGCATGCGCCCCATCTCGCGCATGATCACGATGTCCTCGTGGCGGATCTCGCGATGCGCCATCACTTCCTGCTTGTAGCGCAGCACCTCCGGGTAGCGCCGCGCCATTTCCAGCGCGTCGGCCACGCATTCGACGGAGTCGGCGTCCGGGGTGAGCCGGGCGCGGCTGTTGAAGGCGCGCAGCCAGCGCTCGAAACCGGCGCTGTGGTCGAACAGGTCGGCGATGTACCACATCACGAACAGGATCGAGACCCAGGAGGTGAACACGATGACCACCCGGCTGAAGGTGATGTGGTAGTCGTGCTGCCACAACTGGTGGGCGATGACCCCGAGCAGGATCAGCGAGATCGCCTGCCAGCCGATGATCGAGGCGACCACCCACTGCTTCTTGGCCACGGTGAGCAGCTCGACCTCGGCGTCGATCTGGCGGTCGGTCTTGTCGCGCCAGTGCGCGACCTGGGTTTCGAAGGGTTCTGCATGGAGCGCGTTGTCTTCCAGAAGCAAACCCAAACCTTTGAACAAAGCGATCATCACGAGCTCCCGAACGATTGGCTGGTACGAACGGCTGGCGGCACTGGCGTAACTTCAGGTGCTTCCTTTCTAGCACTTTCGCCGCGCTTGGCAATGGGGTGGCGGGCGGGGGTCGCCTTGCTGCGACCGCACATGCGCCGCGCAGCGGCAGGCAGGCCGCCTCCGGGACGAGCGGTTGCAGTATCCAAACCAGGGGTCGGCATTGCGTGAGCGCGCTAGCATGGCCGCCATGCCCCGCCTGCTGCGATCCCTGACCGCGCCTGCCGTCGCGCCGCTCCGGCGTTGGGTGCTGGGCGCGTTCCCGCGTGGCGAAAGCGGGATCGAATACGACCGGCCCGCGGGCGATCCCGGGCTATTCGGGCCGGACAGCGTCACCTGGCGCGTGCATGCGGAGTTCCCCGGCATGCTGGCCGGCGGCCTGTGCGCCCTGATGTTGCAGGCCCTGCATCCGCGCGCGCTGGCCGCCGTGTACGACCATTCCAACTTCCGCGAAGACCTGGTCGGGCGCCTGCGCCGCACCACCCACTTCGTCGCCGGCACGACGTATGCGCCGGTTGCCGATGCCGAACGCCTGATCGCGCGGGTACGCGCCATCCACGCCCGGATTGGCGGCCACGCCGCCGACGGGCAGGCCTATCGCGCCGACGAACCGGCGCTGCTGACCTGGGTGCATGTCACCGAGGCCTACGGCTTTCTGGAGGGCTGCCGGCGCTATGGCCGCGTCGTGCCGGGCAACATCGCCGACCGCTACTACGACGAGACCCGGCGCGTGGCCGAGGCGTTGGGCGCCATCGGGGTGCCGGCCAGCGAGGCGGCGGTGACCGGGTATTTCGCCGAGGTATTGCCGCAGTTGCGCATGGATGAAAGGGCGCGCGAAGTATTGGGGGTGCTGGCCGCGGCGCGGCTGCCGGTGCCGGCGCCGGGTCTGTCGCGCGATGTGTTTCTCGGCGCCGGTGCGGCGCTGTTGCCGGCATGGGCTTGCGATCTGCTCGGACGCGGGCCGGTGCGGCGCGCGCGCGACCGCGCGGCGGCGCGGATGATGGCGGCGATGGCGCCGCTGTTTCGCGCGGCGCTGCCCGATGGATTGGCACCGCGAGCGTGCCGGCGAATGGGATTGCCGGTGGAGGTATTACAGCGCTGGCCGTGAGGGTGCGCGCGCACTGAAGGTTGTCGGGGCCGAAGCCCCTCCTACAGTGCTCCCCCGAGCTATCCGGAGACTGTTGTGGATGGGCTGCGGCCCCACAGCAGAGTCCCAAATCATTCCGCAGGACATTGTAGGAGGGGCTTCAGCCCCGAGCTCTTGGCGGGGTAAAAAAGAAACGGCGGCCCGAAGGCCGCCGTTCCTCACACCGATTGCGCCCAGCCCGTTACCAGACCTTGACCCGCTTCTCCGGCGCCAGGTACAGCTGCTGATCCGGCTTGACGTCAAACGCCGGATACCACGCATCCACATTGCGCACCGTCTGCGCGCGGAAGCGTCCCGGCGCATGCACATCGGTCAGCACCGCATTACGCAGCGCGGCGTCGCGGTACTTGCCGCGCCAGGCCTGGGCGAAACCGAGGAAGAAGCGCTGGTCCGGGGTGAAACCGTCCAGTGTCTGCGCCGGTTTGCCCTGCTGCGAAAGCACATAGGCGTCATGCGCGGTGGCCAGGCCGGCGACATCGGCGATGTTCTCGCCCAGGGTCAGCTTGCCGTTGACCGACAGGTCGGCGAACGGCTTGTAGGCACTGAACTGCGCGGCCAATGCGTCGCCGGCGGCCTCGAACTTCTTCAGGTCCTCGGCCGTCCACCAGTCGTGCAGTGCGCCGTGTTCGTCGAACAAGGCGCCGGTGTTGTCGAAGCCGTGGCTGATCTCATGGCCGATCACCGCGCCGATGGCGCCGTAGTTGACCGCATCGTCGGCCGCGGGGTCGAAGAACGGCGGCTGCAGGATCGCCGCCGGGAAGATCAGGCGGTTCTCCAACGGCACGTTCAGCGCGTTGACCTCCTGCGGCACCATGTACCACTCGCCGTGGTCCACCGGCTTGCCCAGCTTGGCCAGGTTGCGCTTGTACTCGAACAGCCCGGCGCGCTCGGCGTTGCCCAGGGCGTCGTCGCGGCGCACGTCCAGGGCGCTGTAGTCGCGCCACTTGTCCGGGTAGCCCACGGCCACGGTCAGGCCGGCGATCTTGGCCTTGGCGTGCTGCTTGGTCTGCGGGCTCATCCAGTCGAGCTTGTCGATGCGCTGGCCGAAGGCGCCGATGATGTTGTGCACCATCGTCTCGGCGCGCTGCTTGGTCTCGGCGCTGACGTACTTGTCGACATAGCGCTTGCCCACCGCCTCGCCCAGCGCCTGGTTGGTCGCGTCGATGCCGCGCTTCCAGCGCTCGCGCTGTTGCGGCGTGCCGCTGAGCGTGGCGCCGTAGAAGGCGAAGCGCTCATCGGCGAAGGGCTTGGACAGGTAGGGCGAGGCGCGGTCGAGGGCGCGGAAGGTCAGGTACTGCTTCCATACGTCCAGCGGCTGCGAGGCGACCAGTGCCGAGATCCCGGCCACGGCCTGCGGCTGCCACACGATGAAGTCCTGCTGCGCGGGCAGGCCGGCAGCGTCGAAGAAGGCCGTCCAGTCCAGGCCGGGCGCCTTGGTGGCGAAGTCGGCCAGTTGCCAGGCGTTGGCCCCGGCCTTGACGTTGTTGGTCTGCTCCTGCGAGGCATGCACCTTGGCGATCGCGGTTTCCAGCGCCAGGATGTGCGCGGCCTGCGCCTGCGCATCGGCCTGCGGCAGGCCGGCCAGCGTCAGCACTTTGGCGATGTGCGTCTTGTAGGCCTCGCGCAGTTGCAGCATGCGCCCGCCTTCGAGATAGAAGCTGCGGTCGGGCATGCCCAGGCCGCCCTGCACCAGGTAGGGCGCATAGCGGTCCGGCTGCATCAGGTCGGCGGTGACCCACAGGCCGAACAGGCGGTCGGTGTAGAAATCGGTGGCGTTGAGCAGGTCGACGTCGGCGCGCAGTTGGGCGCCCAGTTCGCGCGAGAGGGACTGCTTGTCGGCGATCTCGGCGATGGCCGACAGCTGCGGCTGCACCGGGCCGACGCCCTTGGCCTCGATGCCGGCCTCGTCCATGAAGGCGGCGTAGTAGTCGCCGATCTTCTTTTCCTCGCCGCTGGCGCGGTCGTTGGCCGAGGCGCCCTCGATGATGTCGCGCGTGTGCTTTTCGGTATCGACCACGATCCGGGTGAAACTGTTGTAGCTGGCGCGGTCGGCGGGGATCTCGGTGTTCTTCACCCAGTTGCCGTTGGCGAAGGCGAAGAAATCGTTGCCGGCGGCCACGTTGCGATCCATGCCGGTGGCGTCGAAGCCGAAATCGCCGAGCTGCGGCTTTTCCGCCTGCGCGCTCGCCGGTGCCGCAGCGGCCGGGGCCTGGGCCGGGCTTTCGCGCTTGCAGGCGACCAGGGGCAGGGTGGAGAGCAGGGCCAGGAACAGGGCAGTGCGGTGCAGCTGGGGCATGGAGCGGCTCGGTGATGCGAAGACGAAGCGGGGGAGTTTAGGCCGCGCGAGCGCCAGCCGGTACCGGCCTAAACCTGAATACGGCGGCTTCACCCGCTCGCGGCCGTCTCCGGTTCAGTGTGTGGCGGGACGTTCAAGAACCCCGCTGCGGCGCCGATGTGGTGGGTTGAACCGGAGACGAACGCACGCCATGCCGCCGCCCACCGTCGCCCCGTCCTCCTTGCCAGCGCTGCCGGACATGCCGCCGTTGCGCCGGGTCACGCTGGCCGGACTGCTGTTGGGCCTGTTGCTGGCGATCGGCCTGGCTTTCGTACTCCTGCACGACTGGCATGCACGTTGCGAAGCGGCGCAACGCCAGGCGTTGGCGTTGGCGACCGGCACCCAGCGCCTGCTGGCGGTAGAGCTGCGCAACCTGGAAAGGGCCATGCGTGGCATCGCCGCCGATGCGCACGAACTCTTCGGCCGCGTGCCGGAGCAGGCGCCGAGCTTGCTGAGCGATTCGATGCGCGGGGTTGCCAGCCGCCATGCCGAGATCGAGAGCATCGTCGTGGTGGACGATCGCGGCATGGCGATCACCGACGGGCGCGGCGACGCCTCGTTGCCGGCGTGGACGGTGCCGGCGCGGCGTGGGGCCGGCAGCGCGCTGTATGTCGGCCCGCCGCAACAAGGGCTCGATGGCGAATGGCTGCTGCGCCTGGCCGTGGACATGGGCAACGACCGCTGGATCCTCGTGCGCCTGCATCGTTCCGAGCTGCAGAACCTGGTGGCCGGCCTGGACGTGGGCCAGCGCGGCGTGGTCTCGATGTCCGACGTCGACGGCTTCGTGCTGGCACGCACGACCTATCCCGGTGCGCGGGCCGGAGCGCGAGTGGGCCCGCTGCACTTGCCGCCGGGCAGTTTCAACCGCGACCCGCGCATCGTGCCGATGGGCGACCACGTCAGCGTGCTCGATGGCACCCACCGCATCGCCGCGGCGGGCACTGCGCCGCCCTATCCGATCCGCGTCTATGCCGGATTGGACCGCCGCGAGGTGCTGGCGCCGTGGTGGACGCTGCTGTGCGTGGCGGTGCTGGTCTTCGCGTTCTACGTCGCCGGCTTCGTCTACCTGTTGCGCAGCCTGGGCCGCGCCGGGCGGCGCCAGGCGCGGCTGCAGGCCGAGCTGCGCGCCGGTGACGAGGAGCTGCGGCTTGCGCACCAGGTCGGCGGCATCGGTACCTGGTCGATCGCCCCGGACGGTGAGCAGTTGCAATGGGCGCCGCAGACGGCCGAGATGTTCCAGTCCAACTTGACCGGGCTGAGCGTCGCCGAATTCCTGCAGCGCGTGCATGAGCAGGACCGGCGCCGCATCACCCGCGCGCTGGCACGGGCCTGGCGCGGCGGCGAGCCACTGGATATCAGCTTCCGCCTGGTGCTGCCCGAGCTTGGCGAGCGCTGGGTGTCGGCGCGCGGCGCGCTGGTGGCGGACGGCCATCCCGGGCGGCGCATGACCGGCACCGTGGTCGATGTCAGCGAGCGGGTGGAGATCCAGTCGATCGCACTGGATGCGCAGCGCCAGTTCCGGCTGATCTTCGAACTCAACCCGCTGCCGTGCCTGTTGTTCGATACCGAGACCGGGCGGTTCCTGGAAGTGAACCCGGCGGCGATCCGCGAGTACGGCTACAGCCGCGAGGAATTCCTGCGGCTGCGCCTGGCCGATGTCGAGCCGGCCCTGCAGGATCCCTTCCACGGGGCCGCTGCGCCGGCGTTCGGCGACAGCGCGGTGCCGCTGCTGCATGTGCATCGCCGCCGCAACGGCAGCTTGATCGATGTGCGCATGCACACCTCGCAGTTGGAAATCGCCGGCATTCGCGCACGCCTGGTGCTGGCGGAAAACGTCAGCGACCACATGGCGCACCAGCGCGAACTGGCCTATCGCGCCAGCCACGATGCCGCCACCGGCCTGTTGACGGTGCGCGCCCTGGCCGAATGGCTGGACCGCGAGCAGCGCGATGCGCGCTATCACATCGCCCACGTCGAACTGCGCGGGCTGCAGCTGATCGGCGACACGCTGGGCCGTGAAGCCGGCGAGGCGGTGCTGCGCAACCTGAAGCAGCGCCTGAAGACATTGGCCGACCGCTACGGCTGGCTGGCGTTCCAGCCGGCGGAGGATTTTGTCTTCGCCATCGCCGGCCAGCACTCGCTGGACACGGTGATCGAAGTGCTGGTGGCGAGCCTGTCCGAGCCGGTGCAGGGACGCGACTCCTTCCACCAGCTCGACCTGCGCATCGGCGTGGCCAGCCACCCGAGCGATGGTGCGGCTGCCGAGGAAGTGATCGGCAAGGCGGCGCAGGCGGCGCATGCCGCGCGCGAGGAGAGCGAATCGGTGTTGCGGTTCCACGCCGGCATCGAGGCCCGGCTGAGCGAACGCCTGCACTTGGCCGGCCGCCTGCACCAGGCCATCGACCGCAACGAGTTCGTGCTGCATTTCCAGCCCATCTTCGACTGCCGGCAACGCCGGCCGGTAGCGCTGGAAGCGTTGTTGCGCTGGCGCATCGCCGAGCAAGCGTTGATGCTGCCGGGCGAGTTCATCCAGTTGTGCGAGGACACCGGGTTGATCCTGCCGCTCGGCCGTTGGGTGCTGCGCGAGGCGGCGCGGGCCCAGCGCCGGTTGGCCGAAGCCGGCTGGCGCGAACTGCCGGTGGCGGTGAACGTGTCGGCGCTGCAGTTCCACCATAGCGACCTGGCTGCGGACGTGGCCGCGGCCTGCGAGGAATTCGGCGTGGCGCGTGGCGGCCTGCACGTGGAGCTGACCGAGAGCAGCCTGATGCGCCAGCCACTGCGCGCGCTCAAGGCGATGCACGGGCTGCATGCACAGGGCGTATGCATTTCGCTGGATGACTTCGGCACCGGCTTCTCCAGCATGTCCTACCTGCAGCACATGCCGCTGGACTCGTTGAAGATCGATCGATCGTTCGTCGGCGACGTCGAGCTGGAAGCGCGCAATGCATCGATCTGCCGTGCGCTGATCACGCTGGGCCACAACCTCGGCCTGAAGGTCATCGCCGAAGGGGTCGAGCGCGAAGCGCAACTGGCCTGGCTCTCGGCCAACGGCTGCGACCAGGTGCAGGGCTGGCTGCTGGGGCGGCCGGCCCCGCTGGAGGAATCGATGGCGGCGTTGCGGCCGGCGCCGGGCTGAGCCGGCGCCATGCGCCGTCAGCCGTTGAGCAGGGCCATCGGTGCCTCGGGGTAACGCGCGCCGGCGGCCGCGTCGGCGGGGAACACCGCGTCGATCCGCGCCAGGTCGGCCGGGGTCAGGCGTACGTCCAGGGCAGCGAGATTTTCGTCGAGGTAGGCCGCGCGCTTGGTCCCCGGGATCGGCACCAGGTCCTGGCCTTGCGCCAGCACCCAGGCCAAGGCGAGTTGGCCGGCGGTGATGCCTTTCTCCGCGGCCATGGCATTGACCTGGTCGACCAGGGCGAGGTTGCGGGCGAAGTTCTCGCCCTGGAAGCGCGGTGAACGCCGCCGGTAGTCGTCGGCGTCGAAGTCTTCGGGCGAACGGATCGCGCCGGTGAGGAAGCCGCGGCCGAGCGGCGAGTACGGCACGAAGCCGATCCCCAGCTCGCGCGTGGTGGCGAGCACGCCGTTGTGTTCCGGGTCGCGCGTCCACAGCGAGTACTCGCTTTGCACCGCGGTGATCGGATGCACCGCATGGGCGCGGCGAATGGTTGCCGCCGCAGCTTCCGACAAGCCGAGGAAACGCACCTTGCCCTGTTCGACCAGGCGCGCCATCGCCCCGACCGTGTCCTCGATCGGCACGTTGGGGTCGACGCGATGCTGGTAGTACAGGTCGATGTGATCCACGCCGAGCCGCTTGAGGCTGCCTTCGCACGAGGCGATCACATATTCGGGCCGGCCGTCGGCACCGCGCACGGCGGGATTGGCCGGGTCCACGCGGATGCCGAACTTGGTGGCGAGAAAGACTTGCTCGCGGCGACCGGCGATCGCGCGGCCGACCAGCACTTCGTTGGTGTGCGGGCCGTAGATGTCGGCGGTATCGAGCAGGGTCACGCCCTGGTCGAGGGCGTGGTGAATCACCGCGATCGAGGCCTCGTCGTCGCGATGGCTGCCGTAGAAGGCACTCATGCCCATGCAGCCGAGGCCGAGGGCGGAAACGTCGGGGCCGGTGCGGCCGAGCTGGCGGGTCTGCATGGGGATCTCCTGGTTGCGGTCAGAACGCCACCACGTACCGCGGTGAGGGCTCGGCGCTCACTGTAGGCCTGGCGACTACCGGGATAAACCGGCAATATCGGGATCACCTTTGAAGCCGGGCTTCACAATCGTGCCGTCTCCGCCGTTGCCCGCGGTCTTTGCCTTCGTCCGCGTGGCCCACCATGCCAGCTTCACCCGCGCGGCGGCCGAACTGGCGGTGTCGCCGTCGGCGCTGTCGCAGACGGTGCGCGCACTGGAAGCCCATCTGGGCGTGCGCCTGTTCAACCGCACCACGCGCCGCGTGGGGCTGACCGAACAGGGCGAGCGTTTCCTGCAGCAGGTCTCGCCGGGGTTGCGGCAGATCGACGCTGCCTTCGCCGACCTGGATTTCCTGCGCGACCGCCCGGCCGGGCATCTGCGGATCAACCTGCCGCGCATCGCCGCGGAATTGTTGGTGTTGCCGCGCCTGCCCAGCTTCCTGGCGCACTACCCGGAGGTGCAGGTCGAACTGTTCATCGACCCGTCGCTGGCCGACCTGGTCGAAGGCGGCTTCGATGCGGGCATCCGCCTAGGCGAGTCGCTGGCGCGCGACATGGTCGCGCTACCGGTGGGTCCTTCGCAGCGGCAGGTCGTGGTCGCCACGCCCGGGTACTTCCGCCAGCATCCGCCACCCACGACGCCGCAGGCGCTGGTGGCGCACGAATGCATCCGCTATCGGCGCAGCAACGGCCGGCTGATGGCGTGGGAATTCACCGGCGAGGGGCGCGATTTCGAGGTGGAGGTCGGCGGGCGGCTGGTCGTCAACGAGTCCCACCTGGCCCTGCGCCTGGCGCGCGAAGGCCTCGGCCTGACCCAGGTGTTCGAGGCGCAGGCCGGCGAAGACCTGGCGAGCGGCCGCCTGCAGCGCGTGCTCGACGATTGGCAGGCGCCATTCCCGGGCTTCCACATCTACTACCCGGCGCGCGAACACCTGCCGCCCAAGCTGCGGGTGTTCGTCGAGCACCTGCGCGCGCCGGCCTAGACCGGCGCGCATTGGCTCAGTAGGCCAGCAGGACCGACAGCTGCGGGGAGAACAGCTCAGCCGCATTGCGGCCATCGACCGACACCAGCGCGCCGCCGATGATGCCCACGCGCGAGGACGGGTGGTATTCCAGCGCCGGCGCAAGCGAGAGCCGCCAGGAGCCGGGGCGCCGCGATTCGTGCCGGACTGGCCCCAGGGTGGTCTGTTCGTGGTGGTGCATCCGCGCGCCCTGCTCACGTTCGTACAGCACGTCGCCAGCCAGCACCCACTTCGGGTTGAAGCTGTATTCGGCGCCCACGATCGCCTGGAAGGCGCTGCCCAGGTTGGCGCGCCCATGGAAGTCGCCAGACGTGCCGTAGCCGCTGCGGTCGCGCACGGTGACGCCGGCGCCGGGCAGGCGGTAGGACAGGTTGAGGCGCAGGCGCAGGTTGCGCTCCGGCAGCACGAAGGCCTGGCCCATCAGGCCCAGCGAGGTGAAGGCCGCACCGCTGCCGGTGGCATCGGCCAGGCCGAGGCGGTCGAGCTGGTCGTGGCGGCCGGTCGGCATGTTCTGGCGCACGCTCATGGCCACCGTGGGCCGCGCCGGGCCGCTGCCCTGGAACAGCCGGTACTGGCCGCTCAGCGAAGTGTCGCCGGCCGCCCAGCGGCGCTCGCCCTCCACGGTGCGGGCGTACACACCGCGTACCGTGGCGGCGACCGTAAAGCGGTCGGTGATGCCGTAGGTGACCGGCACGACGACGCGCCAGTCATCGGCGGCACCGTCCACGCCGTGGCGCTTGCCACTGTCGTCGTAGCGGCCGGTGACCTGGGTCTGGACCAGGTACGGCTGGACGATCAACGTGCCTTGTGGCAGCGGCGGCCCGCCGCTGACCAGCGGGCCGGTGAAGTTCATCTCGCGCTCGGCGGCGGCCGGCACGGGTTCGTTGGCCAAGGCGGCCAGGCACGGCATGCACAGGAAGACGGCCAGCGAAAGACGGGCAGAAGCGAAGAGGGACATCGACTTGGGGGCAGGAAGGTGGGAATCCCCTAAGTTGCCGTCGCCCAACGCCGCGAGATATTGGATGAATCGCACGGCTGGCCTAGTGCCAGCGATGTCAAGCCAGCGCTCGATCATGCCGACGGATGGAACAAAGCTTCGACGCCATCGGCCTTCCGCCGGCGGCCGTGCGCGCTAGCCTAGCCGGGTCTTCCCCCCCACGGAGCTCGCCATGGCGACGCTGCCTTCGCTCTATATCTCGCATGGCTCGCCGATGACCGCGCTCGAACCTGGCCAGGTCGGCGTGCGCCTGGCCGAGATCGGCCGCGCGCTGCCACGCCCGCGCGCGATCGTGGTGGCCACCGCGCACTGGCTGGCCCGGCAGCCGATGGTCGGTGCCGCGGCCGCGCCGCAGACCGTGCATGACTTCGGCGGCTTTCCACCGGCGCTGTATGCGTTGCAGTACCCGGCACCGGGCGACCCGGCGCTCGCGCGCGACATCCAGGGCCTGCTGGACGCTGCGGGCTTGCCGGCGGGGCTCGACCCGCAGCGCGGCCTCGACCACGGCGTCTGGGTGCCGTTGCGTTTGCTGTATCCGGACGCCGACATCCCGGTGGTGCCGGTCTCGATCCAGCCGGCGCTCGGCCCGGCGCATGCCTTTGCGTTTGGCCGCGCGCTGGCGCCGTTGCGCGATCGCGGCGTGCTCGTCATCGGCTCGGGCAGCATCACCCACAACCTGCACGACTTCCGGGGCGGCTACGGCGAAGGCCGCGAGGCGCCCTACGTGAAGCCCTTCATCGAATGGGCCGAATCGCGGCTGCGCGCCAACGACGTGCCCGCGCTGCTCGACTACCGGCGCCAGGCGCCGCAGGCCGAGCGTGCCCATCCGACCGACGAGCACCTGCTGCCGCTATTCGTCGCCGCCGGTGCGGCGGGCAGCGACACGCTGGGCGCGCACCGGATCGACGCCGGCATCGACCTGGGCTTCCTGGCGATGGACATCTACCGCTTCGACGGCCAGGCCGCGCCGGCGCGCGCGGCCTGAGCCGCGTTCACGGCGCGGCAGGCGCCCCGACCTGGCGGCGCACCGCGTCCATGTCGCGGATCGCCCGCACTTCCACGCAGCCGGTGCGGGCCCAGGGGAAGCGGCTGGCGATCTCCACGGCCTGTTCCAGGCTGTCGGCCTCGATCAGGTTGAAGCCGCCGAGCAATTCGCGGGTTTCGGCGAATGGCCCGTCGGACACGCTGACCCGGCCATCGCGGATGCGTACGCTGCGTGCGCCCGCGGCTGCTTCCAACTGCTGGGATTGCAGCAGCGTGCCCTCGACCTTCATCGCATCGGCATTGGCGAAGCAGTGCCGCATCATCGCGTCGGTCTCGCCCTCGGGCAGCGACTGCAGCAACGCATCTTCGTTGTAGATCAACAGCAGGTACTGCATGGGCGCTCTCCCTGGGATCCCGCTGCGCGAGTGTAGCCGGCGTGCGGCCGCGATGGTTTTCTCCGCGCCGCCGGCCGGTTAAGGTTCAAGGGAGGCGGCGATGGAGGCCGCCATGGTTCCGCCACCGCGTGCGGTGGCACTTCTGGATACGCCATGCATTCGATCGATGTCGTCCTGGCAATGCTGTTGGCCGTGGCCGCCAGCGGTTACCTGGTACGCCTGCTGCCGTTCTCGCTGCCCTTGCCGCTGGTGCAGATCGCGCTGGGCGCGGTCATCTCCGGCGTGTTCGACCGCGGCCACGAGCTCGAACCGGAACTGTTCTTCCTGCTGTTCCTGCCGCCGTTGCTGTTCCTGGATGGCTGGCGCATTCCCAAGCAGGGCCTGTTCCGCGACAAGGGCGTGATCCTGGAGCTGGCCTTCGGCCTGGTGGTGTTCACCGTGGTCGGCGCCGGCCTGCTGATCCACTGGATGATCCCGGCGATGCCGCTGGCGGTGGCCTTCGCCCTGGCCGCGGTGGTCTCGCCGACCGACCCGGTGGCGGTGTCCTCGATCACCTCCCGAGTGCCGATCCCCAAGCGCCTGATGCACATCCTCGAAGGCGAGTCGCTGTTGAACGACGCCTCCGGCCTGGTCTGCTTCCAGTTCGCGATTGCCGCGGCGGTGACCGGCACGTTCTCGCTGACCTCGGCGTCGGGCACCTTCGTGTGGGTGGCGGTGGCGGGGGTGGCCTGCGGCGTGCTGGCGACCTTCGCGCTGAGCCGCGCGCAGAGCTGGATCTGGCGGCATTTCGGCGAGGAACCCGGCTCGGCGATCCTGGTGAACCTGCTGACACCGTTCGCCGCCTATCTCGCCGCCGAGGCAGTGCAGGCCTCGGGCATCCTGGCGGCCGTGGCCGCCGGCATCACCATGAGCTACGTGGAACTGAGCGGCAATGCGCCCGGCACGATGCGCGTGCAGCGCTGGGCGGTGTGGGACACCGTGCAGTTCACCCTCAACGGTATCGTCTTCGTGCTGCTGGGCGAGCAGTTGCCGGGCATTCTCGACGGCGCCATGCACAGTGTGGGCGAGGCGGGGCACCTCAATCCGTGGTGGCTGGCCGTCTATGTGCTGGCGATCAACGCGATGCTGGCGGCGCTGCGGTTGCTGTGGGTGTGGGTGTCGCTGCGCTGGAACCTGTTCAAGGCCCACCGGCGCGGCGAACCGGGCATCAGCCCGCCGTGGCGGATCGTGGTGGCGACCTCGCTGGCGGGCGTGCGCGGGGCGATCACCCTGGCGGGCGTGTTGACCATCCCGCTGCTGATGCCGGACGGCTCGCCTTTCCCGGCCCGGCAGCTGGCGATCTTCCTGGCCGCGGCGGTGATCCTGGTCTCGCTGCTGGTCGCCAGCCTGGTGCTGCCGCGGCTGCTCAAGGGCCTGGAACTGCCGGAGGAGTCCAGCGAGCAGCAGCAGGAGGACCTGGCCCGCACTGCCTCGGCCAAGGCGGCGCTGGAGGCGGTGGAACGGCTGCGCCGCCAGCTGGCGGCCGACGAGGCCAATGCCGAGCAATACAACCGCGCGGCCGAACGCGTCAGCCAGCTGTACCAGCGCAAGCTTGGCGCGATCGACGCCGCCGACAGCGACCCGGCGCAGGCGCGCGCCTTCGAGGAGATCCTGCGCCAGATGCGCAGTGCCGGCCTGGTCGCCGAGCGCAACGAGCTGTTCAAGCTGGCCCGGCGCGGGCTGATTTCCGACGAGCTGTCGCGGCGGCTGGTGCGCAACCTGGACCTGATCGAGTCGCGCCAGAAGTCCTGAGCGCGGACCGGGGCGCGGTGGGACGGTTTCTCCCGCCCATGCCGCTTCTAACCCGGCGCCCGGGGAACTACCCTGTGCGGCCTCGCCCTACGCAGACCTGCAACGGAGCCACGTGGATTCCATCGTTTCCCTCCAGGGACTCAACAAGACCTATGCCGATGGCTTCCAGGCCTTGCGCGGGATCGACCTGGAGATCCGCCGTGGCGAGATCTTCGCCCTGCTCGGACCCAACGGCGCCGGCAAGACCACGTTGATCAGCGTGGTCTGCGGGCTGGTCAACCCGAGCGCCGGCCAGGTGCGGGTGGACGGCCACGACATCGTCCGCGACTACCGCGCCGCCCGCGCGCTGATCGGCCTGGTGCCGCAGGAGCTGTCCACCGACGCGTTCGAAAGCGTGTGGGCGACGCTGCGCTTCAGCCGCGGCCTGTTCGGCCGCCCGGCCGACGACGCGCTGCTCGAGCGCGTGCTGCGCGAGCTGTCGCTGTGGGACAAGCGCGACAACAAGATCTCCACGCTTTCCGGCGGCATGAAGCGCCGGGTGCTCATCGCCAAGGCGCTGGTGCACGAGCCGAAGGTGCTGTTCCTCGATGAGCCGACCGCCGGCGTCGACGTCGAGCTGCGCCATGACATGTGGGAAATGGTGCGGCGGCTGCGCGAGCAGGGCACCACGATCATCCTCACCACGCATTACATCGAGGAGGCCGAGGAAATGGCCGACCGCGTCGGGGTCATCAACCGCGGCGAGCTGGTGCTGGTCGAGGACAAGCACACGCTCATGCGCAAGCTCGGCAAGAAGCAGCTCACCCTGACCCTGCAGACGCCGCTGGCCGCGATTCCGCCGGCGTTGCAGGCGCTGCCGCTGGAATTGACCGGCGATGGCCACGGCCTGGTCTACACCTTCGACGTGCAGGCCGAAGACACCGGCATCGGCCCGCTGCTGCGCCAGCTCAACGAGCACGGCATCGACTTCAAGGACCTGCATTCGAGCGAGAGTTCGCTGGAGGACATCTTCGTCAGCCTGGTGCATGGCGCCCGCCCCGCCGCCGCGCAGGAGCGCCGCGCATGAACCTGTACGCGATCCGCGCGATCTACCGCTTCGAAATGGCGCGCACCTTCCGCACGCTGACCCAGTCGATCGCCTCGCCGGTGCTGTCGACCTCGCTGTACTTCGTGGTGTTCGGCGCGGCGATCGGCTCGCGCATGGGCGCCATCGACGGCATCAGCTATGGCGCCTTCATCATTCCCGGGCTGATCATGCTGTCGCTGCTGAGCGAGAGCATCTCCAACGCCTCGTTCGGCATCTACATGCCGCGCTGGGCCGGCACCATCTACGAGGTGTTGTCCGCGCCGGTGTCCTGGGTCGAGATCGTGCTCGGCTATGTCGGCGCGGCGGCGACCAAGTCGGTGATCCTCGGCCTGCTGATCCTGGCCACGGCGCGGCTGTTCGTACCCTACGAGATCGCCCACCCGGTCTGGATGCTGGGCTTCCTGGTGCTCACCGCGCTGACCTTCAGCCTGTTCGGCTTCATCATCGGCATCTGGGCCGACGGCTTCGAGAAGTTGCAGGTGATCCCGCTGATGGTGATCACCCCGCTGACCTTCCTCGGCGGCAGTTTCTATTCGATCTCGATGCTGCCGCCGGTGTGGCAGAAGATCACCCTGTTCAACCCGGTGGTCTACCTGATCAGCGGCTTCCGCTGGGCGTTCTTCGGCCGGGCCGATGTCCACATCGCCGTCAGCGCGGGGATGACGTTCGTCTTCCTGCTGATCTGCCTGGGCGTGGTCTGGGCGATCTTCCGCAGCGGCTACCGGCTAAAATCGTGACGCATCCCGCTGCGCGGGCTGTGCCCTCGTAGCCCATCCCGCTACGCGGGCTGCGCCCCCAAAGTTTGCTGCGCAAACCTTGGGCCCCGACTTCTGCCTTGCCTATCCCCCGCGCCTTCGGCGCGCCCCTTAACAGAAGGGGGGCTCTTCTCCAGACGATCTTCTGTTGGGTGTTGGGTGTTGGGTGTTGGGTGTGGGCGTTATTCCGGCTTGGCGTTCAGCCAGAACGGTTCGACGGTGCCCTTGACCTTGATGGTGATGGGGTTGCCGCGGCGGTCGCGCGACTTGCCGACCTGCACCTTGATCCAGCCTTCGGCGACCGAGTACTCCTCGACGTTGTCGCGGTCCACGCCATTGAAGCGCACGCCCACGCCGCGGGCCAGGACGGCCTCGTCGTGGAAGGGGCTGCGCGGGTCGACGGCGAGGTGGTCGGGCGGTGTGTCGGTCATGTCCGGATCGATCTTTTGGCGGGGGCGGTAGGATAGCCGGGATCGGCGCGCGGGCAACTGCCGGTTGCCCGCCCCGCGCCGCCGCGCGCAGACTTCCCGGCCCCCTACCTGGTTACCGCCCCCATGCCCGACAACAGCGCCGATTACGAAGACGACGAAGGCCTGCTGCCCGATTTCGACGATGTCGACGGTCATGCCGCGCGCATCTGGAATTTGTTGGTCCTGATCAATCCCGGCGACGAGGACACCGCGCTGCGCCAGTTCGATGGCTGGCGCGAGGCGATGGGCGAGGCGGCCGACGACCCCGACAGCGAGCGCTGGCTGGAGGTTCTGGCCGAGGCGATCGACTGGACCTCCGGCTTCCGCGTTGCCGCCGACGACGTCCAGGCCCTGGTGACGGCGCTGAACGAACTGGCCGAGCGCTGGAACCTGCGCATCGACTGGGGCGGCGACCTCGATGACGAGGATTTCGCCGACGCGGTCGACGTACCCACGCTGCTCGGCGTGGCGTATGACCGCCTGCGCGAGCATGGCTATTCACTGTGGACGTGGAATACCGGCGGCGATGGGCATGCCGGGTGGATCGCGCTCAGCCGCGATGACGAGGCGATGCTGGCGTTGAGTTCTTTGTTGGGGATCGAGGTTCGGCCGGGCAGCGATCCTTTTTGAGCTGCGCTCAAAAAAGGATCGCGGGATTCGCTTTGCGAATCCCGCTGCGAACGTTGCTTCCTATCCCCGCGGCTGTCGCCGCGTCCCCCTAACAAAGGGGGGCTTTGCTCCAGCAGGTACCAGGCGCCGTTCTGAGGCGCTTACGGCGCTTCGCCTCGCGCCTGCGCTCGGGCATGTGCAATGACCGCCTTCAGCAGTTCGCGATCGGTGTGGCGCGAGATCGGCCGCGCGCCGTAGGCGATGGCCTGGTCGCGCAGCGGCGCGGGCACGTCGTAGTGCGCACCGCTGAGTTTGTTCTGGAAGGCGCGGCGGGGAATCCCCAGCCGCGCTGCCATGGCATGCAGTTCCGGCAGCGTGTCGGCCATCAGGTGCGCCCAGCGCTGTTCGCGCCACAGCTGGACCGCATCGTCGATGTAAACCGTCATCGCGGTCGCGCTTAGGCGTCCTTGGCCGAGGCATCGCCTTCGGAAACGGCGCCGGTGTGCTCGCCTGCCGTCTCGTCCGCTTCGTCCTCGTCCTCGCCCGCGCCGGTGTCGGCGAATTCGGCCACCAGCATCGCCAGGTATTCCTCGGCGGTCTTGCCCTCGTCGGCCGCCAGGTCGTCGATCATCTGCTGCAACTGCTCGGAGTACTGCACGCTGACGGTCTTGCCTTCCTTCTCCTGCAGGCCGGCCAGGTGCTTGAGCATCGCCAGCATCGGCACCGGGTTGTCGGCGTTGCCCATGGTCTGGCCACCGATCGACAGCAGCCATTCGCTGTCGTTCTGCAGGCCGATCGCCGCCACCACGCCCTGGTCCTCGTCCAGCATCACCGCGTGGTTGACGACTTGCGGGTTGCGGTCCAGCCGCAGGAACGGACGCTTGGGCTGGCGCTTCTTGCGCTGGTCGCGCTTGGCCTTGGAATTGCGGGACATCGGGAAAGCTCGGTTCGAAGGGAGGGCCATTCTAGGCCACCGGCCGAAAGTCCCCGCGGTGGGCTTGACTACAACTGTCGACAGGGATAGCGTGTCTACAGTCGTAAACAGGAGCTCGGCATGTCCCGCAAGACCATTGGCGACCAGGAACTGGCGCTGCTGCAATTCGTAGACGGTGTCGGCGATGCCTCGGCCAGCGAAGTGGCCTCGGCCTTCGGCGAGCCGCGCGCATTGGCCCGCTCGACCGTGCTGACCATGCTCGAACGCCTGCGCGGCAAGGGCTATCTGCGCCGCCGCCAGGCCGGTGGGGTGTATCGCTATGCCAGCGCGGCCCAGCCCGAAGAGGTCGTGCGCTCGGCGGTGGGCCAGTTCGTGGAGAAGACGCTGCAGGGCTCGGTCTCGCCGTTCGTCGCCTGGATGTCCGAGCGCCGCGACGTCAGCGACGACGAACTGGCCGAACTCGAGGCGTTGGTCGCCTCGCTGCAATCGCGCCGCCAGGAGCGCTGACATGGATGCCATCTCCCTGCTCATGCAGGCCGGGCTGGGGCGCCTTGCGCTGGCCACGCTGCAATCCTTGCCGCTGGCCGGCCTGGTCTGGCTCCTGTGCCGGCGCCTGCCGCGCCTGGGCGCGGCCGCCCGCTGCTGGCTGTGGTGGCTGGTCGCGCTGCAACTGGTGTTGGGCCTGTGCTGGCCGAGTCCGCTGCGCCTGCCGTTGCTGCCCGCGGTCGAGACACCGACGGTGATTGTCGCCACCGACGCCCAGGTCCCGCTATCGACGGATGCCGACGCGGCCACGTTCCCGCTCGCTCCGGCCGCGGCATCCCGGGGCGATGGTTCGACGGTAAAGCCCGGTCCGCAGGTGGCGTCGGTCACCGGCCGTGCGCCGGCCTGGATGGCGTGGACGCTGTGGTTCGCCTGGCTCACCGGGGTAGCGATGATGGCCCTGCGCAGCCTGGCCGACCTGCGCGTGACCCGGGCGCGGCTGCGCGCCAGCAGCGCCGCGGTGCCGGCGGCGGTCGTCGCGCAGTATCGGGAGCTGACCACCCGCTTGGGCCTGCGCCGGGCGCCACCGCTGCGCCTGTGCGAGCAGATCGATTCGCCGCAGCTGGCAGGCGTCTGGTCGGCACAACTGCTGTTGCCCGCACAGTTGCTGCCGCAGATGTCGCCGGCCGCGATCGAGATGGCGTTGCACCACGAACTCGTGCACTGGCAACGCCGCGACTTGTTCTGGGGCTGGGTGCCGGCGCTGGCGCAGCACCTGTTCTTCTTCCACCCGGTGGCGCATGTGGCCGCCCGCGAATATGCGCTGGCCCGTGAAGCGGCCTGCGACGCGGCGGTGCTGACCGGCAATCGCCATGCACCGCAGGACTACGGCCGGCTGCTGCTGCAGTTCGGCGTGGCGCCGCGCGCAGTGGCGGTGGTCGGCGCTGCGTCGCCCAACTTCGTTCTGCTCAAGAGGAGGCTCACCATGTTGCAGTCCCGTTCCGTTCCCTGGCGCGCCGGTGCGGCGCTGTTGGTGGCGGCCGTCGCCTTTGTCGGCGTGTTGCCTTACCGCGTGGTCGCCGCTGCGCCCGAAACCGAACAAGATGCCGACCCGGCGCAGCGCGCCAACCTGGCGGCCGCCGCGCCGCAGGCACGCGCCCAGCCCGCTGCGAAGACAACGCCGCAGGCCGCTGCCCGCGTGGCGGTCGCGCCGCGTCCGGCGGTGGTCGCCACGCCCGTTGTCCAGGCGCAGGTCGCCGTTGCCGCGCAGCCTGCCGTCGACCTCGACTGGATGCCGGCGCCGCCCGCACCGCCCGCACCGCCAGCACCTTTGCCGCCGCTGCCTGCGGTGCCGGCGCCCCTGGCGCCGATCGCCCCGCTGCCGCCGGTTCCCCCGGTGGCGCCGCCGGCCGGTGCAATGCGCGGCACCTTCACCTTCGTCGACAACGACGATGCGCGCACCGCCTGGGTGCTGATAGAAGGCGACCGCGTGCATGCGTTCGGCACACCCGAGGATCTCAGGGCCGCGCGCCGGCAGCAGAAGAGCGGCGAGGCGCTGTGGTGGCTGCGCGATGGCGACAAGCGCTACGTGGTGCGCGATCCGGCGACGCTGGCGCAGCTGCGCCAGGGCTACGCGCCGTTGCAGGACCTCAGCCGCCAGCAAAGCGAACTGGGTGCCAGGCAGGGCGCCCTGGGCGGCGAACAAGGCAAGCTGGGTGCGCGCCAGGGTGAGTTGGGCGCGCAGCAAAGCGCGATGGCCGCGCGCGTGGCACAACTGGCGCTGGAACAGAGTTCGGCGGCCCTGGCCGGCAAGCCGCTATCGCAGGAACGCCTGCAGCAGGCCGAACGCGAACAGCAGGCGCTGTCACGGCAGATGGAAGCAATTGCCAGGGAGCAGGCGGCGCTGGGCGAGCGCCAGGGGGCACTCGGTCAACAGCAGGGCGACCTGGGCCAGCGCCAGGAGGCGGCCCTGGAGCGACTGCGTACCCAAGGCGAACGCCTGGGCCGCGAAGCGATCGCCAGCGGCAAGGCACAGCGGATCTGAGTCCGCTGCCCCATCAGGGCCGCGCGGCCGGCACCGTCAGTGCCGTGCCGCCAGCGCGGCATGTGCGTCAGGCGCTGCGGGGGGCGGCAGGGAGGCAGAAGCCGCAGGTGGCGCAGGTGCCGGCTGCGGTGCCTGCGGCATCTGCGTATCGGCATCCGGTACCACCGGACCCACGGCCAGCGGTTGCGCCGCGCCGCCGAGCAAGACCTGTTCTGCATCGTGGGTCATCACCACAATGCTGATGCGGCGGTTGATCGGGTTCTGCGGATTGGCCTTGTCGAACAGGACCGAGGAGGACAGCCCGACCACGCGGCTGACCTTGTCCTCGCCCATGCCGCCCTCCAGCAGGGCCCGGCGCGCGGCGTTGGCGCGGTCGGCGCTCAATTCCCAATTGCCGTAGCCGCGGTCGTTGCTGTACGCGGTGGTATCGGTGTGGCCGGTGATGCTGATGTGGTTCGGCACCTGGTTGATGAACTGCGCCAGCTCGCGCAGGATGCCGCCGGTGTAGTCCTTCAGCCGCGCGCTGCCTATGTCGAACATCGGCCGGTTCTGCTGGTCAACGATCTGGATGCGCAGGCCGTCGGGCGTGAGGTCCAGCAGCAGCTGGTCCTTGAACGGCTCCAGCGCCTGGCTCTTGCCGATGGCTTCCTTCAGTTCCTGCATCAGCGATTCGAGCTGCTGCTTTTCCTGCGCCTTGCGTTCTTCGTCGGTCGGGCCGGACGCCTTCTTGTTGAACGGGTCCGGGCCCCGGCCGTGCGGAATCTGCATCGTGCCGCCCAGCTTGATCATCGAGGTGCTGGCGCCGCCGGGGCCGTTGATGCCGGGGGCGGGCACCGGACTCTTGCCGGCGATCGGGCTGGGGTTCTTGAAGTAGTCCGAGATCGCCTCGCGCTGCTTGGTGGTAGTGGCACCGACCAGCCACATCACCAGGAAGAAGGCCATCATCGCGGTCACGAAGTCCGCATAGGCCACCTTCCAGGCACCGGTGTGGCGGCCGCTCGCCTGGACCTTCCTGGTCCGTCGCATGATGACGGTGGTCTTCTCCGCCATGGCCGTGCCCCTACTTGATGCTCTTCAGGTGGGCCTCGAACTCGGAAAAGCCCGGGCGCACGTTGGAAGGCAGGGTCTTGCGGGCGAATTCCAGGGCGATCTTCGGGTTGTAGCCGCGCAGGCAGGCAAGCAGGGCGGTCTTGACCGACTCGTAGATCCGCGCGTCCTGCTCGGCGCGTGCCTCGACGGCGGCCGCCAGCGGGCCGATGAAGCCATACGCCAGCAGGATGCCGAGGAAGGTGCCGACCAGCGCACCGGCCACGTGCGTGCCGACCTCGGCGATATCGCCGCCGATCGAGCCCATGGTGATCACGATGCCCAGCACGGCCGCCACGATGCCGAAGCCCGGCAGGCCATCGGCCACCTTGGCCAGCACGTGTGCGGGGGCCATGACCTCGTGGTGGTGCTTCTCCAGCTCCAGCTCCAGCAGTGGTTCGAGCTCGTGCGGCTCGATGTTGCTGCCGATCATCAGGCGCAGGCAGTCGGTGATGAAGTCGATCAGGTGCTGGTCGGCCAATACCTTGGGGTAGTTGGCGAACAGGGCGCTTTCGCGCGGCCGCTCGACGTGGTCCTCAAGGGCCATGAAGCCTTCGCGCCGCGCTTTGTTGAGCAGCTCATAGACCAGGCTGAGCACATTCCGGTAGTCCTGGCTCTGGTACTTGGGCCCCTTGAACACGGCCGCTGCCGAGGCCAGCGTGGCCTTGACCGTCTTGGCCGGCGTGCCGACCAGGAAGGCGCCGAGGGCCCCGCCCCCGATGATGACCAGCTCGAACGGTTGCCAGAGCGCGGCCATTTTGCCGTGCGCGCCGACATAGCCGCCGAGCACGCTGAGCACGACGACGATGAATCCTACGATGATGAGCATTAGCGGCAGGGGGCAGGACGGATATCACAGTTTTCGGCCCCCCGGCCGATTTCTTGAGTCGCCCGGGCCCGCTTGCCGGGCCCGGGCTGAATTCCGTCAGTTGGCGGCCACCGCTTGCGCGCTGCTGGGCCTTGCCGCCCGCCAGGGTCTGTCGCTTCGGTCAGGCCGTGCCGGTCTCCGGGGCACCGCGATGCAGCGGATTGGGCAGCGCCTGACCTTGCTCGGTGAAGGCCAGCGAGACCGAGTTGAGGCAATGGCGCTCGCCCGTCGGCGGCGGGCCGTCGGGGAAGACGTGGCCGAGGTGGCTGCCGCAGCGCGCGCAGGTGATCTCGGTGCGGATCATGCCGTAGCTGGTGTCGCGGATTTCGCGTACGTGCGCCGGGTCGTACGGCGCAAAGAAGCTTGGCCAACCGGTGCCGGAGTCGAATTTGGCGCTGGAACGGAACAGCGGCAGCCCGCACAGCCGGCAGGTGTAGACGCCTTCGAGCTTGTTGTCGAGGAACACGCCGCAGAACGGCGCTTCAGTCCCGTGCTGCAGCAGCACGCGCCGCTCTTCTTCGGTGAGCCCGGCCACGAGGGCCTCGCGCTGCGCGGTGGAGGGAGGGGTCAGGTCGAAATCGCTCATGGTCGATGCGTCCGATGGGGGCGCGGCGAGGCGCCGGGTCGACGGTGGTAATGTGGGCAGCCCGGTCGCATTCAAGGAAACGGCCATGCGCTGCCTGCCGCTGCTGGCGTGTCTGCTGGGCCTGTCGTGCGTTGCGGCCATCGCCCGCGGAGAAACGCCTGCCATGCACCATGCCACCGGTACGTTCGAAGTCAAATTGCAGCCCCAGCCGGCCCGCGAAGATGCCGGCCTGGCCCGCATGTCGCTGGACAAGGTGTTCGCCGGTCCGCTCAGCGCCACTTCGCGCGGCGAGATGTTGGCCGCACGCACCGCACAGGAAGGTTCTGCCGTCTATGTCGCGATCGAAAGCGTGGAGGGCACGCTCGACGGGCGCCAGGGGGGCTTCATGCTGGCGCATCGCAGTGTGATGGACCGCGGCGCACCGGCGCAGGCAATCAGCGTGGTGCCCGATTCCGGCACCGGTGCATTGGCCGGCCTGCGCGGCGAGATGAAGATCCGCATCGAAGGCGGCGTGCACTATTACGACTTCGACTACAGCCTGCCGGCGAATTGAGGATGCCCCAGATGTCGAGGATGAAGCCGCTGGCCGTTGCGATGTCGCTGCTGTGGCTGATGCACGGCCTGCCCGCGCATGCCCAGCTTGCCGACCCGACCAGGACGCGTTCCACCACGCAGGTCGCGCCGCCGCCCCCGCCGCCGCCGCCGGTGCGGCAGATCGAGCTGGTGCGGCCGCCGCAACCGCCGCAAATGCCGACGACGCTGGGCCAGCGCGATCAGGCACCGCCCATCCAGGCCCCGGCGCAGGCTCGCCCGCCCCAGCAGCAGGAAGACCCCCTGCGCATCGGCGCCACGCCGGCCAAGGTCTATGACCGCAACGGCCGTGCGCTGAACGGCATGGAGCAGGCGGGTCCGAACCGGGTGCTCGATACGGCGACCGGGCGCTACTACAACACCGTGCCCATGGGCGACGGCCAGCGCATCGGCCCCTGAGCAACGACCGAAGCGCCAGTTGCATGAACGCCGGCATGAACGGTTCAACACGTTGCCGCGCAGTCAGCCCGGTCAACTCCTGGATCACCTGCATTTCTCGCCTGATTAACCGCCGCGGCGCCAATTTGGGCGCGCACCGCGACAGCTTCCAAAGCGGTGCGTCCCCAACCAAAAGAGAGTGCAGTCATGGGTAACCAGAATCAGCAGAACCAGCGCGGTCAGCAGGGTCAGCAGGGCACTACGCAGCAGGATCAGCAGGGCCGGCAGCAGGGTCAGCAGCAGTGGGACCAGGACCAGCAGCGCGGCAACCAGAAGCAGGACCAGCAGCGCGGCAATCAGAGCCAGCAGAAAGACCAGCAGCGCTGATTCCCCACGCGAAGACACGACGGCGCGCACTGCGCGCCGTTTTCGTGTGCGTGCTCAGTCCGGTATTGGCAGCGCCAGCGTTTCCTTGACCTCTTCCATCACGATGTAGCTCTTGGACTCGCGCACGTGCGGCAGGGTGAGCAAGGTGCTGCCGAGCAGTTTGCGGTAGGAGGCCATTTCGTTGATGCGCGCCTTGATGAGGTAGTCGAAATCGCCCGACACCAGGTGGCACTCGAGCACATTGGGCAGCTTCAGCGCGGCGCGGCGGAATTCTTCGAAGATGTCGCCGGACTTGTACGCCAGGCTGATCTCCACGAACACCAGCAGGCTGGCCTTGAGGTACTGCGGGTCCAGGCGCGCGTAGTAGCCGGTGATCGCCCCGTCGCGTTCGAGCCGGCGCACGCGCTCGGTGCAGGGCGTGGTCGACAGGCCGACCCGTTCTCCCAGTTCGGTGAAAGAGATGCGTCCTTCCAGTTGCAGGATGCGCAGGATCTTGCGGTCGATCTTGTCGAGTTCGCGCGGGCGGGCGGCCATGGGGTTAGGTGATCGGTCGGGTTGATGGGGAATTTCACTGGATTGTGTGCTGCAAACGAGATAATGCACCACCAGACCGGGAATACAATGCGCCGGATTGGCCGCCTGCCGCCACCGAGGCAGGGAAATGACCGGATCGAGGCGAACATGCGGGTACTGGTGCTGGGCAGTGGAGTGATCGGCACGACGAGTGCCTGGTATCTGGCGCAGGCCGGGTTCCAGGTGACCGTGGTCGACCGGCAGCCGGCACCGGCGCTGGAGACCAGCTACGCCAACGCCGGCCAGCTTTCCTTCGGCTACACCTCGCCGTGGGCCGCCCCCGGCGTGCCGCTGAAAGCGGTGAAGTGGCTGTTCGAAGCGCATGCGCCGCTGTCCATCCGTCCCACCCTGGACTTCCACCAGTACGCCTGGCTGGCGCGGATGCTGCACAACTGCACCGCCGAGCGCTACGCGATCAACAAGGCGCGCATGGTGCGCATGTCCGAATACAGCCGCGACTGCCTGGACGCGCTGCTCGCCGAGACCGGCTTGCAGTTCGAAGGCCGCCGGCTGGGAACCACCCAGCTGTTCCGCACCCAGGCGCAGCTCGATGCCGCAGCGCAGGACATCGCGGTGCTGGCCGAGTACGGCGTTCCCTACGAACTGCTAGACGCGCGCGACATTGCCGCCGTCGAACCGGGCCTGGGCGGTGCCGGCGCCGAGCTGGCCGGTGCATTGCGCCTGCCGAACGACCAGACCGGCGACTGCCGGTTGTTCACCCAGCGCCTGGCACGGATGGCTGCCGAGGCCGGCGTGGAATTCCGTTTCGAGCAGCGCATCGACAGGCTCGTTGGGTCCGGCGGGCGCATCGAAGGCGTGGTGATCGATGGCCGGGTCGAAAAGGCCGACCGCTACGTACTGGCCCTGGGCAGCTATTCGCCGCTGTTGGCGCGGCCGTTGGGCCTGAACCTGCCGGTCTACCCGCTCAAGGGCTTCTCGCTGACGCTGCCGATCGTCGAGGCAGCGCGCGCGCCCACTTCGACGATCCTCGACGAGAGCTACAAGATCGCCATCACCCGTTTCGACGACCGCATCCGCGTCGGCGGCATGGCGGAAGTGGCCGGCTATGACCTCTCGCTCAACCCCAAGCGTCGTGCCACGCTGGAGATGGTGGTGCGCGATCTGTTCCCCGGCGGCGGCGACTTGGCGCGCGGCGAATTCTGGACCGGCCTGCGCCCGGCCACGCCCGACGGCACGCCGGTGGTGGGCGCCAGCCCTTATTCGAACCTGTTCCTCAACACCGGGCACGGCACGCTCGGCTGGACGATGGCCTGCGGCTCGGGCCGCTATCTCGCCGACCTGATGAGCGGCCGTGCACCGCAGATCAGCCGCGAAGGGCTGGACATCTTCCGCTATCGCCAGGCTGCCGCGCCCCGCAACACCGGAGCCGCCGCGTGCGCCCAGCCCACGCCCTGATCGACCTCGGCGCGCTGCGCCACAACTATCGCCTGGCGCGCCGCATCGGCGGCGGCAAGGCCCTGGCCGTGGTCAAGGCCGATGCCTACGGGCACGGTGCGGTGCGTTGCGCGCAGGCACTGGAAGGCGAGGCCGATGGCTTCGCCGTGGCCTGCATCGAAGAGGCATTGGCGCTGCGCCAGGCCGGCATCCGCGCGCCCATCCTGCTGCTCGAAGGCTTTTTCGACAGCGAAGAGCTCTCGCTGATCGCCCAGCACGACCTGTGGACCGTCGTGGCCACGCCCGCGCAGGTACAGGCGCTGGCCGCGTTCAACAGCCCGCGCCCGCTGCGGGTGTGGCTGAAGCTGGACAGCGGCATGCATCGGCTGGGCTTGTCGCCGGAGGATTTCCGCGCCGCCTGGCTGCGCCTGCATGGGCTGCCGCAGGTCGCGTCGATCGTGCTGATGACCCACCTCGCGCGTGCGGACGAATTGGACAGCAGCCGTACCGACGAGCAGGCCGTGGCCTTCGCGCTCGCCAGCCGCGGCATGCAGGCGGAGACCAGCCTGTGCAACTCGCCGGGCCTGTTGGGCTGGCCGGCGCTGCGCGGCGACTGGGCGCGTCCCGGGCTGATGCTGTACGGCGCCAACCCGTTCATTCCGGCGCACAACGCCCTGACCGCGCAACTGCGGCCGGTGATGTCGTTGCGCTCGAGGCTCATCGCCGTACGCGACCTGGGTCCTGGCGAACCGGTGGGTTACGGCGCGCGCTTCGTCACCGAGCGGCCGCTCACGCGCGTGGGTGTCGTGGCGATGGGCTACGCGGACGGCTACCCGCAATTCGCTCCGAACGGAACGCCGGTGGTGGTCGATGGCCGTGAATGCCCGCTGGTCGGACGCGTGTCGATGGACATGCTGACGGTGGACCTCAGCGACCATCCGACCGCCGAAGTCGGCACCCCTGTGCGCTTGTGGGGCGATGCACCCGATATCTCGACCCTGGCCGCGCACTGCGGGGTAAGCGCCTACCAGATGCTGTGCGGCCTCAAGCGCGTGCCGCGGCGCTACCTCGACGGGCAATGACCGCGACCGCAGGGGCGGCGCTCAGCGCCCCGCGGTGGTATTGGCGTCGCGGAACTGGCTGCGCGTCCAGTCGTCGATCATCTGCTTTTCATAGCGCAACTGGTCGCTGTCGTTGATCTGCAGGTTGCCGGTCAGGAACGCCGAATCGATTAGCCGCTTCTCGCCCTGGTCGATCACCTGGCCGTTGGCGCCGGTCCACACATAGTTGAAGCGGATGCGCGGCGGATAGATGTCCTTGACCACGCGGATGTCGCGGCCATGGGGGCCGTGCCAGGGCTCGAACTCGCCGGCGCGCTTGATGTCGGTGAGGGTGATGTCCAGGCGGTCGCCCGGCGGCAGCTGCCTGGCGGCGGACGTGCGGAAGTAGTCGGCCAGGCGCGTGACCCAGTCGCCCTGCTGCGACTCGAAGCGGTTGCCGCTGTAGCGGATCTCGGTGAACTGGCTGGGGTCGGTCCATTTGACCGACACCGGGCCTTCGGCGGGCAGGGCGCGCGGCAGGTTGGGATCGGTGACCGTGCGCACCCGGGCCTCGGCGCTGGACACGCCAAGCAGACAGGTGAGCAACAGGGCGGCAAAGGTGGCTGTACGGTTCATGGCGGTGCGTTCCGGATGGGACAGGGGCAGTCTGCGCTTGCCGCAGCGGCACCGGCAACGGGGCCGAAGCGGTGGCGATGCAGGCGTTGCGGCCGGTTCATTCCCGCCAGGACAAGCGGATGAAGACACGGCCGGAATGGGCAGGATTCGACATCGGGTTCACTGCACTTCGGCGTCCGCTTCACGCCTGTCTGGTCAATATCCTGGGCAATTCCCCTTGCGACCGCTCATGAAACCCTCTTTGTCGCCTTCGCCCGACCTGCGCCTGCAGTTCATCGACTGGGCCAAGCAGCACGGCCACAGCCCCAAGACGGGCGCGGCGGCCTTTGTCGACATGCAGAGCGACCTGGACCTGGAAGGGCAGGCCGCGCGCCTGCCGCCGGGCACGGACACGCGCGATCGCCTGCGCCGTGACCTGGCTGCGCTCGCGGAGGAAACCGACGTGGCGGTGCAGTTTCCGCCCATCTATGCCTGTCGCAACCGGCGCGGCCTGGAATACCGCTATTCGCTGATGCTGGTGATCGCCGAGGACTGCGTGGAGTGGACCGGACGGGTCTGGTGCGGGCTGGACTACCAGGGCGTACTCACCGGCCGCGGCCATGGACCGCGTAGCAACTACACCCACCTGGCACGGATGGCGATCGAGCGCGAGCTCGATCAAGAGCGGCCGCATTACAGCTGGGACTGAACCGATGCGCGAGCGCGTTGCCCCCGCCGAGCCCGAAACCTGCTGGCACCAGTGCGATGCGCTTGGGGTGGCGCGAGTGCGGGCGTTGTTGCGCAGCGAGGACACCGCCGAGCCGCGGCCGGGCTGGCGCAGCGAAGCGCAGCAATGGCTGGACCAGCGGTTGCGCCGCCAGGGCGAGTACGCCTATCGCGGCGTGCTGGCCGCCATCAGCGTGCTCAGCGCGCTGATCCTGTGCATGGCCTGGTGGCGTTGGTGACGCACCGCCCGCTTTGCGCGCTTGACGTGCCGTTCCCTGCTTTCCACTCTATGCGTTGGCGCGATCGCGCACTCGGCGCGGGCGCTCCCCGCAGGTGGAACCCATGCGTGCAGGCGATTCTGTGAACAAGGCCGGGCCCGCCGCCGGCGATCTGGCCTCCATGTCGGTCGGCACGCTGGATGAGGGCGTCTACCGCGAGATCTTCGAGAACGTCGACGCCGGCTTCTGCCTGGTGCACATGATCTTCGACGGCGAGCGGCCGGTCGATTACGTTTACCAGGAGGTCAACCCGGCCTTCGAACGTTTCACCGGCCTAGTGGACGCGGTCGGCAGGTCGATGCGCGAGCTGCGTCCCCACCATGAAGAGGAGTGGTACCAGCGCTATGGTGAGGTCGCCCTCAGCGGCCGGCGTTCGCGCTTCGAATTGCAAGCGCGCGCGCTGGGGCGCTGGTACTCGGTGGATGCGTTCCGCATCGGCGCCGAGGCCGACCACAACATCGGCGTGCTGTTCCTGGACATCACCGAGCGCAAGCGCATCGAACGCGAGCTGGCCGAGAGCGAGGCGCGCTTCAGCGCGCTGGCCGACGGCCTGCCGATGCCGGTGTGGGTGCTGGACGTCAACGGCGTCATGCGCTTCGTCAACAGCGCCTATGGCGACTTCTTCGGCCTGGACATCTCCAGTGGCGCGGTATCGGCGTGGAGCGAGCTGTTGCACCCCGAGGACCTGCCGGTGTTCCAGTTCGAACTGGCCGAGGCATTGCAGCAGCAACGCGGCATGCGCGCGCTGGTCCGTGCGCGGCGGCACGATGGGCGCTGGCGCTGGATCGAGATGAGCGCCACCCCGCGCTATTCGGCCGATGGCCGCTTCATCGGCCTGGCCGGCAGCAGCCCCGACGTCACCGAGCGCCGCGAAATCGAGCTGGCGCGCGAGCAGCTGCTCGAATCCGAGCGCATTGCCCGCGGCGAAGCCGAGAGCATGGCGCGGCTGAAGGACGAGTTCCTGGCCACGCTGTCGCACGAACTGCGCACGCCGCTGACCACCATCCTGGGTTGGAGCGAGCTGTTGCTGCAGCGGGTGGGCGAGGGCGACCCCAACTACAAGGGGCTGTCGGTGATCGCCAGCAGCGCCAAGGCGCAGAAGCGCCTGATTTCGGACATGCTCGACCTGAGCAGCATGCTGCTGGGCAAGGTGCAGCTGGAAGTGGAGACGATCGACCTGGTCGAGCTGCTGCGCGAGTCGATCGGGGCGCAGGACCTGGTCGCCGAAGGCAAGGACCAGGCCGTCAGCCTGGTGGCGCCGGAGGCACCGTGCTACGTGCTGGGCGATGCCACGCGGCTGCAGCAGGTGTTCTGGAACCTGCTGTCCAATGCGATCAAATTCACCCCCGCGCACGGCAGTATCGAGGTGCGGATCACGCGCGAGGACCGCCACTTCGTGGTGGCGATCGAGGACTCGGGCGACGGCATCGCACCGGAATTCCTGCCGCACCTGTTCGGCCGCTTCCGCCAGGCCGACGGCACCACCACGCGGCGTCATGGCGGCCTGGGCCTGGGCCTGGCCATCGTGCAGCAACTGGTCGAAATGCATGGTGGCCAGGCCAGCGCGAGCAGCGCCGGCCGTGGCTGCGGCGCCACCTTCCGGGTACGCCTGCCTGAGCGGCCCGAGCAGTCGCAGCGACCGCGGCGCGAGCTCCGCCGCAGCCTGTCCAACGAGTTGGTGGTCGAGGCGCAGGCGTTGGCGGGAATGACCCTGCTTGCGGTGGAAGACCAGCCGGACATGCTGGAATACCTGCGGCGCCTGCTGGAGGAACAGGGCGCCGAAGTGGTCATGGCCGGCAGCGCGACGGATGCGCTGGCATTGCTGGACGAGCGTGGCCACGAGCGCTTCGATGTCATGCTGACCGATATCGGCATGCCCGGCATGGATGGCTATGGGCTGATCCGCACCATCCGCGAGAACATGGGCCTGGATGCGGGCATGCTGCCGGCGATCGCGGTGACTGCGCTGGCGCGGGCGGACGATCGCAACCGCGCGCTGGCGTCCGGTTTCCAGGAACACCTGGCCAAGCCTTACAGCGTGGCGCAGTTGGTGTCGGCGGTGCGCGGGGCGCGCAAGCGCAAGCACTGAGGTATTGCCCCGCTTTTCACGAGGTGGCGCCTACGCTGGCGACATTCCGTAAGGAGCCGCCATCCATGGGCAAATACGCCAAACACGTCTATACGAACCAGGCGCAGATCGCCGCGCTGGAGTCCTGGGTGCAACAACTGCCCGACGAGGCACGCGTGCAGCTGACGCTGGAGGACGGCAGCCGCCTGCTGGGCACCGTGGCCGTGCGGCCCACCGTGCAGACCTTCCGCGACGAGGCCGAGAACGAAGGCGCTAACGGCTTGCTGCGCCTGGATGACCTGGACAGCCCGGTGCAGCAGCACCTGGTCTGGCTGGACACCATCCGCGAAGTGAGGCCGCTGCCGCCCATCGAGGTCTAGCGGCCGCCGCGCATCGTTTCCGGCGTTTGACGATCTCTTTACCCTCTGAAGCCCGGGCTGGGGCATCATCCGGAGCCCACCGCAGACACGAGGGCGTTCCTTCGATGCAATCGCGCGTGCTTTCCCTGACCTTGCGCCTGACGCGCTTCGCTACGCCGACCCTGGCGCTGATCGCCCTGGCTTCCTGCGGCGATACCGCGCGCTATCCGATCGACGCGGGTGTCGGCCCCGACCCGCAGCTGCCGGACCCGGTCAAGCGGGTGATCCCCACCGTCAAGGTGGCCCCGGTCAAGCGTTGGACCGGGGACGCCACCCCGTTGCCCGCCGATGACCTGCGCGTGGTCGCTTTCGCCCGCGACCTCGATCACCCGCGCTGGCTCTATGTGCTGCCCAACGGCGATGTGCTGGTAGCCGAGACCAATGCCCCGCCACGGCCCAAGGAGGAGCAGAGCGGCATCAGGAACAAGGTGATGGCATCGATGATGGCCAAGGCCGGTGCGGCCACGCCCAGTGCCGACCGCATCACCTTGTTGCGCGATGCCGACGGCGACGGCGTGGCCGAGGTGCGCACCCAATTTCTTACTGGCCTCTATTCGCCGTTCGGCATGGCCTTGGTCGGCGACCGTTTCTACGTGGCCAATGCCGATGCACTGGTCAGCTTTCCCTACCGCGAGGGCGACACGCAGATCACTGCGCCACCCAGGTTCGTCGCCAACCTGCCCGGCGGCATCAACCACCACTGGACCAAGTCGCTGGTGGCCAGCCCCGATGGCAGCCGCTTGTACGTCGGTGTCGGCTCCAACAGCAATGTCGCCGAGAAGGGCATGGACGCCGAGCTCAACCGGGCCGCGATCCTGGCGGTCGATCCGCAGGACGGCAGCACGCGCCTGTACGCCACGGGCCTGCGCAACCCGGTGGGCCTGGCCTGGGAGCCTTCGCGGCAGTCGCTGTGGGTGGTGGTCAACGAACGCGATGAACTGGGCAGCGACCTGGTGCCCGATTACCTGACCCAGGTGAAGGAGGGCGCCTTCTATGGCTGGCCGTATAGCTATTACGGGCAGCATGTCGACGAGCGCGTCAGCCCGCAGGATCCGCAGAAAGTGGCCGCGGCGATCCAGCCCGACTATGCGCTCGGCGCCCACACCGCATCGCTGGGCCTGACCTTCGGCACCAGCGACACGCTGCCGGCGTGCTACCGCGGCGGGGCCTTCATCGGCCAGCATGGCTCCTGGAATCGCGACCCGCCCAGCGGCTACAAAGTCATCTACGTCCCGTTCGCAGACGGTCGGCCGCAAGGCCAGCCGCGCACGGTGCTCGATGGCTTCCTGGACGTGGACGGCAATGCCCAGGGCCGCCCGGTGGGCGTGGCGATCGACAAAAAGGGTGGGCTGCTGGTCGCCGACGATGTCGGCAATACGATCTGGCGCGTGACGGCCAAGGTGGCCGCGCCGGCGCCGTCGTCACCGTAGCGGGCGATCGGGCCGTCCCGGCGCAGCGTGCCGGTGCGCTCAGCGCACCGGCATGGTCGGGGTCGCCTCGAAGCGCCGCGAATAGCCGCGCTCTTCGGCAATCCGTTCCACCTCATCATCGTCGAGTTCCGGCGCGCCATAGACCACATAGGCCACCGTGCCGTCGCTGCGGGTACCGACCTGATGGAGGCGATAGCGCGGCCGTCCGGCCCCGGTATTTTCCGGGTAGTGCAACGGCGGCGGCGCGTTGTCCAGGTCCATTTCGCTGTTGTCGACCACGCCGCCGATGAACAGGGCTCGCATGCGGTCACTCCTCAGGTGTGGGGTCAATCCACCCTACTGGCTGCGTTGTTGGGATCGCATCAATGCCGTGTCGAGGCGGGGCCAGGCCCGGGCCGGGCGAGCCCGGCGGTAGAATGCGCGGCTCCCCGCCAGAACGCGTGCCGATGTCCGTCGCTGCCGACGCCCCGCTGCAAACCTTGTTCCTGCCTTTCGCCCAAGGCCTGCTGCGCTGGCCGCAGGGGCCGGTGCTGTTCCTGCGCGCGCGCGAAGGCTGGCCCTTGCGCGAACACGCGCAGGCCGCGCAGCTGACCTGCGTGCAGAGCTTCCGACCCTTTGCCGAGGCCCTGCAGCGCGCCGGCCATACGGTGCACGCGGAGGCGCCGGCCGAGCCGCCGGCTGGGGGTTATCCGCTGGTGCTGGTGCTGCCGCCGCGCCAACGCGAAGAGGCCCGTGCGCTGCTGGCGCAGGCGTTGGCGCAGCTGGCGCCGGGCGGGATCATCGTGGCCTGCCAGTCGAACAACGAAGGCGCCCGCTCCGGCGAGGCCGACCTGAAGCAACTTGCCGGACTGGGCGGCAACCTGACCAAGCACCACTGCCGGGTGTTCTGGACTTCGCCGCAACCGGGCGGCCACGACGCCGCCCTGGCACAGCGCTGGGCCGGGCTCGATGCGCCGCGCCCGGTGCTCGGTGGGCGCTTCCTCAGCCGGCCGGGCATCTTCGCCTGGGATCGCGCCGACCCGGCCTCGATCCTGCTGGCCGAACAATTGCCGGCCGACCTGTCCGGCCACGGCGCCGACCTCGGCGCCGGCTTCGGCTACCTGTCCGCCGAAGTGCTCGCGCGTTGCCCCAAGGTCGCCGCCCTGGACCTGTACGAAGCCGAGGCCCGCGCGCTGGACCTGGCCCGCCGCAACCTGCCGCCGCTGGCCGGTGCGGTGGCGCTGGACTACCACTGGCACGACGTCACCAGCGGGCTGCCGCGGCAGTACGACTTCATCGTCAGCAATCCGCCCTTCCATACTCCTGCCCGCGAAGACCGGCCGGACATCGGCCAGCGCTTCATTGCCGTGGCCGCGCAGGCCTTGCGGCCGGGCGGGCGGCTGTTCGTGGTCGCCAATCGTCACCTGCCCTACGAGCAGATCCTCAACGACAGCTTCGGCGAGGTCCGGGTGGCGGCCGAGCGCGGGGGCTTCAAGGCGATCGTGGCGCGTCGCGGGAAACGCGCATGAAGCTGGTCAAGCACATCGCCAACCTGGGCTATGGCAGCCGCAAGGATGTGACCTGGATGTTCCGCGAGGGCCGCATCACCGACGCCGCCGGTGACGTGCTGTACACCGACGATGTCGTGGCGCATGAGGCCATCCGCGTCGATGGCGAGCCGCTCGACCCGCCGGTCGGCCTGAGCCTGATGCTGCACAAGCCCGCCGGCTACACCTGCTCCACCAAGGACAGCGGCCGGCTGGTGTACGACCTGCTGCCGCCACGCTTCCGCCTGCGCTCGCCGCTGCTGTCGCCGGTGGGGCGGCTGGACCGGGAAACCAGTGGCCTGCTGTTGTTCACCGACGACGGCGCGCTGCTGCACCGGATCGTGTCGCCGAAGTCGCGCCTGGACAAGGAATACGAGGCCACGCTGGCGCAGGACCTGCGCGGCGGCGAGGCCGCGCAGTTCGCCAGCGGCACGCTGATGCTGGAGTCCGACGACAAGCCCTTGCTGCCGGCCGAGCTGGACGTGCTCGGCCCGCGCCAGGCACGGCTGGTGCTGCACGAGGGGCGCTACCACCAGGCGCGGCGCATGTTCGCCGCGGTCGGCAACCATGTCGCTTCGCTGCACCGCAGCCGCATTGGCGGCCTGGACCTGGGACAGCTGCCCGAAGGGCAGTGGCGGCTGCTCGATGCCGGCGACCTGGCCCGCCTGTTCGGAGCGGCGGCATGAGTCCACCCGCCTTGCCGTTCCTGCCGCAGGCGGTGATCTTCGACATGGATGGCCTGATGCTCGACAGCGAGCGCGCCATCACTACCTGCCTGGCGCAAGCGGCGGAAGAACTCGGCCAATCGATCGAGCCGGACTACTGGCTCGGCATGGTCGGCAAGGGCGACGCGGCCTGCCGGGCCATGCTGGCCGAGCGCATCGGCGATGCGACGGCGCAGGCGTTGCTGGCGCGCTGCCACGTGCTCTACGACAGCGTGGTCGAGGCGGGCGTGCCGCTGCGGCCGGGCATCGTGGAATTGCTCGACCTGCTGGCCGCGCGCGCCATCCCGCGCGCCGTGGCCACCTCCACGCGCCGGCCGCTCGCCCTGCGCAAGCTGGAGACGGCCGGCCTGCTGCGGCGGTTCGACGTGATCTGCACCAGCAGCGACGTGGCGCATCCCAAACCGGCACCGGACATCTACCTGTTGGCCGCTTCGCGGCTGCATGTCGCACCGGCGCAGTGCCTGGTGCTGGAAGACTCGCCCACCGGCGTGCGCGCGGCACTGGCGGCGGGCATGACGCCCATCCAGGTTCCGGATCTGCTCGCGCCCGACGCGGAAGTCCGCGCGCTGGGGCATCGCATCGTCGATTCGCTCGCCGATGCGCAACGCTTGCTGGAGTTGCGGTGGCAGGCGGGTGGATAGTGCTGCGAAAGTTCCTACATTACGTCGCTGCATAAACCGACTTGACGCCGCGCTACTACATGCATAATCTGGCCCCACGACTCCGCCCCTGTCGCGTCATGATTGACTCAACGGCTCGGGAAGAAAAAACCGCCGCAAGGCGGTTTTTTCATGTCTGCAGGAAGCGCATGCAAATGGTCAGGAAGACGGCGGCATACATCGACGGTTACAACCTCTACTACGGATGCCTTCGCGGTACCTCGTTCAAATGGCTGGACGTCGTGGCCTTGTTCGAGCGGCTGCTGCATGCACAGGATCCGGCCGCCACGCTGGAACAGGTGCGCTATTTCACGGCACCCGCCCTGGGGCGCTTTGCCACGCACGGCGATGCGTCGGTCCTCGCACAGCAGGACTACCACCGCGCTCTTCAGTCGCTGTATCCAGGGCGCCTGACGATGACCTTCGGCAACCACAGCATCGATCGCAGCGGGACGTGGCTGCCCGAATATGTGGCTGGTCAGCCCTACAACCGCCAGCGGCGCGTGCAGGTCTGGAAAATCGAGGAGAAGCAGACGGACGTCAATCTGGCGCTGTCGATGTATCGCGATGCCGCGTCCGGGTCGTATAGGCAGTTGGTCGTGTGCACCAACGATAGCGACCTCGCGCCGGCGCTGCAGGCAATCCGCGAAGACTTCCCTGCCATGCGACTGGGCGTGGTGACGCCACGGCGGCCGCCCCTGGATGCGCGGCCTCCGCTTCGCACGGTCAGTGCCGTGTTGGGCGAGCGCGCCGATTGGACGATCCGCCAGTTGCTCGATGCGGATCTGGCTGCCACGCAACTGCCAGAGCGCGTGCGCACGCTGAAGCGCCCGGTGCGCAAGCCGGCGCACTGGTAGCGTGCAGCGCGCGTGCAGGACTACTCGCGCAGCAGCCGCTGCCAGCCTTCGGCGCCCAGTGCTTCCAGCGTCTGCAGGTTGCGCTCGACGATGACATCGGGATCCGGGAACGCGGCGACCGCGCGCTCGACGCTATCCTCGCGCAACAGGTGCAGGGTCGGCCAGGGCGAACGGTTGGTGTAGTTGCCTGCATCGTCCGGCCCTGCGCCGGCGAATTGGTACTGCGGGTGGAAACTGGCCACCTGCAGCACGCCTTGCAGGTCGAGCGCGTCCACCGCGGCGTCGGCGTTGTCGAGGAAGTCGTTGTAGTCCAGGAAATCCTCGAGCACGAACGGATGCACGATGAGCGTGGTGTCGATTTCCTCGGCCGGCGTATCGCGCAGGCGCAGCAGTTCCTCGGCCAGCTCCTCCAGCAACGCCTCGGGCGTGCTGGCATCGCTCAGTACCAGGCGTACCTGCTGCTTGACGTACACGGCCTTGGCGAACGGGCACAGGTTGAGCCCGATCACCGCGCGCTCGATCCAGCGCCGGGTGTCGCCGAGGTAATCCGGCGCTGCGGGATCGGCAGGAGAGGCGGTATCAGTCACGGAAGTTGTCGAATTGCAGCGGCAGCTCGAACTCGCTGCTGCGCAGCAGGGCGATCGCCTCCTGCAGGTCGTCGCGCTTCTTGCCGTTCACGCGCAGCTTGTCGCCGTTGATCTGGGTGTCGACCTTGATCTTCGATTCCTTGATCTTCGCGGCGATCTGCTTGGCCAGCTTCTGCTCGATGCCCTGCTTGACCGTCACCTTCTGCCGCGCGCCGGCCAGGTTGGTTTCCACGTCGCCAAATTCCAGGCAGCGCGCGTCGATGCCGCGGGCGATCAGGCGCGCCCGCAGGATGTCGGTCATCTGCTTGAGCTGGAAGTCGCTGGGCGCGGACTGGTTGATGGTCTTGTCGTCCAGTTCGAACTTGGCGTCCACGCCCTTGAAGTCGAACCGGGTGGAGAGCTCGCGATTGGCCTGGTCGATCGCATTGGTGAGTTCGTGCTTGTCGACTTCCGACACCACGTCGAAGGAAGGCATGTCTGCTCCTGGAGTGCTTGGGAGGGGGCGCCGATGGCGGGAGCCGGCGCTCGGGCCGGGAATTATGGGCGTCAATACTGTGGCCGTCCAAGCCTGCACCCCGCGCATTCACGCCAGGCGCCGGCGGGGCCGCCGAAAAAGAGCGAAGGCGCCTTGCGGCGCCTTCGTTCCTTCAAGCCAGGCGACTTGCGCTCACCACTGGAAGCGTGCGGTCGCCGTCACCGTGCGCGGGTAGCCGTAGTAGCACCACGTCGCACTGTTGCAGGCCGCGATGTACTTCTTGTCGGCCAGGTTGGCGGCATTGAGCTGGAAGCGCCACTGGTTGAGGTCGTAGCGCAGCGCGGCGTCCCACAGCGTGTACGACGGGGTCTGCCAGAGGTTGTTGATGTCGCCGTACTGGCTGCCGGTGTAGCGCACGCCGGCGCCGAAGCCCAGGCCGGCGAGGGCGCCGGTGGTGATGGTGTAGTCGGCGCCGAGCGAGGCCTGATTGCGCGGCTGCAGGGCGATCTCCTTGCCCAGGGTGTCGGGCGCGGTGGTCTGGGTGACTTCCGAGTCGGTATAGGTGTAGGCGCCGTACAGGCTCAGGCCCGTGCCGACGTTCCAGCGTCCCTCCAGCTCGATGCCGCGCACGCGGGTCTCGCCCTGCTGGACCGAGTACAGCGTGTGGTCCGGGTCCACCGTGAGCGTGTTCTGCTGGGTGATCTGGTAGGCCGCCAGGGTGGCCAGCAAGCGGCCGCCGGGCGGCTGGTACTTGATGCCCGCCTCGATCTGGTCGCCGGTGGTGGGGGAGAACGCCTTGCCGTTGAAGTCGGTGCCGACGGTCGGCTGGAACGAGGTCGAGTAGCCGACGTAGGGCGTGAAGCCGTTGTCGAACAGGTAGTTCACGCCGACGCGGCCGGTGGCCTTGTCGTCGCTCTGGTGCGCGCTGCCACCGTTGATGCGGTCGTCGGTGTCGGTACCGACCCAGTCCTGGCGCCCGCCCACGGTCACGACCCAGCGGTCGATGCGGATCTGGTCCTGCACATAGGCGCCGATCTGCGACTGCACCTGCACCTGGCGCGAGGTGAAGTCGGGCACTACCAGCGCGGCGCCGTAGACCGGGTCGTAGGCGTCGATCGGCGGCGCGCCGAAGGCGAAGGCCGAGGCGTAGTCGTCGCGCAGGCGGCGGTAGTCGATGCCGGCCAGCAGCGTGTGCTCGGCGCGGCCGGTGGCGAAGCGGAACTGCAGGTTGTTGTCCAGGCCGACGCTGCTGGACTTGTCCAGGCGCGGGTAGTAGTAGCGTGCGACGAGCGTGCGGCCGGGGTCGCTGCCGGGGGCAAAATCGTCCTGCAGGCCGAACAGGCCGAGGTTGGCGTTGGCGGCATCGACTTCGGCCTCGCTGTAGCGCGCGTTCTGGTGGAAGCTGACGCCGCCGCCGAAGTCGTGGCTGAACTCGTAGCCCAGCGACTGCAAGGTCTTGTCGTAGCCGCTGGTGCCCGGCTCGCCGCCGAAGAAGCTGCGCGGGATGCGGCGGCCGTTGGCGCCCGGTTCCAGCGAACCCTCCAGCGGCAGGAAGCCGCCGGCCTCGACGGTGTCGGCCTTCTGCCAGCGCGCCAGCACAGTCAGCGTGTTGGCCTCGTCCGGCTTCCAGGTAATGGCCGGGGCCAGGTAATAGCGGTCGTCATGGACGAAATCGATGATGTTGTCGCTGTTGCGCGCCAGGCCGGTGAGGCGGTACAGCAGCGTGCCGCTGTCGTTGAGCTTGCCGCCGAAGTCGAACGCGGCCTGCTTGAGGTCGTAGTTGCCCAACTGCACTTCCACCTCGCGCAGGGTTTCCTCGGTGGGGCGCTTGCTGACGAAGTTGACCATGCCGCCCGGCGGCATCGCGCCGTAGTTCACCGAGGCCGGGCCCTTGAGGATGTCGATGCGTTCCAGCCCGAAGGGCTCGATGCGCGAGCCGCCGGTCCAGGCTCCATCCACCATCGCCAGGCCGTCCAGGTAGCGGGCCGGGCTGAAGCCACGAATCATCATCCAGTCGCTGCGGGTGTCTTCGCCGTACTGGCCGCCACGGGTGCCGGCGACATACCACACGGCCTCCTCGACGCCATGGATGCCGCGATCGCGCATCTGCCGGTCAGTGACCACCGAGATCGACTGCGGCGTCTCCAGGATCGGGGTATTGGTCTTGGTGGCGGTGCCGCTGTCCTTGGCGATCGGCGCGGTGACCTGGACGGTGTCCAGCGTGCGGGCGTCATCGGCGGCGAAGGCGGCCGGCGACAGCAGGGCGAGGCTGAGGGAGAGGGTGAGAGGGGCGTGGTGCATGAGGGGGCGAAGTCCGAACAGGGCGCTAGATGAGAACGATTATACTTTGCGATGACACCCGGCGGGCTATCTTCGGCGCGACCCAATGTCGCGGGATATCGGGGTGGGCCGGCGATAATGGCCGGATGTCGATCTCCCGCTCTCCGCTCGCCGCCGTGGCCTGGATGCTCATCGCCGTGGCCAGCTTCTCGGGCATGGACGCGGGCATGAAGTTGCTCTCGGCCCACTATCCGGTCCTGCAGGTCACCTTCCTGCGCGGGGCCGCCTCGCTGCCGTTCGTGCTGGTCTGGGTACTGGCCACGGCCGGGCCGCGCTCGCTGCTGCCGGTGCGCTGGCCGCTGCACCTGCTGCGGGGCGGGCTGGGGATTGCGATGATTGCCTGCTTCGTCTTCGCCTTGCAGGACCTGCCGCTGTCCACGGCCTATACGCTCTATTTCGTCGCGCCCCTGCTGGTGGCGGCGCTGTCGGTGCCGCTGCTGGGCGAGCGGGTCGGTCCGCGCCGCTGGACGGCGATTGCCATTGGCCTGCTCGGCGTGATCGTGGTGCTGCGACCGGGTGTGGATGGGTTGATCTCGCTGCCCGGCCTGATGGTGTTGGCAGCCGCCACGGCCTACGCGGTGGCCGCAGTGACGGTGAGCCTGCTGACCCGTACCGACACCCCGCAATCGATGGTGGTCTGGTTCCTGGCCCTGATGGCGCTGGGTGCCGGCGTGCTCGCCGCCTCCAACTGGGTACCGCTGCGCGCCGAGCACGGCTGGGTGATTGCCGGGATGGGCCTGGCCGGCGCGTTCGGGCAGATCGCCCTGACCCAGGCCTTCCTGCGCGGCGAGGCATCGATGATCGCGCCGCTGGAATACACCGGGCTGGTCTGGGTGATCGGCTGGGACTGGCTGCTGTGGCGCAGCCTGCCCGATGCCTGGACCTGGACCGGGGCGGCGATCATCGTCGCAAGCGGCCTGTACCTGTTGCGCCGCGAGCGGGTGCGCCAGGTGCCGCACGCCCGCCAGCTCGACCACCCTTGATCGTCCCGGTCGCATCGTTAGAACAAAAAGGAATAAGTTGGTGGGAGCTGGCGCGGGCGCGGCCCGCTTCCCACTGGTAGGCTGCACGCCCCCAAGACCGATGTCCGCGCGGTGATCGAGTTCCAGCGTCTGCACAAGTCCTATCAAGTCGGCGGCCGAGCGGTCGCCGCGCTGCAACCGCTCGACCTGACCATCGGTGCCGGCGAGGTGTTCGGCATCATCGGCCATTCCGGCGCGGGCAAGTCGACGCTGATCCGGCTGATCAATCGGCTCGAGGAACCCAGCGGCGGCAAGCTGCTGATCGACGGCGAAGACGTGACCGCGCTCGACGCCGATGGCCTGCGCGCGCTGCGGCGGCGCGTCGGCATGATCTTCCAGCACTTCAACCTGCTGTCCTCGCGCACGGTCGCCGCCAACGTCGCCTTCCCGCTGGAGCTGGCCGGCACGCCGAAGGCGCAGGTCGCCAGCCGGGTGGCCGAGCTGCTGGCGCGGGTAGGGCTGGAAGCGCACGCGGGCAAGTACCCGGCGCAGCTGTCGGGCGGGCAGAAGCAGCGGGTGGGCATCGCCCGCGCGCTGGCGACGCAACCGCGGATCCTGCTGTGCGACGAGGCCACCAGCGCCCTCGATCCGCAAACCACCGGTGCGGTCTTGCAATTGCTCTCGGAGATCAACCGCGAGCTGGGCCTGACCATCGTCCTGATCACCCACGAGATGGAAGTGATCCGCCGCGTCTGCGACCGCGTGGCAGTGCTCGATGGCGGCCAGCTGGTGGAGAGCGGCCCGGTGACCCAGGTGTTCCTGCATCCGCAGCACCCGACCACGCGGCGCTTCGTCGCCGAGGCCGAGCATGTGGACGAGGGTGTGCTGCATCGCGATTTCGCCGCCGTAGACGGGCGCATCGTGCGCCTCACCTTCCTGGGCGGGGACACCTACCAACCCCTGCTCGGCCGCATCGCGCGCGAAACCGGGGTGGACTACAACATCCTGTCCGGCCGCATCGACCGCATCAAGGACACCCCGTATGGCCAGCTGACCGTCGCGTTGGTCGGCGGCAACCAGCAGGCGGCGCGCGCGGCCTTCGCTGGCGCCGGCGTCACCGTCGAGGAGCTGCGCCCGTGAACCCTGTGTCGATCGCCGCCGCCAACGGCTTCTTCCGCAATCTCGACGCCAGCAAATGGGCCGACATCGGCCAGGCCACGCTCGATACCCTGCTCATGCTCGGCGGCGCCCTGCCGCTGACCCTGTTGATCGGCCTGCCGCTCGGCGTGCTGCTGTTCCTCAGCGGCTCGCCGCAGTTGCGCCGCCGTCCGGTGCTGCACGGCGTGCTGGCATTGGTCGTCAACCTGCTGCGCTCGGTGCCCTTCATCATCCTGATGATCGCGATGATCCCGCTCACCCTGGCGGTGATGGGCACCTCGCTCGGCGTGCGCGGCGCGATCCTGCCGCTGGTGGTGGGCGCCGCGCCGTTCTATGCGCGCCTGGTGGAGACGGCGCTGCGCGAGGTCGAGCGCGGCGTGGTCGAGGCCAGCCAGGCGATGGGCGCGACGACCTGGCAGTTGGTGCTCAAGGTGCTGCTGCCCGAGGCGCGGCCGGGCCTGATCGCCGGCGCCACCGTCACCACGATCGCCCTGATCGGCTTCACCGCGATGGGCGGTGCGATCGGCTCGGGCGGCCTGGGCGATGTCGCCTACCGCGAGGGCTACCTGCGTTCGCACGCCGACGTGGCCCTGGTCACGGTGATCGCCCTGCTCGTGCTGGTGCAGTTGCTGCAGATGGCCGGCGACCGCCTGGTCAGCCACTACTCGCGGCGTTGAGCCGCCACATGCCATTCGGCGATGCCTTGGCGGCGGCGAACCTGTTACGTTCAGCGGTGGCCACTGCCGCTACTCCCCCGAACCCGGATCGATCCATGAAAAAGACCCTGCTTGGCCCCTTGCTGCTCGCCGCCACCCTGGTCCTGGCTGCCTGCGGCCGCTCCGGCGGCGATGCCGGCAGCGAGCGCCTGACCGTGGCCGCCACCGCCGTGCCGCACGCCGAAATCCTCGAAGTGGTCAAGCCGTTGCTGGCCAAGGAAGGGGTGCAACTGGATGTGCGCGTGTTCAACGACTACGTGCAGCCGAACGACCAGGTCGCGCAGAAGCAGATCGACGTCAATTATTTCCAGACCGAGCCCTACCTGGATGCCTTCAACCGCGACCGCGGCAGCCACCTGGTGACGATCGTCGGCGTGCACATCGAGCCGTTCGGCGCCTACTCGCGCCGCTTCAAGTCGCTCGACGCGCTGCCGCAGGGCGCCGAAGTGGCGATTCCCAACGATCCGAGCAACAACAGCCGCGCACTGATCCTGTTGGACAAGGCCGGGGTGATCAAGCTGAAGGATCCGGGCAATGCGTTGTCCACGCAGCGCGACATTGTCGAAAACCCGAAGCAACTTAAGTTCCGCGAGCTGGACTCGGCCATGCTGCCGCGCGTGCTGGACCAGGTCGACCTGGCGATGATCAACACCAACTACGCCCTGGACGCCGGGCTCAACCCGACCCAGGATGCGCTGGTGATCGAAAGCAAGGATTCGCCCTACGTCAATTTCCTGGTGGGCCGGCCGGACAACAAGGACGACCCGCGCGTGCAGAAGCTGGCCAAGGCCCTGACCAGCCCGGAAGTGAAGGCCTTCATCGAGCAGAAGTACAAAGGCGCGGTGCTGCCGGCGTTTTGAGCCACGCCGCGGCGAAAAGAAAACGGGCCCCGCAGGGCCCGTTCTCGTTACAGCGGCAGGTGGCGATCAGAAGCGCGCGCCCAGGCCCACGCCGACCGTCCACGGGTCGACCTTCAGGTCCTCGCCGGTACCGGCGCCGGCCACGTTGAGCTCCGGACGCGCGTGCATGTAGCGCGCATCGGCTCGCGCGAACCAGGTCGAGTTGATGTTCATGTCCACGCCCACCGTGCCGATGGCGCCCTTGGCGGTATCCAGCGAGACATGTTGGCCGGTGCCCGAGAGTCCGTCGATCTTCTCGTTGCTGAAGTTCGATTCGTAATAGCCCACGCCCACGAACGGACGGAACACATTGTCCGCCTGGCCGAAGTGATACTGCGCGCTCAGGGCGATCGGCTGCTGCTCGACGGTGCCGACCTTGCCGGCGTCGCTGCGCACGCGGTGGTTGAACTTGTCGGCCGCACCCCACAGCTCGACGGCGAAATTGTCGTTGATGTAGTAGCTGGCGCTCACCGTCGGCGCGGGGCCGCCGTCGATCTTGCGGATGCCGGCGCCGGCATCGTCCTTGGGCTGCAGCAGCGTGACCCCGCCGGTGACCGCCCAGTGTTTGCCCGAAGCGGTGTCGGTGGTGGAGGCGTCCTGCGCGAAGGCGGACGGCGCGAAGGCAATGGCGGAAACGACGGCCAGGCTCAGGATGGAAGCAGTACGCATGAGGTGACTCCTCTTGTCTCTTATTCTGTGGGCCCGCATGTTTGCGGGCGCCGCCAACCTAAGCAGGTGCAGATGAATCGCAGCGAGCTCAACGAATGCATTCGCGCGATATGTTCAGGAACTTCCGCGCGATGCCGCGCCGCTGTTGAAATCCGTGCGTCGCGGGCTTTCATGCAGGTGAAACGCGCGTGAGCGAACGCGTGCTCATCCGTGGCTTGCCCGCGCAGATCGCAAGCGACTGCCGCGTGCTCGTATTGGGCTCGATGCCAGGCTTGGCGTCCTTGCAGGCGACGCAGTACTACGCACACGCGCGCAATCGCTTCTGGCCCCTGATGTCGGGCCTGCTCGCGGTGGAGGGCGCGAGCTACGAGCAACGGCTGGCGCAGTTGCACGCGGCCGGGATCGGCCTGTGGGACGTGATTGGCGAGTGCGCGCGCGTCGGCAGCCTCGATGCCGCCATCGAGCGCGCCAGCATCGTCCCCAACCCGCTGCCCGAATGCCTGGCCGGACTCGGCCATCTGCGTGCCGTGGCCTGTAACGGCGCCGAGGCCCATCGCCTCTGGCAGCGCTGGGTGGCGCCGCGGCTGCCGCCCGGCGCGCAGGCGCTGCCGGTGTTGGCATTGCCGTCCACGAGCCCGGCCAACGCGGCTTTCAGCCTGGCGCGCCTGCTGGCCGCGTGGCGGGCACTGCTCGACTACCTGCCGCCGCCGATGCCCCGTTAGGCGCGCGATGCCTCTCCCTGCCGCCGAGCTAGGCGGACCCGGGCACGCCGCCGAGCCCCACTATTCGCCGGCGTATCGTGCCCATGGCGAACGCTTCGTCCCGCCGTCCGCGCCACAATTTCGCTGGTAACGGTTGGCGCGTCGGCCCCGGCCAGCCACAATAGGGGTTTCCCCACCGTTCCCCGGAGTACCGTAATGGCCGAAATCAAGGAAGCACTTGTCCCCGATATCGGTGACTACAGCGATATTCCGGTGATCGAAGTGCTTGTCGCCGTCGGCGATACGGTCAAGAAGGACCAGGGCCTGGTGACGCTGGAGTCGGACAAGGCGACGATGGAAGTGCCGTCCTCGTTTGCCGGCGTGGTCAAGGAAATCAAGGTCAAGGTCGGCGACAACCTGTCCGAGGGCGGCGTTGTGGCGCTGATCGAAGTGGGCGAGACGGGCGAGTCCAGGCCGGCCCAGGCCCCTGCCAAGGCAGAGGCCCCCAAGCCGGTGGCCACGGCCGAAACCGGTGCCCGCGTGGAGCCGGTGGCGCCGTCGCCGGAGCCGGACAAGCTGGCCCAGCGCGAGATCGCCCAGGAGCAGTCCGCACCCGTCGCCGCCGCCCCTGCGGCCGGCACGCCGAACACCCCGCCGGTGACCTTCGACGCCGACAGCGTCCTGCCTTCCAAGGTGGCCTACGCCAGTCCCGCCGTGCGCGTGTTCGCCCGCGAGCTGGGCGCGGACCTGTTGCAGATCAAGGGCACCGAGAAGGGCGGGCGCATCACCCGCGAAGACGTGCAGCGCTACGTCAAGGCCGCGCTGAGCGGTGGCGTGCCGGCTGCCGGCGGCGCCGTCGCCGCGGGCAACGGCCTGAATCTGCTGCCGTGGCCGAAGGTCGATTTCAGCAAGTTCGGCGAGACCGAGACCCAGCCGCTGGCGCGGATCAAGAAGATCTCCGGTGCCAACCTGGCGCGCAACTGGGCGATGATCCCGCACGTGACCCAGTTCGAGCAGGCCGACATCACCGACCTGGAAGCCCTGCGCGTCGCCCTCAACAAGGAGAACGAGAAGGCGGGCATCAAGCTGACCATGCTCGCCTTCCTGATCAAGGCCAGCGCCGCGGCGCTGAAGAAGTTCCCCGAGTTCAACGCCTCGCTGGACGCCAGCGGCGAGAACCTGACCCTGAAGAAGTACTTCCACATCGGCTTCGCCGCCGACACGCCGAACGGCCTGGTCGTGCCGGTGATCCGCGATGTCGACAAGAAGGGCGTGGTGCAGATCGCGCAGGAATCCGGCGAGCTGGCCAAGAAGGCGCGCGACGGCAAGCTGGGCCCGGCCGAGATGAGCGGCGGCTGCTTTTCGATCAGCTCGCTGGGCGGCATCGGCGGCACCGCGTTCACGCCGATCGTCAACGCGCCGGAAGTGGCGATCCTCGGCGTGTCGAAGTCGTCGATCCAGCCGGTGTGGGATGGCAAGCAGTTCGCGCCCAGGCTGATGCTGCCGCTATCGCTGAGCTACGACCACCGCGTCATCGACGGGGCCCTGGCCGCGCGCTTCACCACGTATCTGTCGCAGGTGCTGGCCGACATGCGGCGCGTCCTGCTGTGAGGGCGGCGTCAGTGACGGCGCGACTGCTGGTGGCCGCCGCGCTGTTGGCGGCTGCTCCGCTGCCTGCCCTGGCCTGGGGCAGCTGCAGCGTCAACCTCGGCCGGGGTTGGCCGCCGGCGGTGGGCAACTACGGCGGCGCGGTGGAAAAGCTGTTCGATGGCGAAGCCACCCCGGCGGTGTCGCTGTTGACCTTGCCGGCGCGCGGCGTGGAGTCGGGCATGGCCCTGGTCCCGGGCGCGGAGGGCGCCGAGTGGACCTTGCGCTACAGCCGTGCCGAACAGCGCGTCTACAACCGGGTGGAGAACGGCCAGCGCAGCGGTGTCGAACTGCGTACCGCGCAGACGCCCGAGCGCTTCGAGGTCCCGATCCCGGCGACGCTGGCCAAGCGACTGCTCGATACCTGGAATACCGCGCTGGGCCAGATGTCGCCGGAGGGCCGTGGCGCGCCGGTGCTGGATGGCGAAGTGTTGTCCTTCGTGGTCAATGGCGTGCGCTACAGCGGCACGCGGCCTACCTGCGGCGCCGGCGAGCTGATGCTGCAACAGGCGGCGCTGCTGATCGAAGCCAGCGAAGGCAAGGAAAAGAAGCGCGAGAAGCGCTGGAACGAACTCGAGTCGTCGCTGGATGAACTCCAGCAGGCGCTGGCCGGCAACGCCGGCTGATCCCCCACAGGAGAAGTTTTCATGGCAGTCATCGAAATCAAGGTGCCGGACATCGGCGACTACAGCGACGTGCCGGTGATCGAGGTGCTGGTCGCGGTCGGCGACAAGGTCGCCAAGGACCAGGGCCTGGTGACGCTGGAGTCGGACAAGGCCACGCTGGAAGTGCCTTCGAGCGCCGCCGGCGTGGTGAAGGAGCTGAAGGTCAAGCTTGGCGACACCTTGTCGCAGGGCGACGTGGTGGTGCTGCTGGAAGCCGAAGGCGAGGGCGCTGCGCCTGCGCCTGCGAAAGCGGAGCCTGCCAAGGCCGAGGCACCGGGCAGCAAGCCGCCGGTGACGCCGTCGCATCGCGCCCCGGCCGAGCCGGCCGCGCCCAAGCCGGCGCTGTCCACCGGCAAGCCGGCCGACATCGAATGCCGCATCGTGGTGCTGGGTTCCGGCCCGGGCGGTTACACCGCGGCCTTCCGCGCCGCCGACCTCGGCCTGGATACCGTCCTGGTCGAGCGCTACAGCGCGCTGGGCGGCGTCTGCCTCAACGTCGGCTGCATTCCGTCCAAGGCGCTGCTGCACGCGGCCAACGTCATCGACGAGGCCAGCCACGCCGGCGATTTCGGCGTCACCTTCGGCACGCCGAAGATCGACCTGGCCAAGCTGCGCGACTACAAGGAAAAGGTGGTCGGCAAGCTGACCGGCGGCCTGGCGTCGATGGGCAAGCAGCGCAAGGTGCGCGTGGTGCAGGGCACCGGCACGTTCGTGTCGCCCAATGAGCTGGAGATCGTCGGCAGCGACGGCAAGACCCAGCTGCTGCGTTTCGAGCAGTGCATCATCGCCGCCGGTTCGCAGGCGGTGAAGCTGCCGAATTTCCCGTGGGACGACAAGCGCGTGATGGACTCCACCGACGCGCTGGAACTGGAAGAAATCCCGAAGAAGTTGCTGGTCGTCGGTGGCGGCATCATCGGCCTGGAAATGGCCACGGTATTCAGCGCGCTCGGTGCCCAGGTCACGGTGGTGGAATTCATGGACCAGCTGATGCCGGGCGCCGACAAGGACCTGGTCAAGCCGCTGGCCGACCGCCTGAAGAAGCAGGGCGTGGAGGTCCACCTCAAGACCAAGGCGGCCGGCGTCAAGGCCGACAAGGCCGGCATCACGGTCAGCTTCGAGGCCGCTGCCGAAGGCGAGAAGCCGGCGCTGGCATCGGGTACCTACGATCGCGTGCTGGTGGCCGTGGGCCGTTCGCCGAACGGCAAGAAGATCGGTGCCGACAAGGCCGGCGTGAACGTCGGCGACCGCGGCTTCATTCCGGTCGACCGGCAGATGCGCACCAACCAGCCGCACATCTTCGCCATCGGCGACATCGTCGGTAACCCGATGCTGGCGCACAAGGCCACGCACGAGGGCAAGCTGGCCGCCGAAGTGGCCGCCGGCGAGAAGAAGGAGTGGGTGGCGCGCGTGGTGCCGTCGGTGGCCTACACCAACCCGGAAATCGCCTGGGTCGGCGTCACCGAGACCGAAGCCAAGGCCAAGGGCCTGAAGGTGGGCGTGGCCAAGTTCCCGTGGGCCGCCAGTGGCCGCGCGATCGGCATCGGCCGCACCGAGGGCTTCACCAAGCTGATCTTCGACGAGGACACCCATCGCATCATCGGTGGCGCCATCGTCGGCGTGCATGCCGGCGACCTGCTGGCGGAAATCGGCCTGGCGATCGAGATGGGCGCGGAGGCCGAGGATATCGGCCACACCATCCATGCCCATCCGACGCTGAGCGAGTCGGTCGGCATGAGTGCGGAGATCTACGACGGCACGATCACCGATCTGTATATCCCGAAGAAGAAGTAACCGAGGCATCGTTGCCGCGATCGAAAACGCCCCGCTTGCGCGGGGCGTTTTTGTTTGTATTGCTCGTATTTGCGTGCAAGTTAGCTGTGCGAACAGAAGGTCTTCGCACGAAGGGCGACGAATCTCATGGATCGGCCGATTGTTGCTGCGCCTGCTGCTCGATCCTGATTATCTGGCTACGTCATCCAAATAGGGCGTGCGCCATGTCTTGCAGGTTGGGATGGAGTTTGATGCTGTGGTTCGGTGTCGCGACGGCGGCGCATTCCCAGCAGAACAAGGTGTTGATGATCGGCATCGATGGATTGCGGGCCGATGTCCTTGGCCACGTGCGCACACCGAACATCGACGGGCTGGTAAAGCAAGGTTACCTCTCCGGCCAGGGCTGGACCGCCGACACCGCCGTCAGTGGCACGGGCTGGAGTTCGTTGTTCACCGGCGTGGAGCGCGACAAACACGGTGTGCGCGACAACGTCTTCGAAGGCAGTCGTTTCGACCAGTATCCGGATGTCCTGACGCGCATCGAGCAGCTGAACCCCTCGCTCCACACCGCCGCCCTGCTGAGCTGGCCGGCTTTGGCCAGCAAGATTCCCTGGCGTGCCGACGTGGTCTTCAACGGCGGCTACGACGACGACCTCGTGCATCGGAAGGCGCTGGCACTGCTCGCACAGCAAGCCGCTCCCGATGTACTGCTGATCGATTTCAACGAGCCGGACGGCAGCGGCCACAAGTACGATTATTTCGACCTGGACTCGCCGCCGTATGCGCGGGCGATCGAGCGGATCGACGAGCGCGTGGGCGAACTGGTCCGCGCATTGCGGGCGCGGCCGGCGGCGGCCAATGAGAACTGGCTGGTCGTACTGGCCACCGACCATGGCGGGTCGGTGCACCACGGTGCCAATATCCCCGAGGACCGCTTGACTGTGGTCGGCTTCAGCGGTCCCTCGGTGTCGCCGTTGGGCATCGACCCACTGCGGCTGGCGCCGCGGCAAGTGGATGTCGTGCCTACGATACTCGCGCATATGGGCTTGCCCGTGCCGGCGGATATGGACGGCCGCCCCATGGCGCGTCCGCCGGCCGATCCGGTGGCCGGGTATGGACGCAACCTGCTCGTCAACGGCGATGCCGAATACTCCCAAGGCAGGCGGGACCGCGAATACGACAGCGACGTGCCGGGGTGGCGCAAGGGGAATGGCGGTCAGGTCGTGGACTATGCCCAGTACGCCTGGTTGCCGGCGCCGGGTGCGGCGGGTGGCCGCACGCTGTTCATCGGCCGCGACGGGGCGGCGGGGCTCAACACCCTGAGCCAACGCGTGGCCCTCGGCAGTGCGCTGGCCAATGCCCGCGGGTTCCGGCTGTCGGCCGATCTCGGCGCCAATCGCGGGCATCGCGCGCGGGTCTTCCTGCGTTTCAGTGGGCCGGGGCGCACCGCCAGCTTCACCCAGGGCGACGTGGTTCACTTGTTCAAAGGGGCGGACTACTGGCGCTACTCGTTGCGCGACGGGCGCGTGCTCAGCGGCTACCCGCAACCGGTCCGCGTGGCCTGGCCGGAACTCGAGGCGCTGGCCGGCGGCGCGCGCGACATCGACGCAGCACTGCTCGAAGGCGACAAGGTCTACTTCTTCAAAGGCGACCAGTACACGCTCCACCGGCTGTCCAGTGGTCGAGCGGTGGGCGGCTATCCACGTCCCATCCAGGGAAACTGGCGCGGACTGGAGCGCTTCGTGGGCGGTGGCCGCGATCTCGACGGGGCCTTCCGCCGTACACCGGGCGGACCGGCATTCTTCCTCAAGGGCGCCCAGTACATCCGGTTCGATCTGCAGGCAGATCGCGCGGATGCGCATTACCCGGCATACCTGTCGGACCGCTCCTGGCGCGGTACCGGGTTCTGGCCAGCCGACTGGGAAGGCGTCATCGAAGGCGCCGGCAGTGAGTCGTATCTACTCAAGCCTGGCGAGTACCTTCGCTACGACAGGCTGACCGATCGGGCCGCCGATGCCCGCCCGACGCCCCTGCATGGCGGTCCGCTGCGAGGACTGGAGGCCTTGTATGACGGCCAATGGTTCGAACTGCCCGCGGGCGGGGCCGAGGGGATGATGCGCCACCACGTGCTACAAGGCAGCGTGCCGGCCGGCGCAACCGCCGCCGAAGTCGAAATCCGCTTCGAGCACGACGCCGGCGCGGCACCGGGCGATGCCTTCGCGGACAACCTCGAACTCACGCTGCTGCCCTGATGGCGGCAATGACGCCGCCATCGCGATGGAAAAATGCAAAGGCGGCCCATCGGCACCCTTGGAGTCCCTTCTCCCGCCATGCGGGAGAAGGGACGGCACGGTGGCGGTCAGAACGCCAGCGTCACGCCGGCCACCGGGCCCTTGAACTCCTGCTTCAAGCCGATCAGGCCATCGCTGCCCTTGCGGTCCACGTCCAGCTTGAACCAGTCGTAGCCGGCGAACAGGCCGAAGTTGCGGGTGAAGCGATATTCGACGATCGCGTTGGCGCGGCTCAGGTCGCCCTCGTAGTCGCCGAAGTCGCCCCAGCTGGTGTTGAGGTACTGCCCCTGCAGGTTGATCAGCCAGTGCTCGGCCGGGCGCGCGGTGAAGCGCACGCCGACCACCGGCGCAGCGCCGTCCTCGCTCTCGTCGACGAAGGTGCCCTGGTAGACGTCCGGGCCCAGGTCGGCATACCCCTTGGCGCTGACCTTGGCCCACTCGCCGCCGATCTGCAGGCCCACGCTGAACTTCTCGCTGTCCACCACCGAGTAGTCGTAGATCAGGCTGGCGACCTGGTACTTCAGCTCGCCCTTGATGAAGCTGCCGGCCGGTACGGTGATGTCGTCGAAGGTGTAGCTGTCGCCCAGCTCCTCGCGGCGGTCCTTGTCGTACTTGAAGTAATCGAAGACCAGGCGCTGGCGCTGGCTGATGCGGAACAGGCCATCGACGCGCGGCTCCCATTCCTTGCCACCGAAATCGAAGTCCTGGGCGAAGGAGATGTCGTTGCCCATGACGTCGGTATGGCCGCGCAGGGTGTTGTCGTTGTCGATGTTCATCATGCCGAGCCGCAGCTCGAAGCGATCGTCGGTATCGGCGGCAAGGGCGGGCAGGGCGGCAGCCGACAGGGCCAAGGCCAGGGAGGAGAGGGCGAAGTACTTCATGCGGGGGGAAACTCCAGGTGCGGCAAAAACGCCAAGTGCGGCGACTATCGGCAACGCTGGGTCGAACGTCGGTGAACAGGTTGTCCAGCAGACGTGAAAGCACGCCCCTCGCACTTGCCGGCATGCCTAGGTTGGTGCCGGCCGCGTTGCACGGCCGTTCCTCGCAAAAGCAGGCGCCCCGGTGTTCCGGGGCGCCTGGGGGCCTGGCTTAGGAGCTCGACGAGGATGGATCAACAGGCCTTGCAGGGTCGGACCGGGGCTTGGGACGGAAGTTCCCGGCTCCGCCGATGCCGCAGTGCAGCAGCGAGCGTGACTTGTCCCGGTTGTCTCCAAATTGTTCCAATTGCTATAATTTGGCGGCTCGACGAGGCGCAACTGCGCCCATCCAACCTCCAAGCCATTAAGGGATACGTGTGCTGAACTCCGTTGACTCGGGTCGGCGGCTGATGCTGCGCGCAGCGCTGTACCCCTTGCTGGCGGTAGCGGCGGCCGCGGCAGGCCTCTACCTGCTGATGGGCCTGAAGGCGGCGCTGGCGGTCCTGTTGACCGGCCTGGCGACGGTGGCCGGCGGTTGGTTGGCGGCGCGGACCGCGCTGGGTGGCGGGGTGCAGGCGGCAGGCACCGCCATGGCCCGGCTGATCCTGGCGATGGTGTTCAAGTGGGTGCTGATCATCGCGGCGCTGGTCCTGGGCTTCGGCCTGTGGCGGCTGCCGCCCGTGGGACTGCTGGCGGGCATCGCCATCGGGCTCATCTTCCAGGTGCTGGCTCTGGCCAAGCGCTGACCGAATTCATAAATCTCGAAGGTTCCGGACACATGGCGGGCGAGGCACTAACCCCTACCACCTACATCCAGCATCACCTCAAGAACCTGACCTTCCATATCCAGGAAGGGGGCTTCTGGGCGATCCACGTGGACACCATCGTGACCTCGTTGCTGATGGGCCTGCTGATGGTCTTCGCCTTCTGGACGGCGACCCGCAAGGCCACCGCCGGCGTGCCGGGCAAGTGGCAGGCGTTCGTGGAGATCTGCCTGGAATTCGTCGACCGCCAGGTCAAGGACACCTACCACGGCACCAGCAAGCTGGTCACGCCGATCGCGATCACCCTGTTTTTCTGGATCCTGTTGATGAACCTCATCAAGATGATCCCGGCCGACTTCATCGCCAAGCCGCTCGAACTGATGGGCGTGCACTACTGGAAGCCGGTACCGACCGCCGACGTCAATGCCACCCTGGGCATGTCGATCAGCGTGTTCTTCCTGATGCTGTTCTTCGCGCTGCGCGCCAAGGGCCTGGGTGGCTTCACCAAGGAATTCCTGACCGCGCCCTTCGGCAAGTGGATGCTGCCGTTCAACCTGATCCTGAACATCGTCGAGTGGCTGAGCAAGCCGATTTCGCTGGCGATGCGACTGTTCGGCAACATGTTCGGCGGCGAGATCGTCTTCCTGCTGATCTGGGTGCTGGGCGGCGCCGGCCTGCTCGGCGCTGTCGCCGGCGGCGCGTTCGGCCTCGGCTGGATGCTGTTCCACCTGCTGGTGATCCCGCTGCAGGCCTTCATCTTCATGATGCTCTCGATCGTCTACCTGAGCCTCTCCGAAGACAGTCATTGATTTTCCGCTTCACCCTTCATCCGCTTCCTTAACCCTTAAGCAAACCGTTCCTGGAGATCATCATGTACCTCGCCGTCCTGACCAACTTCGCCCAGATCCAGAGCTCCACCGCCCTTGCCGTCGGCATCATGATCGGCCTGGCCGCGCTGGGCGCCGGTCTCGGTCTGGCCATCATGGCTGGCAAGTTCCTGGAATCGGCCGCCCGCCAGCCGGAGCTGATCCCGGTCCTGCAGGTCCGCATGTTCATCACCGCCGGCCTGATCGACGCCGCGTTCATCATCAGCGTCGCCGTCGGCCTGCTGCTGGCCTTCGCCAACCCGCTGTCCTCGGCCCTGGCCGAAGCCGCTGCCAAGGCCGTCGCGGGCTGATCCAGCGTAGCGGGATGTGGCCGGCCGCCGCCCAGCGGATGCCGGCCACGGATGAAGGTTCGGATGCGCCGTCCTCGCGGCGGCGCCTCCACCCCGTCAACATCGATTGAGCGAACCCCATGGATATCGGCTTTACACTCGTTGCCCAGGCACTGGCCTTCGCCGGCTTGATCTGGATCGTTGCGACCAAGATCTGGCCGCCGCTGATGACCGCCATCGAAGAGCGCCAGCAGAAGATCGCCGAAGGCCTCGCCGCCGCCGATCGCAGCCAGAAGGATCTGGCGCAGGCCCAGGAGAAGGTCAACGAGGCCCTCAAGGACGCCCGCGGCAAGGCCAACGAGATCATCGACCAGGCCCACGCGCGCGCCAACCAGATCATCGACGCGGCCAAGAGCGAAGCCATCGCCGAGGCCACCCGTCAGAAGGAACTGGCCCAGGCCGAAATCGACGCGGCCGCCAACCGTGCCCGCGAGGAACTGCGCAAGCAGGTCTCCACGCTGGCCGTCAGTGGCGCCGAGAAGCTGCTCAAGCGCGAGATCGACGCCAACGCCCACAAGGCGCTGCTGGACGAACTGGCTTCGGAGATCTGATTCATGAGCCAGGCCCTGACCCTTGCCCGCCCGTATGCCCGCGCCGCGTTCGCGATCGCGCGCGACGAAGGCCGCTTCGTGCAGTGGGGCGACGCGCTGTCGTTCTCCGCGCAGGTGGCCGGCGATCCGCGCGTGTCCACGCTGCTGCTGAATCCGGAGCTGGGCCAGGACGCTGCCGTGGGCCTGCTCGCGCCGGAAGGCGCCAGCGAGCAATACCTGCGCTTCCTTGGCCTGCTGGCGCAATCGCAGCGGCTGGCGGCACTGCCCGAAGTCTCCGGCCTGTACGACCAGCTGCGCGCCGACGCCGAACAGGTGGTCAAGGCGCGCGTCACCAGCGCGGCGGAACTGGCACCGGTCGAGCTCGAAAAGATTGTCGCAGCGCTGAAGAAGCGCTTCGGCCGCGAGGTGGAAGTCACCACCGCGGTCGATGCCTCGCTGATCGGCGGCGCGGTGATCGATGCCGGCGACGTCGTCATCGACGGTTCGCTCAAGGGCAAGCTCGAGCGCCTGCAGAACTCGCTCGCACACTGAATACCCATAAACGCGCGGCCTCTGCGGCCGGCACCTAGGACTGAACGATGGCAACCACGCTCAACCCCTCCGAAATCAGCGAACTGATCAAGACCCGCATCGAGAAGGTCAAGCTGTCCGCGGAGTCGCGCAACGAAGGCACCGTCACCAGCGTGGCCGACGGCATCGTGCGCATCTTCGGCCTGGCCGACGCCATGCAGGGCGAAATGATCGAACTGCCCAACAATACGTTCGCGCTGGCCCTGAACCTCGAGCGCGACTCGGTCGGCGCCGTGGTCCTGGGTGACTACGAGCACCTGCGCGAAGGCGACGTGGCCAAGACCACCGGCCGCATCCTCGAAGTGCCGGTCGGCAAGGAACTGCTCGGCCGCGTCGTCAACGCGCTGGGCGAGCCGATCGACGGCAAGGGCCCGCTGGGCGCCAGCATGACCGCACCGGTCGAGCGCGTGGCCCCGGGCGTGATCTGGCGCAAGTCGGTCGACCAGCCCGTGCAGACCGGCTACAAGTCGGTCGACTCGATGATCCCGATCGGCCGCGGCCAGCGCGAGCTGATCATCGGCGACCGCCAGACCGGCAAGACCGCGATGGCCATCGACGCGGTGATCAACCAGAAGGGCACCGGCATCAAGTGCGTGTACGTGGCGATCGGCCAGAAGGCCTCGACCGTCGCCAACATCGTGCGCAAGCTGGAAGAGAACGGCGCCATGGCGCACACGATTGTCGTTGCCGCCACCGCGTCCGAGTCGGCCGCCATGCAGTACATCTCGGCCTACTCCGGCTGCACCATGGGCGAGTACTTCATGGATCGCGGCGAAGACGCGCTGATCGTGTACGACGACCTGTCCAAGCAGGCCGTGGCCTACCGCCAGATCTCGCTGCTGCTCAAGCGCCCGCCGGGCCGCGAAGCCTACCCGGGCGACGTGTTCTACCTGCACTCGCGCCTGCTCGAGCGTGCCGCCCGCGTCTCGGCCGAGTACGTCGAGAAGTTCACCAACGGCGAAGTGAAGGGCAAGACCGGCTCGCTGACCGCGCTGCCGATCATCGAAACCCAGGCCGGCGACGTCTCGGCATTCGTGCCGACCAACGTGATCTCGATCACCGACGGCCAGATCTTCCTGGAAACCGACCTGTTCAACGCCGGCATCCGCCCGGCGGTGAACGCCGGTATCTCGGTGTCGCGCGTCGGTGGCGCGGCCCAGACCAAGATCATCAAGAAGCTGTCGGGCGGCATCCGCATCTCGCTGGCCCAGTACCGTGAGCTGGCGGCGTTCGCGCAGTTCGCCTCGGACCTGGACGAAGCCACCCGCAAGCAGCTCGAGCGCGGCCAGCGCGTCACCGAGCTGATGAAGCAGAAGCAGTACCTGCCGATGTCGATCGCCAACCAGGCGCTGACCATCTACGCCGTCAACGAGGGCTACCTCGACGACGTGCCGGTGGCCAAGCTGCTGTCGTTCGAAGAAGGCCTGCATGCGCACTTCACCAACACCCAGGGCGAGCTGATCAACAAGATCAACGCGACCGGTGACTGGAACGGCGACATCGAAGGCGCGTTCAAGAAGGGCATCGAAGAGTTCAAGACGACTGGTAGCTGGTAAAGCGCCGGGACTCGGGATTCGGGACTCGGGATTCGCCAAAGCGGGTCCCAGGTGCCGACGACCGAGCGCCGGAACAGGAATGATCGATTCGCGGTTGGGCCTTTCGAGTCCCGAATCCCGAGTCCCGAGTCCCGAGAAGAGAAAATGGCAGGCGGACGCGAAATCAAAACCAAGATCAAGAGCGTGCAGAACACCCGCAAGGTGACGCGCGCGCTCGAAATGGTCTCGGCCTCCAAGATCCGCAAGGCGCAGGACCGGATGAAGACTTCCCGCCCCTACGCGCAGGCGATGAAGCAGGTGATCGGCCACCTGGCGCAGGCCAGCACCGACTACCAGCATCCGTTCCTGGTCCAGCGCGAGCAGGTCCAGCGCGTGGGCTACATCGTGGTCTCTTCCGACCGCGGCCTGGCCGGCGGCCTGAACAACAACCTGTTCCGCAAGATGCTCGGCGAAGTGCGCCAGTGGCAGGACCAGGGCGCCGAGATCGACGTGGTGACCATCGGCCAGAAGGCATCGACCTTCTTCCGCCGGGTCAAGGTCAACATGGTCGGCAGCGTCACCCACCTGGGCGACACGCCGCATGTCGAGCAGCTGGTCGGCGTGATCAAGGTGATGCTCGACGCCTTCACCGAAGGCCGCGTGGACCGGGTCTACCTGGTCTACAACCACTTCGTGAACACGATGACGCAGAAGGCCAGCTTCGACCAGCTGCTGCCGCTGCCGGCATCCGAAGCGAAGGTCGCCCACCACGACTGGGACTACCTGTACGAACCCGATGCCGCGACCGTGCTCGAGCACGTGATGACGCGCTATATCGAGTCGCTGGTATACCAGGCCGTGCTGGAGAACGTGGCGTCCGAACACGCCGCGCGCATGGTGGCGATGAAGTCCGCCAGCGACAACGCCAACAAGCTGATCGGCACCCTGCAACTGGTCTACAACAAGGCCCGCCAGGCAGCGATCACCCAGGAAATTTCCGAAATCGTCGGCGGCGCTGCGGCAGTCTGACGCGCGCGGCTCAACAGCATCTATCTAGAGGATCCATCCATGAGTCAGGGCAAGATCGTTCAGATCATCGGCGCGGTCGTCGACGTCGAATTCTCGCGCAGCGAAGTGCCGCGTGTTTATGACGCGCTGAAGGTCGAAGGCACCGAGATCACGCTGGAAGTCCAGCAGCAGCTCGGCGACGGCATCGTGCGCGCGATCGCCCTCGGTTCGACCGACGGCCTGAAGCGTAACCTGATCGCCACCAACACCGGCCGCGGCATCTCCGTGCCGGTCGGCACCGCCACGCTCGGCCGCATCATGGACGTGCTGGGCCGCCCGATCGACGAGGCCGGCCCGGTCGCCGCGACCGATTCGTGGGAAATCCACCGCGCCGCGCCGAGCTTCGACGAGCAGGCCTCGGCCACCGAACTGCTGGAAACCGGCATCAAGGTCATCGACCTGATGTGCCCGTTCGCCAAGGGCGGCAAGGTCGGCCTGTTCGGCGGCGCCGGCGTTGGCAAGACCGTCAACATGATGGAGCTGATCAACAACATCGCCAAGGCGCACTCGGGCCTGTCCGTGTTCGCCGGCGTCGGTGAGCGCACCCGCGAGGGCAACGACTTCTACCACGAGATGATCGAGTCCAAGGTCGTCAACGTCGAGAAGCCGGAAGAGTCGAAGGTGGCGATGGTCTACGGCCAGATGAACGAGCCGCCGGGCAACCGCCTGCGCGTGGCCCTGACCGGCCTGACCATGGCCGAGTACTTCCGCGACGAGAAGGACGCCAACGGCAAGGGCCGCGACGTGCTGTTCTTCGTCGACAACATCTACCGCTACACCCTGGCCGGCACCGAAGTGTCCGCGCTGCTGGGCCGCATGCCTTCGGCGGTGGGCTACCAGCCGACCCTGGCCGAGGAAATGGGCGTCCTGCAGGAGCGCATCACCTCGACCAAGACCGGTTCGATCACCTCGATCCAGGCCGTGTACGTGCCCGCCGACGACCTGACCGACCCGTCGCCGGCCACCACCTTCGCGCACCTGGACTCGACCGTGACCCTGTCGCGCTCGATCGCCTCGCTGGGCATCTACCCGGCGGTCGACCCGCTGGACTCCACCAGCCGCCAGATGGACCCGAACGTCATCGGCAACGAGCACTACGACACCGCCCAGCGCGTCCAGCAGACCTTGCAGAAGTACAAGGAACTGAAGGACATCATCGCGATCCTGGGCATGGACGAGCTCTCGCAGGAAGACAAGCAGGCCGTGTCGCGCGCGCGCAAGATCGAGCGTTTCTTCAGCCAGCCGTTCCACGTGGCCGAAGTGTTCACCGGCTCGCCGGGCAAGTACGTGTCGCTGAAGGAAACCATCCGCGGCTTCAAGGGAATTGTCGACGGTGAGTTCGACCACTTGCCGGAGCAGGCCTTCTACATGGTCGGCACCATCGACGAAGCCGTCGAGAAGGCGAAGAAGATGGCGGCCTGAGCCGTCACCTTCTGACCCCGTCATCCAGAGCGAGAAATCATGTCCACCATCCGTTGCGACATCGTCAGCGCCGAGCAGGAAATCTTCCGCGGTGAGGCGACCCTGGTCGTGGCCACGGGCGAACTCGGCGAGCTGGGCATCGCGCCCAAGCACGCGCCGTTGATCACCCGCCTCAAGCCGGGCAAGGTGGTCGTCACCACCGCCAGCGGCGAGCACCTGGATTTCGCCATCTCCGGCGGCATCCTGGAAGTGCAGCCGCAGGTCGTCACCGTGCTGGCCGACACCGCCGTGCGTGCGCAGGACATCGACGAAGCGGCGGTGCGCCAGGCCAAGGAAGAAGCCGAGCGCATCCTGGCCAACCGTGGCGAAGCGATGGAAGTGGCCGAGGCCCAGGCCAAGCTGGCCGAAGTCACCGCGCAGTTGCAGGCGCTGGAGCGCCTGCGCCGCAACCTCAAGCACTGAGCCGCGGTTTGGTTCGATGAAGACGCCGGCCTCGTGCCGGCGTTTTTCGTTTCAGCGGCTTGTTTCAGCGGCTTATTTCAGCGATAGACCACGTGGCGCCACAGAAAGAACGTGACGGCCGCCAGCCCGCCCTCGACCAGGGGTTTGGCCAGCCAGGCCCACTGCAGGCCCAGCCCATGTGCCACCGAGGCGACCAGCCAGGTGCTGAGCAGCGTCATCAGCGACCACACCACCAGGAAGCGGCCGAAGCGCTGCCAGCCCAGGCGCGCGCCATCGCCGGCGAAGGTGATGCGGCCGTTCAACCAGAAGCCGAGCAGCGCACCGGCGACGCGGCCCGCGATGTTGCCGCCGGCGACCGGCATGCCCAGCGCCGTCGCGGCCACGAACACCGCCCAGTCCAGCCCCAGTTGCAGCAGGCCGATCAAGACATAGTGCGTGCCCTGGCGCAGTAGGCTCATGGTGGAAGTCGAGGCGGCGGGAACGCCATGCTAACCGCCAGCGCTTAGAATCGTCCTCTCTTCCGCCACGCCCGCCGCCCATGTCGCTTCCCTTGCACGTCATCATCCTCGCTGCCGGCGAAGGCAAGCGCATGAAGTCCGCCTTGCCGAAGGTGCTGCAGCCGATTGCCGGCCGGCCGATGCTGGCCCACGTGATCGATACCGCGCGCCAACTGCGGCCCGAGGCGATCCACATCGTGTACGGGCACGGCGGCGAACAGGTGCGCAGCCAGTTCGGCGGCCAGCCGGACCTGCAGTGGTCCGAACAGGCGCAGCGCCTGGGCACCGGCCACGCAGTCGAGCAGGCCATGCCGCAGGTGCCCGATGCGGCCAACGTGCTGGTGTTGTATGGCGACGTGCCGCTGATCCGCGCCGAAACCCTGCAGCGCCTGCTCGCCGCGCCGGGGCGCCTGGCGGTCCTGGTCGCCGAACCGGCCGATCCCAGCGGCTACGGCCGCATCGTGCGCGACGCCGAAGGCCGGGTGGCGGCCATCGTCGAGCACAAGGATGCCGACGACGAACAGCGCCGCATCCGCGTGGTCAACACCGGCATCATCGCCGCCGAATCCACCGCCCTGCGCCGCTGGCTCTCGCAACTCTCGCCCGACAACGCGCAAGGCGAGTACTACCTCACCGATGTGTTCGCCAGCGCCGCCGCCGAGTTCAGCCCGGCCGAGATGGTACTGGTCGCCGATGCGCAGGAAGCCGAAGGCGCCAACGATCCCTGGCAGCTGGCCCAGCTCGAGCGTGCCTGGCAACTGCGCGCGGCCAAGGCGCTGTGCCTGCAGGGCGCGCACCTGGCCGACCCGGCGCGCGTCGACCAGCGCGGTACGGTCAAGGTGGGCCTGGACGTGCGAATCGATGTCGATGTCGTGTTCGAAGGCGAGGTCGAACTGGGTGATGGCGTGGTGATCGGGCCGTTCACCCGGCTGCGCGACGTGCGCCTGGGCGCGGGCACCCTGGTGCGCGCGCACTGCGACCTGGACGGCGTGGTCGCCGAGGGCGCGGCGCAAATCGGTCCCTACGCGCGGCTGCGGCCGGGCACCGTGCTGGCCGATGGCGTGCACGTGGGCAATTTCGTCGAGACCAAGAAGGCGCGGATCGGCGTGGGCAGCAAGGCCAACCACCTGACCTATCTGGGCGATGCGGAGATCGGCGCGGGCGTCAACGTCGGCGCCGGCACTATCACCTGCAACTACGATGGCGTGAACAAGTGGGTGACGCGGATCGGCGACGGCGCCTTCATCGGTTCCAACAGCGCGCTGGTGGCGCCGATCGAGATCGGCGCCAACGCCACGGTGGGCGCCGGCTCGGTATTGACCCGCAACGCGCCTGCCGGCGCCTTGACCGTGGCGCGTGCCAAGCAAACCACCCTCGAAGGCTGGCAGCGGCCGAAGAAGAAATAGAACCCGCCGTACGCCCTTAGGAGCGGCTTCAGCCGCGACCGTGGGTTGCCAGATCGCGGTCGCGGCTGAAGCCGCTCCTACAGCGGCAGCAGGATCGCCACGCACAAGCCGCCATCGTTGCGGTTCTGCAGCGAGATGCGGCCGCCGTGCGCCTCGACGATCTCGCGGGTGAGGGCGAGCCCCAGGCCGGTGCCATTGCGCTTGGTCGAATAGAACGGCATCAACGCGTTCTGCAGCACCGCTTCGTTCATGCCGTTGCCGCGATCGAGCACTTCGATGCGCAGCCATTGGGGCACCCGGCTCATCCGCACTTCGACGTCGTCGTTCGGTGGCGCCGCCTCGCTGCAGGCCTCGTGCGCGTTCTTGAGCAAGTTGAGCAGGGCCTGGCCGATCTGCGCCACGTCGACGCGGGTGCATAGCTCCGGGGTCTGCACGTGCAGGCGGAACGGGATCTGCTGCTGCAGTCCCGCCATGAACTGGTCCCATTGCACGGTCTGCAGCTGCGGCTGCGGCAACTTGGCAAAGCGCGCATAACCGCGGATGAAGCCTTCCAGGTGGCGGGCGCGGTCCTCGATGGTGCCGAAGATCTCGCCCAGCCGCTCGGTCTTCTGCCGCCGCACCAGTTCGGCGCCCGAATGCGCGAGCGAGGCGATCGGCGCCAGCGAATTGTTCAACTCGTGGCTGATCACGCGGATCACCTTCTTCCACGTCTGCACTTCCTGGCGCCGCAGCTCCGGCGTCAGCAGCCGGATCAGCAGCAACTCGTGGACGCGGCCATTGAGGTGGAAGCTGCGGTGCGACAGGTGGTAGATCTGCTCGTCGTCCTCGTCGCCGTCTTCCTCGCGCACCGCGAACAGGCTGTCGCCGCCGCGGGCGATGGCCTCGCGCAGTTCGGCCGGCATCTGTTCGAGCAGGGCGTCGATACGCTGGCCCTCGAGCCGCCAGCCGCCGTGCAGCAGCTTGCGCGCGGCAACGTTGGAGAAGGTGATGCGGCGGATGCCGTCGCCGCCGGCGGCCACCAGCAGCATGGCGACCGGAGTGTTCTGCACCATCGCATCGAGCATCAGCTCGCGCTGCACCAGGCTCTGCCGCTGCTCGCGCAGCACCACGCCGAGCTCGGCATGCGCCTGCACCAGTTGCGCCAGTTCGTCGTTGCCGCGCCAATGCACGCCGAAGTTGTACTCGCCGTCGCGGTAACTGCTGGTGGTGCCGGCCAGGGCGCGGAACAGCGAGCGCATCGGCGCGGTCGCGCGGCGCAGCACCCACCACATCAGGCCCAGCAGGACCACGCCGGAGACCAGCGCGACCTGCCAGCCGCGATCCTGCCAGTAGGCCAGCAGCCACGGCATCGCCGCGGCCAGCGCCAGCACCGGCAGCAGCCGCAGGAACAAGTGGAAGGTGAAGGAGCGGCTCATCATCCCTCGCGCGGTATCCCGTAACGGTCCATGCGCCGGTACAACGCCTGCCGGCTCAGGCCCAGGTCGGCCGCGGCCTGGGCGATGACGCCGTGCGCGCGCGCCAGCGCCTGCTCGATGCGGTTGCGGTCCGGCTCCTGGCCGGACGCGGCCAGGCGCACGGCGGGCGGTGGCGGCAGGTTGAGGTCGGCCGCCTCGATGCGTGCGCCTTGTGCCAGCAGCTCCGCGCGCTGGATGACGTTACGCAACTCGCGCACATTGCCCGGCCACGGGTGCCGCTGCAGCAGCGAGCGCGCCTGCGGCGACAGCGGCTTGCCGGAGGCGAGGAAGTGCTGGGCCAGCGGCAGCACGTCGCCGGGACGTTCGGCCAGCGGCGGCATCGCCACCTCGACGGTATTGAGGCGGTAGTAAAGATCTTCGCGGAAAGTACCTTCGCGGATCATGGCCGGCAGGTTGGCGTTGGTCGCGCTGATCACCCGCACCCGCGCCTGGCGCTCGCGGTTGGAGCCCAGCCGTTCGAAGCGGCCGGTTTCCAGCACGCGCAGCAACTTCATCTGCCCCGCCGCGGAGAGGTTGCCGATCTCGTCCAGGAACAAGGTGCCGCCATCGGCGGCCTCAAACTTGCCCTCGCGCGCCTTGTTGGCGCCGGTATAGGCACCGGCCTCGGCACCGAACAGTTCGGCCTCGATCAGTTCGGAAGGAATCGCGCCGCAGTTCAGCGCCACGAACGGCCCGTTGCGCACCGACGAGTTGGCCTGGATGATCTCGGCGATCTTCTCCTTGCCGCTGCCGTTGGGCCCGGTGATCAGCACCGGCAGGTCCGAGCGCGCCACCTGGCAGGCCAGGCTGATGGCACGCTCGCTGGCCGGGTCGGCGAACACCGCGCCGCGCAGGTCGAAGCGTTCGGCCAGTTGCTCGCGGCTGCGCAATTCGCGCTCGCGGCGGCGGTCGAGTTCGCGCCGCGCCTCGGACAGCTCAAGCAGGTTGTTGACCGTGGTCAGCAGCTTGCGGTCGTCCCAGGGCTTGGCGATGTAGTCGGCCGCGCCGGCCTTCACCAGCTCCACCGCACTGTCCAGGTGCGTCCAGGCGGTGAGCAGGATCACCGGCAGGTCGGGATGGCGCTGGCGGATCTGCGCGAACAGTGCCTGGCCCTCTTCGCCGGAGGTGGTATCGGCGGTGAAGTTCATGTCCTGGATCACCAGATCGAAGGCCTGCTCTTCCAGCCGCGCGAGCCCCCCCTGCGGCGAGTCGGCATGCCGGGTATCGATGTCGTGCAGCGAGAACAGCACTTCCAGTGCGGTCGCCACGGCATGGTTGTCATCGATGATCAGGACGTTGGACATCGGTTCGCGGGAAAGTCTCGGGGAGTTGGGGACGGATGATCGCAGTTGCCGGCGGCAATGTCGCGCCGCTCGCCAGAACGCACTCAGGCATGGCGCAGCACGCCGGTGGGCGACACCGCGTCGACCTCGCGGGTGACCGGCCACATCGCGCACTGGCCAGTGCCCATGATCAGCAGGACGGCGAACAATTGCTGCGCCGCGCTGCCGGTGCCCAGGTGCATGCCGAGCCATGGCCACAGGCGCAGCACGGCGTGCAGGACCGCCAGGCCAGCCACGGCGCCCGCGCCGGTGAGCAGCAGGTGCTCGCGCCGCAGCTGCCAGCGGATCTGCCCGCTGCGCGCGCCCAGGGCGCGGCACAGGCCGATCTGGCGCAGGCGTGCCTGCAACAACAGGTCGGCGAGATTGGCCAAACCCACGCCGGTGCCGAGCAACCACAGGCCCAGGCCCGCCAGCAGCCCAAACGCGATCCAGCGCTCGCGTGCGAAGTAGGCCTGGCGCAGTTCCGCGACGCTGCGCAGATCGGCGAGCCAGCGCGATGGCGAGACCTCGCGCACGGCGGCCGCCACGCTGTCGGCGGAAGGGCGGTGGTCATCGCGCAGCCGCAGCAGGTAGGTGTTGCTGCCGGTGCCCGGCCATTGCACCGGCAGGATGAGCGAGTCGGCATTTTCGGGTTCGGCACCCTGCAGCGCGCCGTACACGCCCACCACCTGCAGGGGGCGCTTGCCCATGAATACCGTGCGGCCGACGGCACCTCCTTCAGGGAAAAGCCGCGCCGCCATCGGCGCATTCAACAGTACATGGCGGAAGTTGGAGACACCGGCCCCGTATTCGTCCGCCAGGAAATCGCGCCCTTGCCGCAGCGGCACGCCCAACTGCCGGCGCAGGTCGCGGTCGCCGAGATATATCTCGCCGCGCACCGTGCCTGCCGCGGCGCCGGGCAGGCGGCCGAAAGTGGCTGCCCAGGATTCGCGGCCGAACGGCAACTGGTTGATGCGCCGGACCGCCGCCACGCCGGGCAGTTGCGCCAGCCGTGCCTGCTCGCGCGAACCCGCCGGCGCATCCGCTGTGCCGGCGACGATCAGCCGCAGCAGCCGCACTTCGTCCAGCCCGCTGGGCCGAGCGATGCGGCTGCGGATCTCGCTGGCCGCGGCCAGGGCCAGGACCAGCAGGATCGTCGTCAGCGCGGCCTGCATCACGATCAATCCCGCTGCCAACCGATGCCGGTGCAGCGACGCCAGGAAGGGATCGGCAGCCAGCATCGCCACTGCCCGATCAGGCGCTGCGGGTCGCCACCGCCGGCGGCACCGCCGCCGCGCGCCGGGCCGGGCCGAGCACGGCCAGCTGGCCGAGCAGCCACAGCGCGATTGCTCCGCACGGCAGGTAGATCAGCGGCAGGCGCGGCAACTCGTAGCGTTGCATCAGCCACAGGTTGGTGGAGTAGGCCAGGGTCATGCCGATGACGATGCCGATCGTGGCGAGCAGGAAGTTCTCGGTCTGGAAGTAGCGCAGGATCTGCCCGCGCGTGGAACCGAGCGCGCGGCGGATGCCGATCTGCTTGGTCCGCTGCTGCACCCAGAAGCTGGCCAGGCCGACGATGCCCAAGGCGGTCACCACCAGCAGGGCGATGCACACCGCGATCAGCAACCAGGCCATCGAGCGGTCCTGGCGGTAATAGCCTTCGCGCAGTTCCTCCATGGTGTCCTGCTTGAGGATGATGCGGTTGGGGCTGTTGCGTTCCAGCGTGGCCACGGCCGCCTTGAGGACTTCGGCGCGGCGCCCGGGCTCGGTGCGCAGCAGGTAGTTGCCGCCGACGCTGTAGGGAACGTCGATCGGCAACAGCATCGAGTATTCATAGGCATCGGCGCCGCGGCCGCCTTCGTTGGGGCGGGCGAGGTGGTCGACGACGCCCACGATCTTGATCGGCTGGTCGCCCCAGCTGTAGATGCCCTTGCCGAGCGCGGACTGCCCGGGGAAGAGCTTCTGCGCCATCGAGCGGGTGATGATCGCGCTGGGGATGCTCTTTTCTTCGGCGCTGTCGTAAGCCACGTATTCGTCGGCGGTGAAGCGGCGTCCTTCGACCAGCTGCAGGCCCATCGTGTCCAGCAACTGCCCGCTGCCGATGTACATGGCGGAACTGAGCGTGGGCAGCTTCTGGTCCTTGGACAGGCGCACGCTGCTGTTCCAGGACGAGTTGCCGAAGACCACCTGGTTGGTGGCGGCGGCGAACTTGACGCCCGGAATGGTGCGCAGCGCGACCAGGTCGGACTTGGTCAGCGCGGCGGCGTTGTCGTCGCGGCCGATGCCGGTGATCTGCACGCGCACGATCTCGTCTTCGGCCAGCCCGCTGGTGCGGTCCATGCGCTCGAGGCGGTTGCCGATCAGGAACAGCGCGTTGCAGATGATCGCGCAGCTGAGCGCGATCTCGACCACGATCAGCGCCGCGGCGGTCTTGTGCCGGCGCAAGGTGGAGAGGATGGGGCGGATTTCCATGGCGGTCTTCCCGGGAAGGTCCACTGGTCCGGCCGCCGGAGAGAGAGCCCCCGAGGCCGGCCGGATCAGCGGAAAGCGGTTATTGGGATTTGAGCTGCAGCGCCGGCGCGACCTGGCAGGCACGCCAGGCCGGCAGCAGGCCGGCAAGCAGGCTGGCGACGAGCGCCAGGGCGAAGGTGGTAGCCAGCATCAGCGGGTTCAGGTGCGCCAGCTCGGCGTAGCTGGCCGGCTGCTGGCGTACCGCCCACAGGCCGAGCAAGGCCAATCCCAGCCCGAGGACGCCGCCGGCCAGGCCAATCGTGCCGGCCTCCACCAGTGCCTGGGCGAAGATCGACGCGCGCGATGCGCCAAGCGCGCGGCGCACGCCGATCTCGCCGCTGCGGCGCATGAACTTGGCCAGCAGCAGGCCGATGGTGTTGACCAGGCACACCAGCAGGAAGCCGAACGCCAGCCAGGTCTGCAAGCGCACGTCGTTGGGCACGACATTCTTGAAGTCCAGCCACTCCATCACGCTGCGCAGGCGCACGTTGGTCGGGCGCTCGAAGCGGCCGGCCCGGTGCTGCTGGTCGGAATAGTTCGACAGGTACTGGCGGTAATCGGCCACCTTGGCCGGCGTGTCGAGCTGCACCCAGTACTGCATCCAGGTGCACGGCGCGTTCAAGCCGGTCTCGTCGTTGTTCGAATCGCCCCAGCAGTCCATCGAGCCACTGCGGCCGAACTTCAGTTCCACGGCGGTGGAGAACGGCATGAACACCGCCTCGACCTCGCCGTAGCGGTCGCTGTTGAGGTCGTAGAAGCGCGGGGTGGGGCGCCAGTACTTGAGCACGCCGATGACGCGGAAGTCGTTCTGCTCGATGCGCACGTTGCGGCCGACGCTGTTCTGGCCGTCGAACAGCTTCTCGTTGAGTTCCTTGGACAGCACCACCACGCGGGCATGGCCATCGTCCTCGGCTGCCGTCCAGGCATTGCCGTACTCGAACGGCGTGCCGAACATGGCGAAGAAATCGGCCGAGGTATAGCGGGCATCCGAAGTGAAGGGGCGCAGGCCCGACTTCTCCGGTTCGATCGACACGCCGCCGCCGGTCATCAGCGCCTGGCGGTCGCCCTTCTTCTCGCGCAGCAGCTTCTCGGCATCGAAGCGGGTGACCTGCTCGTCGGGCTCTTCGCCGGCGATGTAGCCGTCCATGGAGGCCGGGTCCATCTGCGGGTAGAACAGGTGTTCGCTGCGGCCGGGGAGCGGATCGCCGGACAGGACATAGAACACCGTCAAGGTGGTCATGCTGGTGCCGATGCCCAGCGCGATGGCCACCACCATCAGCGAGGTGAGCACCTTGTTGCGGCGGAAGCTGCGCAGGGCGAGATTGAAGTAATAGCCGAACATGGCGCGGACCTCACTCGTTGGCGGCAATCGGGGAGGCAATCGGCGTGCCCACGTCGTGCGGGCGCGCCAGGACCGGGTCGCGCACCAGGTCGGTGGCCTGGCCATCGACGATGTGCACGTTGCGCTGCGCGCGCGCGGCCAGTTCCGGGTCGTGGGTCACCATCACGATCGTGGTGCCCTGCGCGTTGATCTCCTCCATCAGCTCCATCACGCCGCGCGCCATCTGCGAGTCGAGGTTGCCGGTCGGTTCGTCGGCGAGCAGCAGGCGCGGGCTGCCGGCCAGGGCGCGCGCGATCGCCGCGCGCTGCTGCTGGCCGCCGGACAGTTCGGCGGGGTAGTGCTTCATGCGCGACCCCAGGCCGACCTTGCCCAGCGCATCCTCGATGCGCTGGCGGCGCTCGGCTGCCGGCATGCCGCGATAGCGCAGCGGCACGTCTACATTGTCGAACAGGTTGAGGTCGGGGATCAGGTTGAAGCCCTGGAAGATGAAGCCGATCTTGCGGTTGCGCAGGCGCGAGCGGGCATCGTCGGAGAGGTGGCTGACGTCTTCGCCGTCGAGCAGGTACTGGCCACTGGTGAAGGTCTCCAGCAGGCCGGCAATGTTGAGGAAGGTGGTCTTGCCCGAACCGGAAGGACCGGTCACGGCGACGAACTCGCCTTCGCGCACGTGCAGGTCGAGCGAGCGCAACGCGTGGGTTTCCACCTGTTCGGTGCGGAAGACCTTGGAGACCGACTGCATCTGGAGCATGGGGCGTTCCTTCTGGTAATGGGAAAGTACGGGTGGAAAGGACTCAGTGGAGGGTGACGCGTTCGTTCTCGCCGAACTGGTCGCTGCCGGAGACGACGACCTGGTCGCCCGGCTGCAGGCCGGACAGCACCTCGACCTCGCCCAGGCTGCTGACGCCCAGTTGCACCGGGCGGCGCACGGCGGCGTTGCCATCCATCACATAGGCGTAGCGGCCGCCGGACTGTTCGACGAACGGGCCGCGCTCGACCTTGAGCACGTTCTTGCGCGTATCCATCACCACCCGCGCGCTCATGCGCTGGCTCTGGCGCAGGCCGGGCGGTTGCTTGTCGCTAAAGCGGATGCGCGCGGTGACCTCGCCGTCGACGACCTCGGGCGACACCGCGGAAATCTCGCCGGCGAAGGGCTCGCCGGTGCCGCTGGTCAGCTGCGCCGGCATGCCGATCGCCAGGTCGCGGGCAAAGCTTTCCGGCACCTTGATCTCGACTTCGAACTTGGACAGGTCGACCACGCCCAGCACCGGTGCATTGGTAATCACGTTGGTGTGCTGGGTCGCCTGGACCTGGCCGACCTGGCCATCGAACGGCGCGCGCAGGGTCAGGGCATCGACCTGGCGCTGCACCTCGGTCACCACCGAGCGCTGGCGGTCGGCCAGCAGGCGCTTGTTGCGCGCGTCCAGCTCCGCGCCCTGGCTTTGCAGCGCGGTGTCCTGCTTGGCGTGCTGCAGTTCGATCTCGGCCTTCTTCAACTCGTCGCGCGCCTTGGCCAGGTCGACTTCCGGCACCGCGCCGCCGTCGTAGCCGCGCTGGTAGCGGGCCAGGTCGCGCTCGGCCGCGGTGCGGACCAGGCCGGCCTGGTCGGTGGTCTTGCTGGCGGTGGCATGGGCCAGGGTGGCATCGAGGGTGGCGCGGCTGGCCTCGGCCTCCAGGCCGGCCAGGGTGGCCTGTTCCTGCGCCAGCTTGCTGCGCAGCTCGGGGCTGTCGATCACCGCCAGCTCCTGGCCTTGCTTGACCACGTCGCCGGCCACGACCTTCAGGGTCACGGTGCCGGCGGAGATCGCATAGAGGATGGGGCTGTTGGCGGCGATGACGCGGCCGTCCGCGGCGATGTCGCGGACCAGGTCGCCGCGTTTCACTTCGGCGATGCGCACGCGGGATTCCTGGAACGAGCGGCTGCCCGCGCTCCAGCCCGACACGGCCCAGGCGATGCCGCCGAGCACCGCGACCGCGCCCACCCCTGGCCATAGCCAGCGGCGCCATGGCGCCGGCGTGGCGCGGCTGGAAAGAACCTGATCCTGGGCAGAGGTGTCGCGGATGGCCATGGGCATGAAGGTGGTTGGAGTCTGCCATGGCAAAGCAGCTTCCGTGCCAGGTTCAAGTGATTGAAAAATAAAGGCAAGGCGCGGTGTCCGCAGTGTCCGGCGTGTCCGCGGACAGCGGCGCGGACGCTTTGTCCGGACGTGGTCAGCGCGAAGCCAGAAAGCGGACATGGCAGAATGTCCGCCTTTACTCCGGCAGACTTCTCCATGTGCGGCATTGTTGGCGCGATCGCCGATCGCGATGTGGTTCCGGTCCTGATCGAAGGCCTCAAGCGCCTGGAATACCGCGGCTACGACTCCTCCGGCATCGCCGTGCTCGAAGGTCCGCAGCTGCGCCGGGTGCGCCGCACCGGCCGGGTTTCGGAAATGGCGGCCGCCGCGGCCGAGGAAGGCTTCGTCGCGACACTGGGCATCGGCCACACCCGCTGGGCCACCCATGGCGGCGTGACCGAAGCCAACGCCCACCCGCACATCAGCCGGGGCGTGGCGCTGGTCCACAACGGCATCATCGAGAACCACGAGCAGAAGCGCGAGGAACTGCGCGCGCTCGGCTACACGTTCGAATCGCAGACCGACACCGAGGTCATCGCCCACCTGATCCACCACCACCTGCAGCAGGGCCATGACCTGCTGGCGGCCTTGCAGGTCACGGTGAAGGAACTCACCGGCGCCTACGCGCTGGCGGTGGTCAGCCAGGCCGAACCGGAGCGGCTGGTATGCGCGCGCATGGGCTGCCCGCTGCTGGTCGGCGTGGGCGAAGGCGAGAATTTCGTCGCCTCCGATGTCTCGGCGGTGATCCAGGCCACGCGCCGGGTGATCTTCCTGGAAGAAGGCGACACCGCCGAGCTGCGCCGCGATGGCGTGCGCGTGTTCGACGAGCATGGCGCGCCGGTCGAGCGCGAACTGCACCTGTCCGACGTGTCGCTGGCATCGCTGGAGCTGGGGCCGTATCGCCACTTCATGCAGAAGGAGATCCACGAGCAGCCGCGCGCATTGTCGGACACGATCGAGGCCGCCATCGATGCCGGTGGCTTCCCCGCCGAGCTGTTCGGTGCCAACGCCGCCGAGATCCTGCGCGACATCGAGGGCGTGCAGATCCTGGCCTGCGGCACCAGCTATTACGCCGGCCTGACGGCGCGCTACTGGATCGAGGCCATCGCCGGCTTGCCGTGCAGCGTGGAGATCGCCAGCGAGTACCGCTACCGCGCCGCCTACGCCAACCCGAAGCACCTGGTGGTGACCATCTCCCAGTCCGGGGAGACCCTGGACACGATGGAAGCGCTCAAATACGCCAAGTCGCTGGGACACAAGCACACGCTGTCCATCTGCAACGTGCCCGAGAGCGCGATTCCCCGCGCCAGCGAGCTGGTCTGTTACACGCGTGCCGGTGCCGAGATCGGCGTGGCCTCGACCAAGGCCTTCACCACCCAGCTGGCGGTGTTGTTCCAGCTCACCGTGGTGCTGGGCAAGCTGCACGGCCGCATCGACGCCGCGCAGGAAGCCGACTACCTGGAACAGATGCGTTTCCTGCCGGGCAGCGTGCAGCACGCGCTCAACCTGGAAGCGCAGATCATGGTCTGGGCCGAGCGCTTCGCCAACCACCAGAACGCCTTGTTCCTCGGCCGCGGCCTGCATTACCCGATCGCGCTGGAAGGTGCGCTCAAGCTCAAGGAAATCTCCTACATCCACGCCGAGGCCTACCCGGCGGGCGAGCTCAAGCATGGGCCCCTGGCCCTGGTGGATGCGTCGATGCCGGTGGTGGTGATCGCGCCGAACGACCGCCTGCTGGAAAAGGTGAAGTCGAACATGCAGGAAGTCCGCGCCCGCGGCGGCGAGCTGTTCGTGTTCACCGACCAGGACAGCCAGTTCAGTGCCTCCGAAGGCGTGCACCTGATCCGCACGCCGCGCCATGTCGGCGTGCTGAGCCCGATCGTGCACACCATCCCGGTGCAGTTGCTGGCGTACCACACCGCGCTGGCGCGCGGCACGGATGTGGACAAGCCGCGTAATCTGGCCAAGTCGGTGACGGTGGAGTAACGGCGGTCAGCGCTCGGGGTCGATGACCGCCTGCATGCGTGCAATGTCGTTCCCGCTCAAGCCCAGTGAACGTGCGCGCGCTTCCCAGCCGCGCACTGCGTTGCGCACTTGGTCCACGACCGCGCCAACGTCCTTTTTGGCGATGCGGTAGTAGGCGGCCGTCGCCAGCAACAAGCGTGAGTCAGGCGAGGGGTCGGCCTCGTTGATGGCCAGCACGTGATGGTCCTTGTCGGGGTTCGGATTGACGTCGAACGCCGGCGAGAGTTGCCATCCGTCGCCCGCGCGCAGGAAGCCGTGGTTGCGCAGGTGGTCGTCGCGGTTGCCGATGAGGATGTTGAATAGCACGCGGCGGAACAACTGCTCCAGGTCGCGGGCAATCTGTGTCGAGGTGCCGCTGTTCTCGATCGCCAGCACGATGTCCAGGTAGCTGCATCCCTCGCTTTCGGCAACGTCCAGCCGGGTCATCGCCGAGGAGAACGCGCGGCGCGATGTCGGCGTGCGGTCGAAGCGCTGCACCGCGTATGTGTGGCCGCGATCCGACAGGCGCATCGGCCTGGCCTCGGGCATATGGATCCCGGCCGCAAGCGAGAGCTGGTAGGTCAGGAATTCCCACAGCCCAACGTCGATCCGGTCTTCGTCGGAGGGGAACTTGGCCAGCCACAGTTGCCCGTCCTGGTCACGGAAGCTGGCTTTGGGGCGAGCCCCGCCGAGGGAGGCGCCCGGTGCGATCAGCTGCTTGACCCAGTTGGCCATTTGGTCGGAGGTGTCGTCGTCGCCGCGCTCTACTTGGGCGGCGATCGCTTCGAGCTCGCGCAGCTCGGTGATTGGGGGGGCACTCAGCGCACGGTCGTCGACGTAGCGCAGTGTCCTTGGGTCGACCAGACGCAACGCGCCCATGCGCGATTCGTCGTTGACGCCGACCAGGTAGTCCCAAGCACGCAGGTTGCGTACGGTGCGCCCTTGCTCGCGTGCCTCGATGGCCTCGCGGCGATCCATCAGGCGCTTGCCCCAGCGGTCGGGGGAGCAATCGACAAAGGCGCCGGACAGCTCGCTGGCGCCTGCTCGCGCGTACTGGTTGCCGCTGCCGAAGTAGAGCGCTTGATCCAGCGGGAACGCCGTTATCGGCCCGGCGTTGGCGAGCCACTGTGGGTCGTACTCAAAGCTGATCGTCTCTCCCGTCCGGCTGGCCGCCCGCTGCAGGTGACCGACCAAGGCCGAGCCGCCGAGGGACTTGTCGTCGATCCGGACGTGCAGCAAGTTCATGGCTTACGGCCTCCAGTGCCCGGTGGCACGACGGGGGACGGGCGTGGAGAGGACCTGGCGTTGGTCCGCCGCAGCGCGTTGTCCTGCAACTCGCGGCCCAGCGTGTCCTGGGCGGCGATGAGGTCGATGTCGCCATCAAGACCGAGCGCGGTGAGCGCCCGCAGCACGGTCGCCAGGCTGGTTGAAGGGTCGCCGTTCTCAAGCTTGGCAAGCGTGGGCGTGCTCACCCCCACGCGCTCGGCCATGACCTCCTGGGTCATCGACCGGCGCATCCGGGCAGCGCGCAGCCGCTGGCCCAACGCCACGATCTGGCGCTGGGCACGGGGATGGGTGGGTGGAGTACGTTTCGCCATACCAAATAAAATTACGCTTCCGGGCGGGAAACGCAAGTTAATTTTGGATTTTTCCCTGGTTCGAGGGCGCCTAGAGGTCGTAGCTCAACACATCCTCGAAGCCGAACTTGCCGAAATCCCGGATGCGCGAGGGATACAGCCGCCCGACCAGATGGTCGTGCTCGTGCTGCACGACGCGTGCGTGGAAGCCTTCGGCCTCGCGTTCCAGCCATTCGCCGTCCGGGGTCTGGCCGCGATAGCGGATCAGCCGCCAGCGCGGGATGACCGCACGCAGGCCGGGGATCGACAGGCAGCCTTCCCAGCCATCGACCAGTTCGTCCGAGAGCGGCTGGATCTGCACATTGGCCAGGGCCGTGCGCGGCACCGGCGGTGCGTCGGGGTAGCGATGGCTCTGCTCGAAGCCGAACACCATCAGCTGCAGGTCCACGGCGATCTGCGGCGCGGCCAGGCCAACGCCGCCGGCGGCGTCCATGGTCTCGAACATGTCGGCCACTAATGTTTGCAGCGCGGCGTCGAAGTCGGCGACCGGGGGGGCGATGCGCAGCAGGCGCGGGTCGCCCATGCGGATGATCTCTCGAAGCATGGCGATCTCCTGGCGAGGTCGAGCCACATTGTAGAGCGGCTGCCGGCGACAGGCTCGCCGGCAGCGAGCGCCCGCCGGCGCCGCTCAGCCCGCAGCCAGCGGCGTGTTCGAGATGATCTCGACCCAGTAACCGTCCGGGTCCTTGATGAAGGCCAGGTGCTTCATGCGGCCGTCTTCCAGACGCTTCTGGTAGGGCACCTGCAGGGCATCGAAGCGTGCGCAGGCGGCATGGATATCCGGCACCGATACGCAGATGTGGCCGAAGCCGCGCGGATCGCGGTTGCCATCGTGGTAGACCGGACCTTCCTGCTGTTCGGTGCCATGGTTGTGCGTCAGTTCCAGCACGCCGGACAGGCCGGCCATCCACACGCGCCGCGCCGTATCGTCGGCCGGAATGACGGTGCCGGGCGGCAGCAGTGCGAGGAAGTACAGGCTGAACTGCGCCTCGGGGAAATCGCGCTGGTCGAGCAGGCGGAAGCCGAGCACGCGGGTGTAGAAGTCCAGCGACTGGGCGATGTCCTTGACCCGCAGCATCGTGTGGTTGAACACGAAGCCGGCGGTTTCGGCGGGCGGGGCGGCGCAGACGCCGGGCTGTTGCTGGATGTCGGTGAGGCTCATGGCGCGACCTTTGAACATGGGGGCGTATTGCGGGGTCTCGAGGCAGTGCGCTCGAGGCGTGGCGGAATTGTACCCGCCACGTCTCCAGACCTTGGTGGAGCAGACCTTGGTGGAGCAGGGCCGGGTGGAGAAAGCCTAAAACCAGAAGCGCACGCCAGCGACGAAGCGGCTGTCGCGCGCACGCTCGCCATCGTCGCGGGCGAGATCGGCGGCGGTGCCGAAACGGCGTTCGTGTTCCCAACCCACATAGGGCGCGAAACGGCGCGTCACTTCGTAGCGCAGGCGCAAGCCGGCACTGACCTTATCCAGGCCACCGCCTTCGCCCCTGCTTGCGTCTTCATCGGCGGAAAGCCCGACCTCCACGCGTGGCTGCAGAATCCAGCGCTGGCTCAGCAGCAGCGTGTACTCGCCTTCCAGCCGCAGTGCCGCGCCGCTGCCGCCGCCCAGGTACGCCGTGGCCGATACCTCGAACTTGTAGGGCGCCAAGCCCTGCACGCCGATGGCCGCACGCGTCTGCGCCGCGCCGGGCGCGAAGTCCTGGCGCACGCCGGCCACCACCTCCCACCAGGGAGAAAAGGCGCGGCCGTAGAGGAGCTCGACATCGGCCTCATGGGTGCGGCCCGCCGCGCGTTCGCCTTCGCTGCGCAGGCGCAGGCGGTGGATGTCGCCGCCGAACCAGCCGTTGACCTCCCAGGCCTGGCCGCTGCCGGCCGCGCGGTCCCAGGCTTCGAGGCGATCCACCAGCACGTAGCTGACCGGCTTGCCCGCGTGTGCGTGCTGGGTATGCAGGGCCGGAAACGCGGCCGCGACATCTTCCGCGGTCGGAACCGGGAGGGGGGTGCGCGGAGCGTCGGTTCCCGCTTGCGAGGGTTCCATCTTCGAATGGTCCATCTGGGAATGATCCATCTTCGAGTGGTCCATTTGGGAATGGTCCATCTTCGAATGGTCCATCTTCGAGTGGTCCACCTTCGAATGGGCGTCGTCGTGGGACGCCGCCGGTGTCGGCGCGGCAAGGTCTTGCGCCAGGCCATGCGGCGCCACCAGCAACAAGCAGGAAAGCACTGGCAGGGACAGTTTCATGCGTCCACCCGCACTTCCCGCATCATGCCGGCTTCCATGTGGTACAGCAGGTGGCAGTGGTAGGCCCAGCGGCCCAGCGCATCGGCGCGCACGCGGTAGCTGCGCCGCGTGCCCGGCGGCATGTCGATGGTGTGCTTGCGTACCTGGAATTCGCCGTGCGCATCCTCCAGGTCGCTCCACATCCCATGCAGGTGGATGGGGTGCTGCATCATCGTGTCGTTGACCAGGACGACGCGCACGCGCTCGCCATAGTTGAGCCGCAATGGCTGCGAGGAGGCGAATGGCACGCCGTCGAACGACCAGGCGAAGCGTTCCATATGCCCGGTGAGGTGTAGTTCGATCTCACGGTCCGGCGTGCGGCCATCGGGATCGGCGAAGCTGCTGCGCAGGTCGGCATAGGACAGTACCCGGCGGCCGTTGTCGCGCAAGCCGATGCCTGGGTCGTCCAGGCGCGGCGCGGTGGCGTCGCTGCGCATGTCCACCAGCGGGTTGGTGCGCTCGCTGGCGGCATGCTTCGGTGCATTCGGGGCGTGTGCCATCCCGGCCATCCCCATCTCCATCCCCATCGCCGCGCCGCAGCCGCCTTCGGCCGTCATCGCGCCGCAGCTACCTTCGCCGGCATGCGCGCCATGGTCCATGCCGTGGCCCATGTCGGCCATGGTCAGCAGCGGTCGCGGATCGAGTGCCGGCACCGGTGCCTCCAGCCCGTGCCGCACCGCCAGGGTGCCGCGCGCGTAGCCGGTGCGGCCCATGTCCTGCGCGATCAAGGTGAAGGCGTCCTGGCCGGCCGGCTCGACCAGGACGTCATAGGTTTCCGCCGGTGCGATGCGGAATTCGTCCACCGTCACCGGATACACGTACTGGCCGTCCGCCGCCACCACGGTGAGCTTCAGCCCGGGAATGCGTACGTCGAAGTAGGTCATCGCCGCGCCGTTGATGAAGCGCAGCAGCACTTTCTCGCCGGGCCGGAACAAGCCGGTCCAGTTGCCCGCCGGTGCGGTGCCGTTGATCAGGTAGGTGTAGGTATGGGCGTTGATGTCGGACAGGTCGCTGGGCGTCATCCGCATGCGCCCCCACATGCCGCGGTCGGCCAGGGTGGCGCGCAACCCGTCGTTGCGCGCGTCGCGCAGGAAGTCGCCGACGGTGCGCTGGTAGGTGTTGTCGTGCATCGGCATCTGCTTCATGCGCCGGTACAGCGCTGCCGGGTCCAGATCGGTCCAGTCCGATAGCAGGACGACATGTTCGCGGTCGTGGCGGTACGGCGGCGGTTCGAGCGGATCGATCACCAGCGCGCCATACAGCCCCGCCTGCTCCTGGAACATCGAGTGGCTGTGGTACCAGTAAGTACCGGATTGGCGCAGGGTGAAGCGATACAGGTAGGCCTCGCCGGGCGCGATGCCGTCGAAGCTCAGGCCCGGCACGCCGTCCATGTTGGCCGGCAGCAGCAGGCCATGCCAATGGATGGAGGTTGGCCCGTCCGCCAGGGCATTGGCGACACGCACGGTGACCGTATCGCCTTCGCGCCAGCGCAGCGTGGGCGCCGGCAGGCTGCCGTTGACGGTGATGGCCGGGCGCGCGCGGCCGGTGAAATCCACCGCCGAACGGCCGATGGACAATTGCAGGTCGGACCCGCGCAGTTCCGGCACGGCGAGCGGAGCCGCCGTGGGATCGATGGCGGGACCGGCGATGGCGGGCAGGCGCCACAGGCCAGCGCCCGTGGCAACGCCGCCCAGGGCCAGGCCCTGCACGAAGCGGCGCCGGCTCAGCGCGCCGCGGTAAGAATCAGGATGCATAGAACACTCCATGGCACGGCCACCGCAGTGGGGCCGCGCAAAGCTTTGGGGACGGGCCGCAGGCGGCCACGGTCGACGGGCGGCAGGGCCGCCGGCACCTCAAGCGATGGGAGGTCGGATCGGTTGGTACGGCCGGACCAGGCCACGGCCTTCGGACATGCCCGGCACGGGCGCCAGGCCAGGCATTGCCGCCAGGGCCAGGGACGCGGGCAGCTGCAACGCGCTGCCGCAGTGTTGCAGGCAATCGCAGCCGGCCTGGGCGCAGCAGCCGTCGTGCATGCCGTGGCCCGCATGGGCCGGCGCCCCGGAGTGGGCGTGGTCACCGGCGCTCATGCCCGGCGTCGCGGCGTGGCAGCCTTGCGTGCTGGCCTGCTGCGGTGCGGTCACGGCATGGCTGCCCGGGCCGTGTGCCGCCCAGGCGCCGCCGGCCGTATTGGCCAGCAGGGTCAGGCAGAGCAGCAGGCGCAGCAGCAGCGGCATGGGCGACCACGACAAAAGTGAAGCAAAAGGATAACACCGGCCTGCTTCCGGGCCGGTCCGGAAGGGGCGGCGTAGAATTGGCGTTTTCCTCTCATTCTGCCTGCCATGTCGCAACGTCAATGGGTCAACGCGGCCATCCAGAAGATCGAGGCGGACTTCAACCGCTCGGCCGACACGCATCTGATTCCGCTGGCCTTGCCCGGCTTTCCCGGCATCGACCTGTACTTCAAGGACGAGTCCAGCCATCCCACCGGCAGCCTGAAGCATCGCCTGGCGCGCTCGCTGTTCCTGTACGCGCTGGCCAATGGCTGGTTGCGCGAGGGGCGGCCGGTGATCGAGGCCTCCAGCGGTTCGACCGCGGTCTCGGAGGCCTATTTTGCGCGACTGCTCGGCCTGCCGTTCATCGCGGTGATGCCGGCGTCGACCTCGCCGGAGAAGATCGCCGCGATCGAGTTCCATGGCGGCCGCTGCCATCTGGTCGAACGTGCCTGCGATCTCAACAGTGCCTCCGAGCGACTCGCACGCGAGAGCGGCGGCCACTTCATGGACCAGTTCACCTACGCCGAGCGCGCCACCGACTGGCGGGCGAACAACAACATCGCCGAATCCATCTACAAGCAGATGGCCGAGGAGCCGCACCCGGTTCCCGAATGGATCGTCTGCAGCCCCGGCACGGGCGGCACCAGCGCCACGCTGGGCCGCTACGTGCGCTACCGCCGGCACGATACCCGCATCCTGTGCGCGGATCCGGAAGTGTCGGTGTTCTTCGAGGGTTATCGCGGCGCGCTGGCCAATGATGAAAGCGCGCGGGACCTGCAGATCACCGGTGGCTCGCGCATCGAAGGCATCGGCCGCCCGCGCGTGGAGGCCAGTTTCATTCCCAGCTGCGTCGATGGCATGGTCAAGGTGCCCGACGACCTCAGCCTGGCGGCGATGCGCTATGTGAGCGCGCGCCTGGGCCGCCGCGTGGGCGGCTCGACCGGCACCAACTTCGTCGGTGTGCTGCTCGCCGCCGAGCAGATGCGCAGTGCGCAGCGCAGCGGCTCGATCGTGACCATCCTGTGCGATGCCGGCGAGCGCTATGCCCACAGCTATTACAACCCGGCCTGGTACCCCGAGCGCGGCATCGAGGTGGCGGCCAGCGATGCCGCCATCGCCGCCGCCGTGGCCGGGCTCGGCCTGCCGGACCTGCCTTGTGCCTGGCTGGAATGACCGCCATATCGCACCCGACCGATTCGCTGGAGTGACCATGAACAACCCGCTGCTCGATTTTTCCGGCCTGCCGCGCTTCGACGCCATCACGCCCGAGCACGTCGCGCCCGCCATCGACCAGTTGCTGGCCGAGGCCGAAGCGGCGGTGAAGCACGCCGAGCAGGTCGCGCCGGTGACCTGGGACAGCTTCGTCGTGCCGCTGGACGATGCGACCGAACGGCTGTGGCGCGCCTGGGGCCAGGTGGGCCACTTGCAGGCGGTAGTGAATACGCCGGCCTTGCGCGAGGCCTACAACGCCAACCTGCCCAAGGTTTCGCGTTTCGGCAGTGCGCTGGGGCAGAACCTGGCGCTGTATGCGCAATACAAGCAACTCGCGGCCACGCCCGAAGCGGCAGGCTACGACGAGGCGCGGCGCAAGGTCATCGACAACGCGCTGCGCGATTTCCGCCTGGGCGGTGCCGAGCTCGACGAGGCCGGGAAGCAGCGTTTCTCCGCGATCCAGGAGGAGCTCTCGTCGCTGTCGGCCAAGTTCTCGCAGAACGTGCTCGACGCCACCGATGCCTGGTCGCTGTACGTGGAGGACGAAGCGCGCCTGTCCGGCCTGCCGGCCGAAGTGCGCGCCGCCGCGCGTGCGGCCGCCGAGAAAGACGCGCGCGCCGGCTGGAAGCTGACCCTGCAGATGCCTTGCTACCTGCCGGTGCAGGCGTATGCCGACGACCGCGACCTGCGCGCCACCCTGTACCGCGCCAACAGCGAGCGGGCCTCCGAGTTCGGCGATGCGGCCCTGGACAACGGCGCCAACATCGAACGCATTCTGGCGCTGCGTGGCGAGCTGGCGGCCTTGCTGGGCTTCGCCAGCTATGCCGAATACTCGATCGCCACGAAGATGGCGCAGAGCCCGGTCGAGGTGCTGGATTTCCTGCGCGACCTGGCCGCGCGTGCGCGCCCGCACGCGCAGCGCGACCGGGCCGAACTCGAAGCCTTCGCCCGCGACGAGCTGGGATTGGACAGCCTGGAAGCCTGGGACCTGGCCTATGCCAGCGAAAAGCTCAAGCAGGCGCGCTACAGCTTCTCCGAGCAGGAAGTGAAGGCCTACTTCACCGAGCCGAAGGTGCTGGCCGGATTGTTCGGCCTGATCGAAGGCCTGTACGGCCTGCGGGTCGAGGCCGACAGCGCGCCGGTCTGGCATCCGGACGTGCGTTTCTATCGGCTGCTCGATGCCGATGGCGTCATGGTCGGGCAGTTCTACCTCGATCTGTACGCGCGCGAGGGCAAGCGTGGCGGCGCGTGGATGGATGATTGCCGCAATCGCCGCGACCGCGCCAGCGGCGTGCAGACGCCATTGGTCTACCTGGTCTGCAATTTCGGCCAAGGCAGCGACGGCCAGCCGGCCACCTTCCGCCACAATGAAGTGACCACGCTGTTCCACGAGATGGGCCACGGCCTGCACCAGCTGCTCACGCGCATCGGCGAGCTGGGCGTGGCCGGCATCAACGGCGTCGAGTGGGACGCGGTGGAGTTGCCGAGCCAGTTCATGGAGAACTTCTGCTGGGAATGGGAGCGCGTGCAGGCGATGACCGCGCATGTCGACACCGGCGCGCCGCTGCCGCGCAACCTGTTCGAACGCATGCTGGCGGCGCGCAATTTCCAGAGCGGCATGTTCACCGTGCGCCAGCTGGAATTCGCGTTGTTCGACATGCAGCTGCACAGCGCCTACGACCCGGCCCAGGACAGCGTGCTGCAGCTGCTGGAGCGCGTGCGCGATGAAGTGGCGGTCAATCGTCCGCCGGCGTGGAGCCGCTTCCCGCACCAGTTCAGCCACATCTTCGCTGGCGGCTACGCGGCCGGCTACTACAGCTACAAGTGGGCCGAGGTGCTCAGCGCCGATGCCTATGCGGCCTTCGAAGAGGCGCCGCAGCAGTTGGCCGAGACCGGCGCGCGCTTCCGCAGCGAAGTGCTCTCACGCGGCGGCAGCCGCAGTGCGGCGGACAATTTCCGTGCCTTCCGCGGCCGCGCGCCGAAGATCGACGCGCTGCTGCGGCATAGCGGGATGAACGGCTGAGGGGGAGAGGCCCGCGTGCCTGGCACGCGGGCAGGGGCTTCACATCCGCCCGAACACCAACGCGGCATTGGTCCCGCCGAAACCAAAGCTGTTGGACATCACCGTATCCAGCCTGGCCTCACGGCTCTCGCGCAGGATCGGGAAGCCTTCCACGCGCGGATCGAGCGTATCGATATGCGCCGAGCCGGCCATGAAGCCGTCGCGCATCATCAGCAGGCTGTAGATGGCCTCGTGCACGCTGGCCGCGCCGAGCGAATGGCCGGACAGCGCCTTGGTCGAGGACAGCGGCGGCACCGCATCGCCGAACACCTCGCGCACGGCGCCCAGTTCGGTGATGTCGCCGAGCGGGGTCGAGGTGCCGTGGGTGTTGAGATAGTCGATCGGGCGGTCCACGCCCTGCATCGCCATGCGCATGCAGCGCACCGCGCCTTCGCCCGAGGGCGCGACCATGTCGGCGCCGTCGGAGGTCACGCCGTAGCCGAGCAGTTCGGCATGGATGTGCGCGCCGCGCTTGACCGCGTGTTCGTACTCTTCCAGCACCAGCATGCCGCCGCCGGAACCGATGACGAAGCCGTCGCGGTCCGCATCGTAGGGACGCGAGGCGACGGCCGGGCGGTCGTTGTAGCCGGTGGACAGTGCGCCCATGGCGTCGAACATCACGCTCATCGTCCAGTGCAGTTCTTCGCCGCCGCCGGCGAACACGATGTCCTGCGCGCCATGGCGAATGAGGTCGGCGCCCGCGCCGATGCAGTGCGCCGAGGTGGCGCAGGCGGCGGAGATCGAGTAGCTCAGGCCGCGGATCTTGTAGGCGGTGGCCAGCGAGGCGGACACGGCCGAGCACATCGTGCGCGGCACCATGTACGGGCCGACCTTGCGCACGCCGCGCTGGCGCAGCAGGTCGGCGGTTTCCACCTGCCATTGGCTGGAACCACCGCCGGAGCCGGCGATCAGGCCGGTGCGCAGGTCGCTGACCTGGGCCGCGTCCAGGCCGGCGTCGGCGATCGCATCGCGCATGGCGAGATAGGCATACGCCGAGGCGTCGCCCATGAAGCGCTTGAGCTTGCGGTCGATCAGCGCATCCAGGTCCAGTTCGACCGCGCCGCCGACCTGGCTGCGCAGGCCGGCTTCGGCGTGGTCGGGCAGGAAGCGCAGGCCGGAGCGGCCTTCGCGCAACGCGGTGGAGACGCTATCCAGATCATTGCCGAGGCAACTGGTGATGCCCATGCCGGTGATGACGACGCGACGCATGCTCAGAAGCCCTCGGTGGAAGTGAACAGGCCGACGCGCAGATCCTTGGCGGTATAGATCTCGCGGCCATCGACCAGCATGCGTGCATCGCTCTGCGCCATCACCAGCTTGCGGTTGATCACGCGCGCGATGTCGATCTCGTAGCGCACGAGCTTGGCGTCGGGCAGCACCTGGCCGGTGAACTTGACCTCGCCCACGCCGAGCGCGCGGCCACGGCCGGGCGCGCCCAGCCAGGTGAGGAAGAAGCCGGTCAGCTGCCACATCGCGTCCAGGCCAAGGCAGCCGGGCATCACCGGGTCGCCGATGAAATGGCAGCCGAAGAACCACAGGTCCGGGCGGATATCGAGTTCGGCCACCACCTGGCCCTTGCCGTGGGCACCGCCGGTCTCGGCAATATGGACGATGCGGTCGAACATCAGCATCGGATCGTTCGGCAGGCGGCCGGCGTTGGCACCGAACAGTTCGCCACGCGCGCTGGCCAGCAACTGGTCGCGCGTATAGGCAGATTCGCGGGTCATGCAGGGTCTCGGAAAAAAACGCGCGCAACGGCGCGAAAGTGCGCCAGCCTGCATGAGCGCATCGCAGCAAAGCAAACGCTTTTTTCCGTACGCAAGCGTAGTGTTTTGCGCCAATGCCGGGCAAAGCATTGTGCCGCCTGGCATGCGACCGATCGGCACCCGGCACCTGGATTATGATGGCGAGCCAACGTTCGCTGCCGTAGGGTTCCCTGGATGCGCAAGATCATTCACGTCGACATGGATGCGTTCTACGCGTCCGTGGAGCAGCGTGACGATCCTTCGCTGCGGGGCCGGCCGGTGGTGGTGGCCTGGAAGGGCGCGCGTTCGGTGGTGTGCGCGGCGTCCTATGAGGCGCGCAAGTTCGGGGTGCGCTCGGCGATGCCGGCGCTGCGGGCTGAACGCCTGTGTCCGGATGCCGTGTTCGTGCCGCCGGATTTCACCCGCTACAAGGCGGTGTCGCGGCAGGTGCGCGAGATCTTCCACCGCCAGACCGATCTGGTCGAGCCGCTGTCGCTGGACGAGGCCTATCTCGACGTCACCGAATCCAAGACCGGCATGGCCCTCGCCACGGAGATTGCACGCGTGGTGCGCGAGCAGATCCGCGAGGAAACACAGCTCACCGCCTCGGCCGGCATCGCGCCCAACAAGTTCCTGGCCAAGATCGCTTCGGATTGGCGCAAGCCCGATGGCCAGTTCGTCGTCCCGCCATCCCGGGTCGAGGCCTTCCTCACGCCGTTGGCGGTCAACCGCATTCCCGGCGTGGGCAAGGTGATGGAGGCGCGCTTGGCCGCCTTGGGCATCACTACGGTGGGGGAGTTGCGGCTGCGCCCGCTGGAGGAGTTGCAGGCCAACTTCGGCAGTTTTGGCCAGGGCCTGTACAACCGGGCGCGTGGCATCGACGAGCGTCCGGTGGAGCCGCACCAGGAGGTGCAGCAGGTCTCCTCCGAGGACACGTTCGCCGAGGACCTGGCGCTGGAGGCCCTGGCACCGGAAATCGCGCGCCTGGCCGAGCGCACCTGGGCGGCGACGCAGCGGCATGGTCGCGTGGGCCGCACGGTGGTGCTCAAGCTCAAGACCGCGCAGTTCCGCATTCTCACCCGCAGCCTTACGCCGGAGCGTCCGCCGGCCAGCGCGCAGGAGCTGGTGGAGATCGCGCAGGCGCTGGTGCAGCGCGTGCAGTTGCCTGCCGATACGCGCTATCGGTTGGTCGGGGTGGGCGTGTCCGGCTTTGCCGGCAGCGATGACGCCGCCGTGGTGCAGGGCGAGCTGTTCGCCACCGAAAGCCTGGGCGCGGAATGAGCGCTGCGGCTGCGCGCTAGACTGTGCCGCCCGACGGCGCAGCTCGCATGGACTATCCCTTTCCGCTGGTGATCTTCGATCTCGATGGCACCCTGGTCGACAGCCTGTCGGACATCAGCGAAGCAGTGAACCTGACCCTGACCGAGCTGGCGTTGCCGCGGTTCGACGAGGCCAGCATTCGCAACTGGGTGGGTGAGGGCGTGCAGTCCCTGGTGGCCTCGGCGCTGCGGGCCGCGCAAAGCGCGCTGCCGCTGCAACAGGTGATGCCGGGCTTCATGCGTCACTACGGCGAGACCTTGCTGCATCATCCGCGCCTGTATCCCGGGGTGGCGGAGGCGCTGGAAGCATTGCAGGCGCGCGGCGTGGTGCTGGCGTTGTGCACGAACAAGCCTTCGCACTTCGTGTTGCCGCTGCTGGACCACCTCGGCATCGCCACGCGGTTTTCCGCGGTGCTGGGGGGAGACTCGCTACCCGAACGCAAGCCCGACCCGGCGCCATTGCTGCATCTGTGCGCGCAATTCGGCCAGCCGGTGGCGCACAGCCTGATGGTGGGAGATTCGGCCGTGGATGCCGCGGCGGCGAATGCGGCGGGCATGCCGCTGGCGCTGGTGCGCTACGGCTATCTGCGTGGGCTGGATCCGGCCCGTTCGGGGGCGCGCTGGTTGCTGGACGACATGCGCGGGTTGCTGGAAATCACCCGGGCCGGCTGAGGGCTTCAGTCCTCGCCGGTGTTTTCGCCGGGGTCGGCCTCGTCTGCTTCGGACAGGGATGCCGCGGGCTCGTCGGCATAGCGCGTTGTCGATACCGGCCCGCCCACCGGCGTGCCGCGCTGCGCGGGCAGTTGCGCGGTGGCCTGTTCCAGTTCCTGCAGCAGTTGCAGGCGGCGTGCTTCGGGGATGTCCTGCCAATGGCTGCCGACCAGCGCGCCTTCCAGCGAATAAAGCAGGTTGAGGCTGGGTTTGAAGCCGGCGCGGCGTACCTTGAGGAAGGCGCCGACGGCACCCGCCGCCTGCAGGTCCTCGACGCTGCGCAAACCGACCTGGCGCAGCCACGCCGCACTCTTGGGGCCGATATTGCGCAGCTGGGTGGTGCTCACGCCAGGCTGTCCAGGAAGATTTGCGCGACCGCTTCCAGGCCGGCCTGGTCTTGTTCATCGAAGCGGGCCAGTTCCGGGCTGTCCAGGTCGAGCACGCCGACCAGCTCGCCACGGTGGACCAGCGGCACGACCAGTTCCGAGCGCGATGCCGAATCGCAGGCGATGTGGCCGGGGAATGCGTCCACGTCCTCGACGCGCTGGGTCTGCCGGGTGCTCGCCGCGGTGCCGCACACGCCCTTGTCCAACGCGATGCGCACGCAGGCGGGCAGCCCCTGGAACGGGCCTACCACCAGCTCGCGGCCGTCGTAGAAATAGAAGCCCGCCCAGTTGAGCGCGGGCAGGGCATTGAAGATCAGCGCCGCCAGGTTGGCCGCATTGGCGATCCGGTCGGTTTCGCCGTGCACCAGGGCCTGCGCCTGGGCCTTGAGCTGTGCGTACTGTTCCGGCTTGCTGCCGGTGAGCATGGACGAGGTGAACATGCTGGCAGTCTAGCAGCGCAGCCCGCTCCCACTGACGACACGCCCGGGACGGCTTATCCTGCCGGCCCCGCCTGGACCTGCGCCATGTTTCCGTACCCCGCCTTCTACGTCACCGGGACCGATACCGGCATCGGCAAGACCGTCGCCAGCAGCAGCCTGCTGCACGCCTTGCGTGGGCGCGGCTTGCGCGCGGTGGGGATGAAGCCGCTGGCGAGCGGGTGCGAAGCCACGCCCGACGGGTGGCGCAATGAAGACGCCCTGGCGCTGCAGGCGGCGAGCTTTCCCCGCCCGAAGTACGAGCTGGTCAATCCATACGCCTTGCCGCAGCCGCTGGCCCCGGAAATCGCCGCGGCCGAGGCGGGGGTCACGATCGAGCTGGCACCGCTGCGCGTGGCTTTCGCCGATCTGCGCGCGATGGCGGACATCGTGGTGGTGGAGGGCGTCGGCGGCTGGGCCGCGCCATTGAGCGGCACCCTGGACCAGGCCGACCTGGCGCGCGCGCTCGACCTGCCGGTGGTGCTGGTGGTGGGCCTGCGCCTGGGCTGCCTCAACCATGCACGCCTGACTGCCGCGGCCATCGCCGCCGATGGCCTGCGCTGCATCGGCTGGGTGGCCAATGAGGTGGACCCGGACATGGCGCGCCGCGACGAGAACTTTGCGCTGCTCGAGGCGCGCTTGCCGATGCCGTGCTGGGGCAGGATTCCGCATGACATCGCGGCAGTGCCTTCGCGCCTGGCCGGTTTCCTGCAACTGCCGGACTGAAGCGGCGAAGGCGGAAAAGAAAAAGGCCCGACAGAGGGAGGGATCTGTCGGGCCTGTTTGCGTGGGGGGAGGGACCCACGCAAATACTGCTGAAAGGGTGACTTACTTGCGGCGTGCCGTGCGCCCGCTGGGGGCCGCACCGGCCTGGAACTGTCCGCTGGCGGACTCGAACTGATGGCGTGCCAGCTCGCCAAGCGCCTCGGAGGTCTTCAGGCTCAGGCCGACCGCTTCCTGGTTCGCCGTTGCCAGGCGCTCCAGGTTGTCGCGGGCGATCTGCAGCCCCTTGGGCCACAACGACTGCACGCTGCCCAGGTCGTTCGCACCAGCGAATTGCCCGAAGAAGTCCGCCGTCGCAGTGACGTTCTTCTCCAGCGTCTTCAACTGCAGCCCGAACACGCTTTCGGCGTTCTCGAGGGCCAACCGGTTGGCGCGCGAAGCCGCGGCGGCGAACTGGTGGGTGTACTGGTTGAAGCCTTCGAACTGAGCGGACATCGCGGTTTCCAGAGGAGCTGCGTTACCGTGTTGCGTTGCAGCATAGCGCCTTTCTGTTGCGATGCAACAACTTTTTTTGGGGCGCGTGAAGATTGGCCCGATGGCCTGTTGAATCAACGAGTTAGTTGCGCCATTGGCAGCCGCAGGGCGCCGTTTGAGGGGCTCAGGGGCCCCGGTAGCGGCAACCCGAGGTGCAGGTTTCGTGGATCACTACCTGGGTCAGGGCCGGCAGCGCGGGTTTGAGCTGCTCCCAGATCCAGACCGCCAGCCGCTCGCTGGTCGGGTTCTCCAGCCCGGGGATGTCGTTGAGGTAGTGGTGGTCCAGGCGATCGTAGATCGGCTGGAATGCCGCCTTGACGTCGCCGAAGTCCATGATCCAGCCGGTCTCGGCGCCCGGTTCGCCGCCCACGTGCAATTCGATGCGGAACGAATGCCCGTGCAGGCGCGCGCATTTGTGGCCCGGCGGGACGTTCGGGAGGCGATGGGCGGCCTCGACCATGAAGACTTTGAAGATTTCCATGCGCCCATTGTGGACGTGCGGCCGGGCGGCGTCACCGGGGCGCCGTGACGGCTAGATGAAAACTGTTCGCATTTATGTACAATGCGCGCCGTCAGCCAGCAGGAAGCGACTCCGGCCAGCGATCCACCTACTGCTTGGGATCGCTCCGTGAAAAGCCTACTCCTCGCCGCCGCGCTGGCCGTTTTGGCCTTGCCCGTCGCGGCCCATACGCCTTATCTCGCTCCCGCCAGCTTCCAGGCCCGCGCCGGTGGCACGGTCACGCTCGATGCGTCGTTTGCCGAAACCTTCTTCGTGCCCGAAGCGGTTTTCGACGACAGCCACTTCAGCATCACCGGGCCGGACGGCCGCCAGGTCGAGCCCGAACGGGTCGTCCCGCTACGCACCCGCGTGGTGGTCGAGCATGCGCTGCCCAAGGATGCCAAGGGCACCTACCGCTTCAGCACCGGCGAGCGCCTGGGCGCGGTGTTCCGCACTTGGGAAATCGCCGGCCGCAAGGTGTCCTCGCGTGATGCCGCCGAGGCGGTGCCCGCCGGCGCCAAGGTGATTTCCAACTTCCAGTCCCGCATCCGCGCGGAAACCTATCTGACGGTGGGCGCGCCGGATCGCGGCGCGCTGCGTCCCTACGACCAGGGCCTGGAATTGGTGCCGGTGACGCATCCGGACGATCTGTTTGCCGGCGAGCCGATCGAGTTCGAGCTGCGCTTCGACGGCAAGCCCCTGGCCGACACGCCCGTGCAGCTCAGCGAAGCGGTGTGGACCTCCGACCGCAAGGCACAGGAAATCGGCTTGCGCAGCGATCCCAAGGGCCGCGTGCGCTGGGACAAGCCCATCAGCGGCACCTGGCTGGCCTTGGCACGCCATCGCAGTGCCGCGCCTGCCGGTGCCGCTGCGCCGGAATACAGCAACAGCTACAGCCTGGTCTTCCACGTGCTCAATCCCTGAGCACGCCCATACCTCCGGAGAAAACAATGAAGAAGCACTCCCTGGCGCTCGCGTGCAGTCTGTTGTGCGTGCCCGCCCTGGCCTTCGCCGTCGATCAGCCCCTGAACCAGAAAGTGCAGGACAAGGTCGGCGGTCACGGCGAAGACCCGACGGCCTTCGTTGCCGAACACGATGTCGATGGCAACGGCAAGGTCGATGCCGCCGAGTTCGAACGCTTCCGCCGCGCACGCTTCGCCGAAACCGACAGCAATGGCGATGGCACGTTGAGCCGCGATGAGTATGTCGGCGAGTTCGCGCGCCGCCTCAAGCACGTCGAAGGCAGCACCAACGAGCGGCAAATGAAGCAGGCCGACGTGCGTTTCGGCGTGCTCGACAAGGACAAGGACGGCAAGATGACCTGGGCCGAATACGCTGCTTCCGGCGAGCGCTTGTTCAAGCGCGCCGACCGCAATGGCGATGGCGTGGTCGATGCGCGCGACAACGCGGCGCAGGATCCGGAAGCCAAGGGCGAAGCCGCCGCCCAGTAATTCCTAGCGGGCGCGGGGAGCGCCCAGCCAGGCCTCGCCGCCGCACTGTGCCCGCCCTCGCGCTGGCATGCATTCCATCGAGCAACGCGTCCCCACCGGGACTACCGCAGCCATCCCATCGCCGCGCGCTACGCCGTGCGCGATGTCCCACCCTCAATCATTGCGGAGTCCCATCATGCACCACCCCCACCGCCGCCAGCTCGCGCTGGCCATCGCCCTTTGCCTGCTTCCACTGGGTTCGTCGCTTGCCGCCGACATCGCGGCCGATGCTGCGCCAGGCGCCACCCTGGATCCCGTGGAGGTGCGCGAGACCCGCGCCAGATCCGATAACCAGAACGTCACCACGCTGTCGGCCAAAGACCTGCGGCAGCAGGGCGCACAGAGCATGGAGGATGTCATTCGCTACGTGCCCGGCGTGGAAATGGTCGACCTCGGCCGCGCCGGCTTCAACGGCTTCAATATCCGTGGCCTGGAAGCGGACCGCGTCGCCATGACCCTGGACGGCTTGAGCTTCCCGCAGAGCCTGGACCCAGGCTCCTACCAGCCCTACGAATTCTTCCGTTCCGGTCGCGGCAGCGTGGACCTGGAATCGGTCAAAAGCGTGGAGATCATCAAGGGTGCCGACGCGATCATCGCCGGCAGCGGCGCGCTGAGCGGCGCGGTGATGTTCACCACCAAGGACCCGGCCGATTTCCTCAAGGCCAGTGGCAACGACAGCTATGGCTCGTTGAAGTACGGCTATACCGGTTCCAGCGACGAAAACATGGGCTCGCTGGCGCTGGCCAACCGCACCGGCAGGTTCGAGTCGCTGTTGATCTACACCAAGCGCGACGGCCACGAGACCGAGTCGTGGTACGACACCACGATCGCCCAGCTCGGCCCGGATCGCCGCACGCCCGACCCGATCGACCGCCAGAGCGACAACCTGCTGGCCAAGGTCAACTTCCTGGCCACCGACACCCAGACCCTGGGGGTGATCTACGAGCGCGCGCGCGGCACCAACGATATCGACAACTGGACCCGCAGCGACGGCGTCGGCTCCTACTACCGGCGCACCGCGGTGGACCGCAACGACCGTGACCGGTACGGCCTCAAATACACCTGGCGCGCGGATACGGCGCTTTTCGACACCCTCGAAGCGACCGCCGACCACCAGAAGAGCTATATCCAGGGCCAGACAAACGTCGAGGTCGCCAGCGGCACTACCGGGACCACGCGCTGCTCGGCCGCCGCGTTGTGTTCGCGCCAGGAAAACCGCTGGGACACGCAGAAGCTGGACCGCGCCGCGATCGACTTCGACAAGCACCTGGAGACGGGCGGCGTGCGCCACGACCTGGTGTACGGCGCTGCCTGGCAGCAGGGCAAGATCCATTGGAACTCGGTCGACTCGAGGTGGGACAACACCGGCAAGCTGGTCAGCCGCGACACCGATCCCTCGCTGTGGCCCGATACCAAGCAGACCGATTGGACGGTCTACCTGCGCGACCGCATGCGCCTGCTCGATGACCGCCTGAGCCTGACCGGCGGTGTGCGCTACGACAGTTACAAGTACGTGCCGCAGACCGGTCCTGGCACCAGCGGCGAATCCGGCTACGAAGACGGCGGCGGCAGCGTGGGCATCTCCAAGTTCTCCTCACCGACCTGGAACGCGGGCGCGGAGTTCAAGTTCACCGATGTCCAGTCGCTCTGGGCCCAGGTCGGCCGTGGCTTCCGCGCGCCCAGCGTCAACGACATGTACGGCACCTCTTCCACCACCGAAGTCACCCGCGTCTCGGACGGCGCCATGGTCACCGTGCCGGACGGCAAGAGCAACCCGGACCTGGATGCCGAACGCAGCCTCAACCTCGAGCTGGGCTGGCGCTACCAGAGCGAGCGGCTGCGCCTGGGCGTGTCGGTATTCCGCGACAAATACAGCGACTTCATCGACACCGCGCAGTTCGTGGCCGACGAAGGGGTGCAATACAGCACCACGGTGCGCGGCGTCACCACGGTCACCAACGGCTACAGCTACACCATGCCGATCAACCGTGGCGAAGTGACGGTCAAGGGCGTCGAGGCCGAAGGCTTGTGGCTGATGGCGGACAACTGGCTGGCGCGCCTTGCGTATTCGTACAACGAAGGCAAGGACAACGATGGCCAGCCGCTGGGCAGCATCAGCCCGGCCAAGACGGTGGTTGGCCTGACCTACAACTCGCCCTCGCAACCCTGGAGCGTGACGGCGAACCTCACCCACCAGGATCGCAAGGATCCGGACGACTATGGCACCAGCGTGACCAACGCCAGCTACGGCGCCGAAGTGGTGCCGGTGTACGCCTACAAGGCACGCGCCTACACCTTGCTGGACGTGTTCGGCAGCTACGACATCACCTCGCGCCTGCACCTGACGGCCGGTGTCTACAACGTGTTCAACCAGGAGTACTACCTGTGGAACCGGGTGCGTACCGCCGGTGCCGGTAGCGCCATCTTCCAGGGCAATACCAGCGAGGCGGGCATCGGCCGCTGGTCACAGCCGGGCCGCAACGTTCGGTTCACGGTGAGCTACGACTTCCTGTAACGACTCGAACGCCGGAAAGCAAAACGGCGCGCGGAGTGATCCGCGCGCCGTTGTTGTTTTCAAGCAAGCGTTGCGCGGTTAGCGCTGGCCGCCCGCGGGGCCGCGGCCACCGCCGCCGCCGCCACGCCGCCGCTGGCCTTGCGGCTTGGCATTGCCCGGCTGCTTGGCACCCGCGTGCGCGTGCGCCTGGCGCGGGCCGTCGCCGTGCGGGCGGCGGGCCTGGTGCTTGCGCGGCGGACGCTGGCCGCTCGGCTGGTCGGCCTTGCCCGGCGCGCTGTTGCCCCAGCGGATCGGCGTCTGCGGCTCGAAGCCCGGCAGATCGCGGATGTCCATGTCGCGGTTGAGCAGGCGCACGATCTGGCGCAGGTACTTGGCGTCTTCCTGCGCAACCAGCGAGATCGCTTCGCCGCTCGAGCCATTACGGCCGGTGCGGCCGATGCGATGCACGTAGTCCTCGGCCACCATCGGCAGGTCGAAGTTGATTACGCGCGGGAGCTGGTCGATATCGATACCGCGCGCGGCGATGTCGGTCGCCACCAGCACGGTGACGCGGCCGGCCTTGAAGTCGCCGAGCGCGCGCAGGCGCTGGCCCTGGCTCTTGTTGCCATGGATCGCCGCGGTCTTGATGCCGGACTTCTCCAGGAACGTGGCCAGCTTGTCGCTGCCGTGCTTGGTCTTGGCGAACACCAGGGTCTGCACGCGGCTGTCCTGAGCCAGCAGGTGCAGCAGCAGTTCGCGCTTGCGCGCGGTGTCGACCGGATGGACGCGGTGGGCGATGGTCTCGGCCACGGTGTTCTTCGGCGTGACCATGATCTCGCGCGGATTGCGCATGAACTCGCGCGCCAGCTCCTTGATCGGCTCGGCGAAGGTCGCCGAGAACAGCAGCGTCTGCCGGTTCTGCTTCGGCAGCTTGGTGAGGATGCGCTTGATCGACGGCAGAAAGCCCATGTCGAGCATGCGGTCGGCCTCGTCCAGGATCAGGACCTCGATGCCGGACAGGTCGACGCTGCGACGCTCCAGGTGATCGATCAGGCGGCCCGGGCAGGCCACCACCAAGTCCACGCCACGGCGCAGCGCGTCGAGCTGGTTGCCCATGCCGACGCCGCCGTAGATGACGGTGCTGGGAATACGCTGGTACTTGCCGTAGCCGCGCAGGCTGTCATGGACCTGGGTGGCGAGCTCGCGGGTGGGGGTGAGGATCAGCGCGCGCGGCTTGCGCGGGCCGTTGACCGACTGCGGGCTGGTGGCCAGGTACTGCAGCAGCGGCAGGCCGAACGCGGCGGTCTTGCCGGTACCGGTCTGGGCGCCGGCCAGCAGGTCGTGGCCTTCGAGGACCTGCGGGATGGCTTCGAGCTGGATCGCGGTCGGGGTTTCGTAACCCTGCTCGGCGAGCGCGCGCAGCAGGAAGGGCGCAAGGCCCAGGGATTCAAACGACATCGGGTGTTCTCCGGAAATACTCGCCGACGCGACCAAAGGCTGGCCGTATGGGCTGAGGGCGACTCGGAGCGTTCCCGTGTAACCGCGCTGCGAGAAGAGGGAACAGTCAAACGCGGTTGCGCGTGACCGGTATGCAAGAGGAACGGCGTCGGATGGGGCGGGCGTACCGGGGTTTCCGGTGGCGCCGGCGATCCCTAAGGGAAACGGACGGCCGCTGGCAGACCTGTTCATGTTACGCGAAAAAGCGCCGCGGTGCTTCCCGACCCCAAAAAGGGCGTTCAGCTGAGCACAGAAACCGGCGGTTGCAGCTGTAACCAATCGCCGCTCGTCCTACAATCGCCCTCCCAGCCAGTGAGCGGAACATCCATGAAGCTAGGTTCCCTGAAGGAAGGCGGCCGCGACGGCACGCTGATCGTCGTTTCCCGCGACCTGAGCCGAGGCGTCCGGGCCACCGGCATCGCGCCGACCCTGCAGCGCGCGCTGGAGGACTGGAGCCACCTCGCCCCGCGCCTGAATGCGCTGTCCGAGTCCCTGAACGACGGCAGCGCCGACGGCAGCTTCGACCTGGACATGGCTGCCCTGGCGGCGCCGCTGCCGCGCGCCTATGAGTTCGTCGATGGCAGCGCCTACCTGCCGCACGTCGAGCGCGTGCGCCGCGCCCGCAATGTCGAAGTGCCCGAAAGCTTCTACAGCGATCCGCTGATGTACCAGGCGACCAGCGCCGGCTTCTACGGCCCGCGCGATGCGGTGAAGGTGGTCAGCGAGGACTACGGCATCGACCTGGAAGCCGAAATCGTGGTGGTGACCGACGATGTGCCGATGGCGGTCGATGCCGCCGGTGCCGCCGACCACATCCAGCTGATCGGCCTGGTCAACGACGTCTCGCTGCGCAACCTGATCCCCTCGGAGCTGGCGAAAGGCTTCGGCTTCCTGCAGTCCAAGCCGCGCTCGGCGCTGTCGCCGGTGTTCGTAACGCCTGACGAACTGGGCGAGGCCTGGCAGGGCAACAAACTGCACCTGCCGCTGCTGACCCATATCAATGGCGAGTGGTTCGGCGCCCCCGAGGCTGGCGAGGACATGCAGTTCGACTTCGCCCAGTTGGTCGCCCACGCGGCCAAGACCCGGCCGCTGGGTGCCGGGACGATCGTCGGCTCCGGCACGATCGCCAACCAGGACACTTCGCGCGGCGCCTCGTGCTTTGCCGAACGGCGCGTGGTCGAGACCCTGCGCGATGGCAAGCCGAGCACGCCGTTCATGGCCTTCGGCGACGTGGTGCGGATCGAGATGCTCGACCGCGAAGGCCGCAGCATCTTCGGGGCGATCGAACAGCGCATCGAGGCGCAGCCGCAGCCGTGACATTGCCGGCGACGGGCGCCCTTCGGAGAGTTCCATGAGCGATGTGCTGCAGCTCTATACCTACTTCCGTTCCAGCGCCGCCTACCGCGTGCGCGCCGGCTTGAACCTGAAGGGCCTGCCGCACGAGTTGGTGCCGGTGCACCTGCTGCGCGACGGCGGCCAGCAGCATGCGGCCGACTACGTGCGGCTCAATCCGCAGCACCTGGTGCCGACGCTGCGCCATGGCGAGCGGGTGATAGGGCAGTCCCTGGCGATTCTCGAATATCTCGATGAGGTGTTCCCCGAAGTGCCGTTGTTGCCGGCGGATGCAGCGGGCAGGGCGCGGGTGCGCGCGCTGTCCCAGGCCGTGGCCTGCGATATCCATCCGCTCAACAACCTGCGGGTGATGCAGTACTTCGAACGCGATTGGGAGATCGACGCCCCGCATCGCGAGGCCTGGATGCGGCACTGGATGCGCGAGGGCTTTGCGGCGTTGGAAGCGTGGCTGGCCAACAGCACGGAGACCGGCCGCTTCTGCCATGGCGACAACCCGGGCATGGCCGACTGCTGCCTGATTCCCCAGTTGTTCAACGCCCACCGCTTCGGCGTGAACCTGGCACCGTATCCGACCCTGGCGCGGATCGAACAGGCCTGCCTCGCCCTGGACGCCTTCGATCGCGCCCGGCCGGAGCGTCAGCCGGACGCACAATGAACAACGGCACCCAAGGGTGCCGTTGCTTGATCCAGCCGCTGGCGCCGCACTTCCGGCCGCGCCAGGCTCTTCGAGTCCCGAGTCCCGAGTCCCGAGTCCCGCCTCAGCCTCAGCCTCAGCCTCAGCCCCGCCTCAGCCGAAGCCGTGGCTGATCCGTGGCGAAGCCGCACTATCGTAATCGGCATACGGGTCGTGCTCCCCGGAAGCCCCCTCGGACAGGCGGAACTTCAGCGCCAGGCCGTCGCGCGAATCGGCTGCGCGCAGCGCTTCTTCCTGGTCGATGGTGCCGCCCTTGGCCATGCGGAACAGGCACTGGTCGAAGGTCTCCATGCCTTCTTCCAGCGACTCCTCCATCGCCTGCTTGATCTCGTGCACCTGGCCGCGGCGCAGCAGGTCGCGGATCATCGGCGTGTTGAGCAGCACCTCGGTCGCCGGCAGCCGGCGCCCGTCGGCGCCCTTCACCAGGCGCTGCGAAATGACCGCGCGCAGGTTCAGTGCCAGGTTCATCAGCACGTTCTTGTGCGCGCTTTCCGGGAAGAAGTTGAGGATGCGTTCGATCGTCTGGTCGGCATTGTTGGAGTGCAGCGTGGCCAGGCACAGGTGGCCGGTTTCGGCGAAGGCGATGGCCGCTTCCATGGTCTCGGCGTCGAGGATCTCGCCGATCAGGATCACGTCCGGCGCCTCGCGCATCGCGTTCTTCAGCGCGTTGTGGAACGCATGCGTGTCCAGGCCGACTTCGCGCTGGTTCACGATCGACATCTTGTGCTTGTGCAGGTATTCGATCGGGTCCTCGATGGTGAGGATGTGCCCGGTGGTGGTGCTGTTGCGGTGGTCGATCATCGAGGCCAGCGAGGTCGACTTGCCCGAGCCGGTCGAACCGACCACCAGCACCAGGCCGCGCGGCGTCATGATGACGTCCTTGAGGACCTGGGGCAGGTTGAGCTCCTCGATGCTCGGGATCTTGCTGCGGATGGCGCGGATGACCATGCCGACTTCGCCACGCTGCTTGAACACGTTGACGCGGAAGCGGCCGGCGTCGGCCAGGGCGATGGCCATGTTGAGTTCCAGGTCGCGCTCGAACTGCGGCACCTGGCCTTCATCCATCAACGAATAGGCGATCTTCTTGACCATGCCGGGCGGCAGGCCGGTGTTGCCGAGCGGATAGAGCTTCCCCTCGATCTTGATATAGACCGGCGCCCCGGTGGTCAGGAACATGTCCGAGGCGTTCTTTTCGGTCATCAGCTTCAGGAAATAGCCGATATCCATGTGCAATGTTTCCCCAACAATCGGCGACGTCCCGTTGCAAGCACGCCGCAGGCTTCCGACAATGGCCGCGCATCATCCCCTAACGCAACGGCACCCCAATGACGGCTAGCTTCGCACAAATACGTCGATCGCTGTATGTGATCGTCTTTGCATTCGCGCCTCTTTCCCCGGCCTTGGCCCAGGTGGCGCCGGAGCTTTCGGTCGCCGAACAGGCCGTCCAGCGCGCGACCCAGGCCGATGCCGACCAGTACGCGCCGGACCTGATCAGCCGGGCCCGCCAGGAACTGATGCAGGCCCAGCAGGCCGCCGTGGACCGCAGCCAGCGCAAGCAACTGCCGGCCCTGGCGGTGCGGGCGGCGGTGGACGCCGACCTGGCCCGCGCCCGCAGCGAGGAGGCCGTGGCCACCGCGCAACTGGAGCAGCGGCGCGCCGAAGTGAGCCAGCTGCAATCCACGCTGGGCACCGGGGAGGGCCGCTGATGAACGTCAGAACCCACGCCCTGGCGCTGGCCCTGCTGATCGCCTTGCCCTGGTCGGCCAACGCCAAGGAAGAACTGCCGCAGGTGGCCGCCCTGCGCCAGCGCCTGGCAGCCCTGCAGGCCCGGCCGGAGGCGGCGGACCTGGCCCGCTACGAGCGTTTCCAGGCCGAGCAGGCGGTCAACGCCGTGGCCGAGGCAAAGCGCAAGGAGCAGGAACAGGCCCTGTACGTTGCCGACCGCCGGGTCGAGATCGCCGAGACCAGCGTGCGCACCGCTGTGGCCCGTCGTGACCTGGAGCGGCTGGAAAGCACCCGCAACGAGCTGTTGATCGAGGCCAGCCGCCGCGACGCCGCCCGGGCCCGCCAGGAGGCCGAGCAGCTGCGGGTGCAGGCGCAGATCCAGGCCGAGGAGAGCGACCGCCTGCGCCAGGCCGCCGAACAGGAGACCCTGGCCCGCCAGGACGCCGAAGCAGCCCTGACCAGTGTCGCCGGCAAACAGACCGCCAAGCTCAACGCTGCCCAGCAGAAGGCCGCCCAACTGGCTCGCGAAGAGGCTGAACTGATGGCCGGCGCCAAGCTGCCGGCATCGCGCTTCGAGTCTCGCGGCGAGGTCTTTACCTTGGCCGGGGATGCCTACAGCGGCAAGGCCGACCTGTCCGGCTCGGCGCAGAGCCAGGCCAAGGCACTGGCCGAGTACCTGAACATCGGCAAGAAGGGCCGGGTCGGGATCGTCGCCTACGGTCCGGATGCCGCTTCCGCCAAACAACGCGGCGAGGCATTGCGCGATGCGCTCGTGGCTGCCGGCGTCGGTGCCAACCGCTTCCAGATCACGGCGGGAAAAGGCGCGCCGACCAAGGCCCGCGCGGCCGAGGTGGTGGTCGCGCCCTGACGCGTACCCCATTGTTTATGAACGGAATTAAGGGCCGCCGCGAGGCGGCCCTGAATGTTTTCCACTGAATGTGCCGGCTGTTGCCCAAACTGTGCGCGCAGCTATTGCCGGAGGCAGGGGACAGGCGTAGGGTCGAATACCCAGGTGGCACACCGTCGCCTGGCTCAGCGGAGGACGATCCGGTGGAACAGCGGCCCGAACCGAGCGTTGGCGTCCCGAAGCTCCAGGGCTCGGTCGTTCTCGCCGATCGCGCCGGTTCACCCTCTGATGCAGCGCCCCGCGCCGGAAACGGCCGGGGCGTTCTTGTTTCCGGAACCGTGTAGGAGGCCAAGCCATGTTCGAAGGGCAACCCCAGAGCGAAATCGATGCGCTGATGAAGGCGGATCCCGAATTCAAGCAGCTGTACCAACGGCACAAGCTGCTGGACAAGAAATGCATGGATGCCGAACTCGGTGTGCTGCCGATTGATGACATGACCCTCGGACAGATGAAGCGTGAAAAGCTGATGGCCAAGGAAAAGCTCACCCGGCTGTACGACCGGATGACGCACTGACCCTCTCTCCCCAAACCGAACCGCTCACCGTCGCGGGCGGTGGCAGCCTCCTCGTCGGCTCGCCACCGTCCGCGTCGCCTTTTCTGGCCCTGTCCAGGGTTATCTGAACATGCTGCTAAGCATTTGGCCGTCCATCCGTCGATAATGCGGGGTCAGCCCCACGGGCAAACCCAGAAGAAGCGATGGCCATCCACTCCTCGGTGCTGGAACTGATCGGCGAAACCCCGATCGTCAAGGCGCAACGCCTGGACACCGGCGTCTGCGAGCTCTATCTCAAGCTGGAGAGCGCCAACCCCGGCGGCTCGATCAAGGACCGCATCGGCCTGTCGATGATCGAGGCGGCCGAGCAGCGCGGCGACCTCAAGCCGGGCGCCACCCTGGTCGAGGGGACTGCCGGCAATACCGGCCTGGGCCTGGCCCTGGTCGCGCAGCAGAAGGGCTACCGGCTGATCCTGGTGGTGCCGGACAAGATGAGCCGCGAGAAGATCTTCAACCTCAAGGCCATGGGCGCCGAAGTCGTGCTGACCCGCTCGGACGTGGCCAAGGGCCACCCGGAGTACTACCAGGACCTGGCCGCGAAGATCGCCAGCCAGACCCCGGGCGCCTACTTCATCAACCAGTTCGGCAACCCGGACAACCCGGCCGCGCATGAGTTCGGCACCGGCCCGGAGATCCTGCGGCAGATGGACGGCGCGCTGGACGCGGTGGTGTTCGGCTGCGGCAGCTCCGGCACCATGACCGGCCTGTCGCGCGCCTTCGCCAAGGATTCGCCGCAGACCGAACTGGTGCTGGCCGACCCGGTCGGCTCGATCCTGGCCGAGTACATCAACGACGGCCGGCTCAACGACAAGTCCGGCAGCTGGCTGGTGGAAGGCATCGGCGAGGATTTCCTGCCCTCGATCTCCGATTTCAGCCGGGTCAAGAAGGCCTATGCGATCAGCGACGGCGAGAGCTTCCATACCGCACGCGAACTGCTGGCCAAGGAGGGCATCCTGGGCGGCTCCTCGACCGGCACCCTGCTGGCCGCCGCGCTCAAGTACTGCCGCGAGCAGACCACCCCGAAGAAGGTCCTGGTGCTGGTGCCCGACACCGGCAACAAATACCTGTCGAAGATGTACAACGACTACTGGATGCTGGACAACGGCTTCCTGGAGCGCCCGCAGTACGGCGACCTGCGCGACCTGATCCTGCGGCCCTATAGCCAGCGCGACACCGTCGTGGTCGGCCCGCGCGACGCGCTGACCACCGCCTACCAGCGAATGAAGCTCTACGACGTGTCCCAGCTGCCGGTAATCGACGACGGCGAACTGGTGGGCATCGTCGACGAAAGCGATGTCTTGCTGCACGTATATGGCGACGAAGCCCGCTTCCGCGACCCGGTGGCCACGGCCATGGTGAGCAAGCTCGACCGGTTGGAGGTCAAGTCGCCGATCGAGGCCCTGCTGCCGGTCTTCGACCGCGGCCAGGTGGCCATCGTGATGGATGGCAGCCAGTTCCTGGGCCTGATTACCCGCATCGACCTGTTGAACTACCTTCGCCGGCGCGTGCAGTAATGTGACGACCATCGCTAAATCAGTGGCGGGTAGTTCACGCCCAATTGTTAGAATCCCGTTCCTCTAATGGAAGTAACCATGTCGGACCACAACAACAGCAGCCAGGACGGCGGCCGTTCCTTGTCACTGGCCACGCTCGCCATCCATGGTGGCCAGGCGCCCGACCCGAGCACCGGCGCGGTCATGCCGCCGATCTATGCGACCTCGACCTACGCGCAGTCCAGCCCGGGCGAGCACCAGGGTTTCGAGTACTCGCGCACCCACAATCCGACCCGCTTCGCCTACGAGCGCTGCGTGGCGGCACTGGAGGGCGGGAGCCGCGGCTATGCCTTCGCCTCGGGCATGGCGGCCACCTCGACCGTGATCGAGCTGCTGGACAGCGGAGACCATGTCGTTGCCATGGACGACCTCTACGGCGGCAGCTACCGGCTGTTCGAGCGCGTGCGCCGCCGCAGCGCCGGGCTGGATTTCAGCTTCGTCGACCTGACCGACCTGGCCGCCTTCGAAACCGCGATCACCGCCAGGACAAAGATGGTGTGGATCGAGACCCCGACCAACCCGATGCTGAAGATCGTCGACATTGCCGCCATCGCGGCGGTGGCGCGCAAGCACGGGCTGTTGGTGGTGGTCGACAACACCTTCGCATCGCCGATGCTGCAGCGGCCGCTCGAGCTGGGCGCGGATATCGTCGTGCATTCGGCGACCAAGTACCTCAACGGCCACTCCGACATGGTCGGCGGCATGGCCGTGGTGGGCGACAACGCCGACCTTGCCGAGCGCATGGCCTTCCTGCAGAACTCGGTGGGTGGCGTGCAGGGCCCGTTCGACAGCTTCCTGGCGCTGCGTGGCCTGAAGACGCTGCCGTTGCGGATGCGCGCGCATTGCGAGAACGCGCTGGCGCTGGCGCAGTGGCTGGATACGCATCCGGCGGTGGAGAAGGTGATCTACCCCGGGCTGGCATCGCATCCGCAGCATGAACTGGCGAAGCGGCAGATGAGCGGCTTCGGCGGGATCGTGTCGATCGTGCTGAAGGGTGGGTTCGAGGCGGCCAAGCGGCTTTGCGAGCGGACGGAGTTGTTTACGTTGGCCGAGTCGTTGGGTGGAGTGGAGAGTTTGGTGAACCATCCGGCGGTGATGACGCATGCGTCCATTCCGGTGGAGCGGAGGGTGGTGTTGGGGATCAGTGATGCGTTGGTGCGGTTGAGTGTGGGGGTGGAGGCCGTGGAAGATCTGCGGGCGGATTTGGAACGGGCGTTGGAAGACGAGCGTGAGGCTGCGGAGGCCCGATGAGTAATCCGCTTTCCGTCATATCGGCGTTCCGCAGCTTCGCCACTCATCGCAAGCTGATCTACCAACTAGCCAAGCGCGAAGTGCTCGGGCGTTATCGTGGTTCCATTGCAGGACTGGCGTGGTCCTTCTTCAATCCGCTGCTAATGCTGGCGGTCTATACTTTCGTCTTCTCGTTCGTTTTCAACGCGCGTTGGGCGGGTTCGGCCGAAGGTAGTCGCGCCGAATTCGCCATCATTTTGTTCGCCGGCATCATGGTGCACGGCTTCTTGGGCGAGTGCCTGAGTCGCGCGCCAATGTTGGTGCTGGCTAATGCCAGCTATGTGAAGAAGGTGGTATTTCCACTGGAGATACTGACTTGGTCGACGGTAGCCTCGGCCCTGTTCCATTTGTTGATCACCTTATGCGTGCTGCTAATCGCGCAATATCTGTTGTTGCATCGCTTGCCGATCACGGCGATGTACTTTCCGATTGTCATACTTCCATTGGTCCTGATCGCGGCAGGCATTACCTGGTTTTTTGCTGCGCTCGGCGTGTACTACCGAGATGTCGGGCAGATGACGGGCTTGCTGGTTACCGTCCTGCTCTTCATGAGTCCGGCGTTGTACCCGGTGTCTTCGTTGCCGCCGCAGCTGCGTAAGGTGATCTACCTCAACCCGCTGACGTTCATCATCGAGCAGTCTCGCGGTGTGCTGATGTGGGGCGTAGCGCCCGACTGGGCCGGACTGACAAAGTACTTCCTGTGCAGCCTCGTGCTTGCCTATCTGGGCTATTACTGGTTCCAACTGGTACGCCGCGGCTTCGCGGACGTGGTGTGACCACAATGCGTACTTTCAGAGGTTGATGATGTCGGAATTGGCGATCCAGGTCACGGGCGTGTCCAAGTGTTACCAGGTCTACGACCGACCCCACGATCGGGTCAAGCAGGCAGTATTGCCACGCGCGCGAGCCGTGTTCGGCATGGATCCCCGGCGCTACTACAAGGAGTTCTGGGCGCTGCGCGAGGTCTCGTTCGAGGTGCGGCGCGGAGACACGGTCGGGATCATCGGCCGCAACGGATCAGGCAAGTCCACCTTGTTGCAGATGATCTGCGGCACGCTGGCGCCTAGCAGTGGCGAGATCAAGGTCCAGGGGCGCGTGGCTGCGCTGCTGGAACTGGGTGCTGGGTTCAATCCGGAGTTCACTGGTCGCGAGAATGTATTCCTGAGCGCGACGATTCTTGGCCTGACGCGCGAAGAGATCGAACAGCGTTACGAACGCATCCTAGCCTTCGCCGATATCGGTGACTTCATCGATCAGCCCGTGAAGGTCTATTCAAGTGGCATGTATGTACGCCTGGCTTTTGCCGTGATTGCGCACGTGGATGCTGACGTGTTGGTCATCGACGAGGCGTTGGCGGTTGGCGATGCGGTGTTCGTGCAAAAGTGCATGCGCTTCCTGCGCGCGTTCCGCGAGCGCGGCACGCTCCTGTTCGTCAGCCATGACACCGGATCTGTCCTAAGCTTCTGCCAGTCCGCCATTTGGCTGGACAAGGGCGGCGTACGTGCGCAGGGCGACGCGCAATCGACCACCCAGGCGTACATCGAATACTGCGCGCAGGAGAGCTACGGCGACTCGATCAAACTCGAGGCGCTGGATGAGCGCGACGCAGCCGCCCAAGTCCGGGCGAGACCGCTAACCCAGAAGGTCGAGAATCTCAAGCTAGAGATGTTCGACAATATCGCTCATTCAGACGGGTGGAGGTCGGGCGCAGCCAGTATCCGGTCAGTCAATCTGGCCAATCTGGACGCTCCTGGCCGGCCGTATTTCCACGGTGGCGAGCGTGTACGCCTGCGCATCGATGCTGAGAGCCACCGGCCGCTGGTGAGCCCCATCCTTGGGTTTTTCGTCAAGGACAGCCTTGGTCAGTCGCTGTTCGGCGAACATACCTACACCCACGTGCAGCCGCCGATCAATGTGGCGGGCGAAGCAGCATTGTCGGCCGAATTCATCTTCACTCTGCCGTTGTTGCCCAACGGCGACTACTCGATGACTGTCTCGATCGCCGAAGGGGACCCGGTGGCCAACACTCAGCACCACTGGTTGCACGATGCAGTCATTATCAAGGTTTCCTCGCCGGTATTGCGCTACGGCTTGGTCGGCATCCCATTTGAGCAGGTGAGTCTGGAAGTAGGAGGCAAGCCGTGAGCCGAGCTTACGAGAGCCGCATCCCGCCGCTGCTGAGCAACGATCCGCGCATCACGGTGGGACGCTTCACCTACGGAAGTCCCAACCTCAAGGTGTGGAGCGAGGATGAGTCGGTCAGCATTGGTGCGTTCTGCTCGATCGCTGACGAGGTGGTGATTTTTGGCGGCGGTGAGCATCGAAGCGACTGGGTTACCACCTTTCCGTTGCGCATCGCCTTCGGTGACCCTTTGGCGGGCTTGGACGGTCATCCGGCCAACAAGGGACCTACCCGGATTGGCAGCGACGTCTGGATCGGCTACGGCGCGACGATCCTGTCGGGAGTGCAGATCGGCGATGGCGCCATCATCGGTGCGCGTGCGGTCGTGGTGCGAGATGTCCCACCCTATGCCGTTGTCGCGGGAAATCCGGCGCGCGTGCTCCGCAAACGTTTCGATGACGTGCAGATCGAGCGATTGCTGGCCCTGCGGTGGTGGGATTGGCCGATCGAGCAGATCCACGCTAGGCAGGACGAACTCTGCCATCCAGACGTAGAAGGATTCCTTGGCCGCCATGGCTGAGGGCCATGTCGCCGGCAGATCGCCGGTCGCTGCATTCATCGAGGACACTATGCTTCGTTTTCCCGTCAACAACAGCATGTTCATGCATCCGCGCAGTACACCGGAGAGCGCGTGGACCGGCCATATTCCCTTTGCGGCCTGGTTGATCGAGGTGATGCGCCCCGGCATCCTGGTTGAACTGGGTACTCATCGTGGTGCGTCTTATCTGGCGTTCTGTCAGGCCATCCAGAACATCGCCGCGCCAACTAAATGCTACGCCGTCGATACGTGGGAAGGCGACGAGCACGCAGGGGTTTATGGTGACGAGATATTCCTGCCACTTTTGGATTACCACCAGCGCAACTATTCCGAGTTCTCCCGGCTGATGCGTATGCGGTTCGAGGAGGCGGTGGAGTACTTTGAGGAAGGCAGTATCGATCTGTTGCATATCGACGGGCTGCATACCTATGAAGCTGTGCGCAACGATTTCGAGACATGGAAGGACAAGTTGTCCGGCCGCGCCGTAGTGCTGTTCCACGACATTAACGTACGCGAACGTGAGTTCGGCGTTTGGAAGTACTGGGCGGAAATTCGGCTGCAGTATCCTTCGTTCGAGTTTTCGCATACCCATGGGCTGGGTGTGCTGTTGGTCGGGCCAGAACAGCCAGAAGCGTTGAAGTTATTGGCGCAGGCTGCGGAGTCCGGTATCGATGCCGCCTTGGTGAACCGTATGTTCGATCACGTGGGCAAGGTCATCACCTCGGTCATGGACATCGGAGCGCTGGCGCGTGAGCAAGGTCGCCTGGCTAGCCTCTACGACCAAGGGCAGGCCGAGAACGCGCGGCTGGTCCAGGAGGCCTCGGCCATGCGCGCGGAGGTTGAGGCTTTGCGTGGCAGCCTGGCGGAGAAGTCAGAAGCCTTTGTTGCGCTGGTGGGTCGCGCCGAAGAATTGGAGCGTGGCGCGGACGCTATGCAGACCGTCGAGCATTTGCGAAATGAGCTCGATCGCTCGCATCGCTTGGCTGAGGCCAAGGATGACGAGCTGCGGCACGTAAATTCGCAAATACACCAGATGAGTGAGCAGCAACGGCAGATCGAGGCCGCTCTGCGCGAGACAATGACGAACTATGAACGCATGCGCGCTTCGTTGAGCTGGCGCTGGATGGCGCCGTTCAGAGCAATGCGCCGATTCATGGTTGGCAAACAGGATTGATTCAAGCATGTTCTCTCCCACCCATAAGATGCAATCAGCAGGCGGGAAGCAATGACTAGTTGGCGCGTTCTGGTGTTGGATACCAAACGTAGCAATCCCAACCACTACATCTGCTTGAGCCTGGTCCGTGCGTTGCAGGCCGATCCACGCGTGGAGCGCGTAGTCCGGGCGGACTACGGCAGCGCGCTGCGCGAAGCTCAGGCGATGGCATGCAATCTGTTCATCGCCTTTGATGGCGAGGAACTGGATCGCCTGGTGGTCGAACGGCTGGCGCGGCTGGCCGTTCGAAGTGTCATGTGGGTGACCGAAGATCCCTACGAGCGCAGTGTCAACGCTGCGAATGCCGAACTGTTCGATCTCATATTCACCAACGACAGCAATAGCACGAGTGCCTATGGCTCGAAGGGCCGGGCACTAGCATTGGCGGCGGATGAGCGCTTTCACCTGCATGCGATTCCAGAGCATGACGATGGGCACTACCTCTACGATCTATTCTTCGCCGGCACGGCGTGGCCCAATCGGTCGGAGTTCCTGCGCGATTTGCAGGCGGCGATTCCAAATATCAATCTGAAGTTGGCGCTTCCTTCCAATCCCTATATCCCCGCACCGCGGCTGGGCATGGAGCCGAGCGCCTACGATTGGCGCACGCCGAATACCGAATTTGCCAAGTTTGCCAACCGCAGCCGCTCGGTGCTGACCCTGCATCGCGCGTTCTCATCTTCCGGTAACGACCCGATCGCGTATACGCCAGGGCCGCGCTTCTTTGAGGTTGCACTGGCCGGCGGCTTCCAGCTCGTGGATATGTCGCTATTGGAAGTGCGGGTGGAGGAGTATTACCGCGAAGGGCAGGAGTTCATCGGCTTCTCGGGCGTGGGCGACTGTATCGAGAAGCTGCGGCATTACCTAGCTCACCCGGAAGAGCGTCTTCGCATTGCACGGGCGGCGCAATCGCGCACGCGCAACATGCATCTTTACACTCATCGTGTGCGCCGCCTGCTGGACGAGGTCGAGGAACTGCCGGGAACACATTCGTCGACGGCCATTGTGCCGGGCGATGCCGCCGCAAGCGCGGGCAGCGCTCGCAGGCGAGTGCTGGTGGTTTCCCACAACATACTTGGCGTCAAACCCTATGGCGGGGTCGAGGTGTACCAGCAGGAGGTCCGCCGCGCGCTGAAGGGGGATGTGGAATTTTTCTTCTATACGCCGGATCGTTCCGAGGCCGGTGGTCGTCGCTATACGCTGCGCGACGAGTCGCTAGCGGTGGTCGAATCATTCGAATGCGCGACGGCGCTGGATGAGTACTTGTTGACCTGCCCCGAACGCGAGGAGATATTTACCCGAGTGTTGGGGCGCCACGGGATAGAGATGGTGCATTTCCAGCACCTGATCGGCCACCCGCTGTCGCTGGGCTACCTGCCTGCCGCGATGGGTCTGCGGTCGATGCTGAGCTTGCATGACTTCTACGCCGTATGCTCCCGCTTCAACCTGTTGGACTATCGCGGCCAGTACTGCGACATCCCGAACCTGCCGCGAGAAACCTGCGACGTGTGTTTGAACGCAGCGCACGGTATGGCTGGCGGTAGCCAGGCTCGGCGTCATGCTTTCATTGGGCGCATGCTCAAATCTGTCGATGTATTGCATGCCAACACCGCTGGTGTGGCCGAGATCTTCGCTCGAATGTACCCGCAGCTGGATTTGCCGGGCAAGATCGAAGTTTGCGGTGTGCCCATGCCTGAGGCGAATGAGGCGGAACTTGATGGGTTGGACAGCGCCGCGCTGCGGGCTACCGAACGGCAGCCTCGTCGCGCCGGCGTGCTACGAATCGCCATCCCAGGCAATTTCAGCCCAAACAAAGGCGGTGACCAGCTCATCCATGCGATGAACCAGTTGCGCGACGATCCTGTCGAGTTCGAGATCGTTGGTACGCTGGCGCCGCACTACGCGCCCATTCTGGACGTGCTGAAAATACCGAACTTGCACGTGCATGGCGAGTACACCGCAGGCACACTGCCCACGCTGCTGGCGGGGAACGACTTGTCGATCCATTTTTCGATCTGGCCCGAGACCTATTGCATCAGTCTTACCGAGGCTTGGGCGGCGGGCTTGGTACCAATTGTGGCGGATATCGGTGCGCTGGGTGAGCGGGTGATTCACGGCCACAACGGCTTCAAGCTTCGGCCGACCGAGGCTGGAAGTCTAGTCGCGCTGATCCGCCGTCTCGTAGACGAGCCGGAAGTTCTGGCGCAAATGAAGCCGAACCTACCTGGGTCGATGGGTGTTACCAGCGTGGAGCATATGCAGTGGCTGGGCTCCCTGTACCGCCGGCTGCTGCCGCAGCGGCCGATCGCACCGCGTCCGCGTGTGGCGCGCGGCATGACCTTGCGCGAAGCCGGCATCTTGCTAGTCGATCCGTCATGGCGCATTCAGCCGCGTGCCGTCGTCCTGGCCGGGGGAGGCCAGGCGCCCTTGGTGCCGATACCCCCGCCGGGGATAATGGGACGTTTCCTCCGTTATCTTAGGACGCACGGAATGAAGAATACTGCCCGGCGCCTGCTCGGCGAGGTTGTCCGTCGTTGGCAGCGCGAACGATGATAAGCCGGGTCTTGATCTGCGGCGCTTCGCCTGACAACCACAACCGCAACGTTGTGCTGCGCCAATACGTTGCCGACGGCTTTGCCCAGATTCCGGGTATTGCCGACGTGGTCAACGCTCCGTTGGAGCATGCAGCATTGCATTTCGAGGTGCTGCGTCCTGAGTTGGTACTGTGCTTCGGCTCGTGCATGCCTGATGATGCCGATTACGCACAAGTGCGCCGCTACTGCGATCGCGTCGGTGTGCCTTTGGCATTTTGGTTGCATGACGACCCCTATGAGTTCGACTACCAGTACAAGTTGCGTGGTGTCGCCGACATCGTTTTCAGCAACGACCGCTGGGCGGCTGAGCATTACGACCATCCTCACGCCTACCCACTCGCGCTTGCTGCGAGCGAGGCGGCGCATTGGCGCGAAATCGACAGCCGCAAGGACGTGAACCTGTTCTTCTGCGGTGTAGCCTTTGGTAATCGCATTCGCTTGCTGCGAGATCTTGCGCCGACGTTGATCGCCAAGCAGGCAACGATTCTTGGTGATGGATGGCCCGCCGATCTGCCATTCTGCGACAACCGGCGTTTGCAGAACGAGAGCTTGTCGGCCCATTACAATCGCGCCTGGCTAACCCTCAACATGGGTCGCGACTTCCACTACGCCAATGATCGCTTCAAGCTCGAGCCATCCACGCCCGGTCCGCGTACGTTCGAGGCAGCGATGTCGGGCACCACGCAGATGTTCTTTGTCGAAAGCCTCGAGATCGCCGACTACTATGCGCCTGGCTCGGAGATTCTACTCTACAACTCGGCGGCGGAATTCAAGGCATTGATTGAATGGATGCACGACGACCGTGAGACTTGCCTGCGAATCGCGCGAGCGGCGCAGGGGCGTACGCTGCGAGACCATACTTATCGCAATCGTGCCGAAGAAATCCTCGCCCGCGTGACCGTGGCTGGGATCTAACGATCATCGACGATCTCGATCCGCGGGTCGCGTAACAGCGTCCACATGCCGGGAGTGGCCGACATCGGCATGATTCGGATGTCGACGTCACGACCTGCGAGTGGCGCGAGGTCGAGGCTTGCCTCGCCCCAGGGTGCCTGAGCATCGGTCGGGAGGGTGATGTCGCTGCTGATCACGGGAGCATCCTTGGCAAGTGCTTGCAGGCGGAAGCGCGCGGTGCCGCCCGTCGGCCACCGTGGATGCACCCGTACCAGGCAGGTCAAGCGGCTATAGGTAGTAACGGGTACGTGGCGAAAGCTTAGCCACTGTCCGGTGTTGACCCAGAAGTCACGGTGGCTAATGCCGTTCTCGACATTCACCGCATCGGTAGTGAGCGGCGCTTCGCCGTTGCGAAATGTACGCATCTCCGGCCACTCGGCCAAATTGATTGAATGGCCCCAATGCTCAAAGCCGCCATCATCAAGGAGCCGGTAGACCACGCGCGGAGCGATGATCGCGCTGGCGAAGACCATCACAAAGGCAGCCCAAGTGATCGAATTGGGAGTGACCAAGTGTTGCCAATTGCGTTTCATCGCAGCGCCTCTTTGCCCTTACCCACAGCGAGCCGAGCAACGACGCGTGGGCTGCCGAGCAGATACAATGCGGCCAGCAGCAATCCCGTGATCGCGACTACGTACGTCGCGCGGAACTCGCCGACCGAACTGACTGCCGGATAGCGGGAGAAAAACACCAGCGCGAACTCCACCAAGGCTAGGCCAGATACTATATGCAGCGCACGCAAACTCAGCGATTGCAGGCCGATACTCAGGAATACCAGCAATGGCAGCATCGACGACATCGTGACGTTGAGCAGGAAGTGATCGTCACGTCGGTATAGGCCAGTGCCAGGAATGAGCGGCAGCAGTACAAAGGCGACTAGCGCCAGGCGCGGTAGCCATCGTGCACCTTGGGAGGAGAACGCGCCCTTGACAGCAATGGTCGCGCTAGTAAGGCAGAGGGCGTACCACATCCGGTAGAACTGGGTACCGAACAGCGCCTGGCCCACCGAGCGCCAGTGGACAGGGGCCGATTGCAGCCCGAATTCGGCGATGAAGGTCATCAATTCGATCGGAAGGAAGGCTTTCAACAGGTTCATCAGCGGCAGCGCTGCAAGGTTCTCCGGGTTGGTCGAGCGATAGAACTGGCTGGCAGCTTCGGCCGCGGTGTGATGGAAACCGTAATCCACGCCCACGTTGTAGAGATAGTAGATGCGTAGCGGCGAGGAACCGTCTGCCAGGTGTTCGGCACCAAACCACAACAGTGGGAACGCGATTGCCACCGATCCAATCGTCGCGACTCGTGCCGCAGCCTGGCGCGGACGGTCATGTAGCAGGTAGATCAGCGCTAAGATCAGTACGCCAGTGAATGCAAGGTGTGGCCACAGGAAAGAGCCATGCACGAAGAAGGCGAACCCGGATAGCAAGATGGCGAGTACATGCCGATTGCGCAGTGTCATTAGACAGGCAAGGGCAAGGAAACTAAGCGCGAGCAGCTTTGGCCACAGGCCCAGCGTGTTGAACACGAAAAATGGCGAGGCGAGCAGCAGTACAGCGGCCACTCGGGCTGCCTGACCAGTGGCGAAGCGTGACAGGATGGCGAGGAGCGACAGGATCGCACTGGCGTTTAGTGCGATCCATATCGAGGCATAGGCCAGGGCTTGGGGGGCGCTGTACTGATAGTAGTCCGCGCTCAGCCGCAAACCGAACGCCCCTAGCGCGCCAGCAGTGAGCAGCCCGCCAAGGAAGGGTCGGTCGAAGAGCGAAAAGCCTTCCATGCCGGCCAAATGGCCGCCATGCAGCAAGTACTGCGCCTGGAGAGCAGACTGCGGCGAGTCACCAGGTGTGATGAAGGTGACTTTGTAGACCGTCCAGAAAATCGTCGTTCCGCGCTGTGGTCCGTAGTGGGCGGCCAAGAGCAGCACGTAACATGCCAGTGCGTAAGCCAGTACGCCCAGCAACGGGTACCAGAGTTGCCAGCGGAACGGCTTCGGCGGCAGCAGAGCCACCGAGCCGCCCGCCAGCACCCACAGCGGCAACCCTGTCCAGCGAGGCGCCCACCACAACATGAGGGCGACGGCAGCGGCATGGATCACTAACCCCGCGCATATGGCCAATGCCGCACGTTCGAGCAACGGCATACCGTCATGTTGTCTGCGGCCTGTGGCGCCAAGGCCGATGATGAAGACCAACGATAAGTATACTGGCCCCGCAGCGCCCCAGACCAGCGCCGTCTTGAAGAATTCCATGCGCTCCCCGGTGCGCGCCGGCGGCGCGTGGTTTGCGGCGAAGTATAGCGTTCGCTGTCGAAGATGGGAGCCTCACGAACTTTGGCATATCCTCTTCGTGTGGGGCGGTCGATCTACCGCCGTCGGGTTGACGTGTGATAACGAATCTTTGGTCCGGCCTGGCCGTGATGGCCTGTGCATGTCTGCTGTTTGTCTGGCTTGGGGGGGGTATTCTGGGCATGTGGGCGTCCGGGCGCCGCTTCCGGGGGCTGGGTTTCTTGGCTTTCGCGGTCGGCTTTGGGGTGCTTGGAGTGGCCTTGCTTGGAGTGGCCGTGGTGTCGCTGCCGACGACCTATGCTGCGAACGCAAGGCTGGGGCTGGCTCTCTGCGTGATCCTGCCGCTGTGGCCTTGGTACAGGCACCGTTTGTGGCGTCATCTATATGCACACGGCTGGCGCCGCGTGGCGATGGCCGGCGCTGGCTGGTATCTGCTGGCAGCGCTGGCCCTGCTGGCCACGCAGTTGCCGGTGCGATTGTCCCAGCCGTTGCCGGATGGGGCCTATGTCATCAAGAACGATCACCTGCACGTCCGCATACAGGCAATGGTGGGCGACTTTCCAGCGGACAACTATATTCCGTTCGTCGCAGGCGAGTTCTTGCTGCGTGACGTCCAATTTGCCAACGAACGCCCACTGATGCCCGGACAGGAGTTATCGAACCGGCCAATCCTGATGTCCTTGGTATACCTACCGTTCCGTGCCTTCCTGGCAGCGCCGCCTCGGCAGGACAGCGAGCTGCCGAGGTTCCAGTACGTAGGCGCGAGCTGGCCCGACGTTGGCCGGTTTGGTGACGACGGCTCGTTTCGTAGCTTCTTGTGCGTGGCACTGGTACTTAACGCCGCGCTTCTGCTCGGCGCGGCGCTATTGCTGGAGCGCGCCGGCATCAGGGGCACCGCGTTCGGGTTGGCGCTGTTGGTGTTGGTGAGCAACCCCTACTACCTTGGGCAAACCCTGTTTACCTGGCCCAAATCACTCGCTGCGTTCTACCTGCTGCTGGGGGGGGCTGCGCTCCTGAATGGGCATCGCACCTGGGTGGTCGGCCTGCTGATGGGCATGGCCTATTGGTCGCATCCCTACGCGCTGGCTTTCGGGCTGGGAATGGCGGCTTTTCTGCTTTGGCGCGAGCGCGACGATCCGGTCATCCGTCGCGGCCTGCTGCCCTTTGCGGTTGCATTTTCTGCCAGCGTGGCCTTGTGGTGGGGATGGAGCCAGTGGTACTTGCAGATCCCCACCGACCTAGTGTCGCAGAACATCGGTAGCAACAGTGCCGTGGAAGCGGTCATGGTGCGTGTGATCAACCTGCGCAATGCCTTCTTGCCGTGGGATGGTGGCTGGTCCTCGCCCGACCAGATCGCCCGAAAATCGATCCTGGGCCTGGCCGGTGCGGTTGGCGTCCTATGGCTACCGCAAGCCATGGCTGGCGGATTCCTCGTGCTTCGCTGGCGCCCTGTGGAAGTCCTGTTGCTGCTTGCGCTGCCTAGCGCCTGCGTGATAGGCGTGTTTGGCACGGTGACCATGACGGGCATGCACGGCCTGCAGGCAATCGGCGTGGTGTTGTGGGTACTGGCCCTATGGTGGACACGGCAGCGTGTGCCGCGTGCAGCTTTCTTCGCCTTGTTGTGGGCGCAGTTGGTGATCAACCTGGCCTTTCTGGCCATTCGCGCGTCGGCCGCGGCCGACGCGCTATGAGAGATTTGGACATGGAAAAAAAGATGCAAGTCCGGTGGATGTGGATATCGATGCTACCCGCATTGGCGGCCTGCCATCAGTTTCCTCCTGGCGTCTGCCGCACTGGGGTTGACGTGCCTGTAGAGGTGCGCTTAGCGTTCAACGATACATCCAACGTACCGATGGCCCTGCGGGAGGGAGTTCCTGTAAGTGGCCTACTGGTGTCACCCGGCACGATGAGGGTGGATGCGGTGCAGGTGCAAATCGGCAACAACGGCGGCATGTCCAGCGGCATGCTTGCGCTCCGCCTGTGCCAGGCGGGACGATGTGTGCAAGGCAAGGCCGATGTCGCCAGCGTCAAAGGCAACGACTATTTGACCATCGACGTCAAACCCAGTCTGCCCATCAGCTACACCGCCGGCCCGATCCGCTACGACCTGACGCGTTTGCCCGGGAACGGCGAGCTGCGGCTTTGGACCTATCCGTCCGTTAGTGCTGTGGCGGGCATCGAGGATCAGGGCCACATTGGCCCACAGACGCTCAATCTGGTCTTCCGTCAGCAGTGATGCCGCCCCATGCTTTGAGCGCCGTGGCTCTCAGTGCCGGAACGACAGGTGCTTGTGTCCGACGTAGCTGGTGATGACCGGTATGACCACGCCGATGGTATGGGCCACGGTCGCGGCACCTTGTTCAAGGCCTATCAGTGGGAAAAGCCAATGGGCGAGCGCCAGGCTGATCACAAAGGTCTGTAGAAGTCCGAACAGGTTAACGACGACGAACCAGAACGCCTGTGCGTGTTTCGCGTTGCGTGTCTTGGTGAAAGCCAGGGTGCGCATCAGCGCGAAGGCAGTGGCTAGGCCGACGAAATAGGCGAGCATGATCGAGACCCAATACGGCACCCACAAGCCGAACAGGATACGCGAGCCGATGTTAGCTGCGGCGGCTACACCGCCGGACAACAAGAACATGAGAAAGCGTTGGCTGATCATCCTGCCTGCGCTACCTCGGCCAAGCGGCTACCGACGCCTAGGCTCTCGGAAATCGATCGGTCCTCGGGATAGTAATAGGCGGTATCGGCCATATAGAACCCCGCCAGCGGCGTCTTCATCGGCGGCAGCATGTCCTGGAAGCCTGGGGGACAGATCGTCTGCGCGTACTCGTAGCGATGGCAGTGGCTGGCCAGTACCCACTCTGGGCGAAACGCAGGATTGAGCTTGGGCAGATAGCCCAGCACTTCATCGATCAATGCCTGATTGCTTGCGTTCCACTTCGGATGCGACTTTGGCATGTAGAACGGCGCATAGAGAATCTTGGCCGCGCCAGGGTCGCCGGGATTGAGATTGCTGTACTCGATCACGCCGGGAATCTCGATCGAGACGTCGCTGATGTTAAGCCAGAAATTCTCGCTGATCGGCTGGGTGAGCTTGAGGATGACACAGGCGACGCCGATGTTCTCGATGCTGGATATTTGCGCGGCGAAGACTGGCGGCAATCCCGGAACCATGCGTGGCACGTATTGAATCGGCGCGGTGGAAAGAACGCCGTCATAAGACTCGGCGCTGGTAGTTGTGCGGACGCCAGTGGCACGTCCGTTCTTCGACGTGATTTCTTCGATCGGCTGCGACACTAGAATGCGGCCGCCGCGTTCACGGATCAGCGCGGCCATCCTCTCCAGGAGCACTTCCGAACCGCCCTCCAGATAACCCAGGCTTTCTTTGAACAGGTTTCGCCGCGACAGCGCGATACGCTTGATGCGAGTGCCGATCCATGACGCCGACAGTGAATCGGCGTAGTCGAAGAACTTCAGGCGAAACGCGCGTTCCCACAGTACATCGTAGGCCTTGCGGCCGACCCAGCGCGTAATCCAGCGCCGTGCGTTCTCCTTGTCCAGCATGCTCCAGTCCTTGATGCCCTTGGTGTACATCACATGCAATGCATAGCGAAACTTGTCGATCAGGCCTAGATGCGGAAAGCGCAGCAGCGCCATGGGGCTGCCCCAAGGATAGAGCTGACCGTTGTAGTAATAACCCATCTTGGTGTCCGTCCAGTGCAGTCGATTGGACAACCCTAGGCGGTTGAGCAAGGAGAACAAGGGGACGTCGGTGCGACAGACGAAGTGGTAGTAGCGCTCGATCGACAGTCCGTCGAAATCGAACTGTGCGGACATGCCGCCAATGCGGTCGTCGCGCTCGTACACGTCTACTTGATGACCGCCGTCCTGAAGGTCGATGGCGGCCATCAAGCCCATGGGGCCGCTGCCGACGATGGCGAATTTGCTCATGGTTGCTCCAGTATTGAGTCAACGCTTCAGCACAATGCTGCTGTAGCGCGGGTCGCAGTAACTCTCGCGGACCGCATCCTCGAACGGCGTCTGCCGCACTCCGAAAACCGCCTCCGTGCTCACACCCTTGAAGTCGTCGCCGGCGCTCAGTGCCTTGAGTTGGTCTGCGGTGAATGGGGGTTTGGCACTGAACAGCGAGTAGGTCCGCAGCAAGAAGGCGAAAAATTCGATCGGGATATGCACGATCATCGTACGCAGCTTCTTCACACGCTTGATCGTCTTGATGATGTCAACATAGTCCACGCGCGTATCGCCGACGATGTCATAAACTTCGGCTTCTGGCTCACGCTCGATGCACTTAGCGATGCAGCGGCAGAAGTCGCGTTCATAGAGCGGTTGACGCATGAACTTACCATCTCCGGGTATCGGGAATACGGGAGTGTGGGCCATGAAGCGCGACAGCCAACCCAAGTGCTTGGGATCGAACCAGCCGAACATCAGCGTCGGCCGCAGCACGCAATGGCGAAGACCGCTGGCCACGACCATGACCTCTTGCGCCCGCTTGGTGTCGGTGTAGTCGTCCTTGGCGGCCGAATTCACCACCGAAGAGCTGACATGTACAAGGTATGGGACGGCATGGACCTTGCACGCCTCAAGTACATGGTCGGTGGCGGTCAGGTTGTTACGGTCGAATAGCTCACGGGTCTTGCCCGTAATTTGCGCATGCAATTGCACGACCAGGCGTGCCCCGGCGAAGGCGTCGCGCCAGGTGCCAAACTCGGCCAAGTCAGCGTGGATGCATTCCACGTCAGGATGCAATTGCTGGAGGACACGCAGATTGGCCGCATGTTTGTCGATTGCCACTAGCCGGATATAGCCCTGCGTCTTCAGTTCCACCACCAGGTTTTGGCCAACCAGACCAGCGGCGCCGGTCAGTATGATCTTGTCTTGTCTTGCGGCCATTACGTGCCTACAGGGAAGTTAGGAGGGCTTGCGCGCCACGACCAGCGCTTGCTTGCCAAGCAACCTCCAGGCCAGCGGCACTTTCAAGTAGAGCGAAACCAGCCAGGGCGCCTGAGGGAGCTTGCTCTTGGTGGTATACGGCAGAAACCGCGGGATCACCACGTTTGGCTCCAAGCCGGCCATGGCGACGCCCTCGACCAGACTGCGGTCGCTGAGCGGTGTGTGGTGGTCGAAATAGTCCCAATACAAGTCGTATAGGAATCGGATGTTCGGCTGCAGGATGATCGCCCGTCCTCCTGGACGCAGCATGCGTGCGGTCTCGCGCAGTGTGCTTAGCACCAACTGTTTGTCCGGTAAGTGTTCGAGGAAGTTGCTCATGAACACAACGTCGACGCTGGCGCTGGGAATCGAAGCAATGGCCGTGCAGGACTCATTGATGATCTCAACGCCCGGCGCGGCGAAGCGCCGCACGTCCGGGTTGAGATCCACCGCGATCTTGCGTGCGGCCCGAATGTTGTTGATGAATTCGCAATAGCCGGCACCAATGTCGACGACTGTATCGGATGGCGAGACGTAACGGTTTAGGAACTGCGTGCAAAGCACCTGCCAGACGCGGTTCTTGTTCTTCAGTTCCTCTTCGCCGAATCGATGTCGATACAGCACGTCCAGGCCACGTTCGATCTCAGACATTCCACTTCTCCAATTAAGTTGGGCGACTGAAATTCAGAGGGGTAATTTTCTGAACAGCGACTCAGGGATGAATTTGATGACTTGCATGATCGGCCACCAGAAGGCGGGCAGGTAGGCCACCGGCCTGCGGCGGTCAATGGCGCGCACAATGCCAGCGGCGACCTTGTCCGGCCTAGCCCACAGAACTCCCTTGGCGAGCTCGCGCGTCATCGGCGTGTCCACGAAGCCCGGCTTGACCACCAGCACGTGCACGCCTTCGCGGCGCAGGCGGCCGCCAAGGCCGCTGAGGTAAGTGCTCACGGCAGCTTTGGCGCTGCCGTACAGGTAATTGCTAGCTCGCCCGCGGTCGCCGGCCACCGACGATATCACCGCCAATACGGCACCGCGGGTCAGGCGTTGCGCAAGCGTATGGCTCAGGGCAATGGCCGAGGTGCCGTTTGTGGCGAATTCGCACAGTGCGATCTCGCGCGAGGCATCGCATTCGGCCTGACTTGGCAACGTGCCGTGCGCGATCAGGGCCACGTCCACATGGCCCAAATTGGCCCAGGCAGCATCTAGGAACGCATCGTGACGATCGAAATCGTTGATGTCTAGTACGAAGCCTTCCACGCTGGCTGCACCGCGCGTACTCAAGTCCAGGGCGATGGCCTTCAGGCGCCCGGCGTTGCGCGCGGTCAGGAACAACTGCGCACCGCGGGCGGCGTAGCGGCGAGCGGTGGCTTCGGCAATGGCCGAGGTCGCGCCAACGATAAGGATTTTTTGCATGCTTACTCCGTGACCCGGCGCCAGAAGCCTGAAGAAAAACGTGGATCGAGGTGTTGCGAGAAAGCTTCCCAAGCCGGAAAGGATTGCCGGAACAACGGTGCGGACATCCGTGCGTCCTTGGCCGGGTAGAGTGCTCCCCCGGCCATCGAGACGATCGTGTCAAGGCGGTCGAGCAGCGCGAACGTCGCCGGCCCCTGGTTGGCGAAGTCGAGCGCCAGTGTGGTGCCGCGGCGGGGAAAGGACAGTATCCCTAGCGAGGGAATGTCGCCGAATTCCTTCAGTACTGCAAGAAAGGAGCCCGTACCGCTGCGCGCGATGACCTCCAGCATTTCGGCAATGCCCGCGCGCGCGCGCTCCGGGGGTAGCACGCATTGGTACTGGAGGAAGCCGCGTGGCCCGTACATACGGTTCCAGTGCGCGATGCCATCCAGGGGGTAGAAATAAGACTGGTAGTGGCTGTAGCTGCGGCGCTGGCGACCGGGTTGCCGCCAGTAGTACAGCGTATTGAACGGACGCAGCGTCAGGCGGTTGAGCAGCGACACCGGCGGCACCAGCGGCATGGAGAGGCGGATGCCGCTGCCGGGCACTGGCGCGGAAGGATCGGCCGGCGCGTGGTCGCCGGTAAGGAAATGGCCGCGGCCGAGGTGTCGTCCCCGTGCGGAGCAATCGATCCAGGCGACCGTGTATTCGGCGTTATCGCCTGCCTCGGCGGACAGGGCGAAGAAGTCGTCCAACGCGCCGAAACGGATTGATTGTGTCTCCAGCCAAGGTCCGGGAACGCGACGCAATTGAAGCCCGACGCGAGTAATTACCCCGGTCAGCCCGAGGCCGCCCACCGTGGCGAGGAACAGTGGTGCGCGTTGGGTCGCGTCCAGCCACTGGCGGTCACCATCGCTGCGCAGCAGCTCTAGGCCGGTGACGTGGTGGCCGAAAGTACCTGCGCGATGATGATTCTTACCATGCACGTCGTTGGCCACCGCGCCGCCCACGGTGGCGAATCGTGTGCCTGGGGTGACGGAAAGAAACCAGCCGCGCGGCAGCGCCAGATCGATGATCTCGCCCAGAGTGACGCCGGCCTCGCACTCGAGCATCCCGCTGGCGGGATCGAAGGCAATGAAGCGATCCAGCGGGCGGGTGTGCAGCAAAGTCCCGTCAGGGTCCAGGCAACTGTCGCCATAGCTGCGGCCATTGCCATGGGGTAGTGCATGCCCCGCGAATGCCGGGAGCGGGGCATCGCGGTCCACGACCGGTAGCACCCTCCGATGTTCGGTGCGCGGATAACGTCCCCAGGAGGTGCCAGGACGAAACATCAGATGGAGGCCAGTGCGATCATGCCGCACAAGATGATGACTATCTGACTCGCGCGGTCGCTGGCAGCAAATACGATGGGATCGTCATGCATTTCGCCGCGGTGGGCGATGACCCACACGCGACTGACCCAGTACAGTAGGATCGGGCAGATTATCCAAAGCAGCTTGGGGGTGCCATACAGACGCACGCACTCCGGGCTGTTGATGTACAGCGCCATTACCATCACCGCGATGTAACCTGCCGAAGCGCCCAGCGATTGCAGCAAAGGCAGATCCTCCACGCCATAGCCGCGGCCGCTTGCCTGACTGCGGTCGGTTCCGAGTATGGCGCGCAGTTCGGTGTAACGCTTGAGCAGGGCCAGCGAGAGGAAGATGAAGATGCTGAAAGCGAGTAGCCAGAACGATAGTTCGATATCGATTGCCACTGCGCCGCCGATGATCCGGATCGTGTAGAGGGCTGCCAGCAATACCACGTCGATCATGACGATCCGCTTCAGTTTAAGCGAGTACGCCAGCGTCATCACGTAATAGGCGAGCAGCACAATGGCGAAATGTGGATTGCAGGTCAGCGATAGGGCCAGGCCGGCCAGGGTCAGCAAGGGAGCGGCGAACAGTCCCTGCAGCAGAGGCAGCCGGCCGGCGGCGAATGGACGGTTGCGCTTGCGGGTGTGCAAGCGATCGGGCGTCAAGTCGAGAAGGTCGTTCAGCAGGTAAACGCCCGATGCGCACAAACCAAATGACACAAGCGCCAGTACAGATTGACCGACCGACGCTAGATCGAGGAAACGGTGTGCGGTAAGCAACGGCACGAATACCAGTAAGTTCTTTAGCCACTGGTGCAAGCGCAGCGCCTTGACCCAGGCACGCAGGCGCGGCGGTGCAGGCCAGTGCGCGTGCACGATGGTCTGCCGCGCGGCGGCGCGTGCCAAGGTGCTGTTGTTGTTGACGACCCAGGCGCCGGCGGCATGCGCCCATACGGCGAGATCTACCTTGCCGTTTCCCATGTAGTCGAAGCCGCGCTCGCCGAAGGCTTCGACCAGTGCTTGCGCCTTGTTCCGACCTGAGACGTTGCGCTGCCCGTTGCTGGCGATTACCTGCTCAAACAGGCCGAGGTGTAGGGCAATCGGCGCTACCAACAGCTCATCGGAGGCAGTGCATAGGACACGCGGACGCTGCGTGGTCGCACGCAAAAGTTCGAGGACTTGGGGATTGTAGGGCAGAGTCTCAGCGGGCAAGGTGACCCGTACGGCAAGCTCGCGCTTGACGGCTGCTTTGCCGCGCAGCAACCAGAACGGCAATAGGAATAGGTAGAACGGGTTGCGAACCAGAAGCGCCAGCAGCGATTCGTAGAGAATGTCCGAATTGAGTAGCGTGCCATCTAGATCGACGCACAAGGCGCGGTCATCCGAACGCGACGACTGTTGTGCGGTGCTTGGCGATGAAGTCATTTAAATCCTGTGAGCCCCCAATGCGCGGGATTATAGCGGCGGTTGGCTGCAAGCCGTGCAGCTTCGTCCATCGTCGCTCAGGTCGGCTCTCCGACCCGAAACCGGGCGCCAAACTCGTACCAATCGAGCGGTGAACGGGGTGCCCCGTTTGTGTGCCGGAGCTCGGCAAAGTCATATGCAGATTGAGCGATTCACTGCCGGATTGGAGCGTCCAACGAGGGTGAAAAATATGAACCTATAATAAATATGTAGCCGGAAGGTAGGGTGGACCTATGGACATTCAGAAATGGTACATTACTGCCATAAATGTGTAATGCGCGCTGATCTTGCTGGGAGGGGGCGTCTTGGGAGTAAGTGCGGCTTTGTTTGCGCTGATGCTGTTATTGGCGGGGTGGTCATCCGGTGCCCGAATCTGGGTCAAGTCATTGGCGATCGCTTTGTTCGGTCTGGCCAGTTGTATCTGGTGGTTTATCGATCAGCTCAGTGGTAATGGGATCGACTACGCAGTCGTTTACCACTTGCGTGCGGGCATGCACGGTGCCGGTATCGGTGATCTGAAGGGGAAATTGGCGCTGTTCGGCGCTGGTGCGCTGCTGGTCGTCGCGCTTAGCTTGGCGCCGCTGATAACGAGGCGTCGGTCCAGCCGAGGTGTCGGGCTATCTCTGGCGTTCGTCGCGACCTTGTTGTTGGGCTGGGCAACCAGCCCCATTACTCGCGACCTTACACGCCTCTACGCCCACCACGCGAGACCTGTAGCCACCTCCGGTGTGGCTAGCGAATATCGGGTGCCCCGGGACGGCAATGGCCACGGCAAGCGTAACGTCGTGCTGCTCTATCTTGAGAGCGTCGAGCGCAGCTATCTGGATCAGCGCGTCTTTCCGGGCTTGGCTCCTGGTCTGCGTCAACTCAGTAATCAAGGCCTTGATTTCACCGACGTCGCGTCGTTGGAGGGGAGTGGCTGGACGATCGGTGGCATTGTCAGTTCGCTGTGTGGCGCACCGTTGGTTCTCAGTGACGAAGGTAACGAATTCGGCGGCGTCGAGCGTTTTATGCCGGCCGCGCAATGCCTCAGCGATCATCTTTCCGATCGCGGTTATCACCTTGAATTCGTTGGCGGCGCGGCTTCTGAGTTCGCGGGCAAAGGATCTTTCCTGGTCCAGCACGGCTTCGGAACCATGATCGACCGGCAGTACTTCGTCGATCGCGCCGTGCCACGTGAGCGCTTTTCAGCATGGGGCGTGCAAGACGATGTCATGCTCGATACCATGGCCGAGCGCTTCGAAGCTCTGGCGGCCGAGGACAAACCGTTCATGCTCGCTGGGCTTACGCTCGGCACGCACCCTCCGGATGGCAGCATTGCTCAGGCTTGTGGCGACGTACGGTATACCGGCGCCGGAAATGGCGAGCAGATGCTCAACGCGGTCGCATGCACGGATCGTTTGGTAGCAAAGTTCGTGGCACGTCTGCGTGCGAATCCTGCTTGGAAGGATACCTTGGTGGTCATCGCGTCGGATCACCTGAGTATGCCGAACGCGATCCAGCCGATGCTGGACAAGGTCTCCCAACGGCGTAATCTCTTGCTGATGCTGGGCGATGGAATAAGGCCTCACAGGGTCACTCATCCCGGCGCCACGATCGATACCGCATCGCTGATCGCCGACCAGATCGGTATGACACCGAAGGTGGGGTTTGGCCGCTCGTTGCTGCGGGAGCTGGTCGAGCCGGGCATGTCCGCGTCGGTGCTTAATGGTGGCGAGATCGCTCCGTATCTTGAGTATGCGAAGTCGTTGTGGATGCTCGGATCGCTGGCCGAGGGCGTCAAGATCGACGATGGACGACTAGCCTTTGGCGACCAAAGTGTACGCCTTCCTGTGGTGCTCGCTACCGATGCACGGGGCAAGGTCAAGGCGCTAGGGTTATCGGGCATCCGTTCGCAGCCACCCAAGGTGGACTTCGCTGCGGGCGACCAATTGGTGTATGCGGACCGTTGCGCCGCGTTCTCCCGTGTCGCGGATGCCACCGACTGGTGCGTCTGGTATCAAGGCCGCGATGCCGGCCCCGTCGTAGTCAATGAATCACGCGTGATCCAGATGACCACTCTCGCGCAGTTAGCACGCGAAGGTGAACCTGCTCCTCCTCGCGATCAATTTTCTGCGTCCTATGTCGTCCGACGGAATTTCGCCCCGGAGCAGAGTGATGTCGGTGAGTTTCGTGATGGGCGTGTCTACAGTAGTGGGAGGGAGGGGGCCCTAGTCTATGGCCCCTTCGTCGATCTATGTCCGGGCAGCTATCAGCTTGCTATCCGTGGTGTTGCTCGGCCCGCTCCGTCCGCATGGACCGATTTTGCGGCCGAAGGCGTGGGAGCTTTCGATCGTGACGTGATCCATGAGACAGGCACAGAGTCCGGTGCGCTCAACGAGCGCGAGATATTCCTACCGGCGGGAATCAGGCGTGCTGAGATCCGTGTTTTCGTGCGGGGTGCGGATCATGTGCGTCTCGATAGCTACACGTTGTTGCCGATTTATCGACAGGTTCCGATAGGGAAGTTGCTTGGTTTCGGCAATGGAGCCGATGGCGACCTTCTACTCGGATGTGGCTGGGATGTGCTGGCAAGTGACGCGCGCGGGACGCGTGCTTCGCATGCGAACCTGCGTCTGGCCGTCGACCCGCAGTGGCGCAACAAACCGTGGCGACTCGCGCTGTGGACCGCGGCACCGGATACGGCTTCCGTTGGTACCGAGGTCCGGCTGCGGGTCGCGGGCCAAATCATTGGTCAGTGGACGCTCAGCAGCAAGTTCGAGCCAGTTACTCTGGAGGTGCCTGCAGCGGCACATCTGGATCCGGGAACCGTAGACATGACGTTCGACCTGCAAGCCCCAGCGGGTCAACAGGGGGGCGCGGCTCTGGTGCTTCATCAGTTGAAGGTGCTTGAACCCCCTAGATACTGAGCGCGCCTGGCATCGCATCGCAGGTGCGAACATGCCAGCGTTGCGGCTAACCCGATCTACAGGAGCACGGATACTGTATCCACCGCGCCGGTTCTCAGCTTTGGACAGGCCACCAAATGCAGGGAGGCCGGCTGCGTTATCGCGCAGCCGGCCGGTCGTGTCGACTCGTCAACACAGCCTAGCGCCAAGCTTCACAATGCCTTTTCCAGTTCCGGCAACAACGCAAACAAATCCCCCACCAACCCGATATCCGCAATCTCAAAGATCGGCGCCTCCCCATCCTTGTTGATCGCCACGATCGTGCCGGCATCCTTGATCCCGGTCAGGTGCTGGATCGCCCCGCTGATACCCACGGCCACATACAGCTCTGGGGCGATGATCTTGCCGGTCTGGCCGACCTGCAGCTCGTTCGGCACGTAGCCCGCATCCACCGCCGCGCGCGAGGCGCCCACGGCTGCGCCGAGCTTGTCGGCCAGCTGGTAGATCACCTGGAAGTTCTCAGCCGAGCCCACGCCGCGGCCGCCGGAGACCACGCGCTTGGCGCTCTGCAGGTCCGGGCGGTCGGACTTGCCGGCGGCCAGGCCGACGAAGCGGCTGTGGCTGGGCAGCGCGGCCTCGGCTTGCACGGCTTCGATCGTGGCACTGTCGCCCTTGGCCGCTTCCGGCCAGGAGGCCGTTCGCACCGTGGCCACCACGATCTGGTCGGCCGGCGCTTCCACAGTGATGATCGCGTTGCCGGCGTAGATCGGGCGCTGGAAGGTGTGGGCGCCTTCGACGGCCATCAGGTCGGAGATCTGGTTGACCCCGAGCAGGGCGGCCACGACCGGCATCAGGTCCTTGCCGAAGGTCGTCGAGGGACCGAACACATGGCTGTAGCCGCTGGCCAACTGGGCGATCTGCGGACCCAGCACTTGGGCGAGGGCGTGTTCGTTGGCAGGGTTGGCCACGGTCAGCACGCGGGCCACACCGGCGATCTGCGCGGCCTGGGCGGCGACGCCGGCCGGATCGGCGGCCAGGACGAGGATGTCGATGGCGTCGGGCTGGAATGCCTGCGCGGCGCTGACGGTCTTGGCGGTGGCGGCGTTGAGTTGCCCGCCCAGGTGTTCGGCAACGATGAGTACCTTGGCCATTACAGCAACCCCTTCTGCTTGAGTGCGGCCACCAGTTCGGCGGCATCCTTCACCATCACGCCGCGGCTGCGCTTGGCCGGCGGGGCGTAACGGGTGGTCTTGAGGCTGTCGTTGGCCTCCACGCCGAGGTCGGCGAAGGGCAGGGTCTCCAGCGGCTTGCTCTTGGCCTTCATGATGTCCGGCAGCTTGATGAAGCGCGGCTCGTTCAGGCGCAGGTCGGTGGTGACCACGGCCGGCAGGTCCACTTCCAGCGTCTCCAGGCCGGCGTCGACCTCGCGGGTCACCGTGGCCTTGCCGTCGGCCACCACCAGCTTGGAGGCGAAGGTCGCCTGCGGACGGCCCCACAGCGTGGCCAGCATCTGGCCGGTCTGGTTGGCGTCGTCGTCGATCGCCTGCTTGCCCAGGATCACCAGCTGCGGCTGCTCCTTCTCGACCAGCTTGAGCAGGGCGCGCGCTGCGGTCAGCGGCTGGATGGCGGTATCAGTGACGACGTGGATGGCGCGATTGGCGCCCATCGCCAGGCCATTGCGCAGGTGCGCGGCGGCGTCGGCCGGGGCCAGGGTGACGACGACCACCTCGGTGGCGATGCCGGCATCGCGCAGGCGCAGGGCCTCTTCCAGGGCGATTTCGTCGAACGGATTGGGCGAGAGCTTGACGCCATCGGTCACCACGCCGGAGCCGTCCGGCTTGACCTGGATGCGGACGTTGTAGTCCACCACGCGCTTGTAGGCGACGAGGATTTTCATCTTGTACGAGATCCTTCAGCTGTTGCGGGAAGGCCCGGCCGCGGCGGCTGGCACGGGGCAGTGGCCCGATTTTAGCCGTCAAAGGCCCTCCGTGCGATGGCGTATGGTTTGTTGCGGCGCGTCAGGACAATGCTGAACCCGCGGATGCGGCGCACGGAGCAACCAGCTATTCTTCCCGACCTTTGTTTAAATGGCCTGTAGGCCTTGGGAGAGCGTGGGTGGCGACTTGGCTTGTAACCGGCGGTGCCGGCTTCATCGGCGGCAATTTCGTCCGCGAGGCGGTGGCCCGTGGGGTCAAGGTCGTCAACCTGGACCTGCTCACCTATGCCGGTAACTTGAACACGCTGGCGTCGCTGGACGGTGACCGGAACCACGTCTTCGTCCAGGGCGACATCGGCGACCGCGACCTGGTCTCGCGCCTGCTCGCCGAGCACCAGCCCGACGCCGTCCTGAACTTCGCCGCCGAGAGCCATGTCGACCGCTCGATCGACGGCCCGGGCGCCTTCATCCAGACCAATGTAGTCGGCACCCTCGGCCTGCTGGAATCGGCGCGCGACTACTGGAAGGCGCTGCCCGACGGCCGCCGCGAAGCGTTCCGTTTCCTGCATGTTTCCACCGATGAGGTCTACGGCACCCTGGGCGAGACCGGCAAGTTCACCGAAACCACGCCGTACGCGCCGAACTCTCCCTATTCGGCGTCGAAGGCCGCCTCCGACCACCTGGTCCGCGCCTTCCACCACACCTACGGGCTGCCGGTGCTCACCACCAACTGCTCGAACAACTACGGCCCGTACCACTTCCCGGAGAAGCTCATCCCGCTGGTGATCGCCAAGGCGCTGGCCGGTGAGCCGCTGCCGGTGTACGGCGACGGCAAGCAGGTGCGCGACTGGCTGTTCGTCAGCGACCATTGCGAGGCGATCCGCACGGTGCTGACCAAGGGCCGGGTCGGCGAGACCTACAACGTCGGCGGCAACGCCGAGCGCCAGAACATCGAAGTAGTGCGCGCCATCTGCGCCTTGCTGGACGAGCGCCGTCCACGCGCCGACGGCCAGTCGCGCGACACCCAGATCACCTACGTCACCGACCGCCCGGGCCATGACCGCCGTTACGCGATCGACGCCTCCAAGCTGAAGGATGAGCTGGGCTGGGGGCCGCGCCACACCTTCGAACAAGGCATTGCTTTCACGGTGGACTGGTACCTGGACAACCAGGCCTGGGTCCAGGGCGTGCTCGACGGCAGTTACCGCCTCGAGCGCATCGGCACTGCCGCCTGATCACGGAGCGATCGACATGAGTACGAATCAAGTGAGCAGCCGCAAGGGCATCATTCTCGCCGGCGGTTCCGGCACCCGGCTGTATCCGATCACCAAGGGCGTCAGCAAGCAGCTGTTGCCGGTGTACGACAAGCCGATGATCTACTACCCGCTCAGCGTGCTGATGCTGGCCGGCATCCGCGAGGTGCTGATCATCAACACCCCGCACGAGCAGGCCTTGTTCCAGAACCTGCTGGGCGACGGCTCGCAGTGGGGCATGAACATCCAGTACGCGGTGCAGCCAAGCCCGGACGGCCTGGCGCAGGCGTATCTGATCGGCCGCGACTTCGTCGCCGGCCAGCCCAGCTGCCTGGTGCTCGGCGACAACATCTTCCACGGCCATGGCCTGACCGAAACCCTGCGCCGCGCCGATGCGCGCAAGGATGGCGCCACGGTGTTTGGCTACTGGGTCAATGATCCGGAGCGCTACGGCGTGGCCGAATTCGACGCCGCCGGCAAGGTGATCGGGCTGGAAGAAAAGCCCGCCCAGCCGCGTTCGCACTATGCCGTGACCGGCCTGTATTTCTACGATGGCCGCGCCAGTGACTACGCCGCCGCATTGAAGCCTTCGCCGCGTGGCGAGCTGGAGATCACCGATCTCAACCGCTGCTATCTCGATGACGATTCGCTGCACCTGGAGGCACTCGGGCGCGGCTATGCCTGGCTCGATACGGGGACCCACGAGTCCCTGCATGAAGCGGCGAACTTCATCCAGACCATCCAGGCGCGGCAGGGCCTGCAGGTGTGTTGCCCGGAGGAAATCGCGTTCGGCAATGGCTGGATCGATGCGGAAGCGCTGGAGCGGCTCGCCGCGCCGCTGCTGAAGAACGGCTACGGCCAGTACCTGCACCAGATCGTCCTGCGAGGAAAAGTGCTTTGAAGATCATCGAAACCGCGTTGCCGGGGTGTGTGGTCATCGAGCCGGCCGTGTTCGGCGATGAGCGCGGCTTCTTCTTCGAAACCTGGAACGCCGAACGCTTCGGCGCGCACGGCCTGCCGACGAACTTCGTGCAAAGCAACGTCTCGGCCTCGGCCAAGGGCGTGCTGCGCGGCCTGCATTACCAGTGGCCGCGCCCACAAGGCAAGCTGGTGAGCGTACTCGAAGGCGAGGTCTACGATGTCGCCGTCGATATCCGTCGCGGTTCGCCACATTTCGGCAAGTGGGCCGGCGTCGTGCTGAGTGCGGAGAACCGCCGCCAGTTCTGGATTCCCGAAGGCTTCGCCCACGGCTTTGCGGTGCTGTCCGAGCGTGCCGTTTTCAGCTACCTGTGCACCGACGTTTACGTGAAGGAAGCCGACGCCGGCGTGCGTTGGGATGATGCATCCATCGGCGTGGACTGGCCGATCAGCGATCCGGTGTTGTCGGCGAAGGATGCCACCGCACCGTTCCTCGAAGACATCGCGCCCGAGCGCCTGCCGGTCTACGTCCCATGACGCTGCTGGTTTTTGGCGCGAATGGCCAGGTTGGCCAGGAGCTGATGCGCGCGCTGGCACCGCTCGGTCCGGTCGTAGCCGCCACACGGAGCGGCCGGCTGGCTGATGGCAGCGGCTGCGAGACTGCCGATTTCGATCACCCGCAGCACCTGACCGCTTTGCTCGACCGTCTGCGGCCGACCGCGGTGATCAACGCCGCCGCTTACACCGCCGTCGACCGTGCCGAGCAGGAACGCGACGCCGCCTTCCGCGCCAATGCCGAGTCCCCCGGGGTCATCGCGCGCTGGTGCGCGGCGCACGGCGTACCGATGGTGCATTACTCGACCGATTATGTATTCGATGGCCAGGGCACCCAGCCGTATCCGGTGGACGCACCGACCGCACCGCTCGGCGTCTATGGCGAAAGCAAATTGGCCGGCGAACAGGCCGTTCGCGCGGCGGGTGGGCGCCACCTGATCTTCCGTACGGCCTGGGTATACGCCTCGCACAGCAACAATTTCCTGCGCACGATGTTGCGCGTAGGCGCCGATCGCGATGAACTGAAGGTGGTGGCCGACCAGGTCGGTACGCCGACGCCGGCCGCGTTGATCGCCGATATCACGGCCGAAGTGCTGCGCTCGGACGATGGCCGGCGCAGCGGCACCTGGCACCTCACTGCCGAGGGCGAGACCAGTTGGCATGGCTTCGCCGAGGAGATCTTCCGCCAGGCGCTGGCGAGCGGCCTTGTCGACAAAGCCCCGCAGATCACCGCCATCACCACGGCGCAATATCCGACGCCCGCGCGCCGGCCGGCTTATTCGCGCCTGGCGACCGACACGCTCGTCCGCGACTTCGGCGTCGTCCTGCCGGCATGGCAGGACGGCGTCAGCCGCGTGCTCGCGGAGTTGGCCGCAGCCCGCTGAGCGAACCCAGGCTGCAATGAAAACGGCGACGGGTGACCGTCGCCGTTTTCGTATCCGCACCGGCGTGGCTCAAGCGCGACCGTAGGTATCCTCGAACCGGACGATATCGTCCTCGCCCAGGTAGCTGCCCGATTGCACCTCGATCAGCTCCAGCGGCAGCTTGCCGGGATTGCGCAGGCGGTGCGTCACCCCAAGCGGGATATAGGTGCTCTGGTTCTCGGTGAGCAGCAGCACCTCCTCGCCACGCGTGACCTCGGCGGTGCCGCTGACCACGATCCAGTGCTCGGCGCGGTGGTGATGCATCTGCAGGCTCAGGGTGGCGCCCGGCTTGACGGTGATGCGCTTGACCTGGAACCGCTCGCCATTGTCGATCGAATCGTACGCGCCCCAGGGACGGTAGACCTTGCGGTGCCAGGTGGCCTCCGAGCGCTTGTCGCGCTTGATCTGCGCCACCACTTTCTTGACCTCCTGCATGCGCGCGCTCTTGCCGACCAGCACCGCGTCCACCGTCTCGACGACGACCACATCGTCCAGCCCGATCAAGGCAATCAGGCGGTCACCGTAGGCGTACGTGTTGTGGCAGTCGATGGCGATGACGTCGCCATGGTGGGCATTGCCATCGCCGTCTTGCGCGGAAACATCGCGCAGCGCCGCCCAGGAGCCGACATCGCTCCAGCCGGCGTCCAGCGCAATCACGGCCGCGTCGGCGGTCTTCTCCATCACCGCGTAGTCGATCGAGTTGGACGGCACCGCGGCGAAGGCGGCCTTGTCCAGCCGGGTGAAGTCGCTGTCGCGGCGTGCCTCGCTCCATGCCTGGCGGACCGCGCCGAGCATGGCGGGGTCGAGCTTCTCCAGTTCGGCCAGGTAGCGGCTGGCCTTGAACAGGAACATGCCGCTGTTCCAGAGATATTCGCCCGAAGACACATATCCCTGCGCGGTGGCCAGGTCGGGCTTTTCGACGAAGCGCTCGACCACGCGGGCGCCGTTGCCAGCAGCGGCCTTGATATAGCCATACCCGGTTTCCGGACCGGTCGGCACGATGCCGAACGTCACCAGCTTGCCGGCCTCTGCCGCGGCAACGGCCTCGCCGACCACGCGGCGGAAGGTCGCTTCGTCGGCGATGACATGGTCCGAAGGCAGCACCAGCAGCAAGGTGTCGTCGCCGCCGCGGGTGGCTTCCAGCGCGGCTACGGCGATGGCGGGGGCGGTGTTGCGGCCGATGGGCTCGAGCAGGATCGCCTGTGGCTGCGCACCTACTTGCTGCAACTGTTCGGCGGCGACGAAGCGATGTTCCTCATTGGCCACGATCAGCGGCGCGCGGCCGGCCAGCGGGGCGACCCGGCGCCAGGTCGCCTGCAACATGCTCAGCTCGCCGGTCAGTGGCAGGAACTGCTTGGGATAGGCCTCGCGCGACAGTGGCCACAGGCGCGTGCCGGAGCCGCCGGAGAGGATGACGGGCTGGATATCGGTCATGGATGCACTTCCTCGACTGGGGGAGGGGGAGGAGGGTCAAGCCTTCAGCAACTGCGAGATTTCTTCGGTACGCGACTGCAGCAGTGCCGCATCGCCGCGGGTCTCGACGTTGAGGCGCAGCAGCGGTTCGGTATTGGAACTGCGCAGGTTGAAACGCCAGGCGCCAAAATCGGCGCTGACGCCATCGGTGTGGTCCAACGTGGGCGACAGCGGCGCGAAATGCGCCATCACGCGGGCGACCGAGGCCTGGGCATCGGCCACCTTGAAATTGATTTCGCCACTGCACGGGAACGCGGCCATGCGGTCTTCGACCCATTGCGCCAGCGACTGCCCGGACTGCGACACCAGTTCGGCCAGCAGCAACCACGGGATCATCCCGGAGTCGGCATAGGCGAATTCGCGGAAGTAATGATGCGCGCTCATCTCGCCGCCGTAGACCGCATTCTCCGCGCGCATCTTCTCCTTGATGAAGGCGTGGCCGCTCTTGCACAGCACCGGGACGCCCCCGGCGGCCTCGACCATCTCCACCGTGTTCCAGACCAGGCGCGGGTCATGCACGATCTTGCCGCCGGGCTGCTTGCGCAGGATCGCCTGGGCCAGCAGTCCGACCAGATAGTAGCCCTCGATGAAGCGGCCGTTCTCGTCAAAGAAGAAGCAGCGGTCGAAGTCGCCGTCCCAGGCGATGCCGAAGTCGGCGCCATGCTGGCGCACCGCCTCGGCGGTCGCGGCGCGGTTCTCCGGCAGCAAGGGGTTGGGGATGCCGTTGGGGAAGTGGCCGTCCGGCTCGTGGAACACGCGCACGAACTCGAAGGGCAGATGCGGCGCGAGCAGATCGACGATGGCGCCGGCGCCGCCATTGCCGGCATTGACGACCAGCTTCAGCGGCTTGAGCGCCGGACGGTCGACATAGCTGAGCAGATGGTCGATATAGGCCGACTTGTCCAGCGCCGAGCGCTGGCCGGCGGCCGGCGCGGCGGCGGGCGCCTTGTCCGCTTCCACCGCATCGGAGATGGCGAACAGGCCAGTGTCCGAACTGATCGGGCGCGCGTTCTCGCGCACCAGCTTCATGCCGTTGTAGTCCATCGGGTTGTGGCTGGCGGTGACCATGACACCGCCGGCAGCGCCGAGATGGTCGGTCTGGAAATACACCTCTTCGGTCCCGCACAGGCCGATGTCGATCACTTCCCGCCCGGCGCCGCGCAGGCCGGCGGCCACCGCCTCGCTCAGGCCCGGACTGGTCAGGCGGATGTCGTGTCCCACCACTACCGGTCCCTGGCCGGCCAATTGTGCCGCCAACGCCACGCCGATCCGTCGCGCCATGTCCTCGTTGAGTTCTTCCGGCACGCGGCCGCGGATGTCGTAGGCCTTGAAGGCGGGTAGCGTCATGGGGAGGGGGTCCTCGCTTGCGTGGGGCTTTGGAGTGTAGCCGGAGCCCTGGAGGTTGGGTGTCGACTGTGCAAGTCGCACCGCGGCGGGACAGGGCCCAGTCAGCCGCTAGAATGGCCGTCTACAGCGACGAGGTGAGGGCGGTGATGAGCAAGACCGAAGTGGGCGCTGCGCACGGCAAGCATTTCGCCGATGCGGCGCAGGCCCTGCAGGACGTGGTTGCCGACGGCCAGACCCTGGCGGTAGGCGGGTTTGGGCTGTGCGGCATCCCCGAGGCACTGATCGCCGCGCTGCGTGACAGCGGCGTGAAAGACCTGACGGTGATCTCCAACAATGCCGGCGTCGATGGTTTCGGCCTGGGCCTGCTGCTGGAAACCCGGCAGATCAGCAAGATGATTTCGTCATACGTCGGCGAGAACAAGGAATTCGAACGCCAGTTCCTCTCCGGCGAACTGCAACTGGAATTCAATCCCCAGGGCACCCTGGCTGAGCGCCTGCGCGCCGGTGGCGCCGGCATTCCGGCCTTCTATACCGCGACCGGCTACGGCACCGTGGTGGCCGAGGGCAAGGAGACGCGCGAGTTCGGTGGCAAGCACTATGTGATGGAGACCGCACTTCGCGCCGACGTCGCCCTGGTCAAGGCGTGGAAGGCCGACACCTCGGGCAATCTGGTGTTCCGCAAGACCGCGCGCAATTTCAATCCGGTTTGCGCCATGGCCGGGCAACTGTGCATCGCCGAAGTGGAGGAGCTGGTCGAGGTCGGCCAGATCGACCCGGACCAGGTCCACCTGCCGGGTATCTATGTCGACCGCATCGTGGTCAACGCCAGCCCGGAAAAGCGCATCGAACAGCGCACCGTGCGCAAGGAGAATCCCTGATGGCCTGGTCCCGTGACGAGATGGCCGCGCGCGCGGCGCGCGAGCTCAGCGATGGCGCCTACGTCAACCTGGGCATCGGCCTGCCGACCCTGGTGGCCAACCACATTCCCGAGGGCGTGGACGTCTGGCTGCAATCGGAAAACGGCCTGCTGGGCATCGGCCCGTTCCCGACCGACGAAGAAGTCGATGCGGACCTGATCAATGCCGGCAAGCAGACCGTGACCGCGCGGCCGGGCGCCAGCTATTTCGGCAGCCATGATTCATTCGCGATGATCCGCGGCGGCCATATCGACCTGGCCATCCTCGGCGCGATGCAGGTCACCGACCAGGGCGACATCGCCAACTGGATGGTGCCCGGCAAGATGGTCAAGGGCATGGGCGGGGCGATGGACCTGGTGGCCGGCGTCAAGCGCGTGGTGGTGCTGATGGAACACGTGGCCAAGGACGGCAGCCACAAGATCCTGCCGCAATGCGACCTGCCGCTGACCGGGGTGGGCGTGGTCGACCGCATCATCACCGACCTGGCGGTGTTCGACGTGACGCCGCAGGGGCTGAAGCTGGTCGAGAATGCCGAGGGCGTGAGCGACGATGAGCTGAAGCAGAAGACCGGCGTGCCGTTCCAGCGCTGAGGTTCAGCGGCTGGGTCGCGCGTAGCGGTACGGCGCCTGCGCCTTTCCGGTGGCAGGCGCCGCGTTGCCGTCAATGCTGGCGCTGTCGGCCATGCGATAGCCGGCGGCCAGCACCGCCGCACCGAACGTACGCTCGAGTGCGTGGGCCAGCGTGCCGTCGATTTGCTGTTGCTCCGGCTCGAATTCGGCCGGATAAAGATGGCCGTCGAGCACCGGGCGCAGCGCCTGCAGGCGAGCCCAGAACATCGTGCCGGACGCGAACATCAGGCCTTGCGCGCGGGTGGCGATGCCGAGCCGGGCACCCAGATAATCCAGCGCGTCGCCATTCGCGCCCAGATAGTCGGTGACGGGAAGCAGGTGACCCGCGGGCGCGACCAGGCCCAGCGCCGGATCGCGATCGAATGCATCCGCTATTGCCTGCGCGCCGGTGGCGGGCAGCAGCGTGCCGAGCAGTTCGTCGAGCCATTGCGCGCCGTCTTCGCGATGCAGCGAGCGTTTGGTGTGCAGTTTGAGGACCAATTCGACGCCTTCATTGCAAAGGGCGTCGGCAACGTGCAGGAACGGCAGTACGTCGCGGCCATGGTTCTCGTGCAGGCGCAGCTCGGCCACGACGCCTTCCGCCTGCAGTAGGCCCTGCACCTGTGCCGCCAGCGCGGGGGCCGTGGTGATGATCATTCGGCCGGAGAGGCCACTGGCGCGCCAGGCGCGCAGGATCGCCGGCAGCGCATCCAGATACCAGGCATGCACTACCACGGCCAGACGCTGTACAGCCGCCGCCGTGCCTATCGGCTGCAACGCGCGGCGTGTCTGCGCCAGCCACGCATGCCCCAAGCGCATATCCGGCTCCAGCACCGCCCCTTCGGCCCATTCGTTCCAGGCGTTGATGAAGACCAGCTTGTGCGCGGCCGGCTCGGCGGCGAGGCGTTGGTCGATGGTTTGCCGCAGCCAATCGCCATAAGCGCGCGGCGAGGCATGCAGCAGCACCCGGCCCTTGCCGGAGCGGCGCGGCTCGTTGTCCCAGCCCGGGTTGACGCCCGGGTAGAGGCGATACGCCGGCAGGGGACGCGCTGCCACTTCCTGCGCGAGCACGCGCCAGTCCAGCACGTCGCCGGCGAACTCGGGGTTGATCAGCATCTGCGCCGCCGCCACGGACGGTGGGCTGCTCATGTTCGGCGGGAACTCGACCGCCGCATCGAACCCGATCTCGCGCGGGTCCGGCCGTTCGAAACCCTGCACGTAGGCCAGGTGGATCTCGCCGATCTCGTTCTCGCGGCACCACTGGCGCCAGCGCTGCGCGGTGGCGGCCGGGTCGGGCATCAGGCTGGGGCGGTAGACCAGCAGCATCGGCCGCCCTTCCACGCGCAGCGCGCGGCGATCGCGCAGATACGGCGCGACGTGCGCGATGAAGGCCAGGTCGTCCTCGGCGCTATGCTGCTGCGCCATCAGCACGTCGTGGTCGCGGCCATCCCAGCGCCGCGCCCAGTTCTCGTTGGCCCAGCACAGGCAGAACGGCAACTCGATGCTGTCGTCGGCCAGCCATTGCCGCAGCGGTTGCTCCAGCAGGGTGCGGCCGGCGAACCAGTAGAAGTAGAAGCAGAAGGCGCCGATGCCGTATTCGGCGGCCAGGCGCGCCTGCTCGCGCATGACGCCGGCATCGCGCAGGTCGTAGAAGCCAAGGTCCGCGGGCAGCCGCGGCTGCACGTGGCCTTCGAACTGCGGCAACGCGCGGGTGACATTGCGCCACTCAGTGAAGCCTTTGCCCCACCAGCGGTCGTTCTCTGCGATGGGGTGGAATTGCGGCAGGTAGAACGCAACCAGCGTCGCTGGCATGGCTTCCGGCAATGGCTGCGCGCTATACGGTACGTGGCCGATGGCCGCCTGGTCCGCGCGGGCGTACGGCCGCCGCGCCCGCGTGCCCTCGTTGACCCGTCCACGCGGCGCAGCCGGCACCCATTCGGCCACACGCGGAAGGACGCGCGCGCGCCAGCGGTCGCGCGTGCCCTCGTTCAACGGCAGCAGGCGGAAGGCAGCCCGCAGCGCCCGATACAGGATCGAACGGGCGGACAAGCCGAAAGAGGAAGCTGCCGGCATCACAAATTCTGGTAATTCGGCCCCGAACCACCCTCTGGCGTCACCCAGTTGATGATCTCGTAGGGGTCCTTGATGTCGCAGGTCTTGCAGTGCACGCAGTTGGCGGCGTTGATCTGCAGGCGCTTGCCGGTCTCGGCCGCCGCATCGGCGACGATCTCATACACACCGGCCGGGCAGAACCGCGTGCACGGGTTGTCGTATTCCTGCGCGCAGCGGGTGACGCAGATGTTCGGGTCCAGTACGTGCAGGTGCACCGGCTGGTCTTCGTCGTGCTCGGTGGCGGCGTAGTAGACGCCCTGCAGGCGGTCGCGCGGGGCTAGGTCGCGCTGCACGTAGTCGCGCTTGGGTTCCTCGTGTTCGCCGAGCTTGTCCAGCGTGCTCCAATCCGGCTTGTTCTTCAGCGTCCATGGCGAACGCCCGCCCAGCGCGGTTTCCCACGCGGCGTTGGCCAGGCCGAACCACAGCCCCTTCTTGAAGCCTGGCTTGATGTTGCGCACCTGCTTCAACTCGGCCATCGCCTCGGAGTTGCGCAGCTTGGCATCGAAGCCGTCCGGCACCAGCTGCGAGGCGGCCAGGTGTTCGGCGGCGAGCATGCCGCTGCGGATCGCCTGGTGGGTGCCCTTGATCTTGGGCACGTTGAGCAGGCCGGCGGTGTCGCCGATCAGCAGCGCGCCAGGCATCTCCACCTTCGGCAGCGACTGCCAACCGCCGGTCACGATCGCGCGGGCACCGGCCGAGAGGATGTTGCCGCCTTCCAGCAGCGGCTTGACCGTGGGGTGGTTCTTCCATTGCTGGAAGGCTTCCCAGGGTTTGTATTCGGGGTCGTGGTAATCCAGGCCGCTGACATAGCCGAGCGCGACCTGGTTGTTCTCCAGGTGGTACAGGAAGCTGCCGCCGTAGGTCTGCGGATCGGCCGGCCAGCCGAGCGTATGCACGATCTTGCCGGGCGTGACGCGCCCTTCCGGCACCTGCCACAGTTCCTTGATGCCGATCGAATAGCTCTGCGGGTCGCTGTCCCGGTCCAGGCCGAAGCGCTTGACCAGGCGCTTGGTCAAGTGGCCGCGCGCGCCTTCGGCCAACACGGTGACCTTGGCGCGGATGTCGATGCCCGCGGTATAGCCCGGCTTGTGCGAGCCATCCTTGGCCACGCCCATGTCGCCGATGCGCACGCCGATGACCTTGCCGTTGTCGTCGTGCAGCGTTTCGGCGGCGGCGAAGCCGGGATAGATCTCCACGCCCAGCGCTTCGGCCTGCGGCGCCAGCCAGGCGCACATCGCGCCCAGGCTGACGATGAAATTGCCGTGGTTGCGCATGCCCGGCGGCACGATCGGGAACTTGTGGCCGCCGTCCTTGCTGAGGTACCAGAACTCGTCCTCGCCGGCCGGCACGCAGATCGGCGGCGGGTTGTCGCGCCAGCCGGGCAGCAGGCGGTCCAGGGGCTCGGGCTCGATGACCGCGCCGGAGAGGATCTGCGCGCCGATGGTGCTGGCCTTCTCGATCACGCACACCGTCAGTTCGGGAGCGAGCTGTTTCAGGCGGATGGCAAAGGCCAGCCCCGACGGGCCGGCGCCCACGGTGACGACGTCGTACTCCATCACGTCACGTTCGACTGCTTCGGACGCGACTGCGCCGACTCCGGTTTCCGACATGCTGCTCCGCTCCCAGTGGCTCGATGACTCGATGGCTGCCGCCCATTTTCAGGGTTTGGCGGGGGGCGGGCAAATTCCGAACGCAGGCGTATTGGCAGCTCTGGGCGGCGTGCTAGCGTGGGCCGATGCGAATCGACCTGCCAGGCGCCGAGGCGGCATGGCGGCCGGGCTGGCTGGCCGCGCCGCAGGCCGAGGCCCTGCGGCTGGCCCTGCTCGATGGTCTGGCCTGGGAAGTCCACCGGATCCGCCTGTTCGGGCGCGAGGTGGACTCGCCGCGGCTGAGCTGCTGGATCGGCGATGCCGATGCCCGCTATCGCTATTCGGGCGCCGAGTTCCAGCCGCATCCCTGGCCGGCGGTACTGGTGCCGCTGCGGGAGCGGCTTGCCGCCGAGGCGGGAGCGGCGTTCAACAGCGTGCTGGTCAATCGCTACCGCGACGGCCGCGACGCCATGGGCTGGCACAGCGACGACGAGCCCGAGCTGGGGCCGCGGCCGCTGATCGCCTCGCTCAGCCTGGGGGCGCCCCGGCGCTTCGTGTTCCGGCAGCGCGCGGACCACGGCGTCAAGCGCGAGCTCGTGCTCGGTCACGGTGACTTGTTGCTGATGGCCGGCGAGACGCAGCGGCTGTACCAGCACGCGCTGCCGCGAACCGCCAGGCCGGTGGGCGAGCGGATCAACCTGACCTTCCGGTGGATTGCCTCGCGGTCGGATGGCAGTCGGGGCTGAAGCCCCTCCCACAAGGAAGCAGAGCCGCCACCCACATCTCGGCAGTATTAGTGTGGGAGGGGCTTCAGCCCCGACGAGCGGAGGGCGGCCGCGAGACGACTATCTCCGAACATTCCCCGCCGATACCGCATCCTGCTGCCCGGCCAGCAAGGTCCAGCCAACCAGGTCGTGCGTCACCTGCCGCAGCGAGACCTCGAATGCCGCGGCCACCGAGGCCACGTCGGTGGCGCCGGCCGGCGTGGCCACCAGGAAGGTCCGCGCGCCCACGACACGCTGGTCGGCGCTGTGCAGCAGCTTCGCGCTGAGCTCTACCGTGGCCGACGGAACCGCCTGGCCCGCGTAATCGGATTCGAAGCGGCGCAGGTCCAGCACCAGACGGTAGTCGGCGCGGATGCCATCGCTGCTGCGGCCGACGCCAGAGATGCGCTGGCTGTCCTCGAAGGCGCGCACCACGGCGTTTTCCACCATGTCGGTGGCTGGCTGCGCCCAGCTGGCGCCCTGGTAGACCTGCAGCTCGCCGGGCACCGGGCGCACGTTGATGCGCGGGCTGTCGACCAGGCGCGAGGCATTCGGCTTGACGACGGTCAGCTGCCAGGCCACCTGGGGCCAGCCCGCATCCGGCGTCACGCGCACGTCGGGCGAGTAGATCGTGACCGGATGGCGCGAGCCGCTGGAGAGGATCGAGCAGCCGCCCAGCGCGACCAGGGACAGGCTCAGGCAGGCGAGGAGGAGGCGCTTCATTTGGGCTGGTACTCCTTCGGGGCGTCGCGACCGAGCAGGTAGCGCGCGGGGTTGTTCTCCAGGCGGTCGCTGACCCGGCGCAGGTCGCGGATCAGGCCGCGCAGTTCGGTCAACGTGGGGCCGAGCTGGCCCAGGCCGTCGTTGGCGAAGCTGTTGATGGCCGCGCGGTTGTCGCCCAGGATGCCGTTGGCATTGTTGGCGGCCGAGTCGAGCTTGCTCAGGGTGGAATCGAGCTTGTCCAGGATCGGCGGCAACTGCTGCACCAGGTTCTGGTCCAGGTGCTGCACCGCGCCGTTGGTGGTGGTGAGCGTGGAATCGAGCTTGCGCGCGGCATCACGCGCGCTGATCAACAGCGCCTGCACGCCTTCGTCGCGGTTGCCGAGCGAGTTGCTGATCTTTTCCAGGTTCTGCAGCGTGGTCGAGATGCTGGCGACGTTGCGGTCGCTCAACACCTGGTCGAGCCGCTCCACGATCCGGTTGGCGGTGTCGGTGATGTTCTGCAGCGCCGAGGGCGTGGTCTGGATGACCGGCGCATCGCTCTTGTCCACCGAGGTGAGCGCCGGCGATTCCGGCGTGCCGCCGCTGAGCTGGATGATCGAAGGGCCGGTCAGGCTGGTGATCGCCAGCTTGGCGCGGGTGTCGACCTTGATCGGCGTGGTCGAGTTCAGGCGCACGCGCGCCACCACCTGGCGCGGATCGTCCGGCGCCAGCGTCAGCTCGGTGATCGAACCGACCGCGATGCCGTTGTACTGCACCGGGCTGCCCACCGACAGCCCGGTCACCGCCTCGCGGAACACCACGCGGTAGTACTGCCAGGTGCGGTCGGAGGAGTATTTGGCGGCCCACAGGCCGAACAGCAGCAGCGCCAGCCCGGCGACGATGGTGAACGCGCCGATCAGCACGTAGTTGGCTTTGGTTTCCATCAGGCGGTCTCGCTCGATTCGGTCTTTGCCTCGCGCGCGGCGCGCGCACGAGGGCCATGGAAATATTCCTGCACCCACGGATGGTCGATGCGCTCGATCTCGGCCAACGGTGCATTGGCGATGATCTTGCGGTCGGCCACCACCGCGACCCGGTCGCAGATGGCGTACAGCGTGTCCAGGTCGTGGGTGATCAGGAACACCGTCAGGCCCAGGGCCTGCTGCAGGGTCCTGATCAGCCGGTCGAAGGCGGCCGCGCCGATCGGGTCCAGGCCGGCGGTGGGTTCGTCGAGGAACAGCAGCGGCGGATCCAGCGCCAGCGCCCGCGCCAGGCCGGCGCGCTTGCGCATGCCGCCGGACAGCTGCGAAGGCAGCTTGTCCAGGGCATCGGCGGGCAGGCCGGCCAGTTTGATCTTGAGCAGCGCCAGCTCGTAGAACCAGCGCTCCGGGAAGTCGCGATGGCGTTCCTTCAACGGCACCTGCACGTTCTCGCCGACGGTCAACGAGGAGAACAGGGCGCCATCCTGGAACAGCACGCCGGTATTGCGGGTGATGTGGTCGCGATCGCGGGGATCTTCCGAGGCCGCATCGGCGCCGAGCACCTCGATGTGCCCGGCATCGGGCCGGCGCAGGCCGAGGATGCTGCGCATCAGCACCGACTTGCCGGTGCCCGAACCGCCGACCACGCCGAGGATCTCGCCGCGGCGCACGTCCAGGTCGAGGTCCTCGTGCACGATCTGGTTGCCGAAGCGGTTGACCAGCCCGCGCACGGAGATCGCGATGTCGTCCGGCGCCGTTGCGCCGCCGTCGGCTTGCAGGGGCGTGTCGATCGCCATCACCAACCCACCTTCATGAACCACAGCGCGGCCATGGCGTCGAGGATGATCACCAGCGAGATCGTCTGCACCACGCTGGAAGTGGTGCGCTCGCCGACCGACTGCGCCGTGCCGGTGACCTTGAGCCCTTCCAGGCAGCCGATCAACGCGATGACCACGGCGAAGACCGGCGCCTTCGACATGCCGACCAGAAAGTGCCGCACCTGCATGGTTTCGTGCATGCGCGCCAGGTACATCTGCGGCGGGATGCCCAGGTCGAACGCGCCCACGGTGACGCCGCCGGCCAGGCCGGCGATCATCGCGATGAAGGTCAGCAGCGGCAGCATCAGCAGCAGGGCGAGCAGGCGCGGAATGACCAGCAGGTCGATCGGGTCCAGGCCCAGGGTCTGGATGGCGTCGATCTCCTCGCGTGACTTCATCGCGCCGATCTGCGCGGTGAACGCACTGGCGGTGCGGCCGGCCAGCACGATCGCGGTCAACAGCACGGCGAATTCGCGCAGGAAGGCGATGCTCACCAGTTCGACCACGTAGATCTCCGCGCCGAAGTCGCGCAGGATGGTCGAGCCGAGGAAGGCGATCACCGCGCCCACCAGGTAGGACAACAGCACCACCAGCGGCACCGCATCCAGGCCGACCTGTTCCATGTGGCTGACCGTGGCCGTGAGCCGGAAGCGGCGCGGTTCGCGGAACAGGCGCGCCAGCTTCACCAGGTTCTCGCCGAGGAAGCTGGCCAGCTGGACGATGTCCTTGCCGGTGTTGTGCACGGTCCGGCCCAGGCGTTCCAGCGCGGCGGCGAAGCCGTAGTCGCGGCGCGGCTTGGGCCGGTCGTCCTCGAGTTCCTCGATGGTGCAGACCAGGGCGCGGTGGTCTTCGCGGAACAAGATCGCCTCGTCGCTCAGGCCGACGCGCCGGGCGAAGCGCAGCAGCTGCAGCACGCCGGCCGAATCCAGCTGCGCAATGCCGCTGGCATCGATCCGGCAGGGCTCGTGCGGCAGCCCCTGCAACAGCTCGGCGGCGGCGACGGCCGTGTCCAGCACCCAACTGCCGGCCAGCCGTATCCGTGCCGGATCCTGGGCATCCCGGGCGAGGGTCGGTGGCTGAGGAGGTTTCTGGTCGCGCATCCGTGCGGCAGCATACATGGGCGGGTGTCGTTGGCGTATCGTGATATGGCGCTATTGCATCGCGTTGGATGGTTTACAGCCGGCAACGGCCCGGACATACACTTGCCAGGCCGCCCGCCTTCCCGACCACCGCCGAATGTCCGTCGCCACGCCCGCTCCGCCCACCACCAGCGCCAGTTATGCGCAGCGCGTGGCCTTCGTTTCCGAAATCGCCAGCCGCCTGCACAGCTACGGCACCACCGCCCAGCGCCTGGAAGCGGCGGTGATCGCGCTGTCCCAGCAACTGGACCTGGACTGCGAGCCCTGGTCCAACCCGACCGGGGTGATCCTGAGTTTCAGCGACCCGAGCAAGGCGATCGGCTCCAGCGACATCACCCGCGTGATCCGCCTGGCGCCGGGCGAGAACGACCTCTACAAGCTCAGCGTGGCCGATTACATCGCCGACAGCGTGGCCAGCGGCCGCATGAGCATTGCCCAGGGCCATACCGCGCTGCGGCGGCTGGATCGCGAGGTGGACGGGCGCGGCAAGGCGATGCAGGTGTTCGCCTTCGGCCTGGCCGCGGCCAGCGTGGCCGGCCTGTGGAAACTGCCCTGGCTGGACATCGCCACCGCCGGCACGATCGGCCTGCTGATCGGCCTGCTGACCCAATACACCGACCGGCGCCCGGCGACCAAGGAGGCGGGCGATGCGCTGGCCGCACTGCTGGCCGGCTTCGTCGCCACGGTGGTGGCCTCGCTGGTCGGCTCCCTCAATCTCAATACGGTGATCATCGCCTCGCTGGTGGTGCTGCTGCCGGGTATGGCGCTGACCAATGCGGTCAACGAGCTGGCCAGCCAGCACTGGGTATCGGGCACCGCGCGCCTGGCCGGTGCGGTGACCACGGTGCTCAAGCTCACCGTGGGCGCGGTGATCGCGGTGACGCTGACCCAATACCTGGGCCTGGAACCGCAGGTGCGCGCGGTGCGGCCGCAGGCGCATTGGGTCGAGTGGGCCTCGCTACTGGCGGCCGCGTACGCGTTCGCCGTGCTGTTCAAGGCGCACCGGCGCGATTATGGCTGGGTGATGGCCGCGGCGATGGCCGGGTATGTCATCGCGCGCTACGCGGGCCAGGAATGGGGCAGCCCGGCGGGGGTATTCGCTTCGGCGATGACGCTGACCGCGGCGGGCAATCTGTTCGGCCGCACCATCCAGAAGCCGGGTGCGCTGATCCGCCTGCCGGGCATCATCATGCTGGTGCCCGGCAGCACCAGCCTGCGCGGCTTCATCAACCTGGTGCAGCAGCAGAATGTCGACGTCGGCCAGGCGGCGTTGCTGGCCGTGACCAATATCGTCATGGCCCTGGTTGCCGGGCTGCTGTTCGGCAATCTGCTGGTGCCTGCGCGCAAGAATCTCTGATTTTCTTTCCCGGACTCGGAGCTCGGAGCTCGGGACTCGGGACCCGTTAAATGCAGGACGCCGGCGAAAGCCGGCGTCCTGTTTGATGCATGTCGTGCGGTTTTACTTCTTCTTGATCAGGAAATCCTCGACCTTCTTGCCCTTGCTGGTCAGTTCGGCCATCCAGCGCGGCTGCTTGCCGCGGCCGGTCCAGGTTTCCTTGCTGTTGGCCGGGTTGCGGTATTTCGGCGCGACCTTGCCCAGTTTGCGGCCCGCGCGAGGCGAGACTTTCTTGGCCGCCTTGCCGCGGCCCGCGGGCGCCGGGGCGCCGAACAATTCTTCCAGCGTGTAACCCTCGGCCTTGGCCACGCGGGTCAGCTGTGCGCGAACCTTGGCGATGGGCGTGCGTTTGGCGACTACGCTCTGGCGCGCCTTCGCACTCTTGATCAGGACATCCAACTGTTTGGCCGACAGGCCGGTGAGATCGATCGACATCGCTACTCCGAGGCGGTGGAAAGGGGGCGGCCCATCCGTGGCCTTGCGCTCGATCATAATGTCAGGTTATTGGGGTTTACAAATCCGTTTCGTGTGGGGAGCGGATTTTTCTGATTATTTTGGGTGTTCTTGCTGGTCGTTATGAGTTATCGGCGGCGACCGGGGGGCAGATGTCCCGCAGGCGGGAGAAGGACAGCAGGGGCTGTCGGCGATTGCTTTCAGTTAGCAAAAAGCTGTGCAGTCCTTCTCCCACTAGTGGCAGAAGGTGCTCCGACAGGGGCGGATGAGGCCGCCCTCCATACACAACCACGGCCTTCCATCGGGTGTTCGGGGCCGGGCCCTTGCCCGGGGGCGTTGGGCGACAGGGACGTCGCCCAACGAGACCCGCATGGATGCAGTACTTGGCGTCCCCCGGGCAAGGGTCCGGCCCCGAACACCGCACGGAAAAACAAAAAGTCCGCTTTCCCCGTAGAACAAAAACCCCCGCCTTCCAGCGGAGCTTTTCCTCAGCCTCGCAGCCGCGAAATCAACGCAGCCTTGTCAAGGTTTTCAGCAGCCTCCGCCTTGCGCGCACGATATTCGAACGTGCCGGCGGCCAAGCCACGTTCGGAAACCACGATGCGGTGCGGAATGCCGATCAACTCCATGTCCGCAAACATCGCCCCCGGGCGCAAACCGCGATCGTCGAGCGCAGCATCGATGCCGGCAGCGAGCAGCTCGGCCAACAGCGATTCGGCCGCCGCCGCCACGCTCGCATCGTTCTTAGGGTTGATCACACACACCACCGCCTGCCACGGCGCCATCGGCTCCGGCCAGACGATGCCGGCGGCGTCGTGGTTCTGCTCGATCGCCGCCGCTACGATGCGCGAGACGCCAATGCCGTAGCAGCCCATGCTCGGGATCGCGGCCTTGCCGTTCTCGTCGAGCACGGTGGCGCCCAGCGCTTCGGCGTACTTGCGGCCGAGCTGGAACACATGGCCCACCTCGATGCCACGGCCGATGCGAATCTCCCCGCCATCGGCAGCGCGGTCGCCGGCCACGACATTGCGGATGTCGGCCACGGTCTCGGCCTCGGGCAGGTCGCGGCCCCAGTTGACGCCGGCCAGGTGGTAGCCGGCCTCGTTGGCGCCGACGACGAAGTCGGCCATGGCCGCCACTTCGCGGTCGGCGACCACGCGGATCGGCTTGCGCGGTGCCAGCGGGCCGAGGAAGCCCGGCTCGCTGCCGAGGTGTTCGGCGATCTCGGCCTCGTTGGCCAGCCGGTAGCCGGCCAGTCCGGCCACCTTGCCCAGCTTGATCTCGTTGACGGCATGGTCGCCGCGCACCAGCGCCAGGACGAAAGCGCCATCCTCGCCGACCACCGCCACCGACTTCACCGTGCGCTGCAAGGCAATCCCCATCAGCGCGGCGACGTCCTCGCAGGTCTTCTGCGTGGGCGTGTCGATCTTGCGCAGGGCTTCGGCCGCTGCCGCACGCGGTGCCGGGCCGGCGGCGACGGCCGCTTCCACGTTGGCGGCGTAGTCCGAGCCGGTCGAGAATGCCAGCGCGTCCTCGCCCGAGTCGGCGATGACGTGGAATTCCTGCGAGGCATCGCCACCGATGGCGCCGGAGTCGGCCTGCACGGCGCGGAATTCCAGGCCCAGGCGGGTGAACACGCGGCTGTAGGCGGCCTTCATGTTCTCGTACTCGCGCACCAGGTCGGCGTCGGTGAGGTGGAAGGAATAGGCGTCCTTCATCAGGAACTCGCGCGCGCGCATCACCCCGAAGCGCGGGCGGATCTCGTCGCGGAACTTGGTCTGGATCTGGTAGAAGTTGACCGGCAGCTGCTTGTAGCTGCTCAGTTCCTGGCGCGCGAAGTCGGTGATCGCTTCTTCGGCGGTCGGCGAATAGCAGTAGTCGGCCTGCTTGCGGTCCTTGATCTTCAGCAGCTGGTCGCCGAACTTCTCCCAGCGCCCGCTCTCTTCCCACAGCTCGCGCGGCTGGATGGTCGGCAGCAGCAGTTCCACCGCGCCGGCGCGGTTCATCTCCTCGCGCACCACGTTCTCGACCTTGCGCAGCACCCGCAGGCCCAGCGGCGACCAGGTGTACAGGCCGGCGGCCAGTTTGCGGATCATGCCGGCGCGCATCATCAGCTGGTGGCTGACCAGCTCGGCGTCGGCCGGGGTTTCCTTGGTGGTGTGGAGATGGAACTGGGACAGGCGCATCGGCGGGTTCGCAGGGCGGAAAGGCGTTATTTTGCCCTTCCTCGGCGCCGAAAGGGACCGCGGCGGTGGCGTCTGGCCACCGGCCGCGGTCCTCCGGGCCTCAGCCGCCGGTCTGCGGGCAGTACGCCTTTACCGCCGCATCGGCGAGATTGCGCTGCACTTCGCGCTGGCTTTCGTCCAGCTTGGTGTCGGCCTTGCCGTCGCCGTCGGTGTCTTCCATGACCGGCCGGCTGTCGCTGAGCGCCTTCAGATTTTGCCGGGCCTGGGTGCAGCGCGGCGGCTCTGTCGCCGCCGGGGTGGCCTCCTCGCTGGCGCCCACCGCGCCATGCGCGTCGATCCGCCGGGCCTCGAACTTCTGGCCGCTGGGCGGGCTTTCGGAGTAGTGGGTCACGCCATTGGCGTCCTTCCACTTGTACAGGTCGGCAGCGCCGGCAGCGCCGGTCAGCAGCAACAGGCCCCACAGGCCGGTCGTCAGTCGCATGTTGGTCTTTCCCCAGGGTGAATCCCGCGGCCGATTGCAGCACCCGCGGCCGGGCCTGACAAGTGAAGGCTCGCCGGGCCCGCCACAGGCCGGTCGGTCCCGGACCGGTTCGCCCTGGATGCCGACTCCCTCTAAACTGCCGGGATGGAAGAATCCCGACCCCCACCGCGTTCGCGCACGATCTACCTGCTGCCGAACCTGTTCACCACCGCCGGGCTGTTCTCCGGCTTCTACGCGATCATCGCCGCGGCCAATGGCGAGTTCGTGCAGGCCAGCATCGCGGTGTTCGTGGCCGCGATCATGGATGGCCTGGATGGCCGGGTCGCACGCCTGACCGGCACCAGCAGCGAATTCGGCGTGCAGTACGACTCGCTGGCCGACCTGGTCAGTTTCGGCATGGCGCCGGCCCTGGTGATGTACCACTGGTCGCTGTCGGCGTTGAAGTTCGATGGCGATGTCATGGGCCGGGTCGGCTGGGCCGCGGCGTTCCTCTATGCCGCCTGCGCCGCCCTGCGCCTGGCGCGCTTCAACACCCAGGTCGGAGTGGTGGACAAGCGCTGGTTCATCGGCCTGGCCAGCCCGGCGGCTGCCGGGCTGATGATGTCCTTCGTCTGGGCCTTCGCCGACGGCAACCTGGGCTGGAGCGGCGACGAGCTGCGCTACGTGGCGCTCGGCGTCACCGTGCTGGCGGCGCTGCTGATGGTCAGCCGCATCCGCTTCTGGAGCTTCAAGGGCGGCGAGAAGGGGCCGCGCGCCGACCGGGTGCCGTTCCTGGCGCTGTCGGTGGTGCCGATCATCCTGGCCATCCTGGTGATCGACCTGCCGCGCGTGCTGTTCGTGGTCGGCATTCTGTATGCGTTGTCCGGCCCGGGCGCATGGCTGTGGCGGCGCTGGCGCAAGGCGCCCGAGTCGGCGGCATGAGCGAGGCGGCCGCCCTGCCGTGGTCGAGCGAGCAGCTGTCGTGGCTGCAGGCGCTGGGGCACGTGGTGTACCTGGATCGGGATGCACCGGCCGCCGCGCCGGCCGTGCCGGTCCAGGTCGAAGCGGCCGTGCCCGCGGCGGCGGTGCCGATGGCGGTGCGCCGTGGCGCCGCGCCGTCCTCGCCCGACACTTCGGCCTCGGCGCCGTCGCAGGAACCGGCCGCATCGCCGCGCCGCGGCCGCACCGGCCTGCCGGACCGCCTGCAGATCGCGCTGCTGCGCGCGTCGGGCCTCAACCCCAACGACCCGGCCACGCAGACCGTGATGGCCACCTGGCCGGTGGCCGAGCTGCGCGCCAATCCGCGTGCCAAGCGCGCGCTGTGGCCGCAGCTGCGCGCGCTGCGCCGGCAAGGCAAGCCACGGTCATGAGCGCGGTGACGGCACCGGCGCCGGCCACTTTGCGGCCGATGCGCGAGGCAGACATCGACGCGGTGATGGAAGTCGAGCGCCGCGCCTATCCCTTCCCCTGGACGCGCGGCATCTTCCGCGATTGCCTGCAGGCCGGCTATCCGGGCCGGGTGATGGAGCTGGGCGGGACGCTGGTCGGCTATGGCCTGCTCAGCCTGGCGGCGGACGAAGCCCACATCCTCAACGTCTGCGTCGATCCGGCGCTGCAGTCGCGCGGCCACGGCCGCTTGCTGCTGCGCGCGCTGGTACGGCTGGCGCTGGAGCGTGGCGCACGCCGGGTGTTCCTGGAAGTGCGGCCGTCCAACGCGGCGGCCGTGGCGCTCTACCACTCGGAGGGCTTCAACGAGATCGGCCGCCGTCCGCGCTACTACCCGGCGCAGAACGGCCGCGAGGATGCATTGGTGATGGCGATGGAGCTGGCCTTCGAGGGCATGGGCTGAAGCCTGCGGGCTTCAGGCCATTCTCAGCGTCGCCACGCCGGCGACGATCAGGCCGGCTGCCAGCCACCGCGCGCGCGGTATCCGTTCGCGCAGCAGCACGGCCGAAATCAGCAGGGCGAACAGGATCGAGGTTTCGCGCAGGGCCGAGACCATGGCGATGGGAGCGCGCGTCATCGCCCACAAGGCGATCGCATAGGACGTGGTGGTGCCGATGCCGCCGCACAGGCCCAGCCAGCCGTGGCCGCGGGCGTAAGCCAGGATGGCCTGGCGCCGCCTTAGCAGGGCCCAGCTGGCCAGGGGCAGGCCGGAGAGCAGGAACAGCCACAACGTGTAGCCGATCGGACTGCCGGACAGGCGCGCGCCATGCGCATCGACCAGCGTGTAAGTGGCAATGACCGTGGCAGTGAGCAGCGGCCAGCCCAGCTGGCGCGCGTGCGCGCCCAGCGCCATGCCCAGGATGCCGGCGCTCACCAAGCCCACGCCGAGCCACGCGACGGCGGGCAAGGCCTCGCCCAGCAGGGTGGCGGCCAGGGCCACCAGCGGCGGCGCGCAGCCCCGCATCAACGGGTAGGCCACGCTCATGTCCACGGCGTGGTAACTGCGTGCGACCAGCACGTAGTAGGTCGCCTGCAAGAGCACCGAAACGGCCAACCATGGCCAGCTTGCCGGTGCGGGCGGCGGCAGCCAGGGCAGGGCGATGGCCGAGAGCAACGCGGCGCTGCCCGTTACCAGCACGGTACCCAGCAGTTTGTCCGTGCCGCGTTTGACGACGGCATTCCAACTGGCATGCAGCAAGGCGGCGGCGAGTACCAGCAGGAAGATCGTCGCTGACATCGTGCCGGTGCTGCCTCCGTGGCATGCAGATGGCGACGCCGCTGTTTGCAGCGGCGTCGAGGGTGATCAGAGCTTGGCGCGCTGGCCGCGCAATCCGTCCAACTGGGCGCTCCAGTCGAGCAGGCGCGTGCGCTCCTGTTCGACCACCGCGGCCGGTACCTTGTCGCTGAACTTGTCGAGCTTGGCCTGGCTCTTCTCCTGCTCGGCGGCGACCCGGGCGATCTCCTTGTCCAGGCGCGCGCGCTCGGCCTCCAGGTCCACCAGGCCTTCCAGCGGCACCAGCAGCTTGAGCTCGCCGACAATCGCCACGGCGGCGGCCGGCCCGGCCTCGCCGGCTTGCAGCCAGTCGATCGCTTCCAGGCGCAGCAGGAACTTCAGCGATGGCGCGAAACGCTCCACGCGGGTGCGGTCGTTGGCCTGCCCATCCTGCAGCAGCAGGCGCACCTGCTTGGACGGGGAGACGTTGAGCTCGCTGCGCACGCGGCGCAGGGCCGACACCATCGCCTTGAGCCATTCGACGTCGGTTTCGGCGGCGGCGAAATCCTGCCCGGCGAAGTCGCTGGCGCTGGGGTAGGCCTGCAACGACAGCGTCGTCGCCTCGATGCCCAGGCGCGGGGCGACCTGCTGCCACAGCTCCTCGGTGACGAAGGGAATCAGCGGGTGCAGCAGGCGCAGCAGTTGCTCGAGCACGTAGAGCAGGGTGTGGCGGGTGCTGCCGGCGGCGGCGCTGTCTTCACCGTTGAGCGCCGGCTTGGCCAGTTCGACGAACCAGTCGCAGAACTCGTTCCAGGCGAATTCGTACAGCGCCTGCGCCAGCAGGTCGAAGCGGTAGTCGGCGAAGTGGGTCTGTGCTTCGGCGGTGACCTTGGCCAGGCGCGAGAGGATCCACTTCTCGGCATCGGTTCGCGGCTGCGGCACGCCATGGAACTGCGCACCCTCGCTGTTCATCAACACGAAGCGGCTGGCGTTCCACAGCTTGTTGCAGAAGTTCTTGTAGCCCTCGGCGCGGCCGAGGTCGAACTTGATGTCGCGGCCATGGTTCGCCAGCGCGGCGATGGTGAAGCGCAATGCGTCGGCGCCGTGGGCGATGATGCCGTCCGGGAATTCCTTGCGCGTGGCCTTCTCGATCTTCTCGGCCATGCGCGGCTGCATCAGGCCGCCGGTGCGCTTGGCGACCAGGTCTTCCAGGCTGATGCCGTCGATGATGTCCAGCGGGTCGAGCACGTTGCCCTTGGACTTGGACATCTTCTGCCCGTCCTTGTCGCGGATCAGGCCGGTGATGTAGACGTCGCGGAACGGCACCTTGGCGGTGAAGCTGTCGGTGGCCATGATCATGCGCGCCACCCAGAAGAAGATGATGTCGAAACCGGTGACCAGCACCGAGGAGGGCAGGTAGCGCTCGAAACCGCGCTGCGCCATGGCCGCTTCGTTCGGCCAGCCCAGGGTGGAGAACGGCCACAGCTGCGAGGAGAACCAGGTTTCCAGCACGTCGCTGTCCTGGGTGAGCGCGACCTCGGCACCGAGGCCGGCATTGGCCCGCGCTTCGGCCTCGTCGCGGCCGACGTAGCAGCGGCCTTCGGCGTCGAACCAGGCCGGGATGCGGTGACCCCACCAGAGCTGGCGGCTGATGCACCAGTCCTGGATGTTCTCCATCCAGTGGCGGTAGGTATTGATCCAGTTCGGCGGGACGAACTTCACTTCGCCTCGCTCGACCAGTTCCAGGCCGCGCTGGGCCAGCCCGTCCATCTTCACGAACCATTGGTCGGTGAGGTAGGGCTCGATCACCTGGCCGGTGCGGTCGCCCCGCGGGACCTGCAGCTTGTGCGGCTTGGCCTCGACCAGCAGGCCTTGCTCTTCCAGCTCGGCCAGCACCTGCTTGCGCGCGTCGTAGCGGTCCAGCCCGCGGTAGCGCTCGGGCGCGTTGTCGTTGAGCGCGGCAACCGGGGTGAACAGGTTGATCAGCGGCAGGTCGTGGCGCAGGCCGACCTGGTAGTCGTTGAAATCGTGCGCCGGGGTCACCTTGACCACGCCGGTGCCGAAGGCGCGGTCGACATAGGCATCGCCGATCACCGGTACGCGGCGGCCGGTCAGCGGCAGGGTGACGGTCTTGCCGATCAGGTGGGCATAGCGCGGGTCTTCCGGGTGCACCATCACCGCGGTGTCGCCGAGCAGGGTTTCCGGGCGGGTGGTGGCCACGACCAGGTAGTGCCGGGTCTCGCGCAGCGTTTCGTTGCCGTCGGCGTCGGCTTCCACGTGCTCGTAGCTGGCGCCGTCGTCCAGCGCATAGCGGATCGACCACAGGAAGCCTTCTTCCTCGACGTTCTCCACTTCCAGGTCGGAGATCGCGGTCTTCAGCACCGGGTCCCAGTTGACCAGGCGCTGGCCGCGGTAGATCAGGCCCTGCTCGTACCAGCGCACGAAGGCTTCGGTCACCGCGGCCGACGGCTGCGGGTCCATGGTGAAGCTGCTGCGCGACCAGTCCGCCGACGTGCCCAGGCGGCGCATCTGCCGCTCGATGGTGTCGCCGGACTGCTGCTTCCACTCCCACACCTTGGCGATGAAGCCCTCGCGGCCCAGCGAATCGCGGGTCTCGCCCTTGCCTTCCAGCGCCAGGTTGCGGCTGACCACCATCTCGGTGGCGATGCCGGCGTGGTCGGTGCCGACCTGCCACAGCGTGTCGTAGCCGCGCATGCGGTGGTAGCGCACCAGTGCGTCCATCAGCGTCTGCTGGAAGGCGTGGCCCATGTGCAGCGTGCCGGTCACGTTCGGCGGCGGCAGCAGGATGGTGTAGGGCTCGCCCTGGCCGGATGGCTTGAAGTGGCCGGCCTTCTCCCACGCGTCGTACAGACGCGCTTCGAAGGACTTGGGATCGTAGCTGGAGGCGAGGGACATAAGGCCGGTCGTCGAGATTCGTGAAGGGGTGGGGCGGCGTCGACGCTCGCCCCGACTTACATGTCGTACTTGTTCAGTTCCAGGCCCATGGCCTTGTACTGCTTCCAGCGTTCGCGCAGCGGCTCGCGCGCGGACGGGTCGGCCGGCACCACTTCGAGCACGCGCTCGCAGGCACCCTGCCAGGCGGCGTCGCGCAGGTTGATCACCAGCGGGCGCGAGGGCGTGTCGCTGTCCGGCGTGGCCAGCAGCACCGGCGCCTCTTCGTCGTCCTCGTCGCTGCCGGCGATCTGGTGCGGGACGTAGGCGTCCGGGTCGAACGACCACAGCAGGTCGTCCAACTCTTCGGCCTGGGCCTGGTCGCGCGCCAGGATCAGCGTGGACTGGTTGCTGTCGTAGGCCTTGCGCGCCAGCTCGCACACCAGCTTGAGCGGTTCGGTGAGGAAACGCGGCTTGGCGATCAGGTAGAAGTCGGCGCGCGGCATGGCGGGGAGGCTCAAGCTGCGGCCGCAGCGCGGTCCAGCAGCCACTGCGAGAGCAGGCCCACCGGGCGACCGGTGGCCATGCCGCGCTTGCCCTCGTCGCTGGCCACGCCGGCGATGTCCAGGTGCGCCCAGCGCTGGTTCTCGGTGAAGCGCGACAGGAAGCAGCCGGCGGTGATGGCGCCGGCCCAGCGGCCGCCGATGTTGTAGACGTCGGCGAAGCTGGAGTCGAGCATGCCCTGGTACTCGTCCCACAGCGGCAGGCGCCAGGCGCGGTCGAAGACCTGCTCGCCGGCGGCCAACAACTCGTTGGCCAGGTCGTCGTGCTTGCTCATCAGGCCGGCGGTCTGGTGGCCCAGCGCGACCATGCAGGCACCGGTGAGGGTGGCGACATCGACCAGGGCCTCGGGATTGAAGCGCTCGGCATAGGTCAGTGCATCGCACAGGATCAGGCGGCCTTCGGCGTCGGTGTTGCCGACCTCGATGGTCTTGCCCGACATGCTGGTGATCACGTCAGACGGGCGGTAGCTGTTGCCGTCGATCGCGTTCTCGACCGCCGGCACCACGACCACCAGGTTCACCGGCAGTTGCGCCTTGACCGTGGCGACGAAGGTGCCGATGACGTTGGCGCCGCCGCACATGTCGTACTTCATCTCCTCGATGCCGCCCTGCGTCTTGAGGTTGACGCCGCCGGTGTCGAAGGTGATGCCCTTGCCGACCAGCACGAAGGGGCGCGCATCGCCGGCGCCGGTCCACTTCAGCACCACCAGCCTGGGCCGGTTGGCCGAGCCGCGGGCCACCGCCAGCAGCGAGCCCATGCCCAGGGCTTCCATCTGCTGCTCGTCGAGCACTTCGGCTTCGGCGCCTTCGTGGGCGGCGGCGAAGGCCAGCGAGGTCTCGGCCAGGTAGGCCGGCGTGCACAGGTTGGGCGGCAGGTTGCCGAGCTCGCGGGCGTACTCGACACCGGCGGCGATGGCCTGGCCCTGGGCCAGGGCGGCGGCGTCCGCACCCGTAATGGCGAGGATGGCCAGGCCCTTGTCGTCGGCCTTCTTCTTGCCGAGCGTGGCGGTATAGCGGTAGGCGGCGTGGTCGCCGGCGATCACCGCCTGGCGGATCGCCCAGGCGGCATCGCGGCCCTTCACCGGCACTTCGGCCAGGGTCAGCAGCACCTGTGCGACCGGGCCGTTGCGCAGCGCGCGCACGCTGTCGCCGACGGCCTTGAGGTACTGCGCCGGGCCGAATTTGGCCGCTTCGCCCAGGCCCACCACCAGTACGCGCGGGGCGGTCACGCCGGGCATGTCGTGCACCAGGGTGCTGGCGCCGGTCTTGCCGCTGGCATCGCCGCGGGCGAGCAGGGCGGCGATGCGTCCCCCGCTGGCCGCGTCCAGCGCCTGGGCGGACGGGGCCAGGGATTGGTCGGCAAAGGCGCCGACGACGACACAGTCGACCGCGGCGGAAGCCGGGGCATCGGGGTTCAGGGTGAATTGCAGGGCCATTGAGCAGATTCCGTTGGCAAGTCCGTACAATCGCGGACTGTTTACGCCGGCCCGGGTTAGGCTGGCGGCGCCGCGAACGAATCCGAGAGTTTAGCAAGCCACCACCTTATGCCGAAGCTCGATCGATATCTGTTGCGGGATTTCACCCAGAGCTTCCTGGCGACCCTGATCGTGTTGCTGGTGGTCAGCGTCGGCGCGGTCCTGGTGGATATCCTCGGGAACATTGCCGATGGCCGCGTCCCGGCGCGCCTGCTGCTGCCCCAGCTGGGCCTGCAGTTCGTCGCCTACCTGCCGCTGATCCTGCCGCTGGCGCTGATGCTGGGCCTGTTGCTGGCGCTGGGGCGGCTGTACCGGGACTCGGAGATGGCGGTGATCACCGCCATTGGCGTGGGCCCCGGGCGGCTGCTGCGCCCGATCATGCTGCTGGCCGGGCCGGTGGTGATCCTCATCGGCGCCTGTTCGCTGTGGCTGGGGCCGATGGCCACCCGCACCGCCGACAAGATGCTGGAAGATGCCAACCGCAGCGTCGTGATCGCCGGCCTGGAGGCCGGGCGCTTCACCCCGCTGTCCGGCGGTGGCGTGGTGTATCTGTCCAGCGTCTCGGCCGACGGCACCGAGTTCGGCAAGATCTTCATGCAGCGCCAGACCGACCAGCGCGTCGACGTGGCCACGGCCAACACCGGCTCGGTGTTCTTCGAGGGCAAGCAGGACCGGTTCCTGCGCATGGAGGAGGGCTACCGCGTCGAGGGCCCGGCCCAGGGCGACGGGCTGGACTACCGCCTGCTGCGCTTCGGCCGCAACGAAGTGGCGCTGCCCGACCGCGCCCGCGTCCATGACGAGAACGACCCCGAAGTGATGACCACCGCTCGCCTGCTCGGCGACGAGCGCCTGGCCGCGCGCGCCCAACTGCACTGGCGCATCGCCCCACCGCTGCTGGCGCTGGCGTTCGCGCTGCTGGCGCTGCCGCTGTCGCGCAGCTCGCCGCGGCAGCAGCGCTACGGCCGCATCATGCTGGCCTTCCTCGGTTACCTGGTGGGCACCAACCTGATGATTGTCGGCACGCAGTGGATCTCCAGCGGCCGCACGCCGGCGGCGCTGGGGCTGTGGTGGCTGCTGGTGCCGCTGCTGGTGGTCGCCGCGTGGAGCTACGCGCGCGATGGCCGGCTGTCGCGGCCGAAGCGGGTGGCCGCATGAAGTTCACGCCGCGGATCCACGATCTCTATATCGGCCGGGCCGTCATCGGCACGGTGCTGCTGACCTGGGCGGTGTTGCTGGGCCTGGACGTGGTCAATGCCTTCTCCAGCGAGGCCAAGGACATCGGCCAGGGCAGCTACAGCTTCGGCCATGCCATCGCCTACGTCGCCTACACCGTGCCCCGGCGCGCCTATACGCTGTTTCCCACCGCCGCGGTGATCGGTGCGCTGATGGGCCTGGGCCAGTTGGCGGCGACTTCCGAGCTGACGGCCTTGCGCGCACTGGGCCTGTCGCGGCGACGCCTGAGCCTGTCGGTGGCCGCGGCCATGGCGCTGCTCACCGGCGCGATGGTGATCAGCGGCGAGACGCTGGGCCCTTGGGCGCAGAACCAGGCCGACATCCTCAAGGCCAGCGCGCGCTATGAAAGCAACATGTCGATGGCCCGTTACGCCGGGCTGTGGGCACGCGAGGGCAATGTCTTCCTCAACGCGCAAAGTGGCGAGGAGAAGTTGCTGGACGGCGGCGGCACGGCGCTGGAACTGCACGATGTGCGCCTGTACCAGATCGGCGAGGACGGCCGGCTGCAGACCCTGACCCATGCCGCGGCCGCCGAGCACCGCGATGGCCATTGGACGCTGCGCGATATCCGGCAGGATCAGTTCGCCGAACGTTCGGTGACGCGCAAGAAGATGGCCGAAATGGCCTGGCAGTCCGCCCTGGATCCCAAAGCCCTGGCCGCCGGCCTGGCCAAGCCGCGCAGCCTGTCGGCCCGCGACCTGCGCGCCAGCATCGAGTACCGGCGGCGCAACGGCCTGGACGCGCGTGATTACGAGGACCAGTACTGGAGCCGCTGGTTCTATCCGTTGAACGTGCTGGCGCTGTGCCTGGCGGCGATTCCCTTCGCCTTCGGCTCGCTGCGCAGCGGCGGCATGGGCAAGCGCCTGTTCCTCGGCATCCTGTTCGCGCTCGCCTTCTGGCTGCTGCAGCTGTTCTTCGGCCGCATGGCCGGCGCGCTGCGCTTCGACTACCGCATCGCTTACGCGCTGCCACCGGTCGTGATGCTGTTGGTGTCGAACTGGCTGTTCCGCCGACGCAGCAGCTAGGAGAATTCTCACGAAAAGACATGCAGTTTCGGTGTTGTGCCCGGCCGAGTGCGCGCATAACCTGAAGCTCGACAGGTAAGGCCTGGGATCACCGCGATACCCAAGAAGGCGTCGTAAGCGCGATCGAAGCGCGCCGGCCCCAGGGTCTGTCGACATGACATGGGAGGGGCCCCCGCAAGGGGGCCTTCTTTTTCAGGCGACGGAGCGCCATGCACCAATTGGTTTACCTGGACGAGAGTGGAGACCTGGGATGGTCGTTCGACAGGCCTTATGGGCGTGGCGGTTCCAGCCGCTATCTGGTGATCGCTGCGCTGTCATTGCCGGTCGCCGAGGACCACTGCCCGGAGCGGGCGATGAAGGATCTCTTCAAGGCCAGCAAGTGGGACCGCCGCAAGGAGAAGAAGTGGATCCACGCGCCGGAGCCGGCGCGTCGCCACTTCGCGCGCAAAGCCCTGCAGTTGGCCGCGGCACGCCCGCAGATCGCCTATCACGCCATCGTCGTGAACAAGACGCGGGTTGCCTGCCACCTGCGTGACGAGGGGAACCTGCTCTATATCCATATGGTGAGGCTGTTGCTGGTCGATGAGATGGCCCGCCATGCGCGCGTGGACTTCATCCCGGATCCGCGCTCCATCAAATGGGGAAGTGGCAACAGCATGCACGATTACCTGTCCACCTGGCTTGGCTTCGAACTCGGCGCCAGGACGCAGTTGCGTACCCATGTCATCGAGAGCCGCTACTGCAAGAACCTGCAGTTCACCGACATGCTGTCAGGGGTGGTGCATGCACACTTCGAGTTCGGTCGGAGTGCGTGCTTCGACATGCTTTCGCCTCGACTGCGTTTGGTGCAGCCGCTTCTGTGACGGCTGGAAACATTGCAGCGCCCGATTCAGCGCTTCGGCAGCCGCACCAGCCGGGTGCCACTGAGGCGGTCGTGCCAGGTGAGGCGATCGCGGTCGATCCACGCCCACCAGAAGCCCAGCCCGCCGAGCAACAAGGACAGCGTGCCCACGGCATAGCGTCGCCAGAGCGTTGTCCAGGTGGGCCTGGGGCCGTCGATGGCCTGCAACTGCAATCGCCACGGACGCATGCCCAGGGTCTGGCCGCCGCGCCGCCAGCTCACCGTGGCGTAGAGGCCGGCCACCGCCCAGCAGCACAGCCAGAGCAGCCATTGCAGTGCACTAAAGGGCGCGATGTTCTGGCGGCTGGCGTGGCCGCCAAAGTAGTAGCCAAGCGTGAACGCCGAGGACACCAGCAACCACAGCGCTAGCGCCGGCCAGAAATCGTAGAACAGGGCCAGCAGGCGCCAGAGCACCAGTGCGCGGGCAGGCGTGGCGGGTTCATCGGCAACGGACGACATATCGATCGGATCCATGGCGCGAGCATAACGGCCGCCACGGTTGGCGCGAAGGCGGGCGGCCGCCGGGCGGCAATATCGGTAAGCTCATCCCATGTCCTCGCATTCTCCGGCCGAACGTCGTCAGCGCGTCGGCGAACTCCCGCCGCTGCGCGCCGCCGACGAACAGGCCATCCAGCGCTTTCTCGACCGGATCTGGGCCGAACACGGCCTGGCGCGACAGACCCTGGACAGCTACCGCCGCGACCTCACCGGGCTGGCGCGCTGGCTGGATGGCCGCGGCGGCGGCCTGGGCGGCATCGACCGCGCCGGCCTGTTCGACTACCTGGCCTGGCGTACCCGCGACCGCTATTCGCCACGCAGCAATGCGCGTCTGCTCTCGAGCCTGCGCGCCTTCTTCGGCCAGGCCGTGGCGCGCGGCGAGCGGGGCGACGACCCGACCGCCTTGCTCGATCCGCCGCGGCTGCCGCGCCTGTTGCCCAAGGCGCTGGCCGAAAGCCAGATCGACGCCCTGCTGTCCGCTCCGCCGCTGGACGATCCGGCCGGGCTGCGTGACCGGGCCATGCTGGAACTGATGTACGCGGCGGGCCTGCGCGTCAGCGAACTGGTCGGGCTGCCGGCCAACGCGGTGAACCTGCGCCAGGGCGTGCTGCGGGTGACCGGCAAGGGCAGCAAGGAACGCCTGGTGCCCTTGGGCGAGGAGTCGCAGCACTGGCTGCAGCGCTATCTGGATAGCGCCCGCGGTGCCCTGGCCGGCGGCAAGGCCGTGCCCGCGGGCGCCGACGGCCAGGTGCCGATGTTCATCGACGCCGCGCGCAAACCGCTGACGCGCCAGCAGTTCTGGGCCCTGGTGAAGCGCTATGCCGCCGTCGCCGGCATCGACCCGGCGCTGGTCAGCCCGCACGGCCTGCGCCACAGCTTCGCCACCCACCTGCTCAACCGCGGCGCCGACCTGCGAGCGCTGCAGATGCTGCTCGGCCACAGCTCGCTGTCGACCACGCAGATCTACACCCTGGTGGCGCGGGAGCACTTGCAGAAGCTGCACCAGCGCCACCATCCCCGCGGCTGAGCGGGGCGGCAGCGCCGTCGCGGCGGCCTTCAGACCGCCTGTGCGAGAATCCGGGCAAATCCGCTCTTGGAAGTGCCGATGTTCCGCTACGTCCTTTCCGCGCTGCTGTGCGCGGCCAGCCTGTCCGCGTGCGCGCAGCCCGCTTCCCCCGGCAAGACCTCGTCCGCCGCCGAGCCGGCCGCCGCCGCGCCGGCCCCGGCCGGTGTCGACCAGCGGGTTCGCGCAGCCCTGGCCCAACTGGATCCGGACTTCAAGCCCGACTACATCGGCGCCGCCCCCTTCGCCGGCTTCCGGGAAGCCATCGTCGGCGGCCAGGTGCTGTATGTCAGCGATGACGGCCGCTACCTGATGCAGGCGCAGCCGTTCGACATCCAGGCGCGCCAGTTTGCCGCCAGCGAGGGCCTGTTGGCCTACCGCCGCGAGCAACTGGCCAAGGTGCCGCGCAGCGAGCGCATCGTGTTCTCGCCGCCGAATCCGAAGTACACCATCACCGTCTTCACCGACATCGAATGTGGCTACTGCCGCAAGCTGCACAGCCAGATCGACGAGCTCAACCGCCAGGGCATCGCGGTCGAGTACCTGGCCTTCCCGCGCATGGGCCTGGGCAGCCAGGACTACAAGGACATGGTCTCGGTCTGGTGCGCCGCCGACCGCAAGCAGGCGCTGACCGCGGCCAAGTCCGGCAAGCCGGTAACCCCGAAGACCTGCGCCAGCAGCCCGGTCAACATGGAGTACGACCTGGGCCAGCGCCTGGGCGTGAACGGCACCCCGGCCATCTTCGGCCCCGACGGCATGCAACTGGGCGGCTACCTGCCCCCCGCGCAACTGCGGGCGGCCCTCGACAAGCGGGCCGGCAGCGCCTCGGCCATCGCCGGCGGCAGCCGCTAACCCACCCCCAGCCAGCCACACCAGCCCGCAGCCCCCTGTCAGCCTGTAGGCCAAAGCCCCCCTTAGTAAGGGGCGCGCCGAAGGCGGGGGATTGGAAGCGCGGAGCCGGGGCCCGAAGTTTGCGTAGCAAACTTTGGGGGGCTGGCAGCCCGCGAAGCGGGAAGACGCCCGCGCCTCAGCCCGCGAAGCGGGAAGCCACGCCCGCAGGTACAATGTCGGGCCCCGTTTCCCGCTTACGGTCCCCCGGATGATCGTCCTCGAGGGCGCGCCTGCCCTTTCGCCGTTCCGTCAGGCTCGCCTGCAATCGCGTCTGCAAGCCGTCGCTCCCGCGCTTCGCATCACTGGCGCCTGGCACGTCTACTTCCTCCAGGCCGAGGCCGGTCAGTCGCCCGACCTGGCAACGCTGCGGCGAATCCTGCAGGCCGAGGCCGCACCCGCGGCGGCCGCCGAGGGCAGCTTCTCGCGCTTCGTCGTGCCGCGCCTGGGTACGCTGTCGCCCTGGTCGAGCAAGGCCACCGAACTGGTGCGCGGCGCCGGGCAGGCCATCCAGCGCGTCGAGCGCGGTACCCGTATCGACCTGGCCGGCTGGCCGCAGGACACCGCGACCCAAGCCGCCATCGCCAAGCTGCTGCACGACCCGATGACCCAATCGCTGCTCGATTCGGCCGACGCGGCGCAGGCATTGTTCAGCGTCCCGGCACGCGGCGCGCTCGAACGCATTTCCCTGGCCGGCCTCGAAGCGGCCAATGCACGGCTGGGCCTGGCACTGGCGCCGGATGAGATCGACTACCTGCGCGAACGCTACGCCGAACTGGGCCGCGACCCGGCCGACGTCGAGCTGATGATGTTCGCGCAGGCCAACTCCGAGCATTGCCGGCACAAGATCTTCAATGCCAGCTGGACGATCGACGGCAAGGAGCAGGACCGCTCCCTGTTCCGCATGATCAAGCACACCCACCAGCAAACCCCGCAATACACGCTCAGCGCGTACAGCGACAACGCCGCGGTGATCGCCGGCGAGCCGGCCGCGCGTTACCGCCCGGACCCGGCCAGCGGCCGCTACCGTAGCGAGGCGGTGGTGCCGAGCGCATTCCAGATCAAGGTCGAGACGCACAACCACCCGACCGCGATCGCGCCTTTCCCGGGCGCCTCGACGGGCGCTGGCGGCGAGATCCGCGACGAAGGCGCCACCGGCCGCGGCGGCAAGCCCAAGGCCGGCCTGACCGGCTTCTCGGTCTCGCACCTGCGCATCCCGACGCTGCCGCAGCCGTGGGAAGCGCCGCGCGCGCTGAACCCGCGGATGGCCCCGGCGCTGGAGATCATGCTCGACGGGCCGCTCGGCGGCGCCGCGTTCAACAACGAATTCGGCCGCCCGAACCTGCTCGGCTACTTCCGCAGCTTCGAGCTGGCCGAAGGCGTGGACGCCGACGGCAGCGTGCTCAGCCGCGCCTACGACAAGCCGATCATGCTGGCCGGCGGCCTTGGCGCGATCGATCAGGTGCAGGTCGAGAAGCTGCGCCTGCAGCCGGGCGATGCGGTGATCGTGCTGGGCGGGCCGGCGATGCTGATCGGCCTGGGCGGCGGTGCCGCCAGTTCGGTGGCCTCGGGCGAGAGCGCCGAAGCACTGGATTTCGCCAGCGTGCAGCGCGACAACCCGGAAATGGAGCGCCGCTGCCAGGAAGTGATCGACCGTTGCGTCGCGCTGGGCGGGGACAACCCGATCCGCTGGTTCCACGACGTCGGCGCCGGTGGCTTGTCCAACGCGATTCCCGAGTTGCTGCACGATTCGGGCGTGGGCGGCGTGATCGACCTGGGCAAGGTGCCCAGCGACGATCCCTCGCTGTCGCCGATGCAGCTGTGGTGCAACGAATCGCAGGAGCGCTACGTGCTCGGCGTGCCGCAGGCGCGGCTGGCCGAATTCGCCGAGATCTGCGCGCGCGAGCGTTGCCCGTTCGCCGCCGTCGGCGTGGCCACGGCCGAGGAGCGCCTGGTGGTGGCCTACGGCGCCACGCCGGATCACATCCCCGCCGATGCCGCGATCAACCTGCCGATGGACGTGCTGTTCGGCAAGGCGCCGAAGATGCATCGCGACACGGCGCATCCGCCGGCATCGCGCTGGCCGGCGCTGTCCACCGAGGCATTGGACCTGCACCAGGCCGGCCTGCGCGTCCTCGCGCATCCGACCGTGGCGGCGAAGAACTTCCTGGTCACCATCGGCGATCGCAGCGTCGGCGGGCTGACCGCGCGCGAGCAGATGATCGGCCCCTGGCAGCTGCCGCTGGCCGACTGCGCGATCACCCTGGCCGGCTTCGACGGCTATGCGGGCGAAGCGATGTCGGTGGGCGAGCGCACGCCGCTGGCCCTGCTCGATTCGGCCGCCGCCGCGCGCATGGCCGTGGGCGAGGCGATCACCAACCTGTGCGCCGCGCCGGTCTCCGCGCTGGATACCATCAAGCTGTCGGCGAACTGGATGGCCGCGGCCAACCACCCGGGCGAGGACGCGCTGTTGTACGACGCGGTGCGCGCGGTGGGCATGGCACTGTGCCCCGAGCTGGAGCTCAGCATTCCGGTCGGCAAGGACTCGCTGTCCATGCAGGCGCAATGGCATGCCGATGGCGCTGCGCACAAGTCGGTCTCGCCAGTGTCGCTCATCATTTCGGCGTTTGCGCCGGTGGCCGACGTGCGCACGCAACTCACTCCCTTGCTGGCAACCGAGGAAGACAGCGAGCTGTGGCTGATCGGCCTGGGCGGCGGCAAGCAGCGCCTGGGCGGTTCGGTGCTGGCGCAGGTGCATGCGGGCGACGAGGCGCTGCCGGCCTTCGCTGGCGAAGTGCCGGACCTGGACGACCCGCAGCGCCTGCGTGCGTTCTTCGAGTTGATCGCCGCTGCGCGCGAAGCCGGCCTGCTGCTGGCCTACCACGACCGCAGCGACGGCGGCGCGTTTGCCGCGCTGTGCGAAATGGCCTTCGCCGCGCGCCAGGGCCTGGAGATCAACCTCGATGCCTGGGGCGACGACCCGTTCCGCAGCCTGTTCAACGAGGAACTGGGCGCGATCGTGCAGGTGGCCAGCGAAGACCGTGCCGCCTTCGCCGACCTGGTCGAGCGCCACGCCTTGACCGAATGCGCGCAACGCATCGCGCGCCCGACCTCGACGCCGAAGGTGCGCGTCTCCCTCGACGGCAAGACCCTGGTGCAGTGGACCTGGGAAGAACTGTTCGACGCCTGGTGGTCGGTCACCCATGCGATGCAGAAGTTGCGCGACAACCCGGACAACGCCGACGAGGAGCGCGCGATCGCGCGCGACTTCAACGCGCCGGGGCTGAAGCCGAAGCTGACATTCGACCCGGCCGAGGACATCGCCGCGCCGTTCATCGCCACCGGCGTGCGGCCGAAGGTCGCGATCCTGCGCGAGCAGGGCGTCAACGGCCAGATCGAAATGGCCAATGCCTTCGACCGCGCCGGCTTCGATGCCTACGACGTGCACATGAGCGACCTCATCGCCGGCCGCGTGCAGCTGCGCGACTTCGCCGGCCTGGCCGCCTGCGGTGGCTTCAGCTATGGCGACGTGCTCGGCGCCGGCCGCGGCTGGGCGACCTCGATCCTCGAGCGCCCGGCCTTGCGCGACGCCTTCGCCGAGTTCTTCGCGCGTGCCGACAGCTTTTCGCTCGGCGTGTGCAACGGCTGCCAGATGCTCAGCCAGCTCAAGGACATCGTTCCCGGTGCCGGGCATTGGCCGCGCTTCCTGCGCAATCGCAGCGAGCAGTTCGAAGCCCGCACCGCGCTGCTGGAGGTGGTGGAGTCGCCGTCGATCCTGCTGCGCGGCATGGCCGGTTCGCGCATCCCGGTGGCGGTCGCGCACGGCGAAGGCCGCGCCGAATTCGCCAGCGCGGCCGACCAGGCCGCCGCACGCGTGTCGTTGCGCTACGTCGATGGCGATGGCCGCGTGGCCACGCACTATCCGCTCAACCCGAACGGCTCGCCCGACGGCATCACCGGCCTGACCAGCGAAGACGGACGCGCCACCATCCTGATGCCGCACCCGGAGCGCACGCCACGTGTCGTCAACCTGAGTTGGCATCCGCCGCAGTGGCAGGACGACTCGCCGTGGCTGCGGATGTTCCGCAACGCGCGCGCATGGTGCGGTTGAGCGCGGCAAAAAGCATACCGTTCATCGTTGCATCCATGAAGCCGCCGGTGCTCGCGCCGGCGGCTTTGTTTTGCGCGGCGCGTGAAGGCCGGTGGTTCGTCAGTGTGATGACGCGCGTATCACTTTGTTTTTCCAGCCACTTCATCTGGACTTAACGAAACGCGCTTCATTCCGTGACGTGCAATGCAAAATACGATCAGCAATGTCAAAAACTTGACGCTCGATTTCGTCGCTGTTAACACTTGACCCATTCCTCAGTTCGTCGCGATGCATCGCGACTAGGCGACCGGCGTGAGCCGATTCGCTGCTCGCATCGCGAGGCCTGGGAACGCCAAACCTCAGGGGGATCGTGTGGCCGGATAGCCGTGCGATGGGGCCGTTTCGCTGTTTGTTCTTGCAGAGCCGAAACCCAGTCCATTCGAGGAGCGGATGTCGATGAATAGGATTTATCGCAAGGTCTGGAACAAATCGTTGGGTATGTGGACCGTGGCCTCGGAACTGGCCCGCAGCGACAGCCCCGGAATCACCCTCGACCGGCGCGTGCGCGTGGTTTCGCACGGCGCCATGGCGCTCGGAACCTGCCTGCTGCTGGCGGCCGCGCCGCCGTTGGCCGCGCAATCCGTTGAAGTGGGCGGCAACCAGAATTGCATCGTGCTCGGCGGCAGCATTCTCGACAGTTGCGTGGTCGATGGCAGCGCGAACGCCAGTGGCACCGACGCCGTCGCGATCGGCACGCGCACGCTGGCCAGTGGTGCGAATTCGCTGGCATTGGGTGCGCGCGCCAGCGCCACCGCTACCGGCGCCGCCGTCGTGGGCGTGGACGGCAGTGCGTCGGGCGTCAACAGCACGGGTGTGGGACGGCAGACCAACGTCATCGGCGAGAACGGCGTGGCCGTGGGCTACAACACCTTCGTGCGCCAGAGCGCGGTCAACGGCGTGGCGATTGGCGCCAATGCCGGTGCGAGCGGCGCCAATTCGGTCGCGCTCGGCGCCGGCTCGCGCACCTACGAAGCCAACACGGTCTCGGTCGGTAGCGGCAACGGCGTCGGCGGCCCGGCGACGCGCCGGATCGTCAATGTGTCCGACGGCATCGACGCCAACGATGCCGTCAACAAGGGCCAACTGGACGAGGTGGCGGACGTCGCCGCGACCACCAGCAAGTACTTCCAGGCCAGCGGCAGCGACGACAGCGATGCCGGCGCCTACGTCGAAGGCGACAACGCCCTGGCGGCCGGCGAGGCCAGCAATGCCATTGGCAATGGTGCGAGCGCCCTGGGCAGTGGTGCGAATGCCCTGGCGGAGAATGCGACTGCCGTCGGCTTCAACGCCTTGTCCACGGGCGTGAACGCAGCAGCCGTCGGCAACAACGCGCAGGCGTTGGGGGACAGCAGCATTGCGCTGGGTGACGGTGCCACGGCCTCGGATACTGCGGCTACCGCGACGGGCACTGGTGCGCAGGCCATCTCGACCTACACCACGGCCACCGGCAGCGAAGCCATTGCATCCGATAATCAGGCCACGGCCACCGGCTTCCGCAGCAGCGCCAGCAATATCGGCGCGACCGCCTTGGGCGGTTACAGCGAAGCCAGTGGTTATCTCGGTTCGGCCCTCGGCTACGGCGCAGTCGCCTCCGGCGACTACACGACCGCCGTCGGTGTAGCAGCCACTGCGTCCGGCGTCAGCGCGGTGTCGGTTGGCGAGTTCAGTGTTGCCAGCGGCGACGAAAGCGTCGCGGTCGGCGGCACCACGTTCTCCGGTTTCATTCCGGCGCAAGCGACGGGGACCGGCGCTTCGGCATTCGGTGCAGGAGCCTGGGCAACGGCCGACTACACCACGGCCATCGGTTGGAACTCGTATGCCGATGGCGTCAACGCCAGCGCCTTGGGCCAGAGCGCCTTCGCGCTGGCGGACAACAGCGTGGCCCTCGGCGCCACCTCCACTGCCACCCGGGAAAATACGGTGTCGGTGGGCGATGTCGGTAATGAGCGGCAGATCACCAACGTAGCCGCCGGCACCGAGGACACCGACGCGGTGAACAAAGGCCAGCTCGACGAAGTTGCCACCGTCGCCGAGACCACCAGCAAGTACTTCCAGGCCAGCGGCAGCGACGACAGCGATGCCGGTGCCTACGTTGAAGGCGACAACGCGCTGGCGGCCGGCGAGGCCAGCAATGCGATCGGCAATGGTGCCAGCGCGTTGGGCAGCGGTGCGAATGCCCTGGCGGAGAACGCCACGGCGGTGGGCTTCAATGCCTTGTCCACCGGCGTGAACGCGGCAGCCGTAGGCAACAACGCGCAGGCGTTAGGGGCCAGCAGCATCGCATTGGGCGACGGTGCCACGGCCGCTGACACTGCAGCCACCGCCACCGGTGCAGGTGCGCAGGCCACCTCGACCTACACCACAGCTACCGGCAGCGAAGCGATTGCTTCGGACAACCAGGCCACGGCGACCGGCTTCCGCAGCAGCGCCAGCAATATCGGCGCGACTGCGCTCGGCGGTTACAGCGAAGCGAGCGGCTATCTCGGCTCGGCGCTTGGCTATGGCTCAGTGGCCTCCGGCGACTACACGACCGCCGTCGGTGTGGCAGCCACCGCCTCCGGCGTCAGCGCCGTCTCCGTCGGCGAGTTCAGCGTCGCCAGCGGCGATGAGAGCGTCGCGGTCGGCGGCACCACGTTCTCCGGCTTCATCCCGGCGCAAGCGACGGGGACCGGCGCTTCGGCGTTCGGTGCAGGAGCTTGGGCGACGGCCGACTACACCACGGCCATCGGTTGGAACTCCTATGCCGATGGCGTCAACGCCAGCGCCTTGGGCCAGAGCGCCTTCGCGCTGGCGGACAACAGCGTGGCCCTGGGCGCCAACTCCACCGCTACGCGCGAGAACACGGTGTCGGTGGGCGATGTCGGTAGCGAGCGGCAGATCACCAATGTGGCCGCCGGCACCGAGGACACCGACGCGGTGAACAAAAGCCAGCTCGACGAAGTTGCCACCGTCGCCGAAACCACCAGCAAGTACTTCCAGGCCAGTGGCAGCGACGACAGCGATGCTGGTGCCTACGTCGAAGGCGACAACGCCCTGGCCGCCGGCGAAGCGACCAATGCCATCGGCAACGGTGCCAGCGCCCTGGGCAGTGGGGCGAACGCGCTGGCCGACAACGCCACCGCCATTGGCACCAATGCCCTGGCCAGCGGGCAGAACAGCGCGGCGGTCGGCTACAACGCGCAGGCGCTCGGCCCGGCCAGCGTCGCGGTGGGCGGGGTGGCGGTGGATGAAAACGGCGATCCGCTGATCACCAGCGGCGGTGTGCCGGTCGATACCGGTGCCACCAGCGCCGGCGTAGGCGGCACTGCCTTGGGCGCCAGCGCCAATGCCGAAGGCTTCGCCGCCTCGGCGGTCGGCGTGGGTGCGTTTGCCGGCGGCGCGCAGTCGGTGGCGTTCGGCGCAGTGGCCAATGCGGTAGGCGACTACAGCACCGCCATCGGCACGCAGAGCGTGGCCGCCGGTACCAGCAGCGTAGCGCTGGGCGGGCCGGTGGACTTGATCCCGGGCCTGGGCTTCTTCGTCGATACCCAGGCCACCGGCGAGGCCTCGACGGCGCTGGGGGCCGGCGCGATCGCCTCGGGCGATTACGCCAGTGCCACCGGCACCCTGGCCGAGGCCAGCGGCCTCGAAGCCACGGCGCTGGGCTATTTCTCCTATGCACCGGGTGGCTACGCCACCGCGATCGGCGCCGAATCCTGGGCCAGCGGCGAGCAGAGCACGGCGATTGGCTACTACAGCACCGCGCTGGGCGACAACAGCGTGGCCCTGGGCGCCAATTCCACCGCCATCCGCGACAACACGGTGTCGGTGGGCGATGTCGGTAGCGAGCGGCAGATCACCAACGTAGCCGCCGGCACCGAAGAGACCGATGCAGTGAACAAGGCGCAGTTGGACGAAGTGGCCGATACCGCCGCGACCACCAGCAAGTACTTCCAGGCCAGCGGCAGCGACGACAGCGATGCCGGTGCCTACGTCGAAGGCGACAACGCGCTGGCGGCCGGCGAGGCCAGCAATGCCATTGGCAATGGTGCGAGCGCGTTGGGCAGTGGTGCGAATGCCCTGGCGGAGAATGCGACTGCCGTCGGCTTCAACGCCTTGTCCACGGGCGTGAACGCGGCAGCCGTAGGCAACAACGCGCAGGCGTTGGGGGCCAGCAGCATCGCACTGGGCGACGGTGCCACGGCCGCTGACACCGCAGCCACCGCCACTGGCGCAGGTGCGCAGGCCACCTCGACCTACACCACGGCTACCGGCAGCGAAGCCATCGCATCCGATAACCAGGCCACTGCGACCGGTTTCCGCAGCAGCGCCAGCAATATCGGCGCGACTGCGCTCGGCGGTTACAGCGAAGCCAGCGGCTATCTCGGCTCGGCGCTCGGCTACGGCTCAGTGGCCTCCGGTGACTACACGACTGCGGTCGGCGTAGCAGCCACCGCCTCCGGTGCCAGCGCCGTGTCGGTCGGCGAGTTCAGCGTCGCCAGCGGTGATGAGAGCGTCGCCGTCGGCGGCACCACGTTCTTCGGCTTCATCCCGGCGCAGGCGACCGGAACCGGTGCGTCGGCGTTCGGTGCCGGCGCCTGGGCGACCGGTGACTACACCACGGCGATCGGTTGGAATTCGTATGCCGATGGCGTCAACGCCAGCGCGCTCGGCCAGAGTGCCTTCGCCCTGGCCGACAACACGGTAGCCATCGGCGGCGGCGCGGAGGCAGAAGCGGTCGGCTCGACCCAGGTCGGTGTCGACGGCAGCACCACCGGCGTCAACAGCACCGGCGTCGGCCGGCAAACCAACGTCATCGGCGAGAACGGCGTGGCGGTCGGCTACAACAGCTTCGTCCGCGAAAGCGCGGTCAACGGTGTGGCCATCGGTGCGAATGCCGGTGCCACCGGTGCCGATTCGGTCGCCCTGGGCTCCGGTTCGCGCACCTACGAGGACAACACCGTCTCCATCGGCAGCGGCAACGGCGTCGGCGGTCCGGCGACGCGGCGCATCGTCAACGTCTCGGAGGGTATCGATGCGACCGATGCGGTCAACAAAGGCCAGCTCGACGCCCTCGCCGCAGGCACGGATGCCGCCACCGCCGCGTTCAAGGCCAATGGCGATGAAGCCGCCACCGCCAGCGGCGTGGACAGCACCGCGGCCGGTTCCGGCGCCACCGCCAGCGGCGCGCGCAGTGCGGCGTTCGGCGCCGGCAGCACGGCTTCGGGCATCGGCGGCAGCGCCGTCGGCGTGGACAGCCTGGCCATCGGCATCAACAGCACCGCGGTGGGCCGGCAGACCAATGTCATCGGCGAGAACGGCGTGGCCCTGGGCTACAACAGCTTCGTGCGGCAGAGCGGCAAGAACGGCGTCGCGCTCGGCGCCAATGCCGGGGCCAGCGGGGCGGACTCGGTCGCGATCGGCTCCGGCTCGCGAACCTACGACGCCAACGTGGTGTCCTTCGGCAGCGGCAATGGGGTCGGCGGCCCGGCCACGCGCAAGCTGACCAACGTCGGTGCCGGCAGTGTGGCCAGTGGCAGCACAGAGGCGATCAACGGCGGCCAGTTCTTCCAGTCGCTGAGCAACAGCATCAGCTTCCTCGGCGGTGGCGCGGCACTCGGCGCGCAAGGCGTGTTCGTGGCGCCAACCTATGTGGTGCAGGGCGCCAGCTACCACACCGTGGGCGATGCCCTGAGTGCGCTGGACAGCAAGGTCAGCGCGCTCGATGCGGCCACGGCATCGTCAGCGCCGGCCAGCAGCGTGTCCGCGCGCAGCCTGCGCAGCGCCGCCAGCGTGGAGACGTTGGCCGCCGCGGCGCCGGAGGCGATCGCCGCCGACACCGCGACCGCCACGGTGGCAGCGTCCGCGCCGCCCGAGAGCACGGCCACGGCAGCAGCACCGACAGCGGCCGCCACCTCGACCGCGCTCGGCAACGCCGCGCGCGCCAACGATGTGACCGGCACGGCCATCGGCGGCAACGCCTACGCGCATGGCCCCAACGACACCGCCATCGGCAGCAACACCCGGGTCGATGCCGACGGCAGCACCGCGATCGGCGCCAACGCCCATGTGGCCGCGGTGGCCACCAACGCGGTGGCGGTGGGCGAGGGCGCCACGGTCGGCGCCGCCTCGGCCACAGCGGTCGGCCAGGGCGCCAGCGCCACGGCGAATGGCGCGGTGGCCCTGGGCCAGGGATCGGTGGCCGACCGCGCCAATACGGTGTCGGTGGGCAGCGCCGGCGCCGAACGGCAGATCGCCAACGTCGCCGCCGGCACCCAGGACACCGATGCGGTGAACAAGGCCCAGCTCGACAGCGGCGTCACCCGTGCCAACACCTATACCGACCAGCGCTACTCGGCCATG